>JAESGR010000044.1_pt1 | contig 478642 bp, 454 predicted proteins | sample 9269771 | NCBI WGS metagenome assembly JAESGR01 (sample SAMN15739572, study PRJNA653492) | algae metagenome | isolation source: Chroococcus sp. CMT-3BRIN-NPC107 and co-occurring heterotrophs from well... | place: USA: Clark Mountains Wilderness, California | collected 2010-04-18 | reverse complement strand
TGAAGCGCACCATCGCCGTCGCTGGCGTTGCCTCGACCCTCAAGGCGATAAGAGGATGAGCGGAGCCTACGCGCCCCCGCGGCAGAACATGCGCTCGCGGTGTGCTGAGAGTTCTCACACGGCCTCGGGTGGAGAGCAGACGGTCCGGTAGCGAGGTGCTGACGACCGCTCGTGGCGCGAGCGGACATTACTTGTTGTCCCGCGTCGCCGAAACAGGCGAGGGAGGTGGCGATGTCAGTGCGTAACGAGGACCCATGGGAGTTGACCGGACAACAGAGTCCGTTCCATTTACTGCTGTTACTCAAATTTTGGAGGTTACGTGGCGTCGCATCCTTATATTTCCGGTCCTGGCAACATTACACAGATGATTGGGTTTTTGCGCCGTAACTTCCCAGGAACTGTCAATTCAGACACTGTGAAGAAGTTCGGTCTGGCGTCAAAAAACGAAAGCTATGTCATCAACGCCCTCCAATTCATCGGCCTGATTGATGAGGAAGGAAAGAAGCTCTCAGCTGGCGCGGACGTATTGCTGCTCAGTGAGGGAAAGTTTGAAGCTGGGTTTGAAGGCCTTGTGAAAGCTGCTTACAAAGACTTATTCGAGACCCGTGGTGACGACGCTTGGTCGCTCACTAAGGATGATCTCACCGGCTATTTCCGGGTGGCTGACAAGACAAGCGACATTATTGGCGCTCGACAGGCTGGCGTGTTCCAGGCGTTTGCTGCTCTCGCTGGTCATGAACCGACGGCGGGTAAGGCGAAACCAGTAGGAAGCGCAAAACCGAAGGACAAGACAGCAAAGCCAACCAAGGCGGCCAAGGAGAAACCGGCTACCACGAAACCTGCGGAAACCAACGAACCAGTTGTCGTACACAATGGTGGAAAGCAACGTCGAGATATGGCGATGACGGTACGCATAGAAATTAACCTGCCGGCTGAAGGCACTCGTGAGACTTACGATGCGATCTTTCAGAGTATCCGGGCAAACCTAATCGATGACTGAGAAGCTGGCGTTATTCGAGAGGGTCGTTCGGACTGTTAAGAACGTGGGCCAGCCGAGGGTCACTGAGGCTGAAGCGGCGGCGGCTCCACAGGTGCATCCGTTCGACGAACGAAATGTGCATCCGGAGGTCGCAAGAGTATCACGCAAGCTCTTCGACGACGGCCACTTCTCGCAGGCCACGTTTGAGGCTTTCAAATTCCTCGACAACGAGGTGCACTACCTCTCCGGCGTTAACGAGAGCGGCGTCAAATTAATGATGGCGGCATTCGCGGAGGCAAACCCCAAGATCAAACTCACGGATCTGGTTACACAAAGCGAGATCGACGAGCAGTCCGGCTACAAATTTATTTTTGCCGGCGTGATGTCGGCCATACGCAATCCGAGAGGCCACGATATCAACACGGATCCGATTGGCCGTTGTCTTGACCACCTGTCGCTCGCGTCGGTCCTGTACCGCCGAGTGGAGGAACGAAAGGCCCCTTAGGGACCGCTTTGACTAGGATCAGCCATCCGACCGCAAAGCGACGACGTCTGCGCCCGCTGGCTACAAAAAAATGGGGAAGAACAAGGGGGTAGGGTTGCCGGTAATTGGAATACGTATTGACACAAGGAGGTCGCCAGGCAAAGCGCTGCTGCCGGCTGATCTTGCCCTAAGCGGCCAAATCCTCGAAGTCATCTATGCCTTGGCGCTCAACGAGCAGAGCAGGTGGACGTCCGAGTACGAGATGACGGTCGCCGTTGAAGACGAGGGGGACGACTCTCTATCGGCCGGACCCAAGCCTCCATCCCCGCTGACAATCAAGGTTGTGCGCTTCAGCAACCCGTTTGACGTGGTCGGTTTCGTCAGGGGGATCACGAAGCCCATGATCGACGCGATACTTGATCGTACCCTCTACTACAAGCAGGAGGTGCAACGTCGGGAGCTTGAGAACGCACAGACTACACGCAGCTTAGATCTTGGCGACCAAGAGACAAAACTTAGGAAGCAGGACGTTGCGCTTCGTCGGCAGGAAGTGGCGCTCAAGAAGCAAGAGGCTGATCTCAAGAAGCAAGAAGCGATTGGAAAGAAGATTGAGAACGCCAGAAAGGTTTTGTCGCTCCTCGACATGGCGAAGAAGGGCGACCCGCACCACGATGATGAGCAGGTCATGCAGGCACTGGCAGAGATCATCGCAGATCAGGATGCGGTGCTCGGCAGCGGTAACGTGAAGGTTTACTTCCCACCGCCGCCTAAGCCGAAGGTTCGCATTCGCAAACGTCCGAAGGCAAAGCAACGTAGCGAGTAACAGCCCTCGGCTAGGCGGCGGGGGTTGGATACACCTCTATGTAGCAGTGCGGGTGGCTTGATAAGTAACGGGTGCGAAACGCTAGTTGCTTCGCACCCTCTTTCGGTCCGCTTGGAGTCAGAAGCAGTCATCGCTGAAGCGCAACGCCAGTGGCGGCAACGGGGTCGGCAGCTGCTCTAGCTTTTACTTTGCCGACGCTGCCAGGTTCGACGCACGTAGCTGTGGAGCGATCGGTGCCGTTATGACCACTTCAGGATGGATCCCGGCTCAAGGCCGGGATGACAGCGTGGGTGGGCTGGGGTGGTGGTTGGCTGATAGGCTTTGGGATGGGTTCGGAGCGCCGCCCTTAGTACCCCAGGCGCTTGAGGGCATTTACCGCTAGCGGATGTCCATTGGCGGCGCGTTCGCGCAGGATGCGGAGGAAGGGTTCGGGGCTGGTGCCGGAGGCTTCTGTCAGGGCAATGGCCTTGGCGTAGTCGATCTCGACGCAAGGCTTGCCCATGAACTGCCCGTGGAAATAGGTCGAGGCGGCGATCTGCATGTCGGCCTTGCTGCGCTCGGCATTGGCGATGATAGAGGCGCAACTCAGGACGGTTTCGCCATTGGGCAGCACCGCGCCGACTTCAACCGGAGGCGCGGCCCGGTTCGGTGACACTTTGGCCATCAGGCGCTCCAGTGTCGTGTTGTCCGGCGACAGCTTGAAGGGAGCCCCGCTACGGCCGGCCAAGGCCAGGATATCGCCCTGCATGCGTTCCGATATGCCGGCCACGAAGCGACGGTATGGCGTGCATTCCCAAGCGCCGCCACTGGTGCCGGTCACCGGATTGTAGGTGTTCTCGCCATAGGCAAAGCACACATCGGACCCCTCGCGCTTCCAGCGGCCCTCAAGAATGACAGTGTTGCCGGGATACCAAAGATAGGTCTTGCCGCCGGAGGACATGTATTCGACCTGCGTGCCATGCCCCGGACTGCGCGTCATATAGGTATAGTCGCCCAGCTCTTGGGCGACGGTGAGGATGGGCGCGAGCAGGATCACAAGCAAGGCCATGGCTAAGGCGCGCACAGGGAAATCCTCATTGACTGGCATAACTACAATAGCGGGCAACAAGAGGCATGCAAGCTTTGGTGACGAAAGGCCTTAGGAAATTTAAGATGGATCCCGTCCTTCGCCGGTAGGACAGCGGGGGTGGGAGAAGCTAGTGAAAGGCGCGGACCGGCAGGATCGGCTCAACCGGCTTAGTAGCCCAAGCTTTTGAGCGCACTGATGGCTTTGCGTTCGCCCGCGGCAGCGCGTTGGCGCAGATTGGCGATCAGGCCGCCGACCTCAATATCCGCTTGCTGCATGAGGGTGACCGCCTTGACATAGTCGATGTCCACGCAGGGCTTGCCCATAAACTTGCCATTGAAATAGGTCATGGCGGCCATAGCCGTGTCAGCCTGGCTCTTTTCGGCATTGGCAAGGATGGAGGCGCAGCTATAGCCGCCGTGCTCCTGCGCTTGGACGGTCAGGGCGGCGAAGAGGGCAAGAACAAGGGCAAGCAGGGCGCGCATGGGATAGCTCCGGAAGGTCACAAGGAGGTTTGCCCGGCATAGGGAATTTCGGCAAGAGCCAAGCGTACGTATTTTCCGCTGCAGTGTGGAATGTACTGGCTGTCCTACCGCACCGGGTGCCCGCTGCCTTTGGCAACCACCCGGCAACTAGCCTGCCGTGGTGCCACTGGCGCCGCGGCTTCGCCTGAGGCGAACCGGCTAGTCGTCACCCATTTTCAGCGCCTTGATGAACGCCTCCTGGGGGATGTTCACGCTGCCATATTGGCGCATCTTGGCCTTGCCCTTTTTCTGCTTGTCGAGCAGCTTGCGCTTGCGGGTGGCGTCGCCGCCATAGCATTTGGCCGTCACGTCCTTGCGCATCGCCCGAACCGTTTCGCGGGCGATGATCTTGCCGCCGATAGCAGCCTGGATGGGAATCACGAACAGATGCGGCGGGATCAGCTCCTTGAGCTTTTCGCACATGACGCGGCCGCGCGACTCGGCAACCGTGCGGTGCACCAGCATGGAAAGGGCGTCGACCGGCTCGGCATTGACCAGGATGGTCAGCTTGACCAAATCGCCCGGGCGATGGGTATCGAGGTGATAGTCAAAGCTGGCATAGCCCTTCGAAATGCTCTTGAGGCGATCGTAGAAGTCGAACACCACCTCATTGAGCGGCAGGTCATATTCGACCATGGCGCGATTGCCGACATAGGAGAGGTTGTTCTGGATGCCGCGGCGATCCTGGCAGAGCTTCAGGATGGCGCCGAGATATTCATCCGGAGTGAGGATGGTCGCCTTGATCCAGGGCTCGCGGATTTCCTCGATCTGCATCACATCGGGCAGGTCGGCCGGATTGTGCAGCATCATGGTGGTGCCATCGCGCATCTGGACCTCGTAGACCACCGAAGGGGCAGTGGCGATGAGGTCGAGATCAAACTCGCGGCTGAGGCGCTCCTGAATGATTTCGAGGTGGAGGAGCCCCAAAAAGCCGCAGCGGAAGCCAAAACCCAAGGCAGCGCTGGTTTCCATCTCGAAGGAAAAGCTGGCGTCGTTGAGCCGCAGCTTGCCCATGGCGGCACGCAGTTCGTCGAAATCGCTGGCATCGACGGGGAACAGGCCACAGAACACCACCGGCTGCGCCGGGCGGAAGCCGGGCAGGGCAGCGGCGGTGGGCTTTTTGTCCTCGGTGATGGTATCGCCGACATTGGTCTCGGCAACTTCCTTGATCGAGGCGGTGAAGACGCCCAATTCGCCTGGGGTGAGTTCCTTGACCTCCACCAGCTTGGGCGTGTTGACGGCAACGCGGTCTAGCTCATACACCGCGCCGGAGGCCATCATGCGGATGCGCTGGCCCTTTTTCATGGTGCCATCGATGATGCGCACGAGAACCACGACGCCGAGATAGGTGTCGTACCAGCTGTCGACCAGCAATGCCTTGAGCGGCAAATTGATGTCGCCCTTGGGGGCGGGCAGGCGATGGACGATCGCCTCAAGGACGCCTTCGATGTTGAGGCCGGTCTTGGCGGAGATTTCGACGGCTTCGGACGCATCGATGCCGATCACGTCCTCGATCTGCTGTTTCACCCGGTCGACATCGGCGGCGGGGAGATCGACCTTGTTGAGAACGGGGACGATTTCGTGGTTTGCATCGAGCGCATGGTAAACATTGGCCAGGGTCTGCGCCTCGACGCCTTGCGACGCATCGACAACCAGCAGTGATCCTTCCACGGCGGCCATGGAGCGCGAGACTTCGTAGGCGAAATCGACGTGGCCGGGCGTGTCGATGAGGTTGAGGATGTAGGTTTCGCCGTTTTGCGCATTGTAGGTGAGGCGCACGGTCTGCGCCTTGATGGTGATGCCGCGCTCGCGCTCGATATCCATCGAATCGAGCACCTGCTCCTTCATCTCGCGCTGCTCGAGCCCACCCGTGGTCTGGATCAGGCGATCGGCAAGGGTGGATTTGCCATGGTCGATATGGGCGACAATGGAAAAATTGCGGATATGGGAGAGGGGCGTGGTCATGAGCGTGCCTGTAGCAGAACGGCGGGGGCCATGAAAGATGGTTTAGCGGGGGTTAATGGTGCCATGCGGCAACGCAGAGCGGGGCTCAGGCGTTAGGAAGCATGGGGATCAACAAAGCTATTGTCGTCGTGCTGCTGTGCGGGATTTCGGTGCCTGCTGCGGCGCAGGATTTTCTCGCGCCCTTGCAGGATATGGTGGATGAGCTGACAGCGCCGGCTGCTCCGTCCGGACCGGCACCCGAGGCAGAGCCGGCTGGTGCGCCGCCGGTGCCGCGGCCGCGTCCGCCCAGCTTGCCGGATGTGCCGGAGGTGGCCCCACCCGAGCCGCCTAAGCCTCCAATTGATGCGCCGGAGCCGGTGGAAGACACAGCGCCGGAGCCCCAACCGATTGCCGAAGCTCCGCCCGAGCCCAAGCGCGTGTACCAGGTAGCGTGTCCAGCGGTTATCCAGGGGCTTGTGGAAGCGGAGATGGCGCCACCCTTGAGCGAGGGCGCTTGCGGGGAGCAATCGCCGCTGATTGTCACGGGTGTGTTGAGCCGGGGGCGGATGGTGCCGCTATCGGCGCCCGTCACGACCAATTGCCAGATGGCCTCGGCGTTGCCCGAATGGGTGGAGGATGTGGATGGCTATGCGGAAGCCATGCTCGAGAGCCCGCTTGCCGGTGTCACAACGGGTACCAGCTATATGTGCCGCCCGCGCAACAGCGGAGATGCGCAGTTCACCTCCGAGCATGGCTTTGCCAATGCGCTCGATGTGGTGGGCTTCACCCTTGAGGATGGGCGCTCGATCGGCATAACGGAGAACTGGCTGCCGGCCGATGGTCCCGATGGGCGGCTACTGCGGCTGGCGCATGACAGTGCCTGCGGCAGCTTCATGACGGTGCTAGGGCCCGAAGCCAATGCCGAGCATAGCGATCATCTGCACCTCGACATGGGCTGCCATGGGGAGCGATGCCAGCAGCGCATCTGCGAATAGGGGGCTCGCTGCCCAGAGATATGGCAGCGAGCGCTTGGTTGTTATTGGGCTGGAGCAGCCGGGGCAGCGGCGTCTGCCGGCGCAGACATCGCCGGAGCGCTGGTGGTGCCCTGTGGCGCGGCGGCGGACTGGCCCTTGTAGATATTGGTCACGGCATCGACGCCGATCCGATCGGGGCTGCCTTCGGCGCAATCGGGCTGGGTCTTTTCAACATCGGCCTTGACCACGGCGTAAGCCTTCTCGGCAGTCGGTGCATCCATCAAGAGCGTCGTCTCAAGGCGCTTTTGGTCCGCGTTCATGCCGTTGATTACGCCTTGCTCGACAGTCAGGGCACAAATCTCGATCACGGCCTTGGTGGCATACATGCCAGTCAGCAGGTTCTGCTGCTTGGGCGTCGCGTTGATTTCGGCAGTCGGGTCGACCACCACATCGGCAGGGGCCTGGGGAGTTGCGGGGGCTACTTCTTGAGCGGAAGCGGCGCCTAGACCGGCCGCCAGGAAAACGAGTGCGGCGAGAGGGCGGATCATGAGTGGGACTCCAGTGCTGGGGAGAATTTGCGCATGGGCCCCTTGAACGGCCTGATTATGGCCTGAGCGCGGCGCTCAGGGGCAAAGTGGATGATGCGGCGGCAAATCTGCCCAGTCACGGATGCTCATATCATCGGCTGGGGTGGGGGTTGGCCGGGCGGTTGATTGTAGGGCAAACCAAGCGGCAATAATGCGCAGCAGGTTAGACATTTTGTTTTCCATATTTGAGAGGTGAATCCGTGTTGAAGCTGAATATCTGCCTCCCTCCTTCGCCAAACAATGGACAAGCTCTCCGTATCGCTTTAGAAAAACTATATGAGTGCAGCCTTCCCCATTCCTCTCAATGCCTTGCGGGCGATCGAGATCGTGGCGCGTCGCGGTGCGCTGGCGCCGGCAGCGGAGGAGCTTGGGGTCACGATCGGCGCTGTCAGCCAGCATCTGCGCCGGGCCGAAGAACGGCTAGGCATGGAATTATTCGAACGGACGCCGAGTGGGTTGCGACCGCTGCCAGCGCTCAGGATCGTGCTGCCGCAACTGACACAAGGCTTTGCTGCGTTGCAGGATGGGCTGGCGGGGCTCAAGGGAACCGACGAGGGTATTCTCAACCTGACGGTCGGGAGCGTGTTCGCGTCGCGTTGGCTGATCTGGCGGATAAATAAATTCACGGCCCGGCACAGCGACATCGAAGTCCGGCTCAATGTCACAGGCGCCATGCTGGATTTGTCGCGGCCCGATATCGACTGCGGCATCCGCTATGGCCATGGGCAATGGCCGGGGACTAGCGCCGAACCCATCGGTGGCCGGCCGTATCAGCCTGTGTGTGCGCCGAGCATTGCCGCGCGCCTGAAGGAGCCGACCGATCTTGCGGTGGTGCCCGTGATCCAGGACCAGACGAGCATGCTGAGCTGGGAAAGCTGGCAGGCCGAAATCGGCATGGATACGAGCATCCGCTTGGCCGGACCGGTGTATTCAGATGCCTCGTTGGCGTTCGACGCCGCCATTTCAGAACAAGGCGTGTTGCTGGCGGCCGACATGATGAGCGCCGATGCGGTCAGCGATGGCCGCCTGGTGCGGCCCTTTGATCATGCGGTGGAGGGCGATCAGGCCTATTGGCTGGTAACGGCAAAAGGCCGCCGCGAAACGCGCAAGCTCAGGGCCTTCCGCGCGTGGCTCGGCGAGGAGGTCCCGGCCAGCGTGGGCGGCTATGTGAACCAGTCGCGGGGGTGAGCGGTCTGTCGCTCCGCGCTTTCCTGATACCACCAATGGAGATGCACCCGAGCGGGCCTTGGGATCGATCGGAGCTTTTCCATCCCTATCTGAAACGCAAACAAGCCATTGGCGGCGCGCTTGCGCTCGTCTAGCTTTGCGGGAAATCAGGCAGGGGCACTATGGCACAAGCAAGCGACGTTATCATCTTGGGAGCCGGGATCGTCGGCGTGGCAACGGGCATCCACCTGTTGCGACGCGGGCGCAGCGTGACCTTGATCGACAAGCGCGAGCCGGGGCACGAAACATCGTTTGGCAATGCCGGCATCATCCAGCGCGAGGGGGTGCGGCCGCATCCGTTTCCGCGCGACCTGGCCATGTTGATGCAGGTGGGCCTGCATCTGTCGACGGCGGCGCGCTACGAGCCACTGGCCCTGCCGCGCCTGGCACCGGCATTGCTGCGCTATTGGTGGGCGTCTTCGCCCGACAGCTACAAGCGCGTGGTGCGCTCCTACGCGCCGTTGATCGGGCGCTCGATCGTGACCCACGCCGATCTGATGGCAGAGGCCGGTCCGCAGGCCGAGGCGCTGGTCAGCAAATCGGGCTGGCTGCTGGCTTTCCGCACCGAAAAAGGCCTGCGGCATGAAGCAGAAAAGGCGCAAGGCGACGCAACGGAGTTCGGCATCCACCACAAGGTGGTGGAATGGCCCGAACTCAAGCAAATGGAGCCGTCGCTGACCGGTAACCTTGCAGGCGCCATCCACTGGACCGATCCATGGACGGTGCGCGACCCAGGTGCGCTCGTCAGCGAATATTTTCAGCTGTTTCAGCGCTTGGGCGGCACTTTTGTTCCGGGCGCAGCCAGTGGATTGACCGAAGCCAATAGCGGTTGGAGCACGAGTGTGGACGGCGCTGTTCATACCGGCAAGCAGGCGGTGATCGCCCTTGGACCCTGGGCGCCTGAAGTGCTCGATAAGCTCGGCTATTATTTGCCGCTGTTCGTCAAGCGTGGCTACCACATGCACTATGGCACCGAAGGCAATGCCATGCTCAACAAGCTCGTCCTTGATGCCGAGGTCGGTTATGTGCTGGCGCCCATGGCGCGCGGGATCAGGCTGACCACGGGCGCCGAATTCGCCATGCGCGACGCGGCTCCCAGCCCGGTCCAACTCGGCCGTGCCGAACGTGCTGCCCACGAGATTTTCCCGTTGGGCGAGCGGCGCGACCCCGAGCCCTGGAAAGGCGCGCGGCCCTGCACGCCCGACATGTTGCCCATTATCGGCAAGGCGCCAAAGCACAAGGGGCTGTTCGTCGGGGTCGGCCACGCCCATCACGGCTTTACCCTGGGGCCCGCCACGGGTGAGCTGCTCGCCCAGACCATGACGGGCGAGCCGACCACGATCGACATCACCCCATTCGGCATGGAGCGGTTCCTCGGACGCTAGGAACCAGGATCAGAACTTCTTCTGGCAGACCGGACAAAAGAAAGTGGAGCGGCCCGACTGGACGATGCGGGCGATCGTGCCTGTGCAAAGGGGAGTCGGGCACGGCTCGCCTTCGCGGTCGTAAACGGCAAAGCGATGCTGGAAATAGCCTGAGCCGCCTTCGGCATTCCGAAAATCGCGCAAGGTGGAGCCGCCCACTTCGATGGCTTCGATCAACACCTGCCGCACGGCATTGGCGAGGTCCTCCAAGACCGGCTTGGGCTTGCCCTTGGGCGTCACCAAGCGACCGGCCAGAACCGTGGGGAGGATATGGCTGCGATGAAGGGCTTCGGCCACATAGATATTGCCCAGGCCCGCTACGACACGCTGGTCGAGCAGGGCCGATTTGATCGGCGTTTTCTTGCCCGAAAATTTTTCGGCCATTTCGGCGGCATTGAAGTCATTGCCCAGGGGCTCGGGACCCAGGCCCTTGAGGTAAGGGCTGTCGGCCAGATCATCGTAGAGATCGATGAAGCCGAAGCGGCGCGGATCGGCATAGATCAAATGCGAGCGGCCATGCTTGGGATGGGAAATGGTCCAGACCATGTGGTCGTGCTTGGGAACGGGTTCGGTTTCATAGTAACGCGGCGGCTTGTCGATGGCGTGCTCGGCAAAGCGCCAGGAGCCGGTCATGCCGAGATGGCTCAACACCGTCTTGCCGTTCGAGAGACCCAGCAGCAGATATTTGGCGCGCCGGCCAACCGAAATGATCGTCGTGCCCTCGATAGCCTGGGCAAGATCTTGCGGGAAAGCGAAACGCAGATCGGCCCGGTTGAGCGTGACCTTTTCAATGGTGGCGCCGTCGATCCAGGGCTCCAGGCCGCGGCGGACGGTTTCGACCTCGGGTAGTTCAGGCATGGGTAACCTCGTCAGCATGCGCGGCTTTGCGCCATGGCAAAGCCAATATCGCTTCTATATGGTGCGCCGGAACAGTCCAGCATAAGCGAGCCCTGCCATGACCGATGTCCAACAGACCACGCATTTCGGCGAGCAAACCGTGGCGCTCGAGGACAAGCAGGGCCTGGTCAACCAGGTGTTCCACCAGGTGGCCGACCGCTACGACCTGATGAACGATCTGATGAGCGGCGGCATCCACCGGGTTTGGAAGAACGCCATGGTGGCCGAACTCGCTCCGCCCAAGAGCGGCACGCGGCCTTATCGGGTGCTCGACATGGCGGGCGGCACGGGCGACATCGCCGAGCGCGTCATCAATGCTTCGGTAGGCTACGCGGAAGTCGTCGTCAGCGACATCAATGCAGACATGCTGCGCGTTGGCGCCGAGCGGGCGCGTCATTGGCGCTATCCGGCGCAGGCAAGTTTCCTCGAAGCCAATGCCGAGGAACTGCCGTTCGAGGACAAGAGCTTCGACGCTTATACGATCGCCTTCGGCATCCGCAACGTGCCGCGCATCCAAAAGGCTCTGGACGAAGCCCATCGCGTGCTCAAGCGCGGCGGGCGCATCCTTGTGCTGGAGTTTTCGCAGGTCGACGTGCCGGGCATGGATGCCGTCTACAAGGCGTTTTCCGACCGCGTCATTCCGCCCATGGGCAAGCTCGTGACGGGCGATGCCCAGCCCTACCAATATCTGGTGGAGTCGATCCGCAAGTTTCCAAGTCCGCCGCTATTTCAGGCCATGCTGACCGAAGCGGGCTTCCGCCGCGTCAAAGCGACGTCGTTTACCGGCAATGTCGCGACGCTGTTTTCAGGATGGAAGCTCTAGGCGCATGCTGATCTCGGCCTATTATCGACTGGCGCGGGCCGGATATGTGCTGGCGCGCGAGGGAGCGCTGTCCATCATTTCGGCGAACGGCCTGCCGCCGGCGCTGGCCCCGCTGCGGCTCGGCATTTGGCTGGGGCGGTTGATCGAGCGGCCCAGCGTGCGCAAGACCGGCCATGTCGAGCGGCTCAACAAGGCGCTGAACCGGCTGGGTCCAACTTACGTCAAGTTCGGGCAAACGCTGGCGACGCGACCCGATGTGGTCGGGCCCGATGTCGCCAACGATCTGGCAGGGCTGCAGGACCGGTTGGACCCATTCGATCCGGCGCTGGTGCCTGTTATCTTGCGGAACGCGCTTGAAGATAAAGCAGACGAGCTGACCGAACTCAGCCCGCCTATCGCAGCCGCCTCCATCGCCCAGGTGCACCGGGCCCGGCTAGTGCCGCCGGCGGGACCGGCTATCATGGTGGCTGTCAAGATCCTGCGGCCGGGCGTCGCGGACAGGTTCATGGCCGACATCGAGAGTTTTTATGCGGCAGCCAATCTGGCCGAACGCTTCGTACGGTCCACCCAGCGGTTGCGGCCCACTGAGGTCGTGCAAACCTTGGACCGCTCGGCGCGGCTGGAGCTCGACCTGCGCCTCGAGGCCGCCGCGATCTCGGAAATGACCGAGAACATCAAGAACGATACGGGCTTTGTCATCCCCAAGGTGAGCTGGGAGCACGTGGCGCAGAACGTTCTCACCACCAGCTGGGTCGAAGGCATACCGATCCGCGATCACCAGGCACTCGACGCTGCCCGGGTCGACCGCAAAGCGCTGGCAGCCAATCTGCTGCAAAGCTTTTTGAAGCACGCCATCCGCGATGGCTTTTTCCACGCGGACATGCACCCCGGCAATCTGTTTGCCGACCCGCGCACCGGCGACGTGATTGCGGTCGATTTCGGCATCATGGGCCGGATCAATCGGCGCGAGCGGCGGTTCCTGGCCGATATCCTTTATGGTTTCATCACCCGCAATTACCGGCTGGTAGCGGAGCGGCATTTCGATATCGGCTATGTGCCCAAGAACCAGTCGGTCGATGATTTTGCGCTGGCGATCCGCTCCATCGGCGAGCCACTGCATGGGCGCACGGCAAGCGATATTTCCATGGCCAAGGTGCTGGGCCAGCTTTTCACCATCACCGAGCTTTTTTCCATGCAGACGCGGCCCGAGCTGGTGCTGCTGCAGAAATCCATGGTTCTGGTAGAGGGGGTGTCGCGGGCGCTCGATCCCGAGCTCGACATCTGGACCGTGGCCGAGCCGGTCGTGGGCGATTGGCTGCGCAAGGAAGAAGGGCCTATGGGCCGCATCCAGGATGTTGCCGATCATTTCCGGACTGCTGCCGAAGCTGCCGGGCGCCTGCCTGCGATCATAGCGCATGCTGAATTGGCGCTTGCCGACTACAACAAGAACAAGCGCGGCCGGCTGAATGGCATCATGCACACCATGCTACTGGGTCTGATTGGCCTTGCGTGCCTGACGCTTCTGGTGGCGCTTTGGCGTCTGCTCACCATGGTGTCATAAGGGCAAAGCTTGTTCGCCTCGGCACTTGCCCTTAGATTGCCGGCCTTCTGAGCCCGGAGACTGGACCATGATGCTAAAGACATTCGGCAAGCTAGCCGTCATGGTCATGCTGGGCGCAGCGCTGACCGGGTGCATCGATGCCGATGTCGACGTGGAACTGACCAGTGACAGCACTGCCAGGGCAACCATCACCCAAGTCATGGGGGCGGACTTTTATGCCATGGTCAAGATGAACGCCGAGGAGATGGGCGACGATTTGCCCGATGAGGAAAAATTCTGTGCCAATGGCGCCCTGACCGAGAACGGCGATGGCACGGCCACTTGCGTCATCAAGGAGCAGGGAGATTTTGCCCGGCTGACCATGGGCGCCAAGCAGCAAACGGTCCAATTTGCTCCTGCCGGGCCAGGGTTGGTGCAGGTGTCGCTGCCCACCGACAGCATGAAGGGCGAGATCGGCGCAGACCAGGCAATGGACGAGGAAACGCGCCAGATGGTGGAAGCGTTTTTTGCCGGCCGCGGCGTCACCATCCGCTTTGGCGGGGTCGAGATTGTCGAAACCAACATGAAGCTGTCCGGCGATGGCGAATCTGCCGAGCGCAAGATCATGTTCCTGGACCTGCTGCGGGGCAAGGCCGATCTGCCAGCCGAACTCTATGCCATCGTGCGGGTGCCATGATGGCTGCGGAAGTCGAAATCGGCCTTCATTGGCTGCCCCATGGAATGGGCTTGCCATTACCGGCGCGGCAAACAGCGGGTGCGGCAGGCATGGACTTGCTGGCTGCCTTGCCCAGCGGGGCAGAAATAATGCTGCAACCGGGCAACCGTGCCCTGGTCCCTTGCGGCTTTGCCATGGCGCTGCCGGCAGGGTATGAAGCTCAAGTGCGGCCCCGCTCCGGGCTTGCTGCACGCCATGGGGTGACGGTGCTCAATTCGCCCGGCACAATCGATGCGGACTACCGGGGCGAGGTTCAGGTGATCCTGATCAATCTCGGCGATGCGCCGTTCGTGGTGCGGCGGGGCGAGCGGATCGCGCAAATGGTGGTGGCGCCCGTGGTGGCTGCCCGTTTTGCCGTCAAGGAGGAGCTCGATGAAACCGAACGGGGCAGTAACGGCTTTGGCTCGACAGGCACGCTTAGCGCTTAGCACCATCGCGGCACTCCTCGCGCTAGCAAGCCCCAGCCTTGCTGGCGACCGCGCCGGAATAGACTTCATCGGCTACTCAGCCGATGGCGGCTTTTTTGCCTTTGAGGAGTTCGGCATCCAGGATGGCTCCGGCTTCGCCTATTCCAATATCTATGTGATCGACCTTGCAGCCGACAAATGGGTTGCCGGGACCCCGGTGCGTGTGGCGGCGGACAGCGAAGAGCAAAGGCTCAGCGCCGTACGATCAGAAGCCGCGGCAGACGCTTCGGCTGCCTTGCAGGATTTGGCGATCACCGAACCGGTGACAATTGCGGCCCTGATCGGCGACGGCGTGCCGGACGAGAGCGCCAAAACATTGGCTTTCGGCGCACCGTCCTACGAGGCAGGTGAGATCATGGAGCGTTACGAGCTTGAACTCAGTCAGTTCTCAACTAAATCGCCTTTGACCTGTGCCGAATGGTTTGGCGCCGAACCGTTGGGCTATGCGCTGTCCCTGAGCGGGAGCGGTGAGGTCCGTGAATTGCACAAGGACCAAGGCCTGCCACAGTCCCGGGGCTGCCCGCTCGATTACCGGCTTTATGGCGTCGTTCTGCCCTTCGGCGCCGGCACCATAGAGAATGGCGTTGCTGTCGTTTCGGTCTATCCGGGCGGGTTCGAAGGCCCCGACCGGCGTTTTGTTGCGGTGCCGCTTGCCCCCTGATCCGCTATCGCCGGACGAAGCGCGCCGCTATGCCCGCCATCTGGTGCTCAAGGGCATGGGCGGCAGCGGGCAACAGGCGCTCAGGGCGGCTCGCGTTCTTGTAGTTGGTGCAGGCGGGTTGGGAAGCCCGGCGATCGCCTATCTTGCTGGCGCAGGTGTGGGAACGCTCGGGATTGCCGATCATGATGCCGTGTCCTTGTCCAATCTGCAGCGGCAGGTGATCCATACTGGTATCGGCGAGAACAAGGCCCAAAGTGCAGGGCGCTTCGCGCAGAACCTCAATCCGCATGTCCATGTGCAGGTGCATGCCACAAGGCTCGACAGGGGCAATGCCGCTTTCGTGCTCGGCGGCTACGATCTGGTGCTCGATGGCACCGATAACCTCCAGACGCGGCGGGTTGTAGCAGCCGCAGCCGCAGCGCAGGGCGTGGCGCTCGTTTCGGGTGCCGTGTCGATGTTTGATGGGCAGGTGACTGTTTTTGCGCCCGGCGGGCCGCAGTTCGGCGCGCTTTATTCCGACGATGCTGACGACGCTGACCTGCCCTCTTGCGAAGCAACGGGCATATTGGGTCCGCTAACAGGTGTGATCGGCACCTTAATGGCCATGGAAGCAATCAAGCTCATCACGGGCATTGGCGAGCCGTTGATCGGGCGCGTCCTGACCTATGACGGCAAGGACGCGCGGTTCTCGGAGTTTTCGTTCTAGCAACACCGCCCTTGATCAAGCATCGGGGTGCTTGAACACCAGCGCCGCATTGGTCCCGCCAAAGCCGAAGGAATTGGAGAGAACCACCCCTAGATCGACATTGTCGCGCCGTTCGCGCACGATCGGCATGTCGGCAAAGGCCGGGTCGAGGTTTTCGATATTGGCGCTTTCGGCAATGAACCGATGCTTCATCATCAGGATCGAATAGATCGCTTCATGCACGCCGGTGGCGCCCTGGGAATGGCCGGTCAGCGATTTGGTGGCGGAGATGGGCGGGCACTTGCCTTCGTTGCCGAACAGCGCCCTGATCGCGTCCATTTCCTTGAGGTCACCCACCGGTGTCGAAGTGGCATGGGGATTGATGTAGTCGACCTTGCCTTGGACGTTTTCGAGCGCCATGCGCATGCAGCGCTCGGCGCCTTCGCCGGAAGGTGCAACCATGTCCACGCCATCCGATGTTGCGCCATAACCAACCAGTTCTGCCCAAATCTTGGCGCCGCGCGCCTTGGCGTGCTCGTATTCCTCGAGCACCAGAACGCCGGCGCCGCCCGAAATAACGAAGCCATCGCGCGCCGCGTCATAGCAGCGGCTGGCCTTCTCCGGCGTTGCGTTGAAGTCCGAACTCATGGCGCCCATGGCATCGAACAAGTTCGACAGCGTCCAATCGAGATCCTCGTGGCCGCCGGCAAAGACGATGTCCTGCTTGCCTAGCATGATCTGTTCCATGCCATTGCCGATGCAATGCTTGGAGGTCGCGCAGGCCGCAGTAATGGTATAGTTGACGCCCTTGATGCCGAAAATGGTGGCGAGCGTCGCCGAAGCAGTGGAGCCCATGGCCTTGGGCACCGCAAGCGGGCCGATGCGCTTGGGGCTGGTGTTCTTGCGGGTGGTGTCGGCGGCTTCCACGATGGTGCGCGTCGAAGCGCCGCCCGAACCCATCACAATGCCTGTTCGCGGATTGCTGATATCGGCTTCCTCGAGCCCCGCATCGGCGATGGCCTGCTGCATGGCAAGGTAGTTCCAGGCTGCGCCCTTACCCATGAAGCGGGTGACGCGTCGGTCCAGAGCCTCGAACGGGTCAAGCCGCGGGTCGCCCTTGACCTGGCTGCGAAAGCCCAGATCGGCATAGTCCTGGGCAAAAACAATGCCGGGCTTGGCCGTACGCAGGCTTTGCGTCACTTCATCGAGCGAGTTGCCGATGGAGGAAATGATACCCATGCCGGTGACGACGACTCGTCTCATTTAGACCTCGCTTGCTCGGGCGTCATTGCACGGCGCCTCTTGTTGTTCTGGTAGACCGGCCCTAGCCGCCGACCTTCTGCTCGGTGGTAAACAGACCCACGCGCAAGTCCTTGGCCTCGTAAATCACTTTGCCATCAGCTTTGACCCAGCCATCCGCAATCCCCAGCGTCACGCGGGAGCGCATGACCCGTTTCAGGTCGATACCGTATTCCACCAATTGAACGTCGTCGGTAATCTGGCCAGTAAACTTAATTTCACCGCCCAAGGCGCGACCGCGGCCCGGCTGGCCGATCCAGCTGAGGAAGAAACCTGTCATTTGCCATACGGCATCGAGTCCCAGGCAACCGGGCATAACGGGGTCGCCAATGAAATGACACTTGAAGAACCACAGGTCCGGATCGACGTCGAGCTCGGCGCGAACCATGCCGCGGTTATGCGCACCGCCGGTTTCCGAGATCTCGGTAATGCGATTGAACATCAGCATCGGCGGGGCAGGCAGCCGAGCATCGCCTTGCCCCGGCAATTCGCCGCGGCCGTGAGCCAGCAATTCCTCATACCCAAATACGCTTTGCCGCTCGGCCATGCCAAACTTCCCGGTTAACCTTGGTGTTTTGTCTCGTATAGAGGCATGGGAGGGGGGTCAAGTCAGCCGCACTTGCGCAGCGCCAACATTGCTCAAGGCTGCGGCAAGCGTTCTGCTTGTGTGATTTTTGCGCCATAGTTATAAGGGAGCAATAAATCTTGGCCCTTCCGATCAAGGACTCGATGACAGATCGCTCCCAAACTGCCCGGTCTCTCCCTTCACGCAAGCCCTGCCTTACCGCGGTATTGCGTATGGCTGGCCTGCGGCCGACACGCCAGCGCGTTGCCTTGGCGGAACTGCTTTTCGGCGGACCGCACCGCCATGTCAGCGCCGAGCAATTGCATGGCGAAGCGAACGAGGCGCGCGTTAATGTTTCGCTCGCCACCATTTATAATACGCTGCACCAGTTTCACGAAGCTGGCCTGTTGCGCGAAGTGGCGGTTGATGCCTCGCGGTCCTATTTCGATACCGACACCTCCGACCACCACCATTTCTATGTCGAAGACGAGCAGCGGATGATCGACATTCCCGCATCGTCAGTAGAGTTTGCGGCCTTGCCAGACGCGCCCAGCGGCATGAAGGTCAGCCATGTGGACGTGGTGATCCGCGTACGCCGGGCGGGATAGTTCGCCAGAAAACCCTGCCGATGCGTGACAGCTTGCGCCCGATCCAGCATATTGCGGGTAGCGCAACCAGCGGCAAAGGTGGCCGATGAGCCAAAAGGTCAATCTCAACGCGTATTTCGAGCGAATCGGTTTTGCCGGTTCGATCGCCCCGACCTTGGCGACGCTCGAACTGCTTCAATCGCTGCATCCGGCAGCTATCCCGTTCGAGAATCTCGATCCGCTGCTCGGCGTGCCGTTGCGGCTCGACCAGGCGGGCCTTGAGCGAAAGCTTCTGTCCGACAGGCGCGGCGGCTATTGCTTTGAGCATAATCTCTTGCTGATGGGCGTATTGCGCGAGCTAGAATACACCGTGCGCGGCCATGCGGCGCGGGTGCTTTGGAACAATCCCAACGGCGCCAACGGGCCGCTGACGTATATGGTGCTGACCGTGGAGATTGGTGGCACGAACTATCTGGTGGACGCCGGCTTTGGCGGGCTCACGCCCACCGCGCCACTCAAGCTCAAAGCCGAGGTGGAGCAGGCCAGCCCACATGAAACCTACCGGCTGATCAACCAGGACGGGAGCTGGGAGCTTCAAGCCAGGATCGCGGAGGAGTGGAAGCCGCTTTACCTGTTCGACCTGACCGAGCTGGGTCTGGCCGAGTATGAAGGGCTCAATGCTTTCGTTTCAGGCGATCCGGCATCGCCTTTCACGCGGGAATTGCGGGTCGCTCTGTCGCCCGATGGACAGCGTCTCGCGCTTCAGAACAACCGCTTCACCATACATGCGCAGGGTCAGGAGCCTGAGCGGCGGATCTTGGGGAGTGTCGAGGAGATGCGGGACATTCTTGCCAATAGGTTCGGCATCCAAGTGCCCGATGCCGCGTCACTCGATGACAAGCTCCAGGCCATTATCGACCACGGCGGCACTGCCGATAGCTGATGGCGCCGGTTATCGTCGATCCAGCAAAGGTCCGTGAATTTGCCAGCTCTGAGGCCTTCGACGCCTGGCTGGCCGAGCATCACCAGAGCGCCGACGAAATCTGGATCCGCATCTTCAAGAAGGCTTCCGGCAAGCCGACCATCACGCCGGTCGAGGCCATCGATGTGGTGCTGTGCTGGGGCTGGATTGATGCGATCCGCAAGAGCTGGGACGAGCAATCCTTCGTGCAGCGCTATGTGCCGCGCGGGCGCAAGAGCGTGTGGAGCCAGATCAACCGGGACAATGTGGCCAGGCTCATTGCCGAAGGCCGCATGACCGAGCATGGGCTGCGCCATGTCGATGCCGCCAAGGCCGATGGGCGCTGGGATGCTGCCTACAAAATCGGCATGGAAGCGCCGGCCGATCTTATCGCCGCGATCGAAGCGAGCCCTGCTGCCAGGGCCACGTACCTGACGCTCAGCAGCCAGAACCGGTTCGCCCTGACGTTCCGCCTGGGCAACATCAAAACGCCGGCAGGACGAGACAAGAAAATCCGGACTTTTGTCGACATGCTGGAGCGCGGCGAGACCATCCATCCGCAAAAGGAACGCGGCTGACTGGCAGCTTCCCTCAAGGACTCGCGCGCCGATGAACTTGTGCTACAAGCCTGCGCATCAGCGTCCAAGGGGCTAATCATGATCACTGTTTTCGGCTCGACCAATCTCGATCAGGTCGGCACTGTCAGCCGCTTGCCCAAGCCTGGCGAGACCGTTGCGGGCGGTACGTTCTCCATGGCCGCCGGTGGCAAGGGCGCCAACCAGGCGCTGGCGGCGCGCCGCGCGGGAGCCGCGGTGCGGCATATTTCGGCCGTGGGCAAGGATGCGTTCGCCGATCTGGCGCTTGAACTGCTCAAGGCTGATGGCGTCGATCTGTCGGCGCTCAAGATCGTCGAAGAGCCAACCGGCATTGCGATGATCTTTGTCGACGCGGCGGGGGAGAACTGCATTGCGGTACTGCCTGGTGCCAATGGCACGATGACGCCAGCTGATGCCGAAAAGGCATTGGGATCGCTGTCGGGCGGTGTCTTGCTGCTGCAGCAGGAAATTCCGCAGGAGGCAACGGAACGGGCGCTGGACCTGGCCAAGGAAAAGGGCTTGATCTCGATTCTCAATACGGCGCCGTTTCTTGAGACTACGCGCGCGGTGGCGCACAAGGCCTCGATCCTGATCGCCAACGAAACCGAGTTCGAGCTGTTGAGCGGACGCGGCGTTGCCGAGCTGGACGAGGCAATGGCCGACTGGGCCCGGCAACATGGCCAGACGGTGATCGTAACCCTGGGCGGGGATGGTGCCAAGGCGGCTATCGGGGATCGATTGATTGCGGTGCCGGCGCTGCCAATCAAGCCGGTGGATACCGTGGGTGCAGGCGACACCTTCTGCGGCTATCTGGCCGCAGGGCTCAATGCAGGGCTGGAGCTTGAAGCAGCGATGCGTCGCGCGGCCATAGCGGCAAGCCTTGCCTGCCTAAAGCCAGGCGCACAGCCAGCTATTCCTATGGCCGCTGACGTCGTGGCACGGCTCTAGCTAGCGTGGCGCGCGTTTGGCGAGGATGCGCTGCAGCGTACGCCGGTGCATGTTGAGGCGCCGGGCGGTTTCCGAGACATTGCGGTCGCAAAGTTCATAAACGCGCTGGATATGTTCCCAGCGGACCCGGTCGGCGGACATCGGATTTTCGGGCGGCTCGGGCTTCTCCTCGCCGGTGACCAGAAGGGCGTTGATCACGTCATCGGCGTCGGCGGGCTTGCTGAGATAGTCGATTGCGCCCAGCTTGACGGCCGTTACGGCCGTGGCGATGTTGCCGTAACCGGTCAGGACCACGGCGCGGGCATCGGGCCGCTTGGTGTGAAGGGCCGAGACCACTTCAAGGCCATTGCCGTCTTCAAGACGCAAATCCACCACCGCATAGGCAGGTGGCTTGTCGGCAACGGCGGCAAGGCCAGCGGCAACGGTTCCCGCGGTCCGCACGTCGAAGCCGCGCCGGGTCATGGCACGCTCAAGGCGTTGGAGGAACGCAACATCGTCATCCACCAGCAACAGGCTGGGATCGTCGGCCAGAAGTTCTTCGATTGTGCTCATGGCTCAGATGTAGGCTTTCAAGGGTAAAAGGTCAAAGTTTTGCAGGCATTTATCGCGTATCTGGGCATCACAGGGCCTCGACTGTGCTGCGCGGCCAAACGATGCGCACCCGGGCATGGCCATTGGCTGCAATGTTTTCGAAAGCAAGGCGCCCGCCCGTGCGTTCGAGCAGGGTCTTGGCAATGAACACACCAAGTCCCAACCCGCCTGGATTGCTCGCATCGGGGCCCTGCGGATCGCGCGGGCGGCTGGTGAGGTAGGGCTCGCCCAGGCGGTCGATCAGTTCGGGGGCGAAGCCCGGCCCGTCATCGCTGATGGTAACCGAGATCGCATCGCGATCCCATGCCGCTTCCACCCGCACCGTGGCGCGCGCAAAATCGGCAGCGTTCTCGATCAGATTCCCCAATCCATACAACATGCCTACACTACGCTCGATAACCGGCGCTGGACCAGCCGTTTGCTCAGCCAAAAGCTCGATGCGCTTGCCGCGTCCTTCATGGGGCCGCAGGACTTCGGCCAAAAGATCGGTCAGCGGCACGGCGGCAAAGGGATCGCCTCCGTCGTTCCCGAGATTGCGCAGTTTGGCAAGGATCTGCCGGCAGCGGGCGGCCTGCTCGATGATCAGTTCGACGTCGTCGGCCAGATCGCTGCCGGGCGGAGCATCGGCCCGCATCTCCTTGGCAGCCAGGGCAATGGTCGATAGCGGCGTGCCCAATTCATGCGCCGCGGCGGCGGCAAGGCCATCAAGCGCCGATAGTTGCTCCTTGTGCGACAGCGCCAATTCAGTTGCAGCCAAGGCATCGGCGATCTGCCGGGAATCGTGCGCCACCCGCATCGTGTAGGCGGAAATGAACACCACGCCGCACACGATCGAGACCCAGATGCCGATGACATAGATGCGGTTGAACACCAATTGCTCGCCTGGCGCCCAAGGCAGGGGCAGATGCCAGATCGAAATCAGCGAGGCGATAATCCCGGCCAGAAACGCGATCGCAAAGGTCGGCCGGCGCGGCAGCGTCGTGGAGGAGACCGCCACCGGCGCCAGAAGGAGAATGGAAAATGGGTTCTGCAGCCCCCCTGTCAACGCCAGGAGCCCGCCCAATTGGCAGAGATCGAAAACGATCTGCGTAGCCGCAAAGCTCGAGGAGGGCCGATGGGCAACGCCGAACTTTAGGATCAGCCAGATATTGAGCGCAGCCGAAGCGGCGATAAGGCCGAAACAGGCGGCTAGCGGTACCGGAAAGCCCAAGCCGAACGCGACAAAGAGAACGCCAATGGTTTGCCCTGCAACGGCCAGCCAGCGCACCAGCACCAGGGTCTGGAGGCGCAAAGGGCGCCAAGTGGAGGGCAAGGGCAGCCCGTCGGCCTGGATCGCGCTCACTATCTAACCCCGCACTGGTAAAATCGGGCGGCGCTATGGGTTTTGTCAAAGGTCATTTCAAGAGCCAAAAAGTCACGGTCACAGGATTGATCCCACCCCTTGGCGGGCCACTTCTACGCTTATCGTGACTGGGAAAGAGAAATGACATGAACACAGCAATCATCAAACCTCAATGGTCCCCCATAACCATTACCCTTATGGTTTTGGGCTTTATCGTCTTCTGGCCGCTTGGCCTGGCCGTGCTCGGCTATATTCTTTGGGGTGAAAAGTTCGGTGGCTCGCCGGAAAAGGCTCAAGCCTACTGGAACAAGGGCTGCTCCTGGGTGGGCGCCAACAAGCACCGCAACTGGAACAGCAGGACCACCACCATGAATTCGTCTGGCAATGCCGCATTCGATGAGTACCGTACCGAACAGCTCAAGCGCCTCGACGAGGAACGCGCCCGTCTCGACGCCGAGATCGACGCTTTCCACGAATACATGGCGAATTTGAACAAGGCCAAGGATCGTGAAGAGTTCGACCGCTTCATGAACGAACGCCGCGGTTCCCGCCAGGGCTACACCGACCAGCCAAACAATGGCTGGAGCAACAATAACGGTTAAGCCTCCACTTGTTTTACCTTCTCCTGAAGCCAGTCGTTCCCAACGGCTGAACTGCACGCCCTCGCAAGAGGGCGTTTTTTTGTTCCCGAACTCGTCGGGCGTTTTGCGCTAGGATCGGCCGGCTGATTCCCAGGTGCCCATGAATCTCTTTTTCCGCGCCAAGCCCAAGATCCCCACCAGCACGAGCATCGACATCGATGGCGTGCCGACCACGATTATCGTGCGGGTCAATGCGCGGGCGCGCAGCTATCGATTGTCCCTGCCTCATAGCAGCGGCCCGGTGCTGACGCTGCCGCCGCATGGGAAATGGAGCGAGGCCGAGGCGTTCCTGCTGCGCCAGCGCCATTGGCTCGCCGCGCGCATCAAGCGGGCACCGGATGCCGCCTATTTCGGGGATGGCGGCGCCGTGCCGCTGCGCGGCGTGGAGCACCGGATCATCGGCACTGGCAAGGTGCGCGGCCGCGTGGAGATCGGTGAAACCGATGGCATGCCCTGCCTTTTCGTGCCGGGCGAGCCGGCGCACCAGGCCCGGCGGCTGACCGACTGGTTCAAGGAGCAGGCGCAAATCGACCTTGCGGCGCGTACGGCATTTCATGCCGGCCAGCTCGGCGTCGTGGTCAAATCGGTCAAGATGCGCAGCCAGGCCAGCCGCTGGGGCTCATGTTCCTCGAGCGGCAACATCAACTATAATTGGCGCCTGGTGCTCGCGCCGCCATTTGTGCTCGACTATGTCGCGGCCCACGAGGTGGCCCATCTGGTCGAGATGAACCATTCGCCGGCTTTCTGGGCGACAGTTGCCCGCACCTTGCCCGATATGGACAAGGGCCGCGCCTGGCTAAAGGCGCATGGGCGGCAGCTGATGGCGCATGGCAGCTAGATCAAGGCGAGAATAGCAGCGCGCAGGCGCTGCAGATCCTCAGTGCGACTGAGGCGATGATCGCCATCGGGAATCAGCGTCAGCGTCACCGGGTCATGCAGGATATGGGTCACGAGCTTGATGGCATGGGCTTGCGGCACGTCCGGGTCTTGCCCGCCCTGCAGGATATGAACGGGACAACCGGTTTCAATGACATTGCCGAACAGCAAATGGCTTTGCCCGTCCTCGATCAGTTCGCGCGTGATACGGTAGGGTTCGGCTGAATATTGGCTGGGCTGGTCGACGAACCCATCGTTCTGCAACGCTTCGTGTTCGCTCTGGCTGAAGCTTGGCAGCATCAATTGATGGGTCATATCTGGCGCCGGAGCGATCAGCACCATGCCATGGACGCGCCGCTCCCGGCGTTGGAGCAGATTGCGCGCGAGCAGCAGGGCAAGCCAGCCGCCCATGGAAGATCCCACAATGATCTGCGGGCCGCTCGTCAGAGCGAACACGGCCTCGGCTTCCTCCAGCCAGCGGCTGATGGTGCCCTGATCGAAGTCGCCGCCTGAAACACCGTGACCGGAATAATCAAAGCGGGTGACGGCAAAATTCTTCTCCGCCCCCAAGGCGTCGAGCGCCATGGCCTTGCTGCCCATCATGTCCGAGCGGAAGCCGCCCAGCCAGAATAGGCCCGGGCTGCCGCCTGGGCGTTGGAGGATTGCGATTTGCCGTGCCGCTTGATCCTGTCCCACAAGGATTGTGCCGGAGATGGGGTCCACAGTGCTCATGGGCGGTCCTTCATGCGGAATTTCTGGCGCTGGCAGTTGACTTATGGCCCGGCTAACACGATTTTATGGCTGTTTTCACCACTTGTTTGAACAACACAAGGATCGTTTGCCATTCGCCGTCCCATGAGACCAGTCGCGCCCCAGAAAGATGGGCCGCCCTCGAACGAAGATATCACCAGCCCCGATGTCCAGCTCATCGATGCTGAAGGCGTGAACCGCGGCGTCATCAATACGCGCGTAGCGCTGCAAGAAGCGCAGGAACAGGGGCTCGACCTCGTCCTGATCTCTCCCAATGCCCAGCCGCCGGTCGCCAAGATGCTCGACCTGGGCCGCTTCAAATATGCCGCGCAGAAGAAAGCTGCCGAGGCACGCAAGAAGCAGAAGGTGATCGAGGTCAAGGAAGTCCAGCTTCGCCCCAACATCGACACGCACGACTACGAGACCAAGATGAAGGCCGTGCAGCGGTTTCTCGACGATGGCGACCGCGTCAAGGTAACGATGCGCTTCCGTGGCCGCGAAATGGCGCACCAGGAACTAGGCATGCAGCTTCTGATCAAGGTCAAGGACCAGACCGAAGCCATCGCCAAGGTCGAATCGCAGCCGCGCTCGGAAGGCCGGCAGATGGTTATGGTGCTGGCGCCCAAATAAGGCGACGGCATTTTAATTGAAGAGGGCAGGTCCGCGTGACCTGCCCTTTTGTTTTCGGCTGCCAGCGATCAGGCCGAAAGCTTGGTCCAGCTTGGAGCAATGGCCGTGCCGTGGCCCAAGCCATAGCCGAAGCGGACATTAAGCATGCCAAGAGGCTCAAGCAGGCGTCCGGCATCAAGAGTGCCGGCAGTTTCCGTGGCAAAGCCGGAGAGCTTAACGATCTCCGCCACCGCGCTCACCGCCGCTTCGTCATTGCCGGCAAGGAAAACCGGCACATCAGCGGTCTGCTCGGCCGTAAAATCGAACAGGCTGGCAAATATTGTATTGTAGGCTTTGACCACCTTTGCGCCAGGCGCAGCGGCCTGAATTTCCTCCGCGGCAGAGGTAGTGTAGCCAAGGGTAAGGCCGGAGAAGTCGGGTTTTAGCGGATTGCTGATGTCGACCAGGATTTTGCCCGACAGTGCCGGATTGGCGGCAACGGTCAGCGCCGTCTCATAGGGCAGGGCCAGAATAACGACCCCGGCCTGCGCAATAGCGGTATCTTGGCTCGTGACCTCGACTTTGCCGGAAAGGCTATTGGCAAAGTTGGAGGCTGCATCAGGGTCGCGCGAGCCGAGGATCAGATCGGTCTTGCCGGCGAGCCGCTTGGCAAGGCCCTTGCCCATGTTTCCCAAGCCGATGATTGCAACTGTGCTCATGTGTCGTCTCCTGTGTTTCGGTAAGGTGAAGCTAAGCTTCTGTTCGTCCGCCGATAATCCGCTATAATTCGCACATGAAATTGCAGAAAAGTATCGAATGGCGGATCTAGCGGCCTTGGAGACCTTTGTCGCTGCAGTGCGTGCAGGCAGTTTTGCGGCTGCCGCCAAGCAGCTTGCCCTTTCGCCGGCCATGGTCGGCCGCCGCATCCAGGCACTGGAGGACAGCTATGGCCTGCGGCTGATCGAGCGGACGACGCGTAGCCAGCGCCTGACAGAAGCCGGCGCACAGTTTCTAGCACGCGCCGAAGCCGTCATCGAAGCTGCCAATGAGCTGGAAGAGCTTGCGCGGCCGGCCAGCGCGCAATTGCGTGGGCGCATCCGGCTAAGCGGCCCCACCACTGTCGGGATCAAGCGGTTGCCGCCGGTTATGGCGCAGTTCACCCAAGCACACCCTGAAGTTGTGTTCGAGATGAGCCTTTCGGATCGCCGGGTCGACCTGGTGGAGGAGGGGTTCGATCTGGCTGTCCGGATTGGTCACTTGCAGCCCTCCGCCATGATCGCCCGGCGCATTGGCGACTATCGCTTCATGTGCATTGCGGCGCCTTCCTATATCGAGCGCTTTGGCACCCCCTCGCATCCCGAGGAATTGGCCCAGCACCGCTGCGTGCTCAATTTGAACCTGGTTCCGCGCAATCGCTGGCCGTTCGAGACTGTCGACGGCACCCCGTTTACCGTTGCCGTGCACGGCAGCATGGAGATCGATAACGGCGAAGCCTTGCGGGAGGCAGCTCTGGCTGGCGCCGGGATCGCCTATATCCCGCATGACCTTGTGGCCGACGATTTGCATGCCGGCCGCTTGCGCCAGGTGCTGAGCGACTGGGCGCTGCCCAGCCTGCCCATCCATGTGGTTTACCCGACCCGCAAGCTCGTGCCGCGCCGGGTCAGCGCTTTCATCGAGGCGCTGGCACGTTCGCCGCAATTTGCGAGAGCTTGAGCCGCTATTTGGGACCAGGGTCCATCAGCGCATGGATGCGGTCGGCACCGAGCCGGGCAAGCTTGAGCATCAAGGCCTTTCGCCGGGCAGGCGCCAGTGGCGTATCTGGGCTGGGGCGCAGAATGGCGCCATCATGGCCATCGGCAACGATCAGCCCTTCGCTTGGGGGAAAGATCGCGGCATCGAGTTCCGGCGGCTTGGCAAAGAAGAACCGGTCGGAGAAGTCACGATATTCGTGCCATTTCTTGTCGACTTGAAAGTCAACGAGACTCGACTTGATCTCGACGATCCAGATCTCGCCCTTGGGGCCGATCGCCAGCACATCGGCGCGCCGTCCGCTGTTGAGCGTGACTTCGGCATAGCAAGCCATGTCGTATTGCTCGCGCAGGAGCCGCATGACGCCGCGTTGCACGCGCAGCGCCGTCGGCGACTGGCGAAGATCGACAATAGGCCCGAGCTCAGCCATGAGGCGGCATGGGTTCCGGCGCAAGGCCATGTGGCGTCTCAAGCTGGCGCGGGCCTAGCGCAAAGCTCGACGCCCAAAGCCCTGCCAGGAGCAACGGCACGCAAATGAGATAGGAATTGCGGATGCCCATATATTCGGCGACAAATCCAAGCAGCGGTGGCGCCAGGAAAAAGACCACGAAACTGACCTGGCCGAGCGCCGCCACATTGACCGCAGCGGGCCGGTCGGTGCGCTGGGCGGCCGCCGAAACGGCCAGCGGGTAAACCGCCGAACAGCCGATGCCCATGAGCGAAAAGCCTGCCAGGGCCAGTTCCGGCGAAGGTGCGAAACCGACCAGCAAGGCGCCGATCGTGGCCAGGGTCAGCAGGACCATGGCGACGTTGCGCGGACCGAAGCGCGCCACAACCGGGTCGGCGGACAGGCGCATGGCGGCCATGAAGAAGGCAAACAAGGTCAGGCCCATGCCACCGACAAAGGGCTGCACGTCAAAGACGTCGCGCATGTAGATGGCCGACCAATCGATGCCCGCTCCTTCCACGAGGAACGCGGCAAAGCCGATGATGCAGAGCGGTAAGAGGCCCCAATTTGGAAAGGCAATGCGGTGGGTGTTTTCGCTTAAGGTGCGCTGCGGCGCGGGCGATGGAACGATGCCTGCGATCAGATAGCCGCCGACGAGGACGACAATGATAGCGACGAGCGCGAGGTGAGCCTCGACCGAAAGGCCCGATTGGCGGATGCCGGCGCCGAACAGCGCAGTGACAAAGAAGCCAACGCTCCAAAAACCATGCGCCCGGTTCATGAATCGTCCACCCGTATGCAACTCGAGCCGGTCGATCTCCACGTTGAGATTGATCTCGAGCGCGCCTGCCAGAAGGCCTGTAAAGAACAGGGCCACGAACACGGCCGGTGCCATGCCGAGCCATGGCACCAGCGCGAACAGCAGGGCCGGACCCAGCACCGTCAGGAATGCCGTGGTGCGCACGCCCAGCCTTTCAATGACCGCGGAGCCGAAGGTCAAAGCAATCAGCGAGCCGATGGACATGCCGATCATGGTCAGGCCCAACTGGCTCTCGGAAACGTTCAGATCCGTCTGGATATCGGGCAGGCGCGACAGGAGCGCGCCGGTCGTGACGGCGAACAGGAAGAAGCAGGCATAAAGCCGGTGTTGCGGAGCGATAATCATTCGGCGGGCACTGTTTTGGAAATGCGGCGCGTGCCTAGGGCATCGGCCATGAGGAAACCAAGGACGACGAGCGGAATGCCGACGCCGAAAGCCCAGCGGATGCCGAAATGCTCGGCAATGTAGCCCAGAAGCGGCGGCCCAAGGAGAAAGGACACAAAGGAGATTTGTGCCAGGGCGGCCACATTGACGGCGGCTGGGCGGTCGGTGCGTTGTGCGGCCGCCGACATGGCGAGCGGAAATAGGGCGCTAGTGCCCACGCCAATCAGCCCAAAGCCGACATAGGCCAGCCACCACACGGGCGTAAAGAACACCAGCAAGGCGCCGATGCCGGAAACGGTAAGCAGGCCACGGGCCACCACAACCGGGCTCCAGCGTTCAACGAAGTTGTCGGCAAAATAGCGTGTGACCGCCTGCGTACCTGCACCCAGCGCAACGGCGAAACCGGCCCAGAACGGGGCAGCCTCGAACTCGTCGCGCATATAGATGGCCGACCAATCGATGCCGGCGCCTTCAAGGATCATGGCCGACAGGCACACCGCAACCAGCACCATGATGGCCCCGGTCGGGCGAGCAAAGCGCGTTGTTTGCCCGGTATTGCTACCCGAACGATGCTCTGCAGGCTCGAACCGGCCCAGCAGCAGCAAGGACGTAACCGTCACCACCGGTACCATAATGGCAAGGTGCGCCTGCGGTGACAGGCCGGTCTGGGCAATAAAGGAGCCTGCAAGGCCGGCCGAAAAGAAGCCAAAGCTCCAAAAAGCATGGGCGCGGTTCATGATGCGCCGCCCGATGGCATGCTCCACCCGATCGGCTTCAAGGTTGATGATGATTTCGATGCAGCCGATGGTCAGCCCGACAGGCACCAGGAGCAGGAAGAACATGACCGGTCCCTGTGCCCAAACCGAAATGGCGTAGAACACCGACAGAAGCGGTATTGCAGCCAGCAAGGTTCGGCGGTAGCCAATGCGCTCAATCAGCGGGCCGGCAAAAGTCAGCGAGATCAGCGTACCGAACGCAGCCCCGATCAGCGCCAAGCCCAGCGCGCCTTCACCAACGCCCATGGCGGTCTGGATGGCCGGCAAGCGCGGATAAAGGCTGCCCATGGTGAACGAATAAATGAAGAACGCCCCGAACACCTTGATCTGGGGCGGCAGGTCGATGCCGAATCTCATGGCTGAAATACTCGCGAATTCAGTTCAGGCAAACTATGCGAAAACATGCGTGCCGAGAATAGGAGCTGAAAACGTTTTCCCTAAGCTTCTGCAACGTTGCAAAAAGAGCGCATACAGGAAGGGACGCCGCTGCGATCAGCTCGGCAGCATATGAAGATCGTCACGCACGACGTTCACGCCCGTTTGGAGGTTCCGGACGATTTCCAACCGCCGGAACTGACCGCCCAGGCGGCTTTCTCCCGCACGCTTGGGCGCGGTTACCCGATCTCTGCGATCCGGGCCGAAATAGCCCGCTGTTTCGTAGAAGACCAGATTTTGGCCGATCTGCCGGTCGATGCGCTCGCGCACACGGGCTGTCGTGAACGGCATGGTGATCACATCGTCAAAGCCCATGCCGATGCAGCGGGTGATGGCCTCGATGGATGGGCTCTCGGAAAAATAAATCAGCGGAGAAAACCGGAGACGGCGATTGGGGCAGAACCGCAGGGCGTCGGCAATCGGCTGCAGGGTCAAGACGTTCTCGACTGCCGCGAACAGGAAAAAGCAAACGGGCGTCACGCTGGACTGGCTTTCGGCATGGGCAATGCCGGCATAGGGCGCCACACTCGAAAAATCGAGCCGCCTTGCCAAATCCATCAACGCTGCGCCCGGCCCGTCCAGAGGCCCGACCACATAGGCGCTGGCTTTCACGGCCGGCCTCCTTGCATTCCCACGATGATCATAGCCGCATAGTCCTAAAGCGAGGCTAACACAGCCGTACGGTCACATTTTCGTTGCAAGCCCTGCCTAGCGTCTGCCGCAATTAAGCGGTGGGAGACAGGATCATGGATCTGCGGTGGGCGGCATTGGCGGGTGCAGCACTCTTTGTGGGACCAGCAGCAGCTGCGCCGTTCGAGCTGAACGGGGTGACCGTGGAAGCACCGAACAAATGGGCGCCCGGCAAGGGCGATCGTGCTTCCATGCTCTGGCAACGCAGCTTCGACGCGACCGATGATGACGATGCCGGCGCGGCCCTCATCCAATTATTCGTGCCGCGCGACGATGTGGGTACGCTGGCACAGGGCCTTGCCACTTTGGTGGGCGGCATTGGCGAGATGAAAAACGAGGACCCGATCATCGATCAGACGGGCATCAACGCTTCCGGGCACGACATGATTGTGCAGTTCCGTTGCTGCGGGGAATTAGAAAGCCTTAGTGCCGATCTATCCTCGATTGCCGTGGGCAGCCCGGAGCGACAGGCTTATCTGCTGATGGTCATGCTCAATCTGAACGACGAACGGCAGGACGCCGCTGAAGCCGTGTTTGCCGAAGTGGTGCGCTCGTTGCGCATGGCGCCCGGAGAAAAGGGGTTCGAACTTGTCCCCCAGCCTGGCGATGGCGGGTTGGACGGCGTTTACACCTTTCTTCGCACCGGCCTAATGCCCAATGTGTTTGGCGGCCTGGATTTTACCGCCGATAGTGAAGTGCGGCTCTATACCCCTGACGGCTATTTCACCGAGCAATTGCCTGCAGAAGGCGTGAAGCTGGCGGACCATTGCGCCAATGTGCCAGAGACCTGCGGCACGTACCGGGTGAGCGGCGGCGGCTGGTTCGGCGGACCAGCGCAAATCGAAATTCGTAGCGTTACCAACGAATTCGGCTTGATCGAGGTGGAAACATCGCCCTTTGCCAAAACGAATGATAGCATCACCATCAATGAGGAAGAGCATCGACGCCTGCCACCCTTTGCGCCCGATACCAGGCTTGCCGGCGACTGGCGCTACTTCTTTGCCTCGAGCGGGATGACGGCGACCAGCTCTGGTAGCATCGCTGTCGAGCGCTATTTGACCCTGACACAGGACGGCCGGTTCGAGCGCAGTGCATGGTCGGGCGCTTCGAGCAGCAATGATACAGGTGGCGGCACAACGGGGGTGACCACTTCGACCGATCGCCCCGCAACCTCGGGGACATACCAGCTTGAGGGCTACACCCTGACACTGACTGGCAATGATGGACAAAGCGAGAAGCTGTCGGTCTTTGCGCCCGATATTGGGTCGGATGAATTGCTGGTCATAGACGGCAGCAACTATCTTAAACAAGACTAACCCAAAAAAAACGGGCCCACGCTGAGCGAAGGCCCGTTGGCGCTTGAAGCGATGGGGTAGCTTAAAGCTCGCTGATGCACACCGAGGTGGTACCGCGGTTGCGGAAGCCAAGCTCGCTTGCCGCCGCCTTGCTTAGATCGATAATGCGCTTGCCATGGAACGGACCGCGGTCGTTGATGGTTACCTTGATCTGGCGGCCGGTATTCTGGTCGGTCACCATCAGCTTGGTGCCAAAAGGCAGCGAGCGATGTGCGGCTGTCATGGCATTCTCATTGAAGATTTCGCCCGACGCGGCCTTTTTCCCGTTGAAGCCAGGACCGTACCAGGAAGCGCCGCCGCATTGAGCATAGGCTGCAGTGGAGAAGGAAAAGAGAGCTGCAGCAACAGCGGCGACGGAAAGAGCTTTTCTGATCAAACTTCTGTTCTCACGTAAACATTAAGGTGAGCAGAGGTTTAATGGCCGGCTCGGGCCACAATGTGCCAAGCTTGGCAAATGCTGGTTTGCGCAAGTTTCGTGTTGCACATGGAACACAGCAGTTCTTGCAACAATTTTGCCGTTTTGCTGAACGGACGTTCAGGTATTTGGAAGATTATTGCGCTTGATGAGCCGGATTGTGCCCTAAAGTTGTTAAAGCGGCAACAAGCAGGAATGGTATTGCGCATGAACCGAGTAGCGATTGGGTTCCATCACACTTGTGCTTTCTTGCGGATTTCTGCCAGTCAAGCTCTTTGTGAGTGGCCAGTTGCCTCGGCTCGAAAGCCAGTTGAGCAGCAATCAAGGCAAATGTGGCGGAGAGTAGGCTTCAATTGAACCGGTCAATATGCAAGTCACGCCTGGAGAAAATTATGGCAAATGGTGTTGCACTCATGCCGCAATACGCGAGGTAGATAAAACTACTTGAATACGTCTACTGAGCGGCAATCTAGACCAAGCTAGTAGAGACTTAGATTGTCTCATATGAATTGCTGTAGACCCAAATGCCTATAGTCTCTGGCGGGGCGTCAGGCCGTGAAGGAACAACTGCTCCAAATAGCGCGCCGCATCTTCGAAGCGCCCTTCACCACCACGTGCCGGACCGAGCACGGCCCTCACCTGCACATCGAAGTCCGCGTAGTGCTGCGTGGTCGCCCAAATTGAGAAGATCAGGTGATATGGATCAGTTCGGGTCAGCTTGCCCTGGTCCATCCAGCTTAGGAGGACCCGCGCCTTTTCATCGACCAAATTCTTGAGGTCAACCTCGATCATTTCGATGATACGCGGCGCGCCTTGCAGCATCTCGTTGGCGAAAAGCCGGCTTTCACGGGGAAAGTCTCGTGCCATTTCAAGCTTGCGGCGGATATAGGAGCGGATTTCGGGGAAAGGATCCCCGCCTGCATCCATCTCTTCGAGCGGCGCCAGCCAGGTTACGAGGAGCTGGGAAATGAGCCGGCGATGGATCTCTTCCTTGCGTGGAAAATAATACAGCAGATTGGGTTTGCTCATCCCGGCGACTTCGGCGATCTGGTCGATCGTGGCGCCACGGAAGCCGTGAAGGGAAAACACTTCAAGGGCCGCCTCAAGGATTATGTCCTGCTTTTCGCGCTGGATACGGGTCAGGGGACGCACGGTTTGCGCCTGGCCTTTGGCGGCGCTTCGGGTGCGGCGCTTGGGGGCGGCATCGATCTCGGCACTTTTCAGCTTTGAGGGCGGCATTTTCGCCTTGCTAGAAAGTTTGGGAGTGCTAACATTTTTCCAACTGGTCAAAATTCTGGACTTCCCGGTCCGGCGTCAAGTGCCAAAAGAAAACACCAGTGCAGATTTCATGGGAGCGAGGATTTCGTGTCCAATTCTACCGCCGTGATGCCGAATGACCTGAGCGCCTTCTGGATGCCGTTCACGGCCAACCGCCAGTTTAAGAAATCGCCCCGCATGTTCGTGGCGGCCAAGGACATGCATTATACCACGTCCGACGGCCGGCAGGTGCTCGATGGCACCGCGGGCCTATGGTGCGTCAATGCAGGACACGCACGGCCCAAGATCGTTGAAGCCATCGCCAAGCAGGCGGCCGAGCTCGATTATGCACCGGCCTTTCAGATGGGGCATCCCAAGGCGTTCGAATTGGCCAATCGGCTGGTGGATATTGCCCCGGCCGGGCTCGACCATGTGCTCTTCACCAATTCGGGTTCGGAATCGGTCGAAACGGCGCTCAAGGTGGCACTGGCTTATCATCGCGTCAAAGGCGACGGGGCGCGGTCCCGCCTGATCGGGCGCGAGCGCGGTTACCACGGCGTCAATTTCGGCGGTATTTCGGTGGGCGGCATCGTCACCAATCGCAAGATGTTCGGCACGCTTCTGGGCGGCGTCGATCACATGCCGCACACCCACAACATTGCAAAGAACGCTTTCACCAAGGGCGAGCCACAGCATGGCACTGAACTGGCCGATGAGCTGGAGCGGATCGTCACGCTGCATGACGCCTCGACGATTGCTGCGGTGATCGTGGAGCCCGTAGCGGGCTCGACGGGCGTGCTCATCCCCCCGGTGGGTTATCTCAAGCGCCTGCGCGAGATCACCAAAAAGCACGGCATTCTGCTCATCTTCGACGAGGTCATTACCGGTTATGGCCGCCTGGGCACGCCGTTCGGTGCGGACTATTTCGGCGTCACGCCCGACATCATGGTCACGGCCAAGGGGCTCACCAATGGCGTCATTCCGATGGGTGCGGTGCTGGTTTCCGCCGAAATTCACGACGCCTTCATGGGAGGGCCGGAACACGTCATCGAATTCTTTCACGGCTATACCTATTCGGGCAATCCGGTCGCGTCGGCGGCAGCGCTCGCGACGCTTGAAACTTACAAGGACGAGGGCCTTCTCACCCGGGGCGCGGAACTGGCGCCTTATTTCGAGGAGGCACTGCACTCTCTCAAGGGCGAGCCGCATGTCATCGACATCCGCAATATCGGCCTGGTCGGCGCCATCGAACTCGACCCAATTGCCGGGCAACCCACCAAGCGGGCGTTCTCGGCGTTTCTCGCCGCCTATGAAAGCGGCTATTTGATCCGTACCACGGGCGATATCATCGCGCTGAGCCCGCCTTTGATCATTTCCAAATCCCAGATTGCCGAACTCATCGACGGCATCCGCGCCGTTTTGAGGAGCATCGCATAATGCTTACGATCGAAAACGCCGTCGCCGGCAAACGCTATGTGTCTGCTGGCCGCCGTGTGCCGGTGTTCAACCCGGCTACGGGCGAGCAATCGGCGGAACTGCCGCTATCGACGTTGAGCGAACTCAACGACGCCGTGGCTTCCGCCAAGAAGGCACAAATCGCGTGGGGCAATACCCCGCCCATGAAGCGTGCTCGTGTCATGTTCAAGTTCAAGGCATTGCTCGACCAGCACGCCGATGACATTGCGCGCGAAATCTCCCGCGAGCACGGCAAGGTGCATGACGATGCCCTTGGCGAAGTGGCGCGCGGGATCGACTGCGTGGATTTTGCCTGCGGCATTCCCCAATTGCTCAAGGGCGAATTCAGCCGCAATGTCGGCCCGTCCATCGACAGCTATTCCGACCGGCAGCCGCTGGGTGTCGTTGCGGGCATTACCCCCTTCAACTTTCCGGCCATGGTGCCGATGTGGATGTATCCGGCGGCCATCGCCTGCGGCAATGCCTTCATCCTCAAGCCATCCGAGCGCGATCCGTCCGCGTCCATGCTGGCGTGGAACCTGTTCATGGAAGCTGGGCTTCCCGAGGGCATTCTCAATATCGTCCATGGCGACAAGGAAATGGTCGACGGGATTCTCGATCATCCCGACATCAAGGCCGTGAGCTTTGTCGGCTCCACCCCGATCGCGGAATATGTCTACCAGCGCGGCACCAAGGCCGGTAAGCGCGTCCAGGCCCTGGGCGGCGCCAAGAACCACATGGTGATCCTGCCCGACGCCGATCTCGACCAGGTTGCCGATGCCCTGATGGGTGCCGGCTATGGCTCGGCCGGCGAGCGTTGCATGGCCATCTCGGTGGCCGTACCGGTGGGCAAGGAAACCGGCGATGCGCTTATCGCCAAGCTCAAGCCGCGTGTTGAATCGCTCAAGATCGGGCCGGCCACCGACAAGGATGCCGAGATGGGTCCGGTCGTCACCAAGATGCACCGCGACAAGATCGTGGGATATATCGACGCTGGCGTCGAACAGGGCGCAGAGCTGGTGGTCGACGGCCGCGGGTTCTCCCTGCAGGGCTATGAAGGCGGCTATTACGTCGGCGGCACGCTGTTCGACAATGTCACGCCCGACATGACCATCTACAAGGAAGAGATTTTCGGGCCCGTTCTCTCCGTGGTCCGCGCTAACGATTACAACGAGGCCGTCAAGCTCATCAACGAGCACGAGTACGGCAATGGCACGGCCATCTTCACCCGCGACGGCGACGCCGCCCGCGAGTTCGCCGACAAGATCGAAGTGGGCATGGTTGGCATTAACGTGCCGATCCCGGTTCCTGTCGCCTACCACTCCTTTGGCGGCTGGAAGCGCTCGCTGTTCGGCGATCATTCCATTTACGGCCCCGAGGGCGTCCACTTCTATACTCGTCTCAAGACCGTCACCACCCGCTGGCCCGCCGGCATCAAGGGTGGCGCGGAATTCTCGTTCCCCAGCACCAAATAGGACGCACGCCCATATGTCTGCCCCAGGAGAAAACCTTCGCATCAATGGTGATCGGCTCTGGGACAGCCTCATGGAGATGGCACAGATTGGCCCCGGCATTGCCGGGGGCAATAACCGGCAGACGCTGACCGACGCCGATGGTGAAGGCAGGCATCTGTTCAAGCGCTGGTGCGACGCTGCAGGGCTCACCATGGGCGTCGACCAGATGGGCACCATGTTCATGACGCGGCCGGGCACCGACCCAGACGCGCTGCCGGTCTATGTGGGTTCCCACCTCGATACCCAGCCCACAGGCGGGAAATATGATGGCGTGCTAGGCGTTTTGGCCGCGCTCGAAGTCGTGCGCTCGCTGGATGACCTCGGCATCAAGACCAAGCATCCTATTGTCGTCACCAATTGGGCCAACGAGGAGGGTGCGCGCTTTGCCCCTGCTATGCTGGCTTCCGGCGTTTTTGCCGGCATTCACACGCAAGACTATGCCTATGCCCGCAAGGACCCGGAGGGCAAAACCTATGGCGAGGAGCTGGCCCGGATCGGCTGGCGCGGCGAAGAGGAAGTCGGCGCTCGCCCCATGCACGCCTATTTCGAATATCACATTGAGCAAGGCCCGATCCTTGAAGCCGAGGGCAAGCAGATCGGCGTCGTGACGCATGGCCAGGGACTGTACTGGCTCGAATTCACGCTGACCGGCAAGGAAGCCCATACCGGTTCGACGCCGATGCTGATGCGCGTGAACGCGGGGCTCGCCATGGCGCGGATTTTGGATATGGTTCAGTCTGTCGCGATGGATCACCAGCCGGGTGCCGTGGGTGGCGTGGGTCAGATGCGGTTTGCGCCCAATTCACGCAATGTTCTTCCGGGCACCGTGGTGTTCACGGTAGACATCCGCTCGCCCGATATCGGCAAGCTCAATTCCATGCGCCAGCAGATCGAAAGCAAGGCACAAGAAATCTGCCAACAATTGGGCGTCGGTTATGCCGTGGAAGAGGTCGGGCACTTCGATCCGGTGACTTTCGATCCCACCTTGGTCGCCCGTGTCCGCTCAGCCGCCGAAAAGTTCGGGTACTCCCACATGGATATCATTTCTGGCGCCGGCCATGACGCCTGCTGGACCAACCGTGTCGCTCCCTCCACCATGATCATGTGCCCTTGTGTGGGTGGCCTGAGCCACAACGAGGCGGAGGAAATCTCCAAGGAATGGGCTGCGGCTGGAGCGGATGTGTTGTTCCACGCAGTGCTGGAAACTGCGGAGATCGTGGAGTGACAACTATGCTGAGGCAAACACAAGATCAGGGGCAAGGCCAATGAGCAAAGTTATCAAGAACGGCACCATTGTCACGGCTGACCTGACCTATAAGGCCGATGTCCTGATCGAAGGCGACGTGATCGTCGAGATCGGCCAGAACCTTTCTGGTGACGAAACCCTCGATGCCACTGGTTGCTATGTGATGCCGGGCGGGATTGATCCGCATACCCATCTCGAAATGCCCTTCATGGGCACCTATTCCGCCGATGATTTCGAGAGCGGCACGCGGGCGGCGCTGTCCGGCGGGACCACCATGGTGGTCGATTTTTGCCTGCCCAATCCCAACCAGTCGCTGATTGAAGCCCTCCAGATGTGGGACAACAAGACCGGCAAGGCCTCAGCCGATTACTCGTTCCATATGGCGATTACCTGGTGGGGCGAGCAGGTGTTCAACGAAATGGCCGACGTGGTCGACCGCGGCATCACCAGCTTCAAGCACTTCATGGCCTACAAGGGCGCGCTGATGGTCAATGACGATGAGATGTTCTCTTCGTTCCAGCGCTGTGCGGATCTGGGCGCCCTGCCCCTCGTGCATGCCGAGAATGGTGACGTTGTTGCTGCGATGACCGCAAAGCTGCTGGCCGAGGGCAATAACGGCCCTGAGGCACATGCCTATTCTCGTCCGCCGGAAGTCGAGGGCGAAGCGACCAACCGGGCGATCATGATTGCCGACATGGCAGGCGTGCCGCTTTACGTGGTGCATGTCTCGTCCGAGCAGGCGCACGAAGCCATCCGCCGGGCGCGGCAAAAGGGCATGCGCGTTTATGGCGAACCGCTGGTGCAGCATCTAACGCTGGACGAAAGCGAGTATTTCAATCCTGATTGGGACCATGCGGCCCGTCGGGTCATGTCGCCGCCCTTCCGCAATAAAATGCATCAGGATTCGCTCTGGGCAGGGCTCCAATCGGGTTCGCTCTCCTGCGTGGCGACGGACCATTGTGCCTTCACGACGGCCCAAAAGCGGACGGGGATCGGCAATTTCAGCAAGATCCCCAATGGAACGGGCGGGCTTGAGGATCGCCTGCCGGTCCTTTGGACGGCAGGGGTGAATACCGGGCGGCTCACCATGAACGAGTTCGTGGCAGTGACGTCGACCAATATCGCCAAGATCCTGGGGCTCTATCCCAAGAAAGGCGCGGTTCTGGTCGGCGCCGATGCCGATCTCGTGATTTGGGATCCGGCGCGCACCAAGACGATTACTGGGCAATCACAGCAATCGGTCATCGACTACAATGTATTCGAAGGCTTCGAGGTAACTGGCCTGCCGCGCTTCGTTTTCAGCCGGGGCAAGGTTTCGATCGTCGAAAACGAGGTCAAGGCCGAACCCGGTCACGGCAAGTTCGTCGCTCGCGAAGCGAAAAACCCTGTGAACCGCGCGCTATCGCAGTGGAAAGAGATCGTCTCACCCCGCAAGGTGGAACGCAGCGGTATTCCGGCGTCGGGGGTATGATGGCGTTACGCAGCAGGGGATCGGCCATTATTGTCACGATGCTCCTGACTGCGGGAGCAGCCGGCGCCGAACTGGCCCTGCCAGGAAATTACGGCAACGCGGAAGGCTGCGCCTACCTCAAGACCAACAATATCGACAGCGATGAGCTACTTTATCTGACGCCGAAAGGCCTCTCCTCCTATGGCTCCGGCTGTGATTTTGTTGCCGTTCATGCCGACGGCTATGGCAACCAACTCACCCAGGGAATTTGCCATAGCGAAGGGGAAGAAATGCTGAACGCCCAAAGTCACGTCATCACCCTACCCAATGAAGCGGGCGCCGTTCGCATCTACACGGCCACGGGCGATATCTGGGCCGAACTGGAGCCTTGTTCTTGACCACCAATGCCGTTGTCTCCGCGCAGAAGCTCGGCCTGACCTTCAAGACCAATGACGGCGATGTCGTTGCGCTGTCGGACGTCAACCTCACCATCAACAAGGGTGAGTTCGTTTCCTTTATCGGGCCGTCCGGCTGCGGCAAGACGACGTTTTTGCGTACCATCGCCGATCTGGAGCGGCCGACCTCCGGCACCCTGACCATCAATGGCCAGACGCCAGAAAGTGCGCGCAAGGACCGGGCCTATGGCTATGTGTTCCAGGCGCCAGCGCTTTATCCGTGGCGGACAATCGAAAAGAACGTCGCGCTGCCGCTCGAAATCATGGGGTATTCGTCAAGCCAGCAAGCCGAGCGGATCAAGCGCACCATGGATTTGGTCAATCTATCGGGGTTCGAGAAAAAATACCCCTGGCAATTGTCCGGCGGCATGCAGCAGCGTGCGTCCATTGCTCGCGCTTTGGCCTTCGATGCGGACCTTCTTTTGATGGACGAGCCGTTCGGCGCGTTGGACGAAATCGTGCGTGACCATCTCAATTCCGAATTGCTCAAGCTGTGGGCGGCAACGAAAAAGACTATTTGCTTCGTGACCCACTCCATTCCCGAAGCGGTTTACCTTTCCACCAAGATCGTTGTCATGTCGCCGCGCCCGGGCCGCGTCACCGACGTGATCGAAAGCGATTTGCCGCGTGAGCGGCCGCTCGATATCCGCGAAACGCCTGAGTTCCTGGCCATCGCGGCACGGGTAAGAGATGGGCTGCGGGCAGGGCACTCCTATGAGGAAGTGGCGTGATGAAGCGGCTAGGCGCGACAACTTGCGTGTTATTTCTTAGTTTTGTTTCCGCTGTCCTGGGACAATCGGACTATAACAAGCAAAGCGATGGCAAGTTCACAGGACTCGCGTTCATTACCGAAGATGTTCGCTGGTATGAGCAGTTCTCTCAGCCTGAAATGCCGGCGATTGATGGCAAGAACAGATTCCTGCCCGGAGAGCGTGGAGCCCTGGCGTTGATCTTCAGTAACGCCGAGCCAAAAGACGGTGAGGTGCGCATCGAGTGCGAGATTGTCGCCATAGAACCCAATGGCCAGCGGACTGCTGTAGGCGATCCTCAGGCCTGTTATAGAGGGCCCTACTTCGGCGACAACATCTTGCATCCGACCTTAGTCGATTTGCAATTCGAGGTTGCCGAGGGTGACCCTTCTGGACAAGCAGGTTTTCAGATCACCATGCGTGATGTCTACTCCGGCCGCGAACTGGAGTTGAACGTTGCTTATCAGCAGGAGCAAGGGCGGTGACCCGCGCCGTCCCCATTCTAACCGTCCTCTTCGCTATCCTCATCGTCTGGTATGCGGCTGCCATTGGCCTCAACGCGCCTTGGCAGAATGACGTCTATCGCAGGGGCGACATCACCAATGTCGCGCCGACGCAGTTCGTGCTCGATACTTGGAACCAGGAAAAGCCAGTGCTGCCGACGGCGCACCAGGTGTTTGGGGAGCTCTGGAATTCCACCGCGCTGGTGGCGCCCAACAAGCCGCGCTCCTTGCTATTTCACGCCTGGGTGACGTTCTCGGCAACAGCGCTGGGCTTTGCCATGGGCTCGCTGCTGGGCATTGGGCTGGCCGTCCTTATTGTCCACAACGAAGCGATGAACCGCTCGCTGATGCCATGGATCGTCGCCAGCCAGACCATTCCGATCCTCGCCTTGGCACCGCTGATCGTGGTGATCGGGTTCAACATTTTCACTGGCACGATGGGAATTCCCACCGATCCGGCGCGGCTGATGAGCAAAGCGATCATCTCGGCCTACCTCAGTTTCTTCCCCGTAGCCGTCGGCATGGTGAAGGGCCTGCGCTCGCCGGAGGCAATCCAGCTCGATTTGATGCATACCTATAGCGCGTCGGCGAACCAGACTTTTTGGAAGCTGCGCTGGCCGGCCGCCATGCCCTATCTATTTGCTTCGCTCAAGGTAGGTGTCGCAGCCAGCCTCGTAGGCGCCATTGTCGGCGAGTTACCGACCGGGGCTGTTGCTGGCCTGGGGGCGCGGCTGCTGGCGGGGTCCTATTACTCGCAAACCATTCAAATTTGGGCTGCGCTTGTTGCCGCCTCGATCCTCGCGGCGCTGTTGGTGATCGTGGTGGGTGTTGTCGAGCGCCTAGTCAACCGGTCCATGGGGGCACGACCCGCATGAGCCAGTTGCAGTTTTTCCTGGCGCTGGTTGCCGGCGGCGTATGTGCAGCAGCGCTGGCGCTCAGCGTCCTGACCCCAATGGAAAGCGCTTTGCTGCTCAAGGTTTTCCTTGGGCTGGGGTTCTTGTCCCTCATCCGGTTCTTTGTACCGCTCGGACTGTGGTTTGATGGTGTTCTCGCCGTGCTCGGCGCAGTCGCCGTCTTGCTCAGCATCGGCATCTTCACGCCGACGCCATCTTTCCTGTGGATGGCGCTGGTCGCCACATGGCTGTTCGGCTGGCTGTTTGTCGAGCGGCTCAGCAAGGCACTGGCGCCGGGTCTAACTGAGAATGCCGGTTTGGGCCTGCTGATTCCTGTGGTGTTTGGCATCAGCATCTTGGTGATCTGGGAAGTGGTGACGCGCGCGGGCAACGTACCGCAGGTGATCCTGCCGCCGCCCTCGATGATCTGGGCCCGTATCGTGGCATCGGTGCCCACGCTCTGGGCCGATTTCCAGCAGACGTTCCTCAAAGCCGTGTTGATCGGCTATCTGCTCGGCTGTGGGCTGGGCTTTGTTGTCGCGATCCTGATCGACCGCTCGCCATTCTTGAAATCCGGACTCCTGCCCTTGGGCAATTTCGTCTCGGCGCTGCCGATTGTCGGGGTCGCGCCTATCATGGTGATGTGGTTCGGGTTCGACTGGCCCAGCAAGGCAGCAGTCGTTGTCATCATGACCTTCTTCCCCATGCTGGTGAATACGGTCGCCGGGCTCAACGCGTCCTCGAGCATCGAGCGCGACCTGATGCGCACCTATGCCGCCGGCTATTGGCAGACCCTTTTGAAGCTCAGGCTTCCCGCTGCGGGCCCGTTCATTTTCAACGCCCTCAAGATTAACTCGACTCTGGCGTTGATCGGCGCAATCGTAGCGGAATTCTTCGGAACACCCATCGTGGGAATGGGCTTCCGGATATCGACCGAAGTCGGCCGGATGAATGTCGACATGGTATGGGCTGAAATCGCGGTGGCGGCTGTCGCGGGATCGGTCTTTTATGGGGTGATCGTTCTGATCGAACGGGGGGTCACCTTCTGGCATCCGTCCGTGCGTGGTGCATAGGCAATGCCAAACGAGCAGGGAACAAAGGGAATGAAGAAACTTCTGATCGGCGCTTTGGCAGGCGCATTGACCATGGCAGGAATGGGCGCTGCCTGGGCGCAGGACAATTCGGTGACGCTGCAGCTCAAATGGGTCACCCAAGGGCAGTTTGCCGGCTATTACGTGGCGCAGGCCAAGGGCTTTTATGAGGAAGAGGGCCTGCAGGTCGAAATCAAGCCGGGCGGGCCGGACATCGCTCCCGAGCAGGTGATTGCCGGCGGCGGCGCCGATGTTATCACCACCTGGATGGCTGCCGGCCTAGCCGCGCGCGAACGTGGCGTGCCGCTGGTCAATATCGCTCAGCCGTTCAAGCAGTCTGGCCTGCTGCTGACCTGTTCCAAGGAAGCAGGCGTCGAAACCACCGCTGACTTCAAGGGCAAGACGCTAGGCGTCTGGTTCTTCGGCAATGAATATCCGTTCTACGCCTGGATGGCCAAGCTGGGTCTGTCCACCGAAGGCGGCGCCGAGGGCGTCGAAGTGCTCAAACAAGCCTTCAACGTCGATCCGCTGATCCAGAAGCAGGCCGACTGCATCTCGACCATGACCTACAATGAATACGGCCAGGTGCTGAAGGCCGGCATCACGCCAGAAGAGTTGACGGTGTTCAACTATCGCGACGAAGGCGTCGGCATGCTGGAAGACGGGCTCTATGTGCTCGAGGAAAACCTCCAGGACCCGGCTTTTGTCGAGAAGATGCAGAAGTTCGTCCGCGCTTCGATGAAGGGCTGGGAATATGCCCGCGCCAATCCTGAGGAAGCCGCGCAGATCGTGGTGGACAATGATTCAACGGGCGCCATGACCGTGGAAGACCAGCTTTATCAGGTGACCGAGATCAACAAGCTGACCGAAGGCTCGACCGGCGTGCTCGACCAGGCCGACTACCAACAGACTGTGGATACGCTGCTGTCGGCCGTTTCGCCCGACAATCCGGCAATCACCAAGGCACCGGAAGGGGCGTTCACGACCGTGGTGACAGATGGTCTCTAAGACCAAGCGCACTGCTTGATCGAGGCGGGGAGCGATCCCCGCCTTTTTGTTTCGTAACGCTTGCAGGAACTTAGAAGCTGCTGCCCAGATTTTGCGCAGGAGCCCGGAACGATTCTCTATGCCTGCTGTTGATTTCACATCTGCGTCAACACACAAGGCAACTAGCAATGAACTCGATCATCTACATCGTCGGCCTCATCGTCATCGTTATCGCAATCCTGTCGTTCATCGGTCTTGCATAAACGCTTGCTGGACAAAACATAACAGGAGCTGCTCCATGACCATTGATGCGCCTGCGGGCGTCGCCGTTGCCAAAACCGATCTGCATGAACGCGATCATTCGTCCTATGTCGATTGGCCTTCTATTATCGCCGGTATTGTACTTGCCTCGGCCATCAGCCTCGTGCTGATCAGTTTCGGCTCGGCCGTTGGGCTGAATTTTATCAATATCGGTTCAGGCAACGGCCCGAACCCCATTGTTATCGGCATTGCAGCCGTGCTCTGGTTCCTTGCCGTTCAACTCCTGAGCTACATGTCTGGTGGCTATCTCACCGGACGCCTGCGCCGCCGTTATTTCGATGCCAATGAGCATGAGAGCGACTTCCGCGACGGTGCGCATGGCTTGCTGGTTTGGGCAGGTTCGGCAATCCTGGGAACCATGATTGCGCTTAATGGCATTGGCGCTGCGGCCAACACGATCGGCTCTGCTGCAGCAACCGCGACCACGGCTGCGTCCAATGTGACCGAGGGTGCTGCCGACGCGGTGGACCCCAATGCTTATTTCGTCGATGCCATGTTCCGCACCAACCAGCCTACCGACGCGGCTGCGGCGCGTGACGAAGCTGGCCGGATCTTTGCCCAGGCAGCGCTTGGCGACGGTACAGTACCGGAGGCCGACCGCACCTATCTGGCCAATGTTGTGGCTGCCAATGCCGGTGTCCCGCCCGAAGAAGCGCAGGCGCGCGTCGACCAGGCAATCACTGGCATCAACCAGGCGCGCGACCAAGCGGCGGATGCCGCCCGCACAGCGCGCAACGCAGCGATCATCGGCGCTTTCCTTCTCGCTGCTTCCCTGCTGGTTTCGGCCATTGCAGCCTTCTGGGCGGCCCAGAAGGGTGGCAATCACCGGGACAAGAACACGGTGTTCACCAAGGCCTTCCGCCGGTTCTAGGACCAGCACCAAAGCCAAGCACGGGCGGGGAGCAATCCCCGCCTTTTTTCCATTTCAAAGGTTGAAAACGCGGCGGGGCTGAAACTGCCCGAACTCGACGGCACCGGTCGCCAGCACTTCACCCTTAAAACTCGCCCAGCATTCATCGAGTGCTGCCGGAGCACCGGCGCCGGTCAGCAGCACCGCATTGCCATGCCGGACGGCACTGGCCTGGTTGGGATCGAGCCGGATTTCGGGCAAATCGGCAAAGCCGGTCCAAACAGGCTTAAGCAGCTTGTCACGCTGCTCGCCTTCCAAAGCCTCGAGCTGTTCGATGGTGACGGCGTCGGCATCGTGGAACGGTCCCACTGCTGCGCGGTGCAGCATGGCAACATGGCCTCGGGTACCGAGCACCTCGGCAATATCGCGGGCCAGCGAGCGGACATAGGTGCCCTTGCCGCAAGTCACTTCCAGTGTTGATTGTTCCGGGCCATGCTCCACCAGGGTGATAGCATCGACGTCGATCTCGCGGGGTTGCAGTTCCACCACCTCGCCTGCACGCGCCAGATCATAGGCACGTTCGCCATCGATTTTCAGCGCCGAAAAGATCGGCGGGCGCTGCAGGATCGTGCCGGTAAATTGCGGCAACACGGCTTGCAGAGCTGCGGCTTCGGGCCGCACATCTGAGGTGGCGATAACGCTGCCTTCGGCATCGTCGGTCGTCGTCGCTTCGCCCCAATTTATGGCAAAGCGATATATCTTGGTGCCGTCCTGCACCTGCGGCACGGCCTTGGTGGCTTCGCCCAGCGCAATCGGCAATATGCCGGTTGCGAGCGGGTCCAGCGTTCCGGCGTGCCCAGCCTTGGCGGCGCCGAACAGCCAGCGGATCTTACCCACCGCTTGCGTGGAGGTCATGTTGAAGGGCTTGTCGAGCACGACCCAGCCCGAGATCGGTCGCTTGACCCGCTTGGGCTGGTTCAATGCTCGTCGCCGTCATCTTCGGACAGATCGCGCTGCACTTTGTCCGAGCGCAGCAGGCTATCGATGCGGCTGGCTTCCTCAAACGTGTCATCGACAAAGAAGCGGACTTCGGGCGCAAACTTCATGTTGATTTGTGGCGCCACCCGGCCTCGGATGAACTTACGGTGCCGGTTCAGTGCCGCAACGATCTCCTCGGCATGCTCGCCGCCAAGCGGCATGATATAGGCATTGGCGATCTTGAGGTCGGGCGTCATGCGCACTTCGGGGACGGTGATGACAGCGCCATGCAGCGCATCGTCTTCCACGTCGCCCCGCTGGAACATGCCGGCCAGCGCATGGCGGACCAGTTCGCCCACGCGCAGCATCCGCTGCGAAGGCCCGATTGGCTTGTTATCTCTGCTCATGTGCCCGGAATTAGGCTCTCCGGGCGTTCGCGTCAATCCGCCCGTGTTAAGCGCGGCTCGGCCTGCAGCTGGCGAGCCTGGGCTTCGACAATGCCGGTATCGACCGGCCAGCTTGCCGGATCGGATGGGTTGAACGACTTGCCGCGCCATTGCTGAAAGATAAGGGCCACCGTGTCTCCTTCTTGCCGGAAGCTCATGACCATGACTTCGCCTAAGCCTGTATAAAGGCGCAGGCGCGGATCGTACGCGCCGCATACATGGCCAAGCGGGGCCAGCACATCGTCTTCATCAGTGCCAAGCTGGAAAAAGCCAGTGAGCGCCGGGCTGCAATTGCGGGCAAAGCCGCTCATGACCGCCGCGCGATATTCTTTAAGGGTGAAGCGCGATCCGGTGCTGATGCGCACGCCATAAACTGTCGACCACAAGGCTTCGCTTTCGCCCTTGGGATAGATTTCCAGCAAGGCGCCGCTGCCCGAATTGCGGAACACGGCTTCTACTTCTGGGCGGATATTGCCAGATTGCCGCAAGGCCGAATCGATCCAGCTGGGCGCAGGCAGCCAGACTTCGACGCCCTGGGCCGCCAATAGCAGCCCTCCTGCTTCATCACGCAAGGGTGGTTCGCTGCGCAATTGAGCAAAGGCTGGCTGAGCCAATGCCCAGCCAAGCACAACCAAAATCACTATCGAACCGAAAAACTTGTTGCCCATTTTCGGCATCGACCGAACCCGTACCCGCGCCTGCAAACCCGCTGAACGATTAGGTGGCAAGTCCGCCTTTTAGCAAGGGCTGCCCAGCGCGCGTAACACGATGGCCACTACGGTGCGTATTTGTGGCAACACCTAGGACCGCGGTGCCATAGGTGCCTTGTGCACGCCTTCGGGCAGCACGCGATGCGGCGGTTGGTGTCCATCCATGAAGGCGCGGATGTTGACGATGACGGTTTCGCCCATTTCGACGCGTGCCTCGACAGTCGCTGAAGCCATATGTGCCGTCAGCACCACGCGGTTGGCTTCAGCTAGGGCCAGCAATCGGGGATCGATGCCGCGCCGGTGTTCGAACACATCGAGCGCCGCACCGCTTAATTGGCCAGCTTCTATTGCATCAAGCAGCGCCGGCTCGTCCACTAGCTCGGGACGGCTGACATTGACTACGAAACTGCCCGGCCTCATCAGCCCGATCCGGGCGGCCGAAAGAATATGGAAGGTTTCCCGCGTGTGCGGCGTATGGAGGGAAACGATGTCCACATTCTCGATCATGGCATCAAGATCGTGCCAATAAGTGGCATCGAGCGGGGTTTCCAATCCGGGTGGGCGCCTGTTGCGTGAGTAATAATGGATGTTGAGCCCGAAGGCCCGGGCGCGCTGCGCCACGGCGGTGCCGATGCGGCCCATGCCGACAATGCCCAGCGCCTTGCCGCGTAGCCTATTGCCCAGCATCGACGTGGGCGACCACCCGGCCCAAACCCCGTCGCGCACCAGCATCTGCGTGCCTTCGACCAGCCGCCGGGGCAGGGCGAGCATCAGCGCCATGGCCATGTCGGCCGTGTCTTCGGTCAAAACGCTTGGCGTGTTGGTCACAGTGAGGCCCGCGGCCCAGGCGGCCTCCACATCGATATTGTCGACGCCATTGCCGAACTGGGCGATCAGCCGGACCGATTTGGGCAGGCGCGCAATCAGCTCTGCGTCGATCTTGTCGGTTATGGAACTGACCAGCACATCCTTGCCCGCGAGACCTGCGACGATGTCCTCGGCGCTCAGCATCGAGTCGGCTTCGTTGACATCGGCTTCGAACAGCGTGCCCATGCGCGCTTCGATGGCTTCTGGCAGGCGCCGGGTCACGAGAATCTTGGCTTTGTGGCTGCTCATCAGGTCCCAAGCAGGTGGCCGGTCCGGTGTGGATAACCACGACCTTCAGCGGCCATTAAGGATCGTTTGCTAGTGATAGGGCAATTCCAATTCTTGTGCAAAGTCATGTTTGACGAGACCAAGCGCAAAGGCCCTCCTGCTTTGACCCCAGCCCTGTTCCGTCGTCTGCCCTGGCTTGTTCTGGCTTTTGTGCTGCTGCTCGGCCCTAGCGTAGCACAGGAAAATCCCAGCGGCTTGCCCCTGCCGCGCTTCGCCACGACGCGCTCGGAACCGATCAATGTCCGCGTCGGGCCAGGCACCAAGTACGATGTGGCCTGGACGTATTTGAAGTCCGGCATTCCCGTCGAAATCGTTCAGGAGTTCGACACCTGGCGCAAGATCCGCGACGTAGACGGCACCGAGGGCTGGGTGCACCAAAACCTCCTGTCCGGCACGCGCGCTGGTTATGCGACGCCCCTGGTGGCCAATGGCGAGATCGCGCTGCGCTCCAACCGCTCCGATGAAGCAGGGATGCGCGCGCGACTGGGTGCGGGCTTCAAGGTCGTAATCAAGCAATGCGACGGCGCCTGGTGTGAGGTCACCGCCAATCACCAGGACCAGAATCAGCGCTCGACCAGTTATTCGGGCTTCCTGCGCCAGGAAGAGCTCTGGGGCGTCTACCCCGACGAAGCCTTCGACTAAGGGCTCATCTCGGCCAAGGCATTGGCTGTCTGGCGCGCGATACGCACGCCATTGTCCTGCTTGGGGCAGGTTGCGCATAGCCGGTCGGGATCGATCAGATAATCGAGGCAACAGCCCTTGCGCTTGACGATGACGAGGCGCTTGCCGCCTGCTTCGACGCGCTCCAGCGCGCCCTGTCCGTCAAGCTCCAGCGCCCTCAGCCACGCCTGTGAGTACGCTTCGATCTGTTCGATTGAAAGATCGCGCCGCCTTTGCCCAAGCCAGACCATAAGCCCGAGCATGCGATCGGCAAGCAAGCGCTTCGCGGGCAGGGGCCTTAGCTTTTCCAGCGCGTTGACCTCCTTGAGCATTAGATCGGTCATGGCCTTGAGCTGGCTTGCCGCACGCTCGATCATGGCCTCGACCGATCCGCTCCACATGGGCTGCGGTTGGAGGCGATAGCCATCGACATAAATGCCGCTGCGCTGCTGGCTAAAACCGCTCAACTCTGGCACGGCACCATGGAGGTGCACGGTAACAACGGAAAGGTAGGCCGGCTGCCAAAGAAGGTTCGTCCAGAGCCGCACGGCCCAGAACGGAGGCCCGGCTGCGGGATAGCTCGCTGCTAATTGATCACGAAGCTGCGTCAGCATCGCTCCGTTATCACCGCCCTGCTGATACCAGCCTGGGCGGGCTTGGCCCGGTTCGCCCTTCATAAAGCCCGTGGCAGCGGCAGCGGTTGCGATCAGGCGCGTGGTGGCGCTGGCCGCATCGTTGTTACCAAAGAGATAGGATCGTTTTGCGCTCGGGTCCGCCATGCCACGCATATAGCGCTGGCGAGCCCAAGAGTCATGCAGCCTTGGCGGCAGCAATGGTGCGGCGAACGGCCTCGATATCGGTCAGCGTGATTTCGTATTCCCGCTCGACGGCAGTACCGCCCATGCCGACATGCCCATTGCGAAAGCTCATGCCGCTCTTTACCGTTTTAAGGGCTGCAAAATGCATCTCGTCGACGCCGGTTACCTGGCGCACATGGGCGATATTGTTTTCATCGAGCCCGCCACAGGCCATGACAACAATACGCCCGTTTGCAAGGGCCGCTGTGTCCTTGAGAATGTCGAGGCCTTCGAGCGCCGTGTCACGCTGGCCGCTGGTGAGAACCCGGTCGACCCCGCAACGGATCAGCGCTTCGAGTGCCTCGCGGTAATCCTGCGTCATGTCGAAGGCGCGGTGACAGGTGACTTTCATCGGCCGGGCAGCCTCGACGAGCGCCCTGGTGCGCGCCTCATCGATACGTCCATCGGACGTCAAGCAGCCGATCACAACGCCGGCGACGTTCATGTCGCGCAACACCTTGATGTCTCCGACCATGGCCGCAAATTCGAGATCGGAATACAGGAAATCCCCGCCGCGCGGGCGGATGATGACGTGGAACGGGATTGTCGCGACCCGCAGCGCCTCGCGTACGACACCGAGGCTGGGCGTTAGCCCGCCTTCAAGCAGGCTTGCGCAAAGTTCTACTCGATCAGCACCCCCGGCCTGTGCGGCAACGAGGCCGTCGATCCCTTCTACGCAGAGCTCAATCTTGAAGGGGTGGTGCGGCATAATTGGTCTCCGATTGGTATTGTTCCAGAAAGGGCAAACCGGCTGTTCATGTCAACCGGAGATTCCCACTTGACAAGGCGTCGCAGTGTAATACTTATATAGCACACTACATAGGCGCGACACATGGATGACTTTCACACCAGCCAGCCGATCTTCGTTCAGATCCGGCAGCGGCTGGCCGAGATGATCCTGCGCGGTCAAGTGGCGGAAGGCGAGGCTCTGCCGTCTGTCCGCCAGATCGCAGGGGAGCTTTCGGTCAACCCGCTAACGGTCACCAAGGCCTTTGAAGCCCTGGTGGATGTCGGTGTGGTGGAAAAACGAAGGGGTTTGGGGATGTTCGTCAAAGCCGGAGCGCGCGAGCAACTGCTGACGCATGAGCGCGATAAATTCTTGAAAGAAGACTGGCCGCGTATCGCCGCACAAATCCGGGCCCTTGATCTAGACCTGTCCAAACTGCTGAATGAAACCCAATCCCGCCAGGAGCCGAACCATGAATGAGCTATCCACACTCGGCCAGCAAAGCCATCTGGCGCCCATCGTTTCGGCACGCGGCCTGCGCAAGAAGTTCGGCCGCAAGGAAATCCTGCATGGCCTCGACTTCGACATTCCGCCCGGCCGCATCTATGGCCTAATCGGCCACAATGGCGCGGGCAAGACGACGACGCTCAATGCCATGCTGGGGCTGACCTCATGCGAGGGCACCATCCGCGTCCTTGGCGAGGACCCTTTCGCCAAGCGCGCCAAGCTGATGGAGAACGTAGCTTTCATCTCGGATGTCGCGAGCCTGCCGCGTTTCCTGCGGGTGCGGGAGCTGTTTGCGCTGCTCACCAACATCCATCCCAATTTCAGTCAGGAGAAAGCGCGCTCGTTCCTTGAGGGCACCGACATCAAGCCCGAAATGAAGATCAAGCATTTGAGCAAGGGCATGGTGGCGCAGCTGCATCTGGCGGTTGTGATGGCGATCGATGCCAAGCTCCTGGTGCTGGACGAGCCGACGCTGGGCCTCGACATCACCTATCGCAAACGCTTCTACCGGCGGCTGCTCGAAGACTACATGACCGAAGAGAGGACGCTCCTGATCACCACCCATCAGGTGGACGAAATCGAGTTCATGCTGTCCGACATCATGTTCATCCGCGATGGCGAACTAATTCTCCACATGCAGATGGAAACGGTCAACGACAAGTTCACGCAACTGGTCGTCAACGATCCGGAGGCGCAAGCGGCAGCACGGGCCCACAATCCCGTTTACGAGGAAACCCGCTTCGGGCAGACCGTGATGATCTTTGATGGCGTCGACCGCAACATCCTTGAACCGTTCGGCAAGCTCTCGACGCCGACGCTGTCGGATCTGTTTGTGGCGCTGATGCAGCGGCCCACCGCCAATCCGGAGTCCGCACGATGAGGGCATTCATTGCCATGGTCCACCGCGAGTTCATCGAACATCGTGGTGCCTTTCTTTATGGGCCGCTGATCCTTGTGGCGGTGCTGTTCGGCGCGACGATTTTGGCGTTCACGGTCGGGCGCGTCGATGCGCGCTTTTCGGGCGCCATGTTCACCGTCGCGCCCTTGCGCGTCTATGAAGTTGGCTTCCTCGCTTTTGGCGTAGGCTGGTCGCTTTATCTGATCTCGACCTTGTTCTTTTATTCCGCCGATGGCTTTGCCGCCGACAAGCGCAACAATGCCATGTTGTTCTGGAAATCCATGCCGCAATCGGACTTCAAGGTCCTCCTGAGCAAGCTGATGGCAGCGTTGACGATCCTGCCGGGCGTGGTCTACGCCATTGCGCTTCTGAGCGGCGTGCTGCTGTTCGGCGTGGCCTTTGCGACGACACTGATCAATGGCACAGGCAGCATTGGCTTCCTGGGGCAGATCGCGATTATCTACGGCCAAATTGCCTTGGCGATCCTTGCCATTATCGTCTGCGGCCTGCTCTGGTACATGCCCTTTATTGCGCTCGTGGGAGCCATCGCTACGCTGGTTGGCCGCTGGGCCATCCCCATTGCCGCTCTCCTGCCGGCGATAGCCTCGACGCTGGAATGGGTGACGCTGGGCGGCTTTCACCCCTTCGCCACCCACACCTGGCGGTTCCTTGAATGGCGGCTCGCCTTGCCGGACACGCCTTACGCCGAGACCTGGCTGACCTCAACGGCGCCATTCAGCGGCCTGGCGTTCGCGACCGATCTCATTGCAGGGATAGATTGGGTGCAAGTTCTGTTTGGCATGGGCTTTGCTGTACTGGTGATCTTGGTCGCCAGCGAGTACCGCCGCCGGGTCAACGACAACTGAGAAGGCGGGGGTGGAACCGGGGGACATCGCCGCTGTTTAGTGTGCATCACTCCTCCCGCCAAGGCAGGCCAGATGCAACCCCACCCCGATCTCAGCCCCATTCCCGACCTCGATGAAGATTTGATTGCTGGGCTCGACAATTTCATTGCCGACCATGTGCATCCCGAAGCGGGGACGCTGAGCCGGAACGACGCCATCAACCGCATTCTGCGCGATTGGCTAACCGGGCAGGGCTATGTGGCGCCGGACGCCGAGAGCCTCGACTTCGACGATCCGGAGCACTGAAAAACCCGCGCCAGATAAGCCGGCGCGGGCGAGCTTTGCCGCTCTTAGAAGTCCATGCCGCCAGCGGGCATGGCCGGTGCCGTTTCCTTCTTGGGCTTTTCGACCACCAAGGCTTCGGTGGTGATCAGCAAGGATGAAACGGATGCCGCGTCCTGTAGCGCCGTGCGTACGACCTTGGCCGGATCGATCACGCCATTGGCCACCATGTCCTGGTACTCGCCGATGGCGGCATTGTAACCCCAGCTGTAATCGTCCTTCTCCAACAGCTTGCCGACGATCACCGAACCGTCCTCGCCGGCATTGGTGGCGATCTGCTTGGCCGGTGCCTGGATGGCGCGGCGGACGATGTCGATACCAGCCTGTTGGTCGGCATTGGCGCCCTTGAGCGTTGACAGCGCCTTGATGGAGCGTAGCAGAGCCACGCCACCGCCAGGCAGGATGCCTTCTTCCACCGCAGCGCGCGTGGCATGGAGGGCATCGTCGACGCGGTCCTTCTTCTCCTTGACCTCGACTTCGGTGGCACCACCGACGCGGATCACGGCCACGCCGCCAGCTAGCTTGGCCAGCCGCTCCTGCAGCTTTTCGCGGTCGTAATCTGAGGTGGTTTCCTCGATCTGGCTGCGGATCTGAGCAACGCGCGCATCGATGTCGCTGCGGGCACCGGCGCCATCAACGATGGTGGTGTTTTCCTTTTCGATCACCACCTTCTTTGCCGTACCGAGCATGTTGAGCGTGACATTCTCGAGCTTGATGCCGAGGTCTTCCGAGACGACATTGCCGCTGGTGAGAACCGCGATATCTTCGAGCATAGCCTTGCGCCGGTCACCAAAGCCGGGTGCCTTGACGGCCGCGATCTTGAGCCCGCCGCGCAGCTTGTTGACGACCAGCGTCGCCAGAGCCTCGCCCTCGACGTCTTCGGCGATGATGAGGAGCGGCTTGCCGGACTGCACCACGGTTTCGAGCAGCGGCAGCATGGGCTGCAAGCCCGACAGCTTCTTTTCGTGGATCAGGATATACGGGTCCTCGAGCTCCACCCGCATCTTGTCGCTGTTGGTGACGAAATAGGGGCTGAGATAGCCGCGGTCGAACTGCATGCCTTCGACCACTTCCAACTCGGTCTCGGCAGTCTTGGCTTCCTCGACGGTGATCACACCCTCATTGCCGACCTTTTCCATGGCCTCGGCCAGGAACTTGCCGATCTCGCTATCGCCATTGGCTGAAATAGTGCCAACCTGCGCGATCTCGCTGTTGGCGGTGACCTTCTTGGCGTGAGCCTTGAGGTCGGCGACGACAGCATCAACAGCTAGATCGATGCCGCGTTTGAGGTCCATCGGGTTCATGCCCGCGGCAACGGCCTTGGCGCCCTCCTTGACGATTGCCTGGCCGAGCACGGTTGCCGTGGTGGTTCCGTCGCCAGCCAGATCATTGGTCTTGGAAGCCACTTCGCGCACCAGTTGGGCGCCGATGTTCTCGAACTTGTCTTCAAGCTCGATTTCCTTGGCGACTGTCACGCCATCCTTGGTGATGCGTGGCGCGCCGAAGGATTTCTCGATCACCACATTGCGGCCTTTGGGGCCCAGGGTCACCTTGACGGCATTGGCCAAGGTGTCGACGCCACGCAGCATCTTTTCGCGGGCTTCGCTGGAAAATTTAACGTCCTTTGCAGCCATTGTTCTGCTTCTCCCAAATGAAAGAGGCGTCTCAAGCAGCCTTGCGGACCGCTTGGACGCCTTCGATGACACCCAGAACGTCGGATTCCTTCATGATCAGCAGGTCTTCGCCCGCGATCCGAACCTCGGTTCCGCTCCACTTGCCGAACAACACGCGATCGCCGGCCTTGAGCTCTGGCGCGATCCGCTCGCCCTTGTCGTTGCGGGCCCCTGGGCCCACCGCAACGATTTCGCCCTCTGAGGGCTTTTCCTTGGCAGTGTCGGGAATGATGATGCCGCCGGCAGTTTTTTCATCGGCATCGATGCGGCGAACGACCACACGGTCGTGCAGGGGTCTAAAGCCCATGCGTTCCTCCATAACAATGATGATGTCAGAGCCTCCTCCGAGCACCCCCAGAGGAAGCGACGAGGCACTTATGCACGGCAAAAATTGCTTTCAAGAGCCAGGACAAAATTTTTTGGCACTCACGGATCTGGAGTGCTGATTTCCCCTTGCGCCCTGATTGTGCTGCATTATCGGCTTTAGCGAACGGAGCCGACAATGACCGACCAGGCTTTCATCAAACAGCTCGAAGGCTATGGACTGACCACCGCCGAGATCCACTACCACATGCCCGACCAGCCTTCCCTGCTGCAGCTCTTCATCTGGCAGGAATACGATCTGGCGCCGCGCTTTCCCATGCTCGAAGCGTTCCTGGCGTTTTGGACGCGCGAGATCGAGGGGCCATTACATTCCGTCCGGATCGCCCATGCCAAGCTGATCAAGCCGGCAGAGCTCAAGGCCGTTCGCGGCGTTCTGACGCTGCACTAAGCAGCGGCACGTTGCTCTGGCGGCAACTTCACCCTAGTGTCGCAAACCGGTGAGATAGGGTTGAACCATCATGCTCAGAATCACGCCGATCGCTGCCGTTTTCGTCCTTGCTTCTGTCCTCACACCGGCAGTGGCCCATGCGGAGTTCCTGGCGCCCGACTGGGCGACCTTGAGCATTAATGGAGTCCAGCAGCCCGACTGGGTCGCCGGTGTCCGCGAAGACGCTTACATCGGCATGTGCCTGACCTGCGACGGATCCATGATGCTCGAAATCAAGACCGTACCCGACGATGGCACGGGAAGGCGCGTGCGCTCCGGCGAAACCACGGCCCAAACCTTCACTGAAATCGGCGAGACCAACGCAGGGCGAATTGGCGGCGACGCAGCCTATTTCGGCACCAAAGCAATCGAATTCGGTTCCGCCATGGGCTTCAAAACCCGTGCCCGGATCGCCACCGGGGATTATTCGGCAACCTACCAACTCTGGAGCGACGGGCAGCAATTGATCGTCCGCGTTTATGGTGCGGACCAAGCCAAGGTCGACGCCATGGCAGCGAACGCCTTCGGGGCCGCGGCACCGCTGACGTTCAGGTAGTCACCTGCTTTTGAAGTGACCGAGCGACTCCTTCTTCGCTGCGCTTCCCGTCCACTGAGTGCGAGGATGCGAGCGAAGAGCCTCGGCAACAAAGCCCAGTTGGCCGCGTCACCAAAACTGCGCTGAATGGCAAGGACCGCCGCCAAGGATGAACGGGCATAGCGCCTTGTTTGCATAGGAAAGGCTGGCGAACAATGGAATGATCGGTAAATAAGACCGAACGCATGCCCCGATTCAATGAAATCGGCTGGGGCCGTACAATCAAGTGAGGAAAGAAAATGTCCGTGACAAGCGCTGGCGAAGGCCTGCACCCCAACCCGCAAATGACACGCCCCGGCTGGCTGGACCTCACCGGCACTTGGAATTTTGCCTATGATGACAAGGACGAAGGTTTTGGGGGGAACTGGCAGGACGCGCCTAAGCATTTCTCCCGGCAGATCACCGTTCCGTTCCCGCCGGAATCGGAGCTCTCAGGAATAGGCGACACGGGCTATCATCCCGTCGTCTGGTATCACCGGACTTTTTCCCGCGACGCGCTAAACACCGATCGCTCCATTCTCAACTTCGGTGCGGTAGATTACAGCGCCCATATCTGGGTCAATGGCCAGTTGGTCTGCGAACACCAGGGTGGCCATTCCTCTTTTTCGGTCGACATCACCCATGCGCTGACCGCTACGGGCGAGCAGACGATCGTGGTCCGCGCTGAGGATCAGCCAGGCGATCTGACCCAGCCGCGCGGCAAGCAGGAGTGGCAGCCCAAGACCCATGCCATCTGGTACAATCGGACCACCGGCATCTGGCAGCCGGTCTGGATCGAACAGGTTCCCGATCTCTTCATTAAGAACCTCCGCCTTATCCCCGACATTGCCAATGCAACTGTCCGGGTCGAAGCCATCCTGAACCGCATTCCTGCGCAAGGGGCAGTGCTCAAGCTCAAAGCGCAGTTCGGAGACGAGCTGCTTGCCGAGCAGAGTGTAACAATTACCCGCAACAGCGTGAGCACGACGCTGACGCTTGATGCCGCCCGGCCAGGCGAGGACCGCTATCGGCTCGTGTGGCGGCCCGAAGCGCCCAATCTGATCGACCTCGACGTGACGCTAGAAGCCAATGGTGCCGCCGACACTATTCAGAGCTATTTTGGCTTGCGCTCCTGCAGCTTCGGCAGCGGCCGGTTCCTGCTCAACAACCGGCCTTATTTCCTCCGTCTTGTGCTCGAGCAAGGCTACTGGCCGCAATCGCATTTGGCCGCACCCAGCCAAGACGCCATCCGGCAAGAGGTGGAGCTGATCAAGGCGCTCGGCTTCAATGGCTTGCGCATTCACCAGAAGGTGGAGGACCCGCGTTTCCTTTATTGGTGCGACAGGATTGGGCTGCTGGTCTGGGGCGAAATGGCCAATGCCTATGAATTCACACCCGAAGCGGTGGACCGCTTTACGCGGGAATGGTTGAGCGTTGTGGCGCGCGACCGCAATCACCCCTGCATCGTCACCTGGGTGCCGCTCAATGAAAGCTGGGGCGTACACGACATCCTCGTGCGGGAGGACCAGCAACACTATATCTCGGCGCTGTATCATTTGACCAAGGCGCTGGACGCAACCCGTCCGGCGCTGTCCAACGAAGGCTGGGAACACACAGTCTCCGACATCTGGGGCGTGCACGACTATTCGGACGATCCTGCCATCATCAAGCAGCGCTATGACACGCAGGAGGCTTTGCACGAAACCCTGACCGGCGGCGGTCCGCAACGGCGCCAGGTCTTGCTCCAGCCCGATGATCAGCGTCAGCAGCCAGTGGTAATCACCGAGTTCGGCGGCATCAGCTTCCGCCCATCCGAGGGCGAGGCATGGTTCGGCTATGCGACGGTGCAAACCGAGGACGAGTACATCGAAAAGCTGCGTGGGCTTTTCGACGCCATCCACGACAGCCCCAACCTTGCCGGCTATTGCTATACCCAGTTCACCGACACCATGCAGGAAGCCAACGGTCTTCTGACAGAGGATCGCAAGCCGAAATTCCCAATCGAGCGGCTGCGCCCTATTATCCTCAAGCCGAGTCGCGCAATTGCTGCCGAGTTCCTCGATCTGCAGCGCCAGATTGCCCTGGAGGCTGCCAAGAACGAGAACAACGACTAGAACATAGCTCTTTTACAGCACTGCATCACCGGGCAGGGCGCGATCTCGAAATGTGCAAAACCAGCGCTATTCGAGGTCGCGCCCGCTCCTTTTCGACAACGCCGTTTCAGTCTGATCGAACCGCTGCGCCTTCACAAACCACATTCCGAGCCTTGCACGCGAGCCATCTTGCAGACTGCAGTTGCGAGTGAATTGCAATTGCATTATAACGATACGCATGAAACCGGAGTTCGTTATGCGTCGTCGTGTGTTTTCCGTTTTCCTGGGGCTGGCCGTTCTGGGCTCAGCCCTTCCCCTCGCTGCACAGGAACGCATCAAGGCGGTGACCAGTTTCACCATCATCGCGGACATGGCGCGCAACGTCGCCGGGGATGCGGCGGATGTGGTTTCTATCACCAAGCCGGGTGCCGAGATCCATAATTACCAGCCCACTCCGGGCGATCTGATTGCCGCACAAGATGCCGACCTGATCCTGTGGAATGGGCTTAATCTCGAACAATGGTTCGAACAATTCCTGAGCAATATGGGGGATGTACCCTCCGTAATAGTGACCGAGGGAATCGAGCCGCTGGGGATCGGCGAGGGGCCATACCAGGGCAAGCCAAATCCCCATGCCTGGATGTCCCCGACAGACGCGCTGATTTATGTCGAAAACATTCGCAAGGCTTTTGTGGCCGCCGATCCGGCCAATGAAGCGGTGTACACGGCCAATGCCAAGGCCTATGCCGAACGCATCAACGCCACGGTCGCGCCGATCCGCGCCGCCATCGATGCCATTCCCGAAGAGCGGCGCTGGTTGGCGACGTCCGAAGGCGCTTTCAGCTATCTGGCGCGCGATTTTGGCCTCAAGGAGCTTTACCTCTGGCCCATCAATGCCGACCAGCAGGGAACGCCCCAGCAGGTACGCCAGGTGATCGACACAGTGCGTGCCGACAACGTGCCGGCGATCTTTTCGGAGTCGACCATTTCGCCGCGTCCTGCCGAGCAGGTGGCACGTGAAACCGGCATCAAATATGGCGGCGTGCTGTATGTGGACTCGCTGTCCGAACCCGATGGGCCGGTGCCGACCTATCTGGACCTGCTGACCGTCACCACAACAACCATTGTCGAAGGCCTGACTCCATGAACGACGCGAGCGCTCCGGGCCTGTTGGTCAGCGACATCACGGTTGCCTATCGCAACGGCACCACGGCTATCAAGCACGCAAGCTTCGCCATTCCGCGTGGTTCAATAACAGCGCTGGTCGGCATCAACGGCTCGGGCAAATCAACGTTGTTCAAGGCTATCATGGGCTTTGTTCCCCTCGCCGGCGGTGCGGTCAACATCCTGGGCGTGCCCGGCAAGCAGGCGCTAAAGCGCAATCTCGTCGCTTATGTGCCCCAATCCGAGGACGTGGACTGGAATTTTCCCGTATTGGTGGAAGACGTCGTGATGATGGGGCGCTACGGGCATATGGGTCCGCTGCGCCGGCCCAAGCCGGTCGACCGCGAAATGGTCACCGCAGCGCTCGAGCGCGTCAACATGGCCGAGTTCCGTTATCGCCAGATCGGCGAACTATCCGGCGGGCAGAAAAAGCGGGTATTCCTCGCCCGTGCACTGGCGCAGGAGGGGCAGGTTATCCTCCTCGACGAGCCCTTCACCGGCGTCGATGTCAAAACCGAGGACGCGATTATCGACCTGCTGCGCGGCCTGCGCGACGAGGGCAAGGTCATGCTGGTCTCGACGCACAATCTGGGCTCGGTGCCCGAGTTTTGCGACCGTACCGTTTTGGTCAAGGGCACGGTTCTGGCCTCGGGCCCGACCAGCGAGATCTTCACGCGTGAATGGCTTGAGCAGACTTTTGGCGGGGCGCTGCGCCACTTCGTCCTTGCTGGGGCCGGGCTGCACGATGATGACGATCCCCGCCATTTATCGGTGCTGACGGACGACGAGCGCCCGCTCGTTATGTACGGCGAAAAGGGTAAGATGAGCGCGCGCCAGTCAGACCCGGTCGACAGATGATCGAGACCTTGGCGCTGCCGTTTAGCTACAACTACATGATCAACGCCATCTGGGTGTCGGCGCTGGTGGGGGGTGTCTGCGCGTTCTTGAGCGCCTATCTGATGCTCAAGGGCTGGTCGTTGATTGGGGACGCCTTGTCGCACTCCATCGTGCCAGGGGTTGCCGGCGCCTATATGCTGGGCCTGCCGTTTTCCGTTGGCGCGTTCTTTTCAGGCGGGCTTGCGGCGGCTGCCATGCTGTTCTTGACCCAGCGCACCAAGCTCAAGGAAGACGCGGTGATCGGGCTGATCTTCACGGCATTCTTCGGCCTTGGGCTGTTCATGATTTCGCTCTCGCCCACATCGGTCAACATCCAGACCATCGTCATGGGCAATATTCTGGCCATAACGCCGGAGGATACGATCCAGCTGGTCATCATCTCGCTGGTGACCCTGGCCGTCATGCTGGTGATCTGGAAAGATTTAATGGTCACGTTTTTTGACGAGAGCCATGCCCGCTCCATCGGGCTGAACCCACCCCTGCTGCGCGCTGTGTTCTTCACCCTCCTGGCCGCCTGCACGGTCGCTGCCATGCAGACGGTAGGAGCATTTCTCGTTATCGCCATGGTCGTGACGCCCGGCGCCACTGCCTATCTGCTGACCGACCGTTTCCCGCGGCTGATCCTGATTGCCATTGCCGTGGGCACCTTCTCCTCGATGATCGGCGCCTATCTCAGCTTCTTTCTTGATGGGGCGACGGGCGGGGTGATCGTGGTGCTGCAAACCATCGTTTTCCTTCTTGCCTTTGTCTTTGCACCCAAGCACGGCATCTTGGCGGCTCGCCGCCGCGCCGCGCGGGAGATCGCCTCATGAGCGAGCTCTTCGTCTACGCGCTTTGGCCGTTCCAATTTCCGTTCATGACGAACGCCATGATGATCGCCGTCATGGTGGCGGTCCCCACGGCCTTGCTGTCGTGCTTTTTGGTGCTCAAGGGCTGGTCGCTGATGGGGGACGCTATCTCCCATGCCGTGCTGCCCGGCGTGGTGCTGGCCTATATCATGGGCCTGCCGCTCGGCGTCGGCGCCTTTGCAGCCGGCATGGGCTGCGCCCTGTCGGTCGGGTTCCTCAAGGAAAATAGCCGGATCAAGGAGGACACGGTCATGGGCGTGGTGTTTGCCGGGCTCTTTGGCCTTGGCATCGTGCTCTACACCTCCATCCAGACCGATGTGCATCTCGACCATATCCTTTTTGGCGATATCCTCGGCGTCGGCGCTGATGATCTCTGGCAAACCGGCATCATTGCACTCGTGGTGACGGCTATCGTGCTCGCCAAATGGCGCGATCTCCTGTTGTTCACCTTCGATCCGCAGCAAGCCGGTGCCATCGGCTTACCGGTGCGCCTACTGCATTATGGTCTATTAACGCTCCTCTCGCTCACCATCGTCGCGGCGCTGACGGCGGTCGGTATTGTGCTGGTGATAGCGCTGCTGGTCGCGCCGGGCGCTATCGCGTACCTCATTTCCAAGCGTTTCGGGCCCATGATGCTGATCGCTGCGACCGTGTCGGTCGGCAGCTCGCTTGTGGGGATCTATGCCAGCTTCTTCATCGATTCAGCGCCCGCGCCCACCATCGTGCTGTTGATGAGCATTACCTTCATCGTGACGTTCGTAGCGACAACCGCAAGGCGCCCCCTGGCAACGGCCTAGCGGGCGTTCTCCCGCTTCTCCCCGTATGCAGCCCCGGTCCTAGACTCCTTCGCATAGGAGATCTTCATGGACCAGACGCCCCGCCTTTCGCTGCCCTTTATCATGCCCGCCCAAGCGCAAAAGCACATTACGCACAACGAGGCCATCCAGGCACTCGATGCCTTGGTGCAGCCCCTAGTCGAAAGCTACACAATCAGCGCGCCACCGGTAACGGTTATGACGGGAGAGGCCTATATCGTTCCGCTTGGGGCAACCGGCATTTGGGCAGGCCACGCCAATGACATCGCCGCCTTCCAGTCCGGCGCCTGGCACTTCTACGAACCGGCGGACGGCTGGCAAACGTTCGACAAGGCCACCCAATCGCTCCTGGTTTTTGCCGGTGGCACATGGCAGCCGCTCGCGTCCTTGCAGGCCGCCTTGCCGCGCCTGGGCATCAATACCACTGCAGATGAGACCAACCGCCTGGCCGTAGCAGCCGATGCGACTTTGCTGAACCATGATGGCGCGAGCCATCAACTCAAGATCAACAAGGCTGCACCGGCAGATACGGCAAGCATGCTGTTCCAGACGGCGTTCTCCGGCCGCGCCGAAATGGGGCTGATGGGCGACAATCAATGGCGCATCAAGATCAGCCCTGACGGTACTAGCTGGATCGATGCAGTTACGGTCGATGCTGTTGATGGCACGAGGATAGCGACAAGCCTGCGCCCCGCCAGCGACAATGCCGTGAGCCTCGGTGCCTCGAATGCCCGCTGGTCGGCGATATGGTCTGCAACAGGCACCATCCAGACATCAGACGCGCGCGAGAAAACCGACATCGCCCCGAGCGATCTCGGCCTGGATTTCATACTTGCGCTCAACCCGGTGCGATACCGCTACGTCACTGGCAAGCGCACGCACTATGGCCTTCTGGCGCAGGACATCGCCAAGGCGCTCAACGGCCGAGAGTTTGCCGGCCACATCCTCGCCGATCCATCGGACCCAGGCAGCGCGCAAGGCCTGCGCTACGATAGTTTCATTGCCCCCTTGATTTCGGCCGTTCAGGAGCTAGCGCGTCGCCTCGGCGCTGTCGAAGACCACGCATCGAAGTCCGCATTCACTCCTTGAGCCCGCGAATCAGCGTCTTGATTGCCTTGAGGTAATCTCCAGCCTTATCGGGCGGCGCCAATGCCGCCCGGTCGAACATAGCGCCGAATAGCTGTGCCAGCGGCGTCACTGGCAGGCGCTTGATCGCTCCCGCGTCCATCGCGTCCTGCAAGCCGCAGCGCAGCGTCTCCATGCCGTGCCGTGCATCAATGGCATCGACCATGTCCCGTCCAAGCACGGCAGGCGCGTCCACCAGCATGATCCGCCGACGACCTGGATCGGCCATCGCCTGGATAAAGATTTCGCTGCCAGCGATAAGCGCCTTCACGGGACTCGCATCCTCCAGGCCATCCGAGCCCGCATTGATGCTCATAGCGAGGAGCATATGCTCTTCCTCGACCACCGCCTGGAACAATGCTTCTTTATCAGCGAAGTGGTGGTAGAGCGCGCCCCGGGTCAGGCCGGCCGCAGCCACGATTTCGGGCGTACTCGTGCTAGCATAACCCCGTTCTGCAAAGGCTTGCCGCGCCGCAGCTAGCAGCCGCCGTCGCGTAGCTTCCGTCCTCTCAATCTGCGATCTTCTCTGTTGCATACATACAGCCTGCATGTTAGTAAACTAAACATACTGTATGTATCTTATTGTTGGATGCAAGGAGAATGCCGTGAAAATCAACAGCCTTTATCCCCTTCTGCAGGTCGCAAATGTCGAAGCTTCAGCCGCGTTCTATGAAACCTATTTCGGCTTTACCCGCATCTTTACCAGTGATTGGTACGTACAATTGCGAGCCAAAGCCGACCACCCGTTTGAAATCGCGCTCATCGATCAGAACCACGACACCATCCCACCACAAGGTCGCGGTACGACCCAGAAGATGATCTTGAGCCTATATGTGGAGGATGCAGCCGCCGAACACGCGCGGCTTTCAAGCGCTGGCCTGCCGATCCCGTATTCGCTACGCGACGAAGTGTTCGGTCAACGCCACTTTATCGCAGCCGATCCGAACGGAATCCTGATCGATGTCATCGAGCCCATTGAACCCGATCCCGAATGGCTGAAAGCCAACAGCTGACCAAGGATTTCGCCCCTACCCATGGCGCCCGCGTCGCGCTATGGGACGGCTATGGCTTACGACCTCGCCCAAGCTGATAATCAGATCGCCGATGCTTCGCCGGCCCTGCTCGACCCCGCCTTTGATCTGCGGCGCACGCCGCTCGGACCAGAACTCGAGCGGCCGCAATCGTTCTGGGAACGGTTCGACGATAGCGCGGTGTTCTATGACGTGTTTCGCGATCATACAGGGCGCAATGTCTATCTAATCGGCCCGATGGCGCTCAACCTCGCGCCACTGATCGAGAGCCTGATAATCACCGGCCATCCCTCGGGCACGATTGCCAAGCCACGCATCCACCACGGTGTCCAGGCCGAGATCCTACGCGTGACCCTGCCCAGCAGCGACACACGGCTGAGCTTTAAATTCGGCGAGCAGCACTTCATCATTCCTATCCAACCCAATCAAAGCCGGCATCTGCGCGGCGAGCGGGTGATCTTCACGATCAACAAGGACAATGATCTCGGCTGGATTGCCGATTGGGCGCGCTTTTATGTCAAGGAACATGGTGCAACGGCCGCAGTGGTCTATGACAATGGCTCGGTGACCTATAGCCATGACGAACTACGTTTGACACTTGCCGCCGTCGAGGGCCTGGAAAAATTTCTGGTTATCCCCTGGCCCTATAAGTTCGGCTCTATGGATGACGTTTTTGAGGGCCATCGCTTCGGGGGCAATTGGGGCATGTTCGCGCAGCCGCCCAAATTCACGCAGTTCTTCCGCAAATACGGGATGGAGGCCCGCTCTTTCCTTAATGTCGACATCGACGAACTTGTCATGTCGCCGTTCCGCAAATCGATCTTCAAGGCCGTCGAGCGCTCGCCCTTTGGGCTACTCCGCTTCAACCGCGTCTGGGTGCTCAATGCCCGCACTGAAACCGGACCACCGCGGCACCAGGACTTCTTTATTCGCAAGAAGGGCATTGCGGCGCGCGACCGGGGCAAGAAATGGGCTCTGGCGCCCGGCCGGGCATTCTTTGCCTCCTGGCGTGCCCAGCCATGGACGCATTTTGTCAAGGGCTGGCTCAATCTGTCCGGCTCGTCCGCCGATTTCTACGGCTACCATTTCATTGGCGTTTCGCGCTCGTGGTACTGGGACCGCACTGAAAACCTGGCTTTTGACCCAAAGCTCCACGTGAAGGACCAGCTTATGCTCGACACTTTCGCCGATGTCTTCGGTACCGAGCGCAAGCGGTGAGCCTGCCGCTGATTGTCAGCTTCTGGCATGGGCCGCTGAGCTGGCTGGAGCAGCTCTCCGTCAGCTCATTTCTACGCCACGGTCATGGCATAGAAATCTACAGCTATGATCCGCTTGAGGGCCTGCCCGCAGGTGCCATCCTGCGCGACGCTGCCGAAATCCTGCCGCGCGATCAGCTGGCCTTCTACAAGGGCAAGGGTACGCCCGGCGTGTTCTCAGACCGTTTCCGCTTGTGCTTGCTCCAGCAGGGAAGGGGGCTCTATTCCGACCTCGACGTTTACTGCCTCAAGCCTCTCGACGGTTTGCCGGACTACGTCATGGGTTTCGAAAATGTGCGCTCGGTCAACAATGCCGTGCTGCGGATGCCTTCTCAATCCCCCCTGCTCAACGATCTTCTTGCTGTATTTAACCGCAACAAGCGCCCGCTGCTTGAGCCGCACCTGCCCCTGGGGCGGCGTCTAGAGGTCGCGGCGCGCCGCCTCGTCGGTGACCCGGTGCACCCCGAAAACATGCAGTTTGGCGCGACGGGGCCTTTTGCTCTGACCCACTACCTACGCCAGCATGACCTCATGCATCTGGTGCAACCCCCGCCGGTGTTCTACCCAATACCCTACAACGATATTCCTGCTTTGATGCAGCCCGGCAGCGACATCGAAGCTGCAATCCGTCCCGAAACGCTCGCCGTTCACATCTGGCGCAGCCAATTGACCCGCCGCGGCCGCGCCAGGATGCCGCTGCCGGAGTGCGACAGCGCCCTTTGGCGGCTCTGCAAGCAGGATGGGATCGCCCTCAGCTAACGCCCCAAGCGCAGCTTCTTCTTCCACCAGCGTTTCCAGCGGTGGCGGGCGAAGCGGTAGAATAATTCATTGGTCATCACATGCCGGTAGAGCCGCCCGAAAGCGACGCTATGGAGCATGCCCGAGAGAATCCCCCAAGGCTTGTTCTCGCCGGTGTAATGCAGGATCGCGGGATCTAGCCCCTCGTGGGCATGGCGCGCATCGATGGTGTTCCAGCGCCAAGGCAAGGGCAGCCAATTGTTGGCAAAGACCAGGTTCAAGAAATCCTGGTCGTAATAGATGCGCTGCATGATGCCGTCCTTTAGCGCCTGCTCCATGCGGCCCATGATGTCTGCCGCGCGCCATTGCGCCACGTCGATCAAGACCATGCCGGCGTTGAAATACGGATCGGCGATATCGAAGATGTCGCGATTGCCCTTCAAATCGCGCCGCGCGGTAATGAAGGCGCCCATCGTGTCGCGCACGGCGGCGATCGGCTTGCCCTCCATGTCGATGTCAAAGAGCTTTTCGATATTGTCGCGCACCAGCATGTCGCAATCGAGATAGAGCACGCGGGCGACGTCCGGCCCGACCAACCGGTCGATCATCAGCCGGGCATAAACGATGTTGCTCAGCCGCTTGTTTTCCGGCATGCGCTTGGCCACGTCCTGGAACATGTCCGAGGCATCAAGGTCGTACCAGCGTAGTTCCACCGGGAACTCGGCACTAATCGCCTCCAGGTCCGCCCGGTGCTCCGGCGTCAGCGTCCTGTGGCAAAGGTGAAACACCAGATCCTGCCGACGCAGTGTAAACAGGCAAACCGAACGCATGGTGGCGAAAGCCGGCGCCCAGAAATTATCGTCGAACGTCAAGGCAATATGGATGAGCCTTGCCATTAGTTAGGAACCTTGGAGCGCAGCGCCAGAGTAGCGATGATCGCCGAGATGGTTGCCAACACCACGTTTTGCCAGTGCACACCAATAGTGGTGTCCGTCGCACCCAGGCACACAAAGCCAATGCTTGTCACCGCGCCAAGGTAGATCATGGCACCGCGGTCTTGGGATTGTGTGCGCAGAGCGCCGAGCAGAGGTCCGAACATGAACAGCCCATAGGCGAGAATTCCCATGACACCCGCGACCACTGAGAAATTGGCTACATCGTTATGCAGATGGTCGTAGATGATGAAATCGCGCCCTGGCGCAGCGTAGGTCTCGGCAATGCGGACGTAGTCGATAAAGCCATGGCCAACCCAGGGCGAGGCAAGGAACGCCTGATAGGCCGCTCCGTACATGTTGAGCCGCTCCGTGGTTGATCCATCGGCAGAACCATCGCCGCGCATGGCGGCCGCAATGTCGTCGGTCAGGGGCATAGTTTGCAATGCAGAGGTGGCAATCAGCATACCCGCCGCGAACAACATGAGGACGCCAGCGGCCACGTGGAACTGTATGGCACGGCGGCGGGGCAGTTGGGTAATGCAGATGGCCGAAACGGCGATGGCAGCCATCACCAGTCCTGCCAAAATAGGCCCGCGCGAGCCGGTGAAATAGGCCGTGAGTAGTCCGAGCACCGGGCCGGCTAGGAAGCACCACCGCCAAGCTCCGGACTGCCCCCACAAGCCCACCAGAGCGGTAAAGCCCAGCGGTAAAGTAAGGGCAGCCATTCGGATCGGATTGTTGACGAGGCCGCCGCGCTCCGAGCCTAGGACGAGTACGTCGAAACCGGTCAAAACCGCCCCGCCTAACGCACCCAGCAGCGCGAGCATGCCGATCGTAGTTAGCGACAGACTAGGGCCAAGCCGCCGGTACAAGGCGACCAGAGCCCCTATGAGATAAAGATGCGCAAAAACCAGTGGAGCCACCACATGCAAGGGCGACTTCGCCGTTACAGCAGACGCGAGCAACAGGACCATGCCGGCCAATAGGGGCATAAGCACAGCTGGTTGGCGCAAAATCGCAGCCCGCTCCGCTCCTGCAAGCCACACCACAAGGCCGATTGTGAACATCGGGATCATCAGATCCCGCGACAGGTCCGGAATGATCGAGGGGAGCACCAACCCAGCCGTCATGGCTATCCAGGCGAGCGCAAGTAGAGCTTGATTCAAAATATTTCTACCTTGGACTGTTCTCCGGCTGACCGACGGCAACTGCCCTGCTTTTGAAGTTCAGGTGCACCAGCCTGCGGTATTCTTCGACGAAACGCCGAAAAACAACCCTAGCGCAGAAAGTGCAGGCGGGTAGCACGATTGTCTTGCGCTTGGCCATCCTAAGAAGACCATACTAGTCGATCAACTACCTACCAGCGCTGCCTTAGCGCATTCGCTGCTGCCGGATCAAAGTGAATTGTCACCGCTACGTCGGCATCGGCCTGGTACACGCCGTCGGTATATTGCCGTTGCGTGAGGTTCACCGTTTGCGCGTCCGCATCGGACGAAAGATAAAGATAGTCGAAGCAGTCGACGATGTTCTCGCGGCTGGCGTCCACTTCGTCCCGAATAGCTTCGAGCTCCCGCCCGATGACCGCGATGCCGTCCGGACGAGTGCGGGCGTGAATGGTCGAGGTCCAGTCGTTGCCGGTTTCGCAGATCTGGTTCTGCTCGTTAAACACGCCACGATCAATGAAAGACAGATCAACTGTTTCGGACCAGGCATTACTGATCTCAAAGCGCGCGTCCTCGGCAGTGACATCAAGATAGATGTCGCTCCAATTGCATTCGCCTGCTTCCTCTGCATAGCACCAGCGCTCGCTTAAGCGCATCAATTCGCCTACATCGGCAGCCTTGACCAGCTTTTGCGCCTTGTAGCGGCCGGTAAGCGCCTCGATCGTCGCGTCGAACCCCAAGGCGGCAGAGCTTGCAAGCACAAAAAGTGCCGTCGCGGCAAACAAGGCTTTCATGAAATGTCTCCAGGCGTGGCTTTGACCACGGGCACCATAGCAGCCTCCTACCGAAGCGAAAGGGCTACCAGAGAACAGGGTTGACATGCCCTGATATATGTAACAAGTAAAGTTACATGAAACGTTCAAGCCGCCTTTCCCTTGCCCTGCACGCCCTAGTGCATCTGCACAAGCAGCCTGATGCCTCCATGACATCTGCCACCTTGGCGCAATGTCTTCTGACCAATCCTGTGGTTGTCCGCCGCGCATTGGGCGAGTTGCGCGAGGCCGGGCTTGTCGCTTCGAGCAAAGGCCATGACGGTGGCTGGCGCCTGGTGCGCCCGGCCGCCGAAATCAGCCTCTACCAAGTCTATGCAGCGATGGGCGAAAACTTCCTGATCCGCACCGACAGCGATCCGGGCGATGGGCAATGCGGCATTGTCCGTTCCGTCAATGCCGTCATGGGCGAGTTCATCGCCGATGCGGAGGCCTTGCTTGCGGCAAGGCTGCAACGCATCTCGCTCGATGACATTGCCCGCCAAGCCACGCCGCACCCTCTTTTTCCTTCAGGAGTCCATGATCATGGATGATGTCATTGTTATTGGCGGCAGCTTTGCCGGCCTTGCCGCCGCCCTGCAGCTTGGCCGCACGCGCCGCAAGGCTATTGTGCTCGACACCGGCCTGCCCCGCAACCGCTATGCCGCCCATTCCCACGGGCTGCTGGGCCACGATAACCGCCCGCCCGGCGAGATCCTGGCGCTCGCCCGGGAGCAGCTGCGGGCCTATCCCAATGTCACTGTTGTAAACGCTCGCGCCATGCGCGCCAGTGGTGCCCTCGACGATTTCAGCGTGGCCCTGGACAATGGCGAGGCGCTCAAGGCGCGCCGTCTGGTGCTGAGCTATGGCCGAACCGACCATTTCCCCGATCTGCCCGGCTTTGCCGAGTGCTGGGGGAATACGGTTGTCCCCTGTCCCTATTGCCACGGCTATGAAATTGCCAACCAGCATTGGGGCCTGCTCTACCATTCGCCCATGTCGCTCCACGTGCCACCGCTTTACAACCACTGGACGGATCAGATCACGATCTTCACCGATGGTCACGATGTGCCGGCAGACGAGCGCAGGTCGCTTGAAGCGCGCGGCGTAGAGATCGTCGATGGCAAGATAAGCGCCCTCGCGCACCAGGACGGCGTGCTCACGGCAGTGCAGATCGCCGATGGGCGATCGGTCGAAGTCCATACGCTCTTTGCCCATCCACGCAGCACGCCATCAAGCGATGTGCACGAAACCCTGGGCGTTCAGATGGCACCATCGCCCGTTGGCGAGATCGTCAAGACCGATGAAAAGCACCAGACGACCCTCCCGGGCGTCTATGCCGCCGGCGATCTGGCCAACCCAATGAGCAGCCTGACGGTCGCGATCCATGCCGGTGCCATGGCCGGCATTCACGCGCAGCAATCCCTGATCGTTTAGAGCAGCCCGAGGTACCGCCCGACACTCTCGACGTCCTTGTCGCCGCGTCCGGAGAGGCACAGGACAATGGACTGGTCCTTACCCATGCCTGGCGCGACTTTCATCAGTTGCGCCAGCCCATGGGCGGATTCAAGAGCCGGGATGATCCCTTCGAGCTTGGTGCAAAGCTGAAAGGCTTCGAGCGCCTCGTTGTCGGTGATCGGCGCATAGATGACGCGCTTGGTGTCATGCAAAAACGAGTGCTCGGGGCCGACGCCGGGATAATCCAAGCCAGCTGAAATCGAATGCCCTTCAAGAATCTGCCCGTCGCGATCCTGCAGCAGATAGGTGCGGTTCCCGTGCAAGACGCCGGGGCTGCCGCCTGTCATGGACGCGGCATGGCCATTCTCGGTGTCGATGCCATGCCCGCCTGCTTCGGCGCCATAGATCTTGACCTCTGGATCATCAAGGAACGCGTGGAACGTGCCGATGGCGTTAGACCCACCGCCCACACAGGCGACCACGGCATCGGGCAACTTGCCTTCAGCCTGCTTGAACTGCTCCTTGAGTTCGGTGCCGATGACCGACTGGAAATCCCGCACCATTTCCGGATAGGGATGTGGCCCAGCTGCCGTGCCGATCAGATAGTAGGTGCTTTCGACATTGGTAACCCAGTCGCGCAGCGCTTCGTTCATGGCGTCCTTGAGCGTGCCCGCACCGGCCGTCACCGCGCGCACTTCGGCGCCCAGCATCTTCATGCGCAACACGTTCGGCTTTTGCCGCTCGACATCGGTTGCGCCCATGAAGACGGTGCAAGGCAGGTCGAACTTGGCGCACACTGTCGCGGTCGCCACGCCATGCTGGCCCGCGCCGGTCTCGGCGATCACGCGGGTCTTGCCCATGCGCTTAGCGAGAAGAATTTGCCCCAGGCAATTGTTGATCTTGTGCGAGCCTGTGTGATTGAGCTCCTCGCGCTTGAACCACACTTTGGCGCCGCCCAGATGCTCGGTCAGCCGCTGGGCGAAATACAAGGGGCTCGGCCGGCCGGCATAATGGACGGATAAGTCCTCAAGCTCCGCCTTGAACGCCGGATCGTTCTTGGCTGCGCGATAATGCGCCTCGAGGTCCAGGATCAGCGGCATCAGGGTTTCGGCAACGAACCGCCCGCCGTAAAGACCGAAGCGCCCCTGCTCGTCGGGGCCGTTGCGCAGGGAGTTAAGTCCGTCGGTATCCACTGTCACTATCCTTCGATAATCGGCCGCTCCGGCGAAATGACCGAAAGGGCGCAGGAGCCTATACGGCTGCGCGAGCGTTTCGGATGAATGTCTCTATCAGCCGCTTGTCCTTGACGCCCAGCGACGATTCGACGCCGGAGGACACATCGACCCCCATCGGGCGCACGGTCTTGATCGCCTGTGCTACCGTCTCGGGCGTCAGGCCGCCCGACAGCATGAAGGGAACGGATGGATCAAGCGCCTTGAGTAGGCCCCAGTCGAATGTTTCGCCTAAGCCGCCCGGCCGATCGGCCCCCTTGGGCGGCTTGGCGTCAAGCAGGATACGGTCAGCCACTTCGGCAAAGTCGGCGACATGGGCCACGTCCTCGGCCGTCCCGATCGGCATGGCCTTCATGATCTCGACCCCGGCCTCGGCGCGGATGGCCTCGACTCGGTGCGGAGATTCCGGACCATGCAACTGGATCCAGTCCGGCCCGAGCGCCGCCACTTCGGCCACGCAGGAATTGTCCGGATTGACCAGCACCACGCAGGTCTGCACCCGCCCGCGTGCCTCACCGATCAGCGTCGCCAAGTCCTCGATCGTGACATGGCGCGGGGAACGCATGAAATGCATGAAGCCTACCATGTCGGCGCCGGCATCGATCGCGGCGTCCAGGATGGCAGAGGTCTTGATGCCGCAAATCTTGACGATAACGGGATCGGCCATGGCGTTAATCAGCGAAGCTCCAGCAAATCATCGACTTCCGCCACGGGCCCTGATGGCTGGCCCTGGCTCTTGCGCATGTTTTCGAGTTCGGTATTGAGCATGTGTGCCTCGCGCCGCCAATGCTTTTCGCCCCGGCGATGATGGCCCTGGGCAAACCAGGTCGCTATGCCGCCCAGCAATACCCCCACCAGGAGCACGACATAAAGCACGATGAACATCGGCACGCCATAGCCAGGCTGGGGCGCGGCGTCGACCGTGGTAAACGGATTGAAGTTGACGGCAACAAAGTGCCGATTGGCCAGTGCGAAGATGATCAGCCCGAGGCAAAGCGGAACAAGGATCACCCAACCGACAATTTTGTTGACCATAGTTCCTAATGCCTATGGAGCCCTGGCTCCGTTACGTGCGGTTGAGCCGCTCGCGGATTTCCTTGCCGGCTTTGAACTGCGGCACGTATTTCTCGCCCACATCAACTTGCTCGCCCGTGCGCGGGTTCCGCCCGACACGAGCCGGCCGGTTCTTGACCGAAAACGCGCCAAAGCCGCGCAACTCCACCCGGTCCCCGCGGGCCATGGCATCGCCGATCTCGTCAAGGATCGCATTGACGATATTTTCGATGTCACGCTGGAATAGATGCGGGTTTTCTGCCGCGAGCTTTTCGACGAGTTCCGACTTGATCATCGCATGGCTCCAATTGGCAGGCCGTTTTGCTCCCGGGGATCAGGATTGGGGCCCAACCTGCCAAAGCGAAACCAGCCCGTCAAGCGTGATAGGGCCTTCCCCTAAGCCCAGCAAGGCTTTTGCCTGCCCGCCCAGGAGCGTTCCGAGCAGATCGAATCCCTCGTCAGGCTCCGGCCAAGCTGTGTTGACCGCAAGATCAGCCGCCACTCCGCGCTCGGCCCGGAGCCAGTCAAGCGCCTCGCGCTCCCCGCCGATGGCGTCGATCAGCCCGCTCGCCATGCCCACCCGCCCGCTGACCACCCGGCCATCGGCTAGGGCGAGCGCAGCCGGGCGCTCCATATTGCGGCGCTCCGCCACCACATCGACAAACCATTGATAGCTGTCATCCACCAGCGCCGCGACGGACTCCCGTGGCGCTCCTTCCATGGGCTCGTCGAAGTCGGGCTCCGCCTTGAGCGGGCCAGAGGCGACCTTGTCCAGATCAACCCCGATCGTTTCGAAAAGCTTGCCGGCATTGATGTGCTGGTAGAGCACGCCGATCGAGCCGACCATGGACAGCCGCCGCGCAAAGATCCGCTCGGTACTGATCGCCGCCATATAGGCCGCCGAAGCGCCTAGCTCCTTGATCACGGCAACGGTCGGCTTGGCTTGTCGCAAATGCCCCAGCGCCTCATAGAGCTCCTCGCCGCCGGCAGTCGTCCCACCCGGCGAGTTGATCGCCACGATCACGGCCTTAACGCTGTCGTCGGCTGCCAGCTCTTCGATCCGCTTAAGCCGGTCGGGATCGCTGGTAATGGCCCCGTCGATCACCAGCCGGGCGATGTGGTCTTGCTGTGGCGTGCCGGGTGCGAACCGCCCAAAAGCGAGCAGCACCGCTAGCGCAAGCGCCACAAATGTAAGCGCCCGCCAAAGCCCGCGCGAGCGGCGGAACCGTTCGCTCGCAATGATGGCATGAGGATCGGAAGAAACGGGCTGGTCGCTCATCAAGGCCTCGCATATTGCTGACCCCGAGCAGGTAGCGGCACGGCCTGCACTTGGCAAGCAGCAGGGCTGCCGCAGCGCTTAGAGTGGCTTGCTCATATAACGTGCCGCCGCCTCGTAGCTGGCAAGCTTCTCTGTGAGCTCCGGCGCCTTGACCGCCCTGAACCCATGCTTGTGCCAAAAGGCTTGCGAGCCATTGACGGCGACAAGGCTGATGCTCGCAAAGCCGCGCGTACGGGCGTGCCGCAGCACTTCGCCGATGATCATGGCCGCAGCGCCTGTGCCACGGGCCGGGTTGAGGAGTGCCAGGTCGTGCACGTAAAAGGTATCGGCATCGGCGGGGATATTGCCTAATTTGCTGTTAAGCGCGGGGATCGATTGCCTGTGCCATGGATGGCTTATGATGTAGCCCGCAGCCTTGCCGTCGAGCTCGAACAGGCGCGCGCCGTCAGGGTAAAGCCGCTGCCGCTCAATTATCACGGCTGTGTCCTCGGGAAAGCGCGGATGCACTTGCCCGGCGATGGTTTCTACGGCCGGAAAGTCGAGCGTCGTCATTGGGCGCCAGTGCATTGCGTAATTCATCCCTTGCCCTGTTCGATGCCCCCAAACCGGACCACCGGCGCAGCCATGCTTAAAAAGCAAAAGGTCCGCGCTGTGAAGCGCGGACCAAAACTTTGCAGCCAAAGAATGGCTTAGCTGTTGTCGCGACCCTTGAGCGCAGCGCCCAGGATATCGCCCAGCGACGCGCCCGAATCGGACGAACCGTAGTTTGCGACGGCTTCCTTTTCCTCGGCGATTTCCAGCGCCTTGATGGACAGCTGGATGCGCGACGTCTTGCGATCGTACTGGGTGACGCGAGCATCAACCTTTTCGCCCTTGCTGAAACGCTCGGGACGCTGATCGTTGCGATCGCGGCTGAGGTCGGCACGACGGATGAACGCAGTCATCTCGGTGTCGGCAATGCGAACTTCGATGCCGCCATCGTTGACTTCGATCACCGTGCCGGTCACGACGCCGCCCTTGCGGATGCCACCGGCATCGCCCTCGGCGGCCGAAGCCGCAGCTTCGCCAGCAGCAAGCTGCTTGATACCAAGCGAGATGCGTTCCTTTTCGACATCAACATCGAGGACCTTGGCCGAAACCATGTCACCGCGGTTGTAGTCTTCCAGGGCCACTTCGCCCGACTTCTGCCAATCGATGTCGGAGAGGTGAACCATGCCGTCCACATCGCCTTCGAGGCCAATGAACAGGCCGAACTCGGTCTTGTTCTTGACTTCGCCTTCGATGACCGAACCAACAGGGAACTTCTCGGCGAAGGATTCCCATGGATTCTGCAGGGTCTGCTTGAGGCCCAGCGAGATGCGGCGCTTGTCGGGATCGACCTCGAGCACGATGACTTCGACTTCCTGGGAGGTCGAGACGATCTTGCCGGGGTGGACGTTCTTCTTGGTCCAGCTCATTTCAGAGACGTGGATCAGGCCTTCAATGCCGGGCTCGAGCTCAACGAATGCACCGTAATCGGTGATGTTGGTCACGCGGCCAGTGAACTTAGCGTTGATCGGGTACTTGGCTTCGATGCCTTCCCACGGATCGGACTGCAACTGCTTCATACCGAGGCTGATGCGGTGCGACTCATGATTGATGCGCACGATCTGGACCTTGATGGTCTCGCCGATCGTGAGCACTTCGGACGGGTGGTTCACCCGGCGCCATGCGATGTCTGTGACGTGAAGGAGGCCGTCGATGCCCCCAAGGTCAACGAACGCACCGTAGTCGGTGATGTTCTTGACCACGCCGTCGACGATCTGGCCTTCTTCAAGCTGCTGCACGATTTCCGAACGCTGTTCGGCGCGCGACTCTTCAAGAATGGCACGGCGCGACACGACGATGTTGCCGCGGCGCTTGTCCATCTTCAGGATCTGGAACGGCTGCGGCACGTTCATCAGCGGAGCGATATCGCGGATCGGACGGATGTCCACCTGCGAACGCGGCAGGAAGGCGATGGCGCCTTCGAGGTCGACCGTGAAGCCGCCCTTGACCTGGTTGAAGATGGTGCCTTCAACGCGTTCGTTGTTGTTGTACATGACTTCGAGCTTGACCCAGCTCTCTTCGCGGCGGGCCTTTTCGCGGCTGAGGACAGCCTCGCCGGCAGCGTTCTCGACGCGGTCCACATAGACCTCGACGATCGAGCCGACCTTGATGGTGCCGTCACGGCCGGCCTGGCCGAATTCCTTAAGCGCGATGCGCCCTTCGGTCTTGAGACCGACGTCGATGATCGCCAGATCCTTTTCGATCGCGACCACGGTGCCCTTGACGACGGCACCCTCTAGCGGCTCGTTGTCAACGAACGAGTCCATCAAGAGCGATTCAAAATCTTCCTTAGTCACAGTTTGCTGTGCCAAATATCTTCTCCGTTGCGCCGGTGGTTTGGGGTTGAAAGACCGAAGGCCCGCCACTTCCAAATGGAAATGCCGGCGCGCGAGCGCCCGGTGTGAACTTTGATTGGGATGTCAGTTCCGGCTCGCTTCGCTGGGTGATGGCCGGGGCCGGAACGCACAAGGTTGGATTAAGGACTGTTATGCCCCTGCCTTGAGCGCCATGGTCCGATCGACGATCGCGATGGCTGCACGGAGTGCGGCCTCTATATCGAGAAGCGTCGTATCGAGCAAGTGCGCGTCATCAGCTTTATAGAAACCACCATGGGGATTGGCCATGTCTCGCCTGTCCCGCTCTTCTATTTGGTGAAAGAGGGCATACCGATCAACTCCTTGCCCGCGCGCTTCGAGCTGGCGCGCCCGGCGCTCCATGCGCGCCTTACTGTCGGCCTGGATAAAAAGCTTCACATCGGCTTCGGGGCAGATGCGCGTGCCGATATCGCGCCCGTCGAGCAAAGCGCCGCCCGGCTGGGTAGCGAACGATCGCTGGTAATCGAACAATGCCTGCCGCACCGGCCCGATCACCGCAATTTTGCTGGCCAGCACCCCGGTCCTTGCGCTGGTCAGTTCATCCAGATTTTTCAGCTGGCTGGCATCGAGCGCTTCGGCAGCATGAATGGCGGCGGCTTCAAAGCCCGGCTGGTCTTCCAGATCCGCAACCGCCAACCCGACGGCGCGGTAGAGGAGACCGGTATCGAGATGCGGCAGGCCATAATGGCGCGCCAGGCCTTCAGCCAGCGTTCCCTTGCCGGAAGCGGCAGGTCCATCCACGGCAATGATCATGCAAGGCTTCCATCCGAGGGCACTTGAACCATTTCCTTTAGGCCAATCGCGGCCATGGGCAAACGCCAAATTCTGGAAAATGCACCGGGGCTTGGAGCTTCCGCCGCGTGAGGTCGTTTCCGCCCAAGCATTTTCGGTTTGACAGCCATCGGGTTTGTCCATAACCGGACTGACCGAACCCGGGCAGCAAGCCCGCCAAATCTTACCCACGAGGAACATCGATGGCCAGTTCCGAACGCGGCACCAAGCGGATCGACCCCGACAACGGCAAGAAGTTCTACGACCTCAACATGGACCCGATCGTCTCGCCCTATACCGGCAAGAGCTATCCACGCTCCTATTTCGAGCAGGTCCTTGCCGGCAAGCCTTCTCCTGCCCTCGCCCGCAAGGTGGATGACGAGGACGAGGATGAGGTCGAAGAGGAAGCCGAGGACGTCGCGGCACCCGAGATCGTGTCGCTCGAAGATGCCGACGCCGAGGAAGCCGCCGACGAGGACATCCCTGATGTCGAGGACGTCGAGGTCGATGAAGAACTCGGCGACGACGAGGCGGATGTGTTCCTCGAGGAAGACGAAGATGAGGACGACGAGCTCGGCTTTGATGTCGGCGGCGACGAAGATCGTTGATTTTGCATAACTTTCCAGCCGGGCTGCAGCGCAGTCCGGCCGGATAGAAAAGTGTCATTTTGCCACTTGCGTGGTGGGGGATCATCCAATAGGTTCCGCCTCGCTTCGGACGGCCAAGTGCCCTCCGAGACCCAAAAAGATGGGGCCATAGCTCAGCTGGGAGAGCGCTTGCATGGCATGCAAGAGGTCAGCGGTTCGATCCCGCTTGGCTCCACCATTTCATTTTCCAGATTTGATGTTTGGGCCGATGCAAACAGGATGTGTTTGCATCCTACTTTAGCGGCTTAGCTCACCAGAGCGTTGACAGGGCCGGTGCGCAAAACTACGCTTTCATCCATGGCAACAAGCACTCTTTGATCGGCCGCTGATGCGGCTCTGTAGCGAAGCAACGGCACCCAATGCGGGCTGAGCTTCCTCATGCCTTCAGCCTTTCAAAGGGTCTCATGAACACGCTGTATCTTACATGTGGCTTACCCGGCTCGGGCAAGACCACCATCGCCAAGCTCATCGAGCAACAAACATTCGCACTTCGCCTGACCGGCGACGAATGGATGCACCGGCTCTACCCCGGCATATCCACTCCCGATGCTGAAATGGGTCCCAATCGAAGCCGGGTGGAAAGCCTTCAATGGCAGATCGCCTTGCGGGCTCTTACCCTGGGCTGCAACGTAGTCGTTGACTGGGGAGTGTGGTCGAAAGCAGAACGCGACACCTGCCGCATCGAAGCCTGCGCTACTGGAGCACAGGTCACACTGTGCCTGCTGAACCCACCCTTCGAGGAATTGTGGAAGCGCCTTGCCAAGCGCAACGCCCAGCTTCCGGAGAGCACATTCAGCATCCGGCGTGAGGATTTGCTCAGATGGCAAAAGCTGTTTGAACGCCCCGATAGTGTCGAGTTGGCAAAATACGACCCGCCTCCGCCATTTCTTGCTGCTGCTCTTTCAAGTTAGCCTGTTAGGACCTATCGAGCGCCGCACGCGCCTCCTTGCAATGTCGCCCAAAAGTATGCGTTGCGGCCGAAGGTATTCCCCAATGATCACCATCTACCACAACCCCGATTGCGGCACCTCGCGCAACACGCTGGCCATGATCCGGCAGAGCGGGGAGGAGCCCGAGATCATCCAATATCTAGAAACGCCGCCCGATAAGGAGCGGCTGGTATGGCTCATCGCGCAGGCGGGGCTGACCGCCCGGGCCGCGTTGCGCCAAAAGGATACGCCATATGGGGCTTTGGGTTTAGGGGACACAAGCCTCAGCGATGCTCAACTGGTTGATGCAATGCTGGCCTATCCCATCCTGATCAACCGGCCCTTTGTCGTCACGCCCAAGGGCGTTCGTCTGTGCCGGCCATCCGAACTGGTGCTCGAGATCTTGCCCAATCCCGACATCCTTCCCTTCACCAAGGAAGACGGCGAGATCGTCTAGGCACTTGCCCGCTAGGGTGATCGTAAAATAGTCAGGCGCCCGCTTTGCAGCAGGCGCCCGGATTGCCTTAGCGGCGGTTCAGGCGCTCATTGCCCAAAGTATTGCGGTCGTCTTCGATCTCGACTTCCTGCTTGCGCACGGTGTCGGTAACCGTTTCTTCGCGATCGGCAACATCCTTGCGCAGCGAGATTTCCTCGGTTACGCGCGCTTCCTTGCCAACCACAGCTTCTTCGCCATGGGCTTCGGCTTCGATCGTCCGATCGCGGAAAGCGGCATCGGCGTCTGTCAGTGGCCGGTCGACCGGACGGCGCTCGAGCGTTACGCGCTCTTCGTGCAGGCTCACATTGGCGCTGACGGGTTCTTCGCGCACATAGGAGCGGACACGCACGCGGCCAAGATTGACGTCGCGCTTGCCGACAACGAGGTGCTCGTCAACGACCGGGATGACGTTGTCGTCTGTGGCCAAGCCGCGAGTCGTGTCGAGATCGCGATCGGTCGTGGTGCTGTCATAGCCCGTGGTCGAACCGATGCCGGCCGAACCAACACCGGATGTACCATAGCCACTGGTGCTGGCCGTATCGGCCTGGTAGCCGCTCCAGCCTTCCGAGCGCCAGGATTGTTCGCGTTCGTCGAGGTCGATGGAGCCTTCATCGTCCAGGATGTCCACTGCCTGGTCATAATAAGCGGTGTCCAGATCGCTTGCGACAACCATATAGCCACCGCGGCTCAGGCCTTCGGCGTAGCTGTAGCGATCTTCGTCGGGCATGAAGAAATCGGCCAGCGAGGAGAAGAATCCTTTATGCTGTTCGCTGCGGTCGGTAACCGGTGCGTCGTTCTCGTAGCCGGGAACCAGCCGCACGCTGCCAGCGGGCACGCCGGCATCGATCAGGCGGTCAACGGCGCGTTGTGCATCGCTCTGGCTGTCGAACATGGCCGAGACGGTGCGCGATCCTGTAGCTGAAATTTGGCTCATATCAGTTTTCCTCTTCATTGGGTTGAGTAGTCACGTCTTCCCGCTCGATTACCGCTTCCTGCTTGCGCAGGGTTATGGGCACTTCGACCGGCTCGGTCGTCCGCGTCTGGCGGATGTGGATCTCCTCGCGAAGAACCAACCGCTTTTCCACAACGAGGATTTCCTCCACGACCGGAACGATCGTGACGTCGCCTTCTGTCCGGACCGGAACTGCCGCCGCGATTTCCTGGTCGATGGGAACTCGCGTAACTTCTACGTCGCTGCGTTCCAGGGCTGCCGAGATGAGCTCTTGCTGGCTGGTGGTTTGCGTATGCACCCGCACCCGCCCGGTGACCACATCGCGTTTATGCAGCGTGGCCGTCTCCGTCACGATTGGCAGCACATCGTCATCTTTTTGCATGGCAATATCCGCTCCGAGCCCTGCCAACGGATCGGTCTGGACATCGTTCCCAACTATGATAGGGGCGCCACGATTGTGAACGTGATCAGGCCGTTAACCTTTCCTTCACCACGACGCGCAAGGATCAGGAGACGTGCAGAGGCCTGAAATGCGTAGGATCGAAATCATAGAGGACGTGCGCTTGCGGTTCCCCAACCGGGGCGAAGAATTCGATGTGGGTGTGGAAGTGGGATCGGTCAGCGTGCTGTTGGCGCAGGGCGCGCCCCTGATCCAGCGTGAGCTTTCCCTAGCGGCCACTGAACAGCTCCGCCCCATCGCCGAGCGCTTCCGCTATGCTTTGGTTGCAACTGCCTCAGACAGCGATGGCCGCATGAATGTCAGCCTCCTGCACTGGTCGCGCCGTCCGCTGTTGCGGGTCGTTTAGCGTTCCATTTCTATAAGATCAGCGTTGCGCCAGGTGCGGCCGCGTTCCTGCGCTGTCGCCCCTCGCGTGCCAGCCATTGATCCGGTCTCGTCCTGCGGCCTTGGCGCCATAAAGCGCCTCGTCGGCCTTCTCGATTAACTCGGACGGCAAACGCCGGTAGACGCTGGCACCATAGGTGGCGATGCCGATACTGACCGAAACTGTGCCCTTTTCGCTTCCATCGTGTCGGATGCGCAGCTGCCTAAGCGCTTTCTGGAACTCGTCGGCGATGAAATAAGCGCCGTCTTCATCGGTCTCTGGCAGGATGGCGGCAAATTCCTCTCCGCCGTATCGTGCCGCCAAATCCCCAGGCCGGCGCAGAATAGCTTTCAGGCAATTGCTGACGGCCCGCAAACATTCGTCTCCGGCAGGGTGTCCGTACAAATCGTTGTAAGCCTTGAAGCGGTCGACATCGACCAGCAACAGGCTTAGGGGCGTTAATCCTCGCGCACTCCGGTTGACCTCCCGCTCCAAGGCCTGGTCGAATGAGCGGCGGTTGACCAGCCCGGTCAAACCATCGGTTGAAGCGAGCAACTGCAGCTGCTCGGTCGCCGCAAGAAGCTTGATTTCGGCTTGCTTGAGCGTTGAAACATCCGAAACAACGACCATGGAGCTGCCATCCCCGGTGGGCCGCGTGCGCAGATGTAGCCATTGTCCGTTGAACAGGTGCACCTCTTCCTCGCTCTCGACATGCAGCATGGCGAGCCGCTGCTCAACCCAGGCTGCCGTGTCGCCGTGCGGCACCGTCAACTGCTCGCGATTATCCACCACGACCTGCAGGATGTCCCGCATGTGGGCACCCGGTTGGCGCACTTTGCCACTCAAAGGAAAGCTCGCCCGGTAGCGCTCATTGGCAAAGACGAGGTAGCCCCTTTGATCGAACATGGCCAGCCCGTCGGACATTTCGGTCAGGGCGTAGGACATCAGATTGCGGCTTGCCTCCAGTTCTGCCCGGATCGCCTTGTCCTCCGTTACGTCTCGGGTCACCCCGGCCAGCCCGATCAGGACACCATCTCCATCGCGCAGCGGCACCTTGCTGGTGATGTACCAGCGGGCCTTGCCTGCCTCGTCGTGCAATTCTTCTTCAAAGGTGAGCAGCGGCGCTCCCGAGCCAAGCAAGTCCTGCTCCGCATCGAACAGATCCTGGGCGCGGCCTTGCGGCGCAAGATCGTAGTCGGTCTTGCCAATCATTTCGGCCGGCTGGCTAAATCCATGTAGATTTGCAACCGACTGGTTGACGGCAGCGAACTGGCTCTGCGCATTCTTGACATAAAAGAACTCAGGCGCCTGGGCGAGGGCCGCCAGCAGCAGGTCGCGCTCATGAGCGCGGCGGCGGCTCTCCATGATGGCAATTCCGGCCAATAGGGTAGCCAGGAAGCTCAAGCCTGCCACAAGGGGCGCCAGATTTGTGATGATCTGGGAGAGCAGCGGTGCGGGCAGCGCTGCAAAACCAACAAGGTTCACTGCCATGACCAGGATGGACAAAAGGCCAACATGCCAGAAGCGGGTCGGCCGGTTGCGCAGGGGCAGATACATTGCGACGCCCACCAGAGACGCCAGGGTTATGCCGATGCATCCGGCCCAAACGCCACCCCCGCCCACCCAAAGCCGGTAAGCTAGAGCTGCTCCACCACTGACCGCGGCAGCATAAGGGCCGCCGAACAATCCTGAAGTACCCAGCAACACCGTTCGAAGGTCAAAAAAGAAACCTGGCCTGAGCTCGAAAGCCATCAACATGGAGGAAACCGCGCCGCCGCCCATGAAGAGCCCGAAGATGATGCGCCGCATGAGTTGTGAACAGCGCATTATCCAGTGACGAATATGGGTCCAGATCGAAATGAATAGCGCTACGACCGCAAGATTGCCGATCAGATTTTGCCAAAGGTCGTCCATGCAAGCGCCTTAAACTCGAAGTGGACCGATTATAGCCGTTAAGCCAAGCAAATTGGTTAACCGCTCCGGTCAAATTGGGCTGTCTTGCAGGCAAATACGCCCATGACTTCGCGCAATGCCGACTTGCGGCAAGCAGAGCCTTGTTGCCGATGAGGCCGAACTTGACCAATCGGGGGTATGGATTGACGGGGGGTCACCGCGCTGCCCATGTCTTGGGCTTACAGATTCGGATATCCCCGTGCCCCGCGCAGCTATTTCCATTTCCCAATTCCGGGCGCGCCACCTCTGGATCGCGGCGCAACAGCTCGATACCGCCGCTCTGTTCGGGGCAGGACCCCAAGCAGCGCTGGCCGCCATTGGGCATCTTGGCTATGTGCAGATCGACACCATCAATGTTATCGAGCGCTGTCACCACCATATTCTGTGGTCCCGCATTCCCTCTTACCGCCGCGCCGATCTCACCCAGCTGCAGTCGGCAGATAAATCGATCTTTGAATATTGGACCCATGCGCTGAGCTATGTGCCAATAAGCGCATTGCCGTTTTTCCTGCCCGACATGAAGCAACACCGGCTGACGCCCGGCCGCTGGTTCGGCTCGGTCACGCCCGCTGAAGTCAAAGCCATGCTCAAGCGCCTGCGCGACGAAGGCCCGCTCTCGATCCGCGACATTGCCGACGACGAACTCGTTGACAAGAACCACCCCTGGGCCAGCCGCAAGCCGTCCAAGCGGGTGCTGGAGATGATGTTCTTTCAAGGCCTGGTATGCGTTTCAGTCCGCCAGGGCATGGTCAAGACCTACGATCTGACCGCGCGCCATTTCGGCTGGACCACGCCGCCCAAGCCCGCCACAGGGCGCCAGGTCACCCAATATCTCCTGGACCGTGCCCTCACCAGCCAAGGCGTCGTCAGCCTCGATTCCATCTGCCACTTGAAGGCGCCGGCCAAGCAGGCCGTGCGCGAGTTGATCGAGAGCCGTGTCAGGCGCAAGCTTCTGGTGCCGGTGCTGATCGAAGGCAGCAGCGTGGAGCATTGGGCGGCGCCTCAAACGCTCGAGCAAAGCCACGAGGCTCCCCAGCTCGTTCACATCCTTTCGCCCTTTGATCCCCTGATTATCCAGCGCAAGCGGCTCAAGCTCTTCTTTGACTACGAGCATATCTTCGAGGCCTACGTTCCTGCCCCCAAGCGCCGCCTGGGCTATTTCGCCCTGCCGGTGCTCCTAGGCGACCGGATCGTTGCCGCAATTGATCTCAAGACCGACCGGGCAGCGGGCAAGCTCCTTATCCAGCAATGGACCAACATGGCGCCCATCGGCACCGAAGAAAAAACCGCCATCGACGAAGCGCTGGGGCGGTTCGAGCGTTTCCAGCTGGGCGACTAGACGCTTGTAACCCTTCAGCGCCTTTCCATAAGGCGGCGCACAGGCTAAAAGCCATGCCGCGAAAAGGAAGACCAATGGCAACCTATACTGATATTGCCCGCCGGGTGTACAACCACACCTGGAAGCTCGATCCCATCGTGCGATCGCTCCTCGATACCGATTTTTACAAGCTTTTGATGCTGCAGATGATCTGGGGCCTTTATCCCAAGGTCAACGCCACCTTCTCGCTGATCAATCGCAGCAAATCGGTTAAGCTCGCCGCCGAGATCGACATCGACGAGCTGCGCGCTCAGCTCGATCATTGCCGCACACTCCGGTTTACCAAAAAGGAAATGATCTGGCTGGCCGGTAACAGCTTTTACGGTTCGCGCCAGATTTTCGAGCCGGCGTTCCTCAAATGGCTCGAAAGCTTCAGCCTGCCTGAATACCGCCTGGAACAGCGCGACGGCCAGTTCGTGCTCGAATTCCCTGGCCTGTGGCTCGAAACCACCATGTGGGAAATCCCGGCCCTCGCCATCATCAACGAACTGCGCTCGCGCGCCGCGATGAAGCATTACGGTCCCTTTACGCTCGACGTGCTTTATGCCCGCGCCAAGGCCAAGATGTGGCACAAGGTCGAGCGCCTTCAAAAGCTCCCCGAGTTGCGCATCTCCGATTTCGGCACCCGCCGCCGCCATTCGTTCCTGTGGCAGCGCTGGTGCGTCGAGGCGCTCAAGGAAGGGATCGGCGAGGCCTTTACCGGCACCTCCAACGTCAAGCTTGCCATGGACAACGACCTTGAGGCCCTGGGCACCAATGCCCACGAACTGCCCATGGTGCTCGCGGCTCTCGCCAAGACCGACGATGCCCTGCGCGCTGCGCCGTACCAGGTACTCCAGGACTGGGAGAGCTATTACGGCGGCAATCTCAAGATCGTCCTGCCCGACGCCTTTGGCACCGACGCATTCTTAAAGAACGCCCCCGATTGGGTCGCCGACTGGACCGGCTTCCGCCCGGACTCCGCGCCTGCCATCGAAGGCGGCGAACGCATCATCGCCTGGTGGAAGGAACGCGGCCGCGACCCACGCGAAAAGCTCCTGATCTTTTCAGATGGGCTCGATGTCGACATGATCGAGGAAGCCTATCTCCACTTCGATGGCAAGGTGCGCATGGCCTTTGGTTGGGGTACCAACCTCACCAACGACTTCGAGGATTGCGCCCCTGACGGACCCAATCCTGGGCTTGATCCGATCTCCATTGTCGCCAAGGTCAGCGAAGCCGATGGCCGCCCAGCGGTCAAGCTTTCCGACAATCCAGCCAAAGCCACCGGCACCCCTTCCGAGATCGCGCGCTACCTCAAGATCTTTGGCGACGAAGGCATGGTCGAACACCGCGTCAAGGTGTGATGGCCGATCAAATCCGTATTCTCCCGCAGGAAACCAAACGGGGAATCGCCGATTAACCCGTGAGGGGCACGTGGCCGTGCCGGGCAGGGGGCCCCATGCGGGCTTGAGGCATATTGCAATTGATCGACATCGCGGTGCGGGAGAAACAGCCCCATCCGCGTCTGGAGGGCCGCACCACCGGCCGTGTCCGCGCCGTGCTCAGCGAAGAATTGGGCGGGCAAACACAGAACCACGAACTCGATATTGCCGTCTGGGCCGATACCGCTCCCGGCGCCAGCGATGCCGATATCGACATGGCGCTGATGCTCAAGGCGGCCGCCATTATCGCGCGCCTCAAGTCCCGCCTAGGCGACAGCGCGGCATAGCCCCATCGACCCTCAAAGCCTGTTGACGCTTGCCCCTACTTCCCCTATAGACGCCCCAACTTGGCGGCACGTGAAAGCCGCCGATTTCATTTCATCCCGGACCCCTGTTGCGCCTAAGGCGCAAAGGCCGGTTCGGTTGGACCGCTAAGAGGACCATCATGGCCAATACGCCTTCAGCCAAAAAGGCTACCCGCAAGATCGCAGCCCGCACTGCCGTCAACAAGTCGCGCCGCTCGCGCGTGCGCACCTTTATCCGCAAGGTCGAGGAAGCCATTGTTGCAGGCGATCACAAGCTGGCCATGGAAGCCCTGGCTGTTGCCGCTCCCGAGATCAACCGTGCGGCGTCCAAGGGCATCGTTCATGCTAATCTCGCGGCCCGCAAGGTTTCCCGGCTGAACAGCCGCGTGAAGGCCCTGAGCGCCTGAGCTGGCGCCATCAGGCAGCCCTTTTGGGCAGCCGGACAAAAATGCATTGGGCTCCTCTTGGGGAGCCCTTTTTCTTGGCCATCAGCGCGGGCAAGCTTTTCCATTTTTCTTGTCATGTGTCAGACCCATGACAGGCCCCAAGGTCATGCAGCCTTGGCGGTGTTGCATTGTTAATCTATGACATGGCAACAGTTTAAGTCGTCCCACAACTGTCGTCACATTGTCATGGGAGCGGTGTTGCTGATCAAATGTGATCGTTGGGGAAATAAATTTTTCACCACGACTCTGGGGACAGGCAAAGCGATTCTGTGTTGAGTCACAGGGCCTTGGTTTTGACTGGTGAAGGTGGGTTTTGCCGGGCTTGACCACAAGCAGAGAGTCAACCCCCCATTTTGCAGATTCCACCATTGCGGGTCCAAAACGCTCCCTCTAAAGTAGTCTGGTCAGCAGGCGACAAGGCACCAAAAATGAGTGTCCAGCCAAGCTGGCAGGTTCGATATGGGTCAAGGTTTTTGACGGTTGCGGCAAAGCTTGCCGTCGTATTCAGAGCTGGTGCAAGAGTGTTGGCAATTTCTTTGGCAGCTGGTCCGATGGGGCTGGCGAGACTGCGATAAACTGGTCTGAGGGCTCGGACTGGCTTCATGACACAGCAGAGTGCGACGCCGGCGGGTTAACCGCCGGACAGTAAAACTATGCCTGCAACGACAGGCGAACGGGGCAAAGCTGGGCTGGGTGAACATCGCCCTGCTCATGTGGAAAACAAACCGGCAGGGCAATGCGGACCAGCCGGATGAACAGGAAATGGGGCTATCCATGATGCGACAGGCGACCGCCGGAGGAGATGATTGGGCCCCCAAAGCCCCGTCCTCGTCCTCCTCTACGACCAGCAAAGGCGACACTCCTGTCATGACCACGCTCGACACGACCCATGGCCAGCGCGAACTCTGGAACAGGGTTCGGGCCCGGATCAAGACGTCGGTGGGCGTGGATGTCTTTACCTCCTGGTTTGCCGCGCTGGAGCTCGAGGAAGTGCTGGACGATGTCGTCCACCTTTCCGCCCCCACGCGCTTTTTGTGCTCATGGGTACAAAGCAATTACGCCGATCTGCTGCTCGAAACCTTCCGGCAGGACCTTGATCATATCGCTCGCGTCCAGGTGACCCTGCGCGTCAATGGCCAGGCCCGTCCGCGCCTTTCCCAGTCAGCCCCTGAAACCGCAGTGCCCGCGCCCGAGCCCGCAACCGCACAATCATCGATCACCCAGCTTCCAGCCACGCCGCGCCTGATCCGCGACAACACTGCCACCAAGGGCGATGCCCTCTCCGGCAGCGCAATCGACCCGCGCATGACCTTTGACACCTTTGTCACGGGCGAGGCCAATGAAATGGCCTTTGGCGTTGCCAAGCAGATCGCCAATGCCGCTGCCAACAACACCGTCACCTTCAACCCGGTCTATATTCATTCGACCGTCGGTCTGGGCAAATCCCATCTGCTCAACGCCATTGCCCATGCTGTGCAAACAGCCGATGCGGGCAAGAACATCGTTTACCTGACCGCTGACCATTTCATGTACCATTTCATCACCGCCGTGCAGCGCCAGTCCGCGCTCGGCTTCAAGGAATGGCTCCGCCGCGTCGACCTGCTGCTCATCGATGACATGCAGTTCCTCCAGGGCAAGTCGGCCACCGAATTCGGCCATACCCTGGGCACGCTCCTCACCGGGGCCAAGCAGGTGGTGGTGGCTGGCGACGCGCCACCGCGCGACCTCGAAATGCTCGACGAACGCGTCCGCTCACGCCTGTCGGGTGGCCTCGTCATCCCAATCTCCGGCTTTGACCTCGATCTGCGCCGCGCCATTGTGCAGCGCCGGGCCGATCAGGCCAGCACCCGCTTTGGCATGCACTTCCCAACGCCCGTCATCGACTATATCTCCCGCGCCGTCATCAGCCATGGCCGCGATCTCGACGGGGCCGTCAATCGCCTCGTCGCTGCCAACCAGCTCACCGGCGAACTCATCACCGTACCGTTGGCCGAAAAGACTTTGGGCGACCTCATCCGCTCCCACGAGGCACGCCGGGTCCGCATCGAGGACATCCTCAAGATCGTGTCGCGCCACTACAAGGTGCCACGCAACGAACTCCTCTCCGCGCGCCGCTCCCGCGACGTGGTCCGCCCGCGCCAGATTGCCATGTTCCTGGCCAAGGCCCTCACCTCGCGCTCCCTCCCAGAAATCGGCCGGCGCTTCGGTGGCCGCGACCACACCACGGTTCTCCACTCGGTCCGCAAAGTTGAACAGATGATCAAGGACGACGTGGAACTGGCTCAGGAAATCGAACTCTTGAAGCGCATGCTGGAAGAGTAGGAGTCGTCGCTGCCTCCACCCCACCCTGATGTCATCCCGGCGTAAAGCCGGGATCTATCCTGAGATGCTAGGTGGTCCGGATCGTCCGTTCAAACACCTTACGGTTGCGGCGCAATCCCAGGATAGCCCGGCTCAAGAACCTGCCTTCAGGCGTGTCGCGATCTGGGGGCCGAGGTGATGTCAGGGTGCGGGTAGCGCAGCCGGTCCCTCCAAAGTGACCACATCCACCCCACAGGTGGATATCCCTGCGGCAAACCCGCACCCGCCCTTGCCTTTGCCCGCACAAATTGTAAATGTCCAACCCCCGGCTCACCGGGGTTTTGCTGCCGCAAGGCGGCGCGTAGTGCCAGGAAGTTTCGCCATGAAAGTCACGCTCGAACGCAACCATCTGCTCAAGTCGCTGAGCCATGTGCATCGGGTGGTCGAGCGGCGGAACACCTACCCGATCCTCGCCAACGTCCTGTTCAAGGCGAGCGACGACAAGGTTGATCTGCGCGCCACCGATCTCGACATCGAGGTGACCGAAGCCGTTCCCGCCATGGTCTCCACCCCCGGCACCACCACGGTTCCCGCCCACACGCTTTATGAAATCGTCCGCAAGCTCGCCGATGGCGCCGAGGTCCGTCTTGAGACCGATGGCGGCGAGAACATGGTGCTGACCTCGGGCCGGTCGCGTTTCAATCTCGCGTGCCTCTCGCCCGACAGCTTTCCCGATCTGAAATCGGGCAGCTTCGGCCATGAATTCACCATGCCGGCGTCCTCGCTGCGCGAACTGATCGAGCGCACGCAGTTTGCTATCTCCAACGAAGAAACCCGCTATTACCTCAACGGTATCTACTTCCACACCGTGGATGTGACCGGCGCCGGCACCGTGCTGCGCGCCGTTGCTACCGACGGGCACCGCATGGCCCGCGCCGAGCTTGAGGCCCCCGCTGGGGCGAAGGGCATGCCGGGCATCATCGTGCCCAAAAAGACCGTGGGCGAGGTGCAAAAGCTGCTTGATGGCGCCGATGGCGAGGTCAAGGTTGAAGTTTCCGACACCAAGATCCGCTTTACCGTGGGCTCGGTTGTGCTTCTTTCCAAGCTCATCGAAGGCACCTTCCCCGATTATGACCGCGTAACCCCCAAGAACAACGACAAGCGCATGAATGTCGACCGGCAGAGCTTCGCCATTGCCGTTGATCGCGTTTCCACCATTGCCTCCGATCGTGGCGGCAAGGCAGTCAAGCTCCAGGCCAAGGACGGCCTCCTTGAACTCTCCGTCACCAATCCCGACCACGGCACGGCTAGCGAAGAACTCGCCATCGAGTTCCAAACCGATGGCTTCGAGATCGGCTTCAACGCCCGCTACCTGCTCGACATCATCGGCCAGATCCGCTCCGAGAACGCCGTTTTCATGTTCAACGACGCCGGCTCTCCGACGCTCGTCAAGGATGACGGTGACACAAAGGCGCTCTACGTCCTCATGCCGATGCGCGTGTAGCTCTGTCTAAACGGCAAGGCTTGCAATCGACACACTTCCCCTTGCGGAAAAATGTTCATCTTGAACTCTCCATAGGCCGTTCAAGCTTGACGCAAGAGGCTTTGCCCTCCCTCCCCCTTGAGGGGAGGGCCGGGGAGGGGGTCGCTTCGTGGTCACCCAAACGACCCCCTTCCTCGTTCCCTCCCCTCAAGGGGGAGGGAGGCGATAGCACTGAATTTTCGCGCTGTGACGTGTCCAAAAGAAACACTAACTCTCCAACGCGAGCGACACTTCACCTGCGGCACGCTCGATGACCCGCCACCTCTCCCGCCTGCGCCTCACCGCCTTCCGCAACTATACCGCCGCTGCGCTTGATCTTGACCCGCGCCACGTTGTGCTCACCGGCCCAAACGGCGCCGGCAAGACCAATCTGCTTGAAGCGATATCCCTCCTCTCCCCTGGCCGTGGCCTGCGTCGCGCCAGCTTCGATACCGTCCAGGCGCAAGGCTCCGACATCGGCTGGGCCGTCGCCGCCACGGTCGAAACGGCTGATGGCCCGGCCGATATCGGCACCGGCGCTGCGCCCGACGGCGGCCGCCGGGTGCGCATCAATGGCGCCAATGCCCGCTCGGTCGAAGCCATGAGCGACTATCTCCGCGTCCTCTGGCTCACCCCTGCCATGGACGGGCTCTTCGCCGGTCCCGCTAGCGACCGTCGCCGCTTTCTCGACCGGCTCGTCACCACCCTCATCCCCTCCCACTCGGCCTCGGTCAACGAGTACGAAAAGGCCATGCGTCAGCGCAACAGGCTGCTTGATGAAGATGGCGATCCTCAATGGTTAACCGCCCTTGAGCGCCAGCTTGCCGAACTCGGCGCCTCCATCCACCTGGCCCGCACCGATAGCCTGCTTCACCTGCAAGCCCTGATCGCGCAAAGCCTCGATGATACGAGCTTTCCGGCCGCTCATCTGGCCCTCACGCCACTCTTTGAAAACCAGCCGGAACCCTCGTCATCCGCCGACCTCGAAACCATCCTGACGACCGCCTGGCGGGGCTCTCGCGCTCTTGATCGGGCTGCCGGACGCACCATATATGGTCCACACCGTGTTGATCTCGAAGTCACCTATGCTCAGAAGGGCATGCCCGCGGCTTTAGGCTCGACTGGTGAGCAGAAGGCGCTGCTGATCGGGCTGATCCTGGCCCATGCCCGGCTCGTCAAGCTGCGCACCGCCATTACGCCGTTTCTCCTTCTGGACGAAATCGCCGCCCACCTCGACCCCGACCGCCGCCGCGCCCTGTTCGGAGCGCTCGATGGCTTGGGAACGCAGTGCTTTTTGACCGGCACGGACCGGCTCTTGTTCGAGGCATTGGGTGAGAGGGCACAGATGCTGACGGTGCGCGATGGACGGCTGACGAAGGATTAAGGTGAGTCGGGATTGGCTACAGCCTTCCAAACTACCGGACGCCCCTCGGACTTGATCCGAGGGTCGCTGCAGGCGCGGCACAAGCTGCCAAAGGTCCTCGGATCAAGTCCGAGGGAGGCTCCGGTGGCGGGCGGTGGATGAGGGATTGCGAGCTGGCAGGCAAAGCGCCGGCGGCCTAATCTCTGTCCCCCGCTAAACCAGCGCAAAAGCCCAAATTGCTTGGGGTTTCGACCCCTATCGAATAGAACAAACTTACGTTGAAATGACTGATTCGGAACCCATGACCGACCCGCAGATGACCGATCCCAACGAATATGGCGCCGACAGCATCAAAGTGCTCAAGGGGCTCGATGCGGTGCGCAAGCGCCCTGGCATGTATATCGGGGATACGGATGACGGCTCGGGCTTGCATCATATGGTCTATGAGGTCGTCGATAACGCAATCGACGAGGCGCTGGCCGGCCATGCCGACCTGGTGACCGTCACGCTCAATGCCGATGGCTCGGTCACCGTCATCGACAATGGCCGCGGCATTCCGACCGACATCCACAAGGAAGAAGGCGTGTCGGCCGCCGAGGTCATCATGACCCAGCTCCACGCCGGCGGTAAGTTCGACCAAAATTCCTACAAGGTCTCGGGTGGCCTGCATGGCGTGGGCGTGTCCGTGGTGAACGCCTTGTCGCAATGGCTCAAGCTCAAGATCCGCCGCGACGGCAAGATCTTTGAAATGGGCTTCACCCATGGCAATGCCGACAGCCCACTGATTCAGACCGGCACCTACGAGCCCAACAAGCTCCCCGGCACCTATGATGGCCGCTCGGGCTCAGCCATCACCTTTTTCCCGTCCGCTGAAACCTTCACCATGGTGGAGTTCGATTTCAAGACGCTGGAGCATCGCCTGCGCGAGCTCGCCTTCCTCAACTCCGGCGTGCGCATCCTTCTTAACGATCTGCGCCATCCCGAGCCGGTCAATGTGGAACTGTTCTACGAAGGCGGCCTCGAAGCTTTCGTCCAGTACCTCGACAAGTCCAAGTCGTCGGTGATCGACAAGCCCATCACGATGATTTCGGAAAAGGACGGCATCACCGTCGAGGTGGCGCTGCAGTGGAACGACAGCTACCACGAGAACGTCCTTTGCTTCACCAACAACATCCCCCAGCGCGATGGCGGTACGCACCTTGCCGGGCTGCGCGGCGCCTTGACGCGCCAGGTGGTCGGCTATGCTGAAAGCTCGGGCATTGCCAAGCGCGAAAAGGTCTCGGTCACGGGCGACGACACCCGCGAAGGCCTCACCTGCGTGCTGTCAGTGAAAGTCCCTGATCCAAAATTCTCGTCCCAAACCAAGGACAAGCTGGTCTCCTCCGAAGTCCGTCCGGTCGTTGAAAACATCGTCAATGACAAGCTTGGCCAGTGGTTCGAGGAACATCCCAACGAAGCCAAGATCATCGTTGGCAAGGTCGCCGAAGCCGCTGCGGCGCGCGAGGCTGCCCGCAAGGCGCGCGAGCTGACCCGCCGCAAGGGTGCGCTCGAAATCTCCTCGCTGCCCGGCAAGCTTGCCGACTGCCAGGAACGCGATCCGGCCAAATCGGAAATCTTCATCGTGGAAGGCGATTCCGCTGGCGGCTCCGCCAAGCAGGGCCGCGATCGCTCCAACCAGGCCGTCCTGCCCCTTCGCGGCAAGATCCTCAATGTCGAGCGTGCGCGTTTTGACCGCATGATCTCGTCCGACCAGGTCGGCACGCTGATCACAGCGCTCGGCACGGGCATTGGCCGCGAGGAGTTCAACCCGGACAAGCTGCGTTACCACAAGATCATTATCATGACGGACGCCGACGTCGACGGCGCCCACATTCGCACCCTGCTGCTGACCTTCTTTTACCGCCAGACCCCGGCCTTGCTGGAACGCGGCCACATCTACATCGCCCAGCCCCCGCTCTACAAAGCCATGCGCGGCAAGTCCGAGCAGTATCTCAAGGACGAAGACGCGCTCAACGACTACCTGATCGAGGCTGGCCTAGACGATGCGGTGCTGACCACCCGCGATGGCCACCAGCATGCCGGCGGCGACCTGCAATCCATCGTGCAGCAGGCGCGCAACATCGTGAATGCCATCGACAACCTCAACACCCGCTACAACCGCAGCCTCGTCGAACAGGCCGCCATTGTTGGCGGGCTCGATCCCGATGGCCTTGCGGACTCCTCCCGCATCCAGGGCACCATGGAGCGTATTGCCAACCGGCTCGACCGCATTTCCGACGAGCTCGAACGCGGCTGGTCCGGTGTCATTACCGACGAAGAGGGTCTGGCTTTCTCGCGGACCGTGCGTGGCGTCACCGAAACCCACCAGCTCGACAAGCCTCTGCTGCAGAGCGCCGACGCGCGCAAGCTGCGCCAACTGGCCGAACGGCTGGACGAGATCTACGGCGGCGTGCCGACCCTCACCCGCAAGGGCGAAACGCACAACATCTTTGGGCCATCGTCCCTGTTCAAGGCCGTTACCGATTATGGCCGCAAGGGCGTGTCGCTGCAGCGTTACAAGGGCCTGGGCGAGATGAACGCGTCCCAGCTCTGGGAAACCACGCTCGATCCCAATGCGCGGACCCTGCTTCAGGTCCAGATCAACCAGATCGACGAAGCCGACCAGATCTTCACCGCCCTCATGGGCGACCTCGTCGAGCCTCGCCGCGACTTCATCCAGGACAATGCTCTGAGCGTCAGCAATCTGGACGTTTAGTTAGGCAGGCTGTACCGCGACCCGGCGCAGCCGCTTGCCTGCCAATATTGCTCCACCGGCGTAAACCGCCCCATGGCCAATTGCTGCACCTGTGCGGCAAAGGCCATGGCCTGGCACTCGTCCGTCCCGGCCACGACATGAACCATCTCATGAAGGATGGTGAGCGCCCGCAACTCATCTGCATCGGGCGTGAAAAAGCGCGGGCACAACACCAATGGCACCACGCCTTCTGCCGGCGGCACCCGCGTATAGGCGGCAAACCGCGCACAAGCGCCGCTCGCTTCCCCTTGGGTGCGGAAATCGACCCGAACCGTGCCGCCCCAAACGCCGGACGAAAACTGCCCCAGCGTCAGAGCATCGCGATAAGCTCCCACATCGACGCCGAAGGCCGAGCCGCCTATCTCCGGCAGCGCCTGCTCGAAGCTCTCAACAGCCGACGTCAGTGCACGCTCGAGTAGAGCGGCGTCCTGCGCAAAAGCCCATGGCGACAAACCTGCCACTCCCGCCGCAACCACCGCCCATAACCACGCTCGCACCATCTGCCAACTCGCCTCTACATGCCCCCGCGATAAGCCCGCTCACCCCGGCGAAAGCAAGGCATCCGTGCCGCCCCTCGCCAATCATTGTGCTCACCCTGCAACACAGCGCTTCCATCCGCGAAACCGCTCCATAAACGGCCACAATTGACCGGGAAAAGCGTCCTCATGGCCGCGTGGCAAGCGCACCCTTCTTGGGACGCATCACGAGCCGGCCAGCTTTGCCTTCACCTTTCGCTAACCTCTTGATTCCCATTCTGTGTGGAACGGAGTAGAAGCGGCAAAGGCACCTCGGAATTAGGTTTGCTCGATGGATTTCCGCATTTCCGCCGATGATCGCGTGGTTGGCCAGCCCGGCAAGGGAGGCAAGGCACGTAGCTCTGCCCGTGCCAAGGGCCAGGGCCAGCGTGTGGAGCCCTCCTTGGGCGGGTCGGTGGGCGTGTTCGTCGATGATGAACGCTCGGGCGGCGTATCGCCCCATGCGCCGCGCGGCAAGGCGCCAAAGCCACCTCGCCGTGGCAAGGCAAAGCTGCCTGCGCCCAAGCGCAAGCGCTCCCGCAGCGGCAGCTTTGTCATGGGTCTGCTGTGGTGGGGCTTTGTTGCCTGCCTTTGGGGCGGCATCGCCGTCATCGGTGTCGTTGTTTACTACGGTGCGCAGCTGCCCTCGTCCAACACCTGGGCCATTCCCGATCGTCCACCAAACATCCGCGTCCTTGCGGCCGACGGCTCGCTGATTTCCAATCGCGGCGCCACGGGCGGCGAAGCCGTCACCTATCGCGAACTGCCCTATTACGTGCCCGCAGCCATCATCGCCTCGGAAGACCGCCGCTTCATGAGCCATTTCGGCGTCGACCCGATCGGTCTTGCCGCCGTGGCTGTCGAATCCATCCAGGCCCGTAACGTCACCCGCGGCGCCTCGACCATCACCCAGCAAGTCGCCAAGAACCTGTTCCTCAGCCCCGACCAAACCTTGGGCCGCAAGGTGCAGGAAGCCATTCTCGCCGTCTGGCTCGAGCAGAACTACACCAAGGAAGAGATCCTCGAGCTCTACATGAACCGCGTCTATTTCGGGTCCGGCGCAACGGGTATCGAGGCTGCCGCACAAACCTATTTCGGCGTCTCCGCCCGCAATTTGTCCTTGGGTCAGGCAGCCATGCTGGCCGGGCTCCTGCCCGCGCCGTCGGCGTACAATCCCAAGAGCAATCCCGAGCGTGCCATCGAGCGCCAGCGCCTGTCGCTCAATGCCATGGCCCAGGAGGGATACATCACCCCCGAGGAAGCCAAGGCCGCCCAGATTGATCCTAGCCAGTCCGTCCGCACCCGCGTTGCCGGTTCGGAAGACTATGTCGCTGACTGGGTCGAGTCGCTGATGACCGCCTACCTCGGCGAGATCAAGACTGACGTGGTGGTCCAGACCACCATCGACTGGAAGATGCAAAAAGACGCCGAGTTCATTGTCAAGGAAATGGTGGCCTCCGAAGGCCCCAAGCGTGGCTTCAACCAGGGCGCCCTCGTCGCCATGGATGTGGACGGCACGGTACGCGCCATGGTCGGTGGCGTCGATTACCAGGCCAGCCAATATAATCGCGCCGTCACCGCCAAGCGCCAACCCGGTTCGACCTTCAAACCCTTCGTTTATCTGGCCGCTATGGAAAAAGGCTACACACCCGATACCTTGGCCGAAGATGCCCAGTTCGACTACAAGGGCTGGAGCCCGCGTAACGCCTCGGGCAAATATGCCGGCACAGTGACGCTGCGCCAGGGTCTTGCCTATTCGCTCAACACCATCACCGCTCGCCTTGCCATCGATGTTACGCCGGAAGTCGTGGTCGATGTGGCCGCACGCATGGGCATTTCCTCGCCCCTGACGCCGGTGCCCTCGATTGCGCTGGGCACCCAGGAAGTGAACCTGCTGGAGCTGACCTCGGCTTATGCCCCCTTCGCCAATGGCGGCATGGGCGTCATCCCTAACGTCATCACCACCATTAAATCCAAGGACGGCGACGTTCTCTACGAAGCCTCCGATGCCGGCCCGGGTCGCGTTATTGCGCCAAATGTGCTGGCGGAAATGAACGACATGCTCAAGACCGCCGTGGAAGTGGGCACCGGCAAAGGCGCCAATCTGGGTGGCTGGGAATTCGCCGGCAAGACCGGCACCACCCAGGACGCCAAGGACGCGCTGTTTGTGGGCTATACCTCGGCTATGGTCACCGGCGTTTGGCTGGGCAATGACGACGCCACTAAGACGACCCTCTCAGGTGGCAACGTGCCAGCGGCCATCTGGTCCGAATTCATGAATAAGGCTCATCAGGGCAAGCAGGTCGCCTCGCTTCCGGGCGGCTCCTACGAAGGCCAGCTTGTCGCCCAGCAGATGATCGACCCGGCCACCGGCCAGATCGCCATCGACCCGGCCACCGGCCAGCCGATGACGCAATATGTCGATGCCGGCACCGGCCAGCCTGTCCAGACGGTGACCGATCCTGCGACCGGCCAGCTCATGCGCCTTGATCCAGCAACCGGTCAATATGTGGCTGCCACCGCAACCGCCGCGATCACCGATCCGGCTATGCAAACCGGCTTTGCCGATCCAAATGCCGGCTTCGCCACCGGCACCCAGATCGACCCTAATACGGGCCAGCCGATCAATCCGACGGGTGGTTATCTGGTCGACGCCAATGGCAACCAGATCGACCCGGCTACGGGCATGCCTATCGGCCAAGTGGTCAATGGCCAGATCGTGGGCGGCAACCAGATCGTTCAGCCGCAGGCCATTGATCCCGTTACCGGCTACCCGCTGCAAGCGCAGAACGCTGGAACAGGCCAGGCGCCGATCGACGCCAACACCGGCCAGCCAATGACCCTGGTCACCGACCCGGCCACCGGCCAGCAGGTCTGGGTCCCCAGCACCCCCGCCGGGTTCCAGCCGCCCCAAGACATTCTGGTCGAGCAGGCGCCCCTGCAAAACCCCGACGCCCAGCGCTCCCTGATGGACATCATCTTCGGCGCCGAGGAGAACTAGCGTTTGGTCTAGCAGCGCTCAACAAACCCGATGTCATCCCGGCGCAGGCCGGGATCCATCCTGAGATGACCGCGCCTTCACCGCGCCTCACCGGGAGAAAACCTGCCCGGGCACGATCTCCGCAAGTAGCAAAGGCTACTTACGGGCAAGGTCAAATCTTGAGAAACCCACACTACTACCCTCGGGCTTAACCCAAGGGTCACTTTCGGCAAAACAATTGCTCAGTCAGGGGCTGCCCTAGGGCTCCTCGGGTCAAGCCCGAGGGTGGCGCAATGTTTGGGATCACACCTCCCCATGAGAGAAATCAAGGGCAAACACGCGCCAACCAGCACCCCTACCGCCCACCCAGCTTGCTCTTCTGCACCCCGTCGGCACCGAAGTTATCCGGCGCCAACCACCGCTGATACGCGGCCCGCAAGGTTGGCCACTCGCTATCAATGATCGAGAACCAAGCCGTGTCGCGGCTTTCGCCCTTGACGATCATGTCCTGCCGGAACAATCCCTCATACTGAAACCCAAACCGCTTGGCCGCAGCCTTGGAGGGTTCGTTGCGATTGTTGCACTTCCACTCGAATCGCCGATAGCCGAGATCGTTGAACGCATGCCGGGCAAACAGATACAGCGCCTCTGTTGCCAGCGGCGTACGGGCCATGGGCAATCCCCAATAGATGCCGCCGATCTCTATCGAGGCGTGTTGGGGAAAGATGCGTAGCCAGCCCTGCCGGCCGACGGCCTTGCCGCTGGCCTTATCCACCACGGCTACATAGCGGTCAGCGCTGGTCTTGGTTGTTTCGATCCAGTCGCTCACCGCTTGGAGGCTCGCTGGTGGGTCCGAAGGCAGCCAGCGATAACGCTCTGGCACACCCTCCCCAGTCGAGACGGCATAAAGATCAGCGGCATGATGATTGTCGAGCGGCTCCAGCCGCACATAGCGCCCTTCCAGTACGATCCGCTCAGGCGCCCCCTTGGCCGGTTGCACGCTCATTGGTCCGTCTCCCACACTGCCTGTAACCCCTTGCGATAATCGGGATACAACAACTCGATTCCCAGCGCCTGCTTGATCGCCCGATTGGATACCCGCTTGTTATCGGCATAGAAACTGCGCTGCATCGGCGTCATCTCGGCCGCATCGAATGAGATTGCCTCCGGCGGCTCCATGCCCATCATTTCGGCCGCAAGCGTCACCAGATCCTGCGGGGGCGCCGGCTCGTCATCGGCCATATTGAAAGTACCATCGAGCCGCGCCTCCGCCGCCAGTGCTGTTACCCGGCCGATATCATCCACATGGATGCGGTTGAACACCTGCTCCGGCTTGATCACCCGCTTGGCGGTCCCATCGCGCAATTTATCGAAGGTCGAGCGGCCTGGCCCATAAATCCCTGCCAGCCGCAAAATGGTCAGCGGCACGCCTCTTTGCGCCGCATAGTCCCGCCACGCCTGCTCGGCCAACACCCGCCTGTCCGACCGCTCGTTGCGCGGCACCAAAGGCGCCATCTCGTCGATCCACTCGCCCCCGAAATCCCCATAAACCCCGACTGTGGAATAATAGCACAGCCACTGCAGGTCCGATGCCGTATCCAGATCGGCACGATGATGGATCAGCGCCGGATCGCCCTCCGCACCCGGCGCAATCGAAAAGACCACATGGCTTGCCGCCCGCACATCTGCACCCAGCGTCTCTCCAGGCCTTGTGCCGTCAAACACATGTGCCTTGACGCCCTCTCGCGTTAACCGATCAGCCTTGTCCTTCGTCCTGACGCTACCCGAAAGGCTAACAGTCTGTTGACCAATTCGCAGGGCTGTTAACGCGGCAAGCGAGGAAAACCCCAGGCCAAAAAAGAAAACGTTCATGCAATATCCATGGTCCATTCGCTGGCCACGGAGCTATCGCTTTCCTCCGGCAAATAGGCAAGCCTGAGCACTGCCGCCCGCTCCGGCGCCAGCCGTCGCAGGGCCCAGATCGCCGCGCCTCGCACCACCGGATCATCGTCTTGAAGGCGCGCTTCAACCCGCGGCACCAAGCTCTGATCGTCCGAATTCCCAATGGCAATCAAAACGTTGCGCAGGAACCGCCCCAATCCGATCCGCTTGATCGGCGAGCCGGCAAATAGCTGGCGGAACCCCCTATCATCCAATTGCACCAGATCATCGAGCCGGGGCCGCTCCAGATCGTCCCGCGCCCGCAGCTTGGCTTCGTGTGAAACCGAAGCGAACTTGTTCCATGGACACACCGCCAGACAATCATCGCACCCATAGATGCGATTGCCCATGGCAGCGCGAAACTCTAGTGGAATCTGGGACTTATGCTCCACCGTGAGGTAGGCCAGGCACCGCCGTGAGTCGAGCTGGAACGGGGCGGGAAATGCATTCGTCGGACATACATCAAGGCACCGCGTGCACGATCCGCAGCTTTCCTTATGCGACTTATCCACGGGCAGCTCAGCCGTGGTTACAATAGCGCCCAGAAACAACCAGGAGCCAAATTCGCGGCTGACCAGCACCGTATGCTTGCCCTGCCAGCCCAGCCCCGCCGCCTCCGCCAGCGGCTTTTCCATCAGCGGCGCCGTATCGACAAAGACCTTCACCTCGGCGCCAGACCGTCGCGCCAGCAAACCCGCAAGCTCCTTAAGCTTGCCCTTGATGATTTCATGGTAATCCCGGTTACGGGCATAAACTGACACCGAACCGAGCGATTTCTCGCCCAGGATCGCTAAGGGATCGCTCTCCGGCCCATAATTATATCCAAGCAAAATTAAAGACTTAGCCTGCTGCCACAATCCCTGCGGGCTGCTGCGACGCTCTGCCGTCTCAGCCATCCAGTCCATGTCGCCATGCCAACCCGCTTGCAGCGCTTGGTTCAGCTTCGCGGGCAGATCCGGCCGCGCATCGGCCGCCGCTATGCCAAAGCTGCCAAAGCCAAGCGCCATTGCCCGCGCGCGCAGCTCGGCGACGAGTGCTTGGGCATCTAGCTTGGGCTCAAACAGTGAAACACCTCAGAAATCAAGATCCGCATAGCCCCGCTGCGGCGGCATGGAGACAACGCGGTCATTAAGCAGGGTGCGGAACGCCGGACGCGATTTAATACGCGAATACCAGTCCCGCGTTTCCCCCGCTTTGCCCCAATCAATGTCGCCCAGGTAGTCGAGCGTCGATAAATGAGCAGCCAGTGCGAAATCCGCCAGGGTCATGTTGTGACCAGCCAACCAGGAGTGATTGGCAAAGAGCCAATTGAAATAAAGCATATGCTCGTTGAGGTTAGCCTTGGCCACCCGCAGCACGGCAGGGTCCGGAGTTGCGCCCGGTTGGTCGCGCTTGAAAATTTTTTCTTCCAAGATATAGCGCGTCACCTCGTCGTTGAGCTTGACGATTACCCACTCGATCAACCGCCACATCTCGGCGCGCTGTCCCGGATCGGCCGGGATCAGTCCCATGACAACGCTGGGCGTATAGAGGTCCTCGATGGTGTGGACATTGGCCAAAACCCCGATGATCGGCTGGTCGCCATCCCCGAGCATGATCGGCAAGGTCGCCGCGGGGTTTATCTCAAGCAACTCAGCTGTGCGCAGCCAGGGCTTGATCTCTTCCATATCCAGCGGCACTCCATATTCGGCACACATCAACCGGATCAGGCGCGAGGATGGGTCAAGAGGATGATGCAGCAAGCTGGGCATATGGACGCTCGTCTCTTTTTGGGGCCTGTGCGCCCGGCCGCTTGGCGCTGGAGTCGAACAGCGATAGTGCTTGCCGGAATGTGAAGCCCGATAGGCTGACTTAGGGGATCAAATGAACGCCGATCAAGGTCTTTTTGTGCCGCTGGTGCTGGGAATTCTGGAAGGCCTTACCGAATTCCTTCCAGTCAGTTCCACGGGTCACCTGCTGCTGGCGGGGCACTTCTTCGGGCTAACGCAGCCAGCGACCTTCGTGGTCCTGATCCAGCTCGGCGCGATCCTTGCCGTTATCACCGTCTATTTCGCCAAATTAGGCCTCCTGATCCGCGATGCCCTGACGGGAAAAGCCTATGCCTGGCGCTTCGCTCTAGCCGTTATCCTGGCCTGCCTGCCCGCAGTCATCGCCGGCGTGTTGTTGCGCGATTTCATCCAGAGCGATCTATGGGAATCGGCGACCTTGATCTGCACCACGCTGCTGATTGGCGGCATAATCCTGCTGATCGTCGATCGGCTGCCGCTGCAGCCGCGCTATGACGATATCTACCAGTTTCCTTGGCATTTGGCGCTAATCGTCGGCCTGTTCCAGATGCTGTCTCTGGTGCCCGGCGTCTCGCGCTCTGGCGCGACAGTTGTCGGCGGCATGCTGTTCGGCGCCAGCAAGCGCGCGGCAGCCGAGTTCACCTTCTTTATAGCGCTGCCGATCATGGTGGGCGCCTTCAGCTATGACCTTTATAAAAGCCGCGACCTAATCGACGGCTCCATTGCTCTTAACGTCGCCATAGGCTTTGCCGCCGCCTTTGTGGTCGGTGCCCTGATCGTGCGGTATCTGCTTGGCTTTGTCAGCAAATATGGCTTTGCACCCTTTGCCTGGTGGCGCATTGCGGTGGGCGGGGCAGGGCTGATCGCCCTGCTGGTCTTCGGCCGGTAATTACTGCTCGACAGCCGAGTAGTTCGCTGGAATGGAGAAGAAGGCGCGGGGGATCTGGACGCCTTTTTCCACGTCATAAAGCGAGAAGGTCAGCTCGGCGCCGCTTGGCTCCACTAGGCTCCACTGTGCCAGATCCTTGGTGTCCGTATCGAAGATCAGCGATACCTGCACCGTGCCGGCGACCGTCTCATCAATGACCGTAATGGTCATATACCCGTCAGCATTCGTCACATCGACCACGTTGGCATTGAGCAGATTGATGTTGTCGCCCAGGAACTGCCGCAGCGGGATCGTATCCTGCGGATAGGCATAATAGGTTTCGTCGCGCCGGTTGAGGACGTAAAAGCCCCGGCCTACCGAGACGATTTCTTCCCGGCTTGGCGGGGCGTAGCGGAATGCAATCTTGTCCGGACGCTCAAGGAAGAAGGTGCCTTCCGTCCGTCCGCCATCGGTGTCGATCTGCAGGAAGCGGCCAACCATGCTCCTTATTTGGGAGTTGTGCGACCCGATCTCATTGATCAACTGCTGTTCCTCGGCCGTCAGGGCGCGGTCAAGTGCCCACGAGGGCACGCTAAGGGCGAGGGCGGCGGAAAGGCCGAGCAGCAAAGCATCGCGGCGAATCATGGATGAGCGTCCCGTGGCTGAAACTAAGTTGAAGCTAACCTAGAAAGCAATTGCGGCAACAGGTGGTTCCGTCTGGCCAACCAGTGTGGCAGTTTATGGTCAGGTTTTGGAGGATGGGAATGCGTGCACTTGCCCTGGCTACCTTGCTGAGCATGGCTTTAAGCTTGCCGGCTGCAGCGGCCTTGCCGCCGCCATATCAGCGCCAGGCGGAGCTGTCTGCCATCATAAACGATCCGGCAGTAACAGACGCTTTTGGGTTCGACGGCATCCAATCCGTCCAGTTCGTCGAAACCGATTTATACCAGGTGACCGGCGGCAATTGCATGTTGGAAGTCAGGATCAAAGACTTGCCCAACAAGCATGAGGCAGGCTGGGCGGGGCCACGCGAGTTCCAAATCGTTATAGGCGAGCCGGTCTGCCAGTAACTTCCTACCGGTCAAACAAAAAGCCCCGGGCTTTTTGCCCAGGGCTTTTGTTTATTGCAGCCGATCGATCCTAGTCTGACCCGACCAGGATTTCGCGTTTACCTGCGTGATTGGCTTGGGAAATCACCCCTTCACGCTCCATGCGCTCGATCAGGGTCGCCGCCTTGTTGTAGCCGATTGCGAGGCGCCGCTGCACATAGGAGGTCGAGGCCTTCTTGTCGGTCAGCACGATATGGACGGCCTTGTCATAGAGTTCGTCGCCCGACCCTGCATAATCCTCACCGCCGCTGGCGCTCTCGCCTCCGAACTCACCGCCTTCGCCTTCTTCTTCGGTGATCGAGTCGAGGTAATCCGGCGCACCTTGCGACTTGAGGTGATTGACCACGGCTTCGACTTCAGAGTCCGCAACGAACGGCCCGTGGAGGCGCTTGGTGCGGCCGCCCGAGGCCATGTAGAGCATGTCGCCATTGCCCAGCAACTGCTCGGCGCCCTGTTCACCCAGAATGGTGCGCGAGTCGATCTTGCTTGTGACCATGAACGAGATACGGGTGGGGAAGTTGGCTTTGATCGTGCCGGTGATCACGTCCACCGACGGACGCTGTGTTGCGGTGATGATGTGGATACCAGCGGCACGCGCCATCTGCGCCAGGCGCTGGATGGCGCCTTCAATGTCTTTGCCCGCCACCATCATGAGGTCTGCCATTTCGTCGACGATAACGACGATATAGGGCAGTGGCTCAAGATTAAATTCCTCGCTTTCAAAGATCGCCTCGCCGGTTTCCCGGTCGAACCCGGTCTGCACCGTACGCGTGATGACGCGGCCCTCGGCCTTGGACTCATTCACCCGCTGGTTGAAGCCGTCGATGTTGCGCACGCCGATCTTGCTCATCTTGCGATAGCGGTCTTCCATTTCGCGGACCGCCCATTTGAGCGCGACCACCGCCTTTTGCGGGTCGGTCACCACGGGCGTCAGCAGATGCGGAATGCCGTCATAGATCGACAATTCGAGCATCTTGGGATCGATCATGATCATGCGGCACTGCTCAGGCGTCATCTGATAAAGCAGGCTCAGGATGAACGTGTTGATACCCACCGACTTGCCCGAACCAGTTGTACCGGCGATCAACAGATGCGGCATGCGCGCCAGGTCCGCGATCACAGGCTCGCCACCAATGGTCTTGCCCAGGCAGATCGGCAGCTTGCCTTTCATCTTCTCGAAGTCGGACGATGCCAGCATTTCGCGGAAATAGACGGTCTCGCGGTTCTGGTTAGGCAATTCGATACCGATGGCGTTGCGGCCGGGTACGACGGCAACACGGGCTGAAATTGCTGACATCGAGCGGGCAATATCGTCGGCCAAGGAGATGACGCGCGACGATTTGATGCCCGGCGCGGGTTCGAGCTCGAACAGGGTTACGACCGGGCCGGGACGCACATTGATGATGTCACCCTTGACGCCGAAATCCTGCAGCACCTCTTCGAGCTTGCGCGCCATGGCTTCAAGCCGTTCGGGCGCATGCTCTGGCGAAGGGCCAAGATGCTTGGGTTCTGACAGCAGCGTCAGTGGCGGCAGTTCAAAGCCACCGGGTTCATCAAGGAACGATGACTGTGCTTCGCGGGCTATCCGATTGCCGGGGACAGGACGCGGCGCCGGGGCTGCAACGCGCGGCTTGGTCGGGTCGACCGGATGGAAGCGCGAATCGCCCTGCTGGCGGTGGCTCACCACGGGTGCCGGTGCATCGGCGACAAACGGCATGTCGTCATCTTGCGGTTCGTCGGGATAGTCCAGTTCCGTATCGTTGTAGCTCGGACGGGCATTGATGCGGGGCGAAAACTCCGGCTCGACAGCACGCTCGATCGCGGGCTCCATAGCCGGTTCGACCGGCGCATGAATGCGGCGCTGCGATGGTGCTATTGCAGGCTCATGGCGTTCAACAACCGGGGCCCCACCAAGACTGGGCTCCACATCGCCGTCGCGCCAGGTTGCAGCGTCGGCGGCGCGTTTTTCGGCATGGCTGGCGCGGGCGCGCCGGAAGGCGGTGCGCAGAGAATAGCCCATATGGACCATGGCGCCGAGTGCCACATCGACGATCGGGTTGGTCTCGGGCTCATCGTCTTCCGGCTCAGCGATCACGCCTTTCCGAGCCGCAGCAGGGCTGGGCTTGCTCTTGTCTGGGCCAGTGGGCACCGATTTGCCCAGGCCCATGGCAATCCAGAACAGGGCAAAGGCTGGAATGGCGATGATGATCGCGAATAGCGCAGCTGTGATAGCTTGTGGCTGCTCGCCGGCGACAATGGTCGCCACCATCGTAAAGCCCGTCCCGATCAGGCCGCCCAGGCCTGTAGGCAGCGGCCAACTTGCTGGCATGGCAACGAACGAAAGCACGCCTGCGCCCAGCACGGTTCCGCCGACCCAGCCAACAAGGCGGAGGCCCATGCCGATGGGCATGCGGCGGCGCGTAAAGGTCCAGCCCCATAGTGCCGGTGGCACAAGCATGATCAGCGCGGCTAATCCGAAAACCTGGAACAGCGTATCGGCAATCACTGCACCTGGAAAACCAAGCCAATTGGCCGGGATTTTGGTTGTGGCATAGGAAAAACTCGGATCATCCACTGACCATGAACTCAGCGCCGTAAGGCAGATAGCCACTATGCCGAGCAGCACAAGACCGGCCACGCGCACCGGAATGCGGATCGCCAAAGCTGGCGGCGGAGCGGGGATGGCTGGCTTGCTGCCGCTGCGCACGCCGCGCTGCGGAACTGTGCGGATTTCGTCAAGAACGGGCGAAGGAGAGCTGGGCATGGGCAATCTCGATATGCCCCGAAACCGCCGGGGCTATTAAGCCGGCAGAGTAATGGGCGGGGGTTAACCCAAGGCTAACCATGCGATTTTTGCCAGCGGCGGAGAGGTGCGCATGCAAGAAAAAGGCCCGCCACAAAGGGCGGGCCAGATATCCGCAGCGCCTGCGAGGGAGGAGCAGCGCCGTGGCAGGAAGCTGGTTGATCGAGGAGTGCGGCCCATGCAGTTTGCGAGTGGGAAGCCTCTGTGGCGGGCCAAGAGGAACACGAGCCGCACGCCACGATCAACGGGAAAAATCCGGCGGCGGAGGACCGCCGCCGGAGAGGTGATCAATTGTAAGCGCGCTCGCCATGGCTTGAGAGATCCAAGCCATCGCTCTCATTGGTCTCCGAAACGCGAGCGCCACCGAAGATCGCCTTGACGATCAGCATGGCAACCAGGGCCACGACGCCCGACCAGACCACGGCGATACCAACCGCGGTAAGCTGGATCATGAATTGCCCGCCTATCGAATACTCGCTGGCTTCACCCAGCGGATAGCCGCCAAGGCCAGGCGCTGCCACGATCGCAGTGCCCAAAGCACCAATGATGCCCCCTATGCCATGGATGCCGAATACGTCGAGCGAATCGTCGTATTTGAGCATGGACTTGAGGTTTGCAACGGCCCACAGGCATGCAACGCCTGCGATAGCGCCCAACACGATCGCTCCACCGACACCGGCAAAGCCAGCGGCAGGCGTAATGGCGACAAGCCCTGCAACAGCGCCCGAAACCGCGCCGAGAGCCGAAGCATGACCACGGGTGACACGCTCAGCAAAGGCCCAAGACAAAGCGCCTGCAGCCGGGGCCAGGATGGTGTTGACCAGGGCAACGGCGGTCAAGGCATTGGCTTCAAGGTTCGATCCGGCGTTGAAGCCGAACCAGCCAAACCAGAGCAAGCCTGCGCCGACATAGGTCCAAACCAGATTGTGCGGCGCAATCGGCTCCTTCATGTAGCCCAGGCGTGGGCCCAGCACGATGGCGGCGATCAGGGCGGCAATACCGGAGTTGATATGCACCACGGTACCACCGGCGAAGTCATAAGCGCCAAGCCCGTAGAGCAGGCCAGAGCTGGCCCAAACCATGTGAGCAATCGGGATATACGAGAAGGTGAACCAGATGGCGAGGAAAGCCATGAGCGCACCAAACTTCATGCGCTCGGCGATGCCGCCCACGATTAGTGTCGATGTGATGCAGGCAAAGGTCAGCTGAAAGATGACGAACACCATCTCGGGTAGTTCGAACCCTGCCGAGAACGTCGGGGCACGTGAGTCGAGCGTCACGCCGGACAGGAAGAACTTCGAAAAATCACCGATAAAGGCCGACAACCCTCCTTCGGTCGGACCGGCAAAGGCGAGCGAATAGCCATAGGCGACCCAGAGGATCGCGATCATCGAAAAGCCGAGGAAAACCTGCGTCAACACCGACAGGATATTCTTGGCGCGGACAAGGCCGCCATAGAACAAGGCCAGGCCCGGAACGGTCATGGCAATGACGACCATGGTGGAAACCAGCATCCAGGCGACATCACCCTTGTCTACGACCGCAGCGGCGGCTTCGGTGGTGGCGGCAGCAACCGACTCTCCGGCCTCGGCCAAAGGCGCAGCCGCTTCCTGGGCCCAAGCTGGCAGCGCCAGCAGCAGGGAGGCGAAACCCGCGCTCCCCAAGATCTTTGATGTTTTCATTTATTGTTTCTCCCGAGGACGCTTAGAGGGCAGAGGCGCCGGTTTCACCGGTGCGGATGCGGGTCACGGCAAGCAGGTCGAGCACGAAGATCTTGCCATCGCCGATACGGCCGGTTTGTGCGCTATCGCGGATGGCGGTGGAGACAGCGTCCGCGAGCGCGTCGTCGACGGCGATCTCGATCTTGAGCTTGGGCAGGAAATGAACGGCATATTCCGTACCGCGATAGATTTCCGAGTGCCCTTTTTGGCGGCCATAGCCCTTCACTTCGGTCACGGTCATGCCGTGAACATCGAGAGAATTGAGAGCCTGGCGAACCTCTTCGAGGCGTGATGGCTTGATAATTGCGATCACCAGTTTCATGTGTGCCCCTTTGCGGCTTGGTGCTGTTCTGCAATGCCCTCATAGAGTCAAATGGTGTGCCAAGTGCTAGGCAGCGGAAAACAACTAGGAGATTCAATGGGCTACAAAGCTGATGATTTTCTAGGCGTGATGAAGTGCTGCAGAATGCTTAATTCTTGTGCAATTCAAGGCCTATTTGGCCAACAATAAGGCAGGCTGTGACGTTGAGCACACTTGCGCTGCTTTGACGGGCAGGCACATTAAGGCAAAGGAAGAATTCGCTATGAGCAGCCAATACTCGTTCGATGTGCTTATCGTAGGCGGCGGCCCAGTTGGTCTCACTTTAGCACTAGCACTGGCCCAGTCTGCCCGCGGCATCCGCATCGGACTTGTGGATCGGCGTAAGCTCAGCGTTCCCAAGGATAACCGCGCTTCGGCTATCGCCGCGGGCGTCCGGCGCGTCTTCGAGGCACTCGGCGTCTGGCCCAAAATGTTGGCCGACTCCCAAGCAGTCCAGGCTATGCGCATCACCGACTCGGGCGCAGGTGACATCGCCCGGCCGAACTTCTTGACCTTTGACGGCGATGTGGCGCCTGGCGAGCCGTTCGCCCACATGGTGCCCAATAGAACCATAGCCCAGGTGCTGCTAGAAGCCCTTGGTGACAAGGTCAAAGTCATAGCCCCTGCCGAGATCTCTACATTTTCGGCCGATGCACGGAGTGGGCATCTGACGCTTGCCGATGGCCAGGCATTCGATGCGCCATTGATAGTAGCAGCCGACGGCGCCCAATCTGCTCTCCGTCGCATGGCGGCAATCCAGACGCTTGGCCATCCTTATGACCAGATGGGCCTTGTCGCTACCATCAGCCATGAACTGCCGCATGAAGGCGTCGCCTATGAGCATTTTCGTCCTGCCGGACCCTTTGCCAGTCTTCCTCTGCCAGGCAATCGATCATCGCTTGTCTGGACTGAAAGCAGTACCGAAGCCAAGCGGCTTCTGGCGCTTGATCCGCTGGTGCTTGCCGGTGAGATCGCTGCCGCGATGGGCTATGTGCTGGGCGAAGTGACGATAGAGGACAAGGCCGTGGGCTATCCACTCCACCTCCAAATCGCTCGCGAGTTCGTTGCCGACCGCCTGGCGCTGATCGGCGACGCCGCACACGTCGTGCACCCCATAGCCGGACAGGGCCTCAATCTGGGGCTCAAGGACGTGGCGGCTCTGGCCGAGGCTGTCGTTGACGCGATCCGCCTTGGGCTCGATCACGGCAGCAGCGATGTGCTGGAGCGCTACCAGGCGTGGCGGCGCTTCGATGCGGCGAGCATGGCGGCCATGACCGAGGGGCTCAATCAGCTCTTTTCCAACGATATCGCGCCTGTTCGGGCCATTCGAGATTTCGGCCTGGCGCTGGTCAATCGCACCGATCCGGTTAAGTCCGCCCTGATCCGCACCGCTGCCGGTATTTCAAACAATGGCCCCCGCCTGCTCAGCGGTCTTCCGATATAAAGCGGTCACTTAGTGCGACTCGTCGTTCTTGAGGTCCGGCAGGCGCCTCAATACTGCAGGGTCGACATTGCGCGCTTCATCCAGGCTCAGCAGCGGCACGCCCTTGACGATCGGGAAGGCCAGCCGCGCGGCGATCGAGATCAACTCGGTCTTATCGGCTGACAAGGTCAGCCGCGTCTTGGTAAGCGGGCAAACCAGCATTTCGAGCGTCTTGACATCGAATTGGTGGCGCGGATTGACACTCGGCGTTTGCATCAATTGAGCGGCGCCGCGCCAGTGCCGCCGCGGGCAATCTCATATTCCGTCATGGCGATCAGCGTTTCGGCACGCTGCTCCAGCGTCTGCGCTTCCAACAACACCTGCTTTTCAGCTGGGCCATAGGGCCCCACCATGCAACAGAAGTTGACGAGATCCGCGGTACCCGTCTGCTCAATCTCTTCCCAATTGAGTTCGATATTGGCGAACTCGGCGTAGTCGCGCATCATTTTGACAAAGCGCGTGCGGTCCACCCGCTCTTCGCCGAAATCGCGTTCGAAATCATTGCTGAACTCATCCGCTGAGATCAAACCTTGCCGGTATGGGGTCATAACGGTCAGCTCCTGCGCCAGCCGGAACCGGGTGACACCCTCAAGGATGATGAAGTATCGCCCGTCGCCGCTTTCCTCGAAATGCGTCAGCCGCCCGAGGCACCCGATGGACTGCAAGGGGCTGCGGCCCCGTGGGCTCTCCTCCTCAGTGTCCTCAGGCTGGATCAAGCCGATCATCCGGTCGCCCCGCAAGGCTGCGTCGACCATCTCGATATAGCGCGGCTCGAAGATATTGAGCGGCCGGTGCGAGAACGGCAGCAATAGGGCGCCGCTGAGCGGGAACACGGGCACTGATTTGGGGAGGTCGTCGGCAGATTTCGGGCGCTTGGGCATAAAAACTCCGATCAGGAGAAAAGGGCGGCAGATAGCATCCGGCGACCCTTGTTGGTTGCGGGGTCCTTGGGCCCCCAAGCATCAAAGAATTCAAGGAGTTTCTTACGCGCGCCGTCCTCATTCCAGGTGCGGTCGCGCTTGAAGATGGCGACCAATGCTTCGGCCGCCTCCACGCGCTTGCCCTCGGCATTGAGCGCCAGTGCCAGATCATAGCGCGCTTGGTGATCGTCTGGATGAGCAGCTACGGCCGCCTCCAGCGCTGCAGTCTCTGAAAGATTGGCAGCTTCCGCTAACAAGCGAATCGAATTCGCGGTGGACAGATAGGCATCGCCCTTGCGCGCGGCTTCAGGCACCAGGTCGAGCGTTGCCTGGGCCTGCTCTGCTTCCCCAGCGGCTAAATAAACCTTGGAAAGCCCGATTAGCGCCTGAGCATGGTCGGGCTGGTGCTGCACCACCATGCCATAAATCTGAGCCGCGCGGCCCAAATCGCCGGCTGCCATGGCCTCGTCGGCTGCTGCAAGTGCCGCCGTGATCTGCGCTTCGAGTGAGCCTTCCTGAGCCTGCGGCGCAGGCGCTGCGGCTATCACCTTTTCGGCAAATCGGCGCACTTCGCCTTCGGGCATGGCGCCCATAAAACCATCTACCGGCCGCCCGCCAGCAAAGGCAAACACTGCCGGAATGGACTGGATGCCCAACTGTCCCGCGATCTGCGGATTTTCGTCGATATTGATCTTGATGAGCCGGATCGCTCCTGCCTTTTCATTGACAACTTTTTCCAGAGCCGGCGTCAGCGCGCGGCAGGGGCCGCACCACGGCGCCCAGAAATCGACCAGCACAGGTTGCTCAAGTGATGCGTCGATCACATCGGCTTTGAACGCTTGGTCGGTGGAATCCTTGATCAGCGCGCCGGCTGGAACAGCGGCGGGAGAAGCTTTGGCGGCACTGGTGAACGGAGTAGACATGGATGCAGACCCTTGCAGCTCAGGCGAATGACGCTTGTTGCGGGCACTTATTGCGCCGCGAACCGGTGAAGTGACAAGCCCCTTGGCCCAAGTGATGACTCTAAGATGACGCAGAGGCAAAATTGTGGGTTGCAATGGAGCACGTGTTTGGGCATATAGGCCCGCGTCGGCGCGCTGCCAAGGCAGTATGCGACATACGGAGCGCGGGTGTAGCTCAGGGGTAGAGCATAACCTTGCCAAGGTTAGGGTCGTGGGTTCGAATCCCATCGCCCGCTCCAATCTTCCTCCATGGGGGAAGGGCAACAGAAAGCCGGGCCATGTGCCCGGCTTTTGGTTTTCTGCCTTTTCTATGGGCTTTTGCTGGCCAATGGCCTATGAAGACCCATGAACATTCCAGATCCACAGACCTTCACCGACCCTGAAAAGCTGCGCAAGCTGATGGCCAATGCCGTTCGCCTTGGGTACAACGACCTTGCTTTCGGCTGTCAGATGCGTATTGCCGAGCTTGCCGGCGCTGCCCACAAGGACGCCATCGAGCGCGCCTTTTGGACCAGCCTCACCGCTGCCGAAGAATTCCGCACGGCTGACAATGGCCGCTCCACGCGCCTCTTGAAAGTGCGCGCCAAGCACAAGCGCGTCGGCGCACAAAAGCTCCTATCGGACCTGATGATGGCCGACGATCTCACCGATGGATTTGACACCTTCGTCGAGCATGGCCGCAGCGATCTGACCGGCGAGGCTATCGTGCTGCAGCACGAAGACCAGTTCAGCGTGGACGTGGTCAATGCTGCGCGCAAGAAGCTGCTCGACAAGGGCGTCGGCATTGCGGACATTATGGCCTGAGACCATGCGTGCGGCCAGCTGGTCCAACAATGGCCGCAAAGATCCCTTGATTAGGTCCCGATAGAGACTCCTTTGACCGCTCCAAGGAGTGATCACGCCGTAGCGAGGTCACTCCATGTCCGATCCCCAGCCGCATTCCACGCCTGAGCAACAGGGTGGTTCCATTGGCCGGCTCTCCGAATTGCTATCAGGCGATCCTATGGAGCGGCTCGATGCGGACATGAAGCATGTGCTTGATGTGCTGGGCGAACTGGGTGCCCGGCCGCTGGGATATTCCACGCCTGCCATGGCGCGGCGCCAGCCGGCTCCTGCCGATGCCATAACTACCATTCTTGCCCGGCAGAATCGTGTGCAGAGCCCTGATGGCGTCGAAACAGAAGATACTACGATCCCCAACGGGGAAGCAGGCGAACTGCCTGCCCGCCTTTATCGTCCGTTGGGTCTCTTGAGCCGGCTCAATCCCATCATTCTTTATTTTCACGGCGGTGGGTTCGTTACCGGCGATCTCGACAGTCATGACGCGTCTGCTCGCGCACTAGCCCGGCGTACCGGTGCCATTGTTCTTTCCGTAGCTTATCGTCTAGCGCCCGAGCATCGCTTTCCAGCCTCTCATGACGATGCCTGGGAAGCATGGACCTGGCTCGTAGCCCAAGCGCGTGAATTAACCGGTGATCCGCGCCGGCTTGCTGTTGCAGGCGAAGACGCTGGGGCCAATCTTGCCGCTAACATCGCCTTCCGTGCCCGCGACGAACACCGCACCCAGCCCGTGCACCAGGTGCTGATCCATCCTGTTGCGGGCAGCGACCTAGCGACTGCCTCCTATGGCGAAACCTTGCGGGCGCGTCCTGTTGGTCTGCCTGCCATGCGGTGGCGCTTCCGGCAGCTTCTCGACGACGAGACGCAGATTGAGGATTTACGCATCAACCTGCTGGCTCGTGAAAACTTCAGCGGCCTCGCCCTGGCGAGCATTGTTCTTGCCCCCATAGACCCCTTGCGCTCCGAAGGCGAAATGCTGGCGGAAGCAATGGGCAATGCGGGAACACCGGTCAATTGCTGGACCTATCATGGTGTGACGCAGAGCTTTTTCGGCCTGGGGCTAATTGTTACCAAGGCGCTATTTGCCCAAACAGATGTTGCCCAGGCACTTGGCAAGGCATTCGCCCCCGGTCGCCAAAGCTAGTAAGACTTAGACACGCTAGCAATATTGCCCGCAAGCGCTGCACTTGTTATGAGCGGGCGCAATGGTTTGCCACTTACGGCCCCAGACCCCTTGCGGGTCGTGGGGTCTGTTGCCATCTAGGGCTTAAGTTTTCTGCTGGGCGCGCGTTCCGCGACCGGCTGCACGGAGAAAGTTTCATTGTCCAAGCGGGATTTCTATGAGGTGCTCGGCGTGGCCAAGGGCGCCGACGATGCGGCGCTCAAGAGCGCGTATCGCAAGCTCGCCATGCAGTTTCACCCCGATCGCAATCCGGGCAATGCTGAAGCCGAGTCCAAGTTCAAGGAAATCAACGAGGCTTATGATACGCTTAAGGACGGCCAAAAGCGGGCGGCCTATGACCGTTTCGGCCATGCCGCATTCGAGAACGGCGGCGGGCGCGGCGGTGCTGGTGGCTTTGGCCCCGAATTTAGCTCCTCCATGTCCGATATCTTCGATGACATCTTCGGCGACTTCATGGGAGGCCAGCGCCGCGGCGGCGGTTCCTCCAAGTTGCGCGGGAGCGATCTGCGCTACAATCTAGAGATCGACCTTGAAGAAAGCTTCGAGGGCCGCACCGTCGAGATCGACGTGCCAACGCTTGTTGGCTGCACCACCTGCGACGGCTCTGGCGCCAAGCCCGGCACTGGCACCCATACCTGCCGCCAATGTAATGGCCATGGCAAGGTTCGCGCCGCGCAGGGCTTTTTCACCATTGAGCGTACCTGTCCGGTCTGCCAGGGCCGCGGCCAGATGATGGACCAGCCCTGTACCGATTGCGGTGGCCAGGGCCGCCGTCAAGAAAATCGCAAATTGTCGGTCGATATTCCAAAAGGCATTGAGGACGGCACTCGCATCCGCCTCGCCAATGAAGGCGAAGCCGGCGTGCGCGGCGGCCCACCGGGCGATCTCTACATCTTCATTTCCCTGCGGCCCCATGATTTATTCCAGCGCGACGGTGCCGATCTTTACGCTCGCGTACCCATTGCCATGACGACGGCAGCGCTCGGCGGCGAGTTCGAAGTGCCAACGCTTGATGGCGCTCGCGCCAAGGTGAAAGTCGCCGCCGGCACCCAGCCTGGCCAGCGCGTTCGGCTCAAGGGCAAGGGCATGCCGGTATTGCGCTCTAAGGACGTCGGCGATCTTTATGTCCAACTTGACATCGAAACGCCGCAGGCCCTCAGCCGCCGCCAGCGTGAACTGCTCGAAGAATTTGCGCGCCTCGAAACCGAAGAGACCAGCCCTAATTCTGGCGGGTTCTTCGACAAGCTCAAGAAGATGTTTGAGGCTTGAGGCCGTTTGAAAATCGCTCCAGTGGAGCGATTTCAGACCTCAAGGCCATGAGAGTACGCTTGAATGGCACGAACGCTCAGAACGATAAGACTAGGCCGCCGCTGCGACGGCGAGCCGCCCTACTAGCGAATTGGTACTCGTCCCAACGATCTCCACCTGATGGATCGCGCCGATCAGTTCAGTCCCGCCATTGAAGTGCACCGCCTGAAGATAGGGCGACCGCCCACCGACCTGGCCCGACATGCGACCGGGCCGCTCGATCAGCACCGGCAAGGTCTTGCCTACGCACGAGGCATGGAATGCCGTAGTCTGCTGGTTCACCAAGTCCTGCAGCCGGTATAGGCGCTCCGTCTTGACCTCCTCGGCAATCTGGTCACCCAAATCCGCACCTGGCGTACCCGGTCGCGTCGAATATTTGAACGAATAAGCCGAAGCGTAGCCCACATCGGCGATAAGCTGAAGCGTATCCTCGAAATTGGTGTCCGTTTCACCTGGGAACCCGACAATGAAGTCGCCTGACAACGCCATATCCGGCCGCGCCGTCTTGATGCGTTCAATCAGCCTCATGTATTCAGCCGCCGTATGGCGCCGGTTCATTGCCTTGAGAATGCTGTCGGATCCCGACTGTACTGGCAGGTGCAGATAGGGCATCAGGATGTCGAGGTCGCGATGCGCCGCGATCAGCGCATCATCCATGTCGCGCGGATGGCTTGTCGTGTAGCGCAGCCGCTCCAGCCCCGAAATCTCCGCCAACCGGTAGGCGAGCTCACCTAGGCCCACGCTGCGGCCCTTGTCATCGCCATGATAAGCATTAACGTTCTGGCCCAGGAGCGTAATCTCCTTCACCCCTGCCTCGACTAGCCCGCGTGCCTCGGCCAAGACTTGCGCCACCGGCCGTGACACTTCCGCGCCTCGCGTATAGGGCACGACGCAGAACGAGCAGAACTTGTCGCATCCTTCCTGCACCGTCAGGAATGCCGTCAGCCCGCGCTTGATCGTCACTTCCTTCTTGGGTGCCGGTAGATGCTCGAACTTGTCTTCCTCGGGAAAGTCGGTGTCGATCACAGCCTGCTTGAGCGAGGGATGCATGTGCCGCTGCGCTTCAACCTGAGCCAGCATCTGGGGCAATCTATGATAAGCCTGTGGCCCGAACACCATGTCGACCACCGGTGCGCGCCGGGCGATTTCCTCGCCCTCTGCCTGCGCCACGCAGCCCGCCACCCCGATCATCATGTCCCCGCCTATGGCGCGGCGCTCGCTCTGCAACTCTTTAAGCCGGCCAAGTTCGGAAAAAACCTTTTCCGAAGCCTTCTCACGTATATGGCAGGTATTAAGCAGCACGAGGTCTGCTTGCGCTATGTCCAAGGTCGGCTCATAGCCATGCGGCGCCAGGGCATCGCCCATGCGGTCGCTGTCATAGACATTCATCTGACAGCCATAGGTCTTGATGAAGAGCTTTTTGGTGTTTGAACGCATTTCGGTCATGTGGCGCTCTTTAGCAGAAGCTCGGGCAAGACTCAAAGCACTGCAACCATGGTGCACGCTGGCGTGTTTCCCGAGCACACCAAGGGGAATATAAAATGACCGACACCAACAAGACCGACAAAGCACCTGCCATGAAGGACGGCAAGAAACCCGGCCCCAAAGATGCGACCGTTCAGGTGCGCAATGCCGGTGAGGAATCGCAGGCCGACAAGCCAGCCGAATGGGACGAGCATGACGAAGCGGTGGACGAAAGCTTCCCCGCTAGCGATCCCGTCACCAAGTTTTAGCGCAAAGCTGCCCGGCAGCTAAACCTTTGCTGTTGCCCATTATGGGCGAGTGAACCTATGCTTGTTCCCGGGGAAGGGACAGGCGAGGGCGCTTGCCCATGATCTCGTACGGGCGGCATGACAGAGGCACAAACCAGCAAGGCACCTCGACAACCGCGGCGGCGCTCCATTGTCTTCTATCTCGTTGTTCTAGCGCTGGTCGGGGTCGTTCCCAGTTTCACTTTTGCCGGCATACTCATCGAGCGCAATGAAGCTGCTCAAGAAAAGACGCTTGAGACCCTGGTGGTTGCGACGACCCGTGCCACCGTTCAGGCGGTAGAACGCGAGATCGCTGCCAATGTTACGACGCTGCGCGTTCTTGCCTCCTCGCCGAGCCTGCGCACTGCCGATTTCCGTAGTTTCCATGAACGCAGCAAGCTAGCGCTTGCTGGTACGGATACACACCTCTTCATCGTTGATCCAGATTACACCACGTTCGCCAGCACGCGCGTGCCATTCGACTCGCCGCGCTTTTCAACCAACGACATCGCGTCGGCCAAGGAGGCTTTCGAAACCAACAAAGTGGTCGTTTCCGATCTCGTCTTTGGTGCCGTTTCCAAGCTCTGGGTTTACAATATTTTAATGCCGGTCGATTTGGGTCCCAATGGCCGCAGGCTAATTGCCCTTAACCAGCCGGCCACGAACTTTGCCTCCGCGCTCTCCTCCAACGGTTTACCCGAAGGCTGGAATGCGGCACTGCTGGATAATGACGGGCAGATTCTAGCCGCAACCGGCGCGGTTGGCAATGTGGGCGACCAATTCGCCCCCTTCAACGCGATGCAGCAGCCAATGGGCAGCGGTTGGAACCGCATTGAAACCAATGCCGGTCCTGTTAATTCTGTTGTCCAGAGGTCGGATGTGACCGACTGGCGGCTTGTCGCCTGGGCGCCAACCGCGGTCATCAACCAGCCTCTTTTGATCGCCGTGCTGTCGCTCATCGCCGGTGCGACCATCCTGCTCGCCTTGATCGCTGCGGCCTTGTATTGGTTCAGCCGCCGTATCAGCGGTTCCGTCCGCGGCCTGGCACGCGACGCCCGCCGCTTGGGCGCTGGCGAAGTGGTTGCCGCCAAGCCCTATCCGATTTCCGAAATCGCCGAAGTCTCTGATGCCCTGGCCCAAGCCTCGCTTGACCGGCAGGCGGCGCAAAGCGAAGTGCTGTTCTTGATGCGCGAAGTGGCGCACCGCTCCAAGAACCAGATGACGGTGATTGCCGCCATGGCCAAGCAGACGGCACGCGGCGCCAGCGATGTCTCTAGCTATGTCGACAGTTTCGAGCACCGCATCTTGGGGCTCGCCCGCTCAACCGATTTGTTGCTCACCCATGGGCGACAGGGCGTGCTTCTAAGCGAACTCATCCAGAACCAGGTCGCGCCCTTTAGCCCGCGCGATCCAGCGCGGGTTAGCATTGAGGGCCCGGCAGTGCGGCTCAACATGCAAGCAGCCCAGATCATCGGTATGGCCTTACATGAGTTGGCTACCAATGCCGTCAAATACGGCGCCTTCTCGGGCGACCAGGGCCATCTCAGCGTCCGCTGGTCAACAGACGCTGGCAAACTCGACTGGGTCTGGCGCGAAACGGTTTATCATCCACTTGCAACTGAAAACCGCGTTGGCTTCGGCACTACCGTGCTCAAGACCATGGTGGCGCGTTCGCTCAAGGCAGAGGTCGAGCGTGTCCCCCATCCGGACGGATTGGAGTGGCAATTTACCATTCCACTAGAGCTGCTCGATCCGGTGCAGGAACAGGGCGCTGAAGAAAACCTTGCCGCCGAATAATTCTGGCAATTGCCCCCCCAATACCCTATATGCACCCTAGCCCAAGGCCCAATCGGGTCTTTTGGTGTTTTCATGGCCCCTCCTGGACGGCATCCCGGCTGGGGCGACCCCAATCCTCAAACTAAAGGATCAATCCGATGTCGATTACGCCAGAGCGCAAGGCCGAACTCATCAACGAATACGCAATCAAGCCAAACGACACCGGTTCGCCGGAAGTGCAGATTGCCATTCTGTCCGAGCGCATTGCCAACTTGACCGAGCACTTCAAGGGCCACAGCAAGGATAACCATTCCCGCCGCGGCCTGCTCAAGCTGGTGTCTACCCGCCGTTCGCTTCTTGACTACGTCAAGAAAGTCGATGATGCCCGTTACAAGACGATCATCGAAAAGCTCGGCCTGCGTCGCTAAGCGCACGACCTGAATTGCGGGTGCGGGGCTAGCTTCCGCATCTGCCTATGGCACCCGGCCAAAGCTCGTGGTGTTGATGTATGTAGCACGGCGACTGCCGGAGCATGGCAGGATTATCAGCCGCTTCTTTGGGGAGCTGCTTATTGTCTTGCCCATGTTTCGTCTTCGCCAGACGTGAACAGCGCCTGATTTTGAGCCCGGCTCCCACATGGGGTGTGAGCTAGGGTGCGGGCGCACCGACTGAGTTCGTGGGGATTTGCTACGCCCCGCGTTCCCGCTCATTCGGCAGAATGGAAAGACAGAATAATCATGACGATCAATTTTGATCACCACAAGGTCGAGCTCAATTGGGGCGGTCAGCCCCTGACGCTCGAAACCGGCAAGATGGCTCGCCAGGCCGATGGCGCCGTGCTCGCCACTTTGGGCGAAACAGTGCTGCTAGCGACCGTTGTGTCCGCAAAGTCCGCCAAGCCGGGCCAAGATTTCTTCCCGCTCACCGTCAACTACCAGGAAAAGTATTTTGCCGCCGGCAAGATCCCAGGTGGCTATTTCAAGCGTGAAGGTCGTCCCACCGAAAACGAAACCCTGACGTCTCGCCTGATCGATCGCCCGATCCGCCCGCTCTTCCCCGAAGGCTACAAGAACGAGACCCAGGTGGTCGTCACCGTTCTGCAGCACGACATGGAAAACAATCCCGACATTCTCGCCATGGTCGCGACCTCTGCGGCGCTGACCATTTCGGGCGTGCCCTTCATGGGCCCGATCGGCGCTGCCCGCGTCGGCTATGTCGATGGGCAATACGTGCTGAACCTGCCAGTTGATCGCCGCAGCGAATCCAAGCTCGACCTCGTCATGGCCGGCACCGAAGACGCCGTTCTGATGGTGGAGTCGGAAGCCAAGGAACTCAGCGAAGAAGTGATGCTGGGCGCCGTGATGTTCGGCCATGCCGAATCCCGCAAGGTGATCCAGGCCATCATCAAGCTGGCCGAACTTGCTGCCAAGGAACCCCGCGACTTCCACGCGCCGGATTATTCCGCGCTCGAAGCCGAAGTGCTCAAGGTTGCCGAAGCCGACCTGCGCGCCGCCTACAAGATCACCAAGAAGGAAGATCGCTACGCTGCGGTCGACGCCGCCAAGAAGGCCGTCAAGGAAGCCTTTGCCGCCAAGGTCGAAGCCGGTGAAGTTTCCTCCGAAGACCTCAGCGAAGTGATCCACAACCTCCAGGCCAAGATCGTGCGCTGGAACGTGCTCGATACCGGCCTGCGCATAGATGGCCGTGACCTGTCGACCGTCCGCCCGATTGTTTCCGAAGTTGGCGTTCTGCCCCGCACCCATGGATCGGCGCTGTTCACCCGCGGCGAAACCCAGGCGCTGGTCGTTGCGACTCTGGGCACCGGCGAAGACGAGCAGTATATCGACTCGCTCGAAGGCACCCAGAAGCAGAACTTCCTGCTCCATTACAACTTCCCTCCTTATTCGGTGGGTGAAGCTGGCCGCATGGGTTCGCCCGGCCGTCGCGAAATCGGCCACGGCAAGCTCGCCTGGCGCGCCATCAACCCGATCCGTCCGTCGGTTGAAGAGTTCCCCTACACGATCCGTATCGTGTCCGAGATCACCGAATCCAACGGCTCGTCCTCCATGGCAACCGTCTGCGGCACCTCGCTTGCACTGATGGATGCCGGCGTGCCGCTGGCCCGTCCAGTGGCCGGTATCGCCATGGGCCTGATCCTGGAAGGCGAAAAGTTCGCCGTGCTGTCCGACATCCTGGGTGACGAAGATCACCTTGGCGACATGGACTTCAAGGTGGCCGGGACCGACCAGGGCATCACGTCGCTCCAGATGGACATCAAGATCGCTGGCATCACCGAGGAGATCATGAAGATCGCCCTCGAGCAGGCCAAGGGTGGTCGTATCCACATCCTGGGCGAAATGGCCAATGCGCTCTCCGCTTCGCGCGGTGAGGTGGGCGAGTTCGCTCCGCGCATCGAAACCATGAAGATCCCGACCGAAAAGATCCGTGAAGTGATCGGCACCGGCGGCAAGGTGATCCGCGAGATCGTCGAAAAAACCGGCGCCAAGATCAACATCGATGATGACGGCACGATCAAGATCTCGTCCTCGGACGGCTCGCAGATCGAAGCCGCCATCAAGTGGATCCGCTCGATCACCGACGAAGCCGAAGTGGGCGCCATCTATCAGGGCACCGTCGTCAAGACCGCCGATTTCGGCGCCTTCGTGAACTTCTTCGGCGCCAAGGATGGTCTGGTTCACATCAGCCAACTGGCCGAACAGCGCGTTGCCAAGACCACCGATGTCGTCAAGGAAGGCGACAAGGTCTGGGTCAAGCTCCTCGGCTTCGACGAGCGCGGCAAGGTTCGTCTCTCCATGAAGGTGGTTGACCAGGCCACCGGCAAGGAAGTCACCAAGGAAGCTGCTGAAGCACCTGCTGCTGAATAAACGCGGCGAACCAATCGTTAGGAGGGGCCCGGAGTGATCCGGGCCTTTTCTTAGTGCCGAGATGATTGCGGCGCAGGAATGGCAAGATTATGAGCGGTTCTGATAGTGTGCCTAGCTCGATAAATCAAAAAAAACAAAGCGTTAAGCTACGTCGTTGTGCCTGTTGCGGAAACATCACAGCTCAAAATCATCACATTGTGGCGAGGAACCGGCAATCTTGCTGACCGTTCCGGAAGTGAGGCTTTCCTGCACTAGCGTGCCGCGCCGACGCGGCTTAGGGCTGGACCACACAGTATTTTTGAGTCACCGCTTTCCCAAAGGGAATCGCTTTGCTTTCTCGTCGCCTTTTCATGATTGGCCTCCCCGCCGTTGCTCTTGCCGCGTGTTCGTCCACCCGTACGCCGGTGGTGCAAGAGCCGCGCATCGATCCGTACTACCAGGCCATGTACGGGGATATCTATAACGAGCCGTTCCCCGTTGCAGCTATGGATCTGCGTCGTGTTGATCCACAGTTCTGGCGCCAGGAAGTGCCTTATGTCACCGGCGAACGCCCGGGCACTTTGGTTGTGGATACGCCCAATCGCTTCCTTTACCTCATAATGGAAGGTGGCCGTGCGCTCCGCTATGGAGTTGGTGTCGGCAAGACTGAGGCGCTGGTGTTCCGCGGTACCGCTACCATTGGCCGCAAAGCAGAATGGCCCCGTTGGACGCCGACTGCTGCGATGATCAAGCGCGAGCCGGATCGTTACGGTCCTTATGCTGGCGGCCTTGAAGGTGGACCTACCAATCCGCTAGGCCCGCGTGCGCTTTACCTTTACAAGAACGGTAACGACACCCTGTTCCGCCTCCATGGGACGACAGAGCCCTACACCATCGGCACCAATGTGTCCTCGGGCTGTATCCGCCTGATGAACCAGGACATCATCGATCTTTATTCCCGCGTACCGGTTGGCGCCAAGGTTGTGGTAATCAACTAACCCGTATTTTCCGGGTCACTGCCGCGGCAGCGGAGAGCCTTGCTTCGGATTCCGTAGTCACCGAAGTGAAGTTCGTCGCTGTCGCGACACTGGCCCGGAATAGTTGAGATAAAGAGAGCCCGGCCCCTGTGCCGGGCTTTCGTCGTTCAAGCTTTCTTGCACCACGCCTTTGCTTTGACCCAAGCGCTGGTTTGCGAGATATAGAGTCCCATTGCGCTGGAGGGCTGGATGGCTGACATTCTCGAATACTGCCAAGGATTGAAACAGGGAAGCTTCAAGCCGGGTGCGGTGATACTGCCGGAAGGCGAGCGGCTTGGGCGCCTATTCGTGTTGATCGAGGGCGAGGTCGAAATTGTGCGCGAGCGGACTCAGGTCACCCATGTCGATGAGCCTGGCTCCATTTTTGGTGAAATGGCCGTGCTGCTCGACATGCCACATTCGGCAACCGTAAAGGCACTCTCCGCCGTCAAGGCCTATGAAATTCCCGATGCCTTGACATTCCTCGACAGCCGTCCCGAGTTTTCTCTTCATATCGCGACCATGCTGGCGCGTCGGCTTTATTACACCACTTCTTACCTTGTGGACCTGCAGCAGCAGGCTGCCGGCAAGCGACAGGATCTTGATCTCGTAGACGAAATCCTCGCCACTCTCGTTGACCCCGCGGACTTCAGCAAAAAGCGCAAGAATGCTTGAAATCAAGCCGACGCTGACCATCACTTACTGCACCCAGTGCAATTGGTTACTGCGCTCAGCCTGGATGGCATCCGAAGTGCTTTCAACCTTCAGCCTCGAAATGGGTGCAGTAATTCTTGTTCCAGGCACCGGTGGCATCTTCGAGATACGCATTGACGGCGATCTGGTCTGGGAACGCAAGCGGGACGGCGGCTTTCCCGACGTGAGGCAACTCAAGCAATTGGTGCGCGACCGGATCGACCCTGAGCGCGATCTTGGCCATATCGACCGGCATGGATCGTCGGACCCTGCCTGAGGGACACCAACCAACCACTTCCCAAACCCAAAGGCTTCGTTCTAATCTCCGCGCAATCATCGCCCGGGAGCCTATTTCCTCATGCCATCGCTGCCAAAGTTTTTTGCCACTGCCGCACTTGTCACTGCATTGAGTCTGATGGGCGCACAGGCGCAGGACCTGCCTGATTTGCAGGGCCGCGAGATCGTCGCCGTTACCGAAAACGCCTATGTGCCGCTCAACTTCGCCGATCCAGCAACAGGCGAAGGCATTGGGCTTGAATATGATCTCTTCAACGAAATTGCCAAACGCCTCAACGCGACAGTGAAGTGGGAGCTCTCAAGCTGGGATGTCATGATTCAGTCTGTCCGCGATGGGCAGTTCGACGTGGGCATGGATGGCATAACCATCAACGATGAGCGCAAGGCGCTAGTCGATTTCTCTGAGAGCTATCTAACCTCCCAGCAATTCATGCTGGTGCGTGCGGACGAAACACGTTTTGCCGATGCGGCAGCTTTTGCGACCGATAGCAATCTGCTGGTCGGCGCGCAGGCTGGAACCACCAACTTCTACGTGGCCGTCTACAATGTTCTTGATGGTGATGAAGCCAATCCGCGCATCAAACTCTTCGATACCTTCGGCGCCTCTGTGCAGGCGCTCCAATCAGGCGATGTCGACACTGTCCTGATGGATCAGACATCCGCCAACGGCTATATCGGCGCCAACCCTGGAGCTTTTAAGGTCGTCGGCGAACCGCTGGGGACCGACGATTTTGGCTTCATCTTCACTCCCGGCTCCGAACTGGTCGAACCTGTCAACGCTGCTCTGGCACTGATCAAGGCCGACGGCACGATGGATGCGCTGCAACGGAAGTGGTTCTACGAATACAACGCCGCGCAATAATTTCTTGATGTCCTGGCGGCTTGATCGGCACCTTCCCCTTACGGGGAGGGAAGGGGCTCACTAACTCCAGCTAGAGTTGCTTCGTTTACCGCTATGCAATGCCTCTGGGCGTTACCAAAAGGCCCAGGCTCCACATGACCTACAAACCACGCCCACCATCGCTGCTATCACGCGTCCCTTGGTGGCTGCTCGCGATCGGTTTGCTATTTGTGCTAGGCGCCTGGGGTATATCCAGCAACACAACTTATTCCAAGATTTTCTTGTCTTTGCAGGGCGGCATTGTCACCACGCTTTGGGTCACTGCCGTAGCGTTCAGCGCCGCAACAATCCTTGGTTTGCTGATTGCCCTTGCGCGCACGTCTGGCAATCGAATCCTGCGTGAAATCGCCATCTTTTATGTCGAGATCATCCGCGGCATACCCGTGCTGGTTTTCCTGTTTTATGTGGCGTTCGTCGGAGCGCCCGGCCTAGTCGCCGCGGTCAACTGGCTCCTGCAGCCGTTCGATACCAGCATTACCATTCGCCAGTTTGACTTTGCCTGGCGCGCCATTGTTGCACTAACCATCTGCTATTCCGCCTTTTTCGCCGAAATTTTTCGTGCCGGCATTGAGGCGGTTAGCAGGGGTCAGATCGAAGCTGCCCGGTCCCTTGGTCTCTCGCGCTGGAAATGCTTTCGGCTTGTCACCTTCCCCCAGGCGCTCCGCACCATCCTGCCACCGCTCGGTAATGATTTCGTCTCTATGATAAAGGACTCAGCGCTTGTTTCAGCGCTGGGCGTGCAAGACATAACGCAGCTCGGCAAAGTCTACTCGTCAGGAACTTTCCTGTTCTTTGAAACCTACAATGTCGTAGCCTTCCTTTATCTCACCATGACCATCTCGCTTTCGCTTCTGGTCCGCTTGCTCGAGCGGTACTTGCGGGAAAATAGGGACTGACCCTTGCGGCAGCGCGAGGCTCGGGCCATGTGTGGTCCGCCATTCCGGAGCTCGCCCCATGAAACCTCTGTTAAACCTTGTCCTTGCCGCACCACTTGCGCTGGTTCTCGCCGCTTGTGGCGATAGCCGTGAAGTGGGCAATGTCGGGGTGGACTGGACCGGCAACGACATCGCCATCGAGGCAGTCGCTGACCCTGAGGTGCAAGGCGTAGTTTGCCACTTAGCTTATTTCAATCGATCTTTCATCGACCGCGTAAGCCAGGGGAATTGGTTCGAAGACCCGTCCTATTCGGCACTGGATTGTTCGGTAACCGGCCCCATCACCATCGGCGACATAAATACCCGCCCGGGCGGCGAGGAAATCTTCCAGCAAGGACGTTCGCTGATCTGGAAGTCGCTGCGCGTCACCCGCGTTTACGATACGGCTAGTAATGCACTGATCTATCTGGGCCATGCCCGCGAAATCCAGCAAGGCTCGGGCAAGATGAGCTTGTCCGTCATTCCTCTTGCCACCGAACAAGTCGTTTGGACCAACGGCGCGCCCACACCATAATGGAAGGCCCGGTGTACACCGGGCCTTTGAAAACAAAACTAAGCAAAATTACTGCGCGGTGGTTGCCGCAGGAACTGGGCAATCCTCGATCGCGACGTCTGTGTCATCTGCTTCATCTTCATCTTCCACTGCCGTGTCGTCGGCTCCATTGGCCTCGTCAGTCTCGGCTTCACTCAGGGACGCGGTCTCTTGTTCAAGACATTCGTCCGTTGTGGTAGTAGCAGGACTTGCAGCAGTAGATGTGGTTGTCGTAGCGCCGCTGGCAGACGTGTCATCTGGACAATCAATCGCACCTTCCTCGGTGTCGTTGTCAGTCATGTTATCCTGAGTGGCCACAGAACCACTATTAGCCATGCCGTCCGAACCCTCTTCGGTGTCCTCATCGCTTTCGGTAAGCGAAACGTTTGTGTCGGTCGTACCTCCGTTTTCCAACACTGCGCATTCTTCAGCGCTGGCAGGATTGGCCGTTGGTGTCGTCGTAGTAGCATCCTGTGCCAAAGACACCGAGTTTGCGCCAAACAACAAAGCGGCAGCGGTCATCAAAGCGATAGCAGAAGACTTCATTTCGTGATCTCCAGTTATGTGGGGCATTGTTCTTGCGGTTACCCGTTTACAACGCGCCAAATCACTTTCGGTTGTTCACGAGCGCGTGAAATGGATCAACCTATCGGCAATGTGGGCGGACATGGCGGTTCTTCAATGGCGGCCCGAAACAGCAACGCTATCTCGTCTAAGCGTCAGTAAACACAAAAACATTCCCCCTGCGGCTGCTTTCAACACGCCCTGGCACTACGATATTCTATCCTGGATCAATTATGCGGGTACTCGACCCGGAAGGACGACAACATGGCTATTCTGATTGGCGACACTGCGCCTGATTTCACCCTCGATTCCACTGAAGGACCTATTCACTTCTATGACTATATAGAGGATTCATGGGCCGTCCTGTTTAGCCATCCCAAGAACTTCACGCCTGTCTGCACCACCGAGCTGGGTTATACCGCCAAGCTCAAACCGGACTTTGAAAAGCGCGGCGTTAAGGTTTTGGGCCTCTCCGTCGACAAACTTGAGGATCACGGCGGCTGGGCGAAAGATATTGAAGAGACTCAGGGCCAAGCGCTTAATTTCCCACTACTTGCGGATACCAAGGGAGAAGTTGCGCGCCTTTACGACATGATCCATCCCAATGCCGATAACACCCTAACCGTACGCTCCGTGTTCGTCATTGGGCCGGACAAGAAGGTCAAGCTCAAGATCGAGTATCCAGCATCTACTGGCCGCAATTTCGATGAAGTCATTCGTGTCATCGACAGCCTTCAGCTCACCGCGAAGTACTCTGTAGCAACTCCGGTTAATTGGAAAAATGGTGAGGACGTGATTATCGCCAGCTCCGTCTCGGCAGAGGCTGCCAGGGAGAAGTTCCCCGGTGGCTGGAAGGAACCCAAACCCTATCTCCGGATTGTCCCACAGCCCCGCGCGTAACATTCGCGCACTCGTTTTCTCCCTGACAAACTGGGCGGTGGTTCTCCCACCGCCCTTTTCTTTGCGCCTAGCCGATTGCAAAGCTGGAGTTGGCGTCCTGCGGCTTGATCAAGCTCACTGTTCGCCACGCTGCAGCAAACGCCAGCGCGGCTATAGCTGCACCCAGTAGATAAACTGGGATAATGGCTACCTTAATTTCCGCCGACGATGCCGCCGTTGCAAGCCCGGCAGAATTCGCCGCAACGCCCGCTAAGGCAGCCCCTATGGCATTGCCGGCCGACTGCGTCGTTGGCATAAGCGCCGATGTCCGGTCACGCTCGGTGTCACTGGCTGCTTCCATCATGGTGAGATTAAGGTAGCCGTTGCAGGTGCCAAAGCCTGACCCGATCACCAATTGCCCAAGCACTACAACTGCGATCATGTCGGATCGCAATCCGAGCAACACCAATACCAGCCCACCCGTGATCAGTGCCGGTCCCAGTCGAATCAGCACCTTGCGGGTTTCTTTCTCCCGCACATTGGCGACCGCGATCGCCGACGCACTCCAAGCAACTGCAAGCACCGCAGCGATGATCCCGGCGACAGTCGGACCAAGGCCCCACATTTGCTGGACGACTAACACAAGATATACGGCGGAGCCGGCACCGGCGACGTTGATCAGCAAAGTCATCCAAAGTCCGGTTCCTACAACCGAGACTGGCCGAAAGGCATCGAGCGGCATTAGCCGGTCACGGCTTTTACTATCCAGCCATACAGCAGTAATCAGCAGCAATGCGGCGCCCAGCAGCAGGGTTACGGCAAGCAAAGGCTCAGTAACGCCTGCCAGCGCTACGAGCATGATGCCAACCCCGATTGCCAGTAGCCGCAATCCGGGGAAGCTGACCAGGCGCGTACCGTCCTTCGTTCGTTCTGGAACGACGAACATCACCAGAACCGCAAAAATCAAAACTAGCGGAACGCTGACCAGAAACGCTGCGCGCCACGACACCAGTTCTGTTAACAGCCCTGCCACCGCTGGCCCGCCAAATGCCGCAATTGCCCAGATCATCGCCTGCATGCCAAAAACCTTGGGTACGAGGCGCGATGGAAAAAGTTCGGGGATCAAGGCGAAGCAGATAGCTGAAACTACGCCCTCGCCCAGTCCCTGCAGAGCCCGTCCTACCAGCACCTGGGGCATCGAACTGGCGCTGGCAGCAATCAAGGTGCCACACAGGAAAACCGCTGCCGACACCAGCAAGGCCGTGCGGGCGCCGAGGCGCTGTTTGAACAACGCCGCACCTGAACCGCCGACGATTGCGAATACCAAAAACAGCGTCAGCGCCCACGAGATCAGTGCCACCCCGCCCATCTCCTGCACGGCCGTCGGCAAAGAAATTGACGACAAGAACGCGTTAAAGGCGAGTAGCGCAACGCCAATACATAGGATCAACGTGACGCTGGCATACTGCGGCGTGAAGATTTCAGCCCATTTGCCGCTGCTTGATGGTTCAGACATGATGGTCTCGCGTTTCAGATGATGGTTTTATACGCGCCTAATTAAAAAAGAGAAACCTTGTTTTAATCTGCTGCTAAAGCATCTGGTGCTGACGGCAAATTAACCCCGCTGCCTCATGCTGCGCTCGAAGTTACCAGCGCAGGATATTTGCCGTGAGCGGCCCGCTATCTTCCCGTTCCGGTCCAGACCTGCACATTGTTGGTGTGGTTTGCGCCATCGCAGCCGCAATTTTCCTTACGAACCTCTTTCTGGGACGTGCCGGTCTGCCCATTTTTGCCGACACCGACGATGCCATGCGCATGGTCATGGTGCGCGATTTTCTGGCTGGGCGAGGCTGGTACGACCTGACGGTCCATCGCCTTAACACACCGTGGGGCGCGGAGATCCATTGGTCGCGCCTGGTCGATGTGCCTCTGGCACTGTTGGTTTCAGCTTTCACGCCGCTGCTGGGTGATGCCAATGCCCTTCTAGTAGCTGGCACGATCTGGCCGATGTTCCTTTTGGCCGTGCTGCTATGGCTCAGCGCCAAGCTTGCCTTCCGCCTCGTAGGACCCCAGGGCGTCCTTCCCGCCCTTATCTTGCCGATCCTTAGTCCCGCCATCACAGCCGAGTTCACACCTGGGCGCGTCGATCATCATAGCGTTATCATTCTGTTAACGTTGATCATCGCCTGGGCGTCTGTTGAGGCAGTGCGGCGCCCGTACTTCGCCATCCTAGCAGGTGTGTTCACGGCAACAGCGCTGGCGATAGCGATAGAGTCAGCGCCTGCGATTGCTGCTGCGGTCCTGGTGTTCGGTTTTGCCTTTGTGCTTGAAACAAAACGCGCGCGGGCCATGCGCTTATTCGGGCTGAGCTTTGGCCTGGTATCCGTCCTGCACCTCGCGATTTTCCGTCCACCTGCGCGATGGCTTGAGGCGGCATGCGACGTCATTTCGCCGTTTTACGTCGGCGGCGCGCTAGTCGTGGGTCTTGTGTTCACACTTGCAAGCTTCCTGCCCCTCCGTAATTGGTGGCAACGCTTTGCTCTTCTGGCGCTTCCGGGTCTAGCAGGGTTTCTAGTGCTCCTCAGGCTTTTCCCGCAATGCCTCAAAGGCCCATACGGCAATCTTGACCCGTGGCTGCAAGCCAATTGGATCGCCGCCATCGTCGAGGCCAAGCCGTGGCTCTCTAACCTCGCCGAAATGCCGGCCTATGCTCTTGCTGTGGGCGTTCCGGTCCTGCTCGCAGTGGTTATCGTGTGCTTGCGGTTATGGCGCATACGCCAGGATAGGGCAGAATGGGCCGTGCTGCTGGTGTTCCTAGTGGCTATGTCACTCGTCATGCTAGCGCAAGTCCGTGGCGCCCGGCTCGCCATCATGCTGGCTATGCCCGCCGCCGCGTGGCTCATCGTCTCGGCCCGCCAGCGCTATCTTGCCAAGGCGAGTGCGGCCAACATCATCGGCCTACTAGTCGGTTGGTTGGCGTTTGCAGGCGTTGTCTTGGCATTGGCCGTCACTGGCATTCAAAATCTTCTGCCAAGCGACGCCGCTCAAGTCGCAGAGCAACGCGGCAATGCTCAAGCCTGCCTCGTCCCCGGCGCTTTCACTGATCTTGCCCTCATGCCGCCCAAACGCATCATGGCACCGATAGATTTAGGCGCACATGTCCTTCTTTATACCTCCCATTCGGTTGTTGCGGCTCCCTACCACCGCAACCAGCAAGGTGTCCTGGACACCTTCCGCTTCTTTAACGAGCCAATTGGAACCGCCCAGATGAGCCTTGCAGAGCGTGGCATCGACTTGGTGGTTATATGCCCCGGCATGCCTGAGGTGAGCGGCTTTCCCGACCAGGCTCCTGATAGTTTCGCTGCCTTGTTCGCCAGCAATACCTTGCCGCCTTGGCTGCAAGATGTGAGCGTACCTGGCAGTCCGTTGCGCATCTACATGGTCACCCCCTAGCGGTTTTGCCGAAGCGGAATTGACAGCACTCCCCTCAGGCTCCTAAACCCGCCAGCAGGATAAAGGGGAACACCGATCAATGACGTCTCGCATCGAAGCGCGGTTCAATGCCGTCAAAGCTGAAGGCCGCCCGGCGTTCGTCACGTTCGTGGTTGCAGGCGATCCTGATCTGGCTACCGGCCAGGCCATTCTCGAGGCGCTGCCGCAAGCGGGCGCGGACATTATCGAGCTCGGCATGCCCTTTTCCGACCCCATGGCCGATGGCGTGGTCAACCAGCTCGGCGGCCAGCGCGCGCTCGCTGCTGGCCAAACTCTGCGCGGCGTTCTGGGCATGGTGGAGGATTTTCGCCGCAAGGACGAGCACACGCCAATCGTGCTGATGGGCTATTACAATCCCATTTACATCTTTGGCGTGGACCGATTTGTCGCCGCAGCCAAGCTAGCCGGCGTCGATGGCCTCATCATCGTCGATCTTCCCCCCGAGGAAGACGAAGAACTCTGCATTCCCGCGCTCAAGGCCGGCCTTAACTTCATCCGGCTGACAACGCCGACGACGGACGACAAGCGCCTGCCTGCCGTGCTCCAGAACACTTCCGGCTTTGTCTACTACGTTGCCATGAACGGCATCACTGGCGCCGTCATCAAGTCGCGCGTTGCGGTGGGCGAAGCCGTTGCGCGCATCAAGAGCCATACCGATCTGCCGGTCGCCGTCGGCTTCGGCATCAAGACCGCGGAAGACGCGGCCGAGATCGGCAAGCATGCCGACGGCATCGTGGTCGGAACGGTTCTGGTCGACGCTGTTGCCAAGTCCCTAGTCGACGGTAAGGCCACCGAGAGCACCGTGCCTGCCGTCCGTGATTTGGTGGCTGACATTTTTGCGGGCGTAAAACGCGCTCGCGGGTGATGCTTGCCCGTTTGGGCCTTATTGATAACATTCGCCACAATTGACGATTAGCTGACTCAAAGCTCACCGCACGAGGCTTGCCATGAACTGGATCGACAATTTCGTCCGCCCCAAGATCCGCTCCATTCTGGGGCAGAAGCGCGATATCGGGGAAAATCTCTGGGTCAAGGACCCGGAGTCCGGCGAAATGGTCTTCTACCGCGACCTCGAAGCCAATCAATGGGTGGTGCCCAATTCTGGGTACCACATGAAGATCAAGCCAGCCGACCGGCTCAAGACGTTCTTCGACGAGGGCCAGTATAGCCTGATCAGCGTGCCGTCCGTGCCGGTCGATCCGCTTAAGTTTCGCGACCAGAAGCGTTACATTGACCGCCTCAAGGAAAGCCGCGCCAAGACCGGCTATGAGGACGCCGTGCTGGTCGCTACCGGCAAGCTCTACCAGCGCGACATCACCGTTGCAGTACAGGATTTCGATTTCATGGGCGGCTCGCTCGGCATGGCAGCCGGGCAAGGGATCATCACTGGCCTTGAAACAGCGCTCAATCGCAAGACGCCCTTCGTGCTCTTCGTGGCCTCGGGCGGCGCTCGCATGCAGGAGGGCGTCTTGTCCCTGATGCAGATGCCGCGCACCACCGTCGCCGTGCTGCGTCTGCGTGAAGCGGGCCTGCCATTCTTCGTCGTCTTCACCGATCCGACCACGGGCGGCGTTACGGCCTCCTATGCCATGCTGGGCGACGTGCATATTGCCGAACCCGGCGCGCGCATCGGCTTTGCCGGAGCCCGCGTCATCGAGCAGACTATTCGCGAAAAACTCCCCAAGGGATTCCAGCGCTCGGAATATTTATACGAGCACGGCATGGTCGACATGGTTGTCCACCGCCACAATCTGCGTTCCACCATCGGCTCGCTCGCTTCCATCCTCACCAAGGGCGAACCGACGGGCGAACTGACCTCCACCGCGCCCACCCTTGCGCGCGCGAGCTTCCGTGATGCAGCTCTAGCTGCCGAAGGCGATGATGACGATCTAACAGCGCCCAGCGCTGCCCATGCCGAGTAGGCTCTTTACCCACACTTAAGAGCATTGGCTTAGCTTGATCGAACGACGACCGGCGGTGATCACCTCACCGCCGTCGATCTGTTGATCAGGGGAAGGGTCACCAGTGCTCAAACTATCCATGCCGATTGCACGAAAATTGCCGCTAGCCTTGATCGGCTCGGCTCTGCTGGTGAGTTTGGGTGTAGGGCTAGCAAGCTACAAACTGGGCTCCGATGCGCTGAGCACTGTCGCGCAGACCAATCTGGCGACTTTGGCCAGCGAGCGCGCTTCCCAGGTCTCGACCTATCTGCAATCGGTCGAAAACGACCTTGTGGCGACGTCCCGTTCGGAAGCTACCATCCAGGCCTTGCGTGATTTTGCGGGCGCATGGTTATCGTTCAAGGTCGATCCGACTGCCGAAGTGCGCAAATTGTACGTGGATGACAATCCGAACAAGCAAGATTTGGCGGCGCTGGAAACCCTGGGCACCACCGGCGCCTATGATGTGCCCCATACGCGTGCGCACAAAGGCTTTCGCAACCAGATTGCGGTGCGCGGCTACCGCGACCTTTACCTGTTCGATCTCAAGGGCGCTCTTGTCTATTCGGTTAACAAGCAAGCTGATTTCGGCACAAGCTTTGCCGAAGGCGGCCCCTATGCAGGGTCTGCGCTCGGCAAGGCTTTTAACGCAGCGATCGCCATCGAAAATAACGATGACATCGTTTTCGAGGACTTCTCGCCCTATGAAACTGCCGCCGGCTTGCCAGCCAGCTTCTTCGCTAAGCCTGTGTTCAACGCACAAGGTCGCAAGATCGGCGTGCTGGCGCTGCAACTGCCATCTGAGCGCCTCGATGCTGTTGTTGGCGATCGCAAGGGACTGGGTGAAACGGGCGAGGTCATCGTGGTCGGCTCCGACGCGATGTTGCGCTCGGATTCGACGTTCACAGCCGACAATGATGCGCTGCTGACCACCTTCACTACCCCAGTGCTCGACGCGGCTCTCGCCGGTATGCCAACCAATGGCGAGACCGTCGATTATCGCGCGACCAACATGATGGTCGCTGCGTCCCCTATCACCACACGTGCCCAGCCATGGGCCGCTGTCGCCATCATGTCCAAGGACGAGGTGCTCGCCCCTGTCGCCAATATGCGCAATATGATGCTGCTGATCGGCGCTGGTCTCCTTGCCGTTGTCGCTGCCGCAGGCTTGCTCTTTTCACGCACCATCACGCGCCCCATTACGCGCCTCACCGGCACTATGCAGGCCTTGGCTCAAGGCGATTTAACGGCAGAAGTACGCGGTGCTGAGCGCACGGACGAATTGGGCGCCATGGCTCGTGCCGTGGAAGTATTCCGCGAAAATGGCCTCAAGGTTGCCGAGATGACCGAAGCGGAAGCCGCACGCATTATTGCCAATCAGGCCGAACGCGCGGCCATGATGGTGACGCTGCAGCGCGCCTTTGGCGATGTCGTCGATGCTGCGATTGCAGGCGATTTCAGCAAGCGCGTCGATGCCGATTTCCCCGACGCCGAACTCAACGCTCTGGCGCGCTCCGTCAACAATCTGGTGGAAACCGTCGACCGTGGCCTGGGTGAAACCGGCGAAGTGCTCTCGGCGCTTGCCGATACCAATCTCACCCGCCGGGTGCGCGGCGATTATGAAGGCGCCTTTGCCCGCCTCAAGGCTGACACCAACGCCGTAGCCGAAAAGCTTGGCGAGATCGTTTCCCAGCTCCGCTCCACCTCCGGCGCTCTCAAGACGGCAACGGGCGAAATCCTCTCGGGCGCCAACGATCTGTCCGAACGCACGACCCGCCAGGCTGCAACCATCGAAGAAACCTCGGCTACCGTCGAGCAGCTCGCTGCTACGGTGCTTGAAAGCGCCGGCCGCGCCGAAGCCGCAAGTGTTCAGGCCAAGGCCGTATCGCGCACCGCCGAGGAGGGTGGCGAGGTCATGACCAAGGCCACTGAAGCCATGGATCGCATCACCGCTTCCTCGGGCAAGATTTCCAACATCATCGGTCTGATCGACGACATAGCCTTCCAGACCAACCTTCTGGCCCTGAACGCCTCGGTCGAAGCGGCTCGCGCCGGTGACGCCGGCAAGGGTTTTGCCGTGGTTGCCGTCGAAGTGCGCCGCCTAGCCCAGTCTGCCGCCAGCGCGTCCTCCGACGTCAAAGCGCTGATCGAGCAATCGGCCAACGAGGTCAAAGGAGGCACCAAGCTCGTATCCGAGGCTGCAACAAAGCTATCGTCCATGCTGACCTCGATTCGTGACAACACCATCGCGCTCGAAACCATCTCGCAGGACAGCCGCAAACAAGCTGGTGCGCTCAAGGAGGTCACAGTTGCCGTCCAGCAAATGGATGAAATGACCCAGCACAATGCCGCGTTGGTCGAACAAACCAATGCCGCCATTGAGCAAACCGAGGCACAGGCTGTCGAACTCGACCGAATCGTTGAGATCTTCACGATCGACAGCGCCCCGGTTCGTGCCGCTGCCAAACCTGCTCCTGCCGGTGCACGCGGCATCCAGGACAAGCTCAAGGCTGTCGCTGGCACCTACCTGCGCCGCGGCAACACTGCCGCTGCCATAGATAGGGACTGGTCCGAGTTCTAGTCGCTCAACACGGCCGGCAAGCTAAACTCGATGTCATTCCGGCTTGAGCCGGAATCCATCTTGAGATAGCGACAGCCCACTAGCTGTTGGCCAAACCTAACGAAGAGCCCCACATCTGAGCGGGCGCAAAAGCTTCCCTGTTGCACCTTCCCTGCATCGGCGCTACCTCAGCGGCATCTTTCCCCGGACCGTTCCCATGTCCCGCACCGATGCCATTCTCAAGCGCCTTTCGGGGCTCCATCCCAAGCTGATCGACCTCAGCCTCGATCGTATCCTGCCGCTGCTTGAGGCCTTGGGAAACCCGCACGAGAAGCTGCCGCCGGTCATTCATGTCGCCGGCACCAATGCAAAGGGTTCGACCATCGCTTATCTGCGGGCGTTTTTGGAAGCCGCTGGCAAATCGGTCCACGTGTACAATTCGCCCCACCTTGTGCGTTTTAATGAACGCATCCGGCTTGCAGGGAAACTAGTTGGGACACGGCGCCTGAACGATGCTCTCGAACGTGTCGAGCGGGTCAACGCCGGCTGCAACATCACCTTCTTTGAGATCACCACCACCGCCGCCTTTGTGCTTTATGCCGAAACCCCGGCCGATTACCTCCTGCTTGAGACCGGCATGGGTGGCACTTACGACACCACCAATGTCGTCAAGCACCCCCTCGGCGTCGTCATCACCCCGGTTGATCTCGACCACCAGGGTTTCCTCGGCAATACCATCGCTGAAATAGCGGTCAGCAAGGCCGGGATCCTCAAGCGCGGCAGCAAGGCCGTGATCGGCATCCAGCGCGAGGAAGGCCGCGCCGTGATCGACCGCGCCGCCCGCAAGCTGGGCATTACCCCGATCTGGCAAGGTGAGGATTTTCACGGCAGCGCGCAGGACGGACGCCTGGTCTATCAGGACGAAGCAAGCCTGCTCGATCTGCCGCCTCCGGCACTCCTGGGCCCGCATCAGTTCGACAACGCTGCCCTGGCCATCGCCGCCAGCCGGCATTTCGGGCTGCCGGTCGATGCTGATGCATTCGCTAAGGGCTTGCGCAACGTTGTCTGGCCCGCCCGCATGATGCCCCTGCACGGTAAGCTGCGCGACCTGCTGGGCACCAGCGCCGAGCTCTGGCTCGATGGTGGTCACAATGTGCATGGCGCTACGGCCATTGCCCAGGCCATCGCCGACATGAACCGCTCCCGTTCGGCCCCGCTGGTGCTCATCATGGGCATGATGAGCAATCGCTCCCCCGCCGAGTTCCTCGCCGCCTTCGAAGGGCAGATTGACCGTGTCTTTACCCTGACCGTTCCCGGCGAGCCCAATGCCCACACGGCCCAGGAGATTGCCGCGCAGGCAAAGTCCATTGGCTTGACCGCCATGGCTAAAAGCAATGTGACCAGCGCCCTGCGCGAAGCCGCAAAAATCCCCAATGCCCGCGTCCTGATCTGCGGCTCGCTCTATCTGGCCGGCGATGTCCTTGCCAAGAACGGCACGCCGCCGGATTGATTGTCCCACCATGCCCCAGCCGGCATCTTCTCAACAGGGGAAAGTCAGGTGGGTTCTTACATCCGGCCCTCAATATCGCCCCTGCTCACTTCCCACGAAGGGATCGACCGGGCTCGTTCCGGTGAATGCCTGGCGCCCCATGATCGCTTCCACCACAGCCGCCTGCATGGCCTCGTTGGAGCCATAGGCATTTACATAGGCAGGCACGCGCGGGGCATCATAAAGATAGTACGGCCAGCCGAAGCTGATCATCAGCGTGGGCAGATCATGCCAATAGCGCGCCATGGCACCGAACACCGAACCGGTAAGTTTGTGCCAATCAAGAAATATCCGGCTGCGCGTCAGCAGCGTTTCCTCGGCAAACAGATAAAGCACAAGATCAAACTCGCGCGGGCTGACGCTCATCCCGGGCTGGTATTGGGTGACCTCGAACCCCTCCATTGTGAGCCGCTCTGGGATACTCAGCGGCATTGGAACTGGCGCGAACGGCAACACGACCCCGCCCGAAAATACCAGCACCCGCCTGTACTTGCTTGGGGCAAGCGGCAGGATGTTGCGGACATCCTTGACCAGTGTCGGAACACGCGAGGTCACGCCCTTAACCACCAGGGCATTGGCATCGTTCTCCATCAGCCGACGGGCCGCAGCAAGGTCTGGCACCGGGCGCTCCGCTTTGTGTAGGCCCAGCGCGGCCTTGAGCGCCAGCACGCGGGTAACTGCCTCGTCCACTCGCTCCTGGCTCAGCCGCCCATCCGCCACAGCCTTCACCAGCCGCATCAGATCGCCATTGGGGTCATCGGAAAACAGGATCACATCACATCCGGCAATGATCACCTCGGGCAACACTTGATCACGTGGACCCCAGTCATTCATCCCTGCCATGGGCGTTGCGTCTGACACGATCAAGCCATTAAAGCCGAGTTCGCGACGCAACAGGTCCTGGTTCAACACCCGCGACAAGGATGCCGGTCGAAACGCCTCCGCGCCTGCCTCAGGGTCAAGCGCGCGCACGAATGCCGGAAAAGCGATATGTGCCGACATAACGCTCATCACGCCAGCTTCGATTGCTCGGCGATAAAGCCGGCCAAAACTTTGCTCCCACTCGGTCATGGTGAGCGGGTTCACGGTCGTTACCAGATGCTGGTCCCGATCGTCATAGCCTTCGCCCGGCCAGTGCTTCACGGTCGCGGCTACGCCATTGGCCTGAAACGCCGCGATCTGCGCCAGTGCATGCCGCTCGATGCGCTCTACATCGCTGCCAAACGAGCGCGTCCCGACGATGGCGCTGCGCCAGGCCGCATTGATGTCGACGACTGGCGTAAAGCTCCAGTTTAGGCCCACCGCCTGGGCCTCCTGAGCCATGATGGTCGAAATGACCGTAGTCGCTTCCACATCATCTACAGCGGCAAGCCCCAGCGGGTTGGGCACACCCGAGCCGAACGGCAGGCTCATCCGGCTCCCCTCAAGATCTGCCGAAATCAGCAGCGGCACCGCACTGTCGCTTAAGCCCTGCACGAGGCCAATCTCCGCCTCCAGATCTGGCGAATAGATCCGCGTTATGCCGCCCGGCTTGAAGCTGCGAACGGTTTCGCTGACCTGCTCCGGCTCGCCACGCGCCAAAAGTACGAACAACTGGGCCAACTTGTCGCGCGGCGAGAGCGCCTCGCGCGTAGCATGCACCCAGGCGATTGCCTCATTGTCCAGGTGAAATGGGCGGGCATAAAGATCGATCGCCACCGGGCATGCTCCTCAGTCTTTTTATTGTGGCGCAAAACCTAGCAGAGGCACGCAAAACAAAACACCGCCCGATTGCTCGAGCGGTGTTCGGTAAATCTATTGGTCAGGCGCTGTTTAAGCGGCGTGGCTTTCGAGCCATTTCGTGAGCCCAGCCTTGGGCGTACCGGCGCCGATCTTCATATCGGCAGCTTCCCCACCCTTGAACAGGATCATCGTGGGTATGGAACGCACGCCATATTTGCTTGCGGTGCCCGGATTGTCATCGACGTTGAGCTTCACGATCTTGACCTTGCCGGCCAGTTCGCTTGAAAGCTCGTCGAGCACTGGGGCGATCGCGCGGCACGGCCCGCACCACTCAGCCCAAAAATCCACGAGGACGGGCTCTTTGGAGTTGAGGACTTCCTCGCCGAAATTGGCGTCGGAAACATGAGTAGTCATGGGATTGTTGCCTTTTTGTTTTAGCGGCGGTGTGTCTGCGCTCAAAGTTGGGAAGAGTCCAGCCAACAACAAGCACGCTCACCGCATGGTGAAGCCCTTTGAACCAGCCGCTAGAAGATCAGGCGGCAGATTCATCAATGATTCCAGTTGTGTCCACAGGATTGTCGCATGCACGTCTCGTCCGGGGAAAAGCTGACCTGCAACCAACGCATATAATCCAAGCTGAGTGACATAGTTCCCCGGCACATCCTCTGCCCGCTCCGGGACCGACGCGTCGGATTTGTAGTCGATCACCGTTACCCCATGGTCGTCAACCACCAGCCTGTCGATCCGCCCTGCTAAACGGATGGGTTCGCCATCACGATTGGCATACATTAGGAACGGCACCTCCGCCCGGCTGTTGGGCCCGAAGAAATGTCGCAACTCCGGCCGCTGGAGGATCGACATGGCCTTGGCGCCCAGCACCGCGTGCCGTTCCGGTGCTTCGGGCAACAATGCCAGCAGCGCCTTGGGCACGATCTGCGGCCACAAGGCCGGCACGATCGGCACCAGATGCTGCAGCAGCGCATGCAAGACCACGCCTTCCCGCCGCGCGGCACCCGCATCGCGCGTTTGCTCCAAAAGGCTATCAAGCGCCTCGATCGGGCTCAGATGCCCTCGTGCCGTTGATGGCGACACGATCAGCGGCACCACCGGCTCGGGAACGTTCGCCAGTTCCAGCCCATCCACCGGCAAGGCGGCATGCGCGTCGTTGCTCTTTGCCGGCACTGGCGGCACCCGCTCGCGTGGATAGACTAGCGCCACCTCACGCCCGTCCTCGTCCATCTGGCTCTCTGCCAGCGGCCGCAGCGCCGTTTCGATCGCCTCGTACCAACTCCCGGCCAATTGCTTGTTGCGGTCGTTCCCTGGCGTCAACGCGCCCGTGACATAAAGCTCGTCCTCGGCCCGCGTCATGCCCACATAAAGCCGCCGCCAGTATTCGGCCTCGATATTGCCGTCGATCTCCTGCTTGTGCCCCAACGTTCCAGGCACATGGCCTTTGGCGCCTGCCGCGTGGATCAACAGCGGCCCCGGCGCGTCCGCCAGCACATAGACCGGCTTGCTGATTTGCTGCCCCATCGGCTTCTTGCAGGCATCGGCCAGGATCACGATCGGCGCCTCAAGCCCCTTGGCGCCATGCACCGTCATCACCCGCACGCCGCCACCCGTCTCGGCCAGTTCCCGCTTCACCGACACCGTGCGCGTTCGCAGACTGGAAACGAAGCCCTGCAGCGATGGCTGACTGGTCTGCTCGTGCTCGATGGCAAGCGCCAAAAGCTCGGCGAACACATCGTCCACCTCCTGGCCCATCCGCTTGTGAAAGCGCTTGAGCCCGCCCTCGGCATAAAGCACTTGCGCCAGAAATTCGAACGGCCGCTCGAAATCGAGCGCCCCCCGCCAGCGATGCAGCCGGTCCGCCGCCTCCCGGCAATAGGGCGCCGTGCATCGCTCCAGTGCCTGCCACAGCGTCTCGCCGTCCTCGCGCTGGCATAGATCGAACAGATCATCCTCGCTGACATCAAACAGCGGCGAGCGCAGCAGCGCCGCCAGCTGCAGATTATCCGCCGGATTGAGCAGCACATCGCACAACGCCAGCAAATCCATGACGGCAATGTGCCCGGTCACATTGAGCCGGTCGGCCCCCGGTGTCGGGATCTTGAGCTTGCGAAGGGCGCGGATCACTTCGGCAAACAGCGGCCCGCGCGCTTGCACCAGGATCATCACATCGTCCGCCGTTACCGGCCGTCCGCGTCCCGTCAGCGGCCGCCGGGCCTTGATCCAGCCATCGATTTCGCGCGCAATCCGCATCGCCACCTGCCGCGGTGCCGTCTGCTCGGCTTCGACTGTATTGATCGGCCATTCGCCACCTGCCGGCACCTCGCCTGTCTGCTGCACCGGTGGCCACAGCGTCACGCTGCCCCCGCGCATCAGCCGCGCCGTATTGTGGTGCACCTTTTCCGTTTCCAGCAGCGCCGCCTGGATAGGGGGCGCATCGCTCACCAGATCGACCGCCGCCAGGATCTCGGGCAGGGTGCGGAAACTGGTATGGAGCGGCAGCGGCTTGAACGGCGCCTGCACGTTCTCCGCCAGCCGCGCATACTCGCGCCCCGTCTCGCCAAAGAGCTTCGGCTCCGCACCCTGAAACGAATAAATCGACTGCTTCTGGTCGCCCACGGCGAACAATGATCGCGGCCGGTCCACCGCCCCGGCGCCGCTGAAGAACTCGGCCGTGATGGCCTTGACCACCCGCCATTGCTCGCCATTGGTGTCCTGCGATTCATCCACGAGGATATGATCGATCCCCGCATCGAGCTTGTAGCGCACCCAATCGGCCGATTGCGTCTCGAACAGCGAGGCAAGCTTGGACACCAGATCGTCGAAATCGAGCAGCGATCCGGCGCGCTTGCGATCCTCATAATGCCGCGCAATCGCCGCCACGATATCGAGCACCGCCTCGCTGCGGCTCACGAGCTTGAGCGGCATCAGGGCTTCGTCGAGCGCCACCACGCGCGCCTGCTCGGCTTCCAGCAGCTCGAACAAATCCGGCCGCGCCTTGCGCTGCGCGGCGTTCAGCAAATTGCTGCGCGGGCTGCGTGTTCCGTCGGCCTTTTCAACCACGAACAGCGAGCAAATCTGCCCGGCGGTCAGCCGCTTGGGGTCGAGCCGCGCCAGCATGTCGACCACGCGCGTGCCGGTTGCATTGCCATCGAAGGCCTCTGCAAAGGCCTGCAAAACCTCCGGCGTCAGGGCCGTGCTGCCGACAATTTCCCCGATTATGTCCCGTTCGGTTCGGTCGCCCACCTTGAGCAGCCGCCGCAGATTGCGTTTGCTCCCGGCTATATCGCGCAACACCGCCTTGAGCCTGCGCCCATCGCCAAGCGCCGCGTCGATGGCGCTCACGATCTGGCTGTCGCTGAGCGTCTCGAACAGCGTCTCGACGGCCCCCTCGATATGCAGCCCCTCCGCCAGCACCCGCTCGCGTGCCTGCAGCAGCATGCCACTGCGGTTTTCATCTTCGATGACGCTGAAGTCGAACGGCACCCGCGCTTCAAGCGGAAACCGATGCAATACCGACTCACAAAACGCGTGGATGGTCACGATCTTGAGCCCGCCCGGCGTTTCCAGCGCCCGCGCGAACAATGTCCGTGCCCGCTCGCGCATTGCGTCGGTCAGCCGGTCGCCCTCGATCTCCACCAGCTCTTTGTCGAGGAGGCGCTGATCCATCACCGCCCAAGCGCCTAGCGCACTCGCCACACGCCGCCGCATCTCGGCCGCCGCCGCCTTGGTATAGGTGAGACAGAGGATGGATTCCGGCTTCACGCCCGCAAGCAGCATGCGCAGCACGCGCCGGGTGAGCACATAGGTCTTGCCCGATCCTGCATTGGCTGAAACCCAGATCGACCAACCCGGATGCGCCGCCTGGGTCTGGTTGCGGGCCGTGTCGGAGGGCACCTGCAGCTTTCCTCGTTCCCCGCTCATAGCTCGCCCTCTTCGCCATCGACGGCCGTCCATTCGGCAACCCGCGCCAAATGATCATACGCTCCGGCAAAGCGCTGCCCTTGCAGCGGCAGCAGCCGCGCCGGCATTGCAACATCACCGAGCAGGAAGTGCACCACGTGCCGCTGCATGCGCCGCGATAGCTCGTCCGCCGCCTCCATTAGGCCATAACCATCCGCCGGAACGAAATCCTTGGGGATGAAGGCCTCGGGTCCCAATCCGATCTTGATATAGGTCAGCCGCGACGTCTCGGCGGCGCCTACGCCTTCCAGTGCTCCAATCCGCGCCATCTGCGCTTCAAGCAGCAATTGCGGCACTTCGAACGCCTGCATCGCGCCCTTGCTCGGCACCGCCCCGGTCTTGAAGTCGATGATTTCGAGCGTGCCGTCTGCCATTTCGTCCACCCGGTCGGCCCGGCCGCTCAGCACGAACTCCTCGGCAAGCTTGAGCGTCCAAAGGCCCTTGATCTCGGCATGCCGCTTCTTCACCAGCGGCTCACGAGCCCGCTCATGCGCGAGGAACTGCTCGGCAGTCGTCGCAAAGCGCCTGAGCCAGATGTCCCGCCGCTCAGCAATTCCCTCCAGCCCCGCAAACTTGCGCAGCGCGATGGCCTTGAGCACATCGAGCGCGTCGGGCGCCATGAAATCGTGCCCGTCGATCACGAACTGTGCAAAGATGTCGTGTGTGATGTTTCCCCGCTCGCGCGCATCGGGGTCCTCGCCCAACGGGTCCAATGGCCGCAGGCGCAGCACATGCCGCGCATAAATGTCATAGGGCGAGCGCATCAGCGTTTCGATCTCGGTGATCGACAGCTTGCGCGGCCGCAAGGCCGGTGCCGGTGCGGGCAGGGGGCGTTCGGCTGATATCGTGTGGGGCACCGCATCGATCCGCCGCGCCTGGTCGATCCAGTGCTGCCCCTTGCTGTGCCAACCCTTGGCAATTTCAGCGCCCGCAAAAGCCTCCAGCCGCTGCATCAGCCGTGAGGCGATGGCCGGACCCGATCCGACCCGCTCCGAAAAGCTGACGATGACCTCCTTGTTGCCGAGTCCTTGGGCAAAATCATGCGCCGCCTGCCCTTGCCGCCGCTCGGGCGGCTCCAGCCCCGCCGCAATCCGCATGCCCCGGCTCAGCCACGGCCCAGGATCGGCCGTTTCAGGCCATTTGTCTTCGTTCAGCGCCGATAGGATAAGCAGGTCAGGATGCTGCAGCCGCGCCTCCAATTGCCCCCAGATGGCAATGTCGTTGCGCCGTTCCTCGCGCGTGCGCACCTGAAAGCTCACCATCAAAGCCGCCAGCACGCCTTCCAGCTGCCGCGGCGCGAAACGATGCCCCTCCCCATATTGCGCCTTGAGCTGTGCCGCCCAATCGTCCAGTTCCGAGCGTCCGGGAATCTGCGCGCCATCCGCCACATTGGTGAAGGCCGCACACAGCGCATTGGTCAGATCGCTGGCGCAAATCGACGGCGCCTCGATCACCTTGACCAAAGGCTCCAGTGCTGCCTCGACCTTGTCCAGCAGCGCCGAGATCGCCTCTCCCTCATGTGGCCGCAGCCGCTGCGAGGGGTATTCCGTCGTGCCATCAAGATTGGCCTGCAGCAGGCTGCGCACGCTCGTCAGCCCCGGATTGAGCCTTTGCCCACGCAGCAAGCCCAGTTCCACCGCATCGGCGAGCCGTGCGATTTCCAGCCGCTCCATGCCAAACAGCGCCGCCCGGTTGCGCAGCAGGCTCATCAGATCCACCGGCGTGCAACCATTCACCGCCAGCGCCAGGATCTGCCGCAGCAGGCGCCCGGCCGCCGATTGAAACAGCGGCGCACCCGCCGCGTCGTCAACCGTGATGGTAAAGCGCTTGAGCTCCGCCGCGATGCGTCGCGCCAGGTTGCGGTCCGGCGTCACGATGCCGACCGTCTTGCCGTCTTCCAGCGCCTGCCGCGCCGCCAATGCGACCGCCCGCGCCTCCTCATCCTCATTGCGCGCCCGGATGACTGACAGCCCCTCGCTTGCCTCGCGCAGCTCAGCAGGCGCCAGCCGGTTCTCCGCCCAGCGTGCCGTATCCTTAGTCAGCGCCAGCGCGCGGTTCACCAGCACGGTGCGTGGCGCCTTGGCCTCAACCAGTTCGGTAACCGACTGCACCCCCGCACCCAGATGCCGCAGCAATTGCGCCAGCTGATATTGCGGGTGTCCGTGCGGATTGTTGTTGTGGTCGAGCAACGCCGCATGGTCGGTCGCACTCATCGTGCAATCGAGCCCCGGCAGCACCACCGCACCGCGCGGCAATTGGTGGATGGCCTTGAGCAGCCGTGCCGTAGCCGGGATCGACCCGGTCGAACCTGCCGCGATCACCGGCCGGTCGCCATAGATCAGCGGCGCCGCCATGGCCTGCCGGTCAAGCCGCTGGCTGCGGAGGCTAATCGCATCGGCCTTGCCGTTGGCTTGCAGCCAGTCCGGCCAGAACTGCAGCGCAATGTCCAAAAACCGCAGCGTCTGCTGCCAATAGGCGCTGAGGTTCGCCTCCAAATCCGAAACGATCGCCCGGATATCCCCGGCCGTGCGCTCCTCGCTTACAAGATCATCGATCAGCGCGCCGAGCGATTCGGCCATGGAGAGGATTTCTCCGGCCGTTGGCGGCGTTGAAAACGCCTCGCGTCCGCTTTGGGTGTTCGCCCAGGCGTCCACCAGTTGGGACAACACCAGCCGCCGCTCCAGGGGGGTGGCCGCAGGCGGCGGAACAGGGACGTCGAACGGCGGCAGGAACGGTTCTTCATCCTCCGCCTCGCCGCCAAAGATGCGGATATCGGGCAAAAGCCCATGGCCCAAAAGAGCAAATTCACTGGCTAGCGCCAGCTTCGCCCGTCGTGTGGGCACAACTATCGTCACGTCCGTCAGCCAAAACGGATGCGACTGGTCTGCCCCTCCCAGGAGGGTCCCATCGAGCACCTTTTGGGCCAATGTGCGCAGGAAAATCGAATGTGGTGCGATGGAATAGAGCGTCATTGCGAAAGCCGCCGCTCGGCCTCGGCCAGCGCCTCGGGATCACCCACGTGAAACCATGGCGCATCCAGCGCAACCCCGAAAATCGTCTCCCGCTCGATGCACTGTTCGAACAGATCGTTGAGCGACCAAGCTCCGTCCGGCGTGCCCTCGAACAGCCTCTTGCCGACCAGCGCCACCCCGCCATAGATCACCGGCGCCCCATAGTCGCGGGTAACAAGCCCTTGTGGCGAAAGACAAAAATCGTGGCTGCGCCCAAACCCAGACGCGTCCCTCGGATGCACGCAGAGCAGCACCATCTCGGCTCCATTGCCATAGCGCGCAATGATCCGCCCCAGAGGCATATCGCCCCCAACGGGCCAGAAGGCGTCGGTGTTCATCACGAAGAACGGGTCCGAATGCAGCATCGGCAAGGCACGCTTGACGCCGCCGCCGGTGCCTAGCAACTCTTCTTCCCGGCTGACCTTCAACAGCCCCCCGAAATGAGCCAGGATCTGGTCTGCCCGATAGTGCGCATTGGCCGTAAACCGTTTGGCGCCCTCAGTTTTTGCCGCCTCCATGATCCGCTCGATCAAGGGCACGCCGGCCACCGGCACCAAGGGTTTCGGCACGCTTTCGGTCAGCGGCCGCAGCCGCGTGCCAAGACCTGCCGCCAGCAGCATGACATCGGGGAATCGCTCGTTTTTGCTCATGGCCGGATAAGACCGGGCGCGTTTTGCCTTGTCTAGTGCGCTGGGCGACTTGCCCACTCAACAAGACTTGCGAGCCCGACGAAGGGGATGCCGGCATGCTCGGACAGGCCCGAGGCACAGGTGCTGACCGTGGAGACGCCGAGGGTGCAATTGGCCGGTATTTCGCTCCGGACAAAGCGTGTTGCGTGGGCGTTAAGTTCTGGAAAGAACAGGCCTTTATCGCCGGCATAGCCGCAACAGCTCATCGAACTTAGCACCGCGATGTCGTCCGCACAGGCGCCGGCAATGGCTTCGGTCATGGGCTGTTCGGCCAATCTTTGCGCCGAGCAATTGTGGTGCACGGCCACCACCGCGAGTTTTCGCACAACGGGCACTCGCGCTAACAGACTGTTAGCAATGAATGCCGCGGAATCGAGAACTGGTGCATCGCCGGGGAATTCGCGAAGATGTTTGGCGCAGGTGGAGGCATCGGTTACGACGCTGAGCCGTCCTGCTTCCGATAATGCCGAGAGTTCGCGCTTAAGCGCGCCGCCGACATTGGCTGCTTGTTCGGGAAAACCCTTGGACTGCCATGGCTGGCCGCAGCACTGTCCATTGGCGTGCTCGGGCATGATCACGTCGTATCCGGCGCGCTGGAGCAGGACCAGCATGGCCTCCGAAGCCGGCAGTAAATCATGTTCGGTCTGGGGGCTGCCGAACATGCGGGTGGCGCAGCTGGGGAAGTAAACCACCGATTGCTTGGCCGACTGCCCGCCGGCAACTCGCTTGGCCGCACCCGCACCGCTGCGCAGGGTTGGGGAGACGCGTGGCACGCGTTCGCCGGACAACCGGCGCGCTGCATCGGTGACGGCTGCCACGGCAGGTGCGGGCACGATTTTACGGGCGATATCAGCCAGCCCTACGCCGCCCCGCATCATGGTTTCCACTGCGCCGCGGTGATCGGCGGCAAAGCCGGCGACCGAACGCGCCGTGCTGCCCCGGCGCCGCTCGCGCTGGCCGATGATCATGGTGCCGGTTTCGATGCCCACCGGGCAGCGCGTGGAACACATATTGCAGGCCGCGCAGGTGTCGAGGCCGGGATATTGGAAATCCTCATCGAGCCGTTTGAGCCGCGCGGGGTCTTCGCCGGTGGCGCGCAGGCGTTCGCGTTCGCGCGTCACGGCAATGCGCTGGCGCGGCGACAAGGTCATCTGGTGGCTGGGGCAGGCCGGCTCGCAAAAGCCGCACTCGATGCAGAGATCGACCAGCTCATCGGCCGGCGGCATGACCTTCAAATTTTTGATGTGGACATGGGGGTCCGCATTGAGCAGCACGCCTGGATTGAGCAGGCCTTCGGGATCAAAGAGTGCCTTGATCCGGTGCATGATGCTATAGGCCTTGGTGCCCCATTCGGCTTCGACGAAAGGCGCGATGGCTCGGCCAGTGCCGTGCTCGGCCTTGAGCGAGCCGCCATATTGCACTGAGACGAGCCGGGACAAATCGGCGGAAAACCGGTCGAACTTTTCTGCCGAGCCGGGCTTGGAAAAATCATCGCTCATCTGGAAATGAAGGTTTCCGGCCAGCGCGTGCCCGAAGATGATCGCGTCCTCGTAGCTGTGGTCATCCAGCAACTGGCGCATGTCGAGCACGAACTCCGCGAGCCGCTCGATGGGCGCGGCGACGTCCTCGGTCAGCATGGACGTGCCCTTGGGCCGGGCTGCGCCGCCCGAGGCAAAGAACCCCTTGCGGATGTCCCACAAGGCATGGCTGCGCATTTCGTCGGTGGAGAAATCGATGTGCGTCGCGCCGTGCCGGCCGAGCAGGTCGACAGCCTTGGCTGTCTCTTGGGCCAGCGTTTCGGCATTAGGTGCTGTCACATCGATCAGAACCGCCGGAGAATTGCCGGTGAGCCAGGGCAGGAGCGGCGCCATGGGCGGCAGGTGCTCCACCGTCTGCAGCGCCCGCCGCTCGATATATTCGGCTGCCGTGACGCCCGTCGTGACCTGCACGCCGCCATTGGCCATTTCGATGATCGCCCGCCCCGCCGATTGCGGATCGGGGAAGGGCACCAGGGCCGTTGCCTTGTGCGGGTGCTCGGGCACGGTGTTGTAGGTGACTTCCGACACAAAGCCGAGCGTACCTTCCGAACCCACCATGAGGTGGATCAGGATATCGAGCGGGTCATGGTAGTCGACCAGCGCGTTGAGCGAATAGCCGACCGTGTTCTTGATGCGGTATTTGTGCCGGATCAGGGCGACGAGGTCCGGATCGGCCATGACCTCGCGGTGCAGTCCGGCAATGCCGTCAAGCATGGCTGCGTGGGTGATGCGGAACGCATCCCGGCTCGCCGCGTCGCCCGAGTCGAGCATGGTCCCGTCGGTGAGCACGATCCGCAGGCGCGCCATGGTGTGATAGGTGTTCTGCGCGACGCCGCAGCACATGCCCGATGAATTGTTGTTGACCACTCCGCCAATCTTGCAGGTCGCTTGCGAGGCGGGATCGGGACCGATCTTCTTGTTGAAGGATTTGAGCGCCCGATTGGCATGGGCGACGATAATCGCGGGCCCCAGCGTTATCTGCTCGGCGCCCGGATGAATCTCGAGCTTGCGCCAGCCATCGCCAAGGACGGCCAGCACCCCATCTGTCACCGCCTGGCCCGACAGCGAGGTTCCCGCTGCCCGGAACGTGATCGGCAGCTTCTCCGCCCGCGCGGCGGCCATCACCGCGCGCACCTCGTCCTCGGAATTGATGAAGACCACCGCCGCCGGGATCAGCCGGTAGGAGGAAGCATCGCCACTCCAGGCGTAGGTCATCAGCGGATCGGTGAACATCCGGCTTTTGACCTGGCCCTTGAGCCGGGCGACGAGGCGTTCGCCTGCTGCCTGCCGGTCAGGAAGCGCAGCAGTTTGCTGGGTCGAAGAAAGAAGAACTTGGTCCATGCGTGCAAACTAACATGTTAGTGCGGGCAGCTAAAGCCCTACCATCTCTCTCGGCGGTCCAGGGAAGCGGCTATACTCGGTCAATGTTGCGGCATCTCCTAGCAGATCATGAACTGCTCGCGCCGCCTGATCGATGGAGGAATGCACATAAGCATAGGCGCCCGAGTCTGAATTAGCGATGGCGATCCGCCCCCAAGGCTTGCGCGCAGTCTCAATAGGCAACGGACCATCGGGCCAGAACTGGTCCCAGGGACGCATGTATTCGAGCGCATAGCCGTGGCTCCAGCGGTTGCAGGTTATTGCCTCAATATCGCGTGCCGGATCAAAGCCGTAAGGTCCCAGTGCCCGAAGGAGCATGTCGCGAATTTCGCGCTCCATATCCTCAAAGCTCATGCTCATCATGGCGTAACGGCCAGCCTGCGCCTGCTCGCGCGGGGACAGTGTCGCATCGCCGGTGACTGGAATCTTTGAAAGATGCAGAATCACGGGGTCACTTGGTTTATCGGCAAACCTGTACGAGCCGATGGAAACGGGAAAATCGATCTCCGCCCCGCCCCAGAAGCCCGTCACTTCCGAAAAGCCGGCAATGCCGGCCTTGTCCAAAGCTTCCCAATTGCGCAGCAGCACATTGGTATAGATGAGTGGCACCTTGTGCTGGTCGTTGAGTGCCTCGACCTGCGCCGCACTGAGCTCGTCGGTCAAATAGGGGATCACGCGATGCCAGCAGGCAAGCACCACCTGATCGCCTACCACGGTCTTGAGCGTCTCGCCTTCCAGATAGGTCAGTGTCACGCTCTGCGCCGCCTCTAGTGCGCCATCGTGCTTGACCCGGACCACCGACGCATTGAGCCGCAGGCGCACCGGACTGCCGGCAAGATCAAGCGCGTCGTAGTCGACAGGCGTCGTCACCAGATCTTCCATGCTGTTGCCGGGCAGCGCCTGGGGGACCAGGGCCCGCACCAAGGCGCGCGCAACCCCGGCATTGCCGTCGGGAAAGTGGTAGATGTAGTCGTCCGGGTCGGTCAGAGCCAAACGCCCCGAAGGGCTCATGGTCTTGTACGGCACATCGCCCAGATCGAGGCCATCAAAGCCCGGGTTCCAATTGCCCCATGCGTCAAGCGCTGTCGTGCCCTCAATGCCCATGCCGAAATAGGCCTCGGTCGAGTGCTGGAAATATTTGACCAGCTGCGGATCGTAGCCGCAGATCTTGGTAAGGAAATCGGCATAGCTGGTCTGTGCCAGGATGGCGAACTTCTCCTCCCGCGTCTTGCCAGGGAGGTAGTCGGGCGGGCGGTCGATGAGCTCGATCAAATCGGCCTTGGCCTTCTCGTTGAGCGGTGTTTCCCCGACCCAATCGGCGGCCAGATCACTAGTCACCACGAGCTTGTCTTCGCCGCCCCAATCCGCACCGCGGAACAGGATCGCGTCGCCAAGGCCGCGCTCCTCGTGCCATTCTCCGTCATAATAGTCTTCGAACTTCTCGACCTCGATACCGATGTCATCGAGCACATCCTTGACCAGCGGCGAAAAATAGCTCGGCGTTTGCAGCGATTGGGAGCCGCCATAGCCGATGATCGTCTTGCCATTAGACGCCACGAACTCGTTGCGAGTCGCGTGCCCGCCAAAGTCCTCGTTGTTCTCAAGGATCAGGACGGTAGCGCCGGGCTTTTGCCGCTGGAACAGCCGCGCTGCCGCAAGTCCCGAAATGCCGCCGCCGACGACCACCAGATCGTAGCGCTCGCCTGTGTCGCTGACCGGCGGTGCCTTGTCCCAGAAGGTGCCGTCGCGCACTGCGTGCATGATGTTCATGGCCGCTTCGCTGTGGCCACGAAGCCCCGCGATCTTGGGCGGATAAGCAAGTCCTTGCGCCTGAGCCTGCCCGGGCAGCAGCGCACTTGCTGCCAATCCGGCTGTAAACAGTGCCACGCCGTTCAGAAAATCACGCCTTGTGATCGGGCGATCCATGCCAAGTTTCCGATCGTGTTCCGACCAGTTCATCTCGTGCCCCCGAGTTCGACTGGGGGAAGCATGCCGAGATTTCAGCGCGGAAACAATCGGGGTGGATGCTTTTGCGCCCGCCCCGATCAAGAACTGCTAGAGATCTACGTCGTCGTCATCGCCCAGGGCTGCGATGTCCGCCGCGGCCTTGCGCAAGATTTCGGCGGCATGGCGCTGCTGGTCTTCGCTCGACTTGCGGGCCTTCTTGATGGCGGCCTTGAGCTCGCGGCGGGCGTCGTTGAGTTCGGGGACGACATCCTTGAGATCGCGGTCGGCGGGCTCGGCGCTCTGCTGTTGCCAGAAATTTTGGCCGCGTCCACGTTGGGACTGGCCCTGCTCAGGCTCCCCATCGTTGCGCCCGAACGGCCAATCGGCCTTTGCGAACTCGCGGAAGCGGCTCATCTGCTCACCGGCTTTCGCCAGGAACGCCAGCGTCGATTCGATCGCCTCGCGGTTGTCGGCCAGGTGCGCGCGGCCCTCATCGGTGATCGTGTAAAGCTTCTTGTTGCCTTCTGTCTGCGAAGTCACGTAGCCGGCTTCTTCCAGAAACGTCAGCGCCGGATAAACGATGCCGGGGCTGGGGGCGTAAAAGCCGGCGGACTTTTCCTCGATGGCCTTGATGAGGTCATAGCCGTGCCGCGGCTGCTGCTCGATAAGGTACAGCGCCACGAGCCGGACATCGCCCGCCGCAAGCATGCGCCCGATGCGGAAATTGCCGCCCATATTGCCCCAGTCATTGCCGCCTTCCATGCCGGCAGCCAAGCGGCCCCAGCCACGGCGGGCCATGGCTTCCATGCGACGCCAATTAGGTTCGCCATTTCTCCAATATGTCATGATCAGTCTCCGATATATCGCAAAGCCCTGCACAACAGGTCGGCACTGCCTCCGCCGCTTTCAAGATATATCTTACGATTGTTTGTTGCTGTTCCTGGTGCAAACAAAAACCCCGCGCCGGAGCACGGGGTTGAACTTGTCAGAACTGCAGGTAGATCAGGCCTTGCTGCCGCTTGCCGCAGGCTTGTCGAACTGCCCGTGCTTGCGGAAACGCCACATGTAGCTGGGCAGGATCGTGTCCATGGCAATCGGCGTGATCCCGAAGGCGGCAAAGGTGCGCTTTTCGCGGATCGCCTCGTCCGACACCACATTGTCGACGCCGAGCAGTTCCACCTGGTCCGATGTCAACAGCGGCGGAAATGGCAGGATGGCGAAGGGCAGCGCCATGAGCTTGGCAATTCCTGCCGGAAGCGGCAGCAGCGGCCGGTTGCGCTGGGTTTCGCGCTTCACGCGTTCCATCAACTGCCGATAGGTCTCGATCTGCGGGCCGCCAAGCTCGTAGATGCGCCCGGTCTTGACCAGCCCTTCGGCTGCCATGGCAATGGCTTCGGCCACATCGCCGACAAAAGCCGGCTGGAAGCGGGTTTCGCCGCCGATCAGGGGCAGGATGGGAAACCACTTGGCAAGCGACCCCATCAGATTGAAGAAGCCGTCATCGGGTCCGAACAGGATCGAGGGCCGCACGATCACCGCGCTTGGGAAGGCCTTGAGCACACCGCGTTCGCCCGCCAGCTTGCTGTCGGCATAGACGCTGACCTGGGCGGCCTTGTCGACGCCCAGCGCCGACATGTGCACCAGATGCGTCGCGCCCAGGCGCTTGGCGGCATCGGCGATCATCACCGCGCCCTTGTTGTGCACGGCATCAAAGGTCTGCTCGCCGCGCTCGTAGCCGACCCCGACCAGGTTTACGACAATGTCGGCGCCGGCAATGGCCCGCTCGATCGATGGCAGATTCCGGATATTGGCTTGGATGCGCACCACTTGGCCCACGCCCCCGCCCAAAAGCGTTACATGGCGCGTCGCGTTCGGCCGGCGCACGGCCACGCGCACCCGGTGCCCGCGCTGGGCCAAAGCCTGCGCCACTTGCGTGCCCAGAAAGCCCGAGCCGCCGAATACCGTCACAAGCTTGGGTTCGAGGCTGTTCATGGGAAGGCTCCAAAGGGCAACAAAATGTTCCCGCTTCTATCGCATGCTCGCGGCCCCTGTCGAGGGCTACGGCGCCGCAGAGGACTTGACTCCGGCTTACAAATGTTCTTCTTTCGTTCTCAGTGAATTGGGAGGGCCTTATGCCTGAACGCAAGACTTATGTTGGCCAGTGTCATTGCGGGGCTGTCCGCTTTTCCGCGACAACCGATCTGTCCGGCTTGGGGGATTGCAATTGCTCGCGCTGCCGCCGCTTGGGCTGGGTGATGCAATCGGTGCCAGAGGCCGACTTCACGCTCGAAAGCGGTGCGGACCGCCTGGTGCTCTACCACTTCAATACCCACAAGATCGATCACCAGTTCTGCCGCGATTGCGGTATCGAGCCATTTGCGAGTGGGACAGACGACCAGAGGGGCAAGACCTTCATGGTCAACGTCAATTGCCTTGAAGGCGTGCCGCAGATTGATCTGGCGGCGATCACCCATTGGGATGGGGCAAACTGGTAAGGCGGGAGACAAAGCACCATCCTGCTGCAAGAAAGCTGATTGACATCCTCTTGTGGGGCCCCTAGTTACACCCCCGCTTGCCCAGATGGCGGAATTGGTAGACGCGCACGGTTCAGGTCCGTGTACCGCAAGGTGTGGAAGTTCGAGTCTTCTTCTGGGCACCAGAATTTGAAAACCCCGGTCACGATTAAAATCGTGGCCGGGGTTTCGCTTTAGCGCTTCGGTGCAGGCAAGCCCGTCTTCAGGCTGCTGCACGCCTTCCCAACGCCTTTTTGCTGTGCCAAGAGGGCAGCAAGGATAATCAACGAGCACATCATGGCCATCAGACTGCACCGCGGCGATCTGCCCAATCTTTCCAACTATGGCCGCGAAGTCGCCATCGATACCGAAACCATGGGCCTTCACCCGCACCGTGACCGCCTTTGTGTCGTGCAGCTGTCGCCCGGCGATGGCAGTGCCGACGTGGTGCAGATCCCGCAGGATGCCAGCGAAGCGCCGAACCTGGTCAAGTTGCTCTCGGATCCTGCGGTAACCAAGATCCTTCACTATGCGCGCTTCGATGTCGCCGTGCTCAAGAACCGTTTCGGCGTCGTGACCGGGCCGGTCTATTGCACCAAGATCGCTTCCAAGCTGGTGCGCACCTATACCGACCGGCATGGCCTTAAGGACCTCGTGCGCGAATTGCTCAATGTCGATCTTTCCAAGCAGCAGCAGAGCTCGGATTGGGGTGGCGACAAGCTCAGCGATGCGCAACTCGAATATGCCGCATCCGACGTGCTCTATTTGCACGATCTCAAGCGCCATCTCGATCGCATGCTGCAACGCGAGGGCCGCACGGAACTGGCCCGGCAGTGTTTCGACTTCCTCAAGACGCGCTGCGAGCTTGATCTGCTGGGTTGGGAAGAAACCGACATTTTTGCCCATAGCTGACGAAAAGGCAGATGAGCAGTCACGCCCACCAAGACCGGCTGGCGATCTACCGGCGCCTTGAGCAGCGCAACAGGATTGTGGGCGTTTTGCGCCTGGCGGTGCCGCTGGTGGGTTTGCTGGTTCTTCTGGCGCTGCTCATCCAGATCTACCTATCGAGCTTTGGCGACCGCTTCAGCATCGGCCAGATTACCGTAACGCCCGACAATGTTTCGGTCGAAGCGCCCGAATATGCTGGCATATTGAGCAATGGCACGACCTACCGCGTCAATGCTGCAACAGCCAAGGCCTCGCCCGGCCAGACGAACCTGATATCGCTCACGAATGCGGGCCTCACCATGACCAAGGCCGATGGCGTCATGGTCAACGTCAATGCCGACTTCGCCGTTCTCGACACGACAGCTGAAACCGTTACCATCAAGGACCTGGCCTATGTCGAGGATTCCACGGGAACCAGCGGCATCATTGCGGACTCGGTCTTCAACTATTCCGACCAAACCTTGGTGGGGCAGGGGCCGGTAAGCCTGGAATATGCCGATGGCACAACCCTGGACGGCGAGGGAATTGCCTACAATTTAGAGCAAGCCAACTGGACTTTTACCGGAGCGAACGTCACCTTGCCGCAAACGCCTGGAAGCCAAACAGCCGGAAGCCAGCAGCCATGACAAAAATTCTTGCAGCCTTGCTTGCGCTTGCCACCCTTGTCCTGCCCGCCTTTGCGCAACAGCAGAAGGTCAACATCACGGCCGACCAGTTCACCGTCGATGAAAAAACCAAGCAGGCGGTGTTTTCCGGCAATGTGGTGGTGGTGCACCCAAGCGTTACCGTCAATGCCGACAAGGTCGAGGCTGTTTACGGCAGCGCTGGCGCCAGTGATATTCAGAGTTTTGTGGCGACCGGGGCCGTGACGCTCGACACGCCCGACCAGAAAGCCACCGGCGAACGCGCTGTGTTCAATCCGGGCGATCAATTGCTGCGCCTGACCGGCAACGTCAAGGTCACCAACGCCAGCGGCACGGTGGATTCTCAGGAACTGGTGGTGAACCTTGCCACCAATGTCTCGACCTTCACCAGTTCCGGCAGCGGCCGGGTCACCGGCGTGTTCACCTCGCAATGACCGAGGCGCCCGCCAAGCCGCGCATCGACCAGACGGGTTGGCTGGTAGCCCATAGCCTTGCCAAGAGCTTTGGTAAGCGCGTGGTGGTGCGCGATGTGTCGATTGCCGTGCGGCGCGGCGAAGCGGTAGGGCTGCTCGGCCCTAATGGGGCAGGCAAGACGACGGTTTTCACCATGATCATGGGCCTGGTCAAACCCGATCACGGCGCCATAAGCCTTGATGGACGCGCCATTACCCATCTGCCGCTGTTCCAGCGCGGACAATTGGGCATCGGCTATCTTCCCCAGGAGCCCTCCATTTTTCGCGGCCTTACCGTGCGCGGCAACATCATGGCGGTGTTGGAAAACCATGTGCGTAACAAGGCGGAGCGCCAGGCACGCCTACAATCCTTGTTAGAAGAGTTCTCCATCGAGCATCTGGCTAGTGCCAATGCCCTGGCGCTGTCGGGCGGTGAACGCCGGCGCGTGGAGATCGCCCGGGCCTTGGCGGCCGATCCGGTCTTTATGTTGCTCGACGAACCCTTTGCAGGCGTCGATCCCATCGCTGTCGCCGAGGTGAAGGGGCTGGTCAAGCAATTGACCCGCCGGGGCATCGGCGTCCTAATCACCGACCATGCCGTACGCGAAACCCTGGGGCTGGTCGATCGCGCCTATGTCATTCACGGCGGCAAGGTGATGATCCAGGGCCGTCCCGAAACCATCAGTGCAGATCCTGATGCGCGTCGCGTCTATCTCGGCGAGAACTTCGAGATCTGAGTGCGACACTTGGCATGGAACTTGCCCTCCGGCTTGCCTGCCCAATAAAAATGCGTCATGTTCCGGCCGGGAAGTTGCCGGCAATTGCTGGAAGTTTGCGCTAAAGGTCTTGTAGTCTATGGCTCTTTCGCCGCGTCTAGAGTTTCGCCAGGCTCAAAGCCTGACGTTGACGCCGCAGCTAATGCAGTCGATCCGTCTGCTGCAATTGAGCCATCTTGAGTTAAACGTGTTTGTTGAAACCGAGCTTTTGCGCAATCCCCTGCTCGAGCGTGAGGATGGTAGCAGTGAGCCGGACGAAGGCGGCGAAGCCGTCGAGCGTTCAACGGAAATCAACGCCTACGAAGACACCGTCGACCGGGCCGATCGCATCCAGGATGCGGCTTCGATCGCCGATGGCTATGACACAGCCGTTGAGAACGTTTTTCCCGACCAGGGCGCTCAGGATCAGCTGAACCCACAGACCCGGCTTGATCGCAATGGCGCAAGCGAGACAGGCGAAGCGCCTGATATCGATCAGTTCGTCGCCTCCCGGCCGCTGCTGAGCGAACATTTGGAGGGCCAGGCCCATATGATCCTGCGCACGCAAGCCGACCGCTTGATTGCGCGCCATCTGATCGATGGGCTCAACGAAGCGGGGTATCTCACAATAGAGCTGGAGCTTCTGGCCGAGCAGCTTGGTGCCGAACTAGCGGATATCGAGGCTGTGCTACAGGCGCTGCAAGGGTGCGATCCGGTCGGGGTCTTTGCTCGTACCGTTCCGGAATGCCTCGCCATGCAGTTGAGGGAGCGCGACCGGCTCGATCCTATGATGCAGGTCTTGCTCGACAATCTCCCCATGCTGGCGGAGCATAACATGAACGGGCTCATGCGCGCCATCGGGTGCGATCGTGAAGACCTGCTCGATATGTTGAGTGAAATTCGCCGGCTCGACCCTCGCCCCGGTTTGGCTTTCGACTCAGGCCCGGTCGAATCCATCGTGCCAGACGTGTTCGTGCGCCGCGGCCCGGATGGCGCCTGGCAGATCGAGCTCAACAGTGAAACGCTGCCGAAGGTCTTGGTCAACCGCGTCTACTATGCCAGCGTTAGCAAAAAGAGCCGCAACACGGCGGAAAAAGCGTTCCTCAGCGATTGCCTGCAAACGGCCAACTGGCTCACCAAGAGCCTTGACCAGCGCGCCCAGACCATTCTCAAGGTTGCCGCTGAAATCGTGCGCCAGCAGGATGGCTTCTTGACCCATGGCATCGCCCATCTCAGGCCCATGACCCTCAAGATGGTCGCCGAAACCATCGAAATGCATGAGTCCACCGTCAGCCGCGTCACGGCCAACAAATACATGGCCACGCCGCGCGGCCTTTATGAAATGAAGTACTTCTTCACGACCGCCATTGCTTCGAGCGATGGTGGGGGTGAGCATTCTGCCGAAGCTGTGCGCCACCGTATCCGCCAGCTTATCGAGGCCGAGCAATTAAGCGACATCCTCTCTGACGACACGATCGCTGAAATCCTCAAGAAGGAGCAGGGGATCGACGTGGCGCGCCGCACCGTGGCCAAGTACCGCGAGGGGATGAACATCCCCTCGTCCGTCATGCGTCGGCGGCAAAAGAAAAATCTCGCCAGCGTCAGCTAGGCTTTGCGTTCGCGAAGCCTAAGGCCAACCTAAGGCGAAGTCCAAGCTATAAAAGAACCAGAAAGCCGGTTCGCGCATTGCGCCTTGCGAGCGCGAGGGTCTAGCATCCTCTATGCCGCCTCCCCACATCTGCAGGAGCGGCAGACGCGATCCCGAAACCGGGAACCGGCTTCGGAGATCCTCGTGTCCAACGACAACAAGGAAGAGGAAGCCATGCCCCTACGCGTTTCAGGAAAAAACATGGACGTTGGCGATGCACTCCGCGGCAAGGCGGAGGACCATTTCGAAAACGTGGTCGGCAAATATTTTGACGGCGGCTATGACGGCCATTTGACGCTGACCCCCGATGGTACCGGTTATCTTGCCGACTGCGTCGTGCATCTGGATTCAGGGGTCATACTCCAGGCCAAAGCACTGGGTGGCGATCCCACATCAGCCTACGAAGTTATGGCTACCAACATCGAAAAGCGCCTGCGCCGCTATAATCGCAAGCTCAAGCAGCGGCCCCGCGGTATCAATGGCGTCGAGGATGGCCTGACCGCGCAATATACCGTTTTCGGCTCTGGCGACGAGAACGATGAGCTACAGGAAGACTATGCGCCGCCGGTTATAGCCGAAAGCACCAAGAATTTGCGCCAGCTCAGCGTGGAGGAAGCTGTCATGGAGCTTGACCTTACTGGTGGCCAAGTTGTGATGTTCCGCCATGCTGGACATGGCGGGTTGAATGTGGTCTACCGCCGCTCCGACGGCAATATAGGCTGGATTGATCCAGCATTGAGCGCGAACTAGCGCGCTCCACAGCCCTAATCTGGTAGACTCCAAGGCGATACTATATGGATTTGGCCGACATTCTGGCGGAACGCGCCGTGCTTTACTGCACGGCCGTACAGACCAAAAGCCAGTTATTCAACCAACTTGCTGTCCAGGCAGCAGAGATCACGGGATTTCCCGCGCAATCCATTCTCGATGCGGTCAATGCCCGCGAAGAGCTTGGCTCGACCGGGCTGGGCAATGGCATTGCCATTCCCCATGGCAAGGTCGCGGGCCTTAAGCAAGTTACGGCCGTTTTCGCCCGGCTGGAGCAGCCGATCGAGTTCGATGCGGTTGATGACCAGCCGGTGGATATCGTGGTCATGCTGCTGGCGCCCGCTGGGGCTGGGGCCGATCATTTAAAGGCCTTGTCCCGCTTTGCCCGCATGTTGCGAACAGATGATGTTGTGGCGCAGGTTCGGGGCAGCACCGAGCCTTCGCGCATCTATGCGTTGCTGACCGCCAGCACCACCACCCATTACGCCGCATGAAAACAAAAGGCCCCGCAGCCAATAGCTGCAGGGCCTTTGCTGTTGAAGCTGGTCGGCACGCCTAGTGCAGCGTCGCCAATCCCAAATTCTTGTCGCCGAGCCAATCGACAACCGCATCTTCGGTGTCGGTGACCAGGAGCGGCGTACCATCAGCCGACATCAGCAACTGATATTCAGCCTCCGCCTCGAACTCTGCCTCGGTGATCATCTCGCTGAGCACTGCGCCGCTGACCGGGCGCACATAGGCCACCGCGTCGCCGCCAAGTGCTGCGAACTGGGCCCGCGTCAGAGATTTCAGTGGGTTGAGGTACGCATGTGCGGCGGCCTCGTTGCTGTTCTTGTGATACATGTGTCGGCCCTTTCCTCAGACTGAGCGAATTTCGATACGCCGGGCGATCTTGGGCGCGTGTGGGCGCTCTATGGTAACAACGAGCATACCATGCCCTAAAGTTGCATCCTTAACGAGCATGCCCTCGGCAAGAAGGAATGAACGCTGGAATTGCCGCGCTGCAATGCCGCGGTGAAGGAATTCCTTAGCAGGGTCGTCCTTCTGCTTGCCGCGTACGATGATCTGGTTGTCTTCCACGACAACATCGAGCTCGCTGGCGCCAAAGCCTGCTACCGCAATCGAGACCAGGAACCGCTCGGTTCCATCCTCGGCAACGCTGCGCTCGATATTGTAGGGCGGATAGCCATCGGCTGACTTGGTGAGCCGGTCGACTCGCTCCTCAAAGCTCTCAAAGCCGAGGAGAAAAGGGGCAGAAAACACCGAGATACGCGACATTCAACCCGTCCTTGATAATCAAGCAACGTTAGGGCAGGCGACCCAAAGAAGTGGCATCGTCCGCTTGATCCAGGATATGGGGCAGCGGCGTAGTCTGTTCAAGACCAGAGTTTTCCCATGACCCAAACTGTTGCCGTTATTACCCCTGCGTGGAAGGCCGAGGACACCATCGTCACAACCGTCCAGAGTGTTTTGGACCAGACCCATGCTGATTGGGAGCTGTGGCTGGTTGCCGATGACGGCGCCGATTACGAGGGGTATTTGGCAGGGAACGGCATTCGCGACAGCCGCATCAAATATCTGTCAAGTGGCGGCAAAGGGCGCGGCGCGTCCAACACGCGCAATGTGGCGCTCGAGGCGATCACCGCGCCCTATGCTGCCATTCTGGATGCCGACGACCGGCTGAAGCCGCAAAAGCTCGAACGTGCGGTAAGTGCCTTGGAAGAGTGTGGGATCGTCACATCGGCGCTTGATGTGATGACCGACCGATTCGAGCATCTGCGCTTCGTAGGGAAGGGCCCTGATCGGGAACTCACCCCAGGGGCCCACAAATGGATCAGCTTTTCGATGGACTCCATGCTGGTCTGGGACCGGCGCAAGGCCGATGGGCGCTATGACCCCACCATGAGCAACATGACGGATCTCGAAATCCTGCTACAGCTCTATCGCACTGTGCCGCGTTCGTTCCACCTTGGCACGCCGCTCCATGACTACATCAAGCGCTCAACCTCCATGAGCAATGGCAAGAATGTCGCCGCCGGCATGATTGCGTCCAAGACGACGATCCGTTCGCGGCTGATGGAAGGCTATTACGGCCTGCCCGCCGAGGCGGTGGACAACCTGGTCCAATTCCTCGATGTTTCGCTGCGGGCCGAAGCCCTTTACGAGGCTGCGCTTGCGGCCCATCCGGGGCTCCTCTTCGAGGACCATCTCGAGCCGATGTTGCGGGCAAGCCGGTGAGTGATCGGAGCACTTGCCATTGGCCGGCTTTCCCCCTATAGAGCCGACTTCTCCGGACCGCCCGGCCAAAAGGCATGCCGTGGCGGTTCTTGAATGCGATGGGCCCAAATCCATCCGAACACATCTAAAGGACCCGCAAAATGCCCAAGATGAAGACGAAGTCTGGCGCCAAAAAGCGCTTCAGCTTCACAGCGACCGGTCGTGTCAAGGCAGGCGTCGCCGGCAAGCGCCACCGCCTGATCAACCACAACGCCAAGTACATCCGCACCAACCGCGGCACCAAGATCCTGTCCAAGGGCGACGAGGGTCTGGTCAAGTGGTACATGCCGTACAACCGCTAACGCTGAAAGGAAGCTGACACATGTCACGCGTTAAAAGAGGCGTTACCGCTCACGCTCGTCATAAAAAGGTTCTGAAGGCTGCGGAGGGCTATTATGGCCGCCGCAAGTCGACGATCCGTATCGCCAAGCAGGCCGTTGAAAAGGCCGGCCAGTATGCTTACCGCGACCGTCGCGTCAAAAAGCGTAATTTCCGCGCCCTTTGGATCCAGCGCATCAACGCTGCCGTCCGTGACCATGGGCTGACCTACGGTCGATTTATCGACGGCCTCAGCAAGGCTGAGATCGCCGTTGACCGCAAGGTGCTGAGCGATCTGGCAATCACCCAGCCCGACGCATTCGGCGTGCTGGTTGCCAAGGCCAAGGCTGCGCTTGCTTACCTCGAAGGGGTGGACGCTACCACCCACGCTCGCGTCACCGCCTGATCCTTAGCCAAGCTGAGGCCAAATCAACGCCTTGCGCTGTTTCCGGAAGGAGATAGCGCGGGGCGTTTTGTTTTGGCTGCCGCTAAGAGCTATGGCCTGCATCTCCCTCCCCCTTGAGGAGAGGGCCGGGGTGGGGGTCGTTCAATGATCAACCAGACGACCCCCTCCCTCGATCCCTCCCCTCAAGGGGGAGGGAAGGCTGACTGGAACATTAGAACTCGCGCATTTTACGCCTGACTCCGCCGCCTCAAAATGCTCTAACGCCCCCGAACGACGTAACGAGACCGCCATGTCCCTCGACACCCAGATCAACACACTCCGCACCGAACTTTCGGCTGCTATTGAAGGCGCAGCCGACGAAGCCGGGCTCGACGCTGTCCGCGTCAGCGCACTGGGCAAAAAGGGCACCGTTTCGGCGCTATTGGCTTCGCTCGGCGGCATGGCGCCCGATGAACGCAAGAGCGCCGGGCCTGCTATCAACGGCCTCAAGAATGAAATCGCCGGGCTGATAGAAACCCGCAGCGCTGCGCTGAAATCCGCGGCGCTCGAGGCGCGTCTCAAGGCCGAGACCGTGGACATCACCCTGCCGCTGCAACCCGCACCGACGGCGCGTGGCCGCATCCACCCGATCTCCCAGACCATCGACGAGATCACCGCGATCTTCTCGGACATGGGCTTCTCGATTGCCGAAGGGCCCGATATCGAAACTGACTATTACAATTTCACCGCGCTGAACTTCCCCGAGGGTCACCCCGCGCGGGAAATGCACGACACCTTCTTCATGAAGCCGGGACCGGATGGGGTAAAGAAGGTGCTGCGCACGCATACCTCGCCCGTCCAGATGCGCGTCATGCAAAAGACCAACGAAAAACCGCAGGCGAGCTACATCACCCCGGCGATGGACCCGCCCATCCGCGTCGTCATGCCCGGACGTACCTATCGCAATGACTCGGACCAGACCCACACACCCATGTTCCACCAGGTCGAAGGCCTGGTGATCGATAAGTCGAGCCATATCGGACAGCTCCGCTGGGTGCTGGAGGAATTCCTCAAGGCCTATTTCGAGGTGCCTAACGTCACCCTGCGCTTCCGCCCCAGCTTCTTCCCGTTCACCGAGCCATCCATGGAAGTGGACGTGCAGTGCGATCGCTCCGGCTCGGAGGTCAAGATCGGCGAGGGTAGCGACTGGCTTGAAATCCTCGGCTGCGGCATGGTCCACCCCAATGTGATCCGCAATGCCGGGCTGGACCCCGATGTGTACCAGGGTTTTGCTTGGGGCATCGGCATCGATCGCATCGCCATGCTGAAATACGGCATGCCGGACCTCCGCGCCTTTTTCGACGCCGACCAGCGCTGGATCGATCACTATGGCTTCCGCCCGCTCGACCTGCCGACCTTGTTCGGCGGCCTAAGCAGCTAGCTATGAACCGCGACGGCTGGACAGAAATCTGGGGGGAACTCGATCCGACCGGCCGGTTGGAAAACGAGCTTGGATTGCTGACCGGTCAGTACCGCATGGAACCGATTGGGCAGCATTTCAACTTAACCGATCCGATCTATGGCGAGAGCAAACCATTCACGACCGATCAACTCTTGAACCTTTTAAGCGGTCAGTGCTGGCAAGTGTGCATCACCGAGATCACCAACGGCGTTTATGCCTTGCTCTACAAGCTCGACGAGAGCGAAGACGCAGTGGCGTTCAAGCAGGCACTTGGTGGGCAGCGCTATCAGCATCCTGATCTGGCAACGATCCGCAAGGCAGCGATCAAGCGGCTCATTGCCGAAATCACGCTGATTGCCACCAAGCACAACCATGTGCAGAGCAAGCAGGAATGGGTGCGTGAGAGCGCCTGGTGCTGGAGCCGACTTTGGTTGCAGCGCGGCCGGGGCGGATACAATTGCTATCTCAACGTCGAACATCGCCCCAAGCTGTTTTCTCTGGCTGGTCCGGTCAACGCCACGCGTGTCGGGGCGTTTGCCCCGCGCAAGCGGCAGATCGATGGAACTGACGGCTTGTTCTACACGGACTTGCAGGACATCTCCCCGCTGCGTGACCTGATGCTTGGCTTAGTGCGCGATCGCGTCATGCTCTATTTCGACCGCTGCCACAGCGCGCTTGGGTTACGGGCCCGCACGCACAAGCCATTCGGAATGATGCCCGCATGAGCCAAATCCAACACCCAGCCACTACGCTTCCTCTGCTGAGTCATTACCGGCAGCCAGCCCGCCTCTTTTGCTAAGGTTCTCCAGACATGAAATTCACCCTCGATTGGCTCAAGGATCACCTCGACACCGACGCTTCGGTTGACGAGATCGGCAAGACGCTGACCACGATTGGCCTCGAACTCGAAGGCGTCGAGAACCAGGGCAAGGTACTCGAAAAGTTTGTCGTGGCCCAGGTGATCAAGGCCGAGCCGCACCCCAATTCCGACCACCTCAATGTCTGCAAGGTCGATGCCGGCACGGGCGAGCTGATCGATGTCGTTTGCGGCGCGCCGAATGTGAAGACCGGCATGAAGTCGGTGTTCGCCTTCCCCGGCACCTATATTCCGGGAAAAGACTTCGAGCTCAAGGGTGGCGTCGTTATCCGTGGTGCGCCGTCCAACGGAATGCTCTGCTCGGCCGCCGAGCTGGAGCTCAGCAATGACCATGACGGCATCATTACCCTGCCCGAAGACGCGCCGATCGGCGCCAAATATGTCGACTATGCCGGCCTCAATGGTGTGGTGTTCGATATTTCCATTACGCCCAACCGCGGTGACGCTACCGGTGTTTATGGAATAGCACGTGACCTCGCTGCCTATGGCCTAGGAACGCTTAAGCAGACCGAGATGTCGCCGGTCCCTTCCACGGGCCCCAGCCCCATCGCACCGTTACCGCAGCAATTCGGCCCCGACGAGCCCAAAGCCGTTCGCAAATTTGCCGGCCGTTACCTCAAGGGCATCAAGAACGGTCCATCTCCCGCCTGGCTGCAGCAGCGCCTTCGGGCGGTTGGGCTCAGGCCCATCAACGCCATTGTCGACATCACCAATTGGGTGTCGCTCGGCTGGGGCCGTCCGCTCCACGCCTATGACGCTGACAAGATCCAGGGGCAACCCGTGTTGCGCAATGCGCGCAACGAAGGCTTCGACGCGCTCGACAACAAGATCTACACGCTTGACGACACCATGACCGTCATCGCCGATGATCTTGGTCCGTTGTGCCTCGGCGGCGTCATGGGCGGCATCCGCTCCAGCGTCACTGACCAAACCACCAATGTGTTCATGGAATGCGCCAGCTGGGACCCTGAACTCATCGCCCGCACCGGCCGCAAGACCGGGATCGTCTCGGACGCGCGCTACCGCCTCGAGCGCAATGTCGATCCGGCGCTGACCGAACCAGGCCTTGAACTGGCCACCCGCCTGGTCATGCAACTCTGCGGCGGCGAGCCGATGGAGCCCGCCATTTCCGGCGAGGATGTGTTCCCCAATACCTCCGTCGCGTTCCCCCTGTCGGAGGTCAAGCGTCTCACCGGCCTTGATGTCGAGCCGATGATCGTTTCGGCAATCCTGAGCCGTCTTGGTTTCGAGATCAGCGGCAAGGGTGACGTGCTAACCGTCAAGGTGCCCAGCTGGCGCCCCGACGTGACGCAAAAGGCCGACCTCGTCGAAGAAGTCATGCGCATGGTCGGCGTCGACAATGTTCCGGTCGAACCGCTGCCGCGTCTCAACCATGTAGCGCCCCGCATCCTTACCACCATCCAGAACCGCCGCCGCATCGCGCGTCGTGCTCTCGCCGCGCGCGGACTCGACGAAGCAGTCACCTGGTCGTTCATTTCGCATTCGGAAGCCGTTCAATTCGGCGGCGGAAGTGAGGCGTTGCAGCTTGCCAACGCCATCGCGTCGGACATGACCGACATGCGTCCGTCGCTCTTGCCCGGCCTCCTTGCCGCCGTGCGTCGCAACAGCAATCGGGGCACCGGCGACCTTGCTCTCTTCGAAGTCGGCCAGGTCTTCCTCAATGCCAACCCGGATGGCCAGCACACTTATGCCAGCGGCATCCGTACTGGTAGGGCAAAGCTTGCTGGTAGCGGTCGCCACTGGTCCGGCAAAAGCGAGCCGGTCGGGGTGTTCGACGCCAAGGCTGACCTTGCCGCCCTGCTCGATGCGCTCGGCTATGACATCGACAAGGTCCAGCTCTTTGCCGAGCCGGCTCCCTGGAGCCACCCCGGCCGTGGCGGCCGCATCGCTCAAGGCCCTAAAACGTTGGGCTGGTTCGGCGAACTGCATCCGGCCTGGGCCGCTGAACTCGATATCGACGGCCCCGTCGCTGCTTTCGAGCTCGATCTCGACGCACTGCCAGAGGGACGCAAGAAAGCCACCAAGACCAAGCCGGCGCTTGACCTCTCGGCCCTGATGCCGCTCACCCGTGACTTCGCCTTCGTTGTCGACAAGGCAGTGACCGCTGGCGCGATCCTCAAGGCCGCCCGCGGCGCCGACAAGAATCTGATCAGGGACGTCAATGTGTTCGACGTGTTCGAAGGCAGCCATGTTGGCGAAGGCAAGAAGTCTATTGCCATCGAGGTCACATTGCAGCCTAAGGACAAGACCTTGACCGACGAGGATATCGAAAAGGTGTCCGCCGCCATTGTCGCCGCCGTCACCAAGACCAGCGGCGGCGTGCTGCGCGCCTAGTGAAATGCTGCCGCCGCGCTTCGTGGCGGCAGCCGGTTTGGATTTGCATGACCATCACCGCCGACATCACCAGCCTCGGCCACAAGGGCGAAGGCATTGCCGAAATCGACGGCCGCAAGGTTTTCGTGCCTTTGGCCTTGCCCGGTGAGCGCGTGGAGATCGAGGCAGAAGGAGAGCGCGGCGCACTACTGGGCGTGCTCGAAGCAGCACCAAACCGGATTGAGCCGTTCTGCCCGCATTTCGGTGCCTGCGGCGGCTGTCAGCTCCAGCATATGGACCGGCCCAGCTACGAGGCGTTCAAGACCGGCCTTGTGGAAACGCCGCTGCGTTTCGCCGGGATCGACACGAAAGTCAGCCGCTTTATTGACGCTTCGGGCGATGGCCGCCGCCGGGCGACGCTGCATGCGCGCAGGGAAGGCGCCGGCTATATGCGGCTGCGCAGCCATCAGGTGCATGACATCAATGCCTGCCCCATTCTGGTGCCCGCGCTAACTCATGCGCCCGATATTGCCCGCGCGGTGATGACGGCGCTGGGGGAAGCGGATGTCAGCTTCACCGCGACCTTGACGGGTCTCGATGTTGCCATTCGCACGGAGAAAAAGCAGGCGCGCGCCGATCGCGTGATGCCGCTGGTTGGCCGATTCAAGCTGGCGCGACTGGCGCTCAATGGCGAAATGGTGCTGCAGACCCAACCGCCGATTATCCAGATGGGGCGCGCTCGCGTGGAGCTGCCGATCGGCAGTTTCCTGCAGGCCACCGAAACGGCGGAAAACATCCTGGCCGACTACGTCGTTAACGCAGTGGGCAAGGCCAAGAGTGTGGCAGATCTGTTTTGCGGCATCGGGCCCTTTGCGTTGCGCCTGGCGGAAGGGCGCCCTGTGGCTGCCTTTGACAGTGACAAGCCAGCGATTGCGGCTCTCGACAAGGCGCGCCGCTTCACCAAGGGGTTGCGCGAGGTGACCGCTAAGGCGCGGGACCTGTTCCGTGATCCACTGACGCAGTTCGAGCTGCCCTATGAGGCTGTGGTGCTCGATCCGCCACGGGCTGGAGCCGAGGCGCAGGTGCGCGAATTGGTCAAGTCCAAGGTCAGCAAAGTCGTCATGGTCTCGTGCGATGCGCGCACTTTTGCACGGGACGCAGCTCTCCTGCTGGCCGGAGGGTTCGTCGTTCAAGACATTGTAGCCGTGGATCAGTTCACACAATCCACCCACATCGAGATTGCTGCCACATTCCAGCGCTAATCACGGTTTCGCTAAAGTAGGCAACCAGTGCGGAATCGACGCGTTACCTACCATCACTAACATCATAGCGGCTGCGTGGGGCGGGCGTTGTTGTGAATGGAGACACCCATGCAATTTCTGAAGACCACTCTGACTGTCGGCATGCTTTGCGCTGCTACTGTCACTCCACTTTTCGCGCAGGAACAGGCGGCTCGGCCACGTGCGGCGGCTGCTTCGCCAGAAGGAACCTTTGTCGACGAATACGGCACGTCGTTCCAGTTCTCGCTGTGCGGCGAAGATGGCACGGCCCTGTGCGGCGTGTTGACCAATCTCGAGGGCCAGTCGGCTACCGAGGAAAACCTGGCCTATGTCGGCCAGCAGGTCATGCAGGCGCCTCAGGTTGCGGCCAATGAGTGGAAAGGTTCGCTCGAGGCTGGCGGCATCAGTGCCGAAGCCACGGTGACCCAGACCGGCCCGGATACCATCGATATCCAGGGTTGCCGCTCGATACTCTGCCAGACCCTGACCTATACCCGCATGTAATCCGTTTCGTGGAAAAGCCCCCGAACCTTCAGGGTTCGGGGGCTTTTTTGTGTCTAGCAGACGGTGGCGACGCGCTCCTTGATGACGGCGAGGACTTCATCGCCCGGGCGTTTCCACCAATTGTCCTGCGAAAAGATTTCCACTTCCTGCGGACCATGGAAACCAGCCTCTTCGATCATCTTGCGGATCGCAGGCAGGTCGATCACGCCATCCCCCATCATGCCGCGGTCAAGGAGCATGTCCCTGGTCGGCACCAGCCAATCACAGATGTGGTGGGCGAAGATGCGGTTCAATTTCCCAGCACGCGCAATGGCTTGGGCGAGGTTCGGATCCCACCACACGTGGTAGACATCAATTGCCACCCCCACGCTCTCGTCCAGCGCCTCGCAGATGTCGAGCGCTTGGTCGATGGTGTTCACGCAGGCGCGGTCGGCGGCATACATGGGGTGCAAGGGCTCGATGGCGATGCGGACGCCTGACGCCTTGGCATGGGGCAGCATGGCGGCGATGCCGTCGCTCACCATCTGCCGGGCGCCGGGCAGGTCCTTGGAGGAGCCAGGCAATCCGCCTACCACCAGCACCAGGCAATCGGCATTGAGCGCGGCGGCTTCGTCGATGGCGCGCAGATTATCATCAATATTGGCTTGCCGCCCGGCGGCGGTTTCGGCCGGGAACATGCCGCCGCGGCAGACGCCGGTGACCTGGAGCTTGTTCTCCCGCACGATGCGGGCGGCTTCATCAAGCCCGATGGCAGCTATCTGGTCGCGCCAGGGGGAAATAGCGGCGATCCCGGCGCGTAGGCACCCATCCACCGCCTCGGCAAAACCCCAGACCTGGCGCGTTGTCGCAAGGTTCAGCGAAATGGCTCTCATGTTAGCACACTGTTAACATCGAGCACCGCTTTCATGCGTTTTACGGCCTCATCTGGATCACTCAAGACGCGTGCCTTGTCCGCAAGGCGGAACAATTCCGCCAAGTGCTGGATGGAGCGCGTGGATTGCTGGCCCCCGATCATCTGGAAATGGTCCTGCAGGCCATTAAGATAGGCTAGGAACACCACGCCAGTTTTGTAAAAACGAGTCGGTGCCGCGAATATATGCCGGCTGAGCGGGACGGTAGGTTCGAGGAGTTCAAAAAATTCGTTGTTGTTGCCACGGCCCAAGGCGGCGAGCCCAGCCGAGGCTGCCGGTGCGATGGCGTCGAAAATGCCGAGGAGCGCGTGCGAATAGCCTTGGTCATCGCCCGCGATCAGTTCGGCATAGTTGAAATCATCGCCCGTATACATCTTGACCGAAGCCGGCAGGCGGCGGCGAATGGCGATCTCTTTTTCAGCCGACAGGAGCGAGATCTTTATGCCGTCGACCTTGTCCGCATTGGCGGCGATGACATCGAGGCAAACGTCCATCGCGGCGTCATGGTCGATACTGCCCCAGTAACCCTGCAGGGCCGGGTCGAACATTTCGCCCAACCAATGCATGATGACGGGCTGCTTCACCTGCCCAAGGACACGGCCATAGACCCGCGCGTAATCGTCGGGCGATTTTGCGGCGGCGGCGAGGGCGCGGCTGGCCATCAGGATGACGCGACCGCCCTCTTGTTCGACGAAGCCGATCTGTTCTTCATAGGCCTTGATGATGTCGTCGATGGAAACGTCCGGGCCGGGCGTCAGGTGATCGGTGCCGGCACCATAGGCGATCAGAGCATCGTCGCGCGTCCGGGCTTCGGCTTGCGCACGGCGGATCAACTCCTGCGCATCGCTCCAGGTCAGCCCCATGCCACGCTGGGCAGTGTCCATGGCTTCGGCGACACCCAGGCCCAGGTCCCAGAGCCGATGGCGAAACTTGAGGGTCGTGTCCCAATCGATAGCAGGCGTCAGCCAGGGATCGTTATTGGCGAGCGGATCGGCCACGACATGGGCTGCCGCATAGGCGATGCGGGGGAAGTCCGACGCCTTGTGCCGGATGAAGGGGATGGGATCGCCGGTGAGCTGGTAGGGGGTGATGGATCGGTCGGGGTTGGGCAGGTTGATGCTGGTCATGGTGACTTCCTCGAAAGCCTCAAAGAACTCGATGTCATCCCGGGCTTGACCCGGGATCCATGTTGAGATCGACCAGCGATCACTGATCGGAGAGGCATCTCAGGATGGGCCCCGGCTCAAGGCCGGGGTGACATCGTGGGTGGGGCAGGAACGGCGCCTCATTAAGGCGACTAAAACTGCAGCTTCGGCACGTCGAGCCAACGCCGTTCGGCCCAGCTCTGGAGCCCCAGTTCGGCCAGTTGCACGCCTTTGGCGCCCGCTTCGAGGCCATATTCCCATGGCGCGTCTTCGGCGACATGGCGGAGGAACATTTCCCACTGTGCCTTGAAGCCGTTCTGGGCCGGCCAATTGTCCGGCACTTCTTCCCAATCGCCGAAGAAGTTCATGGTTTGTGGCTGGTCGGGGTTCCAGACGGGCTTGGGCGTGTTGACGCGATGCTGCGTCCAACATTTGTGGAGGCCCGCAACGGCCGAGCCATGCGTGCCATCGACATGGAAGGTGACGAGATCGTCACGGCGCACGCGGGTGGTCCAGCTGGAGTTGATCTGCGCCACGACACCGCCTTCGAGCTGGAAGGTGGCATAGGCCGCATCATCAGTGTCCGCCTTGAAGCGGTTGCCCTTTTCGTCGACACGCTCCGGAATGTGGGTCGCGCCAAGGCACGAGACGGCCTGCACTTCGCCGAAAAGATTGTCGAGCACATAGCGCCAGTGGCACAGCATATCGAGGATGATGCCGCCGCCATCGGCCTTGCGATAATTCCAGGATGGACGCTGCGCCGGCTGCCAATCGCCCTCGAACACCCAATAGCCGAACTCGCCGCGCACGGAGAGGATCTGGCCGAAAAAGCCGGAATCGCGCAGCATCTTGAGCTTGAGAAGGCCGGGGAGGAATAGCTTGTCCTGCACCACGCCATGCTTGAGGCCCGAGGCGCGGGCAGTCTTGGCGAGGTTCAGCGCGACCTCGAGCGAATCCGAGGTCGGCTTTTCGCAATAAACGTGCTTGCCGGCAGCCAGGGCCTTTTCGAGCAGCGAGGCCCGCATGAGCGTGGTGCCGGCGTCAAAGAACACGGTGTCTTCGGGATTGGCGAGAACCGCATCGAGATCGGCGCTCCAGCGGGCGATGTTGTGCTTCTTGGCCAGCCGCTCGATCTTGTCGGCATCGCGACCCACAATGATCGGGTCAACCTGAAGCCGGTCGCCATTGCTCAGCGCAACGCCGCCCTGATCACGAATGGCGAGGATTGAACGCACCAGATGCTGGTTGTAGCCCATGCGCCCCGTGACGCCATGCATGATCAATCCGAGCCGCTTGTCTGCCATAAAATCCTCCCTCAGCAGTCTTTTGTAACTAATTAGTTACTTAGCTATATCGGTGCTGTTTGGGCGTCAAGAGTGCTTAGTGCTTTTTTGGTTTCCAGGCTTTTGGAGCTTTGACCTTGCGGTAAGCCGCTGCTATCTCGAAGGGGATAGCGTGGTAACCACCAGGTTCACGCGTGAGGAAATATGGATCAGCTCGCCGACCAGCCAACCGCGCCCAAGCGGGCCCGCAATTCGGAGCGCACCAAGGCAGCAATCCTGGTGGCAGGGCGGGCCGAGTTTGCCGAGCGCGGCTTCGAAGGGGCGCGAGTTGACGCTATTGCAGCCCTCGCCGGTGCCAACAAGCGCCTGCTGTACCACTACTTCGGCAACAAGGAGGACCTTTACCGAGCGGTTCTCCTCGACGCCTACCAGGAGATCCGGCGCGGCGAACGCGCCCTGTCGCTCGATCAGTATGGCCCAGTCGAAGCCATGGACCGGCTGGTGCGCTTCACCTTCCGTCATTTCCTTGCCAATCCCTGGTTTCCGCGCCTCTTAGGAACGGAAAACATCGAGAATGCCCGGTTTCTCAAGACTTTGCCCGATATCCAGGCGCTTCATTCGCCACTGGTCGGGCAGATCACCACCATCGTCGAACGCGGTGCCGATGCCGGAATTTTTCGCAGGGATGTGGATCCGGTCCAGCTCTATATTTCCATTGCGGCACTGGGTTTTTTCTATGTGTCCAACATGGCTACCCTGTCGGTAATCTTCGGTCGCGACCTGTCAGGCGTCGCCATGCTGCAGGAGCGCGAGGCGCAAGCCGTACAAATGGTTCTCGACTATCTCCGCACCAAGCCAGCCTGAGCTGAGCTTAGCCCAAGGGCGGCAGAATTATCCGCGCTTTGGCTGACAGCAATTGGATGAGTTCGGCCACCCGCGGTTCGTCCGCTCGCTCCCCAAGCACATAGATGCCGACCGTGCTCTGGCGCGTGGGTTCAGTGACTTCGATTTGACGCAAGCCGCGCCGGACAAACTCGTCAGCCATGACTTCGGTGTGCCCCAGCACGGCGTCGCTCCGCTCGACATAGTCAAGACACGCGGCGAGCGAATTGGAGGCAAAGGCATACTTGCCCTGATCGAAGGGCGCGCTGCCCGCCGTGGTGCGGCTCCAGGTCTCAAAGAACCGCTGGTGGCGCATTTCGGGCAGGGCAGAGGTTACGGCCGGATACATCTCGATCTCGGCCAGGCTGCGTGGCCGCTCCAGCAGCTTGTGATCCACACGGGCGAAATAGCCCTGTCCCACCTTGCCGAGCGGCAGGAACTGCGCGCCAGTGGAGCGGTTCAGCCCTTCTATTTCATGGGCAACAAAGAGCGATATATCGCCACTGAGCAGTTGATCCATGCACCTGAGCTGGTTGCCCAGGCTGACATGGATTCGCGCCCGGCTATTTCTTCGGGCATAGTCCACAACGATGTCGCGGATGAACAGCGTCCACCAGGAATAGCCCGTGCCGATCCGCAAGCTCTGCTCCGTGCGGCCACGCTGGTGGGCGATGGCGCTGAGCGTATTGTCATAGAGCCGGCGCATCAACCGGCCGTTCTGGTACAGCGTTTCACCATATTCGGTGAGTTCAACGCCGCGCGACGTCCGCACCAACAAGGGCACGCCGAGACTCTCCTCAAGCTTGCGCATGTTGAAGGTCAGCGTGGGCTGCGTCACGAACAGGGCAGTGGCCGCGGCTGTAATACTACCCGCCTCCGCAACGGCCAGGAACTGGTTCAACAGCTTGTCCAAAGCGTACCCCTTCACGCTTACCCATAGATGCTATCTATAGCGGAGAAGATATTTCGTATTGTTCTTTTGATCGGAGATGAGCCAATCTTCTGTGAACAAGCCAAGTGCTGTGTCCGGGAACGGATAGCAGGAGCAATTCTTGCCAGCGCTGGCCTGAAGAAAAACAACAAGCGCGAAAAGCGCTTAGGAGGAGATCACCATGTCGGCCAATGGAGGATAAATCCGCTATTTCATCTTCCATACAAGTTCGTTGCATGAACTCGAATGCGTGTGCTATGTCGTAACTGTCCGGTTATTTGTGCAAACTGCACAGATGTAGCGGACCTGAAAGCGCCAGCACACGACCTTGACAAACAATGCCAAGTGCGGATGCAATGTAACTGATTGGTGATATAGCGGTGGGGAGACCGCAATCGCCGGGTTCCGGCAACGGAACAAAACAAGCAATTTCACGTGGGAGGAACACCAATGACTATTCGAACCGACCGTCGCAAATTCCTGATGGGCAGCACCGCCCTGGCCGCCGCTGGCGCCTTTGGCGTAATGCCCAGCTGGGCCCAGGCTTCAAACCTTCGCCTGACGTTCTGGGGCGGGCAGGCTCGCGCCGACCGCACTTATGGCGTGACGGACCTTTACCAGGAAGCCAAGGGCACCGACATCGCCGGTGAATTCCTGGCCTGGAACGACTACTGGCCCAAGCTGGCGACGCTGACAGCGGGCGGCAACGCTCCCGACGTGATCCAAATGGATTATCGCTACATCGTTGAATACGCCAAGCGCGGCGCCATCGCCCCCCTCGACGAGTTCGTCGGTTCGACCCTCAAGCTCGAGGATTTCGATGCCGACCAGCTCGAAGGCGGCAAGGTCGACGGCAAGCTTTACGGTATTTCCCTGGGCGCCAATTCGGTGGCCATGCTGATCAACACCGCTGCGTTCGAAGAAGCCGGCGTCGAGCCCCCGACCAATGCCTGGACCTATGACGATCTGATGGCCATGGGCGAAGCCTTCAAGGCCGCCAATGTCCGCAACGGCATGGCTGTTATTGCCGATGGCTCCTACAGCGAGCCCATGCTCGACAACTGGTTGCGCCAGCGCGGCAAGGCCCTCTACACGGCCGAAGGCAAGCTGGGCTTTGAAGAAGCAGACATGGTGGAATGGTTCACCATGTGGAACACGATGCGCGAAGCAGGGGTCTGCGTTTCGCCGGACAACCAGGCGCTCGACACTGGTCCATTGGAAACCACGATGTTGGTGAGCGGCAAGTCGGCTCTGATGCCGTCCAACTCCAACCAGCTCGTGGGCTTCCAGGCGCTCATGCAGGACCGGCTCGACATGTGCGGCTATCCGCGCATTGCGGCCGGGCAGGGCGGCGGTCACTACCGCAAGCCATCCATGTTCTTCTCGGTTGCTGGATCTTCTGCTGACAAGGCGGCTGCGGCCGACTTCGTCAACTACTTCGTCACCGACCCGGAAGCGGCCAAGATCTTGGGTGTCGAACGCGGCATTCCCTGCTCGGCAGCGGTCCGCGACGTTGTTGCCCCGACGCTCGACGAGCAGAACCAGATTGCGCTCAACTTCGTGGCCAATCTTGGCGATCTCCTCGGCGAGTTGCCACCACCACCACCGGCGGCAGCCGGCGAAATTGACATTTCGCTGCTGCGTACCACCGGCCAGGAAGTCAGCTTCGGTGCCAGAAGCGCTGAAGATGGCGCGAAATACTTCGTGACCGAAGCCGCGGCTGTTCTCGCCCGCGCTGTCTAAACCAGCAGCGCGCTTTCGTTCCCGGAAGCGCGCTGTTTTTGGAAGGACCTGACCATGGCCGTTCACACCGCAAGCCCTGCCGATGTTTCCGCACGCGCGCCTAGAACCGGCATCTGGTCGCGTATTTGGCAGAACGACGCACCGGGCTATCTGTTTTTGCTGCCATGGCTGGTGGGCTTTTTGGGTCTGACCATCGGACCGATCATCACCTCGCTTTATCTCAGCTTCACCGATTTCGACCTTCTGACAGCTCCCGATTGGGTCGGGGCCAACAACTACGTCCGCATGTTCACCGCCGACCCTAAATTTTGGGCGTCCATGCGGGTGACCATGTTCTTCGTGATTTTCTCGGTGCCGCTCAAGCTGGCCTTCGCTCTGGCAGTCGCCATGCTGCTCAATCGTGGTATCCGCGGGCTGCCGCTTTATCGTGCGCTGTTCTACCTGCCATCGCTGCTGGGCGCGTCGGTGGCGATCGCCATCCTGTGGCGGCAGATCTTTGCTGGGGATGGCCTCGTCAACAAATTCCTCTCTATCTTCGGCATTGTTGGCCCAAGCTGGATTTCGAACCCCAATTATTCGCTCTGGACGCTGATCATTCTATCGATCTGGCAGTTCGGCTCGCCCATGATCATTTTCCTGGCTGGCTTGCGCCAGATTCCACAGGACATGTACGAGGCGGCAAGCCTGGATGGGGCCAGCAAGTGGCGGCAGTTCATCAAGATCACGCTGCCCCTATTAACGCCGGTGGTGTTCTTCAACGCCATTATCCAGACCATCGAGGCCTTCAAGAGCTTCACGCCGGCCTTTATCATCTCGGGCGGCACGGGCAATCCGATCAACTCGACACTGTTCTACACGCTCTACCTTTATCAGGAGGCCTTCGGGTTCTTCCGCATGGGATACGCTTCGGCACTGGCTTGGGTGCTCTTGGCCCTGGTTGCGCTGTTCACGGCTTTCTCGTTCCTGACCTCCAAATACTGGGTGCACTACGATGACTAATGCCCCCGCCGGATTGACCATCGTCAATGGCAGCGTCTCGCCTGCGCGCAAGAGGGTCGTGTCCATCCTGATCCACGTAGCGCTGATCGGCGCCTCGATCCTGATGCTTTATCCGCTGCTATGGATGCTGGCGGCTTCGTTCCGCCCGGAAAACGAGATCTTCACCTCGGCCAGCATCATTCCATCGTCTTGGAGCATCGATTCCTACTTCCGGGGCTGGAATGGCCTGCGCACCAGCTTTGGCACCTTCTTCACCAACAGCTTCATCATCTCGATCCTGAGCGTGTGCGGCAATGTGCTGGCCTGCTCCATGGCGGCCTTTGCCTTTGCGCGCCTGCAGTTCCGGGGCCGGAACTTCTGGTTCGCCATGATGCTGATGACCCTGATGCTGCCGTATCAGGTGACGCTGATCCCCCAATATGTGCTGTTCCGTCAGCTCGGCTGGGTCAATACCTTCCTGCCGCTGGTGGTGCCCAAATTCCTGGCAGCCGATGGCTTCTTCATCTTCCTTATGGTGCAGTTCTTCCGTGGCCTGCCCAAGGAGCTCGATGAAGCCGCGCAAATGGACGGTTGCTCGCCCTGGCGCATCTACTGGAAGATCATCATTCCGCTTTCCATGCCCGTTCTGGCGACGGCCGCGATCTTCACCTTCATCTGGACCTGGGACGATTTCTTCGGGCCGCTGATCTACCTCAGCGAGATGCGCCAATACACGGTGATGCTGGGCCTGCGCACCTTCACCGACTCGACCGGCACATCCGATTATGGGGGGCTGTTCGCCATGAGCGTCTTGAGCCTGGTGCCGATCTTCCTCTTCTTCCTCTTCTTCCAGCGGCTGCTCATCGAGGGCATCGCGACCACCGGAATGAAACGCTAGACCCTATGACTGATCTTCGATTTGCTGCCATCGGCATCAACCACAGCCATATCTATGGGCAGGTGGAGTGTCTCAAGCGCGCCGGCGCCCAGTTCGTCGCCTTCCACGCCGTGGAAGACGATCTGGCCGCTGCGTTTGCCCAGAAGTTTCCCGAAGCCAAGCGCGTGGCCGAGGCGCGGGAAATTCTGGAAGACCAAACCATCGCCATCATCACGACGGCTGCGATTCCGGCTGACCGCGCTGCGATTTCCATCGCCGCCATGCAGCATGGCAAGGATGTCCTCTCCGACAAGCCGGGCATGACGACCTTTGCGCAACTGGATGAGATCAAGCGCGTACAGCGGGAAACCGGCCGCATTTATGGCGTGCTTTATTCCGAGCATTTCGAAGTGCGCGCGACCGTCGAAGCCGGCAATCTGATTGCGCAGGGCGCCATCGGCAAGGTGATTAACACGGTTGGCCTTGGGCCCCATGCCATCCGCAACAATCAGCGGCCTGACTGGTTCTTCACCCGTGAACGCTATGGCGGCATCCTCTGCGATATCGCGAGCCACCAGTTCGAGCAGTTCCTGTTTTTCTCGGGTGCCATGGACGCCGAGATCGTTTCGGCCAGCGTCGCCAATCGCGGCAATCCGGACCGTCCGGGCCTGCAGGACGTCGGCGACGCCCATCTGCGCACGCCCGACACCACCGGCTATATCCGCGTCGATTGGTTCACTCCGGCGGGCCTGCCCACCTGGGGCGACGGACGCCTGACGATCCTGGGCACGGAAGGCTATATCGAGCTGCGCAAATACATCGATATTGCCGGAAAGCCAGGTGAGAACCACCTCTTCATCGTCAATGGGGAAGGGCCGCGCCACATCGATTGTTCCGAGGTCGAACTGCCGTTCGGCCGCCAGTTCCTCGATGACGTGCGCAATCGCACCGAAACGGCCATGCCGCAGGAGCGGTGCTTTAGCGCCATGCGGCTGGCACTGACGGCGCAGCAAATGGCGGAACGCGGCACGGAGTGGGCGCAATGAGCAAGATCTTGAACGTCGCCATCATCGGGGTCGGCATCGGCCGCAGCCATATTGTTGAAGGCTATGTGCCCAACGCCGACAAATACAAAGTATTGGCGCTCTGCGATCTTAACGTCGAACGCATGACGCCTATCGCCGACGAGTTCAGCGTCGAGCGGCGCCTGACGGACTTCGATGAGGTGCTGCGGATGGACGACATAGACGTGGTCGATATCTGCACGCCGCCGGGTCTCCATTATCCCATGGTGATGGCCGCACTTAAGGCGGGCAAGCACGTGATCTGCGAAAAGCCCCTGGTTGGCTCCCTGCAGCAGGTCGATGACGTCATTGCCCAGGAGAGAGTGTCCAAGGGCAAGCTGATGCCGGTGTTCCAGTACCGGTTCGGCGACGGCATCGAGCAGGCCAAGGCCATCATCGATGCGGGTATCGCCGGCAAGCCCTTCGTGGGCACGGTGGAAACCATGTGGCGGCGCGGACCGGATTATTACGAGGTCCCCTGGCGCGGCAAATGGGCGACCGAGTTGGGCGGCGTGCTGATGACCCATGCTATCCACCAGCATGACCTGTTTACTTACCTCATGGGCGACGTCAGCCGTCTGTTTGGCCGGGTTGCCACCCGCGTCAACGAGATCGAAGTGGAAGACTGCGTCACTGCAAGCCTCGAGCTTTCCAACGGCGCGCTGGGCAGCTTCACCGCTACTTTGGGCGCTGCCGAGGAAATCACCCGGCTGTTCCTAACTTTCGAGAACGTCACCTTCGAGAGCGACTACGAGCCCTATAACCCCGGCAACAAGCCCTGGCGCATCCAGCCGCGCAATCCCGAAACAGCGGCAAAGATCGAAGCGCTGCTCAAGGATTGGAAGCATGTGCCATCCCGCTTCCAGACCCAGATGGCGCGATTCCACGATGCCCTGATGGGCACGGCGCCCCTGCCGGTCACCTCAGCCGATTCGCGCCGGGCGCTAGAAATCGTGACGGCGTTCTACCATTCCTCGACCACGCATGAAGACGTGGCACTACCCATTCCCGCCGACCATCCCCGCTACCAGAGCTGGGTGCCACCCCAGTTCCGCGCCGCCTGAGGAGCTTGAACGCCATGGCAACCAATATCGAGCTGCGCAAAATCGTCAAAGCCTATGGCGATGTTGAGGTCATCCACGGCATCGACCTCAGCATCGATCCCGGTGACTTCACCGTTTTCGTGGGACCTTCGGGCTGCGGGAAATCAACGCTGTTGCGCATGATCGCCGGGCTTGAGCCGATCAGCGGCGGTGACCTCATCATTGACGGTCAGCGCATGAACGAAGTGCCGGCGGCACGGCGCGGCATCGCCATGGTGTTCCAGTCCTATGCGCTTTATCCGCATATGAACGTCTACCAGAACCTGGCGTTCGGGTTGGAAACCGCCAAGGTGCCCAAAGACGAAATCAAGCAGCGCGTCACCCGTGCCGCGGAGATCCTGCAGATTGTGCCGCTCTTGCAGCGCAAGCCCAAGCAGCTCTCGGGCGGCCAGCGCCAGCGCGTCGCCATCGGCCGGGCGATCGTGCGTGAGCCCAAGATATTCCTCTTCGACGAGCCGCTGTCGAACCTCGATGCCGAACTGCGCGTGCAGATGCGCGTCGAGATCGCCAAGCTGCACAATGATCTGGGAAACACCATGATCTACGTGACGCACGATCAGGTGGAGGCTATGACCATGGCCGACAAGATCGTGGTGTTGCGCCTCGGGGTCATCGAGCAGGCCGGTGCGCCGCTCGAACTTTACAACAATCCGCGTAATCTCTTTGTCGCGGGCTTCATCGGCTCGCCCAAGATGAATTTGCTGACGACATCCGCCCAAGGTGCGGGGCTGCAGGTCGCCGGAGGCAATCTGGCACTGCAGCGCAATATTGCCGGCGCGACGACGCTTGGGGTCCGCCCCGAGCACATCACCATTGCCGATGGCAGCGGCACCAAGCTGGCTGACGTGCGGGTGGATCTGGTGGAAAATTTGGGTGGGCAGACGGTGGTTTATGCGACCACGGCGGATGGCCAGGCGCTGACGATCGTCCTGGAGGGGCAACGCCGTTTCGAGCTGGGTTCGATGGTGTCGGCCTATATCGACCCGGCTCGGGTGCATCTGTTCGATGCGGAGGGGATGGCAATCCCGGCGTAAGCCGGGATCCAGCTTCAGGTCCGGGGAGAGTTGCCCAGATCGTTCAGCGCCCCTGTTGCACGATATCAGGATGGATCCCGGGTCAAGCCCGGGATGACATCGGGGGCATTGACCGTTGATAACAACGCCAGCCGCCTTGACCCTCAGGTCGGGTGAGCTTGCGTTTCGCCGTCGTCCAGATCGTCCTCGACATCGGTGTCGGGGCGGTCGCCGCCGTCGGCGAGTTCTTCGTGCCACTGGCCCTTGCTGTCCTGGTATTGGATGGCTTCGCTTTCGCCACCCAATTGTTGGCGTTGCGCTGCCGCGGCGGCAGCGTCATGCGCGGACTGGTGGGTGGGATAGGTTTCGGAAAAAACATCCCCGACCTTGTAGGCGAAACCGCCATCGTGTTCGACAATCTCGTAGGTGACGTGGGCCATGATGGTTTCTCCTGTTGGGGGAACAACCCCTCGCAGGGGGGGAAGTTGCTTTGCATATCCGCCCGCTTGTGAGCGCGCAGCATGACACTTAGATAGGCGGCAGACCAGGAGTTCCCAAGATGGCCTCGCCTACGATTCCCACGCGAGTTGCCGTCAAATACGAGATTATTGTCGTTGGGGCGGGTCAGGCCGGTCTGAGCGCAGCCTATCACCTCAAGCAATTGGGTTTGAACCCGGGTCAGGACTTCCTTGTGCTGGACCGGGCGCCTGCGCCAGGAGGCGCCTGGCAATTTCGCTGGCCCTCACTGACGCTGTCGACGGTCAATCGCGTGCATGATCTGCCCGGCATGAGCTTTGCCGCAACCGCTGGAGACGATCCATCGGTGCGCGCATCGGTCGCCGTGCCGCACTATTTTGAAGCCTATGAGCAGCATTTTGACCTCAGGGTGCTGCGGCCAGCTGTCGTGACACTGGTGTCGGACCGCGGCGAACGGCTGCGTATCGAGACCGATCGAGGCCTGTTTTCGACACGCGGCTTGATCAACGCCACCGGCACTTGGGAAAAGCCCTTTATTCCGGCCTATCCCGGTGCCGAGAGTTTCACCGGCCGCCAATTGCACACCCATGACTACCAGACCGCCGAGCAGTTCAAGGGCCAGCATGTGCTGGTCGTCGGCGGGGGCATTTCGGCGATCCAGTTGCTGGACGAGATTTCCGAGGTCACGCGCACCAGCTGGGTGACGAGGACACCCCCGCGCTTTCGCGATGGGCCGTTCGACCAGGAGGCGGGCCGTGCCGCGGTGGCCATGGTGGAGGAGCGGGTGCGCCAGGGCCTGCCGCCCAATTCGGTGGTTTCGGTGACCGGCTTGCCGCTGACGCCGGCAATCCTGGCCATGCGCGAGCGCGGCGTGTTGGAGCGGCAGCCGATGTTCGAGAGCATCACACCGCAGGGGGTGCGCTGGGGTGATGGCCGCGAGCTGGCAGTGGATGTGATCCTCTGGTGCACCGGCTTTCGCTCGGCGCTCGATCACCTGGCGCCGCTGCAATTGCGCGAGCCTTCGGGGGGCATCACCATGACAGGGCGGCTCGCGACGCAAGTGGCGCGCGACCAGAGGATTCATCTGGTTGGCTATGGGCCGTCTGCGTCAACGATTGGAGCGAACCGGGCGGGTGCGGCGGCGGCACGGGAGTTGCTAGAGTTTTTGGCGGCAGGCAACAAGCAAGAGGCGGCAGAGCTGTAGACTTTCTGCTTGCGTTTCAATGCTTCAGTCGACCCCTCCCCCTTCTAGGGGGAGGATCAAGGTGGGGGGTTGGTGGGCGGTGAGATCCGGGCTCTCGCACCCCCACCCAACCTCCCCCTGGGAGGGGGAGGGGCGTTGACTGAAGCCTTGGCTCTCTTAGCCGCTACCGCAGCCAGCCTGCCGGCCGAGGCTGCAGCTCCATCTGGCCTCCTGCGGTAGCCTCGTCGATGGCGAGGATTTCTTCTGGCGAAAGCTCGAGATTGTTGAGGACGCCCAGATTGTCCTTGAGCTGATCGAGCGTGCGCACGCCGATCAGGGCCGAGGTCATCTCAGGGCGGCGCAGCACCCAGGAGAGCGCCAGCTGCACCATAGACTGACCACGCTGGCGAGCGATTTCGCCGACCTTATCCACGGCATCGAGCACGCGGGGCTCGATATGGCTGGCGCGCAGCGAGCCATTGGGGTTCTCCCCGCGTGTACCGCTGGTCTGGCCGGTGTTGTACTTGCCCGACAGGACGCCTTGGGCGAGCGGTGAGAAGGCGATGACGCCGATGCCCAGCTCGCCACAGGCGTCGATGGTCCGGTCGTTCTCGATCCAGCGATTGATCATGGAATAGCTGGGCTGGTGGATCGTGGTGGCGACGCCCATCTCCTTGAGCAGGCGATAGGCTTCGCGCGTTTCCGCCTCGGGATAGGAGGAAATGCCGACGTAAAGCGCCTTGCCCTGCCGCACGGCATGGGCCAGCGCGCCCATCGTTTCCTCGAGCGGGGTTTCGGGGTCATAGCGGTGGGAATAGAAGATATCGACATAGTCGAGGCCCATGCGCCCGAGCGACTGATCGAGACTTGCCAGCACATATTTGCGGCTCCCCCACTCGCCATAGGGACCGGGCCACATATTGTAGCCGGCCTTGGTGGAGATGATGAGCTCGTCGCGATAGGGGCGGAAATCGCGCGCCATGACCTGGCCGAACAGCTCTTCCGATGAACCGGCGGGCGGGCCGTAATTGTTGGCAAGGTCGAAATGAGTGATGCCATTGTCGAAAGCATGGCCCAGGATTTCCATGGCGGATGGGTAATCGCGCGTGCCGCCGAAATTTTGCCATAGCCCCAGGCTGATCACGGGGAGCTTGAGCCCCGAACGGCCCGAGCGGCGATATTGCATGGTGTCATAGCGCGCCGTATCGGCCCGATAAGTCATGGCATTCCTCTCAACGATTTCTCGATTTGGCCGCGCGGGCGGCAAATGGTATGAGCCAGGCCTATGACCCGACTGCGTGATATTATGAGCCCCAATCTGCCCCAAGCCAATCAACCATACAAGGTCATGGCGATCTATAAATTCGCTGACCTGCCTGATGCGGAGGCCATCCAGCCGGCGCTGGCTAAGCTCTGCTGCAGCCGGGGTATCAAGGGGACGCTTATCCTTGCCCCTGAAGGCATCAACGGCACCGTGGCGGGTACGGTGGCGGCCATCGAGGTGCTCGCGGCGGAACTCTTTGGCGGGCAGATGTTCGGTGACCGCTTGGCGGGGGCGGAGGTGAAATACTCCACCGCCGAAGCCATGCCGTTCCTGCGCATGAAGGTGCGGCTCAAGCCAGAGATCGTGACACTGCGCGCCCCCGAGGCTAATCCGGCCAAGCAAGTGGGTACCTATGTCGAGCCGGAAAATTGGAACGCGCTGATCGAGCGCAACGACGTGGTGCTCGTTGATACGCGCAACGACTATGAAGTGGGCCTTGGCACCTTCCAGCGGGCGCTGGATCCCGCGACCAAGAGCTTCACCGAGTTCAAAGACTATGTGGAAGCCAATCTCGATCCCCAGCGGGACAGGAAAGTCGCCATGTTCTGCACTGGCGGCATACGCTGCGAGAAGGCGTCCTCGTACCTCCTGAGCAAGGGTTTCGAGGAAGTGTTTCACCTCAAGGGCGGGATCCTCAGATATCTCGAAACCGTGCCGGAAAACGAAAGCCGGTTTGCGGGGGAATGCTTCGTATTCGACGAGCGCGTCTCGGTCGGCCATGGTCTGGTCGAGGGCGAGGCGACGCTTTGCCGGGCATGTCGGCATCCGCTAACATCAGCAGATCGTGCCGATCCGGCCTTCAGCGAAGGGGTATCTTGCCCGTATTGTGCTGACGAAGCGGACAAGCACGCGGCGGCGGCCGAACGGCAGCGGCAGATGGAACTGGCGCAGCGACGCGGGCTTGCCCATCTTGGCGATGCGGCAGCAGCTTTGGCGGCGGAACGCAAGCGGCAGAAGCGGGCTCTGGCGGAGGCGTCGCGCCTGCGCAACAAGGCGGGCTGATACGCTCTTTAGCATTGCTGGGGCCAATGCACTTGTGCCAATATCAGGGTTATTGTCCCAGCGTCATAAACAATCCCGATGGATCTCGATCAACTCCGCACCTTCGATCGCATCGTGCGCGAACAAAGTTTTACGCGCGCTGCAGCGCATCTCAATATCACACAGGCGACCGCTTCCATGCGCATCAGGGCGCTGGAGCAATTGCTCGGCGTGACGCTGTTCCAGCGGGGCCGCACGGTGACGCTGACCGACCAGGGCATGACCTTTTTGCCCTTCGCCCGGCGCATTATCGGCACGGCGCAAGAAGGTCGCGAAGCGCTCCGGCGTGTCGAGCGTGGGCGGATTGCCATTGCTTCGCTGCGTAGCTTGGTGTCGCCGCTGATCACCGAGCCGTTGTTGCGCTTTCAGGAGAAATATCCGGCTGTCGACGTGGTGGTGAACGAGGGCCGGCAATCCCAGATTGCCGCCATGCTGCACGAGCGCGACGTGGAAATGGGCATCCTCTGTTGGCCCAATATCGATCCACTCGTGGTAGACTTGGTGCCGCTCGTGGTCATGCGCGAGCGCGTGCCGCTGGTGGTATCGCCCGAGATCGCGAGCAGGCTCTCGTCCCAGCCAACGATCGAGGAGGTGCTGGCGCTGGTGCCGCGCGTCATATCGCTGCGCTGGTGGCAAGCGGAGCCTGAGACCGCCGCAGCGCTCCTGCGGCTGGCGCAGACTAGTGTTGAACTGCCCACCGGGCCGGCGCGACGGCTGGCGATCAAAGGGCAGGGCCTGGGCTTTTTCGTCAATTCGGCGATTGCCGAGGACGTCAAGGCGGGTCGCTTGGTAGAAATCGCGCCGGCAGATTTCGAGCCGCTGCATCGGGACACCGCCATGGTGGTGCGCTCGACCAGTGCACTGGACCGCGCCATGTTGGCCGATTTCGTTCGTGAGATCGCCGAAGAATGCGCCAGTGTAGGAGAGATCCTCGACAACCGGCTTGAGACTTTGCGGGGAGCCGCCTGAAATGGTCTATGATTTCGTGATCGCTGGCGGCGGTTCGGCGGCGAGCGTCGCCGCCATGCGCCTCGTCAAGGATTTCGGCTTTTCCGTTTTGATCCTGGAGCGCGGCCCCGCTCGGACCAATCGCCTAATGGCCATGCCCGCGGGGTACATGAAATTCCTGGCGCGTGACGATTTCCTCGAAATGCACAAGACTGTGCCACAGCCGCAACTGGGTGGACGGGCACCGATTGTTCCCGTCGGCAAGGCCTTGGGCGGCGGCAGTGCGGTCAATGCCATGGTCTATATGCGTGGCCAGCGGGAGGATTATGACGGCTGGGCCGCAGGGTTGGGCAATACGCAAGCCTGGTCCTATGGGGACATGCTGCCTCATTTCACTGCGCTCGAAGCCAATAACAGGCTCCACGATCCCTTTCATGGCACAAAGGGCAATCTGCGCGTCTCCGATCCCGGCCATATCTCCGGCACGACGGAGGATTTTCTGGCTGCCGCACAGGCGCTTGGTCATCCGCTGAACGACGATTTCAACGGTGCGCGCCAGAACGGCGTCGGCATCATGCAGCATACCTATGGGCAAGGGGGTCGCTACAAGGAGCGCTCTGATGCGAAAAAAGCCTTCCTCGATCCGCTGGCGGGCGATGAGCGGCTGACTATCATCACCGGCGCGCGGGTTGATCGGATTTTAGTCGAAGACGGCCGCGCGGTGGGGCTCGCCTATACAAAGGACGGCGAGCAGCACATTGTCCGCGCCGATCGCGAAGTGCTGGTCGGCGCCGGCACCTACAATTCAGCCAAGCTGATGATGCTGAACGGCATCGGGCCGGCGGACCATTTGCGCGAGCTCGGCATTCCTGTAATTGCCAATATCGCAGGCGTGGGTCAGAATCTGCAGGACCACCACGAAGTGCCGGTGATCGCCACCACCAAGGCGCCGTCCGGCTATTTCGGGCAGGACAAAGGCTGGCCGATGATCCGCAATGGCCTGCAATATCTGCTGTTCAACAAGGGCCCGGTGACCACGACGGGCATCGAAGCCTGCCTGTTCTTCGATCCCGATGGCGGCGACAGGCCCACGATCCAGCTTTATTGCGCGCCCATCGTTTACCTCGATCGCGATGTCAGCGCCGCCAAGCCTACCTGGGGCGTGACCTTCACCTCATGCCTGCTGCGACCCAAGGCACGGGGCTCAGTCAAGCTGCGCTCGGCCAACCCGACCGATCAGCCGCTGGTCGATTGCAATTTCTTCGGTGATCCCGATGATCTCAGGCTCACTATCGCGGCTCTCGGTACGGCGCGGCAGCTGCTCCAGACCGAACCGTTCAAGAGCAAGATCGCTGATGAGCTTCTGCCGGGTGAAAAGGTGATGGCAGACCCGGCCGCGCTGGAGCGCTATTGCGGCCAAACGGTCAAGACCAACTACCACCCGGTGGGAACGCTGCGCATGGGTCTGGTCACAGATCCAACGGCCGTAGTCACGCCCGAGCTCAAGGTGCGTGGCATCGATGGCCTGCGGGTAATTGATTGCTCGATCATGCCCCAGATCGTCTCCGGCAACACCAATGCGCCCGCCATGGCCATCGGCAGCAAGGCGGCTAGCCTGATCGGGGAGGAATATACCGGCGCCTAGCCAGCCGGGAGATTGGAATCCTCGGCCGTCACGGCGGAACTGCCCTTCGCCGGCGCCACCTTGTCCTGCAATGCCTGGCGCAATTGTGCGCCCGGCGTAAACACCACTGTGTGCCGCGGCGAAATCATGTGTTCGCTGCCGGTGCGTGGATTGCGGCCGATTCGCTGTGCGCGAGCGCGGACCTGCAAGGATCCAAATCCTGTCAGCTTGACGTTCTCGCCAGCCATCAAGGCTGCGCCCATCATATCGAACATGGTATCGGCAATTGCCGAAATATCCGCTTTGCTCAAACCTGTTTTTGCTGCAGCGACTTCTGCCAATCCGGCACGTGTTATCGTGTTGCCCAAAGTATTGCCCTCTTGCCCCGCTCACTTGATAAGAAGAACTTAGCGCTGAGTCTAGTGATGCTTGCTGTTGCCTAACATGAACCTGATGTTCAGGTTATGTTGACATATTTTAGAACGGTTATAAGTTAGCGTTGTTCGTTAACGGCGCCCGCCCGGCCTTTTGCCAGGTTCGGTGCGCTTCCAGGTTTTGAAGGCTCGCAATTGAGACTGACCCGCCAATCCAACTATGCCATCCGCACTCTGGTGTATTGCGCCGTCAATGAACCGGGGCTGAGCCGTGTCGCCGACATTGCCAAGGCCTACAATATTTCTGAGCTTTTCTTATTCAAGCTGATCAAGCCATTGGTCGAGAATGGCCTTCTGGCGACGGTGCGTGGCCGGCATGGCGGCATCAAGCTCGGGCGGGCTGCTGAAGATATTACCTTGCTCGACACGATCCGGTTGACCGAAGAGAACTTCGCCCTTGCTGAGTGTTTCGAAGACGGAGCCGATTGCCCGCTCATCGGCGAATGCGATCTGAACAGCGCTTTGCGCGAGGCGCTGGGTGCGTTTTTTGAAGTTCTTGCCAGCTACACGATTGCCGATCTTGCCAGCAAAAAGCGCTCGATTCGCGACCGTCTCGGCTTGTCGACGCTCGACGCTGTCATGGAGCCGCTGCACTAGTCTTTCTAAGATGATTTTGACTGTCAAGTTTATGTGTGGTTATGTCTCGTTATCGCGCAGGTGATCAAACCAGTTCACTTGCGCCCATGACGACGGGGCTTGCTGCATCCGTCTCCCGAGGCAGGTTGGGGTCCTCAACACCCTGACCTGCCTTTTCTTTGCCGCCCGCCTGTGATCTATCCGCGCCATGGCTGCAGCACCCCTTCTTTCTCTTCAAGACATCCACCTGACCTTCGGCGGCACGCGCCTGCTCGAAGGTGCCGAACTCATTGTGTCACCGGGCCAACGCATTGCCTTGGTCGGGCGCAATGGCTCGGGCAAATCGACCCTGCTCAAGATCGCTTCCGGCGATGTGGTGCATGACAAGGGCGTGCGCTTCGTCGAGCCCAGCGCTACACTGCGCTACCTGCCGCAGGAGCCGGACCTTTCCGCCTATAAGACCACGCTGGAATATGTCGAAGCTGGGCTCGGGCCGGGCGATGACGAATATCGTGCGCAGTATCTGCTGAGTTCGCTTGGCCTTAACGGCACGGAAGACCCAACCAAGCTCTCGGGCGGCGAAGGCCGCAGGGCGGCCCTTGCTCGCGTGTTGGCACCCAAGCCCGATATCTTGCTGCTCGATGAGCCCACCAATCACCTCGATCTGCCGGTTATTGAATGGCTGCAGTCCGAACTCGACTCGCTGCGCTCGGCGATGGTGTTGATCAGCCACGATCGGCGTTTCCTTTCTGACCTGACGCGCTCGACCGTCTGGCTCGATCGTGGCGTGACACGGCGGCTCGACAAGGGCTTTGGCGCATTCGAAGCTTGGCGTGACCAGGTGCTGGAAGAAGAGGAGCGTGATCGGCATAAGCTCGACCGGCAGATCGTGCGCGAGGAGCACTGGGTGCGCTATGGCGTGACCGCGCGCCGCAAGCGCAATGTGGGCCGCATGGAGCGCCTTGCCAATTTGCGGCAGGACCGGCGCGAACAGCGACGGGTTACTGGGTCGGTCAACATGCAGGTATCCGAAGGGCGCACATCGGGTGCGCTGGTCGTTGAAGCCGAGAGCATCTCCAAGCGCTTCGGCGACCGCGTGATCGTGGCGGATTTTTCCACCCGCGTACTGCGTGGCGACCGGATCGGGATCGTCGGACCCAATGGCGCGGGCAAGACGACGCTGATCAAGATGCTCACCGGCACGCTGGCGCCGGATAGCGGCACGATCAAGCTCGGCTCGGCACTCGAACTCGCCATGCTTGATCAAGGCCGCGCCAAGCTCCACCCCGAGACGCGCCTCAAGGAAGCGCTGACCGGCGGCGGGTCTGACACCTTGCAGATCAACGGTCAGCCCAAGCACGTGGTGGGCTACATGAAGGATTTCCTGTTCAGCCCCGAACAGGCCAACACCCCGATCGGCAAGTTGTCGGGTGGCGAGCGCGCGCGCGTGGCGCTGGCGCGAGCATTGTCGCTGCCATCCAATTTTCTGGTGCTGGACGAACCCACCAACGATCTGGACCTCGAAACGCTCGATCTGCTCGAGGAGATGGTTTCTGAATATGCGGGTACCGCCATTGTCGTCAGCCACGACCGTGACTTTCTCGATCGGGTAGCGACATCCATCATCATCGCCGAAGGCGATGGCAACTGGACCGAATATGCCGGTGGCTATTCGGACATGGTGATCCAGCGCGGCGAGGGGGTACAGGCACGCGCAACTGCCAAGGTGCACCGGCCCGGCAAGACGGCCATGGCGCCGATCGCTCCCACGCCGCCCGGGTCAGGCAAGCGCAAGCTGTCCTTCAAGGAAAAGCACGCGCTCGACAGCCTGCCCAAGGAGGTCGAAAAGCTCGAGGCCGAGATCGCCGCGATCAACGCAGCCCTGGCTAAGCCAGATTTCTACACCAAGGATCCCGACGGCTTTGCCGCGAAGTCAAAGGCCCTGATTGTTGCCGAAGCGAAGCGCTCGGAAGCAGAAGAGCAATGGCTTGAACTGGAACTGCTGCGCGAGGAGTTGGAAAGCTAGGCTACGCCGTCCTTCCACTTGAACTCCGGTGGAGCAATCGATTGCAGGCTGGTCGGCTCGGCGCCTCCGATGCGGGCCAGCAAGTGGGCGCCCAGTGTTCGCCCGGCGTGCACGAAATCCTCGAACACTGTTTCAGCACCGGTCTGGAATTGAGCGAACATCGGGCTCGCCTGCTTGCTGACGACGTGGGAGAATAGCCCCACGGTACGGCCAGCTTCGTTGAGCCCACCGATGACAGCAAGAGCCGACACTTCCGAAGCGCAGACCCAGCCATCGGGGCCATCGGGGCGTTTGGACCGCTTAATGACATAATTCCGGATCGCGTCGGTTGGGCTCTGCAACGTCACGTCGCTGGCAAACTCATAGGCAATGCCAGCTTCATTGGCTGCGAGTGCCATGCCGTTCTTGAGGTGATCGGTATAGGTCAGGGCGCTTTCCGGCAGGACGATGGAAACCTTCTTGCATCCCTTCTGCGCCAGGCGTTGTACGGCGCCATAGGCATAGGCTTCATTGTCGAAATCGACAAAGGCGTGGGCTTCAGGCCAGTTGCTGCGGCCATGGCTGACGAAGGGGAAATCATTGTCGAGCAGGAAGCGGATGCGTTCGTCAAAGCTCTCGGCCTTGGAAAAGATGACACCATCCGCCATACGGTTGCGGACAATGTGCCGGATCGGCTCCATCGGAGAGACATTGCGGAACAGGGGAGTGATAACAACGTGAAACGCCGTTTCCCGCAGAGCTTCGGTGAGCCCTGAGACGATGGAAGTGCCAAAGCCGTAAATCTGTTCGTCCGGCTCAAGGACGAGCGAAATGACATTGGTGCGCCCGGTCTTGAGCCGCAGCGCCGCGCGGTCAGGCAGATAGCCAATTTCCGCAGCGATCTTCTGGACGCGGTCGCGGGTGTCCTGCGCCAGTTCGGGCGCATTGTTGAGCGCGCGGGAAATGGTGGTGACCGCAAGCCCGGTCATTTGCGCAATGGTCTTAAGCGTCGGCTTGCCAGATGGCTTGACCCCGCGCTTGTTCACGGTTTCGGGCAGGTCTTCGGACACTGTTATGGTTCCCCTCCGCCCGCGCTGCCGCCTCGGCGTCTTGTTCGGGCAACATCACCAGATTGTGGGGCCAACTTCAAGCGTTCCTAACCGTAAGGGGCGTGATGGGGCAAAGAATGGTCGCTTCCATTCCGATCTAAGCCGAAAGTCGGGTATTGTTTTTCTGTTTTTATACGATTGTAGCGCCTCCTGGTGCTGGCAATCGGACGCAAACGCGCCTATCTTGCCGCTACATCGCCAACTGCCGATGTTTGTATCGCCAACCAGCAGGAAAGGAATGAAGATGACGCCATCTATCCCATTCGCCCTCCATGCCAGCTGTTCGCGCGTACGCACCCACATGCAAATCGCCAAACGCTGGCAAGGGATTTGTCGCAACAAACGAATGTGACCTCCGTCACACCTTCGTCTTCTAGTTTCGATAAACCCCCGCGTAACGGCCAGGCAGTGCACCAAGTGCCTGTCGCTTCAGCCGTCCCGACGCGCAAGTGGAGATTGCTCCAATGCAGGAAAACAACATCATCAGGGCCAAGGCCCAGAAGCCCATAGTAATAGAAGTGGCTGGCGAGCCGCTGGGCGTCGTCGTGCCGCATGCCGAAGGCTATCGCTTTCTGGCGGTCAAGCTTCCGGCCTTCGCTATCGATGGCCAGCACTTCCCTTCGGTTGAACTGGCGCATTCGGCTGTGTCGCAAGCCGTGCGTGAACACGGCGCGGACGCCGCATAGCAAAGGCGGGGCCTTGGTGCCTCGCCTCGCCTAGCTCAATATAGTGGGCTTAATCGTCATTGGTAGCGTTGAGATCTTCGGGGCGCTTGCCTTCCGAGGGCGGAGCATGCGGCACCAAGGCACCTTCGACCGCATCGGCCAGAGCCTCGACATCGGCTTGTTCAATGCCCTGCCGCTGCAACTCCCGGCCAATCGCATCGGCAATCGCCACCCGGCTCACGCTTGCTTGATCCACCACGGCCATTGCCTGCTCCTTGTTCCTTTGCGCCTGCTTATCAGGCAACGCTCGGCAGGCAAGCCGGTTCAGTCGCGGGCAGCAATGGCGCGCAAAGCCATGACAAAGGCCGTGACGCCGATGGCGAGCGAGCCGGAATTGTCGATCATGATGGGTTCGATCCCCGCCGGCACCGCCGCACTTTCGCGTGCCAGGCGAGCAGTAATCTGATCATTGCTTTCGCGGCCTCGCCGGGTCAGCCGTTCCGCCCGGCAGGATATCTCGGCGGTGATCAGCAATACGGCGCATGACGGATATTTTGCGTGGGCTTCGGCTACCACATGGCGCGAAACATTGGCGACCACAACCCGGCCGAGAGCCAGATCGGTATCAAGGCTCAGCGGCAGGGCATAGCGCAGATCATGCGCATCCCAGGCGAGGGCAAAACGCCCGGCAGCCTCATTCTCGCGGAAGCTTTGGAGATCCATGCTCTCGTGGTCTTCGATCTCGGCATGAGCCGGTCGCGTCACGATCCGGCGGACGAAAGTAAAACGCTTGTCGTTTGCAAGCGCATGCTTTGCGCCTCCGATCAGCGTGTCCTTGCCGACGCCCGAAGGGCCGACAACTAGGACCAGCGATCCGAGCGGGCGCGCCATGGCTAGCTAACCCTTTCGCCTTGCCGCCACACACCGCGCACCACCGGCACATTTCCGACTAGCCTGACGCGGACGAGGTCTGCCCTTTTGCCGATGGCGATTTCGCCCCGGTCATGCAGGCCCGCGGCGTTGGCTGGATTGCGCGAGACCATGGCGAGGGCGGCCGATAGCGTCATGCCTTCCACCCGCTGCGGCAAGGCAAAGGCCGCCTGCAGCAGGGCGAAGGGCACATAGTCGGAACTGAGAATGTCCATCAAACCGGCACGCACCAAATCGGTAGCAGAAATATTGCCCGAGTGCGACTTGCCGCGCACTACATTGGGGGCGCCCATCAAGATGGCCTGACCCGCACCATGGGCTGCGGAAGCTGCTTCCAGCGTAGTTGGAAACTCGGCAATGGCAACGCCGTCGCGCGAGGCCTCTTCCACCTGCTCGATGCTGGAATCATCGTGGCTGGCCAGTGCCAATCCGAGCTCCCGCGCACGGGCACTGATGTGCGCACGGTGCGGTGCCGAATAGCGGGCGTGATCGCCCAGGCGGTCGGCAATGAAGCTGTCGAGTTCATCCGTCGTGCGGCCAATGCTGTAGAAGCGTTTGTAGGCATCGAGCGAGCGGAATTGCCGCTGGCCTGGCGTGTGGTCCATCAGGGACGCGAGCTTGACCAGGGGCTGGCTCGCCTGCGCCTCGAATTGCGGCACCACATCATGGCTCGGCAACTCGCAGCGCAGATGAATGAAATGGTCGGCCCGCAGCCAGCCTTCGGTGCTGGCTTGCCTGATGGCAGAGGTTAGTTTGCCGACATGGGGTGCCATATCGGGCGTGTCGGTGTCCGAGCCGATGCGAACGGCATCGAAAACCGTGGCTATCCCCGAACCCGCGATCTGAGCGTCGTGGGAATGCAAAGCGGCCATTGAATCCCAGTAAACTCCTGGGCGTGGACGGTAGTGACTTTCCAGCTGATCGGTGTGGAGTTCCACTAGCCCCGGGATCAGGAAATCACCTTCGAGGTCGAAGCCGGTCTGCATCGGTCCAGAGGCGAGGCCGGAAATCAGGCCTTCGTCAATGGCAAGGCTGCCTTCAACGACCTCGTTACTGGTGACGATGCGCGCATTGCGAAAGGCAACCGCACTCATTCGGCCGGGCCAAGCTTGAAGTCAGCCACGCGGCGGAAGGGCTTGCCCGTATCGGGTTCATGAAAGAGCGACAACCGGTCCAGCAGCAGGGGTTCATCCAACACAGGGCTGAACCAGGTTTGAGCTGCTGGCGTAATTTCGGCAGCGTCCGCTTCGCCTAGCCGGTCGCTCAGTGTCATGTGAAAACGGAACTCTTCGAAGACGTAAGGGTAGCCATAAGCATCGAGCAGTTCGATCTGCCGTTCCGTCAGGCCCTTGCCCACACGTGCTTCCCGGTCCTTGATGGTCATAGGCGCGCGGAACGGGTCGAAGGTTTCAACGACGTGAGCGGCGAAGTCTTGCAATTGCTCGTTGTCGTCGACCAACAGAGCCAGGAACCCGTCTAGCGAAGTCAGCTGAGGCTTGCCCAGATCAATCGGGCTGTGCTGAGCGGCAAACGCACTGATGGCAGCGCGCAAGTCCGCTTCGGTAGTACCCTCGGCCAAGGACATGGGCGCCTTGAGCGTAGCATGGAAACCATAGCGGTTGGCGGATTGCGTGAAATTCAGCAAGCGGTCGCGGTCAATGCCGGCAACGGGGCCATTAAAGAGATCCCCATCATTGGCATCCCGGCCGAGCCAGACGGCTGCGCGTTCCCAAAGATTGCTGGTGGCGGACGGGGCAAAATAGATGGCGAATCGTTCTGTCATCGGAACTCCTTGCTCCTGCCGCTAGCCACAGTCTATGTCGTTGGTTTGACACTGTGCCAGTCTCCATGCTGGCTATCCTCGCCAGATGCGAGTCGCAAGCCCGGGAGAATGCATGGACCGCACCCTGCTCGAACAGATGTTCTTGCGAGCCGTTGCGCAGGCCCAACCAGCCCTCGCCGTACGGCAAAACCTGCCGGAGCGGCCGGCGGGGCGCACCATCGTCATCGGTGCAGGCAAGGCATCCGCCCAGATGGCCCATGCGCTGGAGCAGGCATGGGAAGGACCGCTGAGTGGATTGGTGGTGACGCGCTATGGCTATGCGCAGGCGTGTGAGCACATCGAGATCGTGGAGGCTGCTCACCCGGTCCCCGATGAAGCGGGGTTCCTGGCGGCACGCCGGATCATGGAAATGGTCTCGGGGCTGAGCCACAACGATCTGGTTATTGCCCTGATCTCGGGCGGTGGCTCTGCGCTGCTGCCTGCTCCGGCGCCGGGGCTGACGTTTGACGACGAGCAGGCCATAAACCGGACACTTCTGGCATCGGGCGCCCCAATCGCTGTCATGAACCTGCTGCGCAACCAGTTCTCGACAATCAAGGGCGGCCGCCTGGCAGCGCATTGCGCGCCCGCCCGCGTGGCGACGCTGGTGGTTTCCGATGTACCGGGTGATGATCCGGCACTTGTTGCCTCAGGTCCAACTATTCCCCTCAGCGGTACGCGGGAGTTGGCGCGCAAATATGCGAGCCTCTACCGGCTCGATCTGCCGCCACAGGCCCAGGCGCTTCTTTCAGGTGACGACAATCCCGCACCCTTGCCAGGCGATCCTGTTTTTGCCCGCAATAGCGTTCGCATCATCGCCTCGGCCGCGCTGTCACTTGAAGCCGCTGCCCAGGCGGCAGGCGAGGCTGGCCTGGAAGCCGCCATATTGTCGGACTCCATCGAGGGCGAAGCGCGCGATGTGGCGCAGGTTCATGCTGCGCTGGCGCGTGAAATTTTCACCCGCAATCGCCCGTTCAGAAAACCGGCCGTGCTCCTATCCGGCGGCGAGACGACAGTGACCCTGCGCGGCAAGGGGAGGGGAGGGCGCAATGCCGAGTTCCTTCTTGCTTTGGCAATAGCCATTGATGGCGCCGATGGGATCTCGGCCCTTGCCGCAGACACGGACGGCATTGATGGGTCGGAAAATAACGCGGGTGCTTTTGCGGATGGCACAACGGCCACGCGGCTGCGCAAAGCCGGGATCGATCCGCTGGCCGCCCTGGCGGCGAACGATGCCTACAGCGCCTTCGAGACAATCGGCGATTTGCTGGTCACCGGCCCTACCGGCACCAATGTGAATGACTTCCGCGCCATCATCGTGCGCTAGAAAAATCATATAAATGCCCTTGGCAGACAGGGCCTGCGTCTGTTCTATACGCCTCGATTTCGAGAGGGAGCCAAGCCATGGCCAAACGCAAGATCGCCATCATCGGTGTCGGCAAGATCGCACAGGACCAGCACCTGCCGGTGATTGATGCGTCCGACGATTTTGAGTTGGCGGCAACCGTCTCCACCCGCGGGTTGGCTCACAATGGTGCGCCTGTGTTCAAGACACCAGGCGAGCTTTACGCGGCTATGCCTGAGGTCAACCTCGTCTCGATCTGCACCCCACCCGGCATTCGCCATCAATATGTCCGCGAGGCGCTGGACGCCGGCAAGGATGTGATGATGGAAAAGCCACCCACCACCACCATTTCTGAGCTTGATGATCTCATCGCGCATGCCAAGCGGCTCGATCGGGTGCTCTATCAGACCTGGCATTCTCAATATAACGCCGCCGTCGACCGGACGCGGGAAATATTGGCAAACGATGGCGTCAAATCAGCCCGTATCGATTGGCGTGAAAGCGTGCGCAAATGGCATCCGGGCCAGGACTGGGTTTGGGAGCCAGGCGGGTTCGGCGTCTGCGACCCCGGGATCAACGCCCTTTCGATTTTCACCAAGGTCATGCCGTTCCCGGTGTTCGTCGAAAGCGCCAAGCTGACCTTTCCGGCCAATCGGCAGACCCCGGTCGATGTCGAGATCGGGTTCAAGTCCGGCCAGATCGGCAAGCCGGAACTCTCAGCCGGGTTCAACTGGCTGGAGGAAAGTGGAGAGATCTGGACCATTCGTTTCGAGACCGGCACGGGCGACATCATCAAGCTCGAAGGTGGCGGCCGCAGCCTCACCGTCAACGATGAACTGGTGCTCAAGCATGGCGATGAGGAATATGCTGGGATGTACGAGCACTTTGCAGGCCTTTTGGAGCGGCATGAAAGCGATGTCGACGCCACGCCCCTGCGCCTGATGAGCGATGTGTTCCTGATGGGCGCCCGCGAAAACGGCCCGGACTTCGAGTGGTAATATCTTCCGATGGCCATAACCAGAGGGGCTTCACCTAGCGGCTAGGTGAAGTGAAGAGCCCTCGGCTCAAGGCCGAGGGTGACGATCCAGTTTAGCGTTCGGCTTCTACTTCCCGGCATCCGTCAGCGTCTGCAGATCTTCGTCGCTGAGCTTGAGCCGCACCCCTTTAGCCAGGCTTCGGACCTGTTCCACCGATGTCGCCGAGGCGATCGGAGCGCTGACGCCGGGCTGCGCAACGAGCCAGGCGAGGGACACTTCGGCAGGCGTTGCGTCATTGTTGGCCGCAATCTTGTCGAGCGCTGCAAGGATCTTCTCGCCCTTGGCATCGAGATATTTTTCCACACCACCGCCGCGCGCCGACTTGCCGGTGTCGGCCTTGCTGCGGTACTTGCCGGTCAGAAAGCCTGAGGCGAGGCTGTAGTAAACAATCGTGCCGATGTCGTTCTCGATAACCGTATCGCGCAGGGCCTCGAACTCCGCGCGGTCATAGAGATTGTGGCGCGGCTGCAGGACTTCATAGCGCTGGAGGGACTTGATCACCGCGGTTTCCTGCGCCTCCTTGACCATCTCCGCCGTGTAGTTGGACGCTCCGATCACCCGTACCCGGCCGGAACGCACCAGTGTGTCGAAGGCGCCCAGGGTTTCTTCGTGGCTGGCTTCAGGGTCCGGCCAATGGCTGAAGTAAAGGTCGACATAGTCGGTCTGGAGGCGCTCCAGCGAGTCCTCGAAACCTTGCTTGATCGCGTCGGCCCTAAGGCCCCCTGGCTTGTTAGCCGAATTGACCTTGGTGACGATGTGGATGCTGTCGCGATTGCCGCGCTCTTTCATCCACTTCCCGATAATGGTCTCGCTCATGCCCGGAGGATTGCCGGGGACCCAATTGGGGTAGCCCTGCGCGGTATCGATGGCGGTAAAACCGGCTTCAACGAAGGCATCGAGGATCTCGAAACCCTTCTGCTCGTCCACGGTCCAGCCAAAGACATTGCCCCCCAGCACCAGAGGTTCAATCACGAGTTCACTGCGTCCGAGCGGGCGGCGATCCATTGGGCTTCTCCTGTTGGCTGTTACCAGACGAAACGTCTGGATCGGCATTCGGTTCGACCGGAACGCGCGGCGAACACAAGGCCAGCGCACGGTTGATGGCATAAAGCGAGCCGTCCAGCGCGATATGGTTGTCCGGCATGGGCGAGCCATCCTCTGGCTCCAGATATGCTACGGCCCCGTTAGCAAGATTATACAGCACCCAGGAAAAATCGCCGATCAGCCGGGCGCCATAGGGCTCCGCCGCTTCGGTATCGAAGGAACGGGTTTCCTTGTCCACTGTGATGGCCCAGCGTCCTACGCTCGGCTGCGGGCGGCTCGTATAGATGTGAACGCCGGTTGTGAAATCATCCTCGCAGCGCACGGCTACGCAGGTGAATAGCTCCGGCGAAGATTTCAGCCCACAGCCCAGCGCTGCCCGGTCGCCTTCGCCCGGCAGAGGGGAATAGGACCAGCCCGCCTGTTGTCCCGATGCAGGAATAGCCAGGGCCGCGAACAAGAGGCTCAGGATCGTGGTTCGATGAGGTCCCATAGGTTCCCATAAAGATCTTTGAACACGGCAACCGACCCATAAGGTTCGTGCCGAGGTTCCTCGATGAACTCGACGCCCCGCGCCAGCATAGCGGTATGGTCGCGCCCGAAATCCTCGGTTTCCAAGAACAGCATGACCCGGCCGCCGGTCTGGTTGCCGATGACCGCCTGTTCCTCGGCTCCATCGGCCTTGGCCAGCAACAATCGCGCGCCGCGCCCACCTACCGGGCCGACCAGTACCCAGCGTTTCCCACCGCCCAAATCGTCGTCAGCGATCAGGGTAAAGCCGAGTTTGTCGCAATAGAAGGCAATCGCCTCGTCATAATCGGCAACAACAACGGACAATGTGGCAATGGACTGGCTCATCCGGTTATGGATCATCACGCCGGCTTCAAGGTCAAGCCGCCGGGAACCCGGCGAACGGAAGTTTTCAAAACCGTCCATTCCTGTGGAATGTTGATCTCCCTGTCATCAGATTGACCAAATGGTCAACTCTCCCATTGCGCTCCCTTGGATTCTACGCTTTGTTGGCGCCCAAGCTCTGGTTAGCAAGCCGGGCGCGAAAAATATCTTCGGGAGACAACAATCATGAAATTGATGAAATCGCTGCTGGCAGCGACCGCCATCGTGGCGCTGGCTGCTGGCGCCGCCCAGGCCAAGCAGCTCGTATACTGCTCGGAAGCTTCCCCCGCTCACTTCGATCCCGGCCCGCTGACCGGTGGTAACGATTTCGACGCCAGCTCCCACACCATCTACAACCGTCTCGTTGAATTCGTGCCCGGCGGCACCGAAGTTGCGCCAGCTCTGGCTGAAAGCTGGGAAATCTCCGAAGATGGCCTTGAGATCACCTTCAAGCTGCGCCCCGGCGTAAAGTGGCACACCACATCCTATTTCACCCCCACCCGCGACCTCACTGCTGAAGACGTCGTTTTCAGCTTCGAGCGCCAGTGGAAGGAAGACAACACCTGGTACAACTACCTTGAAGGCATGACCTGGGACTATTTCCAGGGCATGGACATGCCCAAGTACATCAAGGAAATTACCGCTGTTGACGATCTGACTGTCAAGCTCGTCCTCAACGAACCAAACGCGCCGATGATCGCGAACCTGGCGATGGATTTCGCCTCGATCGTGTCCAAGGAATATGCCGACAAGCTTGAAGCCGAAGGCAATCTGGCCGCGTTCTCGACCCAGCCCGTCGGCACTGGCCCGTTCATGTTCGTCGACTACCAGCTCGACACCGTGATCCGCTACCAGGCCTTCCCGGAATACTGGGATGGCAAGCAGCCGATCGACGATCTGGTGTTCGCCATCACCACCGATCCATCCGTGCGCGCGCAGCGCCTGCTCGCCGGCGAATGCGATATCATGCCCTATCCGGCGCCTGCCGATATCGCCCAGCTCCAGTCCGATCCCAACCTGACCGTCATGGAGCAGGAAGGCCTCAACATCGGCTACATGTCCTATAACGTGACCGAGCCGCCGTTCGATAACGTCAATGTCCGCAAGGCATTGACCATGGCAATCGACAAGGCTGCCATCATTGAAGCGGTCTACCAGGGCGCCGGCCAGGACGCCAAGAACCTGATCCCGCCCACCATGTGGTCCTATGACGACTCGATCGCGGCCGACACCTACAACCCCGAGGAAGCCAAGCGCCTGCTCGAGGAAGCCGGCGTTACGAGCCTCACCACCGATCTCTGGGCCATGCCTGTGTCGCGTCCCTACAATCCCAATGCCCAGCGCGTTGCCGAGCTGATCCAGTCGGATTGGGCCGCTGTTGGCGTCACTGCCAATATCGTCTCCTACGAGTGGACCGAGTACCGTGAACGCGGCAAGCAGGAAGAGCGCAAGGGTCCGTTCCAGATCGGCTGGACCGGCGACAATGGCGATCCGGACAATTTCTTTGCGACTCTGTTCTCGTGCTCGGCCATTGGCGTCAGCAACTACTCCATGTGGTGCAATGACGAGTTCGAGGCCCTGATCCAGGAAGCCAAGACCACGCCAGACCAGGAAAAGCGCGCCGAGCTCTACACCAAGGCCCAGGCAATCTTTAAAGCCGAAGAGCCCGCCATGACGCTCGCCCACAGCCGCGTCTTCATGCCGATGAAGAAGACGGTTCTGAACTACAAGATGAGCCCCCTGGGCAACCATTCCTTCAAGGGCGTGGATATCCAGGAATAAGGCTTGAGCCTTTAGGCAAGCAGGGGAGCCTCGGTCCGGTTCAAGCCGGAGCGAGGCTCCCCGTTTTAGAGCAGGCCCATACGAGGCGCCGGTTTAACGGCATCCGTTGCAATGGCTGCCATCACAGGAAACGTGAACGGCCCGCTGGTTTTCAGGCCACGGCCCAAGGGGTATAGACCCGCCCATGTTGAATTTTATTCTGCGCAGGTTTGCGCTGATCGTGCCGACAGTGATCGGCATTTCTCTTTGCGCCTTCTTTTTTGTGCGCGTGCTTCCAGGCGATCCGATCCTGGCGATGGCAGGCCAGCACGGCGTCACGCCCGAGCGCTACGAAATCCTGCGCGAGCAGTTTGGTTACAATCTGCCGATATGGCAGCAATATCTCAACTACCTCGGCAATGTGCTGCAGGGCAATTTCGGCATTTCGTTGTCGACCAAGCGGCCGGTTTTGACCGAGTTCATGACGCTGTTCCCAGCAACGGTCGAACTGGCGCTGGTCGCGATGCTGTTTGCCGTCCTGGTCGGCATTCCCGCCGGCATCTTTGCCGCAGTCAAACGCGGCTCCTGGTTCGACCAGTTGACCATGGGCGTCGCGCTCACCGGCTATTCCATGCCTATCTTCTGGTGGGGCCTGCTGCTGATCATCTTCTTTTCCGGCTATCTCGGCTGGACGCCAGTATCGGGGCGCATTGCCCTGACCTTCTTCCTGCGGCCAATCACCGGCTTCATGCTGATCGACACGCTGATTTACGGTAATTGGGCCGCCTTCGGCTCGGCCCTGCGTCACCTGATTTTGCCGGCCATCGTCCTGGGCACAATTCCCCTGGCCGTGATTGCGCGCCAGACCCGTTCGGCCATGCTCGAGGTCTTGGGTGAGGATTATGTCCGCACCGCCCGCGCCAAAGGCCTGTCGCCCCGCCGGGTCGTAAATGTCCATGCGCTGCGTAACGCCTTGATCCCGGTGATCACCACTATTGGGTTGCAGGTTGGGTTGCTGCTGGGTGGCGCCATCCTCACCGAGACCATCTTCTCCTGGCCGGGCATCGGCAAGTGGATGATCGATTCCATTTCCAAGCGCGACTATGTCGTGGTGCAATCGGGCCTGCTGCTGATTGCGCTGATCGTCATGGCCGTGAACCTCATCGTCGATGTGCTCTATGCCGTCATCAATCCGCGCATCAGGGTGCGATAAATGAGTGAACTTCAGGCTAGCCCCGTCGCGGTCAAAGCCGATTTCGGCGCCGGCTTGCGCGAATTCTGGCACTACTTCTCAATCAATCGCGGCGCCGTCATTGGTCTCGTGGTGTTCATCCTCTTGGTATTGATCGCCATTTTTGCGCCCCTGCTGGCACCCCATTCACCCGACCAGCAATATCGCGACGCCATCCTGACCCCTCCCATGTGGGAAGCGATGGGCGATCCGCGGTTCTTGCTTGGCACCGATCCTGTCGGACGCGACATGCTGAGCCGTCTTATCCACGGTGCCCGCTACTCGCTGTTCATCGGCCTGTTTGTTGTGGTTGGCGCCTTGGTCGTGGGTGTTGTGCTAGGTGTACTGGCAGGATATTTCGGCGGCTGGGTCGACGCCATGATCATGCGCATCATGGACATAATCCTGGCTTTCCCATCCTTGCTGCTGGCTTTGGTGCTGGTGGCCATTCTGGGGCCGGGGCTGTTCAACGCCATGGTGGCCATTGCCATTGTGTTGCAGCCGCACTTCGCCCGTCTGGTTCGCGCCGCAGTGATGGCCGAAAAGAACCGCGAGTATGTGACCGCCGCCCGCCTATCCGGCGCCAGCCATCTCCGGCTCATGCTCGTCACCATCCTGCCCAATTGCCTGGGGCCGCTGATCGTGCAGGCGACCCTGAGCTTCTCCAACGCCATCCTCGATGCAGCAGCTCTTGGCTTCCTGGGGATGGGCGCGCAGCCACCAACGCCCGAATGGGGAACCATGCTGGCTTCCGCGCGGGAGTTCATCCTGCGCGCGCCCTGGGTCGTGACCTTTCCGGGCTTGGCCATTCTCATCACCGTTCTGGCCATCAATCTAATCGGGGACGGCATGCGCGATGCGCTCGATCCCAAGCTCAAGCGGAGCTAAGCCATGCCTCTTCTCGATATCAAGAACCTGACGGTCGCCTTCGATACCTCCATCGGCCTGTTCAAGGCCGTCGATGGGATAGATGTGTCCGTCGATGCCCGTGAAGTGCTGGCCATCGTGGGCGAGTCCGGCTCGGGCAAGTCCGTGGCCATGCTTGCCGTCATGGGGCTGCTGCCCTCCACAGCGACGGTCACTGCCGACAAGATGGAGTTCGAAGGCCTCGACCTTCTCAAGATGAGTGCGGACGAAAAGCGCCGGATCATTGGCAAGGACATCGCCATGATTTTCCAGGAGCCGGTGGCGAGCCTTAATCCGTGCTTCACCGTCGGCTTTCAGATCGAGGAAGTCCTCGCCAAGCATCTGGGCCTCTCCGGGCGTGCCGCGCGCGACCGCGCCGTGGAACTGCTTTCGCTCGTCGGCATCAAGGACGGCGCCGATCGTGTTGGCGCTTTCCCGCACCAGATGAGCGGCGGGCAATGCCAGCGCGTCATGATCGCCATGGCCATTGCCTGCAATCCCAAGCTCCTGATCGCGGACGAGCCCACCACGGCGCTCGATGTCACCATCCAGAAGCAGATTCTGGACCTCCTGGTGCGCCTTCAGGCCGAGCATGGCATGGCGCTGATCATGATCACCCATGACATGGGCGTGGTCGCTGAAACGGCGGACCGCGTCATCGTGCAATACAAGGGCCGCAAGATGGAAGAAGCCGACGTGCTGTCCTTGTTTGAGAACCCCAAGAGCAATTACACGCGCGCCCTGCTTTCTGCCCTCCCCGAAAATGCCGTGGGTGACCGTCTGCCCACGGTATCCGATTTTGTTTTCGAACCGGCGCCGGGAGTCTGACACCATGGCAACACCTGTTCTCGAGGTCCGCAACCTCAAGCGCGACTACCATAGCTCGGGCGGCTTCCTGCGTCCGGCCAAGATCGTTCATGCGGTCAAGGGGGTGAGCTTTACGCTCCAAAAGGGCAGGACCCTGGCCGTGGTCGGCGAAAGCGGCTGCGGCAAATCCACCCTTGCCCGCATGATCACCCTGATTGATCCACCCACCGCCGGCGAGATCCTGATCGATGGCGCCCCGGTCGATGCCAATCGCGTCACCCGCGAGATGCGCCAGAAGGTGCAGATCGTGTTTCAGAACCCGTATGGCTCGCTCAATCCACGCCAGAAGATCGGCGATGTGCTCTCCGAGCCCTTGCTGCTCAACACCGACATGCCCACCGCCGAGCGGCGCAACAAGGCCATGGCCATGCTGACCAAGGTTGGCCTGGGGCCCGAGCACTTCAACCGCTACCCGCATATGTTCTCAGGCGGCCAGCGCCAGCGCATCGCCATTGCCCGAGCGCTGATGCTCAATCCAAGCTTCCTCGTGCTTGACGAGCCTGTTTCGGCGCTTGATCTGAGCGTGCAGGCGCAAATCTTGAACCTCCTCAAAGATCTGCAGGACGAGTTCGGCCTTACCTATGTGTTCATCAGCCACGATCTTTCCGTGGTGCGCTATATCGCCGATGAAGTCATGGTCATGTATTTCGGCGATGTGGTGGAGCATGGCACACGCGAAGCCGTGTTCGGCAACCCCCAGCACAGCTACACGCAGACCCTATTTGCCGCCACGCCCAAGGCGGACGTTCAAAGCATCAAGGATCGCTTGGCCAAGAAAGCGGCACTGGCCGTTTAGGACGCCTTGCGCCAGGCCTGTGAACGAAGCAGCCTTTCGATGTCTGCTGCGCTCATAGGCTTGGCAAAGGCATAGCCCTGCAGGATATCGCATCCTAGATCGCGCAGGATACGGGCGTGCTCCATGGTTTCGACTCCCTCGGCAACCACTTCGATGTTCATCGACTTGCCGATATCGAGAATGGAAACGAGAAGCTGGCGCTGAGCCTTGTCGACAAGAATCGGGTCGACCAGTTGGCGGTCGATCTTGAGGCGCTTGGGCCGGAGCTTTTGCAGAGAAACGATAGACGCATAGCCGGTGCCGAAGTCGTCGATCTCGATGTCGATGCCCAGTTCCTTAATCTGGTCGATGTTCCAACCAACGATCGCGTCGCTTTCGTCAAGATAGATCGATTCAACCAGTTCAAACGAAATGCGACCCGGCTCGATGTCGAGTTGGCGCAAGCCCTTGATCAGGTCTTCGTCATGCAAGCGTCGAAGCGAGACGTTGACCGAAGCGCGCGGCACGGCAAGGCCAAGTGCTTGCCACCGGTCGAGATCCTTGAGCGCTTGTTCAAGCATGAGCCTGTCGATCGTCGGCACGACATTGAGGTCTTCGGCAATCGGTAGGAAATAATCAGGCGTCTTGATGCCGAGCGAAGGGTGATCCCAGCGGGCAAGTGCTTCAACCCCCACCAAATCATGCGTATGGGCATCGAACTGCGGCTGGTAATAGGCAACAAACTCGTTCCGTTCCAATCCCGAAAGGATTTCATCGGCAACGCGCTTGGTATTGACCACCTCGGCTTGCAGGGCCTCGGAGAAGAACTCGAACCGGTTGCGGCCCCGTCCCTTGGCGCGATAGAGCGCAATGTCGGCATTGATCAACAGGCGCTTGCAATCGATTGGCGTGTTGCGCTGGGCAGCGATGCCGATGCTAACGCCAAAGCGGCAATCATGCCCTTCATAGGTCACAGGCTGGCGCATTTGTACCAAAATGCGCTCGGCAAGGGTGCCGAGGTAAATATTGCCTTCCCTAGCGCCAGTGAGCACAACGAACTCGTCGCCTCCGATGCGCGCCACAAAGTCGTTCCAGCCGCAATTGGCGAGCAGAACTGAACTGGCATGAACCAGCATGGCATCGCCGGCAGCGTGGCCCATTGTGTCGTTGATCTGTTTGAACCGGTCGAGGTCAAGGTGCAGCAAGGCTATGCTGCCGCTGCCCTCGAACCCTTCGGCTTCAAGGCTCTTGAGCTTCTCGTCCAGATAGCGCCGGTTCGGCAGGCCCGTTAGGCTATCGTGCAAGGCGTTATATTCGATGCGCACGCGGGCGGCATCGAGCTCACGGTTGTGAGCCTCGGTTGCTTGCTTGGCGAGCCGCAAATCTTCATTGAGCATGACGTCAGCCGTTACGTCCCAATTGACCCCGATCACCCGATCAGGAGCGTCAGGCTCGCTAAAGCGTGTACCCACAGATTTAATATGGCGGACGCCGCCGTCCGGGTGCACCACGCGGTACGTGCATTCATAGCGGCCATTGGGCAGCATGCGCGCGAAATCATCCAGCGCCCGTTGCAGATCATCGGGGTGAACAGCGGCGCGCCATTGAGCACTGCTGCGGGGCTTGCCGTCAGCGGGCATGCCGTAGAGCTCGTTCATACGATCATCCCAGGTCTCCACCCGGGTCGACATGTCGAGCTCCCAAACACCGATCTTAGACGCTTCTAGAGCAAGGCCAAGGCGGCGCGAAATGCGTTCGAGATCAGCCTCGCGCGACTTTAGCTGGCGGAAATGGGATTGCCTTTCGCGCAGCAGCAAGCCGGTGATGACGATCGGTAGCAATATCATCGCGCCTGCCGCGATCAGCCCAAGGCGCAAGAGCCATGCACCCTGATGTGCGGCAATCCATCCCCCCTTGGGAACAGCGGCTATTTCCCATGAGCCGGATGGAAGCACCACGCTAGCGGTCACCGGATTTTGCCCACTAAGATCGGGTCCGAAAAAGCGCCCGCCCAACGCACCGGATGGATCGCGCCCCGTGATCGAGAGCTCAATATCGAGCGAGCGGTCGATAAGCCCACTATCGGCATAAAGCTGACCGACATCGATAACAGCAGACACCATGCCCCAAAACCGGCGCCCGTGGGGACGATCGGTGAAGACGGGGAAGCGACCGATAAAGGCGCGGCCGCCCTGCACAAGATCGACGGGACCGGCAAGCACCAGCTTGCCACTGTCGCGGGCCCGCAAGACGCTGTCGCGCTGCGCTTCGTTCTGTCGGTAGTCAAGCCCTATCGCCTTGCGGTTGGCGTCCAACGGATAAACCATCGAAACAACCAGGTTTGGCGCAGCAGCGACCGAACGTAGTTGGCTGTGCTCGGTGAAGAGGTTTGTGACTAGGGCCGAAAACCGGGCTTGATCCATGTTCGGCTCGGTCGAAATAGTGGACACCAGCCCGCGCACCAGCTGGATATTGCCGTTGATATTGCCTTCGAGCTTGGCCCGGATCAGCGAGGCTTGGGCAAGCACTTCTGCTCGCATGCGCTCTTCGGCCAGAAACATGCTTTGCCGGTCGACGAAAATACCGCCAGCAATCATGACGGCCAAAGCAATGGCCGCAGGCCAGAAAATTGGCTTGAGCCAAGCTAGGTGCTTCTCGGAAGATGCAATTTTGGAATGCGAACTCACGGGTCTACCATCAGGGCTCTTTGCAGCCATATGGGCAAACCCTATCGCGAGCAGTTTATGTTTGGCTTACGAGGTGCGGCTCGCCTGGGAGTATGGTTAGAGGATCAATAATCCGGTCTGCAAAGATCAGACCTGTTCGAGCTCGATCAGTGTGCCATCGAAATCCTTGGGGTGGATAAACAGGACCGGCTTGCCATGAGCGCCGATCTTTGGCGTGCCGTCACCCAGCACGCGCGCGCCACCCGCATGAAGGCTTGCTGCAGCGGCCTGGAGGTCGGGAACCTCGAAGCAGATGTGGTGCATGCCGCCATTGGGGTTCTTGGCGAGAAAGCCCGCAATAGGTGAGTTCTCGCCCAGCGGCTCCAGCAGTTCCACCTTGGTGTTGCCGGTGTCAATAAACACAACGGTGACGCCATGCTCGGGCAAAGGCTGAGGTTGGCCGACATGCGCACCCAGGAGGTCGCGATACTTGGCGGCAGCGCTCGCCAGGTCGGGTACGGCGAGGGCGATGTGGTTCAGGCGGCCGATCATCGATTGGACAGCCTTCCCTCGATCTGGCTCAGCACCGAAAACGCGGCGCTCAGCACATTGGTGCCGGGACCGAAAATGGCAGCAACACCGGCATCGAGGAGGAATGAATAGTCCTGCTCTGGAATGACGCCGCCCACGATCACGGTGACATCGCCCAGCTCGCGCGTCTGGAGCGCCTCGATGAGTTCGGGCACAAGCGTCTTGTGACCGGCGGCGAGCGATGACACCCCGACTGCATCGACATGCAACTCGGCCACGTGCGCGGCCACTTCGCCTGCCGTTTCGAACAGATCGCCCATGTGGACGGCAAAGCCCAGGTCGGCAAAAGCGGAAGCGATGATCTTGGCGCCTCGGTCGTGTCCATCTTGGCCCATCTTGGCAATGAAGATCGAAGGTGCGCGACCACGCGCGGCCTTGAAGGCGTCGATGCGGCTGGAGATGGCGGCAAACTCCGGATCATCGCCGTAGCCCTGGGCGTAGATGCCTGAGATGACTCTGGTGACGGCGGAGTGGCGGCCGAATACATCTTCCATAGCGGCGGAAATCTCGCCGAGCGTCGCACGGGCACGCGCCGCTTCGATCGCAGCCTGCAGCAGATTGCCCTCGTCCATAGCCGCAAACTCCCGCAAGGCGCCCAACATCGACTGCGTCTTGGCTTCATCGCGGCTGGCGCGGAGGCGCTGCAGCTGGGCGACCTGTTCGGCCCGCACCTTGGCGTTGTCGATGGTCCGGACGTCGATTGCCTCCTGATTGTCCAGTCGAAAGCGGTTGACGCCAACGATCACATCGTCGCCGCGATCGACCCGCGCCTGGCGCTGCGCGGCAGCACGTTCAATCGCCAATTTGGGCTCGCCAGACTGGACGGCGCGCGTCATGCCACCCTGCATTTCTGCTTCGCCGATCAACGCCTTCGCACCTTCAACGAGTTGCCGTGTGAGTTCCTCCACATAGTATGAGCCACCGAGCGGATCGACCACGTCAGTGATCCGGGACTCATGCTGCAGAATGAGTTGGGTATTGCGGGCGATACGGCTCGAAAACTCCGTCGGCAACGCAATGGCTTCATCGAACGAATTGGTGTGGAGCGACTGCGTGCCGCCCAGGGTTGCTGCCAGCGCCTCGATGGTGGTGCGCACGATATTGTTGTGCGGATCCTGCTCGGTCAGCGACACGCCCGAGGTCTGGCAATGGGTGCGCAGCATCTTGGAGCGCGGGTCCTTGGCGCCGAGCCCGGTCATGATCTCGCTCCACAGCTGGCGCGCAGCGCGCAACTTGGAGACTTCGAGGAAAAAGTTCATGCCGATGCCGAAAAAGAAGCTCAGCCGACCGGCGAATTGGTCGATGTCGAGGCCCCGCGCCTGCGCCGCGCGGACGTATTCCATCCCGTCGGCCAGGGTATAGGCCAGCTCCTGCACTGCCGTCGCCCCAGCCTCATGCATGTGGTAGCCCGAAATCGAGATCGAGTTGAACTTGGGCATGTGCTCGGCAGTATGGGCGATGATGTCGCCTACGATCCGCATGGAAGGCTCGGGCGGGTAGATATAAGTGTTACGGACCATGAACTCCTTGAGGATGTCGTTCTGGATGGTTCCCTCAAGCTTTTCCCGCGCCACGCCCTGTTCTTCGGCGGCCACGATGAACATGGCAAGAACTGGGATGACCGCCCCGTTCATGGTCATTGAGACGCTCATCTGATCGAGCGGAATGCCATCAAAGAGGATCTTCATGTCCTCGACGCTGTCGATGGCGACCCCCGCCTTGCCGACATCGCCAACCACGCGCGGATGATCGCTGTCATAGCCGCGGTGGGTGGCTAGATCAAAAGCGACGGACAGGCCTTTTTGTCCCTTTTCCAGTGCCTGCCGGTAAAAGGCATTGGACTCCCGCGCCGTGGAGAAGCCGGCATACTGCCTTATGGTCCAGGGGCGGTTGGCATACATCGTCGCGCGAATCCCGCGCGTGAACGGCTCAACCCCGGGGATCTCGCCATCCTCGCCGAGATACACCGGCTGAACAGGAATGCCGCCATAGTCGCGGTTAAGGGTGGCGAGCGGCGTGTCGCGGAGTTCTTTTTGGGCGAGGGCGGCCCAGTGGGCAAAGTTCGGGTGATCGGCCATCACACCGCCTCGAATTCTAGGATCACCGCATCCACAGCCAGCACTGCGCCGGGCTGCGCATGCACCTTGCTGACTCGGGCGCGCTTTTCGGCCTTGAGCACGTTTTCCATCTTCATGGCCTCCACGATCGCCAGGGTCTGCCCATCCTCTACAATATCGCCTTCAGCAACATCGATCCGCACGACCTGACCGGGCATGGGGCAGAGCAGAAACCGGCTCATGTCCGGCGGAACCTTGATGGGCATCAGTGGCAGCAGCGCGGCGACATGGGGGCGCAGCACCTGAACGGTCAAATCAGCCCCACAATAGCGCATGCGGAAGCCCGATGTGGTGCGGTTGACCTTGATGACGCTCGATGCGCCGCCTGCCCATTCGATGCGCGCAATGGTCTGCCCCGGGCTCCAATCGAACCGCTCGACGGCGGCTGCCTGGTCGAACAGGTTGAGCTCCCAGCTCCCCTTCGGGTCGAGCCGATGCAGCTTGAGCGGCACTTGCTCGCCCTCGACCACCACAGTCCATTCGCCATAGACCTCAGTGCTATTGCCCATGGGCGTACGGCTGGCCCGGCCCTTGCGCTCCTCGATCAGCAATTGCATCATGGCCGCTGCGGCGGCGATCTCGAACACCCGCCCACGCGGCAAGTCCGGTCCTCTGAACCCGCCGGGAAATTCTTCGGCGATATAGCCTGTGGTGAGCCGGCCTTCGCGGAACCGCTCCTGGTCCATCACGGTGGAGAGGAACGGCAGATTGTTGCCAACGCCTTCCACCTCAAAGCTCCCCAGCGCCACCGCCATGGCATCGATCGCCTCCAGCCGGGTCGGCGCCCAGGTGCAGAGCTTGGCAATCATGGGATCGTAGAAGGTCGAAATCTCCCCGCCTTCGAACACGCCCGTGTCGTTGCGCACTGCAAAGTCTGCGGCGTTTTCCTCGTTCGGGGGTCGATAGCGCGTCAGCCGTCCGGTCGAGGGCAGGAAATTGCGATAGGGGTCTTCGGCGTAGAGCCGGGATTCGATGGCCCAGCCATTGAGCTGCACCTCGTCCTGGCGCAAGGGCAGGGCTTCGCCATCTGCTACGCGCAGCATCAGCTCGACCAGATCGAGCCCGGTGATGAGTTCCGTCACAGGATGCTCGACCTGCAGCCGCGTGTTCATTTCGAGAAAATAGAAATGGCGCTCGGCATCAACGATGAATTCCACCGTGCCGGCGCTGGTGTAGCCCACCGCCTTGGCCAATGCCACGGCCTGCTCGCCCATGGCGCGCCGTGTGTCTTCGTCCAGATACGGGGAGGGCGCCTCCTCGATCACCTTCTGGTTGCGCCGCTGGATCGAGCATTCCCGCTCGTGGAGATACAAAACATTGCCGTGGCTGTCCCCGATCAGCTGGATCTCGATGTGGCGCGGCTCGGTAACAAACTTTTCGATAAAGATGCGATCGTCGCCAAATGAGGACGCCGCCTCGGACTTGGAGCGCTCGAAACCCTCGCGTGCCTCCTCGTCAGTCCAGGCGATGCGCATCCCCTTGCCGCCGCCGCCGGCCGACGCCTTGATCATCACCGGATAGCCAATCTCCCCCGCGATCCGTACGGCCTCCTCGGCGTCAGCGATCAGGCCCATATGGCCGGGCACGGTTGAAACGCCCGCTTCTGCTGCCAGCTTCTTGGATGTGATCTTGTCGCCCATCGCCTCGATGGCCTTGACGGGCGGCCCGACGAAGATAATACCGGCCTCTTCGAGCGCCTGGGCAAACTTGGGGTTCTCGGACAGAAAGCCATAGCCGGGATGCACCGCCTGCGCGCCGGTCTGCTTGCAGGCGGCGATGATCTTGTCGATCTGGAGGTAACTGTCCTTGGCTGAAGATGGCCCAATGTGGACCGCCTCATCCGCCATCCGCACATGCAGCGCCTCCCGATCCGCATCGGAATAGACGGCCACGGTGGCAATGCCCATTCGTCTGGCCGTCTTGGTGACCCGGCAGGCAATTTCACCGCGATTGGCGATGAGGAGTTTGGTGAACATCAGGCGCTCCTCACAACGGAATGTTGTCGTGCTTCTTCTTGGGCCCGCTCGATTGCTTGTGCTTGAGCGTCGAAAACGCCCGGATCACGCGTCGCCGCGTGCCATGGGGCATGATGACGTCATCGATAAAGCCCCGCTCCGCCGCAACGAACGGATTGGCAAAGCGAGCTTCGTAGTCGGCGGTGCGCTGGGCGATCTTGTCCTTGTCGCCCAATTCGGAGCGATAGAGGATTTCCGTCGCGCCCTTGGCACCCATCACGGCGATCTCGGCCGAAGGCCAGGCATAGTTGATGTCGGCCTTGATGTGCTTGGAGGCCATCACGTCATAGGCGCCGCCATAGGCTTTGCGAGTAATCACCGTCACCAGCGGGACAGTAGCTTCGGCATAGGCGAACAGCAATTTGGCGCCGTGCTTGATGATCCCGCCATATTCCTGCGCCACACCGGGAAGGAAGCCGGGCACATCCACAAAAGTAAGGATGGGGATCTCGAAGCTGTCGCAAAAGCGGATGAAGCGGGCGGCTTTCTTGGAGGCGTTGATGTCGAGGCATCCGGCGAGCACCAGCGGCTGGTTCGCGACGACGCCGATTGTTTCGCCATCGAGCCGGATGAACCCGACCAGGATATTACCGGCGTGATCCTTTTGCAGTTCCAGGAACTCGCCCTCGTCGGCGATTTTCTCGATCACCTCGCGCATGTCATAGGGCTTATTGGCGCTGTCGGGGATGATCGTATCCAGGCTCAAATCATCCCGGTCACTAAGATCGGCACTCGGCAAGCGCGGCGCCTTCTGCCCGGCGGCCAGCGGCAGATAGCTAAACAGCCGCCGCACTTCGAGCAGGGTTTCGATGTCGTTGTCGAACGCCGCATCGGCGACGGAGGAAATCTTGGTGTGGGTCGAAGCGCCGCCCAGCTCTTCCTGGGTGACGGTTTCATTGGTCACGGTTTTGACCACGTCCGGACCGGTCACGAACATGTAGCTGGTGTCCTTGACCATGTAGATGAAGTCGGTCATCGCCGGTGAATAAACGGCACCGCCGGCACAGGGCCCCATGATCACCGAAATCTGCGGCACGGCGCCAGACGCCTGCACATTGCGCCAGAACACATCGGCGTAGCCACCGAGCGATGCCACGCCCTCCTGGATGCGGGCGCCGCCGGAATCGTTGAGCCCGATGATGGGTGCGCTGTTCTGCATGGCCAGATCCATGATCTTGCAGATCTTGTTGGCATGGGTTTCGCTCAGCGAGCCGCCGAACACAGTGAAATCCTGGCTGAACACGTAAACCAGCCGCCCATCGATCGTGCCCCAGCCGGTGACCACGCCATCACCCGGGATGATCGTGTCCTCCATGCCGAAATCCCGGGCACGGTGGGTGACGAACATGTCGTATTCTTCAAAGCTGCCCGGATCGAGCAAGACATCGAGCCGTTCCCGCGCCGTCAACTTGCCCTTGCCATGCTGGGTTTCGATCCGCTTCTGGCCACCGCCGAGCCGCGCCTGCGCGCGCTTGTCTTCCAGTTCGGCGATGATCTTCTGCATACAACAAGGCTCCCGCTGCCTCTTCTTTTGACCGGACAGTCAAATGGGAGATTGGCGGGCGTCGCAGGAAAAAGCAAACGGGTTTATGGATCTATGCTGGGTCAAAGTCGGCGGCTCCGGCATGGATCTCGCTTAAGCCGGCAGCAAAGCGGCGGGCATTGCGAACATAGCGCTCGGCCGAGGCGGCGAGCGCCGCAACGCCGTCCTCATCGATTTGCCGGATGACCTTGCCAGGAGCGCCGACGACCATGGAATTGTCGGGAATTTCCTTGCCTTCCGTAATCAGCGCATTGGCGCCGATCAGGCAATTGCGGCCGATCTTGGCGCCGTTGAGGACCGTTGCGCCCATTCCGATCAGCGTATTATCGCCGACGGTGCAGCCATGAACGATAGCCCCGTGGCCTATGGTGCAATTATCGCCGATGAGGAGGGGAAAGCCGGTATCGGTGTGCAACACGCAGTTTTCCTGCACATTGGTGCGGGCGCCGATTGTGATCCGCTCGATGTCGCCGCGTGCTACGACGCCGAACCAGATTCCGGCGTCGGATCCGATCACGATATCCCCGACCAACACGGCATTAGGGGCGATCCAAGCGACCTCTGGATCGATCAGCGGTGCATGGCTGTCGAGAGCATAAATCGGCATTGGCGATCTCCCTAGGGAAGGACCCCATAGGCTTGCCGCATTTGCCCGATCTCGCCAAGTGTGGTGTGAAACAAACTCCAATCGTCGCTTTCGGCGATGGGCGCCCAGATGGCTTCCACTTGCTCGATCAGCATGGTGCGCGGGGTAGGCCGGGCGAAATAGGGATGATCGAGATTGTGGTCCGACGCTGGCGCATAGCGCTCCAGCGCATTGGCCACCGGCCTGAACGCTTCGCTGGCATAAAACTCTGCCGCTGGGCTGCGCGCGGCCCGGTCGGCACTCATCGCGCCGCCGCGCCAGTCGAAGAAAAACTGCTCATAGGGCGCCTTGCTGGCGGCCAGGAACCCGAAGATCTCGGTAACGAATGCTCCATCCAGTTCGGTGCCCTGCGGCTCGAGTGCTAGTCGTCGAAGCAATTGCTGGGGCAGTGCGTCGCGAAACGCCGGCCAGATGGCATTGAGCGCCGGCTCCAGCTTTTCGACGCTCGACAGCGGCAGGAGGCACTCGGCAAGGCGCGTCAGGTTCCACGCCAGCGTATCGGGCTGCCGCCCAAAGCTGTAAAGCCCGTTCTCATCGAAATAAGCAGCGGTGAAGGCCGGGTCATAGACCGGCAGGAAACGCCAGGGACCGTAGTCGAAGCTTTCCCCGGTGATGTTGATGTTGTCGGTGTTGAGCACGCCATGTACGAAGCCTGCAGCGGTCCATTGGGCGCCCAACTGAGCCAGCTTCCCAGCGACGGCCTCAAGGAACGCCACGGGCTTGTCCGGGCTGTCAGCCAGTTCGGGATAATAGGTCGCAATGGCATAATCGAGCAGTCGCTGGAGGTTTTCATTGTCCTCAAGGTAGGCTTGGCGTTGGAACGTGCCGATGCGGACATGGCCGTGGCTCAACCGCACCAGCACCGATGAGCGGGTAGGGGAGGGCTCGTCGCCGCGGTAAAGCTGCTCGCCGGTTTCCACCAGCGAAAAACTCTTGGAGGTGTATACGCCCAAGGCCTCCAGCATCTCGGTCGCCAGCACCTCTCGCACGCCACCCTTGAGCGTCAGGCGTCCATCGCCGCCGCGCGACCACGGGGTCTTGCCGCTTCCCTTCGTGCCGAAATCCAAGAGGCGCCCATCATCGAGATCATAGCCTTGCGCAAACAAGAACCCACGCCCGTCTCCCAAATCGGGATTATACGAGCGGAACTGATGGCCATGGTAGCGCAGCGCCAAAGGCTGGGGAAACGAGCCGGACAGGGGTTCGAAGCGCCCGAAATGGCGCAACCATTGTTCGTCACTGAGATCGTCCAACCCGACGCGCTTGGCCCAACGCTGGTCGCGATGCCGCAGGATGGTCTGGGGAAAATCGGCTGGCGCGACGCGATCGAAGAACGCATCGCCCAATTGCTCATGATTACGGGATGGCTTGAAGCTAGTCATAGGCTGCTAACGCTAGCACACCGCGGCAGGTTCGCCAGTGCAACCCAGCCTATCGCGGGACTAGCTAGCAGCGGCCAGAAATTGGACCTATACGACACCATATGAAGTCTCCTACCGACATCCTCCGCCTGCAGCCGTTCCAGGCCGTCATCTTCGACATGGACGGAACCCTGCTCGATACCGAGAGCGTTTTCCGCACCATCGTTTTCGAAGTCTGCACCGAGCTTGGCTTTGAGATGACCGATGCGGTTCATATGTCCATGGTCGGCGGCAGCCATGAGCGAACCAATCAATTGCTGGTTGAAGCTTATGGCGTCGCCTTCCCCTATACCCTGTTCGACGAGCGCTGCCGCGTAATCATGCGGGAGCGCAGCCATGGCGGCGTCCCGGTCAAACGAGGTGCGCGCGAGCTGATCGGCGAACTGCGCGAACGCGGCATCCCGACGGCCGTGGCAACCTCCTCGCGCCAGCCCCATGCGCACCGCCACCTTGGCGAAGCAGGATTGCTGGACCTGTTCGAGACCATTGTTACCCGGGACGACGTCGTCAATCCCAAGCCACATCCCGAGCCTTACCTGACGGCAGCGCGCCGCCTAGGCATCGATCCGCTGCATTGTCTTGCCGTGGAGGACAGCCACGCTGGTGTGCAAGCCGCTCATGCGGCTGGCATGCAGACGGTGATGGTGCCCGATTTGGTGCATGCGAGCGACGAGATTCGCGCGCTCGGTATCGCGGTGCTCGAGAGCCTTGATCACGTGCGGCTGGCGGCGTTTCCCGCCCGCTGACGCGGCTTTCCCCAGATTTATCCACAGGCCCCGGTATGAGCCGGGGCCTTTTTGTTTCCTTGCTGCAACACGGCGATACAAAAAACAGGCCTGCTGCCGAAGACGCGTAAACTTTTACCGATCCGGGCAAGCGGTGCTTCACCACTATACAACCCATTCAATTTGCCGGCTTTTCATCGGGTGCTCGCTCGATTAACCCTATCTTAAGAAGCTAACGGCTATGGTTAAGTAGTCGTAAATTTCAGCTTCCCAGGGTGATGGGGCTTGGCTAGTGTGCCGCTCGATCTCTCAAGGCGGTTGCCATCAACGGCTTCTGCAGAACGAAGGCTCGCCGGATATGGCCGGACGAGCTCAGGGGTAAGGACGAAGCATTGACGCAAAGCTGGCAATCCATAGTCGTGCGTGCTGTCTCCCACGCGATTGCCTTTGGCGCTATAGCGCTGGTTTTGTTTATAACGCTCATTCCAGTTCAGGCTCAGACTCTTCAAGCGGCTCCGGTCTTGCCGTTGCCGGTCCCTCAGGATCTTGTGGCTCTGCGCGCCCAACCTGCTATAGGCCCCACTGCGGTGCCGCTGCCACCCGGCCAGCAGCCGCTGACGCCGGCTCTGCTCAGCAATTACGTCGAACGGCAAAGAGAGCTGCGCGCTGTCAACGTCCTGGCCTATGGCGAGCCGCAGGAACTCAATTCCGAATTGCTAATGGGCTATATCGCCCGTGGCGCCTTGGGTAATAACAGCGCCGTTTCAGCGATTGCCAGCTTCACCAGCCCCGCAGCTACGCCAAAGACGGAACCAGCGCTTAACACTTCCTCGCTGGCCGCTTACATTGAAACGGGCTACCAGCCGATCGAAAAACGTCTCGAACGCGCCAATGCCGAACGCGATTGCCTGGCTCAGGCGATCTACCATGAGGCCCGTGGCGAAAGCGAAGCCGGCCAGCTCGCCGTTGCCAACGTCATCGTCAATCGCGCCCGTTCGGGCAAGTTTCCCTCGACCCTGTGCGGCGTCATCTACCAGAACGCCAACAAGGGCCGCTATCGCTGCCAGTTCACCTTTGCCTGCGACGGTCGCAGCGACGCGCCCGGCGAACGCCGCGCCTGGGCGCGTTCTGCAGCATTGGCGGAGGATGTCTATGCCGAGTTCGCCCTGGGCGAAAATGTCGGCGCGGTCCCCGGATCGGTGCTTTACTACCATACCACTGCCGTGCGCCCGTCCTGGTCCAACACTTTCAATGCTGTCGCCAAAGTCGGCTCGCATATTTTCTACTCGCCCAACTAAGGCGTCCTCACTTCCCAAACCTCAGCGTGAAACCCGGCTCGCCTTGAGCGTCCGGTTGCGAGTTCGAGCGGGCTCCGAAGCGGTGACCGCCTCGAATGATAATTTTGTAATGAGACAACGTGGCCTCGGGGCTACCGGCTCTTAGAGCAGTTCCGGACTCGCGCACCCTGATCGCTCGGCCAGAACTCGAACTTATGGCATTCAGCGACGCATCCACACGGCATCACCCTGGCCATCGGTCGCTGCAGCGCCGCTCGTCAATCCGAGGTGTTTGTGGGTGTATGGGGGCAGTTTTGGTTGGCGGGGAAAAGATGGATAAATTTGTGCCACTGGTGGTGGGCTGACCGCTCCCTTTTTGCGGCTGTGGGGTGATTGGAGGATGGGTCCCGGCCGGAGCTTGTCCTCATGCGCGAAGCGACATGGTGGCCGGGATGACATCGCAGGTGGCACGGCCGTGGTGAAAAGCTAACAGCTATGACGCCCGCTAACTCTTCGTTGCGGGAGAGGAGGTTAAGGCAGGAGGCGTACCGCGTAGATCGGATCACTCAGCCGCCTGGGCCAGGCTGGGTCCGGGGGCGGCATTGTCGGCTTCGCCGAATTTTTCGAAATTGGCGCGGAACAGCCCGGCGAGATCAGTAGCTTGCCGGTCATAAGCCGCCGGATTGCTCCATGTCTCGCGCGGGGTAAGGAGGCGTTTGTCGACGCCCTCGACACTGAGCGGGACGGCAAAGCCGAAAAGCGCGTCAGTGCGCGTCGGGGCCGTGTCCAGTTCGCCCTCCAGAGCCGCAGACAAGAGGCGCCTGGTAGAGGCTATGTCGATGCGCTTGCCGGTGCCATAGCCGCCGCCGGTCCAGCCGGTATTGATCAACCATGTCGAGGCGCCGCTGCTTGCGAGCTTTTCGGCCAGCATCTGGCCGTAGACGTTTGGATGCAGCGGCATGAAGGGCGCGCCAAAGCAGGCGGAAAAAGTCGCTTGTGGTTCGGTGATGCCACGCTCGGTGCCGGCGATTTTGGCCGTGTAGCCTGAAAGAAAGTGGTAGACCGCCTGCTCGGGCGTGAGCCGCGCAATCGGCGGCAGAACGCCGAAGGCATCCGCAGTTAGAAAGACAATCGTGCGCGGCGTGCCTCCTGCGCTGCCCGGGGCAATTGCGGGCAGGACGTCGATGGGGTAAGCGGCGCGGGTATTTTCGGTCAATGAAATGTCGTCAAACAGCGGGTTCTTGGCTTCGTCCAGCACGACATTTTCCAGCACCGTGCCGAAGCGCCTGGTGGCCTGGTAGATTTCGGGCTCGGCCTTGGCGCTGAGCTTGACCGTCTTGGCGTAGCAGCCGCCTTCGAGGTTAAAAACCCCGTTTTCGCTCCAGCCATGCTCGTCGTCCCCGATCAACGGGCGCGCTGGATCGTTGGACAATGTCGTCTTGCCGGTGCCGGAGAGGCCAAAGAACAGGGCGGCGTCGCCGTTTGGACCCAAGTTTGCCGAGCAATGCATGGGCAGCACACCCTGCCGGGGCGCGTGAAAGTTAAACAGCGAAAACACGGACTTCTTGATTTCGCCAGCATAAAGCGTGCCCGCGATCACGACGATATTGCGGCTCATGTCGAGCGCGATCACCGTTTCGGTACGGCTGCCGTGCCGAGCGGGATCGGCTTTGAAGAGCGGTGCATGCACGATGGTAACGGGAGTTGGGTCGGCGCCGGTCGGGATCGTTTCACCGGGCCGGATCAGCAGATTGCGGATGAATAGTGCGTGCCAGGCACTGGGCGTGAGAACACTCACGCCATATTGAAAGGCCGGATCGGCGCCCGCCAGAAGGTCCTGCCGGAACAGCGGCAAGCCGTCGAACGAGGATAAGGCATCCTCCAGCAGCACATCGAACTGGCTGCGATTTATGGCGCCGCAATTTTCCCACCAGACGCTGTTCTCGGTCAGGCTGTCGCGCACGATAAACTTGTCCTTGGGCGAGCGGCCGGTGAAGGCACCGGTCCGCACCGACAAGGCGCCATCGGCGGTAAGCTCGGCCTCTCCGCCAGCCAGGGCGCGAGCCACCAGCACCGGCGTAATGTCGTTGGCCGACAACGAGGCGGCTCTTGCGCTGGCCTTGTCCCGCAAGGCTTGATGGTCGAAATGAATCATGGCGCGAACTCCGTCCCTAGGTGCAGCTGCAAGGTTAAGCGGCTGTGAAAGGCAAGTTACGGGGGACGATAGGCATGCAGCCATCCGGAAATCGGTCGTAAGACAGAAGTTGAATGTCGAAAGGGAACAAGCTTAGACTTGGCGCTGTTCTGCCTTATGCCCTTGGCCATGCCTTATTTAACGCGTATTTGTCGCCTGCAAGCGTGCGCTCGGCCAAACTGGCCCATGTATTTGTAGCGTTTATAACAAGAAAGGCAGCTCATGCCCAAAATCGCCCTGGTCGATGACGATCGCAATATTCTGACATCGGTGTCGCTGACGCTGGAGGCTGAGGGATATCAGGTCGCCACCTATACCGATGGCGCTTCTGGACTTGAAGGCCTGACGTCCGACAAGCCTGACCTTGCCATCCTCGACATCAAGATGCCGCGCATGGACGGCATGGAATTGCTCCGCCGGCTGCGCCAGAAATCCGATGTGCCGGTGATTTTCCTCACCTCTAAGGACGAGGAGATCGATGAACTTTTCGGGCTCAAGATGGGCGCCGACGATTTCATCACCAAGCCGTTTAGCCAGCGCCTGCTGGTGGAGCGCGTCAAGGCAATCCTGCGCCGCTCGGCGCCGCGTGATCCATCCGCACCAGCAGGAGCCGCCGGCGAGCCGCAGCCGGGCAAGGCCCTGATCGAACGCGGCTCGCTGGTGATGGACGAGGAGCGCCACACCTGCACCTGGAAAGGGCAGCGCGTGACGCTAACCGTTACCGAATTCCTGATCCTCCAGGCCCTGGCGCTGCGCCCCGGCGTCGTCAAATCGCGCAATTCCCTGATGGATGCGGCCTATGACGACCAGGTCTATGTCGACGATCGCACGATCGACTCCCACATCAAGCGGCTGCGCAAGAAGTTCAAGGCGACCGACGACGATTTCGAGATGATCGAAACGCTTTATGGCGTCGGCTACCGCTTCAAGGAACAATAAGACAAGCCAGTGGCCATTATCGATCCCGAGCGGGAGCACAAGACCGACGCGTCATCGGAGTGGCAGCAGGCCCAAGAGGGCCAAGCGGCTCCACAACCGCGGCGCCATCGCTGGCGCGTGGTGATTTCCCCGTTCTATAAGCTCATCGGTGCGGTCAACCGCTTCCTTGATTTCACGATTTTTTCGAGCCTGACCCGGCGCATTATCGTGCTCAATCTGGCAGGCTTGCTCGTGCTGGTGGTCGGTATTCTGTACCTTAACCAATGGCGCGCCGGGTTGATCGAGGCGCGGGTGCAATCGCTGCGCGTGCAGGGGGAAATCATTGCGGCCGCTGTTGCGGCGTCCGCAACGGTCGACAGCGATGTCATCTCGGTCAATCCCGACCGGCTGCTGGAACTGCAGGGCGACGGCACAGTCTCGCCGCTGTCCTATTACGATCCAAGTCTTGAATTCCCCATCAATCCAGAGCGCGTGGCGCCGCTGCTGCGCAATTTGATCACCCCCACGCGCACCCGTGCCCGTATTTACGACCAGGGTGGCCTGCTGATCCTTGATAGCGACAATATCTATGCCCGCGGCGAGGTGATCCGGCAGACCATCGACACTAACCGGCAAGACAATTTCTTCCTTTGGGACATCTGGAATGCCGTGCTGAGCTGGGTGCCCGGCGACAATTTCCCGCCCTATCAGGAATATGGCGTGGACGAGGGCAATCGGTATCCCGAAGTCGCCTCGGCGCTTTCGGGCGCTGCAGCCGATTTCGTGCGGGTCGACTCGCAGAACCGGCTCGTCGTCTCGGTTGCCGTCCCGGTGCAGCGTGTCCGGGCGGTGGTGGGCGCGATCCTTTTGTCCACCGCACCGGGAGATATTGACTCTATCGTCGCGCAGGAGCGCTGGGGCATTTTGCGCATCGCCCTGATCGCTGCCGTGGTGCAGATTGCATTGTCCTTTGCCTTGGCCGGAACGATAGCCGGGCCCATGCGGCGCCTGTCCGAAGCTGCCGAACGCGTGCAGACGGCAGGCAATGCGCGCGCCGAGATGCCGGACTTCACCGACCGGCAGGACGAGATTGGACACCTTTCTGGCGCCTTCCGGCGCATGACGGATAACCTTTACAACCGCATTGAAGCCATTGAGCGCTTTGCTGCGGATGTGGCCCATGAGCTCAAAAACCCGCTGACGTCGCTGCGCAGCGCAGTTGAGACGCTTCCGCTCGCCAAGCGGGTGGAGGACCGCAACCGGCTAAACGCGATTATCCAGCATGACGTGCGTCGCCTAGACCGTTTGATAACCGACATCTCGAGCGCCAGCCGACTGGACGCGGAACTGGCGCGCGAAAGTGCCGAGCGTGTCGATGTGCAAAAGCTGTGCGAGACCATGGTCTCGATCCAGAAGGACATCGCTGCCGGGCGCAATGTGCGGGTCGAGATGGACAAGCGCAGTGGACGGGGCGCGGCTATCATCATGGGCCACGAGAGCCGGCTGGCGCAAGTATTGGCCAATCTGATCGACAATGCCGTGTCGTTTTCCCCGCTCGAAGGCGTGGTCAAGGTTGGCCTGTCGACCGATCCGGAACACATCACCATAACCGTAACCGATGAAGGGCCGGGTATTACCGGCGACTTTGGCAAGATCTTCCAGCGTTTTTATACCGACCGGCCCGAAACCGAGAGCTTTGGCGATCATTCGGGGCTGGGTTTGTCGATCTCCAAGCAGATCGTCGACGCGCACAAGGGCACCATCCGCGCACACAACCGCGATGATCGCTCAGGTGCGGTGTTCACCGTTGTGTTGCCGCGCGCGCGCAAATAGATTGAGCTTATGAGCAAGCCCATCAATGTGCACGGAACCGGCCTGTTGCTGGGCGCCACCGGCGTTTTGCTGCGTGGGCCTTCGGGCGCCGGCAAATCCGTTCTGGCGCTGACCTTGCTGGAGCGTTGGGAGAGCCGAGGTAAACCAGCGTTCCTGATCGCCGATGATCGGATCGAGATCAGCGCCGAGCGGGGGCAGTTGCAGATGCATGCCCAGGCAGATCTTGCGGGCCTAATCGAGTTGCGCGGCCGTGGCATCGTACGCCGGCCGCACCGGAACACGGCGCCCTTGCATCTGGTGATCGACCTCGTTCCCGAACTGGTCCGCATGCTTGAAGAAGATGCTCTCAGCACCCAATTGGCAGGGGTGACGCTGGTGCGGGCTCCGGTTCCGGCGGGGAATGTCGTGAGTCTGGGCCATCAGATGTTGCTGGTGACTGAGGCAATGGCCGGACTGAGCAGGCTGTGACAAGAAATTGCTTGAATCGCAAACCCTACGGGGCAAAACTGCCGCCCGATCGTCTTCATGGACGGTTTCAGGCTTGCGTAACGTTCCTTGTAGATACTGCGCGGGCATGGGCATGAATGGCTTGCAGCAGGTTGGCGCCTTGGCGGCGACCTGGTGAAGCGCATTGAGGAATTCGCATGATTGGTCTGGTTCTGGTGACGCACGGTGCGCTCGCCAATGAGTTCAAGTCCGCACTGGAGCATGTCGTTGGGCCTCAGGACCATTGCGAAACCATCGCCATTGGCCCTGACGACAACATGGAGATCCGCCGCAACGACATCCTTGCCGCAGTAGACCGGGCCGATAATGGCTCGGGCGTCATCATCCTTACCGACATGTTTGGCGGCACGCCGTCCAATCTGGCGATTTCGGTAATGCAGAACCGGGCCGTGGAAGTGATCGCCGGAGTGAACCTGCCCATGCTCGTCAAGCTCGGCCGCGTTCGGGGCGAAATGAACATCCGCGATGCGGTCAATCTTGCGCAGGAAGCTGGCCGCAAATACATCACCGTCGCCAACTCCATCCTTGGGGCAGGCTGATGGACGGCGCGGCAGGTGGCGGACGGGCTGTCGCCCAGCAACTGACCATCGTCAACCGCAAGGGCCTGCATGCCCGCGCCTCTGCCCGCTTCGTGCGCACGGCCGAATGCTTCGACGCGACTGTCAACGTGATCAAGGACGGAACGTCCGTTGCCGGAAATTCCATCATGGGCCTAATGATGCTGGGCGCCGGGCCGGGCTCCACCATTCTGGTGCAGGCCAGCGGCAAGCAGGCGCGCGAGGCGCTCGAGGCGATCGTCGAGCTGGTGAACAACGGGTTCGACGAAGACGTCGAGGGTAGCAGTGAGTGAGCGAAGCCGTTGAGCTTTTGCCTTACGACCCCAAATGGGCATTGGACTACGCTGCCGAACAAGCCAATTTGCTCGGCTGTTTTGTTGAGCCGCCGCTACGGATCGAACATTTTGGTTCAACCGCCGTGCCGGGATTGTCGGCCAAGCCGATCATCGACGTGCTTGTGGTCGTCAAGGACATGGACACGGCTCGTGTGCTACTTCCGGCCGTAGAAGCCTTGGGCTATGTAAGCGCACCGAACTATCCGGACCCGCATCGAATAGTGCTGATCAAGCGGAACACAAAAGGCGACCGGACGCATCACCTGCATTTTCACGCCGACACTGAGGAAACGCGCCGGCATCTGGTTTTCCGGGATGCTTTGCGTGCGGATCCCGCGGTGCTTGGGGCATATGAACGCCTGAAGCAGGATTTGGCGGTCCGGTTTCGTGACGACAGGGATGCTTATTCCAGGCACAAGACGGCCTTCATCGATGAAGTCGTTTTCGCCAACGGTGGCCCAGCACGCAAAACCAGCTGGAACCCGTAAAATCCGCTTTCGTTTACAGCCTAAGGCGATTTGGGCCGGCCAGGTAGGAGTTCGTTTGTGCGGCGCATGATTGCCAGTATTGCAGGGTTAGGCCTGGCTGTCGTGCTCAGTCAGTTTCCGGAATACGCCCAACAATATGCGCAGCGCTTGGGTGGGGCCGTTGATGAGTTGCGGGTGATAACGGAGGAGTTCGACCGGGCGGCAGAAGCTGGCGGGCTTGACCGCGTCGAGGCGCTGGAGCGCTACAACGCATCCAATGACGAGTTCTTGGCGGGACGGGGCACGTCCATGACGGCGACGTTCCAGCGCTTCGAGCAATTAAGCGAAACGCTGCGCCAGATCGAGGGTGCCGGTGCTATCGAGCGCTTCCAATCGCTTCCAGCTTACCTCGACAGCGACATTGGCCAGCGAACGCTTGCAGCGTACAAGCCGGCCGTGCCGGTTACTATCGAAGGTGTGCTTTACGCCGGCTTTGGCTTCATTGCCGGCTATCTGGTGCTATCTGGGTTATGGCGGTTCTGTGCTATGCCATTCCGCAGGAAGCGATATGCCTACAAATACTAGGATATAAACATTTCTTTATATGCGGTTGATCCGGCCGCCTGCCTTGCGTATAGCTCAAGCAAGTTTCCTTTTTCCTCTGCGGAGCCTATCTATGCGCACCCAATCGACCGATTATGCGGTCCGGGACATCTCCCTTGCCGGCTTTGGCCGCAAGGAAATCCAGATCGCTGAAATCGAAATGCCGGGCCTAATGGCCATCCGCGAAGAATTTGCCGCCCGGCAGCCGCTCAAGGGCGCGCGCATTGCTGGCTCGCTCCACATGACGATCCAAACGGCGGTGCTGATCGAAACACTGGTGGCGCTTGGCGCACAGGTGCGTTGGGTAAGCTGCAATATCTTTTCGACGCAGGATCATGCCGCGGCGGCCATTGCCGAGGCGGGTATTCCAGTGTTTGCCCACAAGGGCGAAACCTTGGAAGAATATTGGGACTTTACCGACCGCATGATGGACTGGCCGGAAGGCCAGACCCCTAACATGATCCTCGACGATGGCGGCGATGCCACCATGTATGTGCTGACCGGCGCCAAGGCTGAGAAGGACATTTCGGTGCTGGACAATCCGGGCAGCGAAGAAGAGGAGATCTTCTTTGCCACCATTCGCAAGCGCCTCGCTAAAACGCCCGGGTTCTTCTACCGCATTCGCACCAGCATCCGCGGCGTATCGGAAGAAACAACAACAGGCGTGATGCGGCTCTACCAGCTTCATGCCAAGGGCGAACTGCCGTTTCCTGCCATCAACGTCAATGACTCGGTCACCAAGTCCAAGTTCGACAATAAGTACGGCACCCGTGAATCGCTGGTCGATGCCATTCGTCGTGGTACCGACGTTATGCTGGCCGGCAAGGTCGCGATCGTGTGCGGCTATGGTGACGTAGGCAAGGGGTCGGCGGAATCGCTGCGTGGCGCCGGGGCTCGCGTGCTGGTGACCGAAGTCGACCCGATCTGCGCGCTTCAGGCCGCGATGGAAGGCTTCGAGGTTGTAACGCTAGAAGACGCAGCGCCCCGCGCCGATATCGTTGTGACCGCCACAGGTAATCGTGACGTACTGACGCTCGATGACATGCGCAACCTCAAGGACATGGCGATCGTCTGCAATATCGGTCACTTCGACAATGAGATCCAGGTTGCGTCTTTGCGCAATTTCAAGTGGACCAATGTCAAGCCGCAGGTCGACCTTGTCGAAAAACCGGACGGCAAGCGCCTGATCCTTTTGTCCGAAGGCCGGCTGGTCAATCTTGGCAATGCCACAGGTCACCCAAGCTTTGTCATGTCGGCTTCCTTCTCTAACCAGACGCTGGCGCAGATCGAATTGTGGACCAACGGCGAAACGCTTGAAAAGAAGGTGCATGTCCTGCCCAAGCACCTCGACGAGAAAGTCGCCGAACTGCACCTTGCCAAGCTTGGCGCCAAGCTGACCAAGCTGACCAAGGCGCAAGCCGACTATATCGGGGTCACACCCGAAGGCCCGTTCAAATCGGGCGAATACCGCTACTGAGTAGTCCGATTTCGGACCGTCAAACCCGCAAGCTTCGGCTGGCGGGTTTTTCTTTGGGCCATCGGACGCCGAGCAGCGAGGTTGCTGCTTCGTTCCGGGTCAATCCCACATATCTGAACTATGCCCACAATGCACAACCATTAAGACTCTTTTAGCAGATTCAGCAGGCCGGTATGGTCAGTGTGATTCGGCTGCGGGGGGACACGCAACCGGCTCGGGGATAGCCGGAATCCTTTGCGGGAGTCTGCGTTGGCTGTTCTTTGCAAGTTCAAGCGTACAAGCCCCTAGGAGGGCTTGGCTGGCAGTGAAACAAGACCAAGAGGGCTGCGCATGGCGCCGGATCTGTTCCGGAAGCATTGGGGATTCGCATCGATAGCGGCAGCCCCTCTTACCCTGATGATTGCGGTCCCCGCTTTTGCACAGGATGTCAATTCGGCAAGCTTCGCCGGTGCTGCGCCGCTCGCGATTGCCGCCGGCGCTGGGGCATTTGCCCTCTTGGCCATGGCCGTCGTGCGAACGATGTTGTCCGATGGCAAGGCTGCGCGGATGAAGGCTGCCGAGCAGATTGCTGGCTTGCGCGCGCTGGTCGATGAATACGAAGCCCTGTTGTCCGGTACGCGTGAAGTCACGATCCTTTGGACGCAGAACAGCGGCGGCGCGCCCAAGCTTTTGGGGCAGGCATCCGCCGTCCTGCCGCTGGGGCGGCAGCCGGAGACCGTCCTGAATTTCCAGTCCTGGCTCAAGCCCGACGACGCCGACCGGCTGGCGCGGCTGCTCGAAAGCCTGCGCGTGCAGGGACACACTTTTGCGGTGAGTCTTAATGCCCTTGATGGCCGGTTGATCCGCGCCAATGGCTGGGTGCTTGGCGGTGGGGTAGCCATGCGGTTGCGGCCTGCCTTCCTGCAGCCGAGCGCTGAACCCAATCTGGTTGCGGCAGCCGCGCATGGCGATCTCGACAGCGTACGCGCGATCCTCGCAGCGCTGACCAAGCCCGCTTTCGCACGTGATGCGCAGGAGCGGCTCGTCTATGCCAACCAGGCCTATCTGCAACTCGCGCGCGGGCTCGGCAAGGAAGGCACCGAAGCCAAGCCGCCCGAATTGCTCGACGGTTCGCGGCTGAAGCAGCATCTGGTTGCCTGCGCTACAAGCGATAAGCCGGCGTCGCTTTCGCTGGCCTGGCCGGGCCAAGGCGCCTTTGAAATGGTAGAGTTTCCGGTGGCGGGCGGCCGCGCGGGTTATCTGCGGCCGATCGAAGACCAAGCCGTTAAGCCGCACGATCCGGGCATTGCTCATATAAGCGGCATCATCGATACGCTCGCCACCCCTATTGCGATCTTCAACAACAAGCGCGAACTGATCCAGTTCAACCAGGCCTTTGCCAACCTCTGGAATTTGACCGGCAAGTTCCTGCAATTGGGCCTTGATGAACGCGCCATTCTCGACAAGCTGCGCACCGAAGGCATGCTGCCCAATCAGGTAGATTACCAGACCTGGCGCGCCAAGCACCTGGAATCCTATAGCCGCAAGGAGCCTTACGAGAACGAGCCTTGGCATCTGCCGGACGGGCGCACCATCAAGGTGATCTCGGCACCGGCCAGCCCGGCGGGCGGGGTGATCTATGTGTTCGATGACATCACCGAGCGGCTCAAACTTGAATCCACCAACAAGGCGTTCAGCAATGTGCAGCGTGAAACCATCAACGCGCTCTCCGAAGCCGTGGCGGTGTTTGGCACCAATGGACGTTTGACACTATCGAACCCTAGATTGTCGGCGCTCTGGAAGCTGCCGATGAACGAGCTTGGCCAGAACCCCCATATCGACCAGATTGCCGAAGCCAGCGGACGAGGCATTCCGCAGGATGGGGCCAGTATATGGCGGGATTTGAAGAGGGGGATAATCGATCTAAATCCGACGCGCTCCGACCAGACGGGGCGGCTCAACCGCTCGGATGGTCGGTTGCTCGACTATGCCATTACGCGCCTGCCCGATGGGCAAACGATGATGACCTTTCTCGATGTCACCGAAAGCGCCAGCTATTCCAAGGTGCTCAAGGAGCGCAACGATGCGCTGGTGGCGGCGGATCTGCTCAAGGATGCGTTCGTGGAGAATGTATCCTACGAGTTGCGCAGTCCTTTGACCAACATCATCGGGTTTGCCGATCTACTGGCGACTGAAGGCGGGGCGCTCAACGACCGGCAGCGGGCTTACGTAGACTACATCCGCGCCTCGTCTGTGACGTTGGGCGTTTTGATCGACAACATTCTGGACTTGGCTTCGGTGGACGCTGGTATCGCGGAACTGCGGCCCGAACTGCAGGATGTCAGCAATTTGGTTGACAAGGCACGGGCCGGGTTGTCGGCGACCTTCCCTGAGATATCGGGCGAAAAGCCGATCAACCTTGTGGTCGATGTCGAGGATGGGATGCCGCCTTTCATTGCGGACGGGACGCGTATCGTGCAGGTGCTCTATAATCTCCTGTCCAACGCCGCCCGCTTCTCCCCGCCCGGTGGCGAGATCAAGCTCAGCATTGCCCATCGCGCGGATCGCATGCTGTTCGTGATCGAGGATGAGGGGCCGGGGCTGACTGATGAGATGAAGTCGGCGATTTTGACGCGGCTGGACAACCCGTCCTCCACGGGGCGCCAGCGCGGGGCCGGATTGGGCCTCTCCATCGTGCGTACCTTCGTGAATTTGCACGGCGGCACGATTTCGGCAGAAAAGCGCGAGCCGCGGGGGAGCCGGATTATCGTCAATCTGCCCCGGGACAGCGCCATGGCTGGCGTGGCGGAGTGAATGACCACCCATTTGGCCGATGATGCGGCCACTGCGGCGTTCGGAGCAGACCTGGCAGGGCGGTTGCAACCGGGCGATTTGGTTATCCTAGAGGGCGATCTTGGCGCGGGGAAAACTGCGCTGGCCCGGGCGATCATCCGCAGCCTGGCGGGCGACCCGGCGCTTGAAGTGCCATCGCCGACCTTTGCCCTGGTGCAGCCCTATCAGACGCTCAAGGGGCCGGTGCTGCATGCGGACCTTTATCGGCTGGGTGATCCGCGGGAGGTGGATGAACTCGGGTTGCTGGACAATCCCGACGCCATTGTGCTCGTCGAATGGGCGGAGCGCTCGCCTGAAATCGTTGCAGCGGCGACGCTTGCCGTGCATCTCGAGATCCCGCCGGGTGGCGAGGGTCGGCTGGTGAGCCTGCGCTAACCCATACCCGGGACGGCGCGGCGAACGTCGCCCATGTCGGGGGCATCGACCTTGCGGTAGAACCCCTGGATGATGCTGTAGCCGCCGAAGGCGACCAGGCCCAGAGCCGCCAACCCATAGAGCCAGCGCCCGAAGGGCAGGCCATGCACATAATCGAGTGCTTCCGTTATGCCGCCGGCGTTTTCCGAAGACGCTGTCATGGCGGCGTAGAGTATAAACCCACCCACAATGGCGAGGAGCGCACCGCGCGCGATGAGGCCGAACTGGCAGATGAAGTTTAGCAGATCGCCATGCTGGGGGGGAATGGCGACATGCTTGCGGTATTCCTTTTTGACGCCCTTCCAAATCTGGATCAGGCCCCCGGCAATGATGCCAAGGGCCGCAAGGCCCAGCAGGAACGGGCCGAATGGCTGCTGCAGGAGCCAGGCAGAGGCATTTTCCTCGCCATTGCCGCCACCACCGCTGCTGCTGCCCAGCGCCATCCTGGCGGCTGTGAGGGCGAGAAACACATTGGCGCCGGCGCTGATCAGCGAGCCGATGCGGCCGGCAAAGCCTTTCCAGTCATCATCGACACCATCGGCATTCAGAAAGCCCTGTGCCATGCGCCAAAGGACATAGCCAAACAGGCCGATTGCCACGAGGCCCAGCAGAATGCGGCCGAACGGCCATTCTAGAACGGTGGACAGCGCATCGGACGAACCCTCTGCGCCGCTGCCGCCATAAAAGGCGGAGGTGAGGGCAAGCCCGCCCAGCAGCAGGTAAACGATGCCGCGGGCCATGTAGCCCCAGCGGGCCAGGGTTTCGAACTTATTGTGCATGCCGACGCCTCCATTTGGAAGAAAGAACGGCCAGCAACAAAGCTCGTTCCCGTCAAAGCCGCGCCAGCGTGGCGGCATCCTCCTGGCCGTCGGCAAAGGTCTGGAGGGCTCGCGCGAAGAGGCCTTCATCCGGCGCAGCGTGGCTGAACAGCGTCATGGAAGAGATGAATTTTAGATCGTCCGGGGTGCCGAATATGGCTCGGAGGCTCTTGTCCGGGTGGGCCAGAACCGCCCCGGTTGCTTCCCGCAAGCGGGCCCCAAGCACCGGATCAGCAAGGTAATCCCGCGCCTGCTCCAGCCCGCTCAGGGCAAAGCGCTGGGCCATGGGGCTGTGGCCCAGCCCAGCGATCTGCGGGAAAATGAACCACATCCAATGGCTGCGCTTTTGCCCGGCGCGGAGCTCGGCCAGAGCTTGGCTATAAACCGGCTCCTGCGCCGCGTGGAAATGGTTGAACACCGTCAATCGTCGCGGCGCTTGCGGTGTTCGCTTTCCTGGTTGGCACCGCGCTTGATGGAGCGGTCGCCATGGGAAATCTCGAACTCCCCGGCTGGCTGCTCGGTATCGGCGCGGGCTTCGCTGAGCGGGCGCTGATCGGGATTGACCTCGACGCCCTTTGTCTCGACCTGACCGTTGATCTGCGCCTTTTGCTGCTCGCGAGTGGCGCGGCCCTGGCTGGTGCTGTTGTGTGGCATGATTTGTTTATCCTTTTAGGAAGCAAGGCGGGCCAACGCGGGGACTTGGGGCCGGGTTGCCGATTGTGATCGGAGATGGGGGAACCGCCTTGGCCTTGGGCCGATTGGCGCTTGCGAGGGCACAAAGGAGCTTTCCCATGACCAACCAGCACCCCAAGACCCGAACACCCAACGATCTCGACCTCACGCGCAATCCCGGCATCGGCCAGACGACGCGCGGCATCGACCAGCAGGAGGCCATCTTCGAGGATGAAGAGGGCGACAACACCATCGAGGGCGATGTGATGAACGACACCGCCGGTGACGGCAGCATCAAGCCAAACCATCGCCCGCGCACCAACAATTAGGCAGCACGAAACGCCGGCTGGCCATCATGGCTGCCGGTTGAAGGACGCTTGCGTGGGCGAGGCGCTGCCTCGAAGCGGTTAGTCCGCATGGGTTGACTGTGAGGCAGCGCCTCGCCCACACGCCGGGCGCTTGGATGGGCTAAGGAACAGGCGGGCTTATCAAAGGATCGCCCATCGCCGCTAGGACCCCTGTTGCTGACGCTCCTTTTCGCTTTGGGGCGAAAAAGGAAGTCGGGTCCCGTTTGAACGAGGCGTAACAGCACCCCGCCGCGGTCGTTTCAGCCCCATGCCCACCTAAAGGAACATGGAACCCGTTCCGGCCCCGTCCGGCAGACGGCGACCCGCCTTGCCACCCGGCTCCCCCGCCAATCACTCGTCATGATCGCGCTCTTTGGCGTGGGTTGGGTGGAGTATGCGCCATGTTGGGGCGAGGGGGACAAGCGGGACAAGTTTGTTCAGGTGGATTAACGGGTTTTTGCCGCATGACATTCGATCTGACACCGCATGAACGGGGAATGGGTTAGCAGACTGTTAGCGTTGAGCGTGACGTTCAGGTGGGTTTGGGTGATGTCACTGCTCCTCCCCCTACCAGGGGGAGGCCGGGTGGGGGTCCGAGAGCCGCGGTGTGGTGGGAAGAACCCCCACCTTGATCCTCCCCCTGGTAGGGGGAGGTGTCGACTACTCGTGCGGTAGTTCCATCCGTTCAGTTTGCGATCTTTCCCTCGGGCTTGACCCGAGGGCCGCGTGGGCAGTCCGGAACCAAGCATTTGCGTACGCGGAGAGTGGCGCTCGGGTCGAGCCCGAGGGAAGCTCCTAGTTTTAAGCCCAACAACAGCGTTTGCACGAAATGGGAGGAAACAGCTGTTCCCGCCTTTGCGGGGATGACGCGGTGGATGTGGCGGATGGGTGCGACGGCTCCTCTCCGCAAGCGCTGGTCGTCTTGCCGGTTCGTTTTCATCCACGCGGCTGGGCGGAAACCCTTGGCCAATGCCTGCACCCTATCGTGGCGAGCGCCCCTATCCGGGGCAGGAATATCTGCTGCGCCATGCGGCGAAAGCCAACCAGATCATCATCTGCCGCTGCAATCTCTGCCGCAAGCTAGTGCGCTATCTCGCCACCGACCTCGTCACCATCCTCCACCCCAAATGCGACGCCCTGGAGCCGCCCTTCGTGTGCTCGGGGTGCGGCAAGACGGAATATATCCATGTAAAGCTGACCTCGGCGCTGCCGGGGGATGTGGGGAGCCTCGATATCCGCCGGCCGGGGCCGATACGGATGACGCGGACGTGGCGGTGGGTGAAGCTGGGGGATGAGTGAGGGGAGTAGTCGATTCAAGAACTACTACATAGTTGCTTCACAATTGGAATGAAGTAATTATTGCCGCCCGAATTTGGGAGGAGTTTAGCGTTGAATTACAAAGTTGTTATCACTGAAGTTACAAATTATGGGGCTACCTTGTACTGCGTTGCAGGCTGGGACCTCGACCAAGAAAGAATGATCCGACCGGAGCCGGAAACGGCCAACGCCAATGATGAAAGTTCGCGGTTCTGGGGTAGCGACAACGCAGGTGCTGGCCAGAGTCTCGCTCTTGGCAATGTGGTGACATTCAAAGGTGACGACCCACCGAAATCCTTCGCTTATCCTCATGCTACTGAAGACCGCATTGTGTCCAGCGCCTTTGAGGTCGTCGGTTATATGCCACCGCAGAAAATGGCCAACGCACTATCGCACGCGTTGTCCAAGTCAGTTGCTAGCGCTTTTCAAGGACTTGTACATCAGCAAAATGGTAAGCTCTACGTGGTCGGTGGAACCCAAGGCCCATCATTGTCCGCAGTGCAACTAAACTCTTCGCAGCTCAGGTTATGTTGATGAGTACAACGGGAAAAAGAAGCTACGCGTCAAGGTCCAGCAGGGGTTTAGTACGTTTGACCTTGGTGTGACCGCCAATGATCTAAGGTCAAAATGGCAGGCGTCGGGGGTTGGCTCTCTTAATGATTTAGTCAAACAGAGCGAAACAGCGCATCTGAGGTTGGGACTCGCTAAGCCGTTTCCGCAGAACCAGTGCTTCGCACAAGTGAATGGGATTTATTTTTTATAATGCACGAAGTTTTCTCTATTGGTCATTCTGATCTAGAGATCGATGCTTTCCTAGACCTCCTGCGCCAGTGGAAGATATCAGCTATTGCAGATGTGCGGTCGTCACCTTTCTCCCGTCGTTCTCCTTGGTTCAGCCATGACGAGCTACGTATGGAGTTGGCGCACCAGTCTATTCGCTATGTCTATTTGGGACGAGAGCTAGGCGGTCGACCGTCAACTGACGACCTGTATGAAGCTGGTACAGCAAGTTATCATAGAATGGCATTAACTTCAGAATTCGGAAGCGGTTTAGATAGGGTCCTTACTGGCGCGGGCGAGTACCGAATTGCGCTTATGTGTTCAGAACGCGATCCGCTTCACTGCCATCGTTGCCTCTTAGTTGGTCGCGCTCTGAAGAAAGTGGGCATAGAGGTGCAACACATCCTGCATAGCGGCAAAATAGAAAACCAAACTCAGTCAGAAGAAAGAATGATGCATGAAGAGGGTCTCGTTGAAGATCTAGTATCTAGCCACGCAGATAAATTGATGCAAGCGTACATCAAAAGAAACCAACGTTACGCTTACTCGCGAAGTGAAGTACAAAAATGGAAAAAAAATCGCTAGCTACGATAGGTTTTACGAAGACTACTGCGGAGTCGTTTTTTAACAGACTTCAATCTAGCAAGATCAAAACTTTGATCGACGTTAGGCTAAATAATACGTCTCAGCTTTCTGGCTTTGCGAAATCTCAGGACCTTAAGTTTTTTCTGAAAGCTGTATCGAACATTCAATACAGACATCTTCCTATTCTCGCGCCTGAAGAAGATATGCTAAAAACATATCGGAACTTGGGAAAAGATTGGGAAGCTTACAGTCGCAAGTTTCTTGATTTAATGGAGTATAGACGGATAGAGACCAAGCTATCTCCTGAACTTCTTGAAAATTCGTGCCTTCTTTGTTCAGAAGACAAACCGCATCACTGTCATCGTCGTTTAGTGGCAGAATACCTCAACGATAAGTGGGGTGGGGCGTTAAGCATCAAGCATCTCTGATCAGTGCGCCTCGTCCCAATTGTGCGCCGCATGCGCATCCACCTGAATCGGCACCGCGAGCCGAACCGCCGGTTCCGACGCATTTTCCATCACCCGCTTGATCACCGGAATAGCCTCCTCCTCCGTGCCCAGGGGCACTTCGAAGATCAGTTCGTCATGCACCTGGAGCAGCATGTCGGCTTCGATTTTGGCCTGGGCCAACTCGCCTTCCATGCGGATCATCGCGCGGCGGATGATGTCGGCGGCCGTGCCCTGGATGGGGGCGTTGATGGAGGCGCGTTCGACGAAGGCGCGCTCGGAGGGGTTGTGGGAATTGGCGTTGGGAAAGTTGATCTTGCGGCCGAACAGGGTGGTGACGTGGCCGTCCTTTTTGACGCGGCGCTTTTGCTCGTCCATGTAGTCGCGAATGCCGGGGAAGCGCTCGAAATAGGTCTTGATGTAGTCGCCCGCTTCGCCGCGCCCGATGCCGAGCTGGTTGGCCAGGCCGAACGATGAAATGCCGTAGATGATGCCGAAATTGATGGCCTTGGCGCGGCGGCGCACGTCGGATGGCATGCCCTCGACCGGAACGCCGAACATTTCCGAAGCCGTCATGGCATGGATGTCGAGCCCTTCCTCGAAGGCGTCCTTGAGAGCCTGGATATCGGCGATATGGGCGAGGACGCGCAGCTCGATCTGAGAATAATCGGCGGAGATCAGGATTTTGCCCGGCGCCGCGACAAAGGCGGTTCGGATCTTGCGGCCGTCCTCGGTGCGGATGGGGATGTTCTGCAAATTGGGATCGTTGGAGGAGAGGCGCCCGGTCAGCACCGAGTGCTGGGAATAGGTGGTGTGGACGCGGCCGGTCCGCTGGTTGATGTATTCAGGGAGCGCATCGGTATAGGTGCCGCGCAGCTTGTTGAGCTGGCGCCAATCGACAATGGTGCGGGCGAGGGGAATGCCCTTGGCGGCAAGGTCTTCGAGCACATCGGCGCCGGTGGACCAGGCGCCGGTCTTGGTCTTGGTGCCGCCTTCGAGGCCCATGCGGTCAAAAAGGATTTCGCCCAATTGCTTGGGGGAGCCGAGGTTGAAATTGGACCCGGCCAGTTCATAGGCTTCGGCTTCGAGCGCGGCGGCGCGCTGGGCGAATTCGCCGGAGAGGCGCGAGAGAATGCCGCGATCGACCGAGACGCCGCGCGCTTCCATGCGGGCAAGGACCGGGGCGAGCGGGCGCTCGATGGTTTCGTAGAGCGTGGTCATGTTCTCGGCGACCAGGCGCGGCTTGAGGATCCGCCAGAGGCGGATGGTTATGTCGCTGTCCTCGGCTGCATAGCGGGCAGCGGCGTCGATGGGGACCTGCGCGAAGGTCTTTTGCGTCTTGCCCGAGCCGATGAGGTCCTTGATCGACTGGCCGGGAACGCCCAGCCAATGATCGGCCAGCTCGCTCATGGTGTTGAACTGCGGGCCATCGAGCGAATAGCTCAGGAGCAGCGTGTCATCGATGGATAGGACGGGGATGTCGTAGCGCGCGAGGATGCCGAGATCGTATTTGGCATTGTGGAAGATCTTGAGAATGGAGCGGTCGGCGAACATGGGGCGGACCATGTCGAGCGCTTCGCGGATGGGCATCTGCCCTTCGGCGGTGCCGCCGCCGAAGATGTCGCCGGTGCCAGTGGTGTGGCCGAGGGGGAGGTAGGCGCCGGTGCCGGGCGCGATGGAAAAGGAGATGCCGACGAGGTCGGCGGTCTGGTTGTCGAGCCCGGTGGTTTCGGTGTCGGTGGCGACATAGCCGGTCATCTCGATAGCATCGAGCCAGCGCTGGAGCGCCGGGGCGTCGCGGATGATCTCATAGTCTTCGGGCTTGAAGGGGATGGCCTTGACCGTTTGGTGCATGGCCGCCGCATGAGCGACGGTGGCGGCATTGGCGCGGCCGGTGGCTTGAAGCCGTGCGGCACGGGCTTCGGCGCGGGCCTCGTTGTTGAACCCGACAGCAGCGACGGGCGTCGCGGCGTATTCCGAATCGGGCGCGAAATCGTCGGGGTTGGCGTCGAGCAGGCCCGCCAGGCGCTTGGTGATGGTGGCGAATTCCATGGCCTTGAGGAACGGAAAGAGGTTTTTCGGGTCCATGGGCTGGCGGGCGAGGCCGTCGAGATCGATCTCGACCGGCACGTCCTGTGACAGGGTCACGAGGCGCTTGGAAATGCGGGCGAGTTCGGCGTTCTCGCGCAGCTTTTCGCGGCGGGCGTTCTGCTTGATCTCGTCGACGTGGTCCAGGAGGTTCTCGACCGTACCGTAAGTGTTGATGAGCTCGGCCGCCGTCTTGACGCCGATGCCGGGCACGCCGGGGACATTGTCGACGCTATCACCGCACAGCGCCTGCACCTCGATCACCTTGTCCGGCGTGACGCCGAACTTGGTGAACACCTCGTCGACCCCAATCCAGCGCAGGGGCGGCTGGCCGGGGCGTGGGATGGTGTCGAGCATGCGGATGGAGCCATCGGCCTCGATCAGCTGCATCATGTCCTTGTCGGAGGAAACGATGGTGGCCTTGCCACCGGCCTTGCGGGCCATGCATGCATAGGTGGCGATGATGTCGTCGGCCTCCCAGCCTTCCATTTCGATGGAGGGGATGGAAAACGCGCGGGTGGCGGCGCGGGTGAGCGGAAACTGGGGGATCAGCTCGGAGGGCGCGGACGGGCGCTGGGCCTTGTAGTCGGGGTAGAAATCGTCCCGGAAGGTTTTGCCGGAATGATCGAAGATCACCGCCATGTGGGTCGGCGCGTCTTCGCCTTTCAAATCTTCGGTCAGCTTATAGAGCATGTTGCAAAAGCCTTGCACGCAACCGACGGGGAGGCCGTCGGACTTGCGATTGAGCTGGGGCAGGGCATGGAAGGCGCGGAAGATATAGGCCGAGCCATCGACAAGCAGCAAATGCATGGGGGAACGATTCCGGTGAGACACGCCAGACGACTTTAAGGGAGATTGCGGCCCGCCAAAAGAGCCTTGCGAAACGGGAACCGGTTAGCGGATAGTGCGTTTGTGTCGATTGGGCGGGGGACTCTGCCCAAGGGCTCTTATTGGTAAAGGCGTCATGTCTCAAATTGCAGGGGAAACCAAAGCGCGGCTGGGCGTGTCCGGCCTCGATGATATTCTTGCGGGAGGCTTGGCGCGCGGACACCTCTACCTTTTGGAAGGCAGCCCCGGCACCGGCAAGACCACCATCGCGCTGCAGTTCCTGTTGCAAGGACATTTGGCGGGCGAACGCGGGCTTTATGTGACGCTCTCAGAAACCGAGGGCGAACTGCGCCTGACGGCCAATTCCCATGATTGGGAGATCGACAATAAGTTCGATATCTTCGAGCTGGCGCCGCCCGAAAGCCTGCTCGACAGCGAGCAGCAGCAATCCTTGCTCTATTCGTCGGATCTGGAGCTAGGCGAAGCGACCAAGGCCATGTTTGAGGCGGTGGAACGGCTCAAGCCCGACCGCATCGTGCTCGACAGCCTCTCGGAAATCCGGCTTCTGGCGCAGTCATCCTTGCGCTACCGCCGGCAAATCCTGCTGCTCAAGCATTATTTTGCGCGCAATGGCGCAACGGTCATGATGCTGGACGATCTGACCAGCGACGCCAATGACAAGACTGTTCATTCGGTGGCCCATGGCGTGATCCGGCTCGAGGAACTGGCACCCATTTATGGCGCCGAGCGGCGGCGGCTGCGCGTTATCAAATATCGCGGGCAATCCTATCGCGGCGGGTATCATGACTTCGCCATCAAGCGCGGTGGGGTAGATGTGTTCCCGCGCCTCGTGGCAGCAGAACACCGCACGAAATATGAGCGCGTGGCGCTGACCAGCAACATTCCCGCACTCGATGACCTGCTTGGAGGTGGCGTCGATCGCGGCTCGAGCACGCTGGTGCTGGGCCCAGCGGGTGCGGGCAAGTCGGTGTTGACGCTGCATTTTGCCCGCGCGGCCATTGAGCGGGGCGAGAAGGCCGCGTTGTTCATCTTTGATGAAGAATTAGGGCTGCTGTTTACCCGCGCCCGGGCAATGGGCATTGATCTTGAAAAGATGCGCGCCTCGGGTGATTTGCTGATCGAGCAAGTCGATGCAGCCGAGCTTTCCCCGGGCGAATTTGCCCACATGGTGCGCGACAAGGTGGATGGCGCCAAGGTCAAGACCGTGGTGATCGACAGCCTCAATGGCTACCAGGCGTCCATGCCCGAAGAGCATTCACTGCTGCTCCACGTCCACGAATTGCTGCAATATCTCAACCGGCAGGGCGCGACGACCTTTGTGACCGTTGCCCAGCACGGCCTTGTGGGTGACATGAAATCGCCGGTCGACATCACTTATCTGGCTGATGGCGTTATCCTCTTGCGCTATTTCGAGGCAGAGGGCCGGGTGCGTCGAGCCATGTCGGTGATCAAGAAGCGCTCGGGCCACCACGAAGACACCATCCGCGAATATCGTATTGGCAAGAATGGGCTGCATATCGGCAAACCGCTCAGCGGCTTCCAAGGCGTTCTGCGCGGCGTGCCATCCTATGATGGCAGCGGTCATCCGCTGCTGGTCGATGAGGGCATATCAGTTCCCGTTGTTGCCGATAAGGACGAGTTGGGTTGATCAACTCGGAACGTGCACTGATCTTGGCGCCAAGCGGTCGGGACGGCATTGTCGCGGCTAGTTTGCTGCGCCAAGCGGGAAGTACAGCCGAAACGCGGGAGAGCATCGCCGATCTGATCACGGGCCTCAAGGAGGGCGCGGGCCTAGCGATCATCACCAGCGAAGCGCTGCAATACAAGGATCTGACGCCGCTTAAAGGCTGGATCGACCACCAAGCGCCCTGGTCGGATTTTCCCTTTATCATCCTGAGCCAGCGCACCGGCTCGCCCGAACAGAGCCCGATCATCACCCATATGCAGACCATTTTGGGCAATGTGATCGTTCTCGAACGGCCATTTCATCCTACCTCGCTGCTCAACGTGGTAGAAAACGCCCTACGCGGCCGGCGCCGGCAATATCAGGCGCGGCGGTATCTCGAGGAGATGCGGGAAGGCGAGCAGCGCTTGCAGACTGCACTTTTGGCCGGGCGCATGGGTGCCTGGCAGCTCGACATCGCAGAATTGGTGCTGAGCGGGTCGGAGCAATTCCGGGCCTGCTTCGGCCGCACACCCGGCGATCAGTTCGTGTTTGCAGACCTTATCGAAAGCGTGTCCCTCCATGACCAGCAGCGCGTGCAGCGCGCTTTTGACGACGCTATCCGCACGGCCGCCGATCTCGTGCTGGAATTCCGGGTCCATTGGCCCGATGGCCGCGAGCATTGGGTGGATGCCCGTGCGCGCGTCTTGCTCGACCGTTATGGCAAGCCGCAGACCTTGGTGGGCGTCGCTTCCGACATCACCCAGCGCAAGGCGGCTGAAGCGGAACGGGAAAAACTGCTGGCCGCCGTTGCCGCCGAGCGCGAGCGCACGCAACAGGCTTTGCGCGGCGAACGGGCCCTTTCTGGGCTCCTCTTGACCAGCGTTCCGGCTGGCATTGTCGCCTATGACGGCGATATGCGGGTGACGATCTGGAACCCTGTCATGGAGCGCATCTTCGGCTTGCCCGCGCCAGCCGTGCTGGGCCGGTCGCTGGCGCGCGTCATCGGCGATGGACAGGGCAAGGGCATCGAAGGGCGCCTCCGTGATGCTCTCGCGGGGGTCTCAGGGCCGATCGAAGAAATTGAGCTGACCACGCTGACTGGCGCCGGTGTGGTACTGGAAAGCCAGCACGCGCCTTTGCGCGGTGGCGACGGAGAAATCGTCGGCGGCGCAGCATTTTTCCGCGAAATGACCGAGCGCCGCCGGGCCGAAGAGCAATTGCGCCAAGCCCAGAAGATGGAAACCATTGGCCAATTAACCGGCGGCGTGGCGCACGACTTCAACAATCTCCTGGCCGCCATCCAGGGCAATCTCGAATTGCTGCGCAAGCGCCTGCCCAACGATCCGCAGATCCGCCGCTTCATCGATGGCGCTCTGCAGGGCACGCAGCGTGGCGCGTCCTTGACCTCACGCCTCCTCGCCTTTGCGCGCCGGCAGGACCTCAAGCCCGAGCCCACCGACCTTGGGGCGCTGCTTGAGGGTATGCGTGCGCTGATGGAGCGCTCCATTGGTCCGTTGATTTCGATCGACATGGCGCTGGCGCCCGAACTGCCACCGGCAAAGGTCGATGCCAACCAGCTCGAATTGGCTATTTTGAACCTTGCGGTCAATGCGCGCGATGCCATGCCCGAGGGCGGACGGCTGAGCCTGTCACTGGACCGCTGCGCTGGCGCCAAAAGCGGGCTGGAGCTCGAAGGCGATTTTTTGCGCCTTTCGGTGACCGATACCGGCACTGGCATGGATGAAGAGACGCTCAAGAGCGCAATTGAGCCATTTTTCTCCACTAAGGAATTGGGCAAGGGGACGGGGCTGGGCCTTTCGATGGTACATGGCTTGGCCGTGCAACTCGGTGGCGCGCTACAACTCAAGAGCGTTTTGGGCAAGGGCACGACGGCCGAACTCTGGCTGCCCGTATCTGCCGCCCCGGTAAAGGAGGTTCAGCATATGGAGCCTGAACAAACCATTACGCCGCAAGCGGCGGTGATTCTGGTCGTAGACGATGACGCCCTGATCAATATGAGCACCGTCGACATGATCGAGGATCTCGGTCACACGGTGCTTGAAGCCTATTCCGGCCGTGAGGCGCTGGAAATTTTGAGCAGCGGCAAGCAGATCGACGCGCTGGTGACCGATTACGCCATGCCCGGCATGACGGGCGTCGAACTGGCGAGCAAGGCGCGCGAGCTCCATCCTAAACTGCCCATTCTGCTGGCCACCGGCTACGCCGATTTGCCGAGCGGTACGACGACCGATCTGCCGCGTTTGGCAAAACCCTATCAGCAGACCGAATTGGCGAGCCAGATTGGTAAGCTGTTGAGCCGTCCAGCCGTGGCAAGCTAGGGGAGCTTTTTAGCTCTCGATCAAGCGAGTTGCGTCGAACTCTTTGCAGCGGTTCAAGCAGTATGCTGGCTGCTTTTGCCCTCGGGCTCGGCTCGACAGCCATGTTCCGTGGAATAGTGCTCCGTTATGGGCACCCTATTTGGCCCTTGGCTCAAGCCCAAGGGCATAGCTATGTTATTTGCCGCATTTCCCCAATGGTAAGCGCCTTAAGTGAACATTTAGCCTTGAGGGGCGGGCCGGGAGGGGTTCTCCTGTGATCACCCAACAACCTCCTCTTGGTCCATCTTGCTGAGGGGAAAATCGCGCAGGAACGCGTCGTCTTGGCTCAAGCGGAAAGGCAGCTGACCCCAGGATCCCGCTTTCGCAGGAACGACGTGGTTGCAATGATAAGACCTGTAAGCCCGCGCTCAGCGCAGGCCGGATTCTTCCAGCAAGCCGGCGCGCTTGGCGTCGTAGTAATAGCCGCGGGCGTAAAAGCGCATAGCCTGGTCTGGATTGCCCTTGGCGGTGACATAGGCTCCGGCAAGGTAGCGCACGGCATAGCGCAGATTGGTTTCTGCGTCGAGCAGGCCCGAGGGTGAACCGCTATAGCCCATGCCGCTCGCGGTAGCATGCGAGATCTGCATCAAGCCGTAATAAGGTCCATTGCGGGCGGCCGGATTGTAATTGCTCTCGCGCACGATGACGCGGCGGACCAGGCTCTCGGGTACATTGTACTGCTGGGAATAATGCGCGATCAGCGGATCAAGCGAGCTGCTGGAATAAGCCATGGCCGAAGGTGCATTGGGCACGACAGTGGCGTCAGGCACATGGCCGGCAGGAGTTGCAGGCGCGAAACTGGCAAGGGCTGCCGTCGCCGGACCGGGCGCGGGCTTAAGCGAGCTCATCGAGCAGCCCCCCAACAACAGCGCCAGCACCGCCGCGGTGCTCGCTAGGATCGGGGTTTTGCTTGAAGTGATTTGGCTCGCCATTAGACCATCCTAGCGCATTTGCCTTTGCTGCGCGATAGGGCTCAATAGCGGCGGCTTGATGGCAGCACAGTGACAAGCCTTGTGGGCAGCGCTGCTTTTGCTTTGCTTTAACCATAGGGGAAGTAATAGGGAGGATTGGGGCCGGGGCGGCCTGAGGGGGACATCCGAGTTGAGCCAGCGTCGTAACGGTATGGGCGCGCGCCTGCGCTATGCGTTCGATACCTCCATGTCTGCAGGACCAATTGCCCTGATTGGCTGGCTGACCGTCCTGTCGTTTATCGTCATTGTCGTTGCTGCGCTCTTGCTGGTGCTGCTGCAATTGGGGCCCGAGGGGCAACCGCCCGTAGATTTCCTTGAAGGCATGTGGGAAGCGCTGATGCGCTCGATGGATGCCGGCACTGTGGCAGGAGACACGGGGCTGGGCTTCCGTCTCGTCGGACTGACGGTCACCATCGCCGGCATCTTCATTTTCTCTACTTTGATCGGCGTATTGTCCTCCGGCATCGAGTCCAAGCTCGACGAATTGCGCAAGGGCCGCAGCACGGTGCTCGAGCAGGATCACACCATCATCCTCAACTGGAGCCCCTCAATCTTTGACGTGGTCGCCGAACTGGTGGTGGCCAACAAGAGCCGCAAGAAGCCACGCATCGTCATCATGTCCACACGCGACAAGGTGGAAATGGAAGACGAGATCGCGAGCAAGGTGCCCGACCTAGGCAATACGCGTGTTATCTGCCGCCATGGCGATCCGACGGACATTGCCGATCTGGCGATCGTGTCGCCTCAGGAGGCGCGCTCGATCATCGTGTTGTCGCCCGGCGAAGCGGAGCCGTCCGAGGCCGATAGCCAGGTGATCAAGACCATCCTGGCGCTGGTGCATGATCCGCGGCGCCGGCCGGAGCCGTACCGGATCGCTGCAGAAATCCGCGACGCCAAGAGCGCCGAAGTGGCGCGCGTGGTGGGCGGCGCCGAAGCGCAATTGGTGTTGGCCGACGATCTCATCGCCCGCATCGTGGTTCATTCCGCCCGCCAGTCGGGGCTATCGGCGGTTTATTCCGAGCTGCTCGATTTCGAGGGCTGCGAAATCTACACCCTTCCCCAGCCTGGGCTCGAAGGGCGCAGCTTCGGCGAGGCGATGATGGCCTATGAAGCCTCGACGCTGATCGGGCTGGTGTCATCCCAAGGCGTGGTCAGCCTCAACCCGCCGATGGACACGATCATCGAGCCGGGCAGCCGCGTCATCATCATTGCCGAGGACGACGCTGCAATCCGCATCGCCAATCCCAGTGCGCCCATTGACCGGGGAGCGCTTCAAACGGCGCAGCCGCGTCCGAACCGGCCCGAGCATGTGCTGATCCTGGGGTGGAACCGGCGCGCGCCGATCATTGCCCATGAACTGAGCCGCTATGTCGCCGAAGGCTCGGTTCTGACCATTGCCGCCGATACACCGGATCTGGACGATGTGGTCGGCAATCTGTCGGTCGCGAGCAGCAATCTCTCGGTGCAATACGGGCGCATCGACACCACCAGCCGCTCGGCGCTCGAAGCGCTCGATATTCCCGCCTATGATCATGTGCTGGTGCTGGGTTATTCCGATCTGCTGGGGCCACAGCCCACCGATACGCGCACGCTCGTGACGCTGCTCCATTTGCGCCAGATCGCCGATGCGGCGCAAACCCACGTCAAGGTCGTGTCCGAGATGGTGGACGTCCGCAATCGCGAACTGGCCGAAGTGACGCGCGCCGACGATTTCGTGGTGTCCAACAAGCTCGTCAGCCTCATGCTGGCGCAGGCATCCGAGAACGACAGCCTCGCCGCGATATTCGATGATCTGCTCGACGAGGAAGGCTCGGAAATCTACATGCGTCCCATCGAGGATTATGTCGCAACAGACCGCAAGGTGAACTTCTATACCGTCACGGAGGCGGCGCGCCGCCGGAACGAAGTGGCGCTAGGCTATCACCGCCCACGCCCCGGCGCTGCGGCCAATGGCATCGTCGTCAGCCCCGCCAAGTCGGTGGCAGTTGAGTTCACTCAAGGCGACCGGCTGATCGTACTCGCACGCGACTGAGGATGGTTTCTGAATTCAGCGACGAGCCGGGTTGCGCCGGGCAACGGCTTTGGCTAAATTGCCGCTGTTCGGCGGGGGCAGCTTCGCACGACGGCATGCACCCGTAGCTCAGCTGGATAGAGCGCTGCCCTCCGAAGGCAGAGGTCACAGATTCGAATTCTGTCGGGTGCGCCATACTTTTCAATATGTTAGGCTTTGAGGGCGCTAGCTTTCCCACATATACATCCCACACAGTGAGTTAGAGTGGCAGGCAAGTTCAACCCTTTTCGGCCAGACAAGATGGCCCCGCCCGGAATGTTTGCGGGGCGCACCGATGAAATTGACTTCATTGAAGGCTGCTTGCGTCAGGCAAAGCATGGGAACCCAAAGCACTTTCTGCTGACAGGCGAGCGGGGAATTGGCAAATCGTCGCTTGTGCTCTTTGAGCAATACTCAGCACAGGGCCTAATCAATACCAAAAAAGACCAAAAGCCGCTCAAGTTCTTCGTAGTTAGCGTGTCACTCAGAAAAGAAGATACGTTCCTAAGTATCATGAGCCGGATAGCCAACGGACTTCGCAAAGAAGTTGCTAGAAATCACGATGTGATCGGAAACTTCGTGATGAAGTCACTTGATGTCCTTAGCCGCTTTGAAGCTGCAGGAGTGAAATTCAATCACGCTCCCAAGGCGACTGAAGAAGAGGCGTTTGCATCTCTGCAGGACGATTTCGAGGAAACTATCTTGAAAATGGGAGATGCGTTTGATGGCATCTTCCTGCTTATTGACGAGGCAGACGGGCCCCTTGCCGATGCTGGCCTTGGCATGTTTTGCAAACTACTTACTGAAGAGATGGCCAAGCGCCGCACGGACCGTATTTGCATCGGTTTGGCAGGATTGCCGTCTTTAACTGCTAAGCTCGCAGAGAACCATGAGTCGTCGCTTAGGCTATTTCACATTCTCACTTTAAAGCCGCTTGAGCCGGCGGAGCGAAGAATGGTGATCGATATGGGTTTGGACAACGCCAACAAGACTAATCCCGAACCAGTCACTATTGATGAAGAAACTCTGCAACTGCTTTCTTCATACTCGGAGGGCTACCCGCACTTCTTGCAAGAGTTTGCGTTTTGCGCTTTCGAGGCCGACTCCGACAACGTGATCAATAAGGCTGATTTCTTCCAAAGCCTGTTTAGTGAGAATGGCGCGTTTGATCAGCTTGGCGTGAAGTACTTCGATAAGGCCTATGCCACTCCGAGTTCGGACGACTATCGGAGAGTGTTGCACGCGATGTCGGAAAACCTTGATGATTGGACTTCTCGCGCAGACATAATTACCGGTTCAGGGCTCAAAGGCGGGACTGTCGATAATGCGTTAAGAGCTCTTAAGCAGAAGAACATCATCGTACCGGACGATTTACGGGCGGGATACTATCGCTTGCCTACCCGGTCATTTGCTGCATGGATCAACATCAAGAAGCGTGCTGAAGCGAGTTAGATCTCGCTTTGTGTCGGCTACAATTCGGTACAGACCTCTACTGAACTGAGTTTCTGCAGTTTCGTAAGCGCTTACAGTCCCTCTGTCAGTCTCCTTACGGATTGCTACAAACTCCGATAGAGTCCTCTTTCTCTTACAGACTGCTACAGACTGCTACAGACGGCTACAGACTCTCTTTCTGCTACAGATTGCTACGGACTCTTATAAGGTCCTTCCTCTTACAGACCGCTACAGATTGCTACAGACTCTCTCTTACAGAGTGCTACAGACTGCTAAAGTTCGCTAAAGGTTCTCTAGGGGAATTATGTAGAAGCTAACGTCTTAGCTACACTCTTCATCTTGCAATTTCATCCACTAAGTATGCTGTAGGTGCTACCATCCCCAGTGCGGTACAAGTGCCGACCCGAAGGGACAAAAGGGGACTCTATAGATGCGCTGGCGGGCATGGACTATAGCGGTACTGCTCATAATGAACAGTCATCCGACTTTAGCTCAAGACCCTGGGCAGAAGATCGGCATGTTCCTGCTGCCGAGCGCGATGCCTGACGCGATCATGCTGGTCGAGGACACATCACCGAAACGGCGCCACTCGATTTCTATCGCGCTACCAAGGCTCGCCCAAATGCCGACAAGCTTATTTTGATGAGCAGTGGCGGAAGCGTGTACGCCGCCCTGAGCGTTGCGTTCGAAGTCCACGAACGGGGCATGACGACCATGATCCCGGCGAGTTCCTGGTGCCACTCCGCTTGTGCCTATATTTTCTTCGCGGGCCACGAACGCCTGGTAGACGGCGAACTCGGAGTGCATCAAATCGCAAGCGACGGCCAGCTATGGCCTCACCGTCGAAGCTTGGGCTAAGTTGAGCCAATGAGTTGGTACCAAGCAATCGTCTCAACCGAAGGCGCTCTTGGCAAAGTAGGACGCGAGTTGCCACTGGTGTTCTACGACAAGCGCACTCTAGCCCAACTGGATGCGGACCTGAAGGCACATGGCTCCATCGAGGTGGAGCGGGCTAGTGTTGAGCGCCGTATCGAATCCCGCGGCATGATGCTGCTGCGCGATCCCCACGTGATGGCGATCCAAAAGCGAATGGACCTGGATTGGAAGTGTCCAGAAGGCCCGCCACCATTTCAGATGCGGGACTATTCTAAAACGCTAAAGCCTCCAATCGAGCCGAAGGCATGACATTCTACCTGATCACTTTTGTTAGCCAGGTTTCACCCGATGGGAGGCCCTTGCCACATGATGCCGTCCCATTCCGTGGTGATCAGAAGTCAGTCCGGGAGTTGCCGTTCTGGGACGCCCGCTCACTAAGAGAGCTCCAGCATGCTTATGTAGAGGATGGCGCGCTAACAACAATGCGCGTGGGGGAACAGCACTCCAAGGGCCGGCCTTGGGAGCAGCGAGGTGATCTGACAATCTTCGCGCCTTGGCTCATCGCCATCAACGCCGATGCCAAGATGAACCATAAGCAGCCCGAGGGGCCTGTGCCATACCAGCCAAGGCAGGATCCTCGGCAATGACGCCATACCAGTGGACCACCGACGACGATGAAGTCGCGCTCGACGCGATCATCGTCGTCGGTTCGGATGAGAAGGCATTCACCGCTGCAGGAGTTGCGTACGGCGAGGTGCTGGCTTCCATCTACTGGCCGGACTGGATCAGCCAAGGCGACAAGATCAAGGCGGCACTTGAAGGCTCCTACTCCGTTCCTGATGCCCTGAGGCGAGCCGACGAGCTCTGCGCCTTATGGGCGTACAATCGTGTTGTGATAGCCATTCAGGACAGGGCATTGTGGCGGCCAGAATGGGGCGAATTGGCTGAGGTTGAGGGGTTGGATTTGTGAGGAACTGGATTGGTGCGGTCCTATTCCTGAGTGTTCTGGCCGCGCTGGGTTACTATCCCTTCTACGCTCTCGGTCTAAATCTTTGGTTCAACGGTGACACATCATATTTCTATCAGCACCGTGACTTGCGTCGGGGTGACGGGGAGATCAACTTGGTGCCCACATTCGTCAAAGTCGGAGATAACAAGCAGAAGGTAGAAGAGCGTCTAACGCGCTCCGGTTTTGAACCTTGGGGTACAAAGTACACTGAAGTGCCAGTCGGCGCGAAATCCGTGTTGAATTTTCGTCTCCTCGCGGGTGCAAGGAACCTCTTTTGTTCAAGTGAACTATATTTGACGTTCGCCTTCGACAGCAATGACTCCTTACACTCCGGTTTTGTCGAACAAGGTGGTGTCTGTCTTTAGTCACGTGGAAGATACCAAAAATGTGCGGACGCTTCACCAACGAGATGACCTGGAGCGAGCTTCACGCGCTTTACAAACTTAGCGATGAGCTCCATCCGGTGGCGCCGTCCAACATGCAGCCGCGCTACAACATCGCGCCAACGCAAGACGTCGACTTCGTCCACCTGGATAAGGCTGGCAATCGAGAGATCAACCGGGGCCGCTGGTGGCTGGTCCCGTTCTGGGCAAAGGAAGTGCCTAAGGCGACTTTGTTCAACGCCAGGATTGAGATGGCGGACAGCACACCGGCATATCGAGAAGCCTTCAAGTCTCGACGCTGCCTGATCCCGGCCGATGGCTATTTCGAATGGACCAAGAACGCCGATGACGGCGGCAAAGACCCTTGGCTGCTGCAACTATGCGATGGACAGCCATTCAGCTTTGCTGGGCTCTGGGCTCACAATGACAATCTAGGCATCACCAGTTGCACCATCATCACCGCGCCCGCCGTGCCGGAGATCGCTCATATCCATACCCGGATGCCGGTGATCATTGATCCGGCAAGCTATGATCGTTGGCTATCGTGCGAGCACCAAGGAAATCATGCCAAGGCTTTGCTGCTCGGATCTCAGATGGATAGCCAACTGCAGTTTCATCGGGTCGGCCGTGAGGTCAACAGCAGCAAGTATGAGGGCACTGATACCAAGAAGCCTTTGGTGAATTCGCTGTAATTCGAAAACCTAGTCTCGTCGGCGAAGCCCGCCGAGTTCTTGCTTTAAGACCGGCAGAATTGGTAGTTCCGCACCTGAAGCCCAGGACATTTGAGACACGAAATTCCGAAAATAAGGATAGGTAGCAAATCTTCCTACGCGCCGAATAAATTCGCTCATGTGCCGGCTCTCGACTGAGGGGACGCCCGAGTACGTGAGCATGTAGCGCGCCGTTAGCTTTAGATGCTGAGACCTTCCTTTTTTTGCGGTGACACTCCAGTCCATCTGAGCAAGAAGCAGACCAGATTCATCGTCGTATGACGGTTCTGAAAACTCCATATTAATGGCATGATTAAGTTGCGCATTCTCAAGACGTGCAGAGAAATATTGAGGCTTTACCTCAAAATTTGAGCTTATAAGCGCGATGTCTCGCAGCTGCGCACCATAAACAATAGAGTTGTAGGCTTGCCGCTCCAGCTCATCATTGTCTTGTTCGGTGACAATCTGATCCGGTGTCATGCTACCTGACCAGCTGTTTCCTCATAAAAGGAGGAGTTATCATTGGATAAATTGGCAGGCAGTCTCTTCCTACCAGTGTCACGAAAGACGGCCATGAGCTGATCAGTGGTACTCCGGGATTTATGCGCCACCAACACGGACTCTTCGAACGACCAGCTGCCTTTAGCAGAATTTGCACCTGCCTTAGCGGCATCGAAATGTTCCCCGCACACTACTGCGCTGATCTTGGCCTGACGCCCAAAAGCTAGAAAAATCCGCGCGATCGTTTCGACAGTCAGATTAGCGTCATCATCAAGGAACTGAGACACCGCGGCAGCGCTGCAACCAATCCGCTTACCTAAGTCAGACTGAGAGATGCCAGCGTCACGAAGCATTCGCAGGATCTCATATTGGATATCCGCACGCAGTTCCTCAACAGCAAAGATTTCGGCTTCATGAGCATTCTGCGGCCCAAAGTTCATTCCATTCCCCTGTCTCAAGTTATGTACGGCGTTAGTTTTTCCGCCGAACGAGCGAGCATCTTTTGATCCGCTGCGTCTTGTTTTTTTGCAGTATCCACCTCGGTCACGATGAAATGGTTGCCAGCCACAACGCCGCCGTAGGCTCGTAGTTGCCCAGCCTTAAAAGCCCAAATGGAGACCTTCAGACCGGTCTTGCCGCCACTATGATGTTTGCCTTCAAAGCGAAATTTCGTCTTGTCCAACAGTTCATGACCGTCATCACAATAGAATTGCATCCACTTCTGACATCGCGCCCGATAGGCCGCATCTGCCTTCATAAACTCCGCATAAGCAGCAGGAGTGAACGAAAGCCGGAAAGACACACCGGTGCTAAAGGCAATCAGTTCATCCATGCAGTATCTGCATCACGGTTTAAGCTACAACTTAATAACTAGCAATTGGTGAATCAAGGAAGGAGGTAGGTTAACCAAACAGGTATCAGGCGAGGTTAATGCCTGCTAGTAGCAGTGGAGAGTTTCACAACTAAGAAGTAATTTGAGCAACTAGATGGGCTTGAGCCACCAACCATAAAGACTCTTTGCTCCCTATCATAGCCACCTGCCCCGCTTCCGGTACCGCCATGGGTTTAGCGGTCCGATGAAGTGCTTGCTGCCTTCCTTCTCTGCCTCCTTGGCCCGCTTCCGCTCTGCACGGCTCTCTGCTGCCATTTCTGCGTTGCTCTTGATGCCACGCCTTTTCCGGTCGGCTTCAAACTCGGGTCTGTTTCTGGCGATCTCTTCCTTAGACAGCGAAGGTTGGTGATCATGCGCGCCGCCCGCACCGCCCATGCCGAGAGTGTCGGCGGCTGGAACGACAATGACTGAAGCGCCTCGCCCGCCACACGCTTCGCAAACTAGCCGCTCAAAAGCCGCGCGATCCTTCGTCCAGTCAGCATCTGGACCGAAATACTGGATGAGCTGATCCCATGTCGGTCTCCAACTGTGAGTGCAGCGAGCGTTTGCTGCCAGGCAGTAGAACGTGATGCGCCAGCCCTCTTCGCGCATTTCCCTCAGCGTCGACACAGCTAGACAACGTCAGGCCCTTAGCCCTCGTTTGAGCGGTACGCCCTTGCTTTGCAGCGCCCGACGCACCTGCTGCACTGATGCGCCGACTTTAGCAGCCAGATCCTGATCGCTGATGGACGGGTCCTTAGCTTTGGCCAGCCGGATCATCTCTGCCCTGTTCTGCGGCTTTGCTGCGATCGGACTCATCGTTACCTCCATCTTGGAAGTGCCGAGTCCTACCATCGTGAACAGAATGAGAACAAGCCGTTAGGGATTGTGGATAATTTTGAGGGTTGCTACTAGCGCACGCTCACTTGGCAGCGTCAAAATTATCGGGCACGATCCGGTACGACGAGGACAACCGATGCGTCAACTATTGGCCCAGGTACTCACCTGCTTCAGCATATTACTGTTGTTCTCAGCCGTGGTGGGATATGCCCAAGCGGAAGAGGACAGCCAAAAAATTGGCATGTTTCTACTGCCGAGTTCAATGCCTGACACGATCATGCTCGTCGAGGACATTACCGAAGCAGCGCCATTGGATTTTCATCGCGCCATAAAGGCTCGCCCAGAGGCTGACAAGCTTGTTATACTGAGCGGCGGTGGCAGTGTTTATGGCGCTTTGGCAGTTGCCTTGGAAGTCCACGAACGGGGCATGAGCACCATTATTCCCGAAAACGCTTGGTGCTACTCGGCCTGCGCCTACATCTTCTTTGCCGGCCGCGATCGGCAAGCGGTTGGGGAGCTTGGTGTGCATCAAATTGCCAGTGATGGTGAGGCGGATCTGGCAGGCGCCCAAATGACAATCGCAGATATTCTTGAGGCTCTGAACACGTTCGACGTCGATCCCGGTGTGATCACCATCATGTTTCGCACGCCGGCAAGGGACATCTACGTCTTTTCCGACGAGCAGATTAGGGACTTGGGTATTGAGCGTTCCGGCACTTCGACTGCAGCAGCGCTAGCTTTATCGGCGGGTGCAACTCAGACATCTCCGAAGCCGGCAACTGAGATGATCGACGCTCCTAAGCTCATGGATGTCCCTTCGATCTCACCGCACGGCACAGAACCTGTTACCGGTGGCGTGCCGGAGAACATTACCAGGCTTGCAAAGACACCGCGGGAAGCAAGGCTCACCACAAGCATGAAGTCGATCACCATCCCGCAGCAGGCAGCGCTCGATATAGTTCTTCTTCAGAACGGCTTCACGGTGCCCATGACCCACGCGATCGAAACCGTCTTGGGCGAACAAGACACCTTCGATATGGGGATCTTACCCGCTGACACGAAAATCGATGTTCTTCTTGGCCCAAGCAGTACCGGGTCATCGTTGATCCCCTACCGTGTGAGCTTCTACACGCCAGCGATTGGGCAGCCGGAGCATGCGGTAACTGTGGCACTCAATGACAAAGGCTATTACGTATTGAGCCCTGAACCGGCAAAGCTGGGTAGCTCGATTACGGCAGATGACGAACAGGTCGGCAAGCAAGAGCGTGCTCGACGTAACTAACCGAGAAGTTGGGGCCTAGCCGCGCTTTCTCCTGATGGCTGCTGCCAATCCTGCCGATGCTGACGTTCCGCTCGCGGGGAGTCGGTTGTCGCGAACGTTCAGCGCGATCCGCGCGGGAGCGTCCGGTGCCGCAGGCTGCTTCCCTGACGGCATGACCATGGCCCCTGAACGAGCACCACCGGGCGACATTGCGACTAGCGGCCCCTGAGTTTGAGGCCCTGTTGGCTTGCCCGAGGAAGGGCCAAGCTTTCCTTTTGAGTTGGCGCTGCCTTGGCCGGACTGGGGAGGGGCGTCGATGCCGAACAGGTGCCCCAACGCGGGATCGATGCCACCGCCGCCCGTTGTGGCTCCACCGTTGAGGCCAAGATAAGCACCGCCACCGCCGCCGCTTTCGGATAGCGATTGCGCAGGGCCATCACCCCCGCCTCCGTTGCCATAGACGGGCATCAGAGACCAGGTGCCGTCCGCGTTGACCTGCATGCCCTGCCTGGCAGCCCGATTAGCCTGTGTGATGGAATTCTTGACGCCGTTGTAGCCTTGAATCATATCGCCGCCATTGGCCGCTTTGCCTAGTATAGCGCCAACGGGAGCGGTGCGTGCAGCAGGCGCCGCAGAGCTAGGTGCAGACGGCTTAACTGCTGCCGGCGTAGCGGGTTGGACCGGTGCCGGCGCTGGTGCTGGCACCGGTGCCGCAGGATCCAAGGCGGGCTTGGCCGGTGTGACCAAGACCTGTCGGGTGCGGGTCAGGTACTTGGGGATTTCCGCAGCCATGGCCAGCCCCGCTTGCCTTTGCTCCACGGTGTCTCGCGAGCCGGAATGCAAAGGCGTGCCTGCTGGCAGGCTTTCCTTCCAATTCGGATTAAGGACCTGATACGTCTCTGTTTTGTAAACAGCGGGTGTTGCGGGGCGTGGCCGAGGCAATGGTACGTTCGCGGGAACTACCACATCCAAGGCATCGGGTAGCTTCTGGCTAAATGGGTTGAAATTGCCTGCACCTGACGCGCTGCCCGGAATCATGGCGCCGCTTCCGGGCGCCAAACGCTCTTGCGATTTGCTGTTGTTGATCGTGCCATTTGCGCTTGGCACCTTGTTCACGAAGGTGGACAGCAGATCCCCGAATTTGGGCATGCTGCCGGCGCTGCTGAGGCCATTGGCACTTGGCGTGTTTGCTGCGCCCCCACCTTGCACACCAATGGTAGCAACTGTCCTCGTTGTCGGAGGTTTGCCCACTCCTGTTGAGGGGCGCGTCGGACCGCCTCCGGCATAAAGCTCGGCCATTTGCGAGATACGGTCCGGCGTCGAGGACGGCAAAGCGGGCAGGCGTTGTGGCGGCGGAAATTGTGTGTTGCGCGCTGTGACCCGATCGTCGACTGAGGCGGGAATGGGGGCTGCTTTGGCGAGTGTGCCGGTGTAGCGATCTTGACCTGCATAGGTCTGTCCGGGCACGGTGCGCGGCTTGAGCGAAGTCGTCATCTGGGAGCCGAACACAATCCCGGCTGGGTCAGTGATGCCCGTTCCGCTCCTGTTGAGATATGGCGTAACGTTGTTCGTCGACTGTCCGAACAGTTTGGCAATCTCGCTCATGGCTTGAGGCGACATCCCGGGCTGCCTTGGTAGCGACCCAAAAGTTCGTGCAACGTACATGTCGCTAGCCGGTGCTGGTGTTGGTGCGGTTCGAGGTCCGACCAGCCCCATTGCCTGTTCGATCGCACGGCTCAGGGAGTCTGCAGGAACAGCGCGGGATGAATAGTAGGTGTGCCCACCGAAATCGCCGGTATGGGTCATGCTGTTTTGCCAACCAGGATTCACGACCTTGGGGTTGTAGTAGTGGTCAGCGCCACCGGTTGGATCATCGGGCTGCAGAGCAAGCCGAAAGGCCGCTTCCGCGGCGCTCTGCATCCTAGGATCGCGCTGAGCTTGCACCGCCGCCGAGCCCGGGGCTGAATAGCCTGTGTATTGATGAGGCTGGCGGACAACATCCCCCAGAGGGAGGCCGCGGATCGCGGACCGGTTGATCAGCGTCTCAGCGACGCGGCGCATGCTTTCTTCGCCTTGCCCCCCAGCCTCCGCGATCATCGTGTTGATGATATCTTGGAAATCCGACATGTCTTACCTCATCACCATGTTGACGAGGTCGTCTTCGTCAGAAGCTGGAACATCGGCCTGATCTTGATCGTCGTCCCCATCGGCCAGCAGGTTCAGGAACGTAGAAGCTTCATTGCCCAGCCACAGCTTGGCCTTGCGGTTGAACGCGGCACGGTTGGCGGGGTTGTTGTCCTTCAGGAGCTCGGCGGCCAGCTTGGGATTGAGCAGCACCTGATCGGTCAGGCGCTCAATGGCGTCGGTTTGGGCGTTGCGCACGGCCCGCCGGGCGAGAACGGCAGCGATAGAAGTCGCGAGGTAGGTACCGCTCACCTGTCCCCTGGTATACGCATAAAACCGGCTCTGGAGTGTTTCAGGCGTGAGCACCGGATTGACGCTCTGTGCCGTTCCTGAGGTTCCCACGGCTTTGCCACGCTGGCGCAGATCGACATTGTCGAGCACGTTGGCAAATTTCCTGATCTGCTCGAGGTCATCGGGGCTATCGCGGTAAAGGCGCTCTGCGACGGCAGCCGTTGACGGCTTGTCCAAGAACGACTTCAGCCAATCACCGCGCCAGGCGCGACCGCCGCCCATGGTCCGCTGTGAATTATCGACGCTTTGACTTTCGGTTTTGAGCTTCTGCCAGAACGCTGCCCGAGCGCCTTCTGTGGCGCTGGGGTTGTTGTCAATGAAGGAAAGAAGATCATCAGCTACGCGGCCTGGGTCTTTGGCGCTGAGCACTTCGCTGATCGCCCGCTCAGACTGAGCATCGGAATACTGCAGGTAACGGCCGACGGGCCCCCGTCCTTTGACCGTGCCGTCGGCAGAGCCGACGTCGCTGATCAGGGCTGTTTCCGTGGCGCTGGCTTGGTCGAATGCTCGCCCGGACGAAACGGCCTGCGTGACCTCGTCGCGCAGATCGGGAAAGCGGTCGAAAGCCCGCGTGAATTGTCCAAGATACCGTTCCAAGCGGGCAGGGGAGGGCGTCGCGCTCTTCCGATCAATACCGGCCAGGATTTCGTCTTTCACCGCGGCACGCACCGAACCGCCTTGCGAGGACAGGTCAGTTTCAGCCAGCAAGCGGTCGATGTTCGACGCCTGCCGAGCGTCTGGCTGAACGAAGCGTGGGCCCACAGCGCTGTCTGGAAGATCAGGGCGGCCTTCACTCGTTGCCAGCGTTGCGGCAATTGGATCATTAGGCCGGTTGAACCGCTCGTTGACGTTACGGGACAATCCGCGTGCGTCTGCCGTTTGTGCCCGCACTTCTGATGCAACAGCTTCACTATCGAGATAGGTGTTTACATCGGCGATTAATCGACCAAGCGCATCGGCGCGATTGCGATCGCCATCTGACACAGCGTTGCGTTGCTGCGTAAGCAGGCTGGAACGCATATCAATCAGTTCACGAAGCCGAACCGGTCCAGCGGGCTCATCGGCCGTGCCGGCCAACTGACGAGGGATGGCCACGGTCTGGTTGACGTCAGAGATCGACTGCTGCCGTGCCTGGGTAAGGCCACCAACCGTTTCGTCGAGCATGTCGGCCAATGGACCCGTTTCAACTTCGCCGTCGATACCTTCCCATGCCATGCGCTCCACATCGCGGGCAGAGCGCTCTGCATTGGCTAACCCCTGACGGATGGTTGCACCGCGATCCTCGGCGCCCATAGTCGGCACCAGGTTTTGGATGTAGCGGTCGAACTCGGATTGTGCGCTCTGCGTGTCTTGGGCAGCCTTAGACAGGCGCAAATCGCGTTGAGCCTCAAGCTCACTGCGGAAAGCCCCCGGTGTTTGAGTTGGCTCCATCGTGCCCATGATGGTGTCGACCAACTCATTATTTGCACTGCGTTGCTTGGTGAACATGCCTGCGTTAGGGCCGCTTTGGCGAGAGTATTCTAGCGACGCTAAGCCTGGGTTAGCCGTGACGTCGGCCAAGCTCTCTTGGAACCCGGGGATGATGTCGGACGGGCGCTGCACAGGTGTCACCCCAGCAACGCGCTGAGCTTCGCTTGTTGTTCCCATGATCGTGGCGACCAATTCGTCCGTGTCAAAAACGCCGTTCGCCGTTTCTGATCCGGAGAGGCCAGCTGCCTTGCCGATGCGATCAACGACAGCGTCTTTGACGACCTGGTCGACATAGTTTGGATTTTGGCGAACGGCATTGAAGACGTTCCCCAGCCCCTTGCTCAATGTGCCACCAATACCAGCAACGGTTGCTCCGCTAAGGGCGCCCGCCAGGTCGGCAACCTGACCGCTGGCAGTTTCGCGATCGGCGACCAAGTTCGCGAGGCCAGCGCCTGTTCCGGCCGCAGTTGCCCCTGCAACCTCAGCGCTTACAAAGCGGGCAGGGTTCACTGCCGCCTGTTCTAGAAAGGTCCGAGTGAGCGGATTGGCACTGCTGCGAATGGCTTGCACGCCCTTCCGGCCGGCGGCGCCAAGAATGCCTGCACCCGGGAGTAGTGTCGCGCCAAGTTCTTCACCGACGCGACCAGCAACAACCTGTGTCCAGTCTTGGGGCTCAGGTGCATCAGGGATCACACCAAAGCCCTTACGGGCGCTGTTGACCCATTCGCTGCCGCCAATCGGATCAGGGGAAATAGGACCCACGCCATCAACGCCTGGAAGAAGGTTCGCCAGCATAGGCGCCGCATTGATCAAGTCGACGGGCAAACCGGCAATGTTGGAGGCGCCTTGACCGATCCGGTCAGCAACGATCGCGCCGGTATTACCCGCGTAATCTAGGCCACCCATTATGTGATCAAGCAGATCAGGCTCTTCGGGCGGCGGCAGCGCCGGCGCGGACGTGTCACGGCCGGGGCCAAATTGGCTCGCTGCGCTGCCAGCGGCAAGGGCGTCAGAATATGTGTTCTCCGAACCAGTGGGCTCTTCAAGAACAAAGCCAGGCGGAAGCGGAGGCAATTGCTCCGTTTCGAACTGAAATCCTTCGGGGAGCGGTGGTGCCTGAAGAACCTGCCGAACCTGGTCGTCGGTTGCATCTGAGGGTAGCTGTATCGTGCGCCCCTGAAATTTGATGATCCGTGATCCGGACGAAGCGTACAAATCGCCCATCAGATGGTCCCGCCTTCATCGGCAACGAAGCCACTCACGTCCAGCAATTCGGCGAGGACCTCCTGCCTGCCTGCGGTCACTTCGCCATGGATTTGCTCCACACAGACCCAGAGCCGACTGAACTCCAGAAACAACTCAAGGGTCTTGGCCAAAGCACTTGCTTCCAGAAACTGTCCTTGAACAGGCACCGCTTCAGTTTTGCGATTTCTCCAATGGTCCACCAGGAAACGGACCCCGCCGAACATCAGGTTCAAACGCTCCCTCATCTGGGGACCAAACTGAGCATCCAAAGCACGGTGAGCATCGGCTAAACCAGCCCGCATTTGTTCCCGCTGATCTTTGGTGATCGCTTCGCCAAAAGGCGCCAGAGCGCTTTGCCGAATACCTCCAACCGCTCCAATCAAAGGGAAAAACGCAGCGTGGTCATTCAAGTGTGCAGCCTCGTTGAGGCGTGCCAGGATGATGTTCACCAGGTCGTCTTGCGACAACTGATGCAGGGGATCGTCGAGGACATAATCTGCGCTCACTGCCCGTTCCCCTGCGGCCCATTGGGCTCGCGATCTTGGAAATGCCGATTATTTCGGCGGTGGGTGTGGCAGTGCGACGGCCACCAGTGTGCGCACGACCAATTTATATACCAAGTCGCGTTCGACCGCGAGTGCGCAGAGAACGATTTGTGCCAAAAATCTAAGGTAGAAGTGCCAAGCAGGCCGTAACCCCTGAGCACAGATCGTCCAAACTTCTGGAGCGCCGAAAATTTGTCGATGCGTGGGCCACCGCCACAGTTGGCGTGTTTGAACCATCCCCAGGGGGTAGGTCCGGGCCTAGGCAGGTACACATCGGTAGCTTCCCATGCCGGCTCGCAGAGATCGCTGCGGATGAAGGGCTGATCCGACTCGGAGACGGTACCCGCAACTGCGCCTGGCGGTGCTGTCGGTTAGCTGGCACGTGCCGGCATTTCGGCTGCCGAAACATGACCAACTAGATTATCAATCTAGTAGGTTTGTCTTTTAGCACAGAGGCTTAGCGGAGCGGCTTGGGCGCAGCTTGCGCACCTGCGTTAGAAATGGACACTTTTCACGTCCATACGGGCAAGAAAAAGGGCGCCAGAGGCGCCCATTCGTCAGCTGGCCTTCCGGCCTATTCCGCGAGCTCTCAACTCATCCTGAAGAGCCTGCGCTTGAGCAAACGTCATATAACCCTCTACCCAATACGCGCCGTCCGGCTCCTGCTCAATTACGGTCGCTGGCAATTCGAATTCGGAGTCTGCTTGACGTCTTCTGGCAGCGACCATTTCGAAGAGTTCAACACCGGTGCAGAAATCGCAGCTGATACCTACGCTCACAATGTCAGTGAGCTCTGGTCTTCTGAGATCCCCATAGATGTCAAAGGTACAGGTTGAAGCGTTGCGTGCCGCGCGCACTGCGGCAAGATCGATAACGTTGTTCATTTTCTGTGGCTCCGATCCCGCTTTGCAGGCGGGGTTTTGCATCCGGGGTTGCAAAGTCGGCCACAGAGTCGACCCCACATGCCTTTAGCCTTGCGGCTTGGACATTCGCATGTGGACCCCGGACTACTGAAAAGAAATGAAGCATTTCACTCTGTGACGTTAGCGGCTTTGCAGGCTTGCCCCATAAACACATAAACACAGTTGCTCTGTCAACAGTATAAGAATAAATAATCGATTGTATGGTTTGTCTGATGGATAACAAGACAGAATCTACATTTACAAACAACAAAAATATTATTGTACCTTGTGTGCTTTGTAATTGCGGTTTGTTCATCCAAGGAAACTAGGAGGGTAATTAGGAAGCCAACGGGACTTTGAAATGCCTGATCAGACGCAGATTATCCAAGACGCTTTATCTAGTCTTCTGAGCCAATTCGACTCCGGAGCGAAGAGCAGCACCATCGGCGAAGTGTGGCAGGCATATAGGTGGCAACACGTCGAACCAAACCTAGTTGGGAAGGATTTAGCGGACTATTGCTGGAAGAATATGGCACCGTTCTTCCAAACCAAAGACGTGCAGGAAGTCGACCAGATCCTGGTCAACCGCTACATCGCTGCGAGGTCTTCTGGACAATTAGGAAGGCCGGTTAGGAGTGTGACGATCAGGCGTGAACTCGCCTATCTCCGAGCGGCGCTCCGGTACTCGGCGGGGCCGCATGCTCGCCTTTTCCCCCGCTCGCTTCTGCCGGAGTTTGCGTTGCCAAAGGGTAGCCCTCCTCGGCAACGCTGGCTTACGGTTGAAGAGTTCCAGCGGTTGGCGGATGCTGCCGAAATGATGAGGCGAGGTTCAAGGCTGTCGAAGCTCGAGCGGTTCTTGTGGCTGGGCGTTGAAACAGGTGGCCGCCGACAAGCCCTCTTGGAACTAAGCTGGGCACAAGTGGACTTCGAGATTGGCGTTGTTCACCTGAATATCGAGGGTCGCGAACAGACTAGCAAGGTGCGTGCTTCGGTACCCATGTCGCAAAATTTGCAGAAGGTGTTGGAGCGCGCTTACCGAGAGCGTGAAAATCATCTTGTCCTGGGCAATGACAATGCCGGTCTGTGGAGAAGCGTGCAGATCGCGGCAATCCACGCGGGGTTTTCGGAGCAGATCGTCATTCGTGGTCAGAAGCCTCGGGCGACGGGAATATCACCACATACCCTTCGGCGGACAGCAGCCACTAGGATGGCACGTCAAGGAGTTTCATTCTTCATCATTGGTCAAGTACTAGGTATCAGCGCACGAACTGCCGAGGTCCACTACGCCCGGTGGGCGCCAGTGCCGGCCAGCCAATCAACGGAGCACATCACCGGCGGTCTAGTGCGGCTTCCCGGCTAGGCGCTGGGATAAAACAGCTTCGTGATCTTTTCAGATATCCAGCCGAGCGTCGCCGGTAATGCAGCGAAAATCATCGAGCCAACTGCGAAGGCAATCAACAAGCCAAAGCCTGTGAACACCGCAAGGATAGCCACGATAATGATCGAAATCGGATCCATGCGGAAGATTAGGCATGTTTTGGGAGGCGCAGCAAGGATCAGTCGAACAGATCATCTTCGCTGCGGCTTTGCCCTGCTTTCCGTAATCGCCTGATCTCTGAGTCGAGCTCCGCGGCTGTCATTTCATGCGGCTGCTTGGTGACGTCTTCATCAGGCGCTTTGAGTACCCCCGCAGCTTCCAGCATTGTTCTGCTGGCACTGGCCAGCGCGGTCGCCGACGCTTTCGGGTCCTGTAGCACTCGCATCAACCCATTGAAGGCAGCGGGCACCCCCTCGTCACGCACCAACCGACGAAACTCTGATTTCGATGTCATGAAAAAACTCCTGTGATCCAAGCTTCCAATTCAGCACGGCGGGCGCGCAATTCGGCAATACGGTCGGTCAGAGCCTGAGTTTCTTCATCGACCATCATTTTGGCCACCTTGGGCAGCAGCTTCTCCTGAGCGGCCAATCGCTGCTCCAAACGACGCGCTGCGCGCAGCTTCTCGCTGCCTGGCGGATGGGACCAAAGCCACCTGTCATAGGCAGCCCGCTCATCTTCGGTTGCCAGCCGCAGTTTTTGCCGTCTCGCCTTCTTCGCCGCTTCTACCTTCGCTAGCTTCCGGTCAAAACGAGCCATGCTGGTCTTGTGTCCAGACACCTCAGGCTGGATCACATGCCAATTATCGCCAGTTGGTGTTTTTCCGCCGTGGAACCGGCAGCGTCCATTGCTCATCGCCAACTGTCGGCAAGGCTCTCCAGTCGATCGGGCTAAGGCGCCACACTTCTTAAGTCGGGTTCGCCGCGAGTTGACGCGCTGAAGGGTGGCTACAGCTATCTCGCGAAATGTCAGGCCGTCTGCGTTGCGGACTTTCGATTGCGACCAAGCGCTGGTCTTTCGTTGCCCACGCCTCTGTTTTCCTTTCAGCATCCCTAAGCGCCTCTTCTTGTAACGCGGCTATGGGGTATGGCTGACTTACCAGCCCAACCGTGGTTCCCCACGGTGGGTGGCCGCTTGAAAGATGCGGATACCCCCCGTAGGGGCGACAAGTGCTTTAAGTGCTTCAAGCCCGGATTCCTTGAGGTTTTTGGAGCTTAAAACACGACCCCCGACATTTAAGACCTTCAAGTCCCCCTCCAAGGCTAAAAACACCAGCAATTCCGGGCTTAAAGCTCATGAAAACACCCCCTCAGCTTCAAGTGCTTTAAGTGCTTCAAGTCCTTCGCGCCGGATGACCAAAAACCAGGGTGCCGTAGGCCCAATTCCACGTTGCTCAGCGTTTACCCAGACATTTTGTCCGCCATGCATGATCTGCACACCGCGACCCGCAAGGGACGTTTTCACAAGATCGGTGATGGCAGGCCGTGACGTCGACTTGCTTATGCCGGCCTCGTTCAACGCTCCGCCGATTTCGTGATATACAGTGGGCAACCCTACAGCCTCGCGCTCGCCCAGCACCTTGGCCACCGCTTCGGCAACGGCAATCCTGCGAGCCTGGCCTTGACTCAACGGTTCGGGAGCATCGCCCGGCTTCACGCCAAGGCCGACAACTTCAAACACGGGGGCATCGTCACCAACAGCCCGGAAGTGCTCGAGTGCAGTGCCAGCGAACGGCGCAGCGTCGCCTGCGATACCCGTGCCATTGCCCACCAGCATACTGCGCCGCCGATAAACCGTTGCGGTCTTCGGTTTGCGGCCATGGCTGACCTTTGCATAATCCAGCCTGACGAGGTCGTCGCCTGGAGGGTAGCCCCATTCCTTTGCTTCACCTTCAGTGACGTTGACCAGAGTAAAAGCGGAACGCACCTTGCCCATCACCGAAAATGCGCCACGGCCTGCACCCATGTCGCCATGGTCATTCCGAGTGTGCTTGGCGGTGTGGTGTACAACCAGGATCGAGATTTTGAGCTTGGTCGCCATTCGCGCCAGCATCTGGAACAGGTCGTTGCCGTCTTCGGTTGAGTTCTCTATCGCGCCGCGCGCCAGACTGACCTGGGGGTCCAGTATCACCAGCACGGCGCCAGTGTGCACGATCATTTCCTCGAGCAAATAGGCGCCGGCGGCCCGCACAAGCGGATTGCTGGTGCCCGGCTTGCGCTCCATGAGCTTGAGCTCGGTATTGTCGACGCCCGACCAAAGGTGAATTTTATGGGGCGCATCCTTGATGCCGTAGAAGTCCTGCATGGCGGTCAGGCGCCGTTGCATTTCGTCTAGCCGGTCTTCGGCGTTGTAAAGGATCACTGGGCCAGTCCGAAACAGTCGATCAGGGCCGACGTTGTTCTCACCGCGCAAAATGCGCTCATTACCCGTCGAGACCGCAAGAGCATCCTGCAGCGTGAAGGTCGATTTGGAGACACCCGGCTCGCCCGCCACCTGAGCGGCATCGCCAATGGGCAAACGAGGGGACACCAGCCATTCGCGCAAAGGGATGGTCTTCGGGTCGATCTTCTTGGAAACCGAGTAGATGCCCTTCATTAAATCCTGCAGGGCCTGGGAGCGCGCAGCATCCCGATCAAAGACCTTTTCTACGTCGACTTTAAGCTTGTCGTGCTGCTCGTCGCGTTCTTCTCTCATCGGGATCTTGTTCAGGTACGTATTGACGTATGCGCGGGCTAGAGCACGGGCTGAGAGATTGCTGTCACAATATTCCGGGCCTTCATGCGTGAAGCCCCAGCACCACATCAGCTGGGCGAACTCCTCAACCGTGACATGCACGCCGCGCCACCCAAGGAACGACGCAAGGGCCGCTTTGCGGCCGGAGGTTTCTCCGGTGCCGTTGACCCAGAACTCGCGGAATCTGTCGTTCCCTTGGCTGAGCGCCTGGTGCAGCTTGCCACGGGTCTCAGCAGGCAGATCAGCTTCGGTGCAGCACTGCTCATAAAAGCCGCCATCCAGTTCCGCCCAAGCTTCAGCGATCTTGGGCTCGGTGCTGGCCCGCTGCTGAATACTGATCGGCGGCACCTTCTCCGCCAGTTGCGCCAGGGTGTATCGCTCAGCATTGGCGTCGAGCAGTTCGGCGGTGCGCTGGACGCGACCCTTGCCCAGCTTCTTTGCGTTCGGGACGTTTTCGGTTGCAGGCAGGCGAAAGAGCCGATCAACATTCCACGTGCTGGCATCGCCGTTGAGCAGACAAATGAGACCACGGTTCTGCGCTTCGATTGCGAGCCGGGCCTGATCGTCACAGCCCAACTGTTCGTCTAAGGCAAATAGCAGCTGGTAGCCGCCGCCTGACGCCACGACTATGCTTGGCTCCAGGCCAACGGGAAGCTTCTCTGTGGTGGCGTCGAGCAGTGCACTCAGCGCGTGGGCGGTGTTGGCACCGTCAAGGTCAACGTCCAGATGAGCAAACCGGGCACGCACAATATCCTTCTTCGTCGCTTTGTTGCCGTGAAAGTCCGACCTAACCTCATTCACGGTCCAGTGCAGGTTCTTCTGCCCATTCCTGGCATTGACCCACTCGCGGATCTTATCGGCGTCTGTGACAGGGTTGCAGGTTAGCCCCTCGACGTCCCCGGTTGTCCGCTTCTTCGGATCGGCAAATGGATCGATTGCTACAAGATGGTGGGTGCCCGGAATGCGGGAGAGGAATGCCACAACTTCATCGCCAACGGCGTGCCTGGCCACGTTCGGCGGCGATTGCTCGCTGCTCGAGAAATTGGTATGATCTTGGTGCATCTTTGGACTACCCGTTAAGGCCAGGCACCCGGCGAAGGTGCTTGGCCGTTCTATTGGTGCTCATAGGGTGCTTTTGCTAGCGGCCAGTGTATCCAGTTGAGCCATGGCCTTACGGAACTCGCGGTCCCGGCGAAGTTCTCGCTTTAGTGCCCAGCGGATATTGGATTGAGTAGGCTTTCGTCGCATCGGCGGCGCCATAAAGAACTGGTAGTAGGTCGTCAGCCCTGGCCAATGACGGACCAACACCATGAGACCATGCCGATGCTGCGCACCGGGCGGCGTGTCGCTTTTGATCGCCGGCCGCATCTGCCAGTCGGTCGTCACGCCGTCTGGAAAGAACATTGCGTCGCCGATAGCCCACATGTCCGTGGGCTGGCCGTACACTAGGTAACTATCGCCTTTGTCAACAACAGGCATGGATCAGCGCTCCCAGCTGGCTCGGGAACGTGCAGCACGGGCAGCGCTGGCCTTCCGGGGCTTGGTCTTTGGCGTCCAAGCCTTGAGTTGGGTAGTCGCGAAAGCTTCAAAGTCTTCTGCCTTGGCAACGGTGCGGCCTTCAAAGTCATGAAGCGCGAGACGACCTTTCTTTGCGGCATTGTAAATTGTGGTCGTGCTCACCCCAACCATCCGGGCCATGTCTTGGACCGTAAGGAATTTGCGGCCAGAAAGGTCTAAATTTGGCGATGAAGCCCCTGCTGTTCCTGTCATTGTCGCTCTCCAATAACCCCGTACCGATGGTTGCTATGCGGGGGTGTTGAACGATGGCTATCATCAGTATTCGCGCGATCGCAATATATGTAACCTATGAAACTGCAGGAAAAATATTGCGTATTTGCAATAGTTTAGCGGACAATATGTCCGGTGGTATACAATGTATTCCAGTTATACTTGTACATCACTCTGGCATACGTTCGACCACTAACTATAGAGAAAGACTGGCTCTTCTAGCAATGTCCTCTGTCGCCTCCGAAATGTATCGACCGTAATGCGACTCGATCATTTCGACGCTTGTGTCATGCTGCGCCGCGACGATGCGAATTGGCACCCCCGCCCGCAAACCGCGCACGATCGACGAATGACGAAGCGCGTAGGGCACCGTTCCTTCGGGCAATTCCGCCCTTTCGACGGTCATCGCCCACAGAGATTCCATCTGTTTTGGTGCCGACCAGCGCTGACGCTTGTCGCGCGCCCACCCCAAACCCACCCCTCGCTTGAACGCCCATCGCTCTAGAAGAGGTTCGGCAGGGCCGCGGTCGGCCACTATGGGGCGTAGCGCGTCGATCACCCCATCGGATAGGGGGACGGCTGCTGGCGGCTTCGTGGTGGCGCGACGGCCCTTCTTGGCGCCGCCGACCATGAGCCGCTTCGCATGGATCTGCAGATCGGCCACGTCGAGCGCTGAAGCTTGGCCGAAGCGGGCGCCGGTGGCAGCCAATACCAGTACCAGGCGGCCGAAGTCGCCATCGGGGTCAATCTCTGGGTCTTGGGCAGCTTTGATAGCCGCCGCGACCTGTGCGTCGCTAAGGATCTGCTTTCTTGCTGTTTCCTCGAGCGGCAGGGCCTTGGTGCCGACGCGGATTTCACCAACCAGCTGGGCAGGAAGCTCTCTTCTGTAGCGTTCGGCCGCACGGTTCAGCGCAGCGCGAAGATCACCAACCAAGCGGTTGAATGTCGATGGGCTGATCCGTTCGACCTCGGCATCCTCGAAGTCGTCGGCGTGACCAGTGATGGGCACTCCCTGGCGCCAACTGTCGAAATGATGCTCCCGCAGCTTAGCCAATGGAGTCTTGCTGAACTTGGTATTTGATAGAACATGCTTCTTGAGACGGCCGGCAGCGTTTGCGCCCTCCCGTGCAGACTTGGCTGTGCGCAGGACGACATATTCGGCAATTGCGGACTCTACGGTAGGCGCGCTGCTGTCTCGCTTTGCTCCCGCGTCGTCGATCTCTGCGTGCTTGCGGGTTGCCCAATCCATCGTCGCGGTGACGGCGGCGCGGAAGGGCAGGGCGCCAGCTGGCGCGCCATCGTCGTCTGCTTGGGCGATCTTCTCTTCGGTGCGCTTCCCCTCGAAGACTAGCTTGCCGATCCAAACGCCTGTCCCTGCGCTCTTCCGGTAGCCGAGGCTGACACCACCACGGCCCCCGCCAATGCCTTGCCAATACGGGTTGCGCCGAGCTTCCAATTTCGCGCGCTTAGATCGAGTGTCGATTACCGAGGCTGGTGGCTTTCCCACAGTGTTTCCCACAGAGACGTTGATTTCATTGGTTACGTCTATTACAACGAAGCATGGGAAGACAGCAGTTTATGGACGAAACCTACGGAACGCTACAGCGTTATCGTTGCACTCCGAAGGCAGAGGTCACAGATTTGAATTCTGTCGGGTGCGCCACCATTCCTTGATCACGACCTGCGACTGCCGCTCCGCTTGTTGAACAGGTGACGCGACGGGAATGTGCTGGCGACCTGAAGGATGTCTCTCGCAGGACTTCCAGATGGTTCCGCATGCGGCCAGTGGCTCGCTTGTCAGCAGTACCGCTGTTGCATCGGAACAGTTTAAGAATGCTTTGGAAATACAGCGCTGCGAACAGCTTACCGCTTTTTAATCAAGATCATTCATAGTTCAACCAGATCGAACAGAAGCAATCGTGTCACCTCGTTGGGACGATAAGCACACTTGCACTATGTCCTTCGGCAATTGGGCAACTTCCTCCACAGCTGCGGCTTGGATGGGATGGTTAGGTGAGTGTTATGGGTATTCTTTCGCGCATGCAGTTGGGCTCCAAGCTGGCTGTATCGTCTGGCTTGGGTGTCGCTCTGGTTGTCGGCATGCTGGCAGTAGCCGTCGTTTCCAATCAGTCGATCTCTGCGGCATCGAAGGCCGCGATGACGCAGTCGATCATTGCGCGCAACATCGTTGATGCTGAGGGATCGCTGCAAGGCTTGCGCGTCGGTACCCGCGCCATGCGGCTCGCGACAAATCCTGATGGGCTGGCAACTGCCAAGGAGATGGCGGACGCCGAATATGCCGAGATGACGCCGCTGCTCAAGGAAGCACATGAGGGCATGCTTTCGGCCTCCAACAAGGAGCGTGTGGAGAAACTACAAGCCTTGGCAGCCATCTATATCGGGCACACTCAGGAACTGGGTACGGTCATAGCCAGCGAGCTCACGCCCGGCTCTACGATCACCGATGCAACGAGCACTGCCCGAGCATCTATTCTTGCCCAAATGGATACGACTGCAAGTGAGATGAACACCCTCTTTGCGGAAGGCATGGAGATCGCTAAAGCGCGTGCTGCGGAAGAAAATGTCTCCATGACCAGCCAGATGCAGTTTGCGCAGATGATCAATTTGATCCTCGGCGCCATCGTCGTGCTTGTTCTCATCGGCTCGACTATTTTCGGCATGAAGGCCATTGCCAAGCCAATCCGGCGTATCACCCAGTCCATGAGCGATCTGGCGCAGGGCGATCTGCAAACGGAAATCCCCTATATTGAACGGCAGGACGAAATCGGCGCTATGGCGGCAGCTGTTCAGGTGTTCAAGGAAAACGGCATCAAGGTCGCGGCGATGAGCCAGGATGAAGCTGCCCGCGCGCAAGCTGCAGCGGCGCGCGCTAGCATGATGCAGAATTTCCAGGGCGCCTTCGACAAGGTGGTCGAGGCAACGGTTGAAGGCGATTTCTCCAAGCGCATTGAAGGCAAGTTCGGCGACGCCGATATCGACCGCATCTCGACAAACTTCAACGGCATGCTCGAGACCGTCTCGGCAGGGCTGACCGAAGCCGGTCATGTGCTGGCAGCCCTGGCCCGCACCGATCTCACCCAACGCATGGAAGGCACTTACCGGGGCGCCTTTGCCGCCCTGCGGGACGACACCAATGCAGTCGCCAACATGCTGAGCGATGTTGTGAGCCAGCTACGCGGCACCTCGCGTGCCCTCAAGTCCGCCACCGGCGAGATCCTGGCGGGCACCAATGATCTGGCCGAAAGAACCACCAAGCAGGCTGCAGCGATCGAGGAAACCTCCGCTGCCATGGAGCAGTTGGCAACCACGGTGACCGACAACGCCAAAAAGGCGCAGGACGCTGCCATGCGCACCCAGTCGGCAGCACAGCTTGCCGATGAAGGGGGCCAGGTGATGGAGCAGGCTACCCATGCCATGGACCGCATCAGCACCTCCTCGGCCAAGATCTCCAACATCATTGGCTTGATCGACGACATCGCCTTCCAGACCAATCTTCTGGCGCTCAACGCTTCGGTGGAAGCGGCGCGTGCCGGTGAAGCGGGCAAGGGCTTTGCCGTGGTTGCCGTTGAAGTGCGCCGGCTCGCGCAATCGGCTGCGCAAGCCTCGTCCGACGTCAAGGCACTGATCGAGCAAAGCTCGGTGGAAGTCAGCGGCGGCACCAAGCTGGTGGACAATGCCGCCCAGAAGCTGCAGGCCATCCTCCTTGCCGTGCGTGAGAACAGCACGCTGATGCAAGCTATCTCCTCTGCTAGCGGCGAGCAGTCCTCGGCCATTGCCGAAGTGACCACCGCCGTTCGGCAGATGGACGAGATGACCCAGCACAACGCGGCACTGGTGGAACAAACCAACGCTGCCATCGAGCAGACCGAAGCCCAGGCCGTTGAGCTCGATAAGATCGTCGATGTGTTCAAGATCGACGGTCGCAGCGAAGCGCAGATTGTGACAGCGCCTCAGGCCAAGATGGCAAAGACTGGCATTCGTGCCCTGCAGGACAAGGTGAAGTCAGCGGCCAAATCCTACCTCAGCCACGGCAATGCCGCGGTCAAGCAGGACTGGAGCGAGTTCTAACGGAGTTAGTCTCCAGACGCGGTTGCCGTAGGGCACGTCCTAAATGTTGTTCCCTAACCGGAGCACGCAGCGACTAAGCAGAGGCCCGCTCTTGAAGCGGGCCTTTCGCACAAGTGCCGCGCCGTTTGAGCTACGTACATCGGCATAATACATATTGACCAAAATTATCCGGAGAACGACAAAATAGTACAAGCAGGATGACAAGCCCGTAGTAGCGAGAGGGTTTGGATCATTGTAGCGTCTCAACTGTGGAAGCCGGGATCAACCCAGCCCACACTGGACCTGAGGCAAAGACGCTGACGGTTTATGGGAGGGCATAATGCAACCTGATCTTGAGCTGGTCCGCATCGGCGAACGGGAATCCTTCAAGGCCTGGGAGCACGGCTATCCATTCCATACCGTGCGTTGGCACTTCCATCCTGAATATGAATTGCACCTTGTTTGCGCCACTTCCGGCCGCTTCTTTATTGGCGACTTCATCGGCCAATTCGAACCTGGTAATCTTGTGCTTGTCGGACCCAATTTGCCGCACAATTGGATCAGCGAAATCGGTGACAGCGACAGCGTCCCGTTGCGCAGCCGGGTAATGCAATTCACCGAAGACTTTATCACTCGCACCATCAACTGCTTCCCTGAGCTGACTGCCACGCGGCGCCTGTTTGAGCGCAGCCGCGCCGGGGTGCTGTTCAGCGAGCAAACATCCTCACGCATCGCTAAGAACATGGAGAACCTCCTTCATGCCTCGGGTGTCGACCGGATCACGCTGTTCTTGGGCATCATCGCGGAGCTCGACCGGGATCACGGCGCGCAGACGCTAACCAGCCAGCATTACCTGCCTGACCCGTCGGGGTTCATGTCGACCGGCATCAACGAGGTGCTGAGCTATATCAACAACAATCTGACCGAGCTCTTAGACGAAGCAACATTGGCTCGATTGGCTGGCGTCACACCATCCACGCTCTCGCGCAGCTTTCGCCGGCACACCGGCCAATCGCTGACCAAATATGTCAACCGCTTGCGCGTCACCCTGGCGTGTCAATTGTTGATGTCGTCCGAGTTCAACTCGGTGACTGAAGTCTGCTTCGCATCGGGTTTCAACAACGTATCCAACTTCAACCGGCAGTTCCTGACCCTGCGCGGGGTTACTCCGACGCAGTTTAGGCGCCTGCTGTTGGAAAACAAAAGCTTCGAGGAGGCGGCTTGACGCTCGTACCCTTAAACGCCACGGCAGACTAACAGCTCTGGCGTGACGACAAACTCGCCTTAGCCAGGCACTAAAATCCACTCGCGGCCGGAACATGCACCGGATCAAGACCTCACGTCTTGATCACGACAGGGTGCGTTCGCCCCGCGTTTGGCGTCAACCCCGACGACGATGTCGGGATAACCACGACTCTTGGAGGAGCAATGATGACCAAAAGCACTATGAGAACTGCAGCTGTACTGGCGATTTCCTTAAGCGGAGCAGCTGTTGCGAACGCTCAAACTACCGTAGCATTCCTGATGCCTGACCAGGCATCTACCCGTTACGAGGAGCATGATTGGCCAGGCTTCCAAACAGCTATGAACCGGCTTTGCGCCGACTGCACCCTTATCTATCAGAATGCCAATGCTGATGCTTCTCTTCAGCAGCAGCAGTTCAATTCCGTGATCGCGCAAGGCGCTACCATCGTCGTCCTTGATCCAGTCGATTCTTCAGCTGCTGCCGCATTGGTTGAGATTGCACATTCCCAGGATGTGAAGGTCATCGCCTATGACCGGCCCATTCCGGCCCTGCCGGCCGACTATTACGTGTCGTTCGACAATGAGGGCATCGGGTTTGCCATTGCGCAATCGCTCGTCGATCACCTGAAGGCTGAAGGCATTGCAGATGGTTCAGGCGTCCTGCAGGTCAACGGCTCGCCTACTGACGCAGCCGCCGGGTTGATACGGGACGGCATTGATCGGGCCCTTGATGCATCGGGTTACGAAACGCTGGCCGAATTTGATACGCCTGACTGGGCACCGCCAGCGGCGCAGGAATGGGTGGCCGGCCAGATCACGCGCTTCGGCGACCAAATCTTGGGCGTGGTGGCGGCCAATGATGGCACCGCAGGCGGTACGATCGCGGCGCTCAAAGCTGCTGGTGTTGATCCGGTGCCACCAGTCTCGGGCAACGACGCCACCATTGCCGCACTTCAGCTGATTATTGCTGGCGATCAGTACAACACGATCTCCAAGCCTTCGGAGATTGTTGCGGCGGCTGCTGCCGAGGTCGCAGTGGCTTTGATGAAGGGGCAAGTCCCGCAATCGACCCATACGCTGTACGACACGCCCTCACAGCTCTTTACGCCAGCTGTGGTTACCCGTGAAAACATCAAGGCCGAGATATTCGACGCCGGTATTCAGACCGCGGCTGACGTTTGCACAGGAGAATACGCAGCAGGCTGCAGCGAGCTGGGCATCCAGTAGGCACGATCCCCAAGGCTCCGCCTTGATTGGCGGAGCCAATATTTCGAGGAACAGTCAAATGAGCGCATCCATCCAACCGGCAACTGAGCCCATCCTCAAACTGCGCGGCATATCCAAGAACTTTGGGGCTGTTTCCGCACTGACAGAAATTGATCTCGATGTTCATGCCGGCGAAGTCGTCGCTCTGGTTGGCGACAATGGCGCGGGCAAATCAACCTTGGTCAAGATACTTGCCGGTGTTTTCCAGCCCAGCGCCGGAACGATCGAGTATTTGGGGCAGAAGGTCGAACTCAACGGTCCGGGCAAGGCGCTGGAGTTAGGTATAGCGACGGTGTTCCAGGACCTTGCTCTTTGCGAGAACCTGGATGTTGTCGCCAATCTGTTCCTTGGCCACGAAGTCTCGCCCTGGCAGCTCGATGAAGTGGGCATGGAACTTCGCGCTTGGTCTTTGTTGCGAGAGCTTGCAGCGCGCATTCCGTCAGTCCGGCAACCCATCGCATCCCTGTCCGGCGGACAACGCCAGACCGTCGCCATTGCCCGTTCGCTGCTGCTGCAGCCCAAGATCATCATGCTTGATGAGCCTACGGCAGCCTTGGGTGTCGCTCAAACCGCCGAAGTGCTCAACCTCATCGAACGCGTGCGGGATCGCGGTTTGGGCGTGATCATCATCAGCCACAACATGGAGGACGTTCGTGCCGTTGCCGACAGGATTGTCGTATTGCGGCTGGGCAAGAACAACGGCGTCTTCAATGCCGAGACATCCCATAATGAGCTTATTGCAGCCATTACCGGTGCTGCCGAGAACTCCGTAACACGCCGCCAGAAGTCACGCGCCGATCAGGCTGCCAGCAGGGAATTGGGACTATGACGAACCCTGATCCGAATTCTTCCGCAACTCTGGACCGGGCCGACACCCGGGTCCGCAATGACGAGAGCTTCTCCGGCGCTATCCGGGGGTTCCTCGACCGTGTTCGATCTGGTGATCTTGGCATGCTGCCGGTGATCGTCGGCTTGATCATCATCTCTGTTGTATTCACGACCCTCAATCCCGTTTTCCTTGCTCCCAACAATCTGGTCAATCTGCTGTTCGATTGTGCCACCGTGGGTGTTATCTCCCTTGGAATTGTCTGCGTACTGATGCTTGGCGAGATCGATCTATCCGTTGGCTCAATGAGTGGCCTGGCTTCCGCAATCCTTGGTGTTCTGTGGGTCAATTCAGGCATACCCCTTCCGTTGGCGATCATTGCGGCGCTGGGCACCGGTGCTCTCGTCGGGGTCGTTTATGCGGTGTTCTACACCCGCTTGGGCATGCCCAGCTTCGTGGCAACGCTTGCGGGCTTGTTGGCTCTATTGGGTATGCAGCTATACCTGCTCGGGTCCACCGGCTCGATCAACCTCCCATTTCAGTCCGATCTCGTTCGCTTCGGCCAAGTGCTGATCATGCCGGACTGGCTATCCTATTCTCTCGCTGTTCTGCCCGGTGTTCTCTTGGCAGGGTCAGGTTGGCGCACCAGTCAACGGCGGGTTCAGGCTGGGCTGGCGCCACTTGCCATGCGTCTCGTCTTTGCCAAGGCAATGGCACTCACAGTCGCACTCGGCATCGCCGCTTGGTACCTCAATCTGGGACGCGGAATGCCATGGATGTTCATGCTGTTCGTTTTGATCGCCGTGGTTCTCAACTACGGTCTCACCCGCACACAATGGGGCCGCTCCATGTTCGCTGTGGGCGGCAATCGTGAAGCTGCCCGCCGCGCGGGTATCAACGTCAACCGCATCTATATGTCGGCCTTTGTCATCTGCTCGACCCTTGCAGCCGCCGGCGGAATCCTGGGCGCTTCGCGCTTGGCATCATCAAGTCAGCAGGCAGGCACTGGCGACGTCAATCTGAACGCCATCGCGGCGGCGGTTATCGGAGGCACGAGCCTATTTGGTGGCCGGGGCAGCGCCTGGTCGGCCGTGTTGGGCATTATCGTTATTCAGGCAATTTCCAACGGATTGACGCTGCTCAATCTCTCGTCCTCGCTGCGCTACATGATTACCGGCGCCGTGCTCGCAATTGCAGTCATCGTGGACTCGCTGGCACGCCGCAGTCGCGTCTCGCACGGTCGCGGCTGACTATAGGAGAATACAATGTCTGACGAACTACGCGGCAAAGTCGCCGCCGTGACCGGCGCTGCCTCGGGTATCGGGCTTGAATGCGCCCGCCTGATGCATGCGGCAGGCGCCAGGGTGGTGCTCATCGATCGCGATGGCGCTCGGCTCGATGAACTCGTCGCCGAGCTTGGCGCGGGTGCCTTTCCGGTCAAGGCTGATTTGCTTGATCGGGCGCAATTGGACAGCCTCAAGGACAGCATCCTGGCCGTCGCCGGCGGGCTCGACATCTTTCATGCCAATGCTGGTGCCTATGTCGGCGGCCCGATCGTGGATGGCGATCCGGATGAATGGGAGCGTATGCTTGATCTCAACATCAACGCCACCTTCCGCGCCATCCGCTCGGTCCTGCCCCATCTGGTTGCGCAGAAATCGGGCGACGTAGTGGTGACCAGCTCGATTGCAGGTCTGGTGCCGGTGGTATGGGAGCCGATCTACACGGCGTCCAAATTTGCCGTGCAGGCTTTCGTACACACTCTGCGCCGCCAGATTGCCAATGACGGCGTGCGCGTGGGTGCTGTTGCGCCAGGTCCCGTGGTCACGGCTCTGCTCAAGGATTGGCCGCAGGCGAAAATGGAAGAAGCCTTGGCCAACGGTAGCCTGATGCAACCTCGGGAGGTTGCCGAGGCGGTGCTGTTCATGGTGACGCGTCCAAAGGGCGTAACGGTGCGGGACCTCGTCATCCTGCCCACCACCGTTGATCTCTAGGAGCACGGCATGAGCACTCGGCATTTTATCGGTATCGATGTTGGAACCGGAAGCGCCCGTGCCGGTGTGTTCACAGCCAATGGCATCATGCTGGCTTCAGCCAAGCGAGATATCGCCCTCTTTCATGAAGCCGGTGAGATCGTTGAGCAGTCGGGCAACGACATCTGGCGAGCAATTTGTGCTTCGGTCCGGGAAGCCATGACCACGGCCGGTGTCGATCCCGCGACCGTTGGTGGCATGGGATTCGATGCGACGTGCTCGCTGGTGGTAATTGGGCAAGATGGTGAGCCGCTCCCGGTCGGCCCTTCGGAAGACCCCGAACGCAACATTATAGTTTGGATGGACCATCGGGCAGTCGGTCAGGCAAAGCGTATCAACGAACTTGCTCCCGACGCTCTGCGCTATGTCGGCGGCACGATATCGCCAGAAATGGAAACGCCTAAATTGCTGTGGCTAAAAGAAAACCGCCCGGCTGTTTTCGCGCAAGCCGCACACTTTTTCGACCTTGCCGATTATCTGAGCTGGCGCGCCAGTGGCAGCACGGCGCGTTCGTCTTGTACGGTCACATGCAAATGGACCTATCTCGCCCATGAAAAGCGTTGGGACGAGAGCTATTTCAAAGCGGTGGGCCTTGCGGAACTGGCAGAAGAAGGCTTCTCCCGCATCGGCGTCCATGTCGTGCCGCCCGGGACCAACCTGGGTGGATTGACGCCGCAAGCTGCGCGCGAAATGGGGCTTACCGAGGGAACGCCAATTGCCGCTGGGCTTATCGACGCTCATGCCGGTGGAGTCGGGACACTTGGCGCCATTGGCGAGCCACACGAGAACATGGCCTATGTGTTCGGTACCTCTTCGTGCACCATGACCACGACCGGTCAGCCACAATTCGTTCCGGGCGTCTGGGGACCTTATTTCGATGCTATGCTGCCTGGTTTCTGGCTCAACGAAGGTGGGCAATCGGCCGCCGGAGCGGCAATCGACCGCTTGGTCGCACTGCACCCAGCGCAAGCGGAAGTGGGCAGGAAGGCCGCTGCTGCGGGACTTTCCCTTCTCGCCTACCTCACCCGGGAAGCGGTTCGGCAAGCGGGCTCGGAATCGGAGACCATACGGATCGCCAATGGCGTTCACGTCGTGCCCGAATTCCTCGGCAATCGCGCCCCCTTTGCCAATCCGGATGCCCGCGCGATTATTGCCGGACTAGGAATGGACCAGTCCGAAGCGAGTTTGGTTGCCCTCTATGTCGCTGGACTGAGCGGCATTGGTTATGGTCTGCGACAAATCCTTGAGGTTCAGGCGCAGCATGGAGCGCCCGTTCGTCGGATTGTCATCAGCGGGGGTGCCGGACGGAGCGACCTGGTGCGGCAACTTTTAGCCGACATCTCGCAACTGCCAGTGGTGGTCACCGAAGCGGAGGAGCCGGTACTGCTTGGCTCCGCGATCCTGGGCACCTTGGCTGCCGGAACATACCGGAACATGCCTGAGGCAATGTCGCAGATGACCCGAGTGCAGCAAATATTCGAACCCACCAAGGGCGGCATTGCTGAGCTACATGGCCAGCGCTTCGCCGTTTTCGAAGCCTTGCAGAAGGCAGCCATGGCAGGCCCTTCTGCCGATATAACCTGAACCAATGGCACGCCCTCCAAGAATTTCCCGGCTCCAAGCAGAACTGCCTGGGTTTGCGCCAATTCAAACGTGCTGGCGATGAAGCCGGTCAGCGGGCATCGGGCTCTGCCAAGGCGCTGACGATGGCTTTCCGCAGCCAGGAGTGCCGGGCATCATCTTGGTGCCGGGCATGCCAGGCAAGGCTCATTGCAAAACTGCCCAGTTTGAGAGGCGGTGACGCGACGGCAAATCGCCCCATGCCGGCCGCTGTGCGCGCGAGGCTTGCGGGCAGGGTCATGATGAGGTCGGAGCGGGCAGCAATCTCCAGGGCTGCGAAAAAGCTTGGCACCCGCACTTTGACGCGGCGCGCCAAGCCCTCGCGCGCAAGCACTTCATCCACCCAGGCGCGGCCCGTTCCGGTGATGCTGACCACGATGTGCTCGAGCTTGACATATCGATCCAAGGTCAGGGTCTGGCTGGCCGCTGGGTGGGCATGGCGCATCAGGGTGACGAATTCATCCTGGTAGAGTGTCCGCTTCTGGATGCCCGCAGGCGCAGCTTCGACAACCCCAATGATGGCATCCACTTCGCTGGCGGTGAGCGACGCCAAAGGTTGGCTCCCTGGTGGCACTACTTCGAGATCGAGCAAGGGCGCCTGTTCGGCGAGAATGTTGATCAGGCGTGGAGCAAGTACGGCCGCTTCAAGATCAATCATCAGCAGCCGCACCAGGCCGGTTGCTTTTTGCGGGTCGAATGCCCGTCCTTCCAACAACTGGCGTACACCTCCCAGTGTGCCATGCAGCAATGGCTGCATCTCTTCAGCGCGGGCGGTCAGCAAATAGCCTCCAGGCCCGTCTACCAAGAGCGCATCGGCGAACAGCACGCGCAGGCGAGCCAATGCCCGGCTGGTGGCAGGTTGGCTCATGCCCAGGCGCATGGCCGCTCGCGTGACATTTCGCTCCTCCAGCAGCGCCACAAGCACGACCAGAAGGTTTAGGTCGACAGCTCTAAAATCCGCTTCACGCATAACATCAATATAGTTCATGCATTGGACGCATGGCAAGCTGCAGCTTAGCCTCCCGCCTATTAGCAAAGGAGAACGCAGATGTTTGTTGTATTAGGCGCAAATGGAAGAGCAGGGGGCGAAACGGCGGCAGCGCTGATTGCCATGGGCAAGCCGGTTCGGGTGGTTGTTCGCAAGCAGGAGCATGCCGACAGGTGGAGACAATCCGGTGCCGAAATAGCCATTGCCGATATCGACGACGAGGCACGCCTAACCGGGGCGCTGAACAATGCGACTGGAGCGTTCCTGCTCTGCCCTCCACCATCAAGCGGTGATCCTTACAAGCGGGGGGACGAGGTGGGTCGTGCCCTTGCTAACGCCGTTCACAAAGCGCAAGTGCCAAAAATCGCCGTTTTGTCGTCCATCGGTGCTCAGCATGAAACCGGCACAGGTGTCATTGCAACGCTAAATGCCCTGGAAAAGCATCTGCGAGGATCAGCACCCTCAACCACTTTTCTACGGCCCGGCTATCTCGTCGAGACATGGAGCGAAATGGCCGAAACAGTGACCACAGAAGGCGTTCTTCCCAGTTTTCTTGAGCTTACGCAAAGGGTTCCTATGGTAAGCACACAAGACGTGGGGCGCGCTGCCGCCCAATTGCTGAGTGACGAGTTCTCGGGCAACCGGATCGTCGAGCTACGCGGGGCGCAGGACTGGAGCTCCAATGATGTGGCCGCTGCCTTTGCGCAGGTGCTCGGCCGCCCTGTCAAGCCAGTGTTCATTCCACGTGAAGACCGATTGGCAATCCTTGCGCAAGTCGGTGTGCCCCTGATCGTTGCGGAGGCGTTGCTGGGCATGTACGAGGGCATTGCCAGTGGCCGCGTTGAACACGACGAAAGTGCTGAACAGCGCCGAGGCGATGTTGCACTCCTCGACGCGATTGGAAGGATGATGAGCGGTTCGCGGCACGCCCAACTGGCCTAGCATCGCTACGCCGTGCCGGAATCAGCTTTAATGCAAGTCGCCGGTGCAGCCCGCTTCAGCCCTATTTGGAAGAGTGAGGCAGCAAAAGCTCGTTTTTACTTGTCGAGTTTAGCCTGTTTGAAAGAGCCGCGATTGTTGCCAGTCGCGGCTCTTTAGATTGCAGGTCTACGCTCAGTTGAGCGCGATGCCGTCCAGCGTCACTGTCTCGGCTAATACTTGCAGCGAAACGCTGGCGGCTGCGTAAGTCGAATGGCTGATCGACAGCGAGGTGACGCGAGCGCCGGTGACTTCGTAGCGCATCTTGCCCTCGGTGCTGCCGTCGCCGGCGCTGGTCACAATGGACAGGGTGCGCAAATTTTCACCCTCGGCGCCGGTCTGGGCGGCCCATTCGAGCAGAGCGGGATCGAGCGGGGTGATGGTGCTCAGCGACATGGAGAGATCGGTCGTTGAAGCTTCGCCTTCCATGCCGATGGTCTCGGACAGATAAACGCCAACATCGGCGATGGTGTATTCGCCGACTTCGGTACCGTCTCCCAGCTGCAGGGTAACGCGGGATGGCTCAACTGCTACAGCATCCTGTGCAGTGGCGGCAAATGGCGCGGCGGCAAACAGGCAGGCCGCCAGAAAAGCGGCGCGTGGCAGGCTCATGATGAGATTGTTAGACATGGTGTTTCTTTCCCTCGAATACGGCCGAGATGCTGATGTTGCTACGCTCAAGTCAAGCGCTGGCAAGGAGGCTGGTAAACGCGGCTAAGGTTTCGCCTTTCGAAAACGGATAACCAGACTACTTAACCTGCGTTTATTGCCTCATCCTGCTTGGCTGCTAGGCTTAGTGGGCACTGTTGGAACCGCGGTGCACATCCCGTGCACACTGTCGCCTGGTTCACTGTCCCCCGAACCAGGCGATTTTCTTTGGACCAGGTACCTCAAGCGGTCTCGAGCGCCCGCTCGGCTTCAAGCGCAATCTCTTCATTGCCGTGGATGAAGTCGTCGAAGAGGATTGTGGTGCGATCGGGCGTGCCGACAACGATGGCCATCTGGCCAGGACCGGCAAGGCGGGGGAATTCGGTTTCAGGCTGGTCGATGGTGAAACCAACCGAATAATGCCCGCCGGCAAGCGTTGTAAAGTTGAGGCCGCGCCAGGAGGCGGTTGAGGTCAGGTGCACATGGCCCGCAATCACCTGGCGGATGTCGGGATGGGTCTTAAGCGCATCGATGAAGGCATCGGGCTCCAGCATGCGGATATCGTCCGAATGGATATGGAGAGCATTGGCGTTGTGGTGCAGCACGACAACGACCGGCCGGTCCATTGCCTCGGCCAAGCGCGCCTTGAGCCAATCAATCTGCACCGGCTCCAGCACGCCGTCGACCCGGCCAGGCTCGGATGAATCAAGCAGGATAATGCGATAGCCCTCGTGGTCGATGACCTTGTCGATCTTGCCCGTCTCGGCGGCATGATCCTCGCCGAAGACGGAGAGGAAAGTGGGGCGATCATCGTGATTGCCCAGGGTAATGTGAACGGGAATGGGCATGCGCGCGATGATAGATTTGAGCCGTTCATAGGCCACTGCCTCGCCAAGGTCGGCCAGGTCGCCAGCCAGGATGCAAAAATCGGCATCGTCAAAGCGCGCGATTACTGCATCGATGGCTTGTTCGAGGCGAGCAGCAGTGTCGAGCGTCAGCGACAGTTCGCCCTCGCCGAGCAGGTGCAGATCGCTCATGACCACGAATTTGAGTGTCATCTTCATCCATCTCCAGTTTCGAGCGGTGCTTAGAGGGGGCACATGAACCCTCCGTGACAGGGCGCTGGGACGCCTGCGAATTATTTTCGAGCTCTTGTCCGTTTGCGTCGAGCAAGCGCGTCGGTGTTGCAGAGGGGGGTTGTCCTGCCTGGGCAAACAGGGGTTCGGCGATGCCACGGCCTTGTTGAAATTCGGGCTGGATATCCAGTCCCGATAATGCGCAATTAAGCGACACGGGAGACGCACATGCAATACATGCTCATGTTCTACGAGACGGAAACCGAATTTGCCAAGATCAACGATCCGGCGGCAGCTGGTGGTTACTGGGGCGCCTGGAACGCCTATATCGGCGCGCTCTACGAAGCGGGCATCGTGCTCCGGGGAGACGGTTTGATGCCGCCGCGGACCGCGACGACCGTTCGTCTCCAGAACGGCCAGCGCATGGTGCAGGATGGGCCGGTAGCAGCGACCAAGGAGCAGCTTGCGGGTTATGTCGTGGTCGAGGTCGCCGATCTCGACGCGGCACTGGCTTGGGCCGCGCGGAGCCCGTCGGCTTCGGTTGGCGCCACTGAAGTGCGGCCGGTATTGCCGCCACCCACTAACGGCTGAGATGCTGGACGCACCGGTAAATCAGGGCATGCGGGCGGCGGAAAGCGCTGCCCGCGATTCCTACGGACGCCTTTTGGCCTATCTGGCGCGTGCCTGGCGTGATGTGGCCCTCGCCGAAGACGCCCTCGGCGAGGCCTTTGCCAAGGCCCTCGAGACGTGGCCCCACGGGGGTTTGCCGGAAAACCCCGAAGCTTGGTTGCTGGTCGCAGCGCGGAATCGGCTCAAGGATCTGGCGCGCTCGGGCAAGGTGCGCACCAATGCTGCGCCAAGCGTTCTCCTGTTGAGCCAAACCGAATACGAGGCGCCGCCCACCATTGCCGACAAGCGGCTTGAATTGCTGTTCGTATGCGCCCACCCGGCCATCGATGAGGCGGCGCGCACCCCGCTGATGCTACAAACCGTTCTGGGTCTTACGGCGCAGCGGATCGCCTCGTCATTCCTGATTGCGCCCGATACCATGGCGCGGCGGCTGAGCCGGGCCAAGCAGCGCATTAGGGACATCGGCATTGCCTTTGAGGTGCCGGCGCAAGACGAACTTCCCGAGCGGTCGGAATTCGTGCTTGAAGCTATCTATGCCGCCTATGGGCAGGGCTGGGACGGCACCGGCACAGACGATATAGGGCAGAAGGGGCTGGCGGAAGAAGCGATCTGGCTAGCACGCGTGCTGGTGCAGTTGCGCCCGAACGATGCGGAAGCCCTGGGACTCCTGGCGCTCATGCTGTTTTGCCAGAGCCGAGCCGGCGCACGGCGTGTGGGGCAGTGCTATGTTCCACTTGCCGAGCAGGACGTTGCCTTATGGAACCTCGCCATGGCACGTGAGGCCGAAGCCTTGCTGCATAGCGCTGGACGGCTGAAACAGCCGGGAAGGTTTCAGCTCGAAGCAGCTATTCAATCGGCAATTGTCCAGTCACGCCTGAGCGGGGCGGACATGCGGCACCCGATTTGGACGCTGCATGTTTTGCTCGCGCGCCATGCGCCCACGATTAGCAATCTCGTCGGCCTGGCTGCGGCAGCGGCGGAGGCGAACGGGGCCCGGGCAGGGCTGGACGAGTTGCGCAATTTGCCCGAGGCGCTGACGCGTGATTACCAACCTTTTTGGGCCTTGCGAGCGGATCTGCTGCGCCGCTTAGGAGACCAGATGGACGCAGCGCGGCAGGCTTACGAACGCGCCATCGGGCTAAGCACCGACAATGGTGTGCGGCTTTATCTGCTGCAAAAGCGCGATGCCCTGATGCCAGGGGCGTGAACTGCGGCAGGCCGTCGCGCAGCCTATTGAAGGCAGCGACTGTCACCCAAGTGTCATGTGCGGTCCTTAACTTTGCCCCGCCAAAGGCTGTTGAGGAGCTTTTCCCGTGAACGACCAGACCCCCATTTTTAAAACATCGCAGCTGGAAGCCGCTGACGCGGCTCCGCGCAACATGACGGCCAATCCCACCATGGGCGAACTCATCAGCGCGCGTTTTTCGCGTCGCGGGTTCCTCCAGGGTTCGCTTGCCGTTTCGGCCATTGCCGCAACCGTGAGCCCGCTGGCGATTCTGACGGCGCAAGACGCCAAGGCCCAGAGCGGCTCGGCTTTCTCCTTCACCGAAGTGGAAGCCGGTGTCGACGACAAGCACCACGTTGCCGAAGGCTATGACGCCGATATCCTGCTCCGCTGGGGCGATGCCATCTTTGCCGATGCACCAGAGTTCGATCCGACGGCGCAAACGGCTGCGGCGCAGGAAAAACAGTTCGGCTACAACAACGATTATGTCGGCTATATTCCCTTTGAGGATTCCTCCGAGCACGGTCTGCTCGTGGTCAACCATGAATACACCAACCCGCATCTGATGTTCCCTGGCCTCGTCACCATCGTCGAAGGCGAGATGACGCTCAACCCCCTGAGCAAAGAGCAGGTCGACGTCGAACTGGCAGCCCATGGCGGCTCGATCGTTGAAATCCGCAAGACCGATGGCAAATGGGCCGTGGTCAAGGACGGCGCGCTCAACCGCCGCATCACGGTCAATACTGAAATGCAGTTGACCGGCCCCGCCGCCGGTCACGCCCGCCTGCAGACCGTAGCCGATCCGAGCGGCACCAAGGTGTTCGGCACGTTCAACAATTGCGCCGGCGGCGTGACGCCCTGGGGCACCTACATCATGGCCGAGGAAAACATCCACGGCTATTTCTCGGGCGAACTGCCGGCCGATCATCCTGAAGCTGCCAATTACGAGCGCCTGGGCCTTCCGGAAGGCTCCTATGAATGGGCCAACTTCTATGACCGGTTCGATGTCACCAAGGAACCAAACGAGCCCAACCGCTTCGGCTATATCGTCGAAGTTGACGTAATGGATCCCAATTCGGTGCCTAAGAAGCGCACGGCCCTTGGCCGGTTCAAGCATGAGGGCGCCGAATCCATCGTCAACAAGGATGGCCGGGTCGTCTTCTACCTCGGTGACGACGAGCGGTTCGATTATGTCTACAAGTTCGTGACCGCCGGCACCTTCAACCCGGATGACCGCGCCGCTAACATGGACCTGCTGGACGACGGCACGCTTTATGTCGCCAAGTTTGCCGAAGACGGCACGCTGGCCTGGCTGCCGCTGGTGCATGGCGAAGGCCCGCTGACCGAAGAGAACGGCTTTGGCAGCCAGGCCGACGTCCTCATCGAAACGCGCCGCGCGGGCGATCTGCTGGGCGCCACCAAGATGGACCGCCCCGAAGATATCCAGCCCAATGGTGTGACGGGCAAGGTATTCGTCATGCTGACCAACAATACCCGCCGCACGGCCGAGCAGATCGATGCTGCCAATCCGCGCGCCGAAAATGCCTTTGGCCACATCATCGAAATCGCTGAAGACGACAGCGACTTCGCTGCTACCACCGGCCGCTGGGAAGTGCTGCTCAAGTGTGGCGATCCTTCGATTGCCGAAGTGGGCGCGACCTTCTCGACCGATACGACGCGCAACGGTTGGTTCGGCATGCCCGACAATTGCGCCGTGGACGCGGCTGGCCGGCTATGGGTTTCGACCGACGGCAACAGCCCTTCAGGCACCGGCCGCACCGATGGTCTCTGGGCCGTGGATACCGAGGGCGATGCCCGCGCCACCTCCAAGCTGTTCTTCCGCGTCCCAGTCGGCGCCGAGATGTGCGGTCCGCTGTTTACCCCCAATGACGAGACGGCGTTCGTTGCCGTGCAGCATCCGGGTGACGGCGGCGACGATTGGGAAGGCTTTGGCCGTGTGTCCTACTACGAGGACCTCTCCACCCGCTGGCCGGATTTCGATCCAGCCCTGCCGGTGCGTCCATCGGTCGTGGTGATCACCAAGCAGGGTGGCGGCAAGATCGCTGTTTAGTTGAGAAACGGCCCGTCGCTAGCGCGGCGGGCCACTGAATGCGAAAGCGGCGCGGGATCATCTAAGTCCCGCGCCGCTTCTTTATTGATACAATGACTTTATTCGGCGGCGCGCAGCGCGTGGTCGCCAAGGCCAGCCAATTGCTTGGCGCGAACGAGGCTAGCAGGCTGCTCGCTGCGGTAGCGCCGGCCGATTTCCATCATCATGACAGTGTCGGGCAGAAAATCGAGTTCGGCAAAGATCGAGTCCCAGTCGATATCGCCCCAGCCCAGCGGCATGTGCAGATCGCCAATGCCCATGGCGGTGTTTTCCTGCGGGTGAAACGCCTTGTAGAAGGCCTGGGGGCGGCCAAAGCTGTCATGCACATGCAAATGGCCCGCGACCGGCGCCATGGCGGCAATCTGCTCGCGGAAGTTCAGACCCTTGTAGGTGCTCTCTATGTAGGCGTGGCTGAAATCGATCAGCGCTACGACGTTGGGGTGGTTCACGGCTTTGACGGTCTCGGCGATCTCCGCCGGGGTCTGGCGGTATTGACCCAACTCGGTGGTAAAGATGTTTTCGAACGCGATCCGCACACCATAGGGGCGGGCGAACTCGGCCAGTCCATGCAAAGCCTCACGCTCGCGAATATCGGCTTCGGCACGCTGGTGCAATTGATCGGCACGCAGGCTGCCGCCATGCTGCACCAGGATGCGCGCGTCGATCCGATCGCACACTTCGACTAGCGCCTTGGCGGCCTGCATCTGGAATGGGAGCGTGTCGGGGTCCATGAAATTGGACGAGACCAGGCCGTGGACGGTATAGCGGAAAGGGAACTGGGCGGTGACGGCAAGGAGCCGTTCGAGCCGTTCGGGGATGATTCGGCCGCCTGCAATCAGATCGACGCTGGTAATACCAAGCTCGACCGTGTCCACGCCCGTGTCGGCGAGGTGCCGCAAATCGATCTCGAGGCTTTCCATCTCCCCGTCGTCCGAACCGGCGTTAAATCCTGTTGCGATAATACTGCCCATTTGGGTGCTCCCTTGCTCAGGCGGTGATGCGATGATCGGCGACGGCCGGGCGGCTGGCGCCCAACGCGATGCGGCGGCCGGTGTCGTTGCTAAAGATGTGCAGATCGTTTTCGTTGAAGCCCAGATGAACCGGCATGCCGGTTGCCAAGGGATCACTGCCATTGTCGACGGTGACAATGCGGCTGCCATCGGCACTGGCATACACTAGCCGCGCGGCGCCCAACTCTTCGACATAATCGACGACGGCCGCGATAGCGCCCTTGCTGCCGGCGGGTACGCGGCGCACGAGTTCTGGCCGGATGCCAATGGAGACTTCCTGGCTCACGAGGCCCGAAGCCGCGACCGGCAGATGCAGCAAACCGCCCTTGCCGTGGTGGAAATTACCGTCTTCGCCGAAAAAGCCGCGGATGAGGTTCATGGCCGGCGAGCCGATGAAATCGGCGACGAACAGGCTTTCGGGGTTGTGGTAGACCTCGCTGGGCTTGCCGACCTGCTCCACGACACCGGCATTCATGATGATTAGCCGGTCTGCGAGGGTCATCGCCTCTGTCTGATCATGCGTGACGAAGACGGAGGTGACGCCCAGGCTACGGTGCAGATTGCGCACTTCGGCGCGCATGGCCACGCGCAGCTTGGCATCGAGGTTGGAAAAGGGCTCGTCAAAGAGGAACACCTTGGGCTCGCGTACCATGGCGCGGGCCATGGCCACACGCTGGCGCTGGCCGCCTGAAAGCTCGCCGGGCTTGCGATCCAGATAAGGTTCAAGGCTGACCGAGCGGGCAACCTTGAGCACCTTGGCCTCACGTTCGGCGCGCGGCATGCCTGCGACCTTGAGCGAGTAGCCGATGTTCTGGCGCACGCTCATATGGGGATAAAGCGCGTAGTTCTGGAACACCATCGCGCAACCGCGTTCGCGGGGTTCGAGTGTGTTGACCACCGTCCCGGCAATCGAAATGGTGCCTTCGGAAATGTCCTCCAGCCCTGCAATCATGCGCAGGAGCGTTGATTTTCCGCAGCCCGAAGGCCCTAGGATCACAACAAATTCGCCTGGCTCGATCGCGACATCGACGCCATGGATCACGTCGTTTTTCAGATAGCGCTTTTTGACGCCCGCAAGGGTGATGGCAGCCATGGTTTATTTGTCCTTGGTGATAAGGCCGCGCACGAACCAGCGCTGCATAAGGGCAACGACAAGCAGCGGTGGCAGCATGATGATGAGGGCGCCGGCCATGGTGACATTCCAGTCGGGCGTGCCGTTCTGGGCAGGGATGAGGGCCTTGAGCTGCATGACAACGGTGCCGTAATTGGCGCGGTCCGTGGTGATGAGCAGGGGCCAGAGATATTGGTTCCAGCTTGACACGAACATGATGGTGGCGAGCGCCAGCATGTTGGTGCGCGACAGTGGCAGCAGCACATCAAAGAAAAAGCGCATGGGTCCGGCGCCATCCATCTTTGAGGCCTCCACCAACTCGTCCGGGATGGTCATGAAGAATTGGCGGTACAGGAACGTGCCGGTTGCGGTGGCAACAAGCGGCAGGATCAGGCCCGTATAGGAATTGAGCAAATTCCACTCAAGCCCGATGCGCACGCCCGAAAGCGTCTGGATCAGCCAGGTAATTCCGAAGCTGTCCAGGATTGCCTGGAACGGGAGGAGCGCATTGGCAGCGATGGCGTAGGTGGGGACGATACGCACTTCGAGCGGCAGCATCAGGGTGATGAAGATCATCCAGAAGCAGACCATGCGAGCGCGATAGTTGAAAAAGACGATCGAGAAGGCCGATAGGGCGGCTAGGGTGACCTTGCCCGCCGTGACGCCGATGGCAACGATGAAGCTGTTCACCATCTTGGGGCCCAGATCCGCCCGGGTCCAGGCGGCCTGCAGGTTCTCGAGCAAATGGCTGGACGGCCATAGGTTGAGGGGCACGCGGCTCACTTCCTGCAGGGATTGCGAGCCAGCGACCAGCGTGATCCAAAATGGAACCAGCACCAGGAAGAGCCCCAGGATCATCGCGGCGTAGGTGACGAAGTCGAAAACCGGCGAACGTTCGATCATGACGGCCTCAATTATAGTGGACGCGCTTCTCCACCCATCTGAACTGGATGAAGGTGAGTGCGATAACGAGCAGCATGAGGACGATCGACTGGGCGGCGGCGCCCGAGTAATCGAAGCCTTTGAAGCCGTCGAAAAAGATTTTGTAGACCATCACTTCGGTTGACCCGACTGGGCCACCTTCGGTCATCACGTCGATCAGTCCGAAACTGTCGGTGAAGCTCGAAATCAGGTTCATGATGATAAGGAAGAACACGGTCGGCGCGATCAGGGGCAGCTGCAGATCGATCATGCGGCGGAAGGGGCGGGCACCATCCATTGCGCCTGCTTCAGTGATCGAGCGGGGGATCATCTGCAGGGCGGCTAGGAAGAAGATGAAATTGTAGCCGATGCCGAGCCAGGCATGGCAGACAATGACCATGACCAGCGCATGGGTGCCATTGATGGCAGGGTTCCAGACGCCGGGCCAGATCTCGTTGATCGAGCCGATGAGCCCGGACTCGGGCGCAAATATGAAGCGGAAGGCAACGCCTGCGGCAGGCGCGGCAATGGCGTAGGGCCAAACGAAGACCGACTGGAACAGCCGCGTGCCTTTGAGGGCACGGTCGACGAATACGGCCAGCGTCAGGGCCACGGCCATCGACATGCCTGTGGTCATCATGGCGTAAAACGCGCTGCGAGCCACGGTTGCCCAATATTCCCGGTCACGGAAAATGTTGAGGAAGTTGTCGAACCACACCCAGCTATTGCCACCGCCCCAGGGCTGTTCCAGGGTGAACGCCCAAAATAAAGCCTGTGCGGTAGGCCAATAGAAGAACACCAGAACCAGCAGCAATTGCGGTCCGATTAGCAGCCAGGGCAGGGTGCCGCTGCGATAAAAAGCCCGTCGTTCCACGCTGGCCTCCAAACAAGGGAAAAAGGCACGGACGGTTTGGCCGCCCGTGCTTGGCAGGTTCAGAACAGATCAGGGGAGCTGCTGGCCGGCATAGGTCGCTTCGAAGCGGCGCAGGATTTCATTGCCCTTGGCATCGAATTCCTGGAGGGCTTGCTCGACCGGCTTGTTGTTAAACATCACGTCCTGCATGGTCTTGACCATTTCGGCGCGGATCGAGGCGTAATTGCCCAGGCGAATGCCGCGGGAGTTTTCGGTCGGCGGGGTGGCGGTCAGGCTTTCGATCGCCATCTCGCGGCCCTTGTAGGGAGCTTCGTTGTAGAAGCCATTGGCCTTCATGGCTTCAAAGCCGGTATTGGTAACCGGAATATAGCCGGTAATGGTGGACCAGGTTTGGGCCTGCTCAGGCTGGGCGAGGTAGTTGAAGAACGCAGCGGCGCCCTTGTATTCTTCCTCGGACTTGCCCTGCAGTGTCCACAGCGACGCGCCGCCCACCAGCGAATTGATACGTTCGGTACCGGCCCAGACGGGGATCATGGTATTGGCCCAGTTCATGCCTTCGATGGCCTGCTTGCCAATGGTGCCATGGTCGGCAACCGAGCTCGAGCTCATCTGGCAGCGGGCATTGACAAAGGAGTCGTTCGGCGTTTCGCCGGCGGCCGTGCTCTTGTGGACCATCAGGCCCTCGTCATACATCGCCTTGAGCCAAGTCAACTGCTTGACGAACAAGCCCTTGCTGACAACCATTTCGGCGTTAAGACCGGAAAAGCCGTTGCCATTGGTGGCGATAGGCTGGTTGTGGACAGCCGAGAACTGCTCGAACCACTGCCAGGCGCCGGCTGGATCGAAGGCGATCGGGCATTCATAGCCAGCGGCCTTCATTTTGCGGGCAACGTATTCCACTTCTTCCCAAGTCGCTGGCAGGCCTTCAAAGCCGACTTTTTCCAGCGCATCGGTGTTGTAATACATCATCGCCGTCGAGTTATTGAACGGCATGGAGAGCATTTCGCCCTGGGAAGTCGAGAAATAGGAAGCGATGCCGGAGAAATAGTCGTCCCAGTTGATTTGGTAGCCGTTCTCTTCCATCAACTGGCGCACCGGCACATAGGCCTTGGACAGCATCAGATCGAGCGTGCCGGCGTCAAAGATCTGGGTGATGGTAGGCTGCTTGTTGGCACGGTAAGCGGCAATCGTGTTCTGCAGGGTGTTGTCGTAGTTTTCCTGGCTGACGCAGACGATCTCGTAATCGGTCTGGGACGCGTTGAAGCCCTTGCACATGTCCTGGACGCGTTCCGAAAGGTCGCCTGACAAGCCATACCAGAACTCGAATTTGGTTTGTGCCATGGCGGGGGCGGATGCGAGCGCAAGCGCCGCGAGTGTAGTTGCTGCGCCGAGCAGCTGAGTGCGTTTCATTTGTCCCTGTCTCCCGTGGGTGCCTTGAAGCGCGGGGACATCTAGACAGCTTAGTTGACGCTTGCGTTACGGATCCATGACGCTTGGCTTGCGCTTGCGTGACGCTTGGGTGACAGCTGGAAATGCGGGCTTGCCGAAGCTTTCAGGAGATAAGCCGCACCCCGCGCGCTTTGGTGATGTAGCGCCACAACCATTGCAGGCTCACCAGCGCACGTTTCTCAACATTGACCAGTAGATAGACGTGAACAATGGCCCAAAGCAGCCATGCTACGCCTCCCTTAAGACGGTGGCGGCCAAAGTCGAAAATGGCGGCGTGGCGGCCGATGACAGCGGTATTGCCCCGATCGTGAAAGCGGAAAGGCGCGAGCTTTTGCTGTGGATGAGTGGCGCCTCGCAGGGCCCGGCCCAGATGCCGGCCCTGTTGCTTGGCCACTTGGGCTAGTCCGGGCAGGAGCTTTCCATCCTGCGTGAAAGCCGCGATATCGCCCATCACATAAACGCCCGGCAAATTGGGCACGGACATGTCGGCGTCCACCGTGATGCGCCCGGCGCGATCTGCAGTAACGCCTAGCCACTCTGCAGCAGGTGTGGCGGCAACGCCGGCGCCCCAGACGACGGTCCCGGTGGGTACACGCTCGCCATCAACCGTGACACCGTCGGCGTCGATCTGCGTCACCCGGCGCTTGAGCCAGATTTCGACGCCCAACTCTTCCAATTCGCGCTGCGCGTAATTGGCGAGTTCCTCCGGAAACTGGCCCAGCAGGCGTTCACCGCCCTCCACCAGGATCACCCGAGCCGATTGCGGGTCGACATTGCGGAACTCACCCTGCAGGGTCCAGCGGCCAAGCTCGGCAATGGCGCCAGCCATTTCCACGCCGGTTGGACCACCGCCGATCACCACCGTGGTGGTGAGATTGCGCTGTTCCTGCGGGTTGGTGCTTCTTTCGGCACGCTCAAAAGCAGAGAGGAGCCGGGTGCGGATATCGCGGGCGTTCTCGATGGTTTTTAGCCCCGTCGCAAACTGCGCCCAGTCCTCATGCCCGAAATAGGTGTAGCGCGAGCCGGTTGCCATGACGAGGACGTCAAACGGATAGTGCGTGCCATCATTGGTCAAGACGCGCCGGTCGGCGGTGTCGATGCGCTCGACTTCGGCCATGACCACCGAAACATTGCGGTACTTCTTGAGCACGCGACGGATCGGCTCGGCAATGTCGGCCGGTGACAGTGCGCCGGTTGCGACCTGGTAAAGCAGGGGTTGGAACAGATTGTAGTTCTTCTTGTCGATGACGAGCACCTGGTGCTCCGATCCACCGAGCGCCTTGGCGCAGGCCAGCCCGCCGAACCCACAGCCGACAATGACAATCCTCATTGCTGAGCGCCGGAGATCATGACGAAGGCTGTGATGGCCACCACGACCAGCAGAACCAGAAAAAGAGCAAAGATGGGCAGCGGCCCTGCCAGGCGGTTTGTGGCGCTGTCAGGCGGGTTGACCTTTGGGTCTGAAGGTTCGTTGAAGGCTTCCTGCTGGTGCTTAGCCATGTCGGTGCTCGCTTGAGGGGCATCTGGAAAAGCAAAGACGCACAGGGCTTTGGTTGTTCCATCTTGCACCTGAATTAAATCGTCTGCCGCTTTCTAACTTAGGACAGGCGATCACATTATGGGAACGGTGCGGCGTGCCCCTTGGTTTACCGGCTAGAAGGAGTTCGACCATGTCAAAACACCTACCACCCATCCCACCACAGAACCGCAGCCCCAAGGGAACCGGCGGCAGCGATCACCTTGATCCCAAGGAAGCCAGCGCATCAGCGCCCCAGGGCGAGCGCAATTATGACCAGCAGGGTCGCCAAGGCAACAGCAAGCAGAACACCACCAACCAGGGTCTGCAGCAGGATAGGTGAACCATGTCTACTTCCAAGAAAATCGAGGAAACCAACCGCCATCATGGCGGTCCCGGCAGCAGCCACCAGCGGCCTGACCTGCCTGATCCCACCGAAGGGCGCGGGCCGCAGCCCGGCCAGCCGACCAATGGTCCGCAATCGGATGTATCGAGCGGTGGCGGCGTGCGCGATACGCACCACACGCACAATCCGCGCGAAAAAGGCTGAGTGCAGCCAGTGCCGGCGGAGCCAGAGCTCCGCTGGCGCGTTGCACTTGTCAACGCCGCCGCGAGGCGATGACGCTAAAGCCCTCTGGAGGATCCACGCAAATGGCCAATGAAATTCCAACCGAACGCCAGCCCAAGGGTGACCATAACCGCCGCCTCGTGCTCGGCATCGACTCGGATGCCTTCGCCGCCGAAGCCGGGGTGACAACCGAGCAATTGCGCGAATATGAACGCACCTCGCCCGATCACCGTTTTGATCCCGAAGTGGCCCGCCGCGTCGGTGAAACGCTGGACCGGCTAGAGGCTGTGCTACCCAATTTCGAGACCACCCGCTCCAAGCCGGTGGCAGGCGCCAGCGTTGCGAGTGTGGGCAACAGCTCTACTGCAGCTCAAACGCAGTACAACGGCAATGAGGACGTCACCACCCGCTATGACACAACGGGCGGGATCGACGCCGAGCGGGCCCGGAAGTAGCCAGCTTCGCTTAGGCAAACTTTCCAAGTTAAAGGCAGAACCCTCTGCCATTCCCGGCGTTGGCTCTTCACCTAATATGGAGAATTGCCGATGACCGACGAACCAAAGCCACCGTTTCCCGATCAGGAGCAACCCATCCCCGGCTCCAGCGCGGCTATGGACCCAGTGCCGGATTATGGCGAGGACAGCTACAAGGGTAGCGGCAAGCTCGAAGGCAAGAAATCCCTGATCACTGGGGCAGACTCGGGCATTGGCCGGGCCGTGGCGCTGGCCTATGCACGCGAGGGCGCCGATGTTTTCGTGTCCTATCTCAATGAGCACGAAGACGCCGCCGAAACCAAGCGGCTAGTGGAAGCGGCGGGGCGGCAGTGCTGGCTCTTGGCTGGCGACATTTCCAAGCCGCAAATGTGCAAGGATCTGGTGCAGCAAGCCGTGCAGCAGATGGGCCGCATCGATATCCTCGTCAACAACGCGGCACATCAGAACACCTTCCAGGACATCACCGAGATTCCCGACGAGGAATGGGAACTGACGATGGCCACCAATATCTCGGCCATGTTCTACATCACCAAAGCTGCCGTGCCGCATATGCCGGAGGGCTCGTCGATCATCAACACGTCTTCGGTGAATGCGGATAATCCCAGCCCGCAATTGCTGGCCTATGCCACGACAAAAGGCGCCATCCAGAATTTCACGGCTGGACTTGCTCAATTGCTGGCCGAAAAAGGCATCCGCGCCAACACCATCGCGCCCGGCCCGGTTTGGACGCCCTTAATCCCCTCGACCATGCCGCCCGAGAAGGTCAAGGACTTTGGCAAGCAGGTGCCGATGGGCCGCCCGGCGCAGCCAAAGGAACTGGCAGCGCCCTATGTGATGCTGGCGACGGCAGAGGCCAGCTATATTTCCGGCGCAACGATCGCGGTTACTGGCGGCAAGCCGATCATCTAGCCGCTTTAGGCGCCCGGCAGGATCTCGCCGGGTGCTTTTTCTTTCCGGCGGCAAGTGCCTCGTCCAGCAAGCTCGAGTGTGCCGATGAATTTGCGATGGCCCGCCAAGCGCCCGGCTGAAATACTTGATTATAGCGTGGATTGGTCTGGCAGGCTCAAAGGCGAAACTATTCGCCTCTCGGTCTTTGAAGTGCCGCCTGGCCTCGTCAAGCTCAGCGAAACGGTCGAAAAACGAACGACGAGGCTGTGGCTGTCCGGCGGCACCGATGGGGCGTGCTACACCATATCGAACCGCATCCGCACCGATCGTGGCCGTAGCTTGGAGCAAAGCATCGATTTGACCGTTGTAGACGACTAGCCCCATTGAACCCGGGGTTTTGACCCATGCGCGCCATTTCGAGGAGACTCCATGAGCCAGATCAAAGCAACCTATGATGCTGTCCAGAAACCTGAGCGGTTTTTCTTCTGGACAGCCGCAGCGCTGCTGACGATTTTCTCGTGCTGGGTTATTTGGGTCGAGTGGTCGCGTGTCGCTCCACCGCATGGTTTGTGGGACTTTGGCGCCTTCTTGGCGTCGGGCCGCGCGGCGGCTGATGGGCTGAACCCCTATGGTATTTATCCGCCGCTAACGCCTCATGTGGTGTTTCCCGGCTTTGAGGCGTGGAACCCCAATCTCAACCCACCTATTTCGGCGCTCTTGTTCCAACTCATTGATCTCGCCCCGCAAGACGTGAGCTTCCGCGTCTGGTCCTGGATTTCGGCTGGGCTATATGGCTTGACCATTCTGCTGCTAGCGCGCCGTTATGCCTGGGGGCCGGGCGCCGTGGTGCTGATCGCCTGGGCACTGGCGCTGGCCGGCTTTTGGGACACGCTATACCTGGGGCAAATCTATATTCCGCTGGTCTTGGCAGCAGTGGGCGCCTGGCTGCTCCTTGAGCGCGGCGAAGCGCTTTGGGCTGGCGTGCTGATTGGCTTGGTCATCGCCATGAAGCCCAATTTCCTGGTTTGGCCAGTGCTGCTGTTTTTGGCCGGGCATCGCAAGGCGAGCCTGGCATCGATTGCCACGGCAGCCGTGATCAGCATCATTCCGGTGTTCTTTTTTGGCCCCAATATTTACCGGCAATGGATCGAGCTGGTGATCAATGATGGCGAACGGGCCATGTTTTTGACCAATGCCTCGATCTCGGGCTTCACGGCCCGCGCCGACATTCCAGTGCTCGGACTGCTGCTCAGCGGTGCCCTGCTGTTAGCACTCGCGGCCTGGGCGCTGTGGAAGCGGCCTTCTCCCATGCGTGTCAGCAGTCTTGCGCTTTTGGCAGCGGTTCTTGCCTCACCCCTGGGGTGGATACACTACACGCTCTTTCTGCTGCCAGTGATTGTCGCCCATTGGCGCGTCTGGCCCATGTGGATCGTGGCGGCCATGCTCTGCATTCCCGTGCCCATGATCATCAACCAGTTCGGTGCGCCGGCAAGTGTGCAGCTCACGACCGGCTCGGCCTATGGCTGGGCGCTGGTGCTTTGCCTGGTGACGCTGCTGGCATCCGGGCGCGCACTCGACGAGGACGGACGGCGGACATAAATCCGCCAGTCTTCGCTCTCACGCACCATGGTGAAGTTCTGGTCAAGGTACGGTGCATAGACGCGCCGCATGCCACCAGCTGTCCAAACTTCGATAGGGTATTTGGCTTCCATGATGATCTTGGCATCGGCCAGGAAATCTTCTGCCGCCGGATAGACCTTGTCGTCCAGCGTGCGCCCCCAATGGTACCAGGGGCTGTCGCCCTGCGGCGGCTCGAGGCTCATGCCGGCGGTGAACGGTCCGACAAAGTCGAACACCAAGACCCGCTCGATGCTGGTGTCGAGCGCCGCCAAGGCTGCGGCGCCATCGGCAAGTGAGCGGTTATAACGCGCGAAGTTCCGGTACTGCCCTTCATTGGTGAGCTTAACGAGGCGGACGCTTTCATAGTTCGGCAGGGCGATCGGATCGCCTTCCTCGCTCATGGCAAGCCCAGTATGCAGCGCCAGGCCCAGCCCGTTCTGCACGCCAACAGGTAGCATCATAATAGCCAGCAGCAGCGGCAGGCCCATATGAAGACCCTTGTGCATGCCCCGGCTGGACCAATGGGCATGCAGCAATTCGGCCACGACGGCCGCCCCTGCCGCCAACGTCAGGATGCCGACGATTTGGAAGTTCTGCTCGATGATCAGGATGCCGGAAGCGCCGCAAAAGCCCAGGAACAGGAAATCGCGGAAACTCCGGCGCAGTACAAGCAGCAGCACGACAAAAACAAGGTAAACAGCAATGTCGGCAAGGTTCAGCAAGGCGATGGATACGAGCCGCTGCAGATCGGGCAGGTCGCCGCTCACCTCGGCCGCAAGCTGCACATCGGCGAGATACGTGCCCGACCCGCGCCAGAGCAGTTCAATCAGGATCACTGCCGCAGCGACGCCGACGAGCGCCATGGCCGCCCAAATCCGGGCTTGCCGGTCGGTGAGCATGAACAGCACGAACGCTGCGGCTACAAGGCCGTAGCTGGCCTTCATGTAAAGGAGGAACAGCACAAGCGCCATGGCGCAAAGAGCGTCGAGCACAGGCTGGCGCGCTTGGGGCCTGAGCGGGGGCAAATACATGACAAGCAGCAGCCCCAGCCCTGCCCAGCCGAGCCGATTATAGAACATCGCAAAGGATAGATCGGAGATGCCTTCGCCCGGATTGAGCGGAACGGCTGCGATCAGAAGGAGGAATATGGCCAGCGGAATGCCGGTGACCGCCCGCATGCGGGTGGCAATCACATGGGCGCCTAAGGCTGCCAGCGCCATGGTCGACAGCCCCATGCCCACCGGCATGGCAGCCCCCAAGCTTCCAGTTAGCCAATAGCCAAGCGCCGGTACATAGAAGGCGAGTGGCCCAAGTGATGAATGGAAATCGACATTGGGCACTTGCCCTTCGGCAATGCGGTAGGCGCCATCAAGAAAAATGAAGAGGTCGTTGACGTATTTGGTGGTGACCGTCTGGCCGGGCAGCGCCAGCACCAGGGCCAGCACGGCCCCGATCGCCGCAACGATCCAGGCGAGCGAAAGAGCATGCAATTGCAGGCCGGAACGGGCGTTATCCGGACCTCGGGCAATGGGCGCGGTCGTCATGGCGCGTCCTTCAATCGATAGACCTTCCAGCCGTCGGTCTCATCGGTAAGTGTATAGTTCTGAACAAGGTCGGGACCATAGAGCTTTTCCAGCTGACCGCTGTTGATCCCAATCTTGGGTATCATAACAATGGCCACATCGCGAAAAAGCTCCGCCGCTGGTAGATGATGCTCGGCATCGACATTGCGGCCCCAATGCATCCAGGAAATATCCCCGCGCGGTGGCTGCAATCCCATGCCTGCCGACAATGGATTGGCAAAGTCGAGCACCAGCACGCGGCCGGGATTGGGCTGCGCAGCCAGCAGCGCCGCGCCTGGCGCGAAATTGCCGACGTAAAGTTCGGTGAACCCGTTGTCGCCCGGCGACCAGAGGCGGCCAAACCGCACATCGGCGAAATTGGGCGGCCCAAGCGGCACGCCGAAGCCGGAAAATGCCAGACCCGAATAAAGCACGAGACCGGCCGTGTGCTTGGCAATAGGCGGCAAGACCATGAGCCAGAACAAGAGCGGCGCGCCGCTGGTTGCAAGGTGTGGGCGAGGCAGGTCGGCCTTGGCGCGCAGGGCTGTCTCCGCTGCCACCACTCCAGCGGCAAAGAGCGTGATGATGCCCCAGCCATGGGCGTTCTGGGAAATGATGAGCACGCCGGCACCGATGCAAAGACCATAAAAGCAGAAATCGAGCAGGCTGCGTGTCCAGAACAGTGCGATGGTGCTCAGGATCACGGCGATGATCACATCGGTGAGATTGTTCAGGACGGCGCGCGCCAGCACCTGGACATCGCGCTCGCCGCTGACGCGGGCAGTGTCGAGCAGATCCTGCACATGGGCGAAAGACCCGCGCCAGACCAGCTCGATCAGCAGCATGCCGCAACCGACCATGCCCAGGGCGGCTCCAGCCCAGCGCCGCTGACGGCTGTCTAGGGCGAACAACAAGAGCAAGGCGAATGCCGCGGGGGCATAAGTGATCTTGGTATAAAGCGCCACCAGCACCAGAATGGTCGCGCACGCTGCATCCTGCCACCAGCGCGGCTCCAGATCTGCCCGCGGGCGAAGATACATGACCGCCAGCAGCGCCACGGCAACCCAGCCGATGCGATTGTAGAACATGGCAAAAGAAATCGAGGAGAGATCATCACCAAGATTGGCTGGAAATGCCAGGATCAGCAGCAGGAAGGCGGCGAACGGCAGCGACAGGATCGGCCGCAGCCTTGATGCCAGCACATGCACGAAAACCGGCAGCAGCGCCAGGATCAGCAGTCCCATGCCAACAGGCAGCGCACCGCCCATGTGGCGGGAAACCAGAAGACCCAAGGCCGGGATATAGTAGACAAGCGGCCCCAGCGCGGTATGGAAATCGCGATTGGGCACCTGTCCGAATGCAATCCGGTTTGCGCCATCAAGGAAGATCAGCACATCGTTGACATAGGCCGTCGTGATGGTGCGGCCGGGCAGTGCCACCAAGGCAGCCGCAAGCAGCGCAAGCACCCCGATGGCCGTGGCGCTGGAGCGGGGAAGACCCAGAATCCGTGTCACTCGGGATCGGCCGTGCGCTGGTAAATGCGCCAATTGGCGGTGTTGGCGATAGGTGCAAAGTTCTCCAGCACGGCCGGCAGGTAAACAGCGCCGAGGCTGCCGATGCCGCCTGCTGCGGTCCGTTCCAGCACAGTCTTGACGCCCCCCAGCAATTGCTCGGGTGGAGTATGATATTCCTCGTCCTGGCTTGAGCCCCAGCGCAGCAGCGCCACGTCGCCGCGCGGCGGCTCAAGGTCGAGCGCCAGGGCAAAGGGATTAGGACCGCCCAGGACGAGGAGAGGCTCGGGCGCTGTGCCAAGGCTTTCGACGGCAGTAAGCCCGTCCTGTACCAAGTCGAGATACCAACGGCTGCCGCCGAAATCGCCAGGGGTCCAGAGATCGGCAAGACGCACCGATTCCAGCCGCGGCAACGACAGCGCCTGACCGCCATTGAACAGGGCCGTTCCGGCATGGAGCGTCAAGGCGATGGTGCAGTGCACCATGGTGGGGAACAGAAAGCCGAGAAGATAAAGCTTGATGCCCGCTGGGTTGATCAATGGCCCACTGGATTGGCCGCGGCCGCTCCGCATATCGCGCAGAATGGCTTCGGCAAGAACGGCAGATGCGGCATGGATCGCAAGAATACCCCAGCGCTGGTCGTTCTGGTTCAGGAGCCAAAACCCAGCTGCCCCGCAAAACACCACGAACAAGAGCATGCGCAGATCGAAACGCCGCCACAGGAAAACGCCGAGGAGCAGTCCGAGCAGTACATAATCGGCAAAATTGCCGAGGAACAATTCGAGCCATTGCGCTGGCTCGCCGCGCAGCCAGCCACCCGCGGAAAAGCTCAGGAGCACATCCTGCCAATAGGCGAGCGAACTGTTCCAGATCAGTTCTATTAGGGCGGCCACACCACAGGCCAGCAGCAGTCCCGTGCCAGCCCAGCGCCACTGCCGCATGTCCGTGAGCATGAACAGGAGGAAGCCTAGCGCAACAAGTCCATAGGTCGCGCGCGAGTAAAGCAGCAACAGCACAAGGGCCGCAGCGCATAAGGCGTCGAGAGCCCAGGAATGGCGGGCGTCTTCTGCCGGCGCCAGGAACATCACAAGCAGCAGGCTCAACCCGACCCAGCCGACACGATTATAGAATTGCCCGAAGGAAAGGGCATTGACCGCATCGCCGAGATTCATTGGTACGGCGAGAACCAGCAGCAAGAAGCAGCCGAACGGCAGGGCCAGTGCCGGCGAAAGCCGCGATGGTAAAATATAGGCAAGGATAGCGCCCATGGGCAGCAGGAGGAACGCAATGCCCAGCGGCATGGCGGCCCCGAAACTGCCTGTCAGCCAATAGCCCAAGCCTGGCAAGTAATAAGCAAGCGGGCCGACCGCGGAGTGGAAATCAAGATTGGGAACCTGCCCCCAGGCGAGGCGATGCACGCCGTCGAGAATGGCAAAGAGTTCTTCAAGCAGCCGGGTCGTCACCGTGGCGCCCGGAATGCCAAGCAGCAGCGCTAGAAAGACGCTGACGACCAGAAGACTGCGCCGTGGCGCACGCTCGATTGCCTGCCAGATAGGGGCAAGCGGATTATAAGGCGCCGAGAGGGCGAGCGTACGCTCCATGCTAGAGTCGCATCTTCTTGAAAATAGGTTCGGGGATCGCGCCAATCGCCATCATGACGGGGCGCCACAGCTTGCGCACATAAAGCACGTCGCGCTTCTTGCTGGCGACCGCGGCAAGGATGGCAGCACCCACCTCCTGCGGCTCAGCCGTCAGAAGTGGCGGTAGCTTCATGCCTTCCGTCATGCGGGTGCGCACAAAGCCGGGTTTAACGGTAATGACCTGCACACCACTGGCGCTCAGCCGGTTGCGCAAACCCGAAAGAAAGGCGGAAAAACCGGCCTTGGCAGCGCCATAAACATAGTTCGAGCCACGCCCGCGATCCCCGGCAACGGAGCTGACGCCAACGATGGCTCCGTGGCCACGCGCGAGGAACCGCTCGGCCAAGGCGCCGAGCAACAGGGCAGGACCCTCGAAATTGGTGCGGATGACTTTTGCCGCATGCTCCATATCGCCTTGGGCCTGCTGCTGGTCGCCCATTTCGCCGACTACGCAAACCACGGCATCAGGCAAGGCGGGCAGAGCGTCAATGAAAGTGGTGAAGCTGGCGGTATCGAGAATGTCGAGCCGCTGAACCGAAACGTCGGTGCTGTTGCGAGCGGCAATATCGTCCCGGTTGCGCTGCGCCGCCTCAGGGTTGCGCGCGGTCAGAACCACGTTCCACCCGGCCGCGGCAAAGCTTTGCGCGGTGGCATGGCCAATATCGGACGTTGCTCCGATCAGCAGCAAGGTTTGACCTGCAGTACTCATATGCCCAGCCTTTCGGAAAGTCGTGACGCTATCTTGCCTTCAACGCCCATATTGCGCCGAAGTTCGCGGAACTGCCCTAAAGCAGGATATCCCGCCTCAAAGGTTGTGCGGGATTGGCGCGCATCCTTGGCCAAATACAGCCGCCCACCGGCGCGTGTCACCACCCCGTCGATTTCGTCGAGCAGCGCAAAAATATCGTCGCGCACTTGCACATCGAGCGCCAGCGTATACCCCGGCCTAGGAAACGACATCAGCCCGTTGCCGTCGCCAAGCTTCTTGAGAACAGCAAGGAAGGACGCGCGGCCCGAGCGGGCAAAGCGTTCAAGAATTTCGCTCAAGACCGCATGGGCATTGTCTGGTGGCACGACGCATTGGTGCTGCAAAAAGCCGCGCTGGCCATAGATGCGGTTCCAGCGGTCGACGCCATCCAGCGGGAAGAAATAGGGATTGTAGTGGACTAGGCTCGGCTCACCACCCTTGCGCACACCCTGGCGGAAATAAACCTCGTTGAAGGCTTTGACAGACGCCTTGTTGAGGGTCCAGCCGGGCAGGTCGAGCGGTACGCTAAGCTTTGAGGGCTTGGCAACTTGAAGCGCATCGCTGCCGCTGCGAGCCGTATCCACCTCGTCACGGGTCGCGTGCTCGCCGGCATAAACCAGCGAACGTCCCAAGGCATCGCCACTGGCAAGGCAATCAATCCAGGCCACCGAATAGGTGACGCTGTCTGCCTCATCCAGGGCCCTTAAAGCTGCACCAAGGTCGGGCGCAACTACCGTCTTTTGCGTGATGTAAGCCGTCTCGATCGGCCGCAGCTTGAAGCTAGCCTCGGCAATCACTCCGGTCAGTCCCATGCCGCCGATCGTGGCATGGAAGAGTTCGCCGTTTTCCTCGCGCGAGCAATGAAGCGTCTGCCCATCGGGCAGCACCAGCTTGAGACTCTGCAAACATCCGCCGAACCCGCCATCCCGATGGTGGTTCTTCCCATGTACATCCGAAGCGATCATGCCGCCCAGGGTGACGTATTTGGTGCCGGGCACCACGGGCACGAAAAAGCCGCGCGGCACGACATTGTGGAGCATATCGGACAGCAGTACTCCGGCTTCGGCCGTCAGCACCTGCGTAGCTGGGTCAAACGAGCGAAAGCGGTTGAGCTTGCCTGATGACAGGCTCCAATGCGCGCCGATGGCTGCATCGCCATAGGCCCGGCCATTACCCCGGGCAATCAGGCCATGCCTGTTATGTACAAGCTCGGCAAGCTGGTCTGGCGCCGCGGCCGTGAGCACCTGGCTCTCGAACCGCGGGTAACGTCCCCATCCTTCCAGCAGCATTCAGGCGCTCTCCGTCCGGAACACGAACCGCTTGTCGAGAGCATATTTCGCATAATAGCCGATGGCGAGTCCTAGGGCACCGCCGGTATATTTGGCGACGTCGGTCTGCCAGATTGCCCAGGCGGTGATCTCGAAAGTCCAGAAGACCACGGTCGTGCCGACGCTGAACAGCGCATAAAGGCTCACCTTGCGCATCTCGTCCCGGCCCGTCGTGTACTCGTCCTCGAACACCCACTTCTTGTCGAGCAGGTACTTTACGGCAAAGCCCGCACCTGTGCCGAACAGGATCGACAAAAAGATCGGTGCCATCGGCAGGGTTACGACAACCATATGCTGCGCCATGAAATTGACCAGCGTTGAAATGACGGCAAAGAGCACATAGCGGACCGCAGTCGCAGTGGCGCTTGACGCGTCTGATGGACGCGCAGTTGAAACGTCTAACACGATAAATGCCTCCGCTTGGCGCTACATTGCGCCGACGACCAAGGCGCCTGCCAAAGCCAGCGTAACCATGCTGATCTTGTCCTTGAGCGCAAAGACCACCGGGTCGTCGTGCATTTCACCGCGCTGGGCAATGATCAAGGCGCGGCCTAGCCAGAAGGTTAGCACGGGCGCTACCAGCCAGAGCAGCTCAGGACGCGCATACATGTCCTGCGCGCCTTCGCTGGTGCCATAAAGGATAAAGAGCGTCACCGCCTGCAGGCCCGCAGCGGCTGCGAGGGCACCCACCATGAACATGTCTTCGTTGCGGTAATCGCGGCTGGAGCTGTCACCAAGGCGGGCGCGCTTGCGGGCACCCAGTTCCACAAAGCGCTTGATCAGCGCCAGCGACAGGAACCATGCGACAAGGAACGCCAGAAGGTAAAAGGAGGTCGATACGCCCAGGGCAACGCCGCCGCCCACCACACGAATGGTATAAAGCGAAGCCAAGGCCAGTACGTCCGCCAGCATCATGCGCTTAAGCGCAAACGAATAGGCCGTGGTCAGGGCATAATAACCCAGCAGCACGCCAAGGAAAGGCAAAGAAATCGCCGATGCGATGGCAATGGAGATGCCGAACAGTATCGGCACGGCCATAACGGCATCGGCCAAGGGAATAGCGCCGCTCGCCAGCGGACGCAGGCGCTTGCTGGGATGGCCGCGATCGTCCTTGATGTCGACCAGATCGTTGAGAATATAGACGCTGGAGGCACAGAGCGAAAACGCGATTGCCGCTACGATGACGGTAAGGAGCGCGTTGAGCTCGAACACCTGGCTGGTGATCAGCGGCACGAAGACAAGGGCGTTCTTGGCATATTGATGCACGCGCATGAGGCGCGCCCAGTCTTTCCAAGTCGCCTGGTCATGATGCAGATGTTCCACATCGTCAAAGCGCCGGGTCATGGTCTTGCCAACGCGGCCATTGGCACGAATGGCAAGGCACTTGGCGGCATGTGGCCACACTTCCAAATCGGCCTTGTCATTGCCGATATAATCGAACTGCTTGTCGCCAAAAGCATCGACCAGGATCTGAGCCTTCACCCGGCCTGAGCAGTTGGATGTCTTGTTGGTGGCGAACCACCCTTCAAACAAACCAAGATGATCCGCCACTGCGCTCACCAGCCGCTCGTGACTAGCCGAGGCAAGATAGACCGGCCGGCCGGCATCGCGTGCTTCGCGGATGTAGCCGAGCACGACCTCATCGTATGGCAGGAGGGCAGGATCGAAATCATCAGGGAGCGATAGATGCTCCTTGAGCGCCGATTTGCCCTGCCGCATGGCCATCAGCATGCCCACAATGGAATGCGGCCGCTGGCCGAGTTCGGAGAACGCTGCTTCGATCAGGAGGTCCGAGCGGATAAGCGTACCATCGAGATCGACAACCAGGGGACGGAGCGCGCCTAGGGCCGGGCGGATGCTTTCTTGCTCGCTCTCGCGCTCTATGACGTCTTGAAAGGAGTAACGGCCATCAAAGCTGGTTTCGGGCTGCCGATGCGCTGGTAAGGGATGAATCGCGTATTGTTCGGACCTGCTCAAGTTCCACCTCTGCCGCGTGTTAAATCCAGGCCTCGTACGAGGGCCGGTTGCGGCGAGATAACAGTGGGCAGAATGCATTGTTCCGCATAGCTGCTATGGCTAATCTGAATTAACCAGTGCTAATTTGACCAGTGGACGCAGTTTATTTGCTGTTAAGCGAGCCATTTAAACGAAAAAGCCCCGCAACATAGCGGGGCTTCAGACTCACAGATCAGTGTAAGTATCAGGAACTCAGCGACGCCTGGATCGAGCGCAGCATCACCAAATGCGTCTGGATGCCGGTGACACCGACCATGGAAGCACCGCGAGCCATCGGATCATCGCCGCTCTCGGCATATTCCTGATGAATTTCAAGGAGTTCCTCGTGACCGGCAATCTGGCCTTCGATATACATCTGGTCGAACTCGGCGCCTTCGAGTTCTTCCAATTGAGCGACCATGGCCGCATGATCTTCGCTCAGGCCCGCAGCACCAGGCTCGGAACCAAAGGCTTCCGCAACAGCGGCTTGCTCGGTAATCTCGAGCTGGGCAAAGGCCTGAACCGAGGAGTTTGATGCCTTCTCGAGCGCAAGCTGGCTGGTGATGGTAGCAAAATCGCCACCCTGAAGAGCTGGCAGCTTGGCTTCATCGACACTGCCACTTTGGGCAAACGTAACGCCAGTAACGGGCAGAATGGCAAGAGCGGCCGCGGTGCCGCCAATAAGGGATCGCCTGTGCATTTTTGGTCCTTTCCAAACACTTGCGTTCCCCTCCAATCATTGATGGGAATCCTCGTTCCTGTTCTAACCTGGAGCAACTTTGCCCGGCGCCAAACTAGCGAAGAGGTACGTTCCGGTTTTGCAAGGATGCTTGTTTAAGAGCGGCAAGATTGGCTGAGCCGGTGCAAAAACAAGCAATTCGGAGTTGTTGCACTAATACGTTGAAGTGGCTGGTCACAGCCTCTGCCGACTGTGTAGCCGCAGCGAGCACACCGGCCGCTTGCCCTACCAGATTGGCGCCCAGCCGAATGGCCTTGGCAGCATCGATCCCGTCCCGCACGCCGCCTGAGCCAATAACAACAGCTTCAGGACAGGCGCGTCGCACATCGGCGATAGCTGTGGCGGTAGGGACGCCCCAGTCGGCGAAGGCGCGGGCGATGCCAGCCTGTTCGGGTGATTGGGCGCGTTCGGCTTCGACCAGCGCCCAACTGGTGCCGCCTGATCCAGCCACATCGATGATCTGCACGCCGACGTCGACCAGACGCCGGGCGAGGGCCCCCGAAATACCCGCCCCGACCTCCTTGGCGATGATCGGCACGTGCAGGGCGCCCGCCAGAGTTTCGATGCGCCCCAATAGCCCACGCCAATTGCGATTGCCTTCCGGCTGCACGGCTTCCTGCAGGGGGTTGAGATGGATGATAAGTGCATCCGCTCCGATCATCTCGACAGCGCGCTCGGCTTCGGCCAAGCCAAATCCCAGATTGAGCTGGGCAGCGCCGAAGTTGGCAAGGAGAGGAATGTCAGGCGCCAGGCGGCGTAGCTCCTGCCCCAATCCTGCATTCTCCCGGCTTTCAATCGCAATGCGTTGAGAGCCGATGGCGAGTGGAAGACCCAGTGCATTGCAGGCTTCCGCCAGATTTTGATTGATCGCCAGAGCCCGAGCCGGCCCTCCCGTCATTGAACTGACAAGGAAGGGCGCGTTGATCTGTTTTCCGACAAAGGTCGTAGAGAGATCGATATCGTCCATATCGAGCTCGGGGAGGGCCGCATGTTCGAAAGCGATCTCGTCGAACCCTGTTTGTCCACTCGGCCGGCCTCGGCCGCTCAGGACAACGTCCAGATGTTCGTTCTTGCGGTCATTCAGCAATGATGGTTTCCCCCGCCCGGCTTGCGCAAGCACTCAAGGCCACTCTAACATACATGGGCAAACCGCAGATGCGATGTATGCAGCTTTTCTGTGCTTACGCTCAAGCGCAGTTTCTGGTTCACTGCATTGGCCACGGTCGGATGGGGGAGGCGCATCAATGAGTTCTACCGGCTCCCTCCTGGGGCGGCGCCCTTCCAGCTTGCGGCTAGATGACCCAGCATCCGTGCGGATTGCCGTGGAAAATCGGCTCGCTGAACTGTTGGCTGGCCAGCCTAGCGTACCTGCCAATCTGCTTGGTGCGGTGCGGCATGCCTCGCTTGCACCCAGCAAGCGCATCCGCCCTGTGCTCCTCGTTTTGATCGCTGATCCTGATTCGGAACTGCAAGAAACGGCGCTCGATCTGGGCTGTGCTGTTGAAATGGTACACACTGCCTCGCTAATTCTTGATGATCTTCCCTGCATGGATGATGCGCAGATGCGCCGCGAGCGGCCAACGACGCATATCGCTTTCGGGCAGGCTACGGCAATTCTGAGCGCCATCGCGCTACTCACCCGCGCCTTTGGCGTCATCGCCGGGCTCGACACCATTTCCTCTGATCAGCGGACCCGTTTGGCGCAAGTGCTATCTGATGCCGTTGGCTGGGATGGGCTGGTGGCGGGGCAGGAGATCGACATCAACGGCCGCGCGAGCCTTCTGGGCGCCGAGCAGGTGGAGCAACTCAACTGGCTCAAGACCGGTGTGCTGTTCGTCGCCGCAGCTCAAATGGGCGCGATTCTTGGTGGTTTAAGCGAACCCCGGATCGAGGCCGTCCGCTGCTTCGCCCGCCATTTTGGGCTTGCCTTCCAGACGGCCGATGATCTGCTCGATCTCAAAGCCTCGGCCGCAGAGATCGGCAAGGACGTGGGCAAGGACGGCGACAAGGCGACCCTTGTCTCCCTCTTCGGCGCGAGCCACGCCCGGATGACTTGCCAGGAGCATCTTGCGCGCGCCGAAATCGCGCTTGGGGAAAGCGGCATCAACCCGGCGCCTATTCGCGCACTGATGGCGCGGCTGTTTGAAACAAGGCAGGCCACCGCTCCGTGACCCAAGGCCCCGACGCACTTCTCGTATCGGGCCTGCGCGTTCGCTACGGCACGCGCGAAGTGCTCAAGAGGCTGGATCTGCATATCAGCGCCGGCGAGATCTATGGTCTCTTGGGCCCCAACGGCGCCGGCAAGACGACGCTGATACGCACCATTTGCGGTCGCGTCCGCCCGCTGGCGGGCAGCATAGCAATTGCCGGCAGCCCAGTAACGCGCAAGAGCCTGCAGCGCATTGGGCTCGTGCCACAAGAGATCGCGCTTTATCCGCATCTGACCATCCGGGAAAATCTCGAGGTGCTCGGGCGCCTGTCGGGTTTATCCAAGGCCGCAACCAAGACGGCGATCGACTGGGCCGCGGAAGCGGCAAATCTAGGCGGTCACCTCGGGGATCGGGTGGAGATCCTCTCCGGCGGCTGGAAGCGGCGGGCCAATATCGCAGCGGCAATCCTGCACTATCCGGCCTTGCTGATCCTTGATGAGCCCACCGTTGGGGTGGATGTGGATGCGCGCAACGGACTGCACGAGGTTATCCTGCAGTTGAGCCGCGCCGGCATGGGCGTTCTCCTTGCCACTCATGACCTCGATCAGGCCGAAACGCTCTGCTCAACCGTCGGTTTTCTGCGCAATGGCGTCGTGGCGCCACAAGGCGAGCCGCGCAAGCTGATCGAAGCCGCGTTTCATGGCGGCAAGGAAATCATCCTCGAGTTGCGCCAGCCGCCTTTTCCCAAGCAGGGCGCTTTGCTCAGCGACGCCGGCTTTACCCCCGAAAACGGCAATCTGACCTGGATCATGGTTGGGACGGCGTCACAGAATACCGTTACGGAACTGGGCGCAGCGCTCGGGCGGGCCGGCATGGCGGTGCGCGAGATCCGCTTTCGCGAGCCGGGCCTTGATAGCTTGTTCCTGACGCTATCGAGCAAGGCCGCCCCACGGGTGCCGGAGCCAGTCGCATGATCCTGGCCATGCTGCGCGTCATGACGCTGAGCCTGCTGCGCGACCGCGGCGCCCTGGCCATGGCGTTCATGCTGCCACCCACCATCTTCGTTATCTTTGCCGCGATTTTCTCGGGGGCCAGCGGCGATGCCATGCGCCTGCGAGTAGCGCTGGGCGTCGAGCAGCCTTCCGCTGCAGCCGACCGGCTGACCGACGCGCTTCGGGAAGAGCCATCCCTGCGTTTCCTCCCTGCAACACTGGCCGGCCAGGGCGCCGTAACCGACGCCGTCGTCAGCGGGCAGGCCGATGTGGGCCTGGTCGTCACCGGCGACCTTGCAAATACGGAAAGCACGCCGGTGACAGTTCTGGTCGATCCGGGCAAGGTCATGGCCGGCGGCATTCTGGCCGGGCAAGTGCAGCGCGTCATTGTGCAGGATATGCCCGATCTTGGCCTGGCTCGCACGGCACCGGCTGTGGAAAGCCTCGTCGGCGGTTTTACGCCTGAACAATCGGCGCGCTTTGATGCGGCGCTTGAGCAAGTCGCCAATAGCAAAAGCGAAGGGGCGGCAGCGCTCGTCTCGACCGCCATTGTCGGGCCGCAGGGCAGCTCCGGCGGTACGGTGACCTATTATGCCGGCGCCGTCGCCATCCTGTTCTTGCTGTTTTCTGCCATGCAAAGCGCTGCGACGCTGATCGAGGAACGCCATTCGGGCATAGTCGACCGCATTGCCGTCGGGCCAGCGGGGACCGACGTGGTGGTAATCGGCAAATGGCTTTTCCTGACCCTGCAGGGCATGGTCCAGGTAGCGCTGATCTTTACCGTGGCGGCGCTCGTCTACAATGTGGTTGTGCTTGAGCACCTTTGGCTCTGGCTCCTCGCGAGCCTGGCTGCCGCTGCCGCTGCGTCCGGTCTGGGGCTGGCTGTGGCGGCAATTTGCACCAGTAAGCAGCAGGCACAAACAATCTCCACATTCGTGGTGCTTGTCTGCTCAGCCATTGGCGGATCAATGGTGCCCCGCTTCATGATGCCGCCTTGGCTGCAGGATGCAGGCTGGTACACTCCCAATGCCTGGGCAATCGACGCCTATCATGGCGTGCTCTGGCGCGGTGAAGAACTGCCGGATCTGCTGCCCGAACTGGCCTGGCTCTGGGCTACCGCGCTAGCGGCAACTGGTCTGGCGTTGTTCGTATCGCGTATTCGCCTCAGAATGTGACAAGGAACTTGATCAAGTGAGTGCCGCTCCCGCATCGTCCAAGATCGTTCTGAGCCCCCGCGATACCGCAATTGGGCTGTCACTGGCGGCACTGATCATGAGCGCTTGGCTTGCCGTGCATGTGAGCGCCATTTTCCTGATCGACTGGACTGCGAATGGGCTCTGGCTTGCTGCGCCGCTGGTCATTGCCCTCCAATGCTGGCTAAGCGTGGGCCTTTTCATTGTCGCTCACGACAGCATGCATGGCTCGCTCGCGCCCCAGATGCCCTTGTTGAACAAGGCTATCGGCCGCTTTTGCGTCTTCATCTATGCCGGGTTCTCCTATGACAATCTCTACGAGAACCACCACGCGCATCATCGTCATGCCGGCACGGCGGGTGATCCGGATTTCGACGAGGAGCATTCGTCAAGCTTCTGGCCGTGGTACATTAAATTCTTCCGCCATTATTTCGGCTGGCGCGAATTCGGCGTCTTGCTGGTTGCGGTCATCGTCTACGCCGTGATCCTGCGAGAAAAGGCGCCGCTTATGCTCATTTTCTGGGCGCTGCCAGCAATCCTGTCATCGGTGCAGCTTTTCTACTTCGGCACCTACCGGCCGCACCGGATCGACGACGAACCCTTTACCGACCGGCACCGCGCGCGCAGCAATGATTTTTCTTACGGCATGTCTTTGCTCACCTGCTTTCACTTTGGCTATCACCACGAGCATCACGATGCGCCCTGGGTGCCGTGGTGGAAGCTGCCTGCGCAGCGCAAGCCGGCAACCACAACAAGTATGGCCTGAACTATGGACAGTATTCTGCACTTTCTCGTTCCGGTAGCGCTGGTCCTGGGCACTGTGGCATTTATGGAGTGGTTTGCCGCCTGGTCGCACGAAAACATCATGCATGGTTGGGGCTGGGGTTGGCACAAATCCCATCATGAACCCCATGACGATGCGCTTGAGGAAAACGACCTTTACGCCGTGATCTTTGCCGCATTGGCCTTGGCGCTATTCGTTCTTGGCTGGTATGTTTGGCCGTTCTGGTGGATCGCTGTCGGCGTGAGCATTTACGGCGTGCTCTACTTTTTCATGCATGACGGGCTGGTGCACCAGCGCTGGCCGTTCAAATACATCCCCCGCAAGGGCTATCTGAAGCGCGTCTACCAGGCCCATCGCCTGCACCATGCGGTGCAAGGGCGCGATGGTTGCGTGTCATTTGGCTTTGTTTATGCCGAGCCGGTCGACAAGCTGGTTCAGAAGCTGCAGGATAATAAGCGCACCTTCGATCCCGAAGCGCTCAAGGACGAAGACCGCCCGCAAGCGTCCTGATCAGGGACGCTGCCAAAGCCCGATGCGCGCTGCGTCCTTGGCGCCGAACCGGGTCGCCGCAACGTCGCTAAGCGAAACGGCAAGCAGCGCCAGCTTTTGCCCCTTGGACGTCGAGACGCGCTCGTCCCATGCCTGCGGACCGTTGCGGCGCAGCTTGCTGCCGATTGCCCGGTAAACGCGCCGCGCAGCAGCAATGGCCCAAGCCGAGCGCGGCGGCAAGGCGGCCATGCCGGCATAGGCCGAGGCGTAATAGGCTTCAGCCAGATCGAGTAGTTCAAGCGCTGCCGCATGGAGCGCTGGGCGCTGCGCCGGATCGTCCGGCTTGACGTCCCTAACGCCATGCCGCAACAGTATTTCGCTTGGCACATAGACGCGGCCTACGCGAGCATCGTCAACAACATCGCGGGCAATGTTGGTAAGCTGGAACGCAAGGCCAAGGTCAGAAGCGCGGTCCAAGACCTTGGGATCGCGCGCTCCCATGATCATGGCCATCATCACGCCGACGACACCGGCGACATGGTAGCAATAGTCAAGCGTGTCGCCGATCGTTGCATAGCGGCGATCAGCAACGTCCATCTCAAAGCCTGCCAGCAATTCCTGCGGGTGCCGGTGCGGGATTTGATGCCGGTGGACTACCCTGCGCAAGGCTTCGAAGATCGGATCGTCCGTGCGTTCGCCCGCCAGTGCCGCAGCCGTTTGCGTACGCAGCAGGTTTAGCCTTTCCTGCTGGCCGTCACGGAACGCAGCATCCTGAGCATGGCCAAGCGTCTGCCCGTCGATCACGTCATCGCAATGACGGCACCAGGCATAGAGCATGACGGCGTCGTCCCGGGTCTGCCGGTCGAACAGGCGGGCCGCGGCGGCAAAGCTCTTGGAGCCTTGCGCGATCGCGACTTCACTGTTGGCGACGACGGCATCGCTCATTGGCGTGCATCCTCTATCATGATCCCCGCCGTTGCTTTGGCCGAACCGACAACACCGGGGATGCCGGCACCCGGATGCGTACCTGCGCCAACGATGTAAAGGTTTGACACTGCGTCGTCCCGGTTGTGGGGCCGGAACCAGGCACTTTGCGTCAGAACCGGCTCGACCGAAAAAGCCGAGCCGAGATGGGCGTTAAGCTCGTCGCGGAAGTCGAACGGGGTAAAATGCCGGACGGTGACTAGATCATCCAGCAGGCCCGGAATGTAGCGGTCGTTGAGATATTTGAGGATGCGGTCGCGATATTTAGGGCCTTCAACGGCCCAATCGATGTCGGCCGTTCCAAGATGCGGCACGGGCGAGAGCACGTAATAGGCACTCGATCCCTCGGGCGCGAGGCTGTCGTCGGTGACGGACGGCGCATGCAGATAAAGCGAGAAATCATCGGCCAAGCCGTCGGCCTTGAAGATGTCGGCGATCAACTCGCGGTAGCGCGGCCCAAACAGCACCATGTGGTGCTTGAGTTCGGGATGCTTGGTTCTGAGGCCGAAATAGATCACGAACAGCGACATGGAATAGCGCTTTTTCTCAAGCGCCTTGCCGTGGCTCTCGCCGCGTTGCGTGCCGCGCAGCATGTGCTTGTAGGTGTGAACCACATCGGCGTTGGACGCGATCTGCCCGAAGCCATGGCGCGTTCCATCTTTGAGAATGAAGGCACTGGCGCGCTCGCCCTCCATTTCGATCCGGTCGATCTCGGCATTGAGATGAACCCGTCCGCCCAAATCCTCGAACAGCTTCACCATACCGGCAATCAGCGCGCCCGTGCCGCCCTTGGCGAACCAGACGCCGCCTTTGCGCTCCAAGGCATGGATCAGCGCATAGATGGATGAGGTCTCGAACGGGTTGCCGCCCACCAGTAGCGAATGAAAGCTGAAGGCCTGCCGCAACTGGTCATCCTTGATGAATTGGCTGACCTTGGAATAAACGCTGCGATGACTTTCGAGCCGCACCAATTGCGGGGCAGCCTTGATCATCGACCAGAAATTGAGGAACGGCACGGTGCCGAGTTTCTCATAGCCTTCGCGGAAGAGATCCTCCGAATAGGCCAGGAACTTGCGATAGCCTTCCACGTCTTGCGGCGACTTGGCGGCAATCTGCCGGTCGATCGCAGCCTGGTCGTTGGCATAGTCAAACCGGTATCCGTCTTCCCAGCAAAGCTGGTAGAACGGCGTCACCGGCAGGAGCGTGACGTAGTCGGCCATTTGGCGGCCAGACAATGACCAAAGCTGCTCCAGGCAATCAGGATCGGTGATGACGGTCGGACCGGCGTCGAAGGTGAAGCCGTCATCGGCGTAGACGTATGCCCGCCCACCTGGTTTGTCGCGCTTTTCGAATACGCTCGTCTGGATGCCCGCGCTCTGCAAGCGGATCGCAAGGGCTAGGCCCCCGAAACCCGCGCCGATCACCGCGGCGGTGTTGTTGTTGATGGTCAATTCTTCTCCGGTCTCAGCAACGGCGCTTCTCGCAGGCAAGCGAGAGCGCGATGGACGGGTACCGGCGGCTTGCCGGTGAGGATGCGAACAATGTCGCCAACACTTGTACGTCCGGCATAGAACCTTTCGATCAGTGGCCGAGGCAATTTATAGAACCGCTGCAGCACCAGGTGGCGCCGATTGGGCTGTGCAGCCCGGAACAGCATGCGGTTGAGCAGCCGGTAGAAGCGCTGCTGGCGATGGCGATCGAAGGCATGGTCGCGGATTTTGCTTGCCAAAGCCGCGCTGCCGATGGGCCAGTTGTCGGCGATGAGATTGGCAACGCGAACGCCTTCAGGCAGGCTATAGCCGGTGGTCGGATGAAATAGTGCCGCCCGCATACCGGCTTGCGGAATGTCCTTTGGCCGCCCAGCCCAGAACTGGTCTATGTCATGCGCCAGCGCAATAGGCAGGACGCCATGTTCTTCGCGCACCACCCGCGCAATGCCCCAGCCTTGCTCTTGCGCATAGGCCGATACATCGGCTGCGAATTCCTGCAGGTCGAGCTCGCCACCATCGGAATACCGCGTATCCTCGATCAGAAGCCGCGTCGGGGAGAACGGTAGGGTATAAACAAACCGGTAGCCATCACGCTGGTCGACCGATGCATCCATGATGATCGGGTTGCTCAAGTCATGCGGCTTCTCGGTCTCGACCTCAAGCCCCACGAACTTTTGATAGCCCAGGGCGAGGGCAGAACTGGGCTCATAGCCACGAGCATCTATTACGCAACTCGCCCCGATGTGTGTGCCATCCTTCAACGTCACGCCATCTCGAGCAAGGCTCGCGACTAGTGCATTGGGTCGCAGGGTAACATCTGGAAGGGTCGCAATAGCTGCAGCAACCGATGCCGATGTCAGGGACGCGTAACCGCTCTCAATATCTCGTGACAGATCCACGAAGCGCACAGACTGCCCGGCCCAGCTATGCGCCACAAGGGCTTGCAGCCAATCCATATCAGCCGCCATGACGTCACTGGCGTGAAATGACCAGGTATGCTCGCCAAAAGGCTGGCCACTTCCCTCCAAAATCAGGATCCGCGGCGGCTGTTCGATCTTCGACAAGCGCTGCGCAATCAAGGCGCTCGCCAAGCCTGCGCCAACCAGGATCAAGGGCGCTCCGGGCGCAGATATGGGTGCCGCTGTCATGGCGGCGACATTAGCGTCTCCAGCCGCAATGAAAACCCCCTTCATTCAGGTGGGGACCCTTGGAACGCAATGTCTTAATACCCATTAATATAGTGCAGGTTTGCCCCTGCGACCTCCAAACTCCCATGGATGACCCCGGCTCATGCACACGGCCGGGGTCGCTCTTTATCCGCCGTATCTTTCAGTCCGGACGACTGCCGCGGGTACTCCGCTTGCCACGACGGCATCGGCTGCAGCATTGACGAAGCTGTTCGAGCCGCAAATGAACACCGACCGGGGCGCCTCGCCAAGCAGCGGCAGAACATCCACAAGCATCTGGCCGTCCACCCGACGACTGAAATCCTGCGCACGCCCCGCATGCTCCCGTGTCAATGCAAGCCGCATGTGAAACTGGGGGCTCGCCGTCTCAAGCGCCAATAGCTCATCAAGAAACAGCGCCTCCGCCTGCGTCCGGTTCGACAGCAGCAGCAGAACCGGCACTTGGGATGCTTTGGCGTGCCAAAGCCGGATCATGGCCATGAGCGGCGCAAGGCCCGAACCACCACCGATCAGCAGCACGGGTCCACCATCCTCCGGTTGCCAGACGAAGTGCCCGCCCAAGGGACCGCGTATTTCAATCTCGTCTCCGGCTTCGGCAATCTCATGAAAAAAGGCTGAAACCTCGCCCTCCGGCAGGTGATCGATCGCGAGTTCGAACACACCATCAGGGCCGGGCGCAGACGCAATCGAATAGCTCCGCATGGCCGTGTAGCCATCGGGCGCCACCAGGCGCACATCCACATGTTGCCCGGGCCGGTGCCGGAACGGCTTTTCCGGCGCGAAAAAGAAGCTCTTGATTGCAGCCGTTTGTTGCACAATTGCGGTAATACGCGCCGTCTGCCAGGCTATTTCAGTCATCCGTATAGCGCTGTTCCCGCCATGGATCGCCATACATGTTGTAGCCGCGTAATTCCCAAAAGCCGGCCTCGTCGCGCTCGGTAAACTGCAGGCCATTGATCCATTTGGCCGATTTCCAGAAGTAAAGATGCGGCACCAGCAGCCGCGCCGGGCCGCCATGATCGCGCTCCAGCGGCTTGCCGCCATATTTGAGCGCCACCATTGCCTTACCGACAAGCAGGTCGGCCGTTGGCACATTGGTGGAATAGCCGTCGAACGAGTGCGCCAGAACGAAAGGCGTGGGCGGCTCGATAAACGCATCGGCCAGGATATCGTCGACCAGCACGCCCTCCCACTGCGTGTCCAGCATGGACCAAGTGGTGACGCAATGAATGTCGCGGACCATCTTTGTCATGGGCAGGGCGTTGAACTCGGCCCAACTCCATTTCTTGATCGGACGCGGGCCGACCTTGAGCGTGAACGACCAGTTGAGCGGCTCGACACGCGGGGTCGGGCCTGCTGTCAGCACCGGGAAATAGTCCACCAGATGCTGTCCTGGCGGTATGCGCTCGGTCTGGTCAGTGCCCTGCCGGCGTCCGGTAAATCCACGCGTCGCCATGCCCCGCCCCTTCTTTGTTAGCCAAAGGGCAGCAGTTCAACAGCATGCGGCCCTTGCCCGAACTGTCGTGCAAGTCGCTCGACTCTGCAAGATCAAGCTTCAGGTGGCAGGCATGAGGCTCAAGCCGCTTCGATCTTGGCCATCTTGTGCAGCCGCACCATCAGGCGCAGCGCCTCAAGTTCAAGGTTCTCGATCTCGGGCGTAGTGAAATCGCGCGGTTTCTGGTCGAGCAAAGCCAGGGTGCCGATCGTGCTGCCGTCCGGGCCATAAAGCGGCACACCGGCGAAAAAGCGTACGCCGTTCTCCAGAAAGAACCGGTCATTGGCAAAGTTCTCGCTGGATGAAACGTCCGGCACCACGACGGCAGAGCCCGATGTCACCACCATCTGGCTGGCGCTGTTGATTTCAGTGTCCGGATTGCTGTCGCCAAGCGCGCTGAACTTGGTGTCGACCACATCCATTATGGCCGTGGGAACGCCGCTTGAGCTGGCGATATCATTGAGCGCCTTGGCGAGTGGGCCTTCGGAATGGGCAAGGCGCCGCAAGCGCTCCAGCGCCGCTTCGTCCATAGCAGGCGGCATGGGCGCTGCCTCCGACTTTTCCACATGCACCAACTCATCCACCGCAGCCACCGCTTCGGACAGCCCTGGCACGATCTGCGCAACGCCCCAATCCTGCTGCCGGTCATTGCTCGTCTGTGCCGTCCCCACGACAACGGCGATGACCTTGACTCCAGGCTTGCGGCGAGCGAGGCGCCGCGCGACAAGGCGGGCGTGGCTGCGTGGATTATCATCGAGATAGCAGATGCACACGACTTCCACGCTATCTAGCTCAAGCTGGCCGATGCTCTCCTGACGGATCACCAGCGGCGCCAGCGCGCGCACTGGGCCGTTCTCTGGGTTGATCAACCGCATCAGAATTTGCGCGGCGGCATCGTCGAGTTCCGTGCGCCCACCAATGCACAGCACACGCGGCTTTTCGCTAGCTTCCGTCTCCTCGTCCATTTCGACGTCGATGTCGCCAATCACGGCGCGCATGCTGTCCATCACATTACGGCGGTGCGACAAATCCGAAACATCGAGCGACAGGTCGATCTCGGCCAACACCAGCGCCGGCACGGCCACATCGAGGTAGAATTTAGCCACGTCATGGTTGGCGATATAATCTTCGGCCAGTTCCACGGCTTCTTCGACATTGCCCGAGACGAGGCGCTGATAGAGCCGCTCCGGCTGGCTCAATACTGGTTCGCTGCCCAGCACGGTTTCGAAAAACGCCAGTTGCGGTACATAGCGCCCGAGCACGACCAGACACACAGTGATTGGGGTAGAGAGGATCAGCCCGATAGGGCCCCACAGCGTAGCCCAGAACATAGCCGCTACCAGGACCGCCAGAGGCGACAGCCCGGTGCTTGAGCCGTAAAGGCGCGGCTCGATGGCATTGGTGACCGTCAGTTCGAGGGAAACAAAAAGGGCGATTGATGCGAGCAGCATGAACCAGCCCGGATCGACGGCAAACGCCAAGGTGAAGGGAATGCTGGCCGCCATAAGTGTGCCGACGAAGGGGATATAGCGGAACAGGGCCGCCAACATACCCCAAAGGACAGCATTGGGCACCCCAATCAGGAACAGGCCAGAACCGAAAACCATACCATAGGTGAAGTTGACGCCGAACTGCACCAGCAGATACCGCCCGACACGTGCCGCCGCTTCGTTCATCACCTTGGTGCTGGTACGCAAGTCGCCCCGGCTGACGAGCTTAAGGAAGCGGTCGCGCAAATCCTCGCGCTCGAGTAGCAAGAAAATAAGAAACACAAAGACGATAGCACCCGTAGCCAGAGGGCCGAGCACCGATCCAAGCACGCCTTGGATGAGATCAAGAGGTCCGGCGCCGCCATTGGTGATGGTCACTGGGGTTGGCGACACCGGGCCGCCATCTTCGGGCGGAGGAAACTCGCCAGTCAGTTGATCGACCGCGCTCGTCAATCGCTCGACAACTTGGCCATTCCCCAACGATTCTTGCAGCGCCTGCGTCTTGGCGGTGACCGTCGCTTGGTAGGTGGGGATGTCCGACGCCAGCTTCACCAACTGCGTTGCAACGACATAGCCGATGGTTGCCACTACGGCCGCGGCAAAGAGCACTGCGATCAAAACGGCAAGGACGTGGGGAATATGGAGCCGGCGTAGTCGGCGGATCAGCGGCGCAAGGGCAAAGGCCAGCAGCACGGCCAGCACCAGCGGCACCAGAATGCCGGAGCCGAGATAAAGCACGACGATGGCGACGAGGAGGATGCCTGCCGTAACCAGCGGATTGGTTCGCTCAGTTGGGCGGATATAGACCGGCCGCACGATTGGCGCGCCAAACTGTGGATCAGGCAAGGCGACGCTCCTTGAGCCAGCAATGTAAAACGCGGCCGATTGCTGATACCGGCCGCGCCAAAACGCGTTTAGAGGAAGCGGCTCGCTTCATTTTCCGAGGGGATACGTCCATCGGGTGTAAAATGGTTGACCGCATCGGGCAAGGTCTTGGACAGCCGGTTGAGCAGTTCCTGCCGGTCAAGCCCGGTTTTCTGCTGCAATTCCTGCATGGTGTCGGCGCCCAGGGTCTGTTCAAGATCATGGGGCTCGATTGGCTCGTTCTGGCCTGAGCCTACCCAGCTTTGTGCCTTGGAGCCATGGCCGGAGCCATTGAACCGGTCCATCAGATCGCCAAGACCGCCGCTGAGCACGGAGCCGAAGCCGCCCCCACCCATGCCGCCGCCAGCGCCACCCAAGGCACCGCCGAGCATACCGCCCAGCCCACCTTGGCTTTGGCCGCCCAGACCATTGTTCCCGTTGGCGCCATTTCCGCCCATTCCGCCGAGCATTGAGCCTAGCTTGTCGCGGTTCTGATATCCGGCAACGGCGAGCATTCCTAGCAGCGCCACCATGGATGGCATTCCTCTGGCCATTCTGGCCTCCTGTTGTAGATCAAGATGTTAGCGGCGGCGCGCGATCAGGCCCCACACGAACAAGACGATAATGGCACCTACGATAGCGCCGATCAGGCCTGCGCCTTCGCCAGGCTGATACCAGCCCAGTGCTTGTCCGAGGAAGGTCGCGACGAACGCGCCGACGATGCCCAGGATAGTGGTTAGGATAAAGCCGGACGGCTCGTTCTTGCCCGGCATGATGAACTTGGCAATAAGGCCTGCAATAAAGCCGATGATGATGGTCCAGATAATACCCATGACGCTCTCCTAAGCTGATGGATGCCAAACGTGCTTCAATGTTGTCGGTTCCCGAAGCCGTGATCAGAACAATGCTGCATGGGGCAATTGCAAGACTGTTGAGCAACTCTCTGGCTCATGTGGCCGTTGTGACATGCCATTTGGGGAAAGACTTGCATGTCAGACTTATATTCGTCCTCTCGCCAGATACTGCCTGGGGATTACACGCGCTTGGGTGCGCACTGGGATGGAGAGGGCACGAGTTTCGCGCTGTTTTCGGCTTACGCCACGCGTGTCGAACTCTGCCTCTTCGACGCTTCTAGCGGGGCGGAGATTGAGCGTATCACGCTGCCCGAATACACTAATGAAGTTTGGCATTGCTATTTGCCAGGTGTAGGGCCGGGCACGCTCTATGGCTATCGCGTCCACGGACCATTCGAGCCGGAAAGCGGCCACAGGTATAACCCCAACAAGCTGCTGCTAGACCCTTACGCCCGAGAGCTCATCGGCGATGTCCAATGGTCGCCTGCCCATTTCGGCTATCTGCCTGATGCCGAAGAAGACAAGGACCTCACATTTAACGAGGAAGACAGCGCGCCTTTCATGCCCAAATGCCTCGTCACCGATCCTCGAGCCTATGACTGGGGCAATGATCGCAAACCTGATATCGGGTGGGCCAAGACCATCTTCTACGAGACCCATGTCAAGGGTTTCACCCAGCTTCACCCAGCCGTGCCGGAAAATCTTCGCGGCACTTTTGAAGGTCTGGGTCAGCGAGAAGTCGTCGACTATATCAAGTCGACCGGCGTGACGTCTGTCGAACTGCTGCCGATTCATTATTTCCCCGATGACGGCTTCCTGCTCGACAAGGGCTTGCGCAATTATTGGGGCTACAACACGCTGGGCTTTTTCGCTCCCGCCTCGCGCTATTACGGGCCAAACGGCATTAACGGGCTGCGCAACACCATCCGCGCCTTTCACGATGCCGGGCTCGAGGTGATCCTTGACGTGGTGTACAACCACACCGCCGAAGGCAATGAGCTGGGGCCGACGCTGTCGTGGAAGGGGATCGACAATTTCTCCTATTACCGCACCATGCCGGACCCGCGCTACTACATCAACGACACCGGCACTGGTAATACGGTCAATACCAGCCATCCGCGCGTCCTCCAGATGGTGACGGACTCACTGCGCTACTGGACCGAAGAGATGCATGTGGATGGCTTCCGCTTCGATCTGGGCACCATTCTCGGCCGCGAGCCACAAGGCTTCGACCAACGCGGCGGGTTCTTCGATGCGGTGGGGCAGGATCCAGCCCTCTCCAAGGTCAAGCTCGTGGGCGAGCCCTGGGATATCGGGCCGGGCGGCTACCAGGTGGGCGGCTTCCCACCCGGCTGGTCGGAGTGGAACGACAAATATCGCGACACCATGCGCGATTACTGGAAAGACACCGACAGCACTTCGACCGACTTTGCCGCGCGCTTCACCGGCTCTGGCGATGTGTACGATCTGCGCGGCCGCCGGCCATGGGCCAGCGTCAATTTCCTGACAGCGCACGACGGCTTCACCCTGCACGATGTGGTCTCCTACAACGAGAAGCACAACGAGGCGAACGGGGAAGACAACAATGACGGTCACAACGACAACCGCAGCTTCAACTACGGAGCCGAGGGCGAGACCGACGACGAAACCATCAACGCCATTCGCGATCGCCAAAAGCGCAACTTCCTGGCGACGCTATTCCTGTCGCACGGCACCCCCATGCTGCTGGCCGGCGACGAGTTCGGCCGCACGCAAGGCGGCAACAACAATGGCTATGCTCAGGATAGCGAGATCAGCTGGCTCGATTGGAACATCGGGGAGAGCGGCAAGGCACTGACCGATTTCGTGCGCCAGGTCATCGCCCTCCGCAACGCCCAGCCGCTGATCCACCGTGAGAATTGGCGCGACATGATGGGGGTGCACTGGTTCAATCCCGGCGGTGGCGATCAATTGCCTGAGCATTGGGACGACGCCGGTGCGACGACCCTGGGCCTGCGCTTGTCACGCGATGACCTCAAGGGTCAGGACGGCATCTGGCCGGAACTGCTCTTATTGTTTAACCCCTATGAAGGCGAGATCGACTTCAAGCTGCCTGATCGCGAAACCGGTACCGATTGGGTGGTTGAGCTCGATACCGGCGAAACCGGGATTAAGCAGGCGGCGGCTGGGGAAACCATCACCATGGGCGGACGCGCGCTCATCCTGCTACACTAGCCCGAAGCTTTAATGGCGAGTTTCGGTCCCCGGCCGGATCTCGCCCGAAGCAATCGAGATGGTCAGCCACAACACCTGCCGATAATTTTGGTCCGCGACCACAATCTTGAGCGTCATCTGCGGTGAGTTGGTGTCCATGGCCATCTCGATAGCGGCGCGTTGCGCCTCGGCTTGGGCATGCCGAAGGTCACGGCATTCGATGCCGACATGGTCGATCTCAAGATCGCCGTCCTGCAGGACATCGAAATAAAACAACGACATGATAACCTCCTGAGGCAGAAGGTTTCGCGTGCGATTTCGTTTCAGCTTTGGCTGTTCACAAATCGTTCGCTGAACTGGAGCCCCGGTTCATACCCCGGAGCTCCTATGAATTTACCAGTCGAACTGCTTCGATAGCGACAGCTTGAAGCTGCGCCCCAGCGAGCGGTCCGATGACTGGTTGTCGCGGTAGTCGGCATCGAAAATGTTATCGACCGAGAGCCGCACTTCGGTGCCCTTGAGGGCGCCAGATGATGGCTTCCAGGCAGTATAGGCATCAAACGTCCAATGGCCCTCCGTTGACCGGTCCGTCCCGGTGGATGGCGCAACCCCCGTGTCGCTCGACGCAGCAAAGATGCCCTTCACGCCATACTCAAGGCCAAACTCCTCGTTGCGAGCGCCAACCGTTGCCACCAGCTTGTGCGCCGGGATCGAGGTCAGGGCCGCCTCGGTATCGGTGTTTTCGCCAAACGCCGATGTATAGGCCAGCCTGGCAAACACATTGCCCGATTCATAGGATCCTTCGACCTCGACGCCATAGATCGTGTCGTTGGAGATGTTGGAGAAATACGGTCCCGGCACACCGCGCGGATTGGCCTCGATCAGCCCTTCGATGTCGCTATAGAACCCGGTGACCTTGACCGATGCCTGGTCCCCATCCTGGAACAGCTCGAACGCCGAAACGGCAAAGCCCGCCTCGTAATTGTTGGACGATTCCTTCTCGAGCTGCAGGCTGGGCGTGCGCGTATCGCCATATTGATAAAGCTCATCGAGCGACGGCAGGCGTTCGGTATGCGCGACCGAGCCGAACACCGAAAGATTGTCGTTGATCTCGTAGAGCGCCGCCAGCTTTGGCGACAGGGCGAAATCCTCGACGCTCCGGTGCTCGGGGCGGCTCACCTCCGGCTCCTGCCACACGAAATCGCCGCGCACGCCGGGAATGAGGGTGAGCTTGTCATCGTAAACGAACTCGTTCTGCACAAAGAGCCCAAGCCGCGTGTCCTCGCCCTCGGGATGGGTGCCGATGACGCCGCTTCCCGCCGCTGCCTCGGCGATACGGTTCTGCAGGCTAAACTGGATGCCGTAGGTGAGATAATTCCCCCAGTTCTGGCCAAAAAACTCCGATGTGTTCTCGATATTGGCCTGCCACGTCCGATAGCCATACTCGGCATTGCCAAACGAAGCCGCCGCCGCGCTTGCACCGCTCTGCTCGACTTGCGTATCGGAGAACGACAGCGTTGCCTTGAGGTCTACCCAGGGATTGTCGCTGTCCTCGTTCTCATAGGAAAGCACTGCAGTCTGGTCCAGCACCTTGCGGTCGACCAGACCGAACGCAGCCAGGGTCCCGGTCTGGGAATAGTCCTGGTCCTCCGCATCGCTGCTCCAGCGCTGGTAGGACAGGCGCACCACCTGCTCGTTGTCGTCGCCAAACCGCGCTGTACCCTTCAGGAGGCCCGAAAGCGCATCGAACTCCGACCCCGACAGCTCGGTGCCATCGGCCAGGTCAAAATTCTCCGACCGGCGCCAATTACCCGCGGCCAAGACGTCAAACGTATCGGTGATCTGCTGCGCCAGCACGCCCGACACCAATGTTCCATTGCCGTTGGAGCTATACTGCGTCTTGATCCGCGCCGCTCCGGTATTGCCCTCATCGATAAAGTCCGAAGCGTCCTTGGTGGTGAAGTTGATCACGCCACCCAGCGCGCCCGAACCATAAAGCGTCGAGGACGCCGGCCCGCGCAGCACTTCCACCTGCTTGTAGAGCTCGGGGTCCGAGAAGAACGAGCCCATGCGGTACTGCTCGTAGAACTTCTTGGCGCCGTCCACATTCACCACGATGCGCGATTCATCACCCGAGCTTTCCGCCGTGCCGATGCCGCGGATGTTGAACGACTCGCCCAGCGCACGGTCCGATCCGATCATCGTCACGCCCGGCACGGTGTCGAAGATTTCCCCGATCGTGGTAGCCTGTGCCGCGTCGATATCGTCCTGGTTCACCACCGTTACGGCCTGCGGCGTGTCGATGGCCACCTTGGGCGCGCCCGCGCCAATTACCAGACGTTCTAGCACCGTGATATTGGTAGCATTCACATTCTGCGCCTGCGCGACCTGCGCGCTCAAAACCCCCAAGGCCGCTCCGCACATCAGTGCAGCGGCCCGCGACTTAACCAGCCCCATTTGAAAACTCCAAAACTGTAAGTGGTATGCGCTGGCTGGCTGTCGGCTGGCTGCGTCGTGATCGCGTCAAAAGCTGACAAAGAAAATCACCTATTGCGTCTTCTAGATAACATGATTAGTAGAGTCAACTAATAGACATCGGCCCAGCCAAGTTCCCAAAACCAGCCAAGCCACTGATTTAACGAGAACTTACGTGACGCAACCAGGCGATGGCACGCTGTCGGGGCATGTCCCCACCAGCACTCCCACTTTGACTACAGAGCAGCTCTTTGCGGGCAAGGACGAGATCGTCCTTATCCATAATGGCTCGGCCTATCGCTTGCGCATCACCCGCCAGAACAAGCTCATTCTGACCAAATAGGCCCATCGATGACCCCTCAAACAAGCAAGATGCCAGCCGAAATCCGTTCCCTCCGCGCCCTTCATCCCCAGATGCGCGAACGCGATTTCGCCCGCATCCACGCCATTTCCGAAGCGCAATTGATCGCCGCCGAAGTTGGCCGCAGCGTGGTTCGCCTCAGGGCCGATGTGCCGGCGCTGCTCAATGGCCTGCCGGCCTGCGGCGAGGTCATGGCGCTCACCCGCAACGAGAGCGCCGTGCACGAAAAGATCGGCCCCTACGAGAAGGCCGTGATCGGGGGGCGCGCTTCCATGGTGCTGGGCGAGCAGATCGATCTGCGCATCTTCCCCAGCCGCTGGGTATCCGGCTATGCGGTGGAAAAAACCAGCGACGACGGCGCAGTCCGCCGCTCCCTGCAGTTTTTCGACGCCCAAGGCATGGCGGTCCACAAGGTACACGCGCGCCTCGCAACCGATCTTGCCGCTTGGGAACAGCTCATCTCCGCTCTCCGCCATCCCGAACAGATCGACACTCTCGATGTGATCCCGCTCGAAACTCCGGCTCCCAAGGGCGAGCCCGCCGGCGTTAGCCAGCTGCGCGAGCGTTGGGCCGGGATGACCGATACCCATCAGTTCTTCGGCATTCTAAATGCCCTTAACCTGCCGCGTCTTGATGCGCTCGAAATGGTCGGCGAAGACTATGCCTTCCAGCTCGACCACGGCGCCGTGGAAAAGATGTTCACCGATGGAGCGGCCGAACAGCTCCCCATCATGGCTTTTGTGGGCAATCATGGCTGCATCCAGATCCATTCAGGCCCGGTCACCAACATCAAGACCATGGGCCCCTGGCTCAATGTCATGGACGACACCTTCCACCTCCATTTGCGCCTCGACCAGATTGCCTCGGCCTGGGCTGTCCGCAAGCCCACCAGCGACGGCCACGTGACCTCGGTGGAGGTCTATGACGCCCAGCGCCAGCTCATCATCCAGTTCTTCGGCAAGCGCCAGGAAGGCCAGGACGAACGGACAGCCTGGCGTGCACTGGTCGAGCAATTGCCGCTCTTTTCCCAAACTAACGCTGCGTGAGGGCACCCATGTTCCCCATCCGCACCACAGCTCTGGCCGCCGCCCTCATCGGCGCTCTCGCGCTCCCCGCCTCCGCGCAGGAGCTCCATCCCTTTGCCGATAGCTCGCGCCTTGTGTCCATCGGTGGCTCACTCACCGAAATTATCTACGCGCTTGGCGAAGAGGAAAGGCTCGTCGCCCGCGACCAGACTGCTCTTTACCCCGAAGCTGCGACCAAGCTGCCAGACGTTGGTTATATGCGAGCTCTCGCGCCCGAAGGCGTGCTGTCGGTGGATCCCACCGCGCTCCTCGTCATCGAAGGCAGCGGCCCGCCCGAGGCGCTCGATGTGCTTGCTCATGCCGGCGTCGAGTACCAGACCGTTCCCGAGGGCTATAGCCGCGAAGGCATCCTGGTAAAAATCCGGGCCGTCGGGCAGGCGCTTGGCATGGAAGAGCAGGCTGAAGCGCTAGCAACAGAGATCGACGGGGCGCTGAAGGCCGCCGAAGCGCGAACCGCTGATATTACCGAGCGCAAACGGGTGTTGTTCATCCTCTCCACCGAAGGCGGCAAGATCCAGGCCTCCGGCACCGATACCGCCGCCAATGGCATTATCGCTTTGGCCGGCGCCGTCAACGCTATCCTGGACTATCCCGGCTACAAGGCCCTGACCGAAGAAGCCATCATCGCCGCCGCGCCCGATGTGATCCTGATGATGGACCGGGGCGGCGGCCATGCCGCCACCGACGCCGAGCTGATCAATCATCCGGCGATCGCCTTGACCGAAGCGGGGAAAAACCACGCCATCATCCGGCTCGAAGGGTCCTACCTCCTCGGCTTTGGTCCGCGTACGGCGTCTGCCGTGGGCGAACTCGTCGACGCCCTCTACGGGAAGTGACCCCCATGGCCCAAGTGCTCACCGGGGGAAGGATCCGTATGGCGCGGGCCGAAGGCGACCGCAGCGGCCTGGGCCAGGCCACGCTTGTTGTCCTGGTGCTGCTGCTCTTTCTCGCCATTTCCGTCTCGATGACCACAGGCGCTTCGGGTGCTTCGGTGTGGACGCTCCTCCAGGGCTGGCTTGGCGCCTTGCCGCAGGACGATGCGGCAGGTCTGCGCGACCATGCCGTCATCATCAACATCCGCCTGCCACGCATGATTTTGGGCATGCTGATCGGCGCGGGGCTGGCCGTGTCGGGCCTCCTGATGCAGGGCCTGTTCCGCAATCCGCTTGCTGATCCGGGCCTCGTTGGCGTATCGGCTGGGGCGGGTCTGGGCGCCGTCGGCATGATCGTGCTGGGCACCACCGCCCTGGCGCCACTCACGGCCTTCCTCGGCATCTATGCGCTCCAGATCGCCTCTTTCCTGGGCGGTCTGGTCACGACCTTCATCCTTTATCGCGTCGCCACCCGCAGCGGCAACACCGCCATGGCGACCATGCTCCTAGCGGGGATTGCGCTGGGCGCACTCGCCGGCGCCGTCACCGGCGTGCTGGTTTATTTGGCAACAGACAGCCAGCTGCGCGATCTGACCTTTTGGGGCATGGGCTCGCTGGCCGGTGCCAACTGGACCAAGATCATGGCGTCGGGCCCCATCATCCTCCTGGCGTTGATCACCGCCGGATTTCTGGGCAAGGGGCTCAATGCCCTGACCCTGGGTGAAGCCACGGCCAGCCATCTCGGCGTGCCGGTACAGCGGCTGAAGCATGTCGTGATCCTGTCCGTGGCTGCTGCCACCGGCGCTTCGGTTGCGGTCAGCGGCGGCATCGGCTTTGTCGGTATTGTAGTGCCCCATCTGCTGCGCCTCGTGATCGGCCCCGATCATCGCTACCTGCTGCCCGCTTCGGCGCTCCTGGGCGCTTCGTTCCTGCTGTTCGCCGATGCCGTGAGCCGCCTTATCGTCGCACCGGCCGAGCTGCCCATTGGCATCGTCACGGCTGCTGTCGGCGGCCCGTTCTTCCTCTGGATCCTGCTGCGCAAGCGGGCCGTGTTTGCGTGGTGAGCCGATGATCGAAACCAAAGACGTCGTTGTTCAAATCTCCGGCCGCCCTATCCTCCACGGCGTCAGCTTTGCCGCCGAGCCCGGCACCCTGACCGCGGTGATCGGCCCCAATGGATCGGGCAAGTCGACCCTCCTCAAGGCGCTCTGCCGCGACCATGCCTATGGGGGCACAATCCACCTCAATGGCCATGACATCGCCGGTCTAAGCCCCGTCCGGGCGGCGGCCCTACGCGCTGTGCTCCCCCAGGCCAGCACATTGCCGTTTCCCTTCACCGTGCGCGAAGTGGTGGCGCTCGGCCTTACTGCTGGCCGGCCCGGCCTTGCACCGGACGCGCTCCACCGCCTGCCCGATGAAGCCTTGGCGCGGGTCGACCTCGCCGGCTTCGGCGCCCGGTTCTATGGCGAACTCTCCGGCGGCGAGCAGCAGCGTGTGCAATTGGCGCGGGTGCTCCTCCAGGTCTGGGTTCCCGTACTTGACGGCGTGCCGCGCTACCTGTTTCTCGATGAGCCGGTGTCGAGCCTCGACATCAAGCACCAGCTGCTGATCATGGATGTTGCCCGCCAATATGCCCAGGCTGGCGGCGGGGTCATCGCGATCCTCCATGATCTCAACCTTGCCGCGCTCTATGCCGACCAGATCGTCGCCCTGCGGGATGGTCGCGTGGCGGGCTGCGGCAGGCCGAGTGATATCCTCACAGATCGGCTCATCGCCGAAGTGTTTAATTGCCCCATGCGTGTCGGCATGGTCCCGGCCGCGCACATTCCCTTTGTCTTGCCGCAGTCCGCCCAGAGTGCGGCCCGCCCCATCTCCAAGGTCGCCTGATGAACCGCTTTGCCCTTGCCATGCTTGCTTCAACGCTCACCGTTTCCTGTGCTTGGGCCCAGGAGACCACACCGGCGCCGGCGCTGGCGTTAGAGCTCAATGCCGTCCAGCCCGTGGAGGGAGGATGCCGCGTGACGTTCCTGGCCACCAACACGCTTGGCGCCTCGGTCGACCGCGCCGGCATTGAGATGGCATTCTTTACCGCCGATGGCGGCATCGACCGCATCGTGACTTTGGATTTTACCGGGCTGACCGAAGGCAAGACCAAGGTCCTGCAGTTCGAGCTTCAGGATCTGCCGTGCGAAAACATCGGCCGCCTCCTGGTCAACGACATCGCCGCCTGCGAAGGCGTTGGGCTTGTGCCCGATGCTTGCCTCAAGGGGCTGGTGACCACGGCTCGCCCGCCAGTGCCATTCGGCGTCTGAGGCTCAAATGGAAACCACAGTCGCCCACGATTTTTCCATCATCGCCCTGTTCATGCAGGCCGATTGGGTCGTCAAATCCGTCATGGTCGGGCTGGTCATTGCTTCGGTTTGGGTTTGGGCGATCATCGCCAATCGCCTGGCGGCCTATGGGAAGGCCAAGCGCGACATGGCCGCCTTTGATCGTGCCTTTGCCTCGGGTCGTCCCCTGGCCGAACTGCGCCGCGACTATGCCGATGGGCAAACCGGCCTCTCCGCCGTCTTCATTGCCGCCATGGATGAATGGGACAAGAGCCACGCCGCCCAAGCCGCCAACAGCGTGGGCCTGCAGAGCCGGCTCGAGATCGCGCTCGACCTGGCGGTCAGCGAGCAAAGCGCCGTGCTGGAAAAGCGTCTTGGATTTCTTGCGACCATCGGCAGCGCCGGACCCTTTGTCGGGCTGTTCGGCACCGTCTGGGGCATCATGAATGCCTTCACCGCCATTGCCTCTGCCGAGAACACCAGCCTGGCCGTGGTAGCGCCCGGCATTGCCGAAGCGCTGCTGGCCACCGCCCTGGGCCTGCTCGCCGCTATCCCGGCCGTGATTGCTTACAACAAGCTCAGCGCCGACGCCGACAAGCTGATCGCCCGCATCGATGGCTTTGCCAATCGCCTCGTTGCGCTGCTGTCGCGCCAGCTCGACGCCGGAAAGGCCATTTGATGGCAATGGCACTGGGCAAGAAAGGGAAGGGCCGGCGCGGGCGCCGCGCCATGAGCGACATCAACATCACGCCCATGGTGGACGTCATGCTGGTCCTGCTGATCGTCTTCATGGTCGCAGCCCCTTTGATGACCACGGGCGTACCCATCGATCTGCCGCAAACCAGTGCGCAGGCCATGCCGCTCAAGGCCAAGCCCATCACTGTCAGCGTCGAGCCGGACGGTGCCATGTCCATCGATGGCGAGCCCACCACATTGGAAACGCTGGTCACGGCCGTCGAGGCTCTGGCAACCGAGGGAACGGACGAGCGCCTCTATGTGCGCGGGGACACCGCCACCGCCTATGGCGCCATCATGGAAGTCATGGGTGCACTGTCAGCCGCCGGCTATGGACGGATTGGCCTCGTCACCGATCCGCGCGGAAACCCCTGAGCCATGCGTTATGCCCTGTCCGGATCGGCGTTGGTCCATGCCGCCATTTTCGGGACGGCGCTGATCGGCTTCGCCTGGCCGCAAGCCGACGACGCGCCGGCGCCCGGCGCAGTCACCGTTGACATCGTCAACGTTAGCAGTGTGTCAACCAATTCGACCCAGACGCTAGTGAGCAGCGCGCCCGAAAACCTCGTCTCCGCCGGCGCCGAAGCCTCCCCGCCAGTGCTTAAGCCCATCACGCACCAAACGCTGGAAAAGCCACCGGAAATTGTACAGAAACCAATCGAACCGGAACCAGTTCAACCGACCGCCGACCCATTGCCGCCAAAAGAGCCTGAACGCGTAGAGGCACAGGCGGCACCCAGTATTGAGCCCGCCAAACCCTCTGCTCAAACCGAAATTTTGGCCGCCGCGATGCTCCAGGCGGAACCCGCCGATACAATCGCTCTAACAGCGGCCGAGCCCGTTCGACCAATGGAGCAAAGCGCTGCAATCGCTGCAAAATCTGTCACAGACGCCAGGGTGGCGCCCGTCCCGCAAACACTTAGTTTCAAGCGCCCCTCTGCCCCCACGGCCCGCGAGCCAGCCCAGCCCCGACGCGAAACTGCCCAACAGCAGCAGCCCGCGCCATCACGGCAAAAGCCGCCCAGCCAGGCCGGCAACGGCGGCCAGAATCAGGCCGATGCCGCTGCCGCCCCGGCGAGTGCCGGACAAAACGGGAGTGTTGGTGGCGGAGGCTCTGCCGACACCGCCTCGTGGGAGCGCCAGGTCAGCCGCCGCCTTGCCAGCGCGCTACGCTACCCCCGCGCCGCCAATGGCGAGCGGGGCGAGGTCGTGGTGCGATTTACCGTGGCCTCTCAAGGGGATGCGTCGGGAATGCAGGTGGTGCGATCATCGGGAAATCCGGTTCTGGACCAGGCGGCGCTCGAGACAGTCTCCCGCGCCGCGCCCTTCCCACCGATACCGGCGGGCGCGGGGTTCAAAAGCAAAACTTTTGATTTCCCCCTCGGGTTCGTGCGGAATTAAACTGCCATCACGCTGCTTGGGCGAAGCGCGCTCCATAAAACGGCATGCGCCGCTTGCGCCGAGGCTCTTGGGCCACTGGACGGGAGAGGGGATAATCAGGGTTGCGATAAAGCTGGCTTAGTTCGTCGCCGATAAAGCTCTGCTTGCCGACACGAAGGCTTGCGCCGCGCAAGCTTACAGGAGCGGCTTGTTCAAAGGCAAAGCAAAGAGCTTGGGCTGCTGTGCGGAAACTCCGAGGTCCCTGTGCCAGCGCAGTGGCGCGGTCGCTGCCGAGGAAAAGCTCGGCACGAGCATTGTAGTCAATTGATTTCATTAAGTTTTCTCATGTGGTCCTACCCTTTGGGCTTGGACCCTTCTTTTGTTTATGGCCTCGACTGCTCCCGCAGGAGGCAGGGTAGGGATGTCGAAACACCCCAACCCTGGGAGATACTAGAGCAGCGTCAGATTGGTCGCCGACATCTTGCCATCGCGGCCAGTCTCGAGCTCATAGGTCACCTTGTCGCCCTCATAGAGGCCAGCAAGGCCCGAACGCTCGACAGCGGAGATATGGACGAACGCGTCCTTGTCGCCGCCTTCTGGCGAGATGAAGCCGAAGCCTTTAGTGGTATTAAAAAATTTAACGGTGCCGTTGATCATGGCTTTAGTCCTTAGTTTTGACTGACGCCAAGGTAAACCAATAGCGTCGCTCCCAACCAGCAACATGCTGATCAGGTCTACACGCTCGCAAAAATCAGGAAGAGGCCAAAACCGGTATACCGGCATTCAGACAGCTGTCTTGAGCTGAAACGTATGCCGCCAATATAGAGAACATTGCGATAATAGCAAGGCGTAGCGCCAAAATCGTCTGATTAGCACCTCAAGGGCGGCAGCAATCGACTGATACATGCCCTTAAGTACTAGCGGCACTTGCGTTGACCTTGGCCACAAGCTCGTCAGGAATATCGTCAAAGCTTGCATAGTTCATATTGTAGAGCTTGGCATAAAGCCCGCTCTTTTTCATGAGTTCGTCGTGATTGCCGCTCTCAATCAGCTCGCCGTTTTGCAGTACGATGATGCGGTCGGCACCACGGATGGTCGCGAGACGATGCGCAATGACCATGCCGGTGCGGCCCTTGAGCAAAGTCACCAGAGCCTTCTGGATTTGCCGTTCGGTATAGCTGTCGATGTTCGCGGTGGCTTCGTCCAGCACCAGGATCTTGGCGTCGGCAACTAGGGCCCGGGCGAAGCTCAGCAATTGCCGCTGACCCAGCGACAGATTGGAGCCGCGCTGTTCAAGAATGCTGTCATAGCCGCCAGGCAGGCGCATGATAAACTCGTGCGCACCGACGGCGTGACAGGCGGCGATCACGTCATCCAGCGTGGCTGATGCCTTGTTGTAGCGGATGTTGTCGAACACACTGCCGGTAAACAGGAATGGTTCCTGTAGCACCATGGCGACCTGCTCACCCAACGATTCTTGGGTGACATCGCGCACATCGTGTCCCCCGACGAGAACAGCGCCAGACTGCACCTCGTAGAAGCGGTGCACCAGCGACATGGCCGAGGTCTTGCCAGAACCGGTCGGACCAACCAGTGCGACCGTTTCACCCGGGTTGACCTTGAAGCTGACATTCTTGAGTACCGGCCGGTCGGCACTATAGCCGAATACCACGTTGCGGAATTCAACCGAGCCATCCATGTCGCGCGTCAGCGTCACGGCGCTTGGCTTGTCGTTGATAGAGGCGGGAACATCGAGCACTTCGGTGATCCGGCGGCCCGAGGTCATGGCGCGCTGCATGATGGAATATTGCATGGTCAGCGAGCGGATCGGATCGAAAAAGCGTTGGATGTAGAACAAGAACGCCACGATGACGCCGATCTCCAGCCCACCGTTGAGCACCAGCGAACCACCCACCACGATGACAATGGCCATGGCGATGCCAGTAAGGCTATCAACGATCGGCACCATGACCTGCGCATAGCGCGAACCGGTCAGTTGGGTTTGGAGGTTACTGTAGGCCTTGTCGTCAAAGAGGTCGAAATTGACCTTTTGCCGGTCGAGGTTCTGCACGGTGCGTACGCCATTAATGCCCTCTGCCATGGCGCCCGCGGTAATGGAATTGGTCTCGTGCGCAGCCCAGAAGGCACGCTTGGCACGAGGCAGCCAGAAAATGCGCACGATAAACAGGACCGGCATGGTCGAGAGCGTCAGAAGGCCAAGGCGGAAGTCGAGCGTCAAAAGCACGACGATGATGCCAACCAGCAGCACCATGTCGCCTACCGAGATGACGGAGGTTTCCAAAAACTCCAGCATCGAATTAACATCACCCTGCAGCCGGCTCATCAGGCGGCCGACTTCGGTGTTGTCCATGAAGCTCAGCGAGACGCGCTGCAATTGGGCGAACATGGCGCGGCGCATGTCGAACAGCACGTGCTCGGCAACTTGGCCGACTTGCGTTTCCTGGATGTAGGATGCGCCGTAGTTGAGCAGGACGACTACAGCGAAGATGCCGACGGACCAAAGCAGATTGGTGGTGTTGCCACCCTCTGTCATGCCGCTGTCGATAGCGCGACCAATAATGAGCGGAATGGCGAGCTGGGTCGCGGTGAACACCAGAACAGCCACAACCGAAAGGTAGATCTTGCTACGGTAGGGTTTGACGAAAGCCCAAATGCGACGGACCGTCCGGGGGTCATAGGCCTTGCCGAACACTTCTTCTTCAATGCGGTGCGAACCGACACTAGCCCGCGGCGGGCGTTGCCCGGGAAAGCGCGCGGTTTCGCGTTCTTCTTCGTCATCGATCGCGGTCATTCGGCGGCACTCCCGAAGTGAACGTCATTGTCTGGACGGGTCTGCAGATCGTAAAGAGCGCGATACCGGCCACCTTTGGAGAGCAGCTCTTCGTGGCTGCCGCGCTCGACAATCTTACCGTCTTCAAGAAACAGGATGATGTCGGCATGGAGAAGCGAGCTCAGCCGATGCGAGATGACGAGCGTCACACGGTCCTTGGCATAGCGCCGGATGGCGCTGCGGATACGATGCTCGGTGCCTGCGTCGATTGCTGCGGTTGAATCATCGAACACCATGACGGCAGGTTTGAGCACCAGGCTGCGGGCGATCGACAAGCGCTGCCGCTGGCCTCCCGACAGGGATACGCCACGTTCGCCCACGACAGTGTCATAGCCTGCAGGCAAGCCTAGAATGTAATTGTGCAACTGTGCGCTCTCGGCTGCCTTCTCGATCTTGGTCTCCTTGGACCAAGGATCGCCATAAGCAATGTTGTTTTCAATCGTCGTGGTGAAGAGGAACGAGTCTTGCTGCACCACGGCAACGGTGCGCCGCAGCGACTGAAGCGACACCTGGCTGACGTCCTGCCCATCAATGGTAATCTTGCCGCCTGTGACGTCATAAAAGCGGGGGATGAGGTGGGCGAGCGTGGACTTCCCACTTCCAGGCGCACCAACGATACCGATGGTCTGACCGGGGTAAGCCTCAAAGGAAACGCCGTCCAGCGTTGGATAGTTGGCGCCTGGGTAGGTGAAACGAACATCCTCGAACTTGAGAACACCTTTGGAGACGATTAGGTCGGGCACGCCAGGCTTGTCGGCAATGGTTAGTGGCTCGTCAAAAAAGCTGAACAGCCGGTCGCCACAGATGGAAGCGCGGGCAAACGAATTGACCATCAGGCCGAGTTGGCGAACCGGCATCTGCAGGATAGTCATAAAGGTAAGGAACGAGGCAAGGGTGCCGACGCTCATCTCGCCAGCAATGACCTTGTTGCCGCCGAACCAGAGCACCAGGCCCATGGCGGCAAAGAACGAGAAGGTCATGGCGGAGGTGTTGCGCACGCGGATGAGGACGCGATCATGCGAGAGCGCCAGTGCTTCTTTAGAAGCGTGATCGAACTTGTCGAGTTCGAACCTCTGCCCGGAAAAGGCCCGGACCACACGAATGCCGCCAAGATTTTCTTCCATCACCCGGGTAAGGGCCGAAAGCTTGTCTTGCAGGGTGATCCAAGTGGCGCGCAGGGTAAGCTGCGCCGCCGATGAGCGCCAGGCCACGAAAGGCACGAAGCTTAACGCCAAGAAGCCCAGGAGCAGATCGGTGGACAAGAGCATATAGGCGCCGACGCCGATTAATACGGAGAGAAGGACCACGCGCACCAAGCCGGTGGCGAAGAACATGCGCACGCCATCGAGATCAAGCAGCCCCATGGTGATCAGATCACCAGTGTGCACCCGGTCATGGTAGGCATAAGAGAGGCGCTGCACTTTGTCGTAGAAGGCGAGGCGCAATTCGTACCCGACATGATGGCCGACCGACTCCGAATAAAAGTTCTGGCACAGGGTAAAGAAGCCTCGAGCAACCGAGACGCCAAGCAAGGTGATGGCGCTCCAGAACAGCGCCTGTTCCGCGCCTGCGGCTCCCGCGCTGAGAATGCCTTGTGCTTGATCCACTGCTTGGCCCAGCAAGCGCGGGATCAACAGTTGTAGTACCGACGCAATAACGGTGGCGCCAATAGCGGCGGCTGCCTGCCAGGGATGGCGCAGCGAGTACAGCGTGATTCGCACCAGTGGACTTTGACCCTTACCCGCATGAGCGGCAGCAACGTGGGCCTGTGCGTCGCCGCGTGAATGGACGCGGCCAGCCTTGTCGGTGGTCAAGGAAATATCCAGACTTCAAAATCTTGAGGCCCGAGCGGGGGCGGAGCAAACCGTTAGCCGCAACTCGAACAGAAAAATCATTCGCGTTGACTATAAAATGCCCATTCGATCTACCATTCAAGACGAAATCTGAGCAAAAAATGCAAATTAGGCCGGGAACTTCGCGAGCAGCGGCTGGTTGGCCTCAGTTACTACTGTGGCTGACTAACAGGTTCGGTGGCAAGATCAGGATAGATCAGCGCCGAGCACTGCCTGTTGCTGGCGTCTAGAACGGTTTGCTCCTGCGCTGTGAGCAGGCCTGAGTAAACAGCGTCCCAAAGATCATTGTCTTCGACGGTCTTGAGCCCACACAGGCAATAGGTGGTGCAGAGCCCTGGAGCCGTGCCGCCAGCTTCGCAGGTGCTTTGGCAAGAGCCGAGAAAGTCCGACTGGCGCATGGCGATCTGCGGCTGGAGCAGGGCTGCCGCTGGATAGATCACCGCAAGCAGAAGGGGCTGATGCAGGAGATAGATAAGCAGGCTCCAGCGGCCGAGGAACTGAAGCACGCGCGAGAGGCGGCCCTGCGGGTTGATGCGGGCGATGCGTTCGGAAAAGGTTGAGCGCAGAACAAGGCGGGTGGTTACGATACCTAGCAGAACAACGCCGAACCAAGGAAAGATCGGCACGAGATCGTTGGCTGGCGGTGGCACTTGCCAAAAGCCGATCCAGGACCATGGTTTTTCGTTGAAAAGGGGGTTCGCGTAAAACCAGGGCAGGGCAAGGACCGGCACAGTAACGGCGATCAACAGCCGGAGCGGGGCCAAGATGAAGGGCAAGGCCAGGACACTGAACAAGGCAATGGCGTGGAGCACGCCAAAATACACAAAGGTGTCCGGGAAGGCGATGTATGTGCCCAACGTGATCAGCAACGCGCCCACAAGCACGAACACCCAGCGCTTCCAGAAGGCGCGCCAGCGTATGCCGCGCCCATGTCCTAGCACCAGGCCAACGCCAACCAGGAACAAGAATGCGCTCAGTATGGTGCGGGCGATGACTACCCATTGCGGATCGTAGCCGACGTCGGCCGAGATGAAGCGCAAGTAGCTCAGATCCCAGCACAGATGGTAGGCGATCATGGCTATGATCGCGACACCGCGAGCAAGATCGACAACGGCGAAGCGCAGACGTGATCCGGTAATGACGCTCATCAGGCGATTTGCGCTAGGACGGCTAGGAAAGACTCGCCATAGCGGTCGAGCTTTGCCTGACCGACGCCGGGAAGATTGAGCATGTCGTGCGGATGTTTGGGCATGGCCAGCGCCATGGCGCGCAGTGTCGCGTCGTGGAAGATTACATAGGGCGGCACACCCTGCGCCTTGGCGATGCGGGTCCGCTCGTCACGCAGTGCCTCGAACGCTGGTAGCGCGTGCTCCGGCACCGTCGCCGCCCGGGCCAGAGCACGACGTACCTCGATGGACTTCTTGGGCCGGTCCTTGCGCAGGATCACCTGACGTTCGTGCTTGAACACAGCGCGGGCGCCTTCGCCCAAGGTCAAGGCGCCATGGGCCCCATGATCGACCACGATCAGGCCGGCAGCGGTCAACTGCCGGATAACCGACTGCCAGGACTTGCTGTCGAGGTCGGCGCCTTGCCCAAAAACTGCCTGGTTCTGGTGACCGAAGCGCTCGACCTTTTCAGTGGCTTTGCCAGTCAAAACGTCGACGACGTGAGCCGCACCGAACCGCTGACCGGTCCGATAGATCGCAGCAAGAGCTTTGATGGCGGCTTCCGTACCGTCCCATGATTCCACCGGTGAGCGGCAGGTATCGCAATTTCCGCAATGGCCCGCATGCGCTTCTCCGAAATGGTTGAGGATCGCCTTGCGCCGGCATTCGGGTGTTTCGCAGACGCCCAGCAGCGCATTGAGCTTGCCGTGTTCGATCCGCTTGATCTCGTCGGGGGCGTTCCCCTCGTCGATCATCCGGCGGCGCTGCACCACATCGGCCATGCCATAGCTCATCCAGGCATCGGCGGGTTGGCCATCGCGACCGGCGCGGCCGGTTTCTTGGTAATAGGCTTCGATGGAGGCCGGTAAATCCATGTGCGCTACGTAGCGCACATCGGGCTTGTCGATGCCCATGCCGAAAGCGACCGTTGCCACCATGCAGATGTTTTCTTCCCTAAGGAACGCATCTTGATTGGCGCTGCGGCGCTCGGCGGTGAGGCCAGCATGGTAGGGCAGTGCGGGGATGCCCTTGCCGGACAGCCATTCGGCAATTTCCTCCACCTTGGCGCGCGACAGGCAATAAACAATACCCGAACTGCCCTTGTGCGCAGCAAGAAAGGCCAGCAATTGTTCGCGCGCCTTGTTCCGCTCGACAATGGAATAGGAAATGTTGGGCCGGTCGAAACTGGTGGTGAAGACGCGGGCTTGTTCGAGCCCCAAACGCTCGATGATATCTTCCCGGGTTGTTGGATCGGCAGTAGCGGTGAGCGCAATGCGCGGAACGCCGGGGAAGAGCTCGGTAAGGCGGCTGAGTTCGCGATACTCCGGGCGGAAGTCATGGCCCCATTGCGAAACGCAGTGAGCTTCATCAATAGCAAATAGTGCAATCTCGATGCCCGATAGCATGCTGGCAAAGCCCGGTGTCGCGACCCGCTCGGGAGCAACGTAAAGCAGGTCCAGCTCACCAGCGCGCAACTGCCTGCGGACAGCAGCGGATTCTTCCGGCGTCAGGGATGAGTTCAGGGCCGCAGCGGCGACGCCGGCCTGGCGCAAGGCCTCGACCTGATCGCGCATGAGGGCAATAAGGGGGGAGATGACAATGCCGACACCAGGACGGCAGATCGCCGGAATCTGGTAGCACATCGACTTGCCTGCACCGGTCGGGAACAGGACTACGGCGTCGCCGCCATCGACCAAATGGTTGACGACGTCGGCCTGCTGGCCGCGAAAGCTCTTGTGGCCGAACACATCGCGCAGCACCAAAAGTGGGTCGCGCGGCATGGCGGCCGCAAAGCTGAAGAGGTCGAAGCGCGATTCAAGAATGCTCACGAGAGCTGTTGAATCATACGGCCCCATGTGTCGCAAGGCCGCAAAAGCATGTGATCGGTTCTTCTTGGACTAAGCAAAATTTCATGGCTCAAGATGCCAGCGGTTTGCTCAGGAAAGGCGAGCCGCGCAGGACAAAGCGCCAAGGTGTTTCGGCACCTTTGGTGATGCCGATCCGGGGTCCGGTGAGAATTTCATGGTCCATCTCGCGAGCGCGCAGTTGAAAAGGTGCTTGATCCAGCGGCAAGCCGTTGTGGCGAAGGTCCACGCCAAGGGCTTGGCATAGCTTCCCAGGACCTGAGCAGAGTTGAGGTGTGCTTAGACCAGCGCGGCGCTGCTGCATCGTTGGCAGGTCCTGTGCCGGTTCGAGCGCTCGCACCAGTACGGCGCTGCCCGGCTGACAAACGAAGTTGAGGCAACAGTGGATGCCATAAATTTTGTAGACATAGGCATGGCCAGGTGGACCGAACATGGCAGCATTACGCGGGGTCGGACCGCGGAAGCTGTGAGAGGCTGGATCGGTCTGGTCATAGGCTTCGACCTCGACGAGGCGGCCACCGACGCCGTCCACAAGCAGTGTCACGCCGATCAGATCGCGTGCAACGTCTACAACCGGACGATTGAAGAACGAGCGATCGAGCAACAGCCCCAGGAGTGCTGCGCCCGGAGTATTTTCTTCATTCATGCAGGTGTCCGCCCGATCTTTGCCAACTCACGAAACTGGTTTGATCCAACGAGCCAGAGGCTGACAAGTCGCGGTAGTCTATGCCAAGCTTGGGCGAAGGGGAGAAACATGGGCTTTCGGGCACTGGTCATAGATAGGAACGAAGCGGGGAAAATGTCCTCGTCCGTGCAGATACTGGATGATAGCCGCCTGCCTGAAGGTAATGTGACGGTTGATATCGAATGGGCCGGGCTCAACTACAAGGACGGGCTGTGCCTGACCGGTGTTGGTGGATTGGTGCGGAACTACCCCCATGTAGCCGGCATCGACTTTGCTGGAACGGTGCGAGAAAGCAGCGATGGGCGCTATGCACCGGGACAGGAAGTGGTGTTGACCGGCTGGCGCGTGGGCGAGTCTCATTGGGGCGGCTATGCCGAGCGCGCGCGGGTCAATGCCGATTGGCTGGTGCCGCTGCCGGACGGTTTCTCGACGCGCGATGCGATGGTGGTGGGTACGGCCGGGCTGACGGCGATGCTTTCCATAAACCGGCTTGAAGCCGCGGGACTGCAGCCGGATGCGGGCGAGGTTCTTGTAACGGGCGCTGGGGGCGGTGTGGGGTCGATCGCCATTTCGATGCTGGCCCGGCTCGGCTACCAGATTGCGGCACTGTCCGGTCGGGCGCAGCATGGGGACGCGCTCAAGGGACTGGGCGCGTCTACCCTTGTGGATCGGGCGGAGTTTCAGGCCCAACCCGATAAGCCGCTCGAATCCGCACGCTGGGCGGCGGCGATCGACAATGTGGGCGGAACTGTACTCGGCAAACTGCTCAAACAGGTAAAGTATGGGGGTGCGGTTGCCAGCATCGGCAATGCAGGCGGTGTGGAGCTTGCCACCAATGTCCTGCCGTTCATCCTCCGTGGCGTGACCCTGATCGGCATCGACAGCGTCATGCAACCGTTCGAGACGCGGGTCGCGGCTTGGCGGCGCATTGCCCAAATCTTCGACGTGCAAGCCTATGGGCACATGGTGCGAGAGATAGGCTTGGAGGATTTGCCCGATGCCGCGCGCCAAATCCTCGCCGGTGAGGTCAAGGGCAGGGTTTTGGTGCGGCCGCGTTGAATCGGGCATCTACCGGTAGCCCGCAGCCTGTAGTTCGAACAGCTCGGCATAATGCCCGCGCAAGGCAACGAGGTCTTCGTGCGAGCCGGATTCAAGGATGCGACCGTTTTCCAGCACGAGGATGCGGTCCGCAATGCGAACGGTCGAGAACCGGTGCGAGATGATGACCGCCGTTTTGCCCGCAGCAAGGCTCTTGAATCGCGAGAATACATCGGCTTCCGCCTTGGCATCGAGCGCGGCGGTGGGTTCGTCGAGGATGATGAGGTCGGCGTCGCGCATATAAGCGCGGGCGATGGCGACCTTCTGCCATTCGCCACCGCTCAGATCGCGCCCCTTCTTAAACAAGCGTCCTAATTGCTGGTCGTACCCCAGCGGCAGTTTGCGGATGACCGCATCTGCAAGGCTGCGCTCGGCAGCATCTTGGATGCGTGCCATGTCGTCCTGGTCGGCAATCCGTCCGACGCCGATGTTTTCGCGTGCTGTAAGGCTATAGCGGATGAAATCCTGAAAGATGACGCCGATATGGGCGTGAATGTCTTCGACGGCAAAATCCTTGAGGTCGACACCGTCAAGTGTGATGCATCCTTCGTCGGGATCGTAAAGGCGCGTCAGGAGCTTGACGATCGTGGTCTTGCCCGCGCCATTTTCGCCCACCAGCGCCAGGGTTTCACCGGCAGCTAAGGTAAAGCTCAGGTGCCGGATGGCCCAGCCCTCGGTGTCCGGGTAGCGAAAACCTACATTGTCGAACACGATGCCTTGCTGGATCGACTGCGGAAACGGCTTGGGACGCGCAGGCGACAGAATGGTTGGCTCAATCTCGAAAAACGAGAACAGATCATCCAGATACATGGATTGCCCGGCGATCTGGGTGAAGCCGAGCAGGATCTTCTGGAACAAGCCATTAAGGCGCAGGAACGAGCCGGACAGGAATGCCAGATCGCCGATCGAAAAGTCGCCGGTAATGGTGCGCCAAACAATAAAGGCATAAGCGCCATAATAGGTGAGGGTCGAGATTGAGGAGAACAGCGCGCCCCATGCTGCCCGCTGAGTGGAGAGCGAGCGGTTCTCGAGAAAAATGGTATGGGCCAGTTGCTTGAACCGGGTGATCAGAAACCCGCCAAGGCCAAAGAGCTTGAGCTCCTTGGCCGTTTCGGCACTGGCGCCGATAAAGCGGATATATTCGAGCTCGCGCCGTTCGGGCGTGCGCCAGCGGCTCATATTGTACGCAAGGCTATTGAACCGCGTTTCGCCCCAAATAGCGGGCACGAAGCTGAGCGGCAGCAGCAGGATCAGCCACGGCGCATAGGCGAAAAGACCCGCTGCGAGCGTCAAGACCGTTATGATATCCTGCGCTTGCCCGAACATCTGGCTGAGTAGCGCGTTCCGGCCAGCGGCTTGGCGGCGGGCGCGCTCGAGGCGGTCCTGGTACTCGGCGGATTCGAAATGCATGAGGTCGAGCTTGGCCGCGTGGCTCATGAGCTCGACACTGACCGTATTCGAATGCAACTCCGAGAGAATTGAGTCGACCAATCCTGTGGCACGCGACAGAAGGTCAGAGCCGACTACTAAGGCAAGTTCGAGCGCCAGAAGCGTAGCTATGGTGGAAAGAGCACCGCTGGTCCACCAATCGGCAAAACTGGGCCCGGGTGTCGCAGTCGTAGTGAGCCGCACGACCTCGTCGATGATCAGCTTTCCCACATAAAGCATGGCGATCGGCTGCAGCGATGCAAGGAGCCGCAGGCCCATGCTGGCGGCGGTTAGGGGCGGGCTGGTGCGCCAGATCTGAGCCACCAGACGGCCGAGATGGCGGAGGTTTTGCAGGCGTTCGCGAAAGCTGGGGCTTTGGTCTGGCGTGGGAAGCGGGCGGCGCCCGGAAGGCATGGTCATGGTGCCAGTGTAACTGTCTGCGAGCGCCGGGAGAACTTAGTTTGCTGCAAAAAAGCGTTGGCGACGCCTCCCTCCGAGAAGAGGGAGACTCAGGCCTTAGAAGCGCTGGGCTGGTTCAGGCTTGTTTCCAACGATTGTTTCGATGCGCTCGATGACGTCGGGGGTGAGCTTATCCTTGGACTGCAGCGCCGAAAGGTTGTCCTCAAGCTGCGATAGCTTGGACGCGCCAAGGATAACTGTCGAAACATGCGGGTTCTGGAGGCACCAGAGCAGGGCAAGGTGGTGCACTGGCAGGCCGATCTCGCTGCCAAGCCCTGCAAGCTGGCGGATTTGCTCGAGCTTGGCCTTGCCCGCTTCGCTGGTCCATTCCTTCTTGAGCCACTCGTAACCGGGCAAATTCATGCGGCTGTCAGAAGGAATGCCGTCATTGTATTTGCCAGTGAGGGCGCCCGAGGCGAGCGGGGACCAGATAGTGGTGCCCAGGCCCATGAGGTTGTAGAGCGATAGATAGTCTTTTTCGACCTTTTCGCGCACGAAGAGATTGTACTGCGGCTGCTCCATGGTGGGGCCAATGAGATTGCTGGCGCGGGCGAAAGCCCAAGCTTCGGTCAGTTGCTGCGCGTTCCACTCAGACGTGCCCCAATACAGCACCTTGCCCTGCGTGATGAGGTTGTGCATGGCCCAGACGGTTTCCTCGATCGGGGTATCGATGTCGGGGCGGTGGCAGAAATAAAGATCAAGGTAGTCCACCTGCAGGCGCTTCAGCGCGGCATGGCAAGCCTCGGTCACGTGCTTGCGTGACAAGCCCTTTTGCGTCGGCTTGCTGCCGCCCCAGAACACCTTGGATGAGACCGAGTAGCTGTCGCGGCTCCAACCCAGATCCTTGAGTGCGGCGCCCATCAGCGTCTCGGAATCACCGGCTTCATACCCCTCGGCATTGTCGAAGAAGTTGATGCCCTGCTCATAAGCCAGGCCCATCAAGGCGAGCGCTTCCTTGTGGTCGACCTGCTTGCTGAAGGTGACCCAAGACCCCAGCGACAATTCACTGACCTTGAGACCCGATTTGCCCAAGCGACGATATTCCATGGCTGCTCTCCTTGTTTGTTTTATCGTTACATGCCGATAGGTCTAGGCGGTCTTACGTCTTTGGCTGCGTGTCTGTAAAGGCGGGCGATAAACGTCCTTGAACCATGTGCGGTGCTGGCCCGTTCGGGATCAGCGTAGAAAAGAGGACGCCAGAAATGCTCAAAGACATGAACTCGGCAGCGATCGTTGCTGTGACCGATATTGCAAGAGCCCGTCACTTCTATGAGCAGACGTTAGGTTTGCGTGTGATCCGGGGCGACGAGCATGTGCTCGAATTTGAAACCGGCGAAACCTCGCTGGTTGTTTACCGTTCCGAGTTTGCCGGTACCAACAAAGCCAATGCCGTGGTCTGGGGCGTGGGTGAAGAGATTGAGCAGATCGTTTCAGACCTTCAGGCAAAGGGCGTTGCGTTTGAGCATTATGAAGGCATGGACCGGGAGGGGAATATCCATCGTGCCGGCGACTTCCGCATGGTCTGGTTCAAGGACCCGGACGGCAATATCCTGCATCTCAACAGCGGCAACTAGGGCAGGGCGCGCAGGAACGCCGCGAGGTTGTCGGTGACATGGTGGACGTGCGGCCCGGCGGCGCGTCCAAGTTCCCAGGCTTCGACTTGCTCATGGGCAAAATCCGGTGCGGCAACGACTTGGATGGTCGACATACCGACCTCATGGGGCACAACCAGGTTCTTCTCCAGATCGTCGAACATGGCGGCGCGCGTGGGGTCGATCCCGTGGAGGGCGAAAAAGCCTTCGTAAGCCTGGCGGTGCGGCTTGGGCACATAGGTCATGGCGCGGATGTCATGGACATGTTCGAACAGTTCGCCGCCGCCTAGGTTGGCAAGCACGGATCGTGCATGCTTGGTATCGCCATTTGTGAGGATGAACTTGCGGCCGGGCAAGGCGCGGATCACCTCGACCAGTTCAGGGTGCGGGTCAACCGGCGAATAATCGATTGCGTGAACGCTATCGAGGAAATGCTCGGCATCGACCTTGTGCTGGTGCATGAGCCCGTTCAGCGTCGTGCCGAACTCGCGATAATAGGATTTCTGCAGGTCACGCGCGGCCTCGAAATCGAGCTTGGTCAAATCCATCACGTAGTTGGTGATGCGAACATCGATCTGCGCGAAGAGGTTGCAGGTGCGCGGATAGAGGGTGTTGTCGAGGTCGAACACCCAGTCTGTGACATGGCTAAGGCTGGCGCGCGTCGGTACGGTCAGATCGTTCATGCGGTTAATATGCGCCCAACCCGTAAAATTTTCACCTAAAGAGTACGGGAACGGCGCGCGAGGCGCCGCTCCCAAGTCGGTTATTCGGCAGCTTGATTAGCTTGGACGGCCAATCCAAGGGCGGTGATCAGCCCAGCGGGGTTGGCAGCCGCGGCGGCAAGCACCAGGATCGACGTGGGCGAGGACGGAGCCACGACGACTTCCAAGCTCTGCGGATCGTCAAGGAACTCGGACACTGGCGGCACGACGACATCGTTGAGCTCGGGAATTCCAGACTGGGCAACCAGGCTCGGAAGGGTGGCCTTTAGGCCTTCCACAAAGCTTGCGCGATCGGCGCCGGACTGCTCGGCAAAGAAATCGAGCAGGCGCCCCGCAATGGATGCATCGTCGTAGCGTATAGACGCGCCGACGATGGACACGCCCTGCATCAGAGCCATGGTCTGCATCATCTGGGCCTGCGCTTCTTCTTCCGTCGGCGCTTCGCCGGTTTCGCTCATCTGCGCCTGCATGGCATAGATCTGATCAAGCACGGCAGGGGTGAGGCCGGTCGCGTCGAACGTCAGATTGAGCGCACCGACATCGGCGAAATCGAGCAGAAACTCGTCCATTACCATGTGCCCATCGGCCATGGACCAGGTGAAGTTCTGCGTAATATCACCCGCAACATTGGTGAGGCCAAGCTGCTCGATCGTCGCAGCGGCGGCAGGATCTTCTTCCTGAACGCTCGATAGGTCGACATTGATGCCCGTAATATTGAAGGCGGATGTCAGGTCAACCAAGGCGTCTGTGCCTTGCTCGGGATTGAAGGTGTTGGCGGCTTCAGCGCTTTCATAACTGAACACGACTTCGCCTTCGCGCTCGATCGAGAGTGGGCCGGTGCTGATCGAGCCGACTAGTTGCAGCAGATCGGTTGCAGGGACGGTTTCGCCAGCCGGAACGAACAGCCCGTCAATGCGGATGTCGCTCAGCGTGATGTGGCCAGTCGGCTCTTCGGCGAAATCGGCGTCGATGTCGGGGATCGTGACTGACTCGGCCAGATAGCTGCCGTCTTCGCGTTCCGTGACACCGGTGAAGGTAATCACAGTATCGGTGGTAAAGCTGGTGGGTTCGTTTTCCATCCCAGCCATGTTCACCGTCACACCTTCGACTGTGATGGTGTCGCCGTCCAGCGTGGCCGGGCCGAACTCAAAGCCATAGCCGATGTTTTCGTATACTGCGGCAACCCGGTCCACAAATGCTTGCGCTTCGAGAGCCGAAGCAGGCTGCATCATGATGGCGGTTGCGGCAGTGGCGAGCAGCAGGAATTTGCGATTAGGCGTCAGCATCAATTCGTCTCCGGTCTGGTTTTGTCTGGTCGTCAGGCGATCGAGAGGCGGGTCAGGGTCGTTGGGTCGACCTGCCACTAGCCGATTGCAATGCAATGCGGCAGAAAAACGCTCCTTTAGCCGATAGTGTATTGATGACCAAAAGATAAGACGCTGCTGTGAAGCCAAGGCGCCCTATTCGAGCAAGCTTTGGGTAACTCATCTATTGTCGAGGAACTGCTTATAGGCCGGGTTCTCGGTTTCTTCCCAATAGGGAAAACCGATGGCTTTAATATGGGCAATGAAATCGGGCCTTGTTCCGGGTGGCACCTGGATGCCGACGAGCACGCGGCCGTAGTCGGCGCCGTGATTGCGATAATGGAACAGGGATATGTTCCATTCGTCATTGAGCCCTTCAAGAAATTTGAGCAGAGCACCGGGACTCTCCGGAAATTGAAAGCGATACAGCACTTCGTCCTGCAAATCCGCGACACGACCGCCCACCATGTGGCGTACATGCAGCTTGGCGACTTCATTGTCCGTCATGTCGGTAACGGTAAGACCCTGATTTTGCAGTTGCACGATGATCTCGCGCTTTTCCGCATCGCCGCGTGTCAGCTTGACGCCCACGAAAATCCTGGCAGTGGTGCCGTGGGCGAAGCGATAGTTGAATTCGGTGATCGAGCGCTGGCCCAAGAGGCGGATGAAGGCGCGGTAGCTGCCGGGCCGCTCGGGAATCTCCACAGCCAGCAGGGCTTCGGCCCGTTCACCAATCTCGGCCCTTTCGGCGACGTAGCGTAAACGGTCGAAATTGACATTGGCGCCTGAATTGATGGCGATCAAGGCGCCGCGCGGGGCTTCGCCTCGTTCGACCTGCCGCCGCAGCCCGGCCAAGGCCAGGGCGCCGGCGGGTTCGGCGATAGCGCGCATGTCGTCGAAGATGTCCTTGATCGCGGCGCAAATCTCGTCGGCTGTAACGGTGACAATGTCGTCGAGCAACTCGCGGCAAAGCCGGAATGTTTCGGTGCCCACCTGGCGTACGGCGACGCCGTCGGCAAAGAGCCCGACTTGGTCCAGTGCCACCGGGTGCCCGGCGGCGATCGCAGCCTTCATGCTTGCCGCTTCCTCGGGTTCAACGCCGATGATGCGAATATCAGGACGCAGGAATTTGACGAACGCCGCGATGCCGGCGGCGAGCCCGCCGCCGCCCACGGGAATATAGATTGCGCCGATATCGCCGGGATGCTGGCGCAGCAATTCCATGCCGATCGTACCTTGGCCGGCGATGACGTCGGGATCGTCGAACGGATGCACAACGACATAGCCGTGTTTTTCGGCCAATTCGGCGGCATGAGCGCGAGCTGCGTCGAACCCGTCGCCAAACAGCACGACCTCCCCGCCCAGCCGGCGGACTGCCCCAATCTTTATGATGGGGGTCGTAGTCGGCATGACGATAACGGCGCGGATACCGAGCCGCGTGGCTGAAAGCGCGACGCCCTGCGCGTGATTGCCGGCCGATGCGCAAATCACGCCGCGCGCGCGCTCATCGAGCGAAAGTTGGGCAATGCGATTGTGCGCGCCCCGGATCTTAAAGGAAAACACCGGCTGCATGTCTTCGCGCTTGAGCAGGATCTCGGCGCCCAGACGGGCCGATAGCAGCTCCATCCTTTCGAGTGGCGTCTCCTCGGCAGCCTCATAGACCGATGATGTTAGAATGCGGCGGATATAATCCTGCATGGGGGCACTCCGGTGTTGGCCGGGATGGACGCCGCTCCAGCAATTTTGTCAACCACAGGACGTGCCAAAGCGCCGCCCCGGGTGCGGTGATGAGGTGAGCGATGGTGGCGAGGCCGCTGCCTCGATGACTGTTTGGGTGTTTGAGGCAGTTGCCTCGCCACCAAACCGGGTCTTTTCGCAGGGTCGGTTCAGGCACCACCATTATTTCAGGCGCGGCTGCCGATATCCCGCACAAGCAGGGCGACCCCTGCTTCTCCGGCTGTCCCCGCGCGCATCACTCGTTATGACTGGGCTCTGCGTGGGCGATGGAGGGGAGAATAGTGGAGGTGAAAGGTGCGGGGAGAAGATGGATAAGTTTGTAAGGACACGAGCGATCCCACCTAGCCCCCTTAGAAGGGGGAGGGATGGATCGAAGGTAAACAGAGACGGTGCAGCAAACGCGATCTGCTCCTCCCTAAAGTGGGAGGGCTAGGGTGAGAGGTGCCACAAGAGCCACCTTGCGGTTGTGGCGTGATCTCGGGATGGGCCCGGTTCAACGCTGGGGTCACATCGGGGGTGAGGCTAGCCTTGTTTGAACGCCAACATCTTATTCTTTAATTACCATCTAACTTATCCGTGCAACCTTGACACAACTGCATGGCTGCTCTTCCTCAATCAAACGATTGATTGACCAACCCATCAACGCTATAGCTGCCCCTACAGCGAGGCGAGATGACACTGGAACAATCCAATCTCAGGCGCGAAAGCGGTGATGAACGGCGCACGGCGATTGCTGCGGCGGCGCGGGGAATTATAGTTGAAAAAGGGCTGGAAGGTCTTCGCACGCGCGACATTGCTCAGCGTGTCGGCATCAACATCGCGACGCTGCATTATCATGTGCCCTCCAAAGAAGCTCTGATCGCGCTAGTGGCGGAGAGTATCCGCAAGGATTTTCGCGAGCAGGCCTTGCGGCAGAACCGGAAGGGCAAGACGGCCTTGGGCTTGCTGCGGCTGGAGTTCGAGGACTTTCGCGAGGTGGTGGAAGACATGCCCGAACTTATCATTGTCATGACCGAGATGATGGAGCGGGCGCGGCGCGATCCGGTGATTTCTGCCATCATGGCGCCCTTGCACGATTTCTGGCGCCAGCAATTTGTCGAAATTTTTCAGCTCGGGATCAAGGACGGCTCGTTCCGGCCCAATCTCGACCCCCCTGCCGCAGCCTTTGTCACCACCGGAGCGCTGGTGGATTGCTGGCGGCGATGGACTTCCTTCAGCGTGCCGCTTGCGCCCTTGCTGGCCGAGTTGGAGCGCTGCTTCACACCCATTTCAAAGGACATCTGAGGACAGAACGATGGCGGACCATCAAAACCAAGCGGCGTTGGCTGCGCCCGATCCACGCCGCTGGCCAGCGCTCTTCGTGCTGCTCATCGCCAATTTCATGAATCTGATCGACGTTACCATCGTCAATGTCGCGCTGCCTTCCATGCACGAGAGCCTAGGCGCAACGGATAGCCAGATCGAGTGGGTCGTTGCCGCTTTTATCTTAGCGTTTGCGCTTGGCTTGCTACCGTTTGGGCGGCTCGGCGACATCTTTGGGCGCACCAGGATGTTCCTGATCGGCGTCGCGAGCTTTACGGCGGCCTCGGCGCTCTGCGGTCTGGCGCCCAATATCGAGTTCCTGATCCTTGCCCGCGTCATCCAAGGGCTGGCAGGCGCGATGATGACGCCACAAGTGCTGGCGATCGCCACGGTTACCTTCCCGCCCCATGAACGGGGCCAGGCCTTTTCCCTGTTCGGGCTTTCGGCCGGGCTGGCTTCGGTCTGTGGCCCAATCCTAGGCGGCATCCTGGTGTCGGCTAATCTCTTCGGCATGGAATGGCAGCCGATCTTTCTGGTCAATATCCCTATCGGCATCAGTGCTGTGATTGTCGGCTGGTTCCTGATTCCCCGCTTGCCGGGTCATGCCGGGCTCAAGAACGATTTCGTCGGTATTGCGCTCTTTGGCTTGGCGATCCTTGCTGTAGTGTTTCCCATCATCGAAGGGCGAGCCTATGGCTGGCCGCTCTGGGTCTTTGGCATGATGCTGGGCGGTCTGGTCCTGATGGCGGCATTCGTTGTCTGGACGCGTGGCCGGGCCAAGGCAGGCGAGCCGCAATTGCTCAACTATGACCTGATCACTAACCGCCAGTTCATGTTTGGCGCCTTCGTTACTACCATCTTCGCCTCGGGTATTCCGGGCATGTTCATGGTTATCTCCTTGCTGCTGCAGGGCGGTTTTGGCTTCACCCCGCTTGAATCGGGGCTGACCAACACGCCGTTTTCCGTGGGCGTGCTGATCGCATCGGTGATCGCCGGGCGGTTCGGCTCGCGGTTCCTCCGGGCGCGCCTTGCCACATCCGGGGCGCTGCTGGTTCTGGGTATCGGCTGGCTGCATTTCTATATTGCCGGTGTAACCGACAGCATTGATCATTGGGCGTTCCTCATGCCCCTGCTGATCGCAGGCATCGGGCTGGGCCTGGGCTTTTCATCCCTGTTCCAACTGGTGTTGGCGAATGTGCCGCCGCGAGATGCGGGCGCCGGATCGGGGGCGTTGCAGGCGTTCCAGCAGGTTGGTGGCGCCTTGGGTGTGGCGTTTATCGGGGAAATCTTCTTTGGCAATTTGGGGCGGGCACTTGCCGCAGGCGCGCCGCAGCACGCTGCGTTTGCCTCGGCCGCAAGCCTTGCACTTTGGTATGTCGTGGGAAGTTTTGCACTGGTGTTCCTGGCTGCCCGGTTCTTCCGGCGCCCGGCACCAACACAAGGGCAGACTCCGAGCCAGCCGGTGCTGGCCGAAGCCTAGCGGCAAACAAGAGGGCCGCCTCCGGGCGGCCCTTATCCGGAAAGCGGCAACTCAGCGCACGATCAGCGTGCCGGCACCGAACTCGGTAAAGAGCTCAACCAGCACCACATGCGGCTGCTTGCCATTCAGGATCACCACGCCCTCGACGCCGTTTTCGAGTGCCTCAAGGCAAGTCTCGACCTTTGGGATCATGCCGCCCGAGATAGTGCCGTCGGCGATCAATTCCTTGGCTTCGCGCACCGAAAGCTCAGGGATTAGCGCGCCGCTCTTGTCCAGAACACCGGGCACGTCGGTCAGGAACAGCAGGCGCTTGGCGCCGAGCGATCCGGCAATGGCGCCGGCAAAAGTGTCGGCATTGATGTTGTAGGTATTGCCGTCGCGCCCCGGGGCGACGGGTGCGATGACCGGGATCATTTCTGAGCGCGCCAGCAGATCGAGCAGGGTGCGATCCACCTCCACCGGCTCGCCGACAAAACCGAGATCGAGCACGGTTTCAATATTGGACAGTGGATCCTTGACGGTTTTGACGGCCTTTTTGGCAAAGACCATGTTGCCGTCCTTGCCGCAAAGACCAATCGCCCATTCGCCCTCCGCATTGATCAGGGCCACAATCTCCTTGTTGATCGAACCGGCCAGAACCATTTCGACCACCTGCATGGTGCGCTCGTCGGTGACACGCAGGCCCCCTTCGAACTTTGATTCGATGCCGAGGTTCTTGAGCATGGAGGCGATCTGCGGCCCGCCGCCATGCACCACGATTGGATTGACCTTGGATTGCTTCAAAAGGGCAATGTCGCGCGCAAAGGCCGAGCCGAGCTTGGCATCGCCCATGGCATGGCCACCATATTTGACGACAACCGTCTTCCCCTCGTAGCGCTGCATATAGGGCAAGGCCTGGGCCAAAATGCCCGCCTCGTGGGTGAACCGGTCGGTCATTGAAATTTGTTCGGACATGGCAAGACCTGTCGGTTGTCGATGGGCGGGAAAAAGTCCGCCACGGGCATAGAGCATCGCTAGACAAAGGAAAAGACGCTAATGGGGCAATTGCGCCATTGATCCGTACGCGTTTTTGTTGCGTTGTGTAGGGGCCAGACATCGTACCGGGCAAGGGCGAGGTATCGGCATGCGCTGGGAGGCAAGCTATATTGATGTCCATGCAGATGACTCCGTCCCAGGAGATCGCGGATTTGATCGCCCGTTGCGCCTTGCGCGACCGCTTGGCGTTCCGCAAACTGTACGAACGTACCAGCGCGAAACTCTTTGGCGTAACGCTGCGTATCTTGAAGGACCGTTCAGAGGCCGAAGAGGCCATTCAGGAAGTCTATGTGAAGATCTGGCAGCGCGCCGATCGTTACGTGGCCGGCAATACGAGCCCGATAAGCTGGCTCGTTGCGGTGGCGCGGAACCATTCGCTCGACATTCTGAGGGCTCGCCGCCCGCCTTCGGACGACATTGATGTGGCGCTTGAGATTCCTGACTCTGGTCCTTCCCCCGAACGGGCGGCCCAGGTCAACGAGGAAAAGGCCCAGATCAATCGTTGCCTGGGCATGCTCGAACCCGATCGTGCCGACGCGGTGCGCGCCGCCTACCTCGATGGCTATAGCTACGAGGAACTGGCTTCACGCTACGCCGTGCCTTTGAACACAATGCGGACCTGGCTACGCCGGAGCCTCATCAAACTGAAAGATTGTCTGGCGGTATGAGTACGAGTGATGACATCGGCGGAGATTTCGAGGGCCGCAACGCCCTTATTGCCGAGTATGTACTCGGCGTACTTTCAGCACAGGAACATGATCGGGTTGGCCGCCTGATCGAGAACGATCGCGGTCTTCAGGCAGAGCGCGATTTCTGGATCGCGCATTTTGCAGCATTCAACGAGCAATACGCCGAGGCCCCGGTTCCGGATCACGTTCTCTCATCCATCGAGCGGCGCGTGTTTGGCGAGACTGCCAAGCCTTCCGTGAGCCATTGGTGGGATTCCCTGTTGGTGTGGCGCGGCATCGCGGCCGGCGCCCTGGCCGTTGCTGTAGCAGCCGTAGGCTTCAATCTTATGCAACCGGCGCCTGGTGTTGGCGCGTTGACCACCCAATTGGTTGCCGCGCTCGAGGAAGAAGGCAGCGATGTAAAATTCGTCGCGCTTTATGATGGCAGCGGCAATGTACGGCTGACGGCTCTTTCGGGCGCTGCGGTGCCGGACAAGGATTTCGAGCTTTGGGCAATCCAGGGTGACAATGCGCCGGTGTCCATGGGTGTCATCCCGGCGGCCGAGCGCAGCGCGGTCACTATCTCGCCCGAGGTGATGGCTGGCTGGGGTGAGGGATCGGTGCTGGCCATTACGCTAGAGCCGCCCGGCGGCGCTCCTCAAGGAATTCCCACCGGACCTATCATCGCGAAGGGCGCCGTTACGGAAATATAGCGCGCTTGGATCACTGAATAATTTCTCGATTTCAAGTTGTCATAAACGCTGCCACAGTCCTCAAAAAGGCTGTGGCAGTTTTGTTTAAATGTTTGCCGTACTTGAGAAAAGTGGGCCTGGTGAGGCGCTCGTTTTTTATTTTCCGCCTATTTTGTCGCTTGTGAAACTTTCAACTCCTCATCCCGTTCCTTCGCACGTCCCAGCCGAACAATGGGAACGAAACACAGGAAGGAACGAATAATGAAACTCCGCGCTCTTACCCTTGCCGCCATGCTCTCGGTTGCCTCGCTCTCTGGCGCTGCCGTTTACGCCCAGGAGAACCCGATGGTTGGCGGCGCTGCAATGCCAGCAACCAACAACATCATCGAGAACGCCGTGAACTCGGCTGACCACACCACGCTCGTTGCTGCCGTTCAGGCTGCCGGCCTGGTCGAGACGCTGTCTGGCGAAGGTCCGTTCACCGTTTTCGCACCGACCAATGACGCTTTCGCAGCTCTGCCAGAAGGCACTGTCGACACGCTCCTGCTCCCAGAAAACAAGGACCAGCTGACCGCTGTCCTGACCTATCACGTGATCGCTGGCGACATTAAGTCTGCCGACCTGATCTCGATGATTGAAGAAAACGGCGGCTCCTACTCGGCTGCAACCGTTCAGGGTGCTGAGCTGACCTTCTCGGTTGAAGGCGAAAGCGTTGTGATCACCGACGCAGCGGGCGGCACTTCCACCGTGACTATCGCTGACGTCGACCAGTCGAACGGCGTGATCCACGTCATCGACGCAGTCCTGCTGCCATCCTCGTAAGCTGTCCCGCCGCCTAGTGCGGCGCGACTTTACATATCGGGAGGCGGAGCATCCGCCTCTCACCATAACTTGACGTGCCATCGCCTTGCCCAGGGATATAATGGCCGTCAATTCAGCCCCGCGCATAGCGCCGCGTCCCTCCCGCGGTTCGCTGGCGCGGGGTAATTTGCAAAAGGGAACGAACATGGTCATCAATCGTCGCGCTATTCTTCTTGGCGGTACAGGCCTTGCAGCCATCGGTGCCTTCAGCTTCCTGCGTCCCATGGAAGCGGTCGAGGCAGCAGAAGGCGATTTTCCGTTCAAGCTCACCGATGCGGAATGGAAGGCCAAGCTCGACCCTCTTGCCTATGACGTGCTGCGTCACGAAGGCACCGAGCGCCCGTTCACCTCGCCGCTCAACGACGAGAAAGGTGCCGGCACGTTCCTCTGCGCTGGTTGTGACCAGGCGCTTTTTGCCTCGGACACGAAATACGATAGCGGCACCGGCTGGCCGAGCTTTTATACCTATATCGATGGCGCGCTCGGCACCTCAGAAGACAATTCGCTGTTTATGGCGCGCGTGGAAGTCCACTGCTCCAATTGCGGCGGCCACCAAGGCCATGTGTTTGAAGACGGCCCGGAGCCGACCGGCCTACGCTATTGCATCAACGGTGTTTCTCTCAAGTTCCAAGCTGCCTGACGCGTTCTTGGTGGCCAGATAATTCACGCGAAAGCGGGAATTTTGTTTACCGGCCAATGCGCTTGGGTCTTGCTTAAGCTTAAGATTTCCAGCTATCGACGCTTGGGCAAGCTGGACCATTGAATGAAACTCACCATCATCCAGACCGGGGATGTACCTGCGCCGCTGCGCGCTAGGTTTGGTCCCTATCGTGACATGTTCGAAAAGATGTTCGATGGCACGGGGCAGGGCTTTAGCTATGAGATGGTCGCAGTGTCCGATGGCGAGCCATTGCCGGAGCCTAGCTCGCTAGAGGCGATTGTGATTACCGGCTCTCCAGCCGGTGTCTATGACGATCTGCCTTGGCTTGCGCCTCTGCGTGGATTCATCCGCAATGCTTATAGCAGCCGTGCGCCCATGCTGAGGGTGTGTTTTGGCCATCAGATCATCGCCGATGCGCTAGGCGGGGATGTGCGTAAATCCGAAAAGGGCTGGGGCTTGGGGCGGCATACATACGCGGTGCGCCAGCAGCCCGGCTTCATGCAGGCTGCGCCCGATACGCTGGCAGTGGCTTGTTCGCATCAGGACCAGGTGATCACCCCGCCCGCAGAAGCCGATGTAATCCTGGCGTCCGAGTTCACCCCCAATGCCGGGCTTTTTTATCGCAACGGCCGGGCGCTGAGCTTCCAGCCGCATCCGGAGTTTAATGACGACTACACCGTCGCCTTGGCAGAGCTGCAGCGCGGCAAGATCGACGACGAGGTGGTGGACAGGGCACTCGCCTCGATGGCCAAACCGTCTAATAGTAGCGATGTTGCGGGCTACATCGGACAGTTCTTTAAGGCAGGCTGAAATGGCTGTGGCGGAAAAGCTCTCTGAAGTCGACATCTATCTCGATACGCTCGATCACACGCGCAAAGCCGAAGTCCTCGCCTTGCGCGATTTGATCCTGAACGCTGTGCCCGGGCTGACCGAGACGGTAAGATGGAATGCGCCCAATTATGGACGTGGCGATGCCGACCGGATCACCATGCGGCTCCATCCCGGCAACCGCTTGCAGTTAATCTTGCACCGTGGCGCCAAGGCTGGAGCGGACGATCTGTTCCGCTTCGAGGACCCAGACAAGCTGATTAGCTGGGCAGCGCCTGATCGCGGCGTCATCACCATCAAGGATGCGGCGGATCTGGCAACCAAGACCGCAGCGATGAGTGAAATCTTCCGGCGCTGGGTGGCGATGACCACCCGCTAAGTCTCAGCTCTCGAGCAGCATAGCGATCTCTGTCCGCAATTCCTTCAGCCCATCGCCCTTGGCCGACGAGGTGAGGACCACATGCGGGTGGGCGGCAGGGCGCTTGGCGATTGCAGCTTTTGTCGCGGCAATAACCTTCTCGAGCTCTTTTGCCAGCGGCTTGTCGGCTTTGGTCAAAACGATTTGGTAGCTGACGGCAGCCTTATCGAGTTCGTTCATCACTGTGAGGTCATTGTCCTTGGGACCATGGCGCCCATCAACCAGCACATAGACACGCCGCAGTGTTGCCCGGCCGGTCAGATATTGGTGGATCAGCTTGGTCCAGGCACGCACCTTGTCTTCGGGCGCCTTGGCATAGCCATAGCCCGGCATGTCCACGATGCGCAGATTTTCGCTCTGGCTCTCAAAGATGTTGAGCTCCTGCGTACGGCCCGGCGTGTTGGACGTGCGCGCTAGGCTTGAGGTGCCGCATAAAGCATTGATCAGGCTCGACTTACCCACATTGGAGCGGCCGGCAAAGGCAATCTCGACCCGGTCCATGGGTGGCAGATCGGCGATGCGCACGCAGCCCTTGGTGAACAGGAACGGCCGGGCAAACAGCAAGCGACCTCTTTCGATGCTGTCGGGCGAATAGTCGATGTCGCTCATTGTTCGCTCGCCTTTTAAAGCATTAGCCCGCCGGATGGGTCCAGCGGGCTCTAGCATTTCCCATCCCGTGTGGCGATCAGGACTTGGTGGTCTCGACCGGTTTGGGCTTGCGCTTGAAGCTATCGAGGATATTGCCCAGCAAGTTCACCTCGGCGCCATGACGCTTCATGATAAACCATTGCTGAGTCACCGAAAGAGCATTGTTCCAAGCCCAATAGATCACGAGACCCGCTGGGAAGGTGCCCAGCATGAAGGTGAAGATCACCGGCATCCAGTTGAAGATCATCGCCTGGGTTGGATCGGGTGGCGGCGGATTGAGCTTCATCTGAACCCACATCGTGATGCCCATGATCACCGGCCAAATGCCAAGATGAAGGAAGCTGCCGATGATCGGCACCGCCGTCGGGGTCCAGGGGATCAGCCCAAACAGGGTAAAGATGTTAGTCGGATCGGGCGCTGCCAAATCCTGAACCCAGCCAAAGAACGGCGCATGGCGCATGTCGAGGCTGATGAAGATAACGGTGTAAAGGGCAAAGAACACCGGAATCTGGATCAGGATCGGCCAGCACCCGCTCAGAGGATTGATCTTTTCCTTTTTGTAGAGCTCCATCATGGCCTGCTGCTGGGCCGGACGATCGTCCTTGAGACGCTCCTGGATGGATTTCATTTCCGGCTGCACACGGCGCATCGCAGCCATGGAGGCATAAGACCGGCTCGCCAGCGGGAAGAAGATTGCCTTGACGATAACGGTTACCGCCAAGATCGCGAGGCCGAAATTACCCAATATGCCAAAAAGGAAGGTCAGCAGGTAATACATGGGCTTGGTGATGAAGTGCAGCCAGCCCCAATCGATCAGCAATTCAAGCCGGTCGAAACCATATTGCTGCTCGTAAGAAGAAATGACCGACTCTTCTTTAGCTCCAGCAAACAGATAGCTTTCGTGGGTTGCAGTCTGGCCCGCCGCAACCACGACAGGCGTCGTTTCAACAAAACTCGACTGGTAATCGTCATAAGCGCCGGTGTTCTTCCAGGAGAACAGAGCATTGATCGACGTGCCGGCCTTGGGCAGGGCGGCTGTTGCCCAATATTTATCCGAGAAGCCCAGCCAGCCGGTGGTGTTGTCGAACCGCACCTGCTGATCGTTCTGCAGGTCGGTGTATTTTTTGGAGATCAGATTGTTGGAACCTAGAACGCCATGGGGGCCTTCATGCTGGATGAAGAAATTGGCGACCTTGGGCGTGCCGTGGCGCGCAACGCGGGCATAGGGGAACAGCGCAACGTCGCCCGCGCCGGCGTTCTGGACTGATTGGGTGACGGTGAACAGATAATGCTCGTCCACCGCAAAGGTGCGGCGGAAGATAAGACCCGCGCCATTATCCCAAACCAGGGTAATGGGCGTTGCTGCTGTCAACGTCGTGTTGGTGCCTTCAATAGCCCAAACGGTCTGCCCATTGGGCACGGCAACGTTGGCCCCAGCAGCTGGAACCCAGCCCTGCTCGGCAAAATAGGCGTTCGGCGCGCCGGCTGGGGTCAAAAGGGTGATGATGGGGGAGTCGGGGTCAACCGTCTCACGGTACTGCTTGAGCTCGAGGTCGTCGAGCCGCGCGCCGGTGAGATTAATCGAGCCTGCCAGATCGGCGGTGTCGATCGTGATGCGCTGGCTGGCGGCAATCGCGGTTGCGCGGTCGGGAAAGCTCACACTACCATCAGCCGCAACAGTGCCTGGCGTTCCGGCGGCAGTACCAGGTGCTGTCGTCGTGGGCGTTGCCAAGGCCGCTTCGGACTGAGCCTGTGCCTGCTCGGCGGCAATCTGTGCCTGCTGTTGCGCCCGTTCCATCTGCGGTCCGGCAACGAAGAACTGCCAGCCGAACAGCACGATCATGCTGAGCACAATAGCCAGGATTATGTTGCGATTGTCAGTCATTGTCTCGGTTTCCGTAGGCCGCGGCCGGAAGGTTTGTGTTGATCTGGCGATTTGGGAGCATGCACGCGCACGATTGCAGTGCCCAGATCGGCAACCAGCTTGCTGAAGGGTTCGCTCAACGCTTCGCGCTTGCCGACCAGCACATAGTCATGCTGGGGCAGAAAGTCACGCGCGCATGCTGTCACAGCCGCGCGAAGACGGCGTTTGATGCGGTTGCGTTGTGGAGAATTGCCCGTCTTTTTGGTGACGGTGAAGCCAACTCCAGGCTCCGGTTCAGGCGCGGCGATAGCCTGCAGCCCAAACGCAGAGCGCCCGGTGCGATTGCCCCGGGCGGCTCTCTGAAACTGTGAACGCTTGGTGAGCCGGCGCAAGGTCTTGCTCGGCTGCTCCATGGCCGTCATCCGGCCCGGAAGCCTTAAGCCGAGAGCTTCTTGCGGCCCTGGTTACGGCGGCGGTTCAGAATGATGCGACCATCCTTGGTCGCCATGCGGGCGCGGAAACCGTGACGGCGGGCACGCACGAGCTTGGACGGCTGGTAAGTACGCTTCATGACATTAAACCGCGCTCGGGCACGGTTCCTCTTGTTTGGCTGCTATCGCAAGACTAGGAAGCACACATGTTACGCCAGGCGCCCACGGTGCATGTTGGTGGCGTCTATAGGGAAAACTCGGGCTCAAGTCAACGCGGGCAGGCGCACTTCCTTGCCGTGCGATGGCGGTTGTTTTCAGGCGCGTCTCGCCGCATAAGTCCTGCCAGTTTTCTTTAAGCATGCTGGCGGTCATGGCCGAAATTCTCAAACCAGATGTTTGCATCATCGGCGCCGGCGCATTGGGCGTAAACCTTGCCATTTCCGCGCGCCAACGTGGACTTGCAACGGTGCTGGTCGAGCGCGGCGACGGCGAAGCGGGCGATCCGCTCCATGGGAGCCTGCATCGCGCTGCCCTAAGCGCCAGCACGGCCCAGGCCCAGGCCATCCGCACCGGAGCGCGCCTCGGGCTCGACAACGCCCCTCCCAAGCTTAACTACAAGGGTATTGCCGAGCACGCCCGCAATTTGGCAGCCGCCTCTGCGCCCGCAACCAGTCCCGAGCGGCTGAGCGCTCTGGGCGTGGTCATGCTCAAGGGCGAGCCTAGGCTGGGCGAAAAGAACGTGTTCCGTATTGGCGAAACAACGATCCGGCCGGGGCACTATATTCTAGCTACGGGTTCGTCTCCCTTGATGCCCGACCTGCCTGGCCTTGCCGATATCGACTATTTCACGCCTGACACCATCCTCGACAACACGCGCAAGCTGACCCATCTGCTGGTGATAGGTGGCAACGAGACCGCCGTCGAACTGGCGCAGATCTATCGCCGGCTCGGCTCGGACGTGACGCTCGTCCCGCAAGGCCCATTGTTGGCTGGCTATGATGCAGAGATGACCGCTATCCTTTTGCGTCATTTGCGCGAGGAGGGCGTGGCGATTGTTGAAGGCGCCCGGGTCAAGGCCTTCCTGCCGCGTAGCCAGGGGATCGGTGTAACCCTCAACAATACGGACGGGCATGTCTCCTCGCTCGACATCTCCCACGTGCTGGTGGCGAGCGGACGGGTACCGGTGCTCGATTGGGCCTGGCTCGATAAGCTCAAGATCAAGCGGCAGGCCAATCAACCCGATCGGCTGCACCTTAATGAACACGGCCGGACCAGTTCATTCCGCATCAGTGCCTTTGGCGGTGCAGCGGGCGAGGACAATCTTCATGTGGCCTTGCGCAAGGGCGAGCGCTTGCTGAACCGGCTCGCTGGACGGCCCGCCGCAGCCAGCCGTCTAGCTCTACCGGCGCAACTTGCCACCCAACCAGCCATGGCGCAAATCGGCTCGTTCGGCACAGCCGAAAGCCTCAAGGCTGGCCAAACCATTTTGCGCGCCAACCTGGGAGAAAATGAAGCCGCCCGCGCCATAGGCCTGGCCCAAGGTAGCGCCAAGATCTTGATCGACCGCAATGGTATGATCCTGGCCGGCGCCATGGTGGGCGAAGGGGCGGGCGAAGTGATCGCTAGTTTGGCGTTGGCCATCCAAAAGGGCGTTACGGCAGGGGAACTCGCCAGCTTGCCGCTGACAGGGACGAGTGCGCTCGCAATCCTTGTCGATCTGGGCAATCAGTTTGCCAGTCATCAGCGGGTCTCGGACTGGTCAAAACGTCGCGCCTCTTTGCACCGTTTCTTGCCCTAAGCTCGATCTTGCGGGGCTTACGCCCGCCGTGGCTTTGACTATAATGGCTTGAAATGACAGCCAAACGCCGATTTTTGCCCGCCCGGTTCTGGGGACTTTCCAACAAGCTCATCGCGACCATCATCGCGGTGATCCTTCTTGTGGAAATCGTCTTCTATGTGCCTTCGCTGGCAACATTCCGGGCCAATTGGCTCAATGACCGGCTGCGCGTCGGGGTCGTTGCGGCGCGCGTGCTCGACGCCGTGCCGGACGTCATGGCCCTGCCGCGCAATCTAACCGATCGCCTGCTGACTTCAGCCGGTGCCAACGCGATCGTCTACCGCCGCGAAGGCCAGAGCCAACTGATCGAATTGGCGGACCCGGTAACGCCCGAAGTGGTCGTAACTGCCGATATGCGCCAGACCGACATTATGACCCTCATGCTGGGTGCGTTCGATACGCTCTTTGCCAGCCCCGGACGCACATTGCGCATTGTCGGCGAAGGGGATCTCGACCAAAGCCTTGTCGAACTGCTCATGCCCGAGAAGCCCTTGCGTCAGGACATGCTCGATTATTCCCGCCAGATCGGTGTGCTGTCCCTGGCAATCGCCGCTGCCACAGCGCTGGCGCTTTATCTGCTCGCAAGCTTTTTATTCATCCACCCCGTCCGCCGGCTTACCGAGAACATGCTGGCCTTCCGCCAGGCGCCGGAAAACGGCAATCTCATCATCACCCCGTCCCCGCGTCGCGACGAAATTGGCGTGGCTGAACGCGAGCTTGGCGCCATGGAACAGGACCTGTTTTCCATGCTGCGGCAGCGCCGGCACTTGGCTGAACTGGGCCTAGCGGTGGCCAAGATCAACCATGATCTGCGCAACACGCTGACATCGGCGCAATTGCTATCCGACCAGGTGGCGACGCTGGACGACCCCAAGGTGCAGCGTCTTGCGCCTCGCCTGGTGACTACGCTCGACCGTGCCATCGGTTTTGCCCAATCCGTGCTCGAATATGGCCGCCAAACTGCCGTACCGCCTGTGCAAGCCCCGACCGATATGCATGCGCTGGTGGAAGACGCCGCGTTCGACGCTCGCTTGGCTGGCCATCCGGCTATCGCCTTCAGCAATGGCGTGCCGCAAGGCTTTTTGTTGAACGTCGACGCCGGGCAAATGGGCCGTGCCATGCTTAATTTGCTCAAGAACGCCCGCGAGGCGCTTGAAGCAGCCGGGCAGAATATAGCGGCGCCCCAGGTCAGCGTCAGCCTCACGAAGACCGAAGGGCAAACTACCCTCTCCGTGACCGACAACGGCCCGGGGCTGCCGCCTAAGGCGCGCGAAAATCTTTTTATCGCCTTCCAGGGCTCCGCCCGCGCTGGAGGAACGGGGCTCGGCCTTGCCATTGCTCGCGAAATCACGGAAGCGCATGGAGGTCAACTGGTTTTCATCGATCAGCCAACTGGCACCCGCTTTGATATCGTGCTGCCTGCAGTGCTTAAGGTATCCACCTAGCGGCCGCCAAAAAACTGTCATCTGCGCGCTTGCCAAGCAGGATACGCCCATGTATGGGTTGCGCCGCTTCAGGCAGTCAAGCGCATCGCTTCACCTGAACCGCCGCAACGGCACTGCGCGCCCTTAGCTCAGCTGGATAGAGCACCAGACTACGAATCTGGGGGTCAGGAGTTCGAATCTCTTAGGGCGCGCCATTAAACTCTGATCACTTTTGTACTGCCTCACCTTCTTGTCTTGGTCGTGAGAACAATCGTGGCACATCGGGTCATGCCGTGTATTACAAGTTTAGGCTCTCGCGCTGGAAACCTACAGCTTGAATTCGGAGCTGCCCCGGGGCCAGCAAGGAAGAACCATCATGTCTGTTCAAATCCGGCCGATTGAGATGCGGGACTTTGACGGCTTCCACCGCGCTTTGGATATTGTCGCACGAGAGCGCCGGTTCTTGTCGTCTGAACAGGCGCCGCCCTATGAGGGCGGAGCCAGTTTCGTTGCCGGCAATATCAAGAACGGCAATCCACAATTTGTGGCGGTAAACGAAGATGAAGTTTTAGGCTGGTGCGACGTTTGCCGGCGGAGCAATGATTTCTTTCGTCACTGCGGTGTTCTTGGCATGGGTGTCTTGCCGCAATATCGTGGCCAAGGCATCGGCACGCGCCTGCTTCAAGCAACGCTAGAAGATGCGAAAACCAAAGATTTTCTGCGGATTGAACTCGAGGTTTTTGCAACTAATCGCAACGCCATTGCCCTTTATGTGAAGCACGGCTTCGTGCTCGAAGGAACAAGGCGCATTGCAGCGATCATCGGTGACGAGAAGATCGACATCCATGCCATGGCGCTTATCCAGGAAGCAAGCGCCAGCTGATAACTGCAATTGCTTGTATAAGATTGCCACTGCTGAAGGGGGCTCAAACTCGGTCTCTGCTTCATTAGTGTGACACCGCCGGTCACCCCCGCCTCAAGCAGGTTTGGTCATCTGCTTGTCACTTAGCGCAAGTAAACCCTCACTCATCCGAATGAGTTGAGACGAATTCATGCGCAGTCGTGGGCAGAGTTGGGAAGCCACTCGGGACAAGATCGATAGCGAGATCACCGCTGGTCGCTTGGCGCCTGATGCACGGTTGCCCGCTGAGCCGGACCTCTGCGTGCTCTACGATACCCGGAGACATTCCCTGCGCCGTGCTTTAGCCGCGCTGGTAGCCGAAGGCAAACTCCGTGTAGAGCATGGGCGCGGCACTTTTGTGGAGCGGGCGCCGCTCATCAACTATGTCATCGGGTCGCGCACCCGCTTTCGCGAAAACCTGATGTCCCAAGGGCTGACGGCATCGGGGCAGACCATATCGGACATGCAGGTGCCCGCGAGCACGCGCGTTGCCGCCGCACTGCAATTGCCCCCTGAAGCACCGGTGTTTGCGATCTGCCGCCGTGGCTTTGCCAATGAATTGCCGATCAGCCTTGGCTGGACCTACCACGATGCTGAACGCTTCCCCGACATGGCAGAGCGCCGCCGGGCTGGTGTCTCGGTCACCGACACATACCAAGCCTATGGCATCGCCGATTACCGGCGCCAGCGCACGACGGTTTTTACCCGCATCGCCAATGAGCAGGAAGCATCCCTGCTGATGCTGCGCCCAGGCCAGTCGGTGCTGATCGTGCAAAAGACCGACGTCGATCTTGCCGGCACGCCGATTGGCTTTTCCGAGGCTGCCTGGGCCGGTGACCGGGTGCAATTCACGTTTGAAACTAGTCCGACTGATGAGCCGGGGAGCGAAAGGAGCCATGATGTTCAATGAAGAGGGCGGGGGCTTGGGTCCCGACCGGCTAGGCCATGGCGAGATCCTGGGCATTTTGGCGCGCGCCAGGGTAGACGGGCTGAAAATGCTGGCCGAGCAGATGCTGGAGCATTTGGGCAATATCGAAGTGCGCTCCAACCGCACCGGGCTGGTCATGGTCCCGATGCGCGATACCGTCGAGAATGTCGATTTTCACCTAGGCGAAGTGCTGGTGAGCGAAGCTCATATTGCCGATGCTGCGGGCCATATTGGCTACGGCATGATCACTGGCCGGGATCTGGAGCGGGCCATGGCGATGGCTGTCCTTGATCTGGCACTTGCAAGCGGCACCAAGCGCGAAGCTATTGAGCAGTTCATTGCCGCCGAGCGCCAGCACCAAACGGCAGCCGACGTCGCACTCATGCGCCGCGTGGAAGCCACGCGCGTCGAAATGGAGACATTTTGATGCTGACGATTGCTCCCCCCGAAGCCGCTGAGGCGCGAAGCAACAGCACTTTCGAAGCGCTGATGTGGTCGATGGCGCGCCCCGGCGAAACGCGCGACATGCCCGTGACCGGTCTTGCTCCGATTATCGAGGCGCTGATTGATCGCGAATGCGTGGTTTACACCGACAGCGATGTGCTTCGCCAGCAGATCATTGAAACAGGCGCGGAGATAGGAAGCGTCGCGGCAAGTGATCATCTGTTTTTCCAAACGCTGACCGAAGCTATCGATGCTCTCGTAAATATCCGCTGCGGCAGCGCGCTTTATCCTGACGATGGCGCAACCCTCGTGGCACTTGTCGAACAAGGTCGAGGAGAGACGCTGCGCCTTTCAGGCCCCGGCATTGACGGGCACCGCAATGTCAAACTCGCCTTGCCAGCAGCGTTCTGGCACGTGCGCCGCGACCTTTGCCTTTACCCCGAGGGGTTCGACATCATCCTAGTCGATGAGCACTCGGTCATTTCCATCCCCCGCTCAACCGATGTCGAGGTGCTCTGATGGCCTATGTTGCAACGCGTGGCGGCGAGAAAGCCATCGAGCAGGCGGAACGCTTCTTTCGGCAGGATCTGGGCACGATCGATGCCGCGCGGGTCAAGGCGATTCGCCAGTCCATGCCTTATCTGATCGACCGCGTCATGGGCGAGGCATCACTTTATAGCGAGGAATTGGCAGCACTGGCGCTGGCGCAAACCGGTGGCGAACTGTCCGAGGCCGTACTGGTGTTGCGCGCCTGGCGCACGACCCAGCCGCGCCTGGCCGTGGCGCGTCCCCTGCGCCAGGACGAGCTTTTGACGCAGCGTCGCATTTCGGCGGCATTCAAGGACATTCCGGGCGGGCAGATCCTGGGGCCAACGCTCGACTATTCCCACCGTGTTTTGGCCACCGACGTGCTCGAAGGCACGCCGTTCGACCCGCCCAAGGTCGAGCCGGCCAATACCGCTGCACCAATGCGCCAGCCCTCGCTTGCCGATTGGCAGCGCCAGCAGGGCTTGGTCGCGCCAGCCACCGAGCCGCAGATTGCTCCCGACGATATTCCAGACATCACGCGTGAGCCATTGCTGTTTCCGGCGTCTCGCGCCCACCGGCTGCAAAGCCTAGCGCGGGCGGAGACAGGCGGCGTTCTGGCTCTGGGCTATGCCGCCATGCGCGGCTATGGCAACGCCCACCCGACGGTAAACGAGCTGCGTTTGGCTGAGGCTGAAGTCATGGTGCGGCACCCTTCAGGGGCCGAGTTCTCTGCCGGCCGCGTGCGGGTCAGCCAGGCCGAGGTGACATCCAAGGAAAAGGGCGGCTATCTCGAGCTTGGCTATGCAGCAAGCTTTGGCTGGAACGAAGTCAAGGTCATCGCTGCGGCAACGCTCGATCTCAACTCCGCCGAAGCGCCGATGGGTTCGCCCATGCATGAGGAGTTTTACCTGTACCATACCGAGAGCGTCGAGGCCTCGGGCTTCTGCATCCACTTCAAGCTGCCGCACTATGTCACCTTCCAGTCGGTGCTCGATGCCATGCGCGATGCCAAGGCCATGGCTGCCAAAAAGACCGTGCTGGACACCCAAACCGCGCCGGAAGCGGAGGTCGCGCTATGAGCCTTGCCAATCTTACCAGGCCCTGGACGGCCACCAGCTACGGTTTCCTCGATGCTTCTGCCAAGCGCGAACTGCGCCGCAAAATGCTCAAGGCGATCGCCGTGCCGGGCTGCCAGATGCCTTATGCCAGTCGCGAAGTGCCGATGGCGCGTGGCTGGGGTACGGGCGGGCTGCAGGTCACGCTGACGCTGGTCAATCCGGCGTCAAGGATCAAGGTCATTGATCAGGGCGCCGATGATGGCGTCAATGCCGCCTCGATCCGGCGCTTCATCAGCCGTGTCTCGGGCGCCGGGGAAACCTGGGATACGCTGGATGCATCCATCATCCAGTCGCGCCACCGCGTTCCCGAGGAGACGCTGGGCGCAGACCAGATTCTGGTCCTCCAAGTGCCAAATCCTGAACCCCTGCGCGGTGTAGAGCCGAACATGTCCATCGCCCGGCAAATGCATGCCGATGCCGATTATGGCCGGCTCTGGCTGACCCTTTACGAGCAGATCGTCCGCAAGGGCCGCATCATGCAAGGCGCGGCTTATCCAAGCCTGGTCAATGGGCGCCATGTCATGACGCCATCGCCCATTCCGCGCTGGGACGTGCCCAAGCTCCATATGGCCAAGCACCTGACCTTCCTGTCTGCCGGCCGTGAAAAGCGTCTCTTTGCTGTGCCGCCGCACACGCGTGTCGAGCCACTGGTCTTTTCCGACCGGCCGTATCGGGTGGAGGATCATGCCAATCTGGTCTGCGAGCGGTCCGGTGTGTCAGGCTTTTTCATGAACGAATTGCCGCGTGAGGGCGGTTCAAGCTTTGAAGTCTCCGACAGCAATTTGGGCATCAAAGCCATCCAGCAGCGCGAAGGCAGCCCGGCAGAAATTGGCCAGACCTGGTACAAGCATGGGGAGTTTTCGGCGTGAGCATCGATCTGACACTCCAGCCGCCCGAGCGCCTGCCGCCGCAATTGATGCAGACCGAGGCCATCCTCACCATGCGCGCCTTGTCGCGGCGCTATGGCAATGTGCATGCGCTGCGCAATGTCGACGTGACGGTTTATCCCGGCGAAGTACTGGGCGTGGTGGGCGAGAGCGGCTCGGGCAAGTCGACGCTTTTGCGCATGATGAATCTGGAAGATACGCCTGACCAGGGCGATTACCGCTTGCGCTTGCCCGGGCGCGACGATGCCAATCTCTTTGAGCTTGGCCGCTACCAGCGGCGCATGTTGTGCGCCCACCATATTGGCATCGTCTACCAGAACCCGCACTTGGGTCTCCTGATGCGGCATAGCTCGAGCGGCAATGTCGCCGAGCGGCTGCTGATCGCCGGCGAGCGCAGTTTCGATGTGCTGCGCAGCAAGGCGCGCGAGGCGCTTGACGCATCCGAGTTCCCCCTGTCGCGCATGGACGCCCGCCCGGCCGAGTTGTCCGGCGGCATGCAGCAGCGCGTGCAATTAGCCAAGGCCATAGCGCTTGAGCCGGCCCTATTGCTGCTTGATGAGCCCACGACGGGGCTCGACGTCAGCGTTCAGGCACTGGTGCTCGACACACTCAAGCGCCTGCAGCGGGACCGCAACATCACCATGGTTCTGGTGAGCCATGATCTGGGCGTCATCCGGACCATGGCCGACCGGGTGCTCGTGATGCGCCATGGCGAGGTGGTAGAACAGGGGCTGGCCGACCAGGTCTTCCAGGACCCCCAGCACCCCTATACCCAGCAACTCGTCCACGCCAAGCTCTAGGGGCCCAGCCATGAACCAGCATTCACCCATTCCCCTGCTGCGGGTCCAAAGCCTGGGAAAGACATTCCGCATGTATCATCTCGATAGCATGCTGCACGCCTTTAAAGGCATCAGCTTTGACCTTCGCCAGGGCGAATTCCTGCTGCTCAAGGGCCGCAACGGCGCAGGTAAATCCACCCTGCTGCGTACGCTCTGGCGCAGCTATCTGCCCGTTTCGGGTCATATCTGGTATCGCTCCACGCTTGGCGACATCGATCTGGCACGCGCGGCCGATGTGGATATTGCCTTGCTGCGCCGGCAGGAAATCGGTTTTGTCACCCAATTCCTCAACGCCCGGCCGCGCGTGGCCGCGCAGGACATTGTGGCTGAACCACTGCGACTGGCTGGTTTTAGCGCCGCCGAAGCACTCGAGCAGGCGCGCCATTGGCTCGGTGAATTCGGCGTACGGCCCGAGCTTTGGCCGGCCTATCCCAGCACCTTCTCGGGGGGCGAACAGCAAAAGGTCAATCTGGCCCGAGCCCTGATCCTGCCCCAGCGCCTGTTGCTGCTGGATGAGCCAACTGCCTCGCTCGATGTCGGTGCCCGCCGTGCGCTGGTGCGTCGCCTCGCAGACCTTAAGAGCAGCGGCGTTGCCATCATCGGGGTGTTTCACCATCCCGGCGACGTCGCCGAGTTGATCGACCGAGAAATCGATCTTGCAACCCATCCTGTTCCTGCCGAAAGCGAGTTGATCGATGTGGCTGTCTGATTTCCGCCTAGTCCTTGCCGACCGCGTGATCCCCAATGGCGCTGTGCGCATTGAAGCGGGCAAGATTGCTGAGATCCGCACCACACCGGTAGAGGATCCAGACATTACCGGTAACGGCCTGCTGCTGATGCCGGGCATGATCGACATGCACGGTGACATGATCGAGCGCGAAGTCGAGCCCCGGCCAAATGTGCGCATGCCCATGGAGATGGGATTGCGCGATCTGGACCGCCGTCTTGCCTGCGCTGGCGTCACGACCGCTTATGCCGCCGTCTCGTTCAGCCCATCCTCGACTTACGGCCATATGCGGTCCTACGAGCACACCAGCGACATGATCCGCGCGTTGCGCGCGCACCGCTCGGCGCTGTTGATCGATCACCGCGTCCATGCCCGCTTCGAGGTCACGTTCCCTGCGGCGCTCGATGTCGTCAGCGATCTGATCGCGCAAGGATTGGTCGATCTCATCTCGCTCTGCGATCATACACCGGGGCAGGGGCAATACCGCAATTTGGAACTGCAGGCGGCGAACTACGCCAATACGAAGGGCGTAACCCTGGAGCAGGCCAACGAGGCGCTGCAGCAGCGTATCCGCAATCGCAAGGAGACCACGGGCGATCTGGGTGCAACCCTGCGCGCCATTGCGCAGAACTGCGCGCTGCATGGTGTGCCGCTCGCCAGCCATGACGACGATACGATCGCCAAGGTTGCTTTGATGCAGGAGCTTGGCGCCAATATTAGCGAGTTTCCGGTGACCTTGGAAGCCGCCCGGGAAGCGCGTCAAAGAGGCATGCTGACCGCAATGGGCGCGCCCAACGCGCTGCGTGGCACCTCCTATTCGGGCAATTTGTCGGCACGTGAGGCGCATGCCGAAGGCGTGCTGGATATGATTGCCGCCGATTACCACCCCTCGGCCATGCTCCCGGCGGTCCTGGTTTTGAGCCAGACCGATCCTGATGGCCTGCCCGGCGCAACGCGGCTCGCAACGCTCAACCCGGCCAAAGCGCTCGGCCTCGAAGACCGCGGCCAACTCGCCATAGGCCTGCGCGCCGACCTAATGATCGCTGATGACAAGGGCGTTGGCCATGTTTGCACCACCATCAGCAACGGCACCATTGTTTATGCCGATGGCACGGCCTTGACCGACAATCCCATCCGTCACCGAGATGTCATTCGAATGAGTTAACGCTGTCATGGAGAGCCGATAGTGTCGATTAAAGCCTGAAGAACAGATGTCCTACGAGGGAGTGGCGACATGCTCGAGCTAAGGAAAATCACCAAGCGGTTCGGCGAGACCATCGCCGTCAACAACGTTTCGTTGAGCTTTCCCGATGGTCAGATGGTCGGCATCATCGGCCGCTCCGGGGCAGGCAAGTCTACCATGTTGCGCCTCGTCAACAGGCTCGCCGAACTCGATCAGGGTGAAATCCTGTTTGACGGCAAAAGCGTTGGCGGTTTGTCTGGACGCGATCTGCGTGCCTGGCGCGCACGTTGCGCCATGATCTTCCAGCAGTTCAACCTCGTGAAGCGGCTCGATGTTCTGACCAATGTCATGATCGGCCGGATCGGCACTGCGGCCAACCTGCCGGTGCTGTTCAAGCACTTTCCAGCCACCGACCGGGCCGATGCGGCTTTGGCGCTGGACCGGCTTGACCTGCTACCGCAGGCGCTGCAGCGCGCCGAGACGTTGTCGGGTGGTCAACAGCAGCGCGTGGCAATCGCCCGTGCACTGATCCAGAAGCCCAGCCTCATCCTTGCCGATGAGCCGATTGCCTCCCTTGATCCGCGCAATGCACGCTTCGTGATGGAAGCGCTGCGCAAGATCAACCAGGAAGACAAGATTACTGTCGTTTGCAATCTGCACACCCTCGATGCCGCCCGCGCCTATTGCGACCGGATTGTCGGCATGGCCGCCGGCAAGGTGGTGTTCGACGGTGCGCCCGCCCAACTCACCCGCCAGACGATCCAGACCATCTATGGTGATGCGGGCGACGCCGAGGACGTGGAAGAAGCGCTGACATCGACACTTGGCGCCATGCTGCCTCAGGCAGCGGGGAACAAGCGAACACAATTGGCTGACGCGATCTAGCGGCAGCCCTAACCAGACCACAAAAACCGGAGCTTACGATCATGAACATGTTCATGCGCCGCACCCTTGCGGCCGCAGCGATGGCTGCTGCCATCATCTCCCCGGCACTAGCCCAGGATTGGAAAGAACAATTCCCTGAGCTCAGCATCGGGATCACATCGGGTGAGAACGAAGCCGACGCCATTGCCCGCACGCAGCCCTATGCCGATTACCTGTCCCGTACGCTTGGCGTTCCCTTCAACATCGTCCGTGGCACCGACTATGCCGCTGTGATCGAAGCCATGCGCGGCGGCCAAATCCAGTTCGCCACGATTGGACCTGCTAATTATGCATTGGCTCACAAGGTGATGGGTGATCTCGTTGCGCCAGTCGCCGTATCTCGCGACAAGGAAGGCGCCCTTGGCTATTATTCCGTTATCGCCGTCCGTGCTGATAGTCCCCACCAGACTTTGGAAGATATCGAGGGCAAGGACTTTGCCTTTGCGGATCCGAACTCAACCTCGGGTTATGCGGTCCCCTCTTATTATCTATCGACCGAACTCAACACGACCGCAGATGATTATTTCGGCGAAGTTGCCTTGTCCGGCGGCCACGAGCAGAGCGTTATCGCCTTAACCAACGGCACGTTTGAAGCCGTAGCGACCAACCAGACCAACGAAAAGAGTGGTACCATTCCACGCATGGTCAGCAAGGGTATGATCCCGGAAGGCTCGACCCGCATCATCTGGCAGTCGCCGCTGATCCCCAATTCACCCGTCGTGATGCGCACCGATTTACCTGAAGAGCTGAAAAAGGCATTCACCGATGCTATTTTTGCCTTCCCCGAAGCTGATCCGGATGCGTTCAACGAACTGCACTCTAACAACTCAAAAGGTTACGCTCCGGCAACACACGAAGACTATCTCGATGTGATTGCCATCACCGAATACAACGCCCAGCAGCGCCGGGCCAACGCCAGCTAAGCCAGGTTTGACCGGCACGGAAGTCCGCTTCCGTGCCGGTATCTTTTTGGGAGTTGATCAATGACCCATGCGCATAGTCTCGCGGCTGGCCCGGGGCGGATAGCCGCTTTCGAACAGCGCTTCCGGCAGCAGCGGCAGGTCCGCCTCGTTTGGACCCTGCTTTACGCCGTGCTCTTTGCAGTCGCGCTCCTGGGCTCCATCGAGGTCAGCGACTTCAACCTTGCCAAACTGCTGAACGGGCTGCCCAAAGCGTGTAACTACATCGCAGGCGCCTTTCCCATTCTACGCTGGGAAACACTCGGCGCTGATATCGCCAACTGGTATTGGGGCTTCCGCTATTGGATGCTGTTGCTGGTCGAGACAATCCTCATGGGGTTTGTCGGCACGGTACTCGGCGGCGTCCTGGCCTTTGCCCTGTGCTTCTTCGCATCGCGCAACCTGTCACCGAACTCCTGGCTCTACTTCGGCAGCCGCCGCACGCTGGAATTCTTGCGCACGATTCCCGAACTCGTCTTCGCGCTGATCTTTGTTTATGCCTTTGGCCTTGGCCCATTGGCCGGCGTCCTGGCAATTGCCGTGCACACGGCCGGCTCGCTTGGCAAACTGTTTGCCGAGGTCAACGAGAACATCGATGAGCGCCCGCTCGATGGCGTCCGGGCAGCGGGCGGCACCTGGGCCATGATCATGCGCTTGGGAGTAGTGCCGCAGGCCCTGCCCAATTACGCCAGCTACCTCCTGCTGCGCTTCGAAATCAACGTCCGTGGGGCCGCCGTGCTGGGCGTTGTTGGTGCCGGTGGCATCGGCGAGGACCTTTACGTTGCCATCCGGCAGTTCGAATACACCGACATCAGCGCCATCATGCTGCTGCTGATCGCCATGACGGCCATCATCGACATTTCCTGCGAAACCATCCGCCACCGGCTGATTGGCCAAGACGCCGGCAAGGGAATCTGACCATGAACAAAGCCATTGCCGCCGAGCGCCTTCGTTCGATCCACTTGGCTCACCCAGAGATCTTTACCAAGCCGCTGACCAGCCGTATCCGCGACTGGGCGATCTGGAGCCTTGCTGCCGGCATTCTCCTGTTTGGCCTGTGGTGGATCGATGCATCGCCCACGCGCATCTGGGATGGCCTAAGCAAGCTTGGATTTCTGCTCCGCTTTATGTGGCCACCCAGCGATGGCGGCGCCTTCTGGGAATTTGGCCGGGCGATTTTGGAAACTATCGCCATGGCTTTCCTCGGCACGCTGGTCGCGGCCCTCGTTGCCCTGCCGCTCGGCTTCTTAGGCGCCAAGAACATCGTGCCCAATTGGCTCTTTCACTTCTCCCTGCGCCGCGGCTTTGACACGCTGCGCGGCATCGACAGCCTGGTCTGGGCGCTGATCTTCGTCAGCGCGGTCGGCATGGGACCTTTCGCTGGTGTACTCGCCATTGCCGTCTCCGACGTTATGGTCTTTGGCAAGCTCTTTGCCGAAGCCATTGAGAATGTCGAACGCAAGCAGATCGAGGGGGTCCGCTCGGCTGGCGCCAGTCAGGTACAGACCCTGCGTCTGGGCGTCGTGCCGCAGGTGTTCCCCGTAATGCTCAGCCACATCCTTTATTTCTTTGAGTCCAACGTGCGCTCCGCCACCATCCTTGGCATCGTGGGCGCTGGCGGTATTGGCCTCCAATTATCCGACCGCATCCGCATCAATAATTGGGACGAAGCTGCGTTCATCATCCTGATGATCCTGGTGACCGTCGCCGTAATCGACAATTTCTCCCGCCGTATTCGAACCAAGTTGATCCAGCCGGAGGCGCAGGGGCACTCCGGGTGAGGAGGTACACGTAGTCTGACAAATTGTACCTAACGCCTTTATGCAGGCTTAGCCTGAGCCGAATACGTTGCGGGCCATGAGCGTCACCCAAGAAAAACGGTTCTATCCGCGCCAGCCAATTCGCATTGAAGGCACCGCCGTCGCTGGCGATGGCCTGCTTCGAATACCAGTGTACCTAGTCAATCTGTCCCGCTCCGGCGCGATGGTCGAACTGCCGCAAGACACGCGTTTGCCGGAGAGGCTCGTCCTGCTCTTCAACCACACTGCCGAGCCCTGCCAATTGGTTTGGCAGCAGGGCCAACTAGCGGGGTTGGCTTTCCTTGACCTATCGCCGGCCAGTTACGGCGCGAGTTGATACTGACCATGGGTCTAGCCAATTTTGTCGCAGTCATCTTGCAGATCACAAAGGCGTTCCTATTTCCACTGTCGTGACCGGGCCCCTCTGGCGCTAATAGCTTATTGCTGTAGCGCGATGTCGGATCACCTCGGCAGGTCTTTAGGGTACCTGCGTGTGGTGCCCGGCTTTGTCCTCACTAGACGCACTCCCTCTTGGCCATGCCGATCGGCAAACCAGAAGAGGAGTGAACAATGGCAAAATCCAAATATCTGAATGACGATCTGTTCTCGCGGGCAGAACTGATCCGCTTACGACATCCGGACAACCGGCGTGATGCACGGCGGGAGGCTGAAGCAGCCGCTGGAGAGAGCCTGCTGCAGGCTCTTGTCGCTGCGGCGGCAATCATCGCTCATGCAGATGGCCAGATGGACATAGCTGAACGCCGCCGTATCATTGAGACCTTCACCACAAGCGCGCCTCTGAATGGCTTTTCGGTTGCTGATCTGGCTAACGAACTGGCACAGCACTTGCGAGCTTACGCGCACGATCCAATTTCGGCAGAGCGTGATGCTCTCCTCGCTCTGGGCCTGCTTGACCTCTCCGAAAAGGAGAAAGAGCTGATTGCCGGCATGTGCAGCCGTGTCATTGCAGCCGATGGCATGGTTCATCCTGCGGAACTTGGCGCATTGCATCGCATCGAGCGTGTGCTTGGTCTCAACGAGGCCAGCCGATGATTTTTCCAAACAACACGAACAATAAATTTTGGCGGCAGCTATGATGGACCTGCTATTCACGATATTTCTCGGCCAGCCTATCTGGATGTGGCTTGGCTTCTTGGGCGTTGTCGCCGCTCTCCTGGCCTTTGATCTTGGTATTCTGCATCGTGATGGACATGAGATTGAGGTGCGCGAGAGCCTTCTGCTTTCCGCTTTCTATATTGTCCTTGGTCTAAGCTTTGGCGGCTTTGTCTGGTGGCAGCTTGGCGCGCAATCAGGCGTTGAATACCTGACGGGCTTCGTGGTCGAGAAAAGTCTCGCCATGGACAATGTCTTCGTTATTGCCATGATCTTTGGCTATCTCGCAATCCCTCGGCAATATCAGCATCGCGTTCTGTTCTGGGGTATTCTGGGCGTTATTGTGCTCCGGGCGATCATGATCGGCTTTGGCGCCACGCTGGTGTCGGAGTTTGGTTGGATTTTGTATGTCTTTGCCGCCTTCCTCATCTTTACTGGCATCAAGATGCTGACGGCTGGTCATGGCGAAACAGACTTAAGTCAGAATCCCGTGCTGCGCTTCATGAAGAGCCGGTTCCGGGTGACCGAGCAGCTGCACGGTGATCGCTTCTTCGTGGGTCAGCCTGATGCCAAGACCGGAAAGATCGAGCGCTTCATGACGCCGCTCTTTCTGGCTCTGGTCATGATCGAGATAGCAGACGTTATCTTCGCGGTGGACTCAGTACCGGCAATCTTCGCGATCACCACTGATCCTTATATTGTCTACACCTCCAACATCTTTGCGATCCTTGGCTTGCGAGCGCTTTATTTCGCCCTTGCCGCGATCATTCACCGGTTTGCCTACCTTAAGCAGGCTCTGGCGATACTGCTGGTCTTCATCGGCTCCAAGATATTCCTAGCCGATTTGCTTGGCTGGGAGAAGTTTCCCGCGGAATGGTCTTTGGGTATAACTTTCGCCATTCTTGCAAGCGGCATATTCTATTCGCTCTGGCGCACACGCGCTCAAGAGAAGACGGCCTGATCAACGAGCAAAGGGGCTGCCTCCGGGCGGCCCCACTAGTTTTGCACTACTGCGCAATCAGTTCCTTGATCCGCCCGGCGAATGCTTCCATCTGGTAGGGCTTGGTGAGGATATGCATCCCCGGCTCCAACTCGCCATGGTTGAGCACGGCGTGCTCCGCATAGCCAGTTACGAACAACACCTTAAGATCAGGCCGGCTTGCGCGGGCGGCGTCGGCGAGCTGGCGGCCGTTCATTCCGCCAGGCAGGCCCACATCGGTGACCAAAAGATCAATACCCGGATTTTGCTGAAGCAATTCAAGCGCAGCTTGACCATCCGCAGCTTCCAAGACGCTGTAGCCAAGCTCTTCAAGCTGCTCTCCGCCGATCATGCGCACTAGGGGCTCGTCGTCCACAAGGAGGATGGTTTCGCTGCCTTGTGCCCGCGGCGCGTGGCCGCTTTCGCCATCATCGATATCGTTCGCGTTCTCCTGAGCGAGATGACGGGGCAGGTAGATCGAAACCGTGGTGCCGGTGCCCAGTTCCGACTGGACATGCACCGCGCCGCCCGACTGCCCGGCAAAGCCATAAACCATGGAAAGTCCCAGGCCCGTGCCTTGCCCGATCGGCTTGGTGGTGAAGAACGGGTCGAATGCCCGGGCCAGCACTTCTGGCGTCATGCCCGTGCCGGTGTCGGTTACGCTGAGGCACACATATCTGCCCGGTTGCAGATCAATGTCGCGCGCCTCACGTTGGCTCAAGCTGCAATTGCGGCTCTCTATTGTCAGCGCCCCGCCTCCGGGCATTGCATCGCGTGCATTGATGCATAAATTCAGGAGCGCATTTTCGAGCTGTCCGGCATCGACCAGCGTCGTCCAAAGCGCGTCCTCGCCACGGGTCATCACATCGATCTCGGGCCCGACGCTGCGATTGATGAGGTCCATCATGCCGGTTACGAGCCGGCTGAGGTCAGTTGGCTTGGGGTCGAGCGTCTGCCGGCGCGAAAACGCCAGGAGACGCTGCGTCAGGCTTGCCGCACGCCGCACGGCTCCTGAAGCACCGGTCAGATAGCGGTCGACATCGCTCATGCGCCCTTGTGCCAGCCGTGTGGACATCATCTCAAGGCTGCCGCCGATGCCCGCAAGAATGTTGTTGAAGTCGTGCGCAATACCGCCGGTCAGTTGCCCAACGGCTTCCATCTTTTGCGATTGGCGCAGGCTTTCTTCGGCCGCCATCAGGTCGGCAGTTCGCTCGTCGACCAAGCTCTCGAGATTGGCGTTGAGCGCCGCCAGTTCCTGTGCCGTCGCCTTTTGTTGTTGGGCCAGCAGGCGGAATCGCTGCTCGCTTTCCTGCAGGCTCGCGATGGCACCGACGCGCTCGATATGCGCCCAGGACCGCTCGGTCACCTCCTGAATGAGCGCCAAATCACGCTCGTTCCATTGCCGGGGGGCTTTGTCGTGGATGGCCATGAGCGCTGTCAAACGACCATCCTTGACAAGCGGCATGCAGATGGTCGCTGAAATGCCGATGCTTTGGAACGTCGCGGCTTCCTCGGGCGCTAGTTCGGCCACATTGTCATTAATGATCAGCGGCTCTCCGGCACTCAGATTTTTCACAGCCAGCTTGCCGAAATCGGCAAGGCTGTAATGGCCCACGATGCTGGGAGATCCGGGGGCTGCCCAATCACCGCGAATGGTGAAGCCGTCTTCGTCCTCATCCATATCGGCGTAGGCGCAATTGGATAGCTTCAAATGCTGCGCAACCATGCGCGTCGTCATAGCCAAAATCTCGTCGGCATCTAGTGCCTTGGCGATCATCTGCCCGAGCTCGTCAAGGAACCGGTGCCGCTCCTCACTTTGCTGTAGGCGCTTTTCCGCTCTTGCGCGCTCGACGGTCTCCCAAGTCCGCTCCAGCGCTTCGACGGCAAAGATCTGGTCCTCCGCGGACCACTCTTTTGGCGTGTTATGGTGGAGGTACAACAGGGCGCGAAAGACCCCATCGCGGAACAGGGGCACGGCGAGCACAGCTTGCGTGTCGATTTCTGCAAATGTCACTGCTGCCGATCCAACGCGCTCGTCGCGCGTCACATCATCGACAGCCACTACTTCCCCGGCGCGCAAGCTATCAATGATGGTTTTGCCAAAGCTTTCCATGTGATGCCGGCCAGCGACAGTTCCAATTGTGCCGTCGGTCCAGTCGCGCTCCACGAGAACGAACTCGCCTGTTGGGTCGATGTCGCCATATCCAACCCGCGCAACACCAAGATTCCGTCCGAGGGCTCCCGCGGCCTCTGCCATGGCTTGCTCGGGATCGAAAGCCGAGCGCAACGCCTGGTCCAACTCCAAACGGAAACCAGAGAGCCTTGCGCCATAGACCTCTTTCGTCGTCTCGATGCACGAGCAGACCATGCCTTGCGTAACGCCGTCCGCATCGAACACGGGGGAATAGGAGAAGGTGTACCAAGTGTCTTCCTTGGTCCCGTTCCGCTCCATCACCAGGTGCATGTTCTCCACCCAGCTCGCCTTCCCCTGTAGCGCAGCATCCACTAGTGCAACCAGATCGTCCCAAACTTCAGGCCAGATCTCAGCAAAGGGCAAGCCAAGCGCGGCGGGGTGCCGCGCGCCGAGAATGGGCGCGTAGCCGTCATTATAGATGAAGTTGAGCTTGGGCCCCCAGGCGATGAACATCGGCTGACCCGAATTAATCATCAGATTAACGGCGGTTAGTAGATCACGCGGCCAATGGGGGATTGGTCCTAAAGAAGTGTTCTGCCAGTCATGCACGCGGATGAGCTTGCCGAGTTCCCCGCCCCCAAAGAGGTAGGCCTTTTCTTCCGCAACGATCACCCATAACTCCGCAAAGCACTTTAAGTGACCGTAAAAGAAAGCGCCCGGTTGGGCAATCGGGGTGTGAGTAAAGTGAACACGCCGCCTGCGAAAAGCAGGCGACGTGTATCCTTGATGTTTGGTTAGACCGGCTTGACCTGCTCGGCCTGTGCGCCGCTCTTGGGGCGGGCAGGGGGCAGGATCGGCTTTTCGCCCATGGGCTGGCTGTTCACAACGCTGAACTCGCCCTTGCCGTCGATGGACGGGCCGTTGGACCAGCGGCCTTCCGGTGGCTGCGCGCCGCCAACCAAATGGCTGAAGAAAGCATAGCTGAACTCGGTCTTTTCTTCTGCCTGCGGGTGGCTGTTGGGGATGGGGAAAGCGCCCGATGCGCCGCCGAGTTCTTCAAGAGCCGCCATCCACTGGTTTTGGTGCATGGTATCGCGCGCGATCAGGAACTGCAGCATTTCCTTCATGCCTGGATCACTGGTCATGTTGTAAAGGCGCACGGCCAGCACGCGACCGGTCGACTCTGCGGCAATGTTCGCGGTCATATCGGCGGCAATGTTGCCGCTGGCATAGATGTGCGACATATCAAACGGAACACCGTCGGAGTCCACCGGCATGGCCGACATGCCCGCGGACAGGATGTTCTTGAGGTTCATCCCTCCAATTACAGCGCTTGCAACAGGGTCCTTCGTCACTTCGTCTTTGATGCCGACGGGAGCGCCTTCTAGATTAAGCGCCACGGCGGTGGCTAGCATTTCGATATGGCCCAGTTCTTCGGTAGCCGTGTTCAGCAGCAGGTCGCGGAACTTGGGATTGCCACGCGCACCCATGGCTTGGAAGAAGTACTGCATACATACCCGGATTTCGCCCTCAATGCCGCCGATCGCCTGTTGCAAGGCACGGGCAAACAAGGGATCGGGTGTTTCGACCGTTACGGGGAATTGAAGCTTTCCATCTGAATAAAACATGCGGACATCCTTGTTTGAGTTCCCCCAGACAAGGTCTTGGTTCAGCGCCCCGTTCCGTTTAACACCTGGGTTAACAAATGTTGGAATCGTGTGCTCAGGTGAGGCTTTTTACCTGCTCTAGCAACTGGCTGAGAAACTGCGTCAGTGCTTCGCCGGGCTCTTCGATATCGCCATGCAGCACCGTGATGCCCCAATTACCCAGCACCGCCTCCTGCACAGTGCTGGCTGTCGGCATGAAGACGAAGGATCGGGGCCGGTCACGCTCATAGCCAGACTGCGCCCAGGTTTGCCAAAGCCGGTGCAGCAGCAGGCGGATATTCACGTCCGACATGCTATAGCCAACGAACAATATGGTGCTGCCCAGCGCGTCGGCCTTGAACTTGACGTCCAGCGGCGAGTCAAAGGACAGCCGGTTGAAATAGTCGGTCTCTGCCAGGACCAGCGACGCGTCGTCTTCGAAATCGCCATGGAACTTGACGATCTGGGTTGCCGAGCCGCGTGCCGCGGCGATGTCGCGGGCATTGGCTATCCTGTTGTAACTGCATTTATGCAGATCGAACGCGATCTCGAGATTGCGGTCGTAATTGGTCGTGTAGATGATGGGGAAGTTGAGCTCAACGATCAGCCGGTGCAGCTGTGAGTTTTCCACCATCTCGCGCGACACGTGCCAATGCCGGTCCATCCAGCTGCGCAAGGGTCCGATGCTCCCCGCCTGCAGCCGGTAGAACTCGGCCAAGGTCTGGTAGGAGACCTCGCCCCTGGCAATGATCTCTTCGGGCAGACCCAGTTCTTGCGACATATGCTGCACCAGCGCCTGCCAAGAGGGCAAGCCGACGCTCATCGATACACCGGCGCCTACAAAGAGGATTGCATTGCCCCGGTGAATGGCGCGGGCAAGTTCGTTCAGTTCGGATGAGCGGTGCTCGTATTCGGCAATCATGGTTCTAAACCAATGAGAGCCAACAATCCCGGTTCCGCTCTAACGCAGGTGAGACGCCACTTAGCCATCGATCTTGATGAGAACAGCCTCGTTTGGACCCAGCGAAACACTAGCATCGACGGGGCCCTCCCGGTTCAAGGCCGATGACAGCAGGATCGTCCCGCTTCCCTCAAATCGTGCCTCTTTTAGCGAACTGCTGAAATTGGCGGCCACGAAGTAGCGGTCACTGCCCTGTCCCCGGTAGTAGGCAAGGAAATCCGTATCCCCCCAGGCAGCCGCATAGTGCTTGTCCTGTAGCGCCGGGTGCTCGTGCCGCAACCGGATGAGCTCCCGGTGCATATGCAGGTTGGAGCGCTCGTCGGCGCGCATTGCTTCGACATGGCAATCCTTATAGTTCCGCCCTAGCGGCAACCAGGGTTTGCCTTCCGTAAAACCGGCGTTCAGTTCGCCCGACCAGGGCATCGGGCCACGTTCAGCATCCCGTCCAAGCCCGTACTTCTCGTAAGGGTCGACCGCTTCTTCGGGCGTAAACTCGGTGTTTTCCAACCCAAGTTCATCGCCGTAATAAATGAACGGTGTTCCAGGCAGCGTTAGCAGAAGGAACGACGCGACACGCGCTTGTTCCCTTCCAAGGCGCGTAGCAAGGCGCGGCACGTCATGGCTGCCCAACACCCAATTGGGCCAGGCTTCGTTAGGCAGCAGCAGCATGAACTGCTCTATAGCCGCATCCACAAAGCGCGCTTCCCACGGCTCGGTCTTCATTACCTGGTTGTTGAACGGCATGTGCAACATCGGGGCCTCGCGGCCGTAATAGTGCATGAAGCGCGCCAATGGTGCCATAACCTCGCCGATGAAAACGTGAGGACCATGGCGGTCCAGCAGGCGCCGGAATCGGGCGATGAGCTCATGCGTCTCCGGGCGATCGGAGCTGAAGAGGTGGTCCATCCAGCCCGGCGGCCCCGAGCCGAGCGTATCGCTCTGAGGCTCGTCGCGGAAGTACTCGTCCTCGACGAGGTTCATCGCCGAGTCCATGCGGAAGCCGTCAACACCCCGATCGAGCCAGAATAGCATGTCCTTTTCGATCTGCTGGACCACTTCTTCGTTGCGCAGATTAAGGTCCGGTTGGGAGTTGAGAAACAAATGGTAGTACCATTGCCCGGTATTCTCATCCAAGGTCCAGGCACTGTTTTTGGTGTTGTCGATCCAATTGGTCGGCGCACTGCCATCCGGCTTACCGTCGCGCCAGATGTACCAGTCGCGCTTCGGATTATCCCGCGACGAGCGGCTCTCGATGAACCAGGGATGCTGGTCCGACGTGTGGTTGGGCACAAAATCCATCACCAGCCGCATGCCGCGGCGATGCATTGCTCCCACCATGCGCTCGAAATCGTCCATGTTCCCAAACCGGGGATCGATTTCGGTAAAGCCGCTGATGTCATAACCGGCATCAATCAGCGGCGATTTATAGATTGGTCCCAGCCAAATCAGGTCAATGCCCAGCCACTGCAGGTAATCGAGACGAGAGGTGATCCCATTGAGATCGCCATAACCGTCTCCATTGCTGTCTTGAAATGACAGGGGAAAGATCGCGTAAGCGACCGATTTTTGCCACCACAACATCAGGCAGGCTTCGCCTCCGTAAGCGTAAACACAACGCTCCAACTATCGAGCGTCTCGCCAGTGGCAAAACCCTCAAGCCAGAGATGATCGGCACCCCAGACATTGATACCGTTGAACGGCTCATCAGATAGGTTAGCAACCAGAGACAGGTCCGAGCCATCTCCAAGCGTCCAGGCGACCTTGAGCACCCGGCTGCTGAGCAGTTCATAGCGGCCATTATCGCCTGCCATGCCGGTCAGGCGCGGCATGATTCTAGCTTTCCGCAATTCGATAAGACGGCGGTACAGCTTGGCAAAGCGCGGCGCCTCCCCGTCTGCCATGCGATCCCAATGGAGCTTGGACGCGCGGAACGTATCCTCCGACATGGGATCGGGAGCTTTGCCTTCCTGCTGTCCAAAATGCTTGAGTTCGTCCTGCCGGCTCTTGCGAATAGTATCAGCCAAATCGGCGCCAACATCGGAGAAGAACATGAACGGCTGACTGGAACCCCATTCCTCACCCATGAACAGCATGGGAATTTGCGGCGACAACAGGTAAATCGCAGCCCAAAGGCGTGCCTGCCGAGGCGATACCAATTGGCTAATTCGCTCCCCAAAGGGACGATTGCCAGTCTGATCGTGATTCTGCGCATAAGACACAAAAGCCGTAGGCGGCAAAAAGGCGCTCGGCTCGCCTTTCACCCTTTCTTCGTGTTGGAGGAACTCGCCCTGCCAAGCTAAGCCCTCGGCTAGGGCGCGGCCGACCAGATCAATGCGGTTCTCGAAATCGGCGTAATACCACTGCGTCTCCCCGGTGATAGCGGAGTGGAGCCCGTGGTGAACATCGTCGCTCCATTGCGCATCATAGAGCCATGGGGCGCCATCGTCCCGGCGCTTGAGCCAGCCAGCCTGATTGTCGGAGTTTTCAGCCACCAGATGCACATGGCGCCCATCTGTCGAGGCCCGGATTTGCTCGGCCAGATCTTGCAGCATGTGCCGCGGGCCGTGGTCGCGAATCTCGTGCACGGCATCGAAGCGCAATCCGTCGAAGTGAAACTCGTTGAGCCAGTAGCGCGCATTTGCAAACACGAAATCGCGCACGGTGGATGAGCCCTCGGAGTCGAAATTGACGGCCGGTCCCCAGGGCGTATCGTACTGGCTGGTCATCAGGGGAGTATAAACCTGCATATAATTGCCCCTGGGTCCGAAGTGGTTATAGACCACGTCCAAGAACACGCTCAGGCCCTTGTTGTGCGCTTCGTTGATCAAGGCCTTCAGATCATCAGGGCGGCCATAGCTGGAATCGGGGGCAAATAGATGCACCCCGTCGTAACCCCAATTCCACCGCCCTGGGAAATCGGCCAGCGGCAGTAGTTCGATAGCCGTAATCCCCAGTTCAACCAGATAGTCGAGCTTGTCAATTGCCGCCTTGAACGTGCCTTCCTGGGTAAACGTGCCGACATGCAGTTCATAAAGGATGGTTTCTTCCCAAGGCCGCCCGCGCCAGCTCGCATCCGTCCAGGCAAAGGCGCGCGGATCCATGACTTCGCTAGGTCCGTGCACGTCTTGTGGCTGAAAGCGCGAGGCAGGATCGGGTACTTCAGAGCCGTCCTCAAGCACGAAGCGATAGCGCATACCAGGTTCCGCTTCGTCGACCGACACCTCATACCAGCCACGCAGCAGCCTGGTCATGGGAACGATCAGATCCAAATCGTAAATCTTGAGCGCCACTGCTTCCGACAATGGTGCCCACAAACGGAATAAAACGCCTTGTGATAGCAGCCGTGTCCCAAATTTCATCTGCTGTTCGCGCTGCAGCGTGCGGCTCACCTGCGTTCTAAATTGATCCATAATCGTTCATTCTCCGGCATAACACTTGCCGGTAACTTAGTCGGTTCACATGCAACGCACATCAACATGAGTTAGTACTTGTAAATACTTGTGCAGCCAATAGCCTCAAAACAGTATAGATCCCCTCTCCATACGGAGAGGAGTTCGTTTCATCTTGACTTTGATTGTGACTAGAACAGCGAGTTCATTGTCGCTGGATGGCTGCCCGTCTTGCCGTTCTGTGGATCGTCCAAGCCGTCGATCTTCCTGCGATCGTCGTCATCCAAAGAGAAGCCGAAAACATCGATATTGTTCTGGATGCGATCCGCATGGGTGCTCTTCGGAATAACGATGAGGTCCTGGTCCAACAAATAGCGCAGGATCACCTGTGCAACAGTCTTGCTGTGCTTCTGCGCGATCGCGTTGATCGTCTCGTCTTCCAGCACTGCGCCGCTGCCCAGGGGGCTATAGCACTCGATCGCAATATTGCGCTGCTGATGCACATCACGGATATCGCGCTGCTGGTACTTGGGATGCAGCTCGATCTGGTTCACGACAGGCACGACGCCAGTCGCATCGATGATCTTGTCCAGGTGCTCGGGCAGGAAGTTGGAGACGCCGATCGAACGGATTCGGCCTTGCTCCCTAAGCTGAACCAAGGCTTTCCATGCGTCCAGATACTTGTCCTGCTCCGGCACGGGCCAGTGGATCAAGAACATGTCGAGATACTCAAGCCCAAGCTTGCGCTGCGTTTCATCAAACGCTGCGATAGCCTCGTCGAACGCATGGGCGCCATTGCGCAGCTTGCTGGTGATGAACAGCTCTTCGCGGGCAATGCCGCATTCCTTGATAGCCCGGCCAACGCCTTCTTCGTTGTCATAGCCCTCGGCCGTGTCGATGAGCCGGTAACCGGCCTCGACTGCGTCACGGACTGCCTGCGTTGCTTCATCATCCGGCACTTGCCAGACGCCAAACCCCAGTTGTGGGATCGCATGGCCGTCGTTCAATTGAATGTTCGGGACATTGGTTGGCATGATGGATGTAACTGCTTTCCGGTTGAGAATGAGCCGCGCCAGATTGCTGCGACCCAAGGCCCAACAAACGTGCAAACCACCAGTTCCCCGGCGCATCACAGGTTAGAAGCTGTGCGTCTTCTGTTGTAGCAGGCAAGCCCTGGGAGATCATGCCGGCCTGGTTTGGCTCCAGCCCTTGGCATGCTTGAGCTTGCGTGCCTGGTGCCGTAAATGCCCTGCGAGCAGCATCTTGACGGTAGTTGCGGCGTCTCCGTGGCCCAAGGGCGCGATCAGCATGTGCCCGTCGATATTGGTATAGATCGTGGAGTCCTCAACGAAGTAGCTCGCCCGGTGCGGCGCCCCGTCGTGCTCGACTTCCACTTCCAAGACCTGTGACTTGCGTTCCATCATGCTGCCGAATCCATCCATGACCGAACATGGGAATGGTGGCCGTTAGCGTCAATTAAACCACGTTACAGCTCGCCAATTGATTGCTGTGCCCTAAAAATCGGCTTACCTCAGCGCAGGGTCGGCTGCTCTTCCACCGCTGTCGGATTGCTCACCTCCCGCTCCAGGCCCGAGCCCTGCATGAAGCTCACCGCAGCGGCAATAATGGCCAGCACGACGAGAATGGCGATAATGATCAATATGCTTCTGGCGTTCATTTTGCGCTCCCAGTGTTTTTGGTTCAATCGTCCAAGGCGCGGGGAAGTTGCGGCAAGTTCGAATACTTGCGGTATTGCGGTTTGCTGGTCCCTTTGCCCGGAACCGTTTAGGGTCCGGATACTTCCAATAATGAGCCAAACGCGTAGGCACTTGGAACGGGATCGAAAGGGAGCGGCACGCAGCAATGCACAATATGGTCATGCAGCGTCTCGCTCCGTTTTTCCGCCGAGTTGAAAACAGGGACATTCTTGGCCCTGCCGAACGGAATGCTCTGATCGCCAGCGTTTCAGGTTTCGAGCAGACGTCCGCGGGTTCCGACATGGTGCGCGAGGGTGACCGGCCTACGCGTTGCACCTTGTTGGTCAGTGGCTTTGCGGCTCGGTACCGCATGGTGGCGAACGGCGAGCGGCAGTTCGTCACGATCCATCTTCCCGGCGACTTCATCGATCTGCATAGCTTTCCCTTGAAAGAAATGGATCACTCCGTCCTCGCGCTGACGGCATGCGAAACAGCGATCTACCCGCACGAAGCGCTCACGACCGTCACTGAACAATTTCCCCATTTGACCCGCCTTCTTTGGCTGCTGACGCTGCTTGATGGTGCACTGCAGCGCGAGTGGATTATTTGCCTTGGCCGCCTCTCGGCCGAGGCCCGCGCAGCTCATTTGCTGCTCGAATTAGGCATCAGGCTTGCTTCCGTCGATCTAGGAGCGCCCAATGCGTTTGAGCTTCCCTTTACCCAGCAGGATCTGGCTGACGCACTTGGCCTCTCGGCCGTTCACGCCAATCGCGTGGTTCAAAGCCTGCGCCGGCAAGGCCTTTTGGTTTGGCAATCCAGCCAGGTAACTTTGCCGGACATGGATGGCCTGCGCACCTTGGGTGAATTCGACGAGCGCTATCTGCATCTGGTGCGGGAGCCGCGCTAAGCGCTTACGAACATTAAATGCCACGCCTCTGAAACCCCTGCCATTCCCCACCGTTAGCTAGCCTATAGGAGGCTTCTATGGCAGTTCAAATTCCCTTGCCCAAAGATGCCCGCGCCAGCGAAGACACAGGCGCCGAGCACGTCCACCAGATTGCAGCAGACGTCGCATACCGTCGCCTGACCATGGTAAACGTGATCTTTGTCGGCATGCCCGGCGCAGGCAGCGGCAATTGGGTGCTGGTGGATGCAGGACTGCACGGCAGCGCCGACCACATCGTGGCAGCTGCTGCAGCGCGCTTCGGCGCTGGTGCCCGTCCGGCTGCCATTGTCCTTAGCCATGGCCATTTCGATCACGTCGGAGCGCTTGTCGATCTGCTCGAACAATGGGACTGCCCCGTCTATGCGCATCCATTGGAAGCGCCGTATCTTACGGGTCAGGAAGGCTATCCTCCCCCGGACGCTGCCGCCGATGGCGGGATCATGCCCAAGCTTGCGCCGTTCTTGCCGCGCAATCCCGTTGATGTTTCCCGCTGGCTCAAGATGATTGGTGAAGACGGCACCATCCCTGTTCTTCCCGACTGGCGCTGGCTTCATACGCCCGGCCACACCAAAGGCCACATCTCGCTCTGGCGGGAGCAAGACAGGCTGCTGATTGCTGGCGACGCGGTCGTCACAACAGGTCAGGAGTCGGCTTATGAAATTGCCGTGCAGGAGCCCGAAATGCACGGGCCGCCGCGTTATTTTACTCCGGATTGGATTGCTGCCGAGCAGTCGGCAAAGCTCCTTGCGAGCCTAGAGCCAAAGCTTCTGGTCACCGGCCATGGACGCGCCATGAAAGGCCCAACCATGCTGGCTGCCTTGCATCACCTCGCAAATAATTTCAGGCAAATCGCCGTGCCGCGTTCGCAAAAATAATCGAAAAGGAGTTTCACCCATGCAATCAGGCCCAACACTCTGGCTCATCTTGTTGACGGTCGGCGTCGCGGCACTCGGCCTAATCATCGCCTTCGGCGCCACGCGCAATCAAAAGCGTAGCCGCCAGGAGCGTCTTGCGACCGAGGCTGCGACTAAGCGGGAATATCAGGCTGAAAGCCGCGACGGCAGCTGACACTCTGATCGGGCACAAAAAAGCCGCTCCAGCCAAAAAGCGGGAGCGGCTAAATTTTCTTGCACTTGAGCTTTACGGCTTGAGGACAACCTTGATGCAGCTGTCCTGTTTGTCCCGGAAGGTCTTGTAGAGTTCCGGACCCGCATCAAGGCCAGCACGATGCGTAATCACGAAGCTTAGGTCAATTGTACCATCGACGACCTTGTCCAGTAGCGGCGCCAGATAACGGTGCGTATGGGTCTGCCCGGTCTTGAGCGTCAGCCCCTTGTTCATGAAGGCACCCATCGGCAGCTTGTCCAAAAAGCCTATATAAACGCCAGGCATGGAGATCGTGCCACCCTTGCGGCAGGCCATGATAGCCTCACGCAAAACGTGCGGCCGGTCCGATCCGACGCGCAGCGATTTCTTGACATTGTCCACCACAGCATCGATCGAGCTGCCGCCGTGTGCCTCAGTACCCACGGCATCGATGCACCGGTCCGGTCCACGTCCGCGAGTCATCTCGTTAAGCGTCTCCATAACGGATTGCTCGTCGAAATTGATAATTTCCGCCTTGCCGTGGCTTTGCGCCATGGCCAGCCGCTCGGGCACATTGTCAATGGCGATCACCCGGCCGGCACCCAGCATCCAGGCACTCTGGATGGCGAACTGCCCAACCGGACCACAACCCCAGACGGCAACCGTGTCGCCCGGCTCGATCTCAGCGTTTTCCGCCGCCATATAACCTGTGGGAAAGATGTCGGACAGAAACAACACCTGATCGTCGGTCAGCTCATCGGGCACCTTGATGGGGCCGACATCACCATGCGGCACTCTCAAATATTCAGCCTGCCCACCAGGATAACCGCCGACCATATGGGAATAGCCAAAGAGCCCGGCGGGCGAATGCCCCATCGCCGCCTCGGCGATCTTGGCGTTGGGATTGGTCCGGTCGCACAAGGACCACAAACCCTTCTGGCAAAAGAAGCACTGCCCGCAAGAGATATTGAACGGCACCACCACACGGTCGCCCACCTTGAACTTGGTGTGCTCCCGGCCCACTTCAACGACCTCGCCCATGGTTTCATGACCAAGGATGTCACCTGATTCCATGGTGGGCATGAACCCGTCATAAAGGTGTAGATCCGACCCGCAAATAGCGCAGCTGGTCACCTTGATGATGATGTCCTGCCCTTCCTGCAGAGTGGGATCGGGAACGGTGTCGTAACGAACGTCATGCTTGCCGTGCCAGCAGAGCGCTTTCATGAAATGCCTCCCGGGCTTATTTCTTGGCTGTTTCGCCACTTTCGCGCAGAGCGGCATAGCGAAGCGTCACCGGCCCGATGTTCTGGTCCAGCCACTCGGCCATTGAGAGCTCTTCCTGCAGATTCTGGTTCAGGACTGCAGTTGCGCTGCTGTTGCCGGCATGTTCGGAAAGGGCCAGCAGGCTTTTATAGGCCGCGATTTCGAAGTGCTCGAATGCATAGTTCGCAAAGCTATTCTTGACGATTTCGTCGGGCGCTATGGTGTGTCCAAGGGCAGCCATGCTGCCGCTGAACGACAAGACCGTATCCTTGAGCGAGGAGTGGTTTTCACCCATACCGCTCAGCAATTGCTCGAGGCGCGCGATCTGGCCCTCGGTTTCGGTGATGTGCTGCTGCAGGCGCTGTGCTACTTCGGGGTAGCGCTCGATCCGGGCCACTTGCGGCTTCATGATTGAAAGCGCCTGGTTTTCCATGGCATGGGCATTGCGCAAGCCGGTGACGAAGATATCGTCTGTTTCGGTCATTGGTCAGTCCTTTGGTGAGCTTGGAAATTCTGCCGGGCTCTTGCCACGGCACCTCTTTCCCGAACGGCATGCACCATGGTCGGATGCTTCACTAATCTATGTTAGGAGCGTGGCTAATCTGCTTCAGCAAAATAACCCGCGATAATAAGCAGCGCTGTCAAAGCTCCGGCGTTTACTCCAGCAAGGAGCATCCATCATGAGCAAAACCCCGACACCACCCGGCAGCCGCGACGTCCAGTTCCTGACCGAAGAGTTCGGCATTCCCCCGTTCAAGGCGGCAGGGATTGTTGCAAGGCAGCGGGAACAAGCTGAAGCGCTGACCGATGCAGAACTCAAGCGGCAGCAAGAGGCTGACCCGCTGGCGGATATCCCCACGCCCACGCCGCCGTCCAACGATCGCAAGAAAGAGCATGGCGAGGACATGATGAAGCCGCTAACTGGCGGCAACAATCTGCGCGGCGGCGGCTGACGGTTTATTCGTCCTAGTCTTCGCGTCCGGTCCTCACCGCGTCCAAGATCACATCGGGCTCGGTGTCCCGGCGCAGCTCGCTAAGATCATCCTCGATGCCGGTTTCTACGCCCATCTTATCGGCAATAGCCTGCACCATGGTGATGAGTCGCGTCGTTTCGCGCTCATTAAGCAGGCTGACTTGGAGGTCGAGCTCCGCTTTTTCATCGACCTCAACGGCCATCTGGTTTTGGTTGATTAAAACAAAGGTCGAAAGGAAAATGGCTTCGACGGAGGCCTCCATCGCCAAGATCACCAGCGACGCATCCCAGCGCGGCAGCCCCGGTATCCAGCCCAGATTAATGCCAATCCAGGCGCTGAACACCACAAGGTGAATGTAAACAAACGGCATGCTGCCGGCGAACTTGCTAATCGCCGCCGCAATTCTATCCGGCAGCCGCGCCTTGGCCCGCCGGTTCGCCTTCCACTTGCGGATCGCCGCAATATTGCGGGCGACCGATTGAGGAACGTCTTCGCCGGCAGGGCCTAGGCCAGGGTCGGTCATGCTTAAAAACTCAGAGATGAGCGGCCGCTGCCAGCGTGATCTCGCGATCACGGCGGCGCTGCTTGCTCCGCGGCAGGGGAATACGTAGGCTATCGGCGAACCATGGAATCGTCAGCGCCAGCCCCTCCGCCAGCGCCAGCTTTGGCTCCCAACCAAGCAGTTTCTTGGCCCGGCTGATATCGGGGCGGCGGCGTTGCGGATCGTCCACCGGCAGGGGCTGGTAAACGATTGGGGACGCACTTCCGGTCATTTCCAGAACGATGTCGGCCAATTCGCCGATGGTGAATTCTCCCGGATTGCCGATATTGACCGGCACGCCTGGGTTGGGTGCAACATTCAACAGACTCATCAATCCCGCCACCAGATCGCTCACAAAACAGAACGAACGCGTCTGCTCGCCCGAGCCATAGATTGTCAGTGGCTCGCCCTTGAGCGCCTGCACGATCAGATTGGACACGATCCGGCCGTCACTTGGGCTCATGCGCGGCCCGTAGGTATTGAAAATACGCACCACCCGTGCATCCACCCGGCCCAGCCGCAACATGTCAAAGCACAACGTTTCGGCAGCCCGCTTGCCTTCATCGTAGCAGGCACGCGGCCCCGTGCAGTTCACATGGCCCCAGTAATCTTCCTGCTGCGGGTGCTGTTCCGGATCGCCATAAACCTCGCTTGTTGACGCCTGGAGGAACGCCGCCCCATGTTGCTCGGCCAGATTCAGCAGCTTGCTTGTACCAATAACGTTCGTCATCATGGTGCGGATCGGATCGGCCTGATACTGCGGCGGCGAGGCCGGGCATGCAAGGTTGTAAACCTGGTCGATCGGCTCCTCGAACAAAGGCAATTCGCAGATATCGCCCTCCACCAGCCGGAACGCCGGATGGTTCTTCAGCGCCCGCACATTGGCCAGTGAGCCGGTCTGGAAATTATCGATGCAGATCACGCGATGGCCCTGGGCCAACAGCGCATCGCACAGATGAGAGCCGACAAAGCCTGCTCCGCCCGCCACCAGAATGGTCTTGTTTCCGTCCGATCTGATCATCGTTTTATCCCTTGTGAGCGGTGCGGCTTTTGGTGTGGTGCTCGATCCCGAGCATGGCGATTAATTCGCCCGATCGTGCCGTCGAGGTGTGTTCGGCCAGCACATAGCGCCGAGCCGATGACGCGAGGGCTTGGCGCTGCTCCTCACTGGTTCGCGTCAACGTTCGAACGACGTCTTCGGTGCCCTTGGCCAGAACAATGGCTTCACCGGGTGGCAGTAATTGATCGAGCCCATCCCAGATGTCGCTGATAACGGGCGTGCCGCACGCCGACGCCTCGAACAGCCGCACGCTAGGGGACCACCCCGCCGCGATCATATCGGCCCGCGTAACGTTGAGCGTAAATCGCTGCCTGTTGTAAAAGGCGCGATGCTCCGCGGGCGGCAGATGCTCGATCCGCTCGACGTTCGCTGGCCACTTAATGTCGGCCGGAAACTGCGACCCGGCGACGACGAAACGCAGATGCGGCAATTGCCGCGCCGGCTCGATCAACAGCTTTTCAAGTGTCGGCTGCCGGTCGTCGCTGTAGGTCCCAAGATATCCCAGATCCCAATGCTTAGGATCATCGGTCGGCCCGTAGCGCTCCGCATCGACCGAGCAATAAAGCGGCATCGCCGAGCGGGCCCCGAACTCCTCTTCCAGCCGCTCTAGCACCGGACCGCCGGAAAACGAAAAATAGATGTCGAACAAGCCGATCTGCCGCTTGGCCAGGTATTCCTCATCGCCCCGACCAAGCTTGGCGAGTGTTACGGGCGTGTCGATGTCGTAAAAACACAATTTCGGCAGGTCCAGCGCATGCAGCGCATCGATAATTGCCACTCCATCGGGAACATAGGACCCCACGATCACCGCGCCCGCGGCCCTGAGTTCAGGCGTAAACCGCGCCAGCAGATCGTCCACGCCATGGTAGTACTGCAGCGTGCAGAAATCGGGATCAGGCAGGTCCCGGTTACTCGCATACCAGGGTACATCGCGCTCAAGAAACAGCACGCGTTGCCCGTGGCTCTCGAGTCCACGGATCAGTGCCCGAAACGTCGTGGCATGCCCATTGCCCCATGAGGAGGACAGCGACAGCCCCAGAACCACAACGTCGTAGGACCCACTCATTCGGCGGCCTCGATCTGGCGCCGGGCGGATGAGCGGAAAACCCGGTCAGCTTCGATCGCCCGGTGCTGGTAAGTATGCTCGCGCAACACCCGCGCCAGCGCCGCCTGGCCGATCTGCTGCGCCCGTTCTGCCGTTAGCCCCGCCATGATTGCGGCAACGTCCTGACCATCGCGGGCAACGAGCACTTCCTCATTAGGTTGGAGGAACAGCTCGATGCCTTCCCAATAGTCGGTAATGAGGCAGGCTCCCGCGCCCGCCGCCTCGAACACCCGCGTCGCGGGCGAAAACCCGTTCTCGGCCATGCTGGCACGGGAGATATTGAGCACCGCTTTGGGCGTTACGTTAAAAGCGTTGTGGTCTGCCGTGCCCACATGGCCGAGGTAGGTGACATTGGCAGACATTGCCTTGTCGCCCCAGCCGGACCCGCCGAGGAGAAACTTCTGACTAGGTGTGCGCGCGGCAGGCTCAAGAAAGAACTGCTCCACCCGTGCTTCCCGATCAGGGAGCCGATTGCCCAAAAAGCCCAGATCGCCCGTAAAGCGTGGCTGCGTTTCAACAGGATGATGCGTGCTTGGATCAAGCGCATTATAGATGGGGATGCAGTCATGCGCTCCCATTTGGCGATAGGCATCTACCACCGGATCGCCGCCGCCATAGGTCAAGATGAGGTCGATCGATTGTAGCGCCCGGTGCAGCGGATGGTCCGGCGCGCCGCGCAATTCGGCAAGTGTTGCCGGCGCATCCACGTCCCAGAAAATCTTGAGGGCGTTAGGCCGCGCGGATCGGAGGATCTCAGCGAGCAGCAGATTGTCCTCAAAGCCGACCCCGCTGGCCTTGACCACGACGTCGGCATGCTGCGCTTCCGCCGCTACGCGCTTGAGCGCTTCGATTGTGCCGTCATACACCACCACCCGGCACCAATTGGGCGGATCGATATCGCGGTTTTTTTGGCGGTCATAAACATCGGGCTCGTAGAAGGTGATGTCATACCCCTTCTCGCTCAGCGCCCGCAGCATGCCCCTGTAGTAGGTGGCTGCGCCATTCCAATAGGCCGACAGCAGGCTTGAACCATAGAACGCAATCTTCATTGTGCAGCCTCAAGGTTTTCGAGCTGGTCAATCACGCGGACCGAACCCACTTGCGCCAGAATGACGAGCAGTTCCTCAACGCGGTGGCGGCAGGTATGGCGCGCGCGGATGGTTTCCAGGCCGTTGCGGGAGAGTGTTTCCGCCAGGCCGCTATCGCTCAGCACTTCGCGCAACAGCGTCTTCATCTGCGTGCCATCCTTGGCGAAGAGGAAATCCTGCCCGGGCCGGAACAAGGCCTCCGCATCGTTCCAGGGCGCCGAAAGCAGCGGAATGCCGCAGGCAAGCGCCTCAAACATCCGGATGGTCGGAATACCAGGCAGCGACTGCACATAAGGCCGGCGCGGAATATGCATGGTGACCCGGTGCTGGGCGAACGCCGCTGGTGCGTCCGCATTGGCGATCCAGCCGCGATAGTCGAGCCCTGCTTGCTCGACAGCAGCAATGGCTTGTTCCGGATAGCGCACGCCACGCACTGTCCCGGATAATCCCAAAGCTTGTGCAGGTTCGATCAGGAATTGGCTGATCTCGGCCGTACGTTCATCATCGCCCCAATTGCCGATCCAGATCAGGTCCTGCTCGCGCGCGATCTCTGGCAAAGATCGGAACAAGGCGTCGTCTGCCGCCTCGTGCCAAGTAAAGACCTGATGTCCCCACCCAGCCTTGAGATAGCGCTGACGCAAAGTCTCGCCGAACGCGAGGACCCCGTCATAATCGGCAAGCGACAGGCCCGCGATGTCCTTTTCCGCCGAGACGGCGCGGTGATGGGTGTCGTGGAACAGGAGGGTGAACTCGGCACCGTTGCGGCGTATCCGCCCGATCCGCTCGACCAACGCTGGCTCGGTCCATTCATGCACTAGGACGACATCGGCATCCTGAAGATCTGCTTCGTGGTCGAATTCGGCGCCATATTGCTCCGACTTAAGCATGGGAAAGTCGGTCTTGAACCGCTCGATGGCAGTGTTGCCTTGCGTCTGCAGCAAGTTCTGCCGGCTCCAGGCGTCCACCGGTTCGAGCGCCCGCACATGGTGCCCGCGCCGCGTGAGGTCGCGCATCACGCCACGCAGAAAATGTGCGTTACCATGGTTCCAATCCGATACCAGCGAGTGCGTGTAAAAAACAAACCGCATCGGCTCAAGCCTCCATGGCTGCAGCCGGGTGCAGCAGATGATCGTAGATCGATTGCATGGCCGCTGCTTGTGCTTCGAGCGTGAACCGCGCCGCGCGCTGCCGCGCGCCTATTGCCAATTCATGGCGCAGGGCATCATCAGCTGCGAGCCGATTAATGGCAGCTGCAAATGCCCTGGAATCATCAGGAGGCGCAAACAGCGCTACCCCGTCCCATAGTTCGCGATATGTCGAAATATCGGCCAAAACCAGCGCCGCTCCAGCCTGTGCTGCTTCAAGCGGTGCCAGCCCGAACGGCTCATAGCGCGATGGTGAGGCGACGATGGCGGCCTTGGCCATCCATTGTTTGATGTCGCCATGGGGCAACTCGTCCAATTGGCGCACATTGCGTAGTGTACGAGCTTGCCCGTTCGGCCCCTTGGCGGCTCCCGCCATGATCACCGGCCAAGCCGAGAATGCCGCAGCAGCATCGAGCAGCGCCCCGTTCTTGCCCTCGTCCCACCAGCGCCCGGCCGCAAACACCAGCGGCTCCTTGCGTGCAGGCGTTTCAGTGCTCCGCGTCCCGTTATAAACAACGCCCAGGCCATCGATTTGCCCATAGCTCGCCCGCAACATGGCGGCATGTGCCTGGCTTGGCGCTACCACAGCATCGGCGGCATCAAACCCGGTGCGGTTGCGGCGGAATTGCCATTGCCAGTCAGCCGGCACGGCACTGTTCCGCACAGCGGCAAACCAGGTGACGACGCAGGAGTGCGACACCACCAGCACCGGCACATCGGTTTTGAGCCCACAGGCTTGCGATGGTAGGTTCAAATGGACAAGATCGATCTCCTGCTGCTCGACCAGCGTCGCGATCAACTCCGGGATCCGGTCAAGCTCGCCTTCGTGGCTTGCCGTCCAGTCGAGCGGCGCATCGAACCAGATCAACTGTCCGAGTTGTTCCGCTTCGGCGGTCTGAGCGGCGTTCGGTTTGGGACCGAACCCGGCAAAGGTGAAGGCATAGCCGCCGTCCACAAGGCTTGCCGCCAAATCCATGGCATAGCGCCAAACGCCGCCAACGGCGTCCACTGTAATGAGGATGTGAAACGGCTGTCGGGCTAAGGCGAGGTTGGACGAGAGCGAGGGTGTGCCGAACTGAACGAACCCCGTCATGCACGCACCCTGCGCAATCCCTCGCGGCTTTCGGTATCTTGACCCGCCAGCCAATCGGCGAGATCGCGAAGACCATCCCTCCAGCCCGTCTTGGCATGCCAATCGAGTTCGGCTTCAAGGCGGCTCGTTTCAGCCACAAAATAGAGTTGGTCACCTTCGCGCCATTCATCGCGACTGACAGACAATGGATTGCCCACGATCTGCTCGATTTCGCGCAGCACCATGTTGAGGCTCACCGCATTGCGCGGCCCGCCACCCAAATTGAAAGCGCGCCCATGGACCTTGCCAATATGGGCCAGCACGCCACGATAAGCAGCAACGGCGTCGCGAACATGCAGGACGTCGCGCACCTGCTTGCCATCACCATAAATGGTGATCGCCTCGCCCTTGAGCGCCCGGATCAGGAAATGTGCGACCCACCCCTGGTCTTCCGTGCCGAACTGTCGCGGACCATAGATGCAGCTCATCCGCAGCACAGCAGTTGGCAGATCGTATGAGCGGGCATAGTCGAGCACATATTGATCGGCCACGCCCTTGGAGCAGCCATAAGGGGTGCAGAAATCGAGTTTGCGGTCTTCGTTGATGCCACGCGTGCGGATCAACTCATCACCCGGCACGTGCCGCCCGTCGATTTCGACCAGACGCAGATCGCTCAAGCCGCCATAAACCTTATTGGTGCTTGAAAGGATGATCGGCGCGAATCGGCCGGCCTTCCGGACAGCTTCGAGCACGTTGAGCGTGCCACGTGCATTGACTTCGAAATCTTCGATTGGCTCGACAAGGCTGGTGGTCACAGCCGTTTGCGCTGCAAAGTGATATACAGCCGAAGCATCTGCTAGCGCTTGGTCGAGCGCCGCTGTGTCCCGCACATCGGCGATAGACACTTGCAAGCGCTCGCCATGCCGCTCCCGCAGCCAGGCCAGGTTCTGCTGCACGCCGCCACGGCTGAGATTGTCCAGCACGCGCACCACCTCGCCGTCGCTCAGCAAGGCATCGGCCAGATTGGAACCGATAAAGCCGGCGCCTCCAGTGATGACAATGGGATTGGCGTTGGAACTCAACGGCGGTGTTTTCTTCATGAAACAAGACCTCGCTCTTCGAGTTGACGCTTCATCTCGGCACCGCGGTCGACTGCCTGAGCTTCCCGCACCCAGCCGGCGAGTTCATCCAGCGAGTCCTCGAGCCGGAACCGGGGCTCGAACCCGAGCAGTTCCCGCGCCTTGGAAATATCGGCAAAGCAATTGCGGATATCACCCGATCGGGCCTTGCCCATGATATCAGGCGTGAGGTGCGAAACGCCCATGGCGTTGGCCAGCATCGTTGCCACATCGGCAATGGCATAGGCATTGCCGCTGCCGACGTTGATAACGTGACCAGAAGCTGATCGTTGCTCCAGCGCCAGGCGGAAGGCGCGTGCCACGTCGCGCACATGCACAAAGTCGCGCTTTTGCCGACCGTCCTCGAAGATCATCGGCTTTTGCCCGTTGATCAGCCGCGAGGCAAAGTTCGCCAACACACCTGTATAAGGGTTGGAAAGCGCTTGGCCCGGTCCAAAAACATTGAAGAGGCGTAAGGCCACGGCGTCCACGCCATAGGCTTCGCCGTAAATCAGCACGGCCCGTTCCTGTACATATTTGGTCAAGGCATAGATCGATGCCAGATCCACGGGTTTCTGTTCATCGGTCGCAACAGGGGTGAGCGGTGTGCCATCAGCAGCAGAAAGGTCCCAGCGTGCCGACTTGATGTCGGCGCTGCGCCGGCGCCCCGAGCTGTGATTGCTGCCGTCCTGTGCTTGGTAGAGGCCCTCGCCATAAACGCTCATGGACGAGGCAACCACGATCCGCTTGATCGGCGTGCCGATCATGGCTTCCAGCAAGACAGCCGTGCCTAGATCGTTGCCGCCGACATAGCGGGCGATCTCATACATCGACTGCCCGACGCCAACTTCGGCAGCAAGATGAATAACGCCATCGATATCCCGAAGCGCGTCGCTGACTACCGCCTTGTCGCGCACATCGGCGCGGATCAGTTCGACCCCGGCCGGTACACTCGCTGCCGCATCGCCATGCACCTGATCGATGAGACTGTCCAGAACGCGGACCTGGTAGCCTTGTTCAAGCAACTCCTCGCAAACATAACGTCCGATAAAGCCGCATCCACCTGTCACTAAAATCTGTTTCATGTCCGCCCATCTGCAAGGTACTTACCTTCACTAGGAAGCGCTGCTGCGGGGACAAGTTCCGGCAGCCCGGAACGGCTGCTCTCTCTGTTTGGCTGCTTGTTGGCTTAAGCATGGGTTCTACCAAGCTACAAAGCTCAACGAATCCGCCGAGTCATAGGGGCTTATTCCGGCGAGCGGTATGCGGTTCAGGCATGCCTTGTCTAACTGGCACATTATCCTGAGTTAAGCGGAACGCGTCTTTGCAGTTGCATGGACTCGCGGATTTGATCAGCCGGACTCCGCAGTGACTCCGGGCCAGGTCTTCTATGGAAGGCCGCTAGCAAAGGCACACCAGCCAAATCCATGTTTGGTCCGCAAGGAACAAAGCTTGCTGCTACCCTGTTGCTGGTTTGAGGCTAAGCCGCAAAGCCGATCGAAAGGGCAGCAATAATGAAGATCGTTGTACTGGGTGCCGGTTACGTAGGTTTGACAACCAGTGCCTGCCTTGCCGAACTCGGCCACATCGTCACCTGCTGCGATGTCGACGGCGCCCGTATCGTTGCGCTGCAGAACGCGCAGATCCCGATCTACGAGCCGGGTCTTTCCGAACTCGTTGCGGCCCAGACGGAAGCTGGACGGCTGTTTTTCACCACTCAGTCCAGCAAGGCCACAGGTGCTGCCGACGCCGTGTTCCTTGCCGTAGGCACCCCATCGGACGATAGCGGCGACATCGATCTTTCCTATGTGGACGCTGCCGCGAGGACCATTGCTCCCTATCTCAAGTCCGGCGCGATCATAGTTCTTAAATCCACCGTTGTCGCGGGCACCGCCCGGCGTGTCAAAGCCCTTGTGGATGCCAGCCGCGGTCGTAAGGGCATTGCAGTCGCCTCAAATCCCGAATTCCTGCGCGAAGGCTCGGCGATCAAGGACTTCCTCCATGCCGACCGCATCGTCATCGGCACCGACGAGCCGCACTCGGAATCGGTGCTGCGCGAGATCTATGCGCCGCTTCTGCTGCGCGGCATCCCGCTCGTCGCCACCGAAACAGTCAATGCCGAACTCATTAAATATGCCGCCAACGCGCTGCTAGCTCTCAAGATCGGCTTCATCAATGACGTTGCCGACCTGTGCGAGAAGCTGGGCGGCGACGTGACGGCAGTTGCCGATGGCATTGGCCGTGACCACCGCATCGGCAGTGCGTTCTTGGCTGCCGGTCCGGGCTTTGGCGGCTCGTGCTTCCCCAAGGACACCCGCGCGTTCGCCAGCACTGGCCGCCGCCATGGCGCGCCCCAGCCGCTGGTCGAAACGCTGATCGAACGCAATGAAATGCGCAAGCAGGTTCTTGCCGAGCGCATCATCGACGCCGCGCCGCTCGATGGCCGCATCGCGATCCTTGGCACGAGCTTCAAGGCCAACACCGACGACGTCCGCGACGCCGCCGCCCTCACCATCGTGCCCCTGCTGGTCGAAGCCGGCCTTGACGTGCACCTGCATGACCCCCAGCCCCAGGGCGCCAAGCGCCTGCTGACCGGCGTACATTGGCACGACACGGCCCTCGGAGCCGCCCGCGACGCCGACGTGACCGTGGTCCTCACCGAATGGGAGGAATACCGCACGCTAAGCTTGCCGAAGCTCGCCAAGACCATGCGCGGCCGCATGCTGCTCGATTTCCGCAACATCATTGATCGCGATCGTGCCGCTGCCGCGAGCCTTGCCTACCAGGGTCTTGGGCGCTCGGCCGTAACTACCCCGCCGGCCCGGCGGGGCAAGGGTTCGCCCGCTATGGCCAGCGTTGCCGCCTCCCCCGCCTGATCCCATCAACCGCTAGGAGCCATTCTCATGAGCAGTTCCAACACCACCACTGACCACGATGAAATCCGCAAATGGGCCGAGTCCCGCGATGGGCACCCCGCCATGGTCGATACCAAAGGCAAGGGCGGCATCCTGCGTATCGATTTCGGCGAGCCCGAGGACAATCTCAAGCAGATCGAATGGGACGAGTTCTTCCAGATTTTCGACGAGAACAAGCTGGCCTTCCTTTACCAGGACAAGACCGCCGATGGCGGCGAAAGCCGCTTCAACAAATTCGTCAATCGTGATTGAGGCCACCCCTATGAATGTTTCGCTCCTTCCTGGCGAGCAGATGCAGGCGGCTGTGGTCACCGGGCCCGGCACGATCGCCATCGAGCGCCATGGCTTGCCTGCTCCCGGCGACGGCCAAGTCCGGGTGCGCCTGGAAGGATGCGGCGTCTGCGCCTCCAATCTTGGGCCGTGGTCGGGCCCTGAATGGATGAAGTTTCCCACTGAACCAGGCGGTCTTGGCCATGAAGGCTGGGGCGTCATCGATGCCGTCGGCCCCAATGTCGTGGGTCTGGCTGAAGGGGATCGCGTGGCGGCCCTGTCCTACCACAGCTATGCCACCCATGACATTGCGGACGCCGCAGCCGTGGTGAAACTACCGCCCGAGCTAGACGGCATAGCCTTCCCCGGCGAACCGCTGGGCTGCGCCATGAACATCTTCAAGCGCTGCGAGATTTCCGCCGGCCAGACCGTTGCTATAGTCGGCATCGGTTTTCTTGGCGCCTTGCTGACGCAGTTGGCGGTCGGGGCAGGGGCCCGCGTCATTGCGATCGGCCGACGGCAGTTTGCGCTTGATCTCGCGGCCAAGCTCGGCGCTTCCGAAACCATCCTCATGCATGATCACTGGCAGATTATCGAGCAGGTCAAGCAATTGACGGGCGGCCGGTTCTGCGACCGGGTCATCGAGGCCGTCGGCAAGCAATGGCCGCTCGATCTTGCCGCCGAGCTCACGGCTGAGCGCGGCCGTCTGATCGTTGCAGGTTACCATCAGGACGGCCCTCGCCAAGTCAATATGCAGATGTGGAACTGGCGCGGCTTTGACGTCATAAATGCCCATGAGCGGGACCCGGGCATGTATACTCAAGGCATTCGGGACGCGATTGCAGCGGTTGCGGACGGACGTCTCGATCCGACACCGCTTTATACCCATACCTATGCGCTATCCGAACTGGACACCGCACTCAATGCCACGCGCGACCGGCCGGAGGGCTTCATGAAAGCCCTGGTGCTGTATCCATGAGTTCGGCTATCGCGTCGCGCTCAGCCTTTGCTCGCCCCCGGATTGGTTTCCTGGGCACCGGCCGCATTGGGCTTGTCCGCATGCAATCTCTGCTCGACGAAGACATTATTGAGCCAGCAGTCGTCTCTGATCCATCCCCCGAAATGGCCCAGTCCGCGCGTCAGCTTGCGCCTAATGCCGAGATCGTTGCCTCGCTCGATGAAATGCTGGAGCATGATCTGGATGGTGTGGTCATCGCCACGCCCAGCGCCCTTCATGCCGAGCAGTCGATCAAGGCCTTGAAGCGCGGTACGGCGGTCTTTTGCCAGAAGCCTTTGGGCCGCACCAAGGACGAGGTCGACGCAGTGATCGCCGCCGCCCGCACCGCAGATCGTGCCCTAGGTGTCGACCTCTCTTACCGCTACACCTCTGGCATGCAACAGATCCGCTCCCTGATCCAGTCGGGCACTCTGGGACCAATCTTTGCCGCCGACCTTGTCTTCCACAACGCCTACGGTCCCGATAAGCCATGGTTCTTCGACAAGGCACTCTCGGGCGGGGGCTGCGTCATGGATCTAGGCGTTCATCTCGCCGATCTAGCGCTCTGGGCGCTTGATTTTCCGGCAGTCACCTCCGTTAGCGGTCACATGTTCAGCGGCGGCAAGCCGATCGCGCGCGACAGCGACCAAGTCGAGGATTTCGCCACCGCGACGATGACTCTCGCCACCGGTGCCGTTGTGCGCATCACCACCTCCTGGCACCTTCACGTCGGCACCGGCGCCGTCATTGAAGCCGATTTCTATGGCCTCCAGGGCGGCGCCAGCTTTAGCAATGTCGGCGGCTCCTTCTTCGATTTCACCGCGCGCCACAATACGGGCACCAACGCCGTCGTCTTGAGCGAACCGCCCGAAATCTGGTCCGGCCGCGCCGCCATCGATTGGGCGCGTCACCTCGCACAAGGCGGCCGGTTCGATCCGGCAGCCGAAAGTCTTTCCACGGTCGCCGAAATCCTTGACCGCATCTACGCCCGTTAGGAACACAATGACGGCTTCCAAGCGCATCGGCATTCTGACCTTCCACCGCTGCATCAATTATGGCTCCTATTGGCAGGCTCGCTGCCTTGCCGAGGGCTTGCGCGCGCGTGGCCATGATGCCGTCCTGCTCGATCATCACTCCCGCCGGATCAATCTGGCCGAATGGCGCTGCGCCCTGCGGCCCATTCCCGACGCCCCGGCAAATCAGAACCGCTCGGCATATGTCGAAAAAGCCCGTAAGTTCTTTGCGGCTTTTGATGGCCTTCCTCTGTCGCGGCCCTTTCCGCTCCATGAGCCCGAACAAAGCGAAGCTTGCGACCTTGTCCTTGTCGGCAGCGATGAGGTGTGGAATCTGCGTCACCCCTGGTATGGCGGCAAGGGCGTGTTTTATGGCGAAGGTCTCACCGCTAAGCGCCTTGCCTCCTACGCTGCAAGCTTCGGCAATCAATCGGCATCCGGCGGTCTCGATGACTATTGGTCGTCCCGGCTGGAGCGGTTCGATGCAATTTCCGTGCGCGACCGCAACTCGCAGACCCTCGTTGCCGAGGCCACCGGCCGTTTGCCGCCGCTGGTGCTCGACCCCTGCCTGCAATTCGGTCATCTAATCCCGAAGACTGCCATGCCAGGGTCCGATGGTCCCTATGCCGTTGTTTACGGCCATGGCTTTCCTGATTGGCTCACCAAATCCATTGCCGCCTGGGCTCGCGATCACGATGTGCGGCTCGTCAGCGTAGGCTACGAGAATGCCTGGGCACATGAGCAGCGCATCGACGCTGGACCGATGGAATTCGCGGCGCTCATGGCGAACTCGCGTGCGGTCATCACAAATTTCTTCCATGGTTGCGTGTTTGCGCTCGTCAACGGCAAGCCGTTTGTCACCGCTCCGTCCGATTATCGCTTCAACAAGGTCCGCGACCTCGTCGCAGCGCTCGGCGCCGAACGACACATGGTTTCGAACAGCACCAGCGCCGCCGACTACGACGCCATCTTGGGTACGGCGCTCCACCCATCCATCGCCCATTCTATCGCCGCGTTGCGCGTTCAGTCGGACAGCTATCTGAGCAATGTCCTTGCCTGACGAAACCGTGAGCCTGCGCGACATCCGTAAGGCCGGTCTCTGTATCGGCTGCGGCACCTGTGCTGGCACGGCTGCCCTGCCAGGGCTCGGCATGGCGTTCGATGCCTATGCGCAATACAAACCACAAGCTGCCCCGCAGGTGGAACGCGAACGCTCATCACGCCTCGCGCAGACCTGCCCCTTTTCACCTTCCGCTCAAAACGAAGACGATCTCGCCACCGCCCGCTTCCCGCAGGCGCCGCACCGGGACACGCGGCTCGGGCGCTTTGAAGCAGCCTATGTCGGCGCCGTTGCCGAACCACCATTCCGCCAGCAGGGCAGTTCGGGCGGTATGGTCACCTGGGTGGCCGCGCAATTGCTTGAGCAGGGCCTGGTCGATGGTGTGGCCCATGTGCGTCCTGGCCAAGGCGGCAAATACTTCGCCTATGGTATTTCCCGCGATCTCGAGAGCCTCCACCGTGGCGCCAAGTCTCGCTACTATCCTGTAGAGCTATCCGGTGTCTTGGAGGAAATCCGCACTACGCCGGGCCGCTACGCCGTAGTCGGTATTCCCTGCTTCATCAAGGCCGTCCATCTCGCCCGCCGCCAGGACCCTGTGCTCGCCGAGCGCATCACCCATACGCTTGGTCTCTTCTGCGGACACATGAAAAGCGCCCGTCTGGTGGAGAGCTTTGCCTGGCAGATGGACACGACCATTGAGGCAGTCCAGCGGCCCGAGTTCCGCCTCAAGGGTCCCGAACGTCCGGCTAATTGGTACACCGCGCAATTGACGCTCAAGGACAGTTCCGTCCGCCAAAAGGATTGGTGGCATTTGGGCGATGGTGATTGGGGTGCCGGTTTCTTCCAGAACTCGGCCTGCAATTTTTGCGATGATGTGCTGGCCGAGACAGCTGACATCTCCTTCGGTGACGCCTGGGTTGAGCCCTATTCATCCGATTGGCGCGGCACCAATGTCGTTGTCGTCCGTTCGCCTTTGCTGCGCGATTTGGTCGAACAGGGCATCACGGCAGACAAGCTGGAATTGCGTCCGGTCGATGCCGACTACATTGCCAATACCCAGGCTGCAGGGTTCCGGCAGCGCCGCGAAGGCCTGGCTTATCGGCTCACCTGGCGCCGCGGGGGATTAAAGCCGCGCAAGCGCGTCGCCCCGAGCAACCAACTGCCTTTCCAGCGCAAGCTCATCTACCGCCTGCGCTATCGCATCAGCGCTTGGAGCCATCGCATGTTCTGGCTAGCCCGCTGGCAGCAGGCGCCCGCCATCTACATCACTTGGGCGCATGCGGCGTTACGGTTCTACCATGGGCTTGCCTATGGCCGCGGCCGCATCGGCGCCATCGCCAAGCGCCTCAAGTTGACGCGTGGCGATGGCTGAGGCCTAAACCAGCAATGCCGGCGTTTCCATAAGCGATGCCTTGGCCTGCATGCCGGCGTTCGGCGCATAGCGCTCGATCATCTGCGCGCAGAACTCGGCAAATTCCTCGGGCACTTGCGGCGCACTGGTGTGGTGCGGGGCAATGCCGCGATGCTCGGGCGTAAAGCAGAAGGTGACAGTGACATTGAAATCTTCGAGTGCCTGCATCTGCCGGTCGAACCAGTCGAGCGCATTGGGCCGGAAGCTGTCGGCCCAGGAAAGGCCCGTGCGCATATGGGTCACTCCAAGCCGCTTCATCCAGGCAACCGCATCATCGAGCCGCGGATCGTGGTAGTGGAACCACTGCACCAAGCCCATCTCGGGCGTGTGCTTGGCAAATTCTTCCAGTGCCGGCTTGGGCGTGCCGTCCTCGCGCAGCAGCCCCATGTAGAAGTGCCGGTAATAGGACGATCCTTCCGCCTCGCGGTGGCGGGTCGTGGCTTCCCACTCGCGCGGCAGATCAAAAAGGCTGTACCACTGGATGCGGTCGGCATTGCCCTTGAGCAACTCGGCCGTGCGCTGCAATCCCCAGAGCTGCACTTCCTCGGCACCAAAAGTGGAAATGCCCACCTCGCTGACCCAGATCGGCAGATCGGTCACGGCGCGGATCTCATCAAGCTTTTTCGGCCAATCGTGGATCTGCCATAAATTCCAGTCCAGCGGAAAACCATGCACTGCCACGGCGTTGACGCGGTCCAGCACGCCATAATTCTTCATGCGCGTCATGAAGCCTGGGTCAATCGGCGATATGCCGCCAAGCACGCGGGTGACATTGGGGTTGGCTGCCGCGATCGCATCGGCCGCCAAATTGACCATGGTGCCGAACTGGGTCCATTCGGGATCAATCTCGGGGTCCCAATGAGATTTGTTGTTCGGCTCGTTCCAGATCATGGCCGCTTCGATCATGCTTTAAGCTCCCTTACTCGGATAAATGGGAAAGGCGTGCGGCGACTGCTGTGCCGCCCGGCAAATGTAGACTTCGGCTTCCGGATGCGCCGTGATCTCAAATCCCGCACTGCGCAGCATGGCTTCAGCGCAAGCGGCATTGGGCACCCACCAATTGGTGGGATCGTTGGAATAGCGGTGCTCGATGAAATGCAGCTTGGGATAGCCCGGCTCGTCGAACAGATCGTAGTCCGAAAAAACGTAGTTTTCCGCCACCGGCAGCACATCCTTGCTGCCGCGCTGCATCGATTGAAAGATCATCAAATCGCCCGCTACGTGCTCGCGGATCAAATCGAGCGCCAGGAGCGGATGGCGCAGATGGTAAAGCACCCCCATGAAGATCACGACGTCGAATTTCTCACCCAAGGCGCCAATGTCGTAAACCGACAGCTTGCGAAACTCGATGTCAGCCTCTGCGACCTCGGCAGCAAAGCGTGCCTGGTTGAGATAGACATCATCGAAGTCGATCCCCAGCACCCTATCGGCCCCGCGCTTCTTCATCTCGATGGAATAGAACCCGGCATTGCAGCCGATATCGAGTACCGTCTTGCCGGTCAGATCAGCCGGAATAGCATCGGCGATCTTGCGCCATTTGATGTTGGGATAATCGCCCAGGAAGTGCTCGGGCGCCGTTCGCACCCCACCAAGATCGAGATTGTGAAACCAGGGTCCGAGCGCCTCCACCTTCTGGCGGATTTCAGCGATGGGCAGGGTCATGGGCATACCTCTTCTTGTTGTTCAGGCAATGGTTTCGTTCATGGTCAGCACCTTGCCACCCCAACCGCCCCAGACGATCGTGGTGATGGACGCCGGCGAAATCTCAAGGCGTGGCCAGGCATCAATCGGCAGGCCAAGCACGAAGCTCACCACCGATTTGATGATGTCGGCATGGGTCACCAGCACGAACCGGCCATTGGCATTCTGCGCCACAAGTCGGCGGACCAAGCCAACCACACGCCCCTGCACGTCGAGCATCGTTTCCCCGTTCGGCGTCTCGGCCATGCTGCGCATGCTGTTCCACATGCGCCACTCTTCAAGCTTGTTGAGTTCGTCGAAATTCGAACCCGACCAGGTCCCGAAATCCACCTCGTCAAGCTCGTCTGCGATAGTTACCGGCATATCGCCACACGCATCGGAAATTGCTGCAGCCGTTTCTTGCGTCCGCTCGCGCGGGCTGGCAAAGATCGCCTCGAACCGTTCTTGGCTCATGCGCGCACCGAGCCGCTTGGCCTGCGCCAGCCCATCTTCGCCCAGGCGAATCCCCGGAGCCCGCCCCGCCAGATAGCCGCCCACATTGTCATGGGCCGCGTGGCGAACGAGGTAGAAGACTACGCTCACTCAGCCGCCCCGAGCATCGGCTCGTCGGTTCCCGCAATGAAATCCTCTAGCCGCCGGCGCGCTTCATCGTCGGTGAACTGGCGTGGCGGCGACTTCATGAAATAGCTCGACGGTCCCACCAGCGCCCCGCCGATGCCACGGTCCAGCGCCAGCTTGGCGCAGCGTACCGCATCGATCACCACGCCAGCCGAATTGGGGGAATCCCAAACTTCGAGTTTCAGTTCGGCGCTGAGCGGCACGCCGCCAAAGGTCGTCCCTTCCAGCCGGATGAACGCCAGCTTCCGATCCGTCAGCCACGGCACGTGATCGCTTGGCCCCACATGCACATCCCCGGCTGGGAGCGGCACATCGATCTGGCTGGTCACGGCCTGCGTCTTGCTGATCTTTTTGGATTGCAACCGCTCCCGCTCGAGCATGTTGAGGAAATCCGTGTTACCCCCCACATTCAGCTGATATGTGCGATCGAGCTTCACACCGCGTTCGCGGAACAGATTGGCCAGCATGCGGTGAACGATAGTGGCGCCCACTTGGCTCTTGATGTCGTCGCCTACGATAGGCAGGCCGGCAGCGGCAAAGCGCTGCTCCCATTCCGGCTTGGAAGCAATAAAAGCCGGCACGCAATTGACGAACCCGCAGCCGGCCTTGAGCGCCTGTTCGGCATAATATTGCGTCGCCAGCTCCGAGCCGACGGGGAGGTAGGACACCAGCACATCTACTCCGCTGCGTCGCAACTCCTCTGCAACATCGACCACAGGCACATCAGCCTCGGCGATCTCGTCCTGCAAATATTTACCGATGCCATCGAGCGTCTCGCCTCGCTTCACAATGACACCAATGGGCTCCACATCGGCAAACCGTTGCGTATTGTTGGGCGCGGCATAGATCGCCTCGGCGACGTCCTTGCCCACCTTGGCCGTGGAAACATCGAACGCCGCAGCAATTTCAATATCCGACACGTGATAACCGGCCAGATTAACATGCATTAAGCCAGGGACAGGCTCATTGCCGTCGGCATCCCGGTAATATGTCAGCCCCTGCACCAGCGAAGACGCACAGTTTCCAACCCCTACGATGCCGACTCGAACCTTCCGTGCGCCCATTACCATGCTCCACCAGATTTAACTTATGAGGCCAACGGCACCCGCCAAGCTTTGTTCCTGCATGGAATGGGTGCGAAGGGGACGGCATGCTGGTTTATGGCGATCAGGAGCGGGTTGAAGATCCCGCGGCACTGGCTAGGGAAGTTGAGAAACGCTTAGGCTTTTGCAAGGCTCTGCCACCTGGGATGTCGCGCCATCAGGCGCTCGTTGCTGCCTTCATCCGCGCGGCCGAACTGGTGCAGGGAATTGCCGATAGCGAGTTCCATCAAATTGGTGCGGACGAAATCAGCGAGCGGCAGGAAACCGGCAATGCCCTGCTCCTAAATCTCGCGCAAGCCATCGCCGCGTCCTGGAAAAGCGGCTTTACCGGTTCCTTGGAGCTCGACTGCCAAGCACAACTTGCCACGCTCTCAACCGCCGGAGTCCTGAAAACGCGCCAAGCGGAAGGCTACGCCTTCTACGCGCTCTATCCCGAAAGCTACATCGCCGCCGCCCAGAGATCGGGCCTTGGACCCGACACAACGGTCATCGGCATTCGCAGCATCGGCACTGGCCTCGCAGCTCTGGTCGCCGCCGCCCTCGGCGCCGCACCAGCAACTACGGTCCGCCCCCGTGGCCACCCGTTCGACCGCCAGATCACCTTGAGCGACCATCTCGCCAGACGCCTGCTCGAATCCAAAGGCGCCTTCGCCATTGTCGATGAGGGCCCGGGCATTTCCGGCAGTTCGTTCAATTGCGTCGCCGATTGGCTGGTCGGGCAAGGCATAGCTGAAACCCGCATCCACTTCTTCCCAAGCCATGGCGGCAATCTGGGTCATGCCGCCAAGCCAGATCATCGTGCGCGTTGGAGTCGTGCCCAGAAACACTGGCTGAGTTTCGAGCAAAACATTCTTAAGCCAGCCTTGCCAGCCCAGCGCCTTGAACGCTGGGTCGCCGATGCCATTGGTCCCCTCGACAAGCCCTTGCGCGATATCTCCGGCGGTGGCTGGCGCTCTCTTTCAAGCAACGCCGACACTCTCCCCGCCGACTCCGCCATGGAACGCTTGAAATTCCTCGCTACCAGCAATGGCGAAAATTGGCTCGTCAAGTTCGCCGGCCTTGGTAGTCTCGGCGAAGCCAAGCTTGACCTCGCCTGTAAGTTGAGCGCAGCCGGCTTCATACCGCCCCCCAAGGCGCTCTGCCACGGATTTCTCGTCACCCCTTGGATCAAAGGCACAGCGCCCCCCGGTGCCAAACTGCCCCACGACCGATTACGCGACTACCTCGCCCTCCGTGCCAGCATGCCAGCTGCATCCGGCGGCGCAAGCCTCGCTGAGCTCTTTGCCATGGCCACCTACAATATCGAACAGCGCTGCGGTAAAGACCTCGCCGAGGCGGCAGGACGAACCCTGGGCGATCCCGCTCGCTTCCATCCCGTTCCATGCTGCACTGATAATCGCCTCCACGCTTGGGAGTGGCTCGAAACACCGAAAGGCTGGCTCAAGCTCGATGGCCTCGATCATCACGCCGCCCATGACCTCGTGGGCTGCCAGGATATTGCCTGGGACCTGGCAGGCGCGGTGGTCGAACTGGATCTTTCGGAGCAAGAACGCGAGCATCTACGCGCCGAGCTTTCCACCGGCCTGAACCGTGGCATCACTCCCGACTTTCTAACGGTGAACCAGATTTGCTATCTCGCATTTCAAATCGGCCTGTGGACCATGGCCAAGGACCGCAACGGCACCCACGAACATCCAAAAATCGAGAAACATCTCGCCCGGTACGAGCAGCATCTTCGGGCTATTAAATGGGTTAATTCGTGAACTCTCAAGCACTTGGCTGCTTACTAGTGGACAAGGCCACGGAGTTTCAAATGAAAGCCCTAAATCTCATTACACTTTTGCTGATCATCATCGGCGGCATTAACTGGCTGCTGGTCGGTGCCTTCCAGTTCGATCTTGTTGCCGGCATTTTCGGCGGCGAACAGTCCGCTCTTGCCCGCATCGTTTACATTCTGGTCGGCCTCTCAGCCATCTACCAGTTGGTGCCCTTCTTCCGCGCCATGTCGACGGGCGAAGTCGCCGCCGAACGTAACGCCTCCAGCCACCGCTAATCGTTATAACGACACGTCAAAGAGGCCGTCGCGGATCAAGCGGCGGCCTTTTTATTTGAAGTAGGCGCTCTCCCAGGTTCCATCGCCATTCTTTGCTTCAACAATCGCCTGCAACAAATCCTGGGCGATGGCCGCCAATTCCCTTGATATCGCCGTAACGGCGAGCCCAGCGCCAGAAGACTGCATGGATTCAGCCAGGAACTCGCCGGCGATAATGTCTTCGTCCAGTTCGGCCAGCGTCGCCGAAGCAGTCGCCACCAGCGCGGCGGTCACCGCACCCGTACTAGTACGTAAATCGTCTGTCAGCCCCGGCGCGACCCGCGTATGGGTACGCGCCCGTTCATACCAGGACGCCCAATCTTCATAGGTGAAATTAATAGGTTCGGTCATTTCTCAAGCTCCGCTGATGTCCGAATGGGGCGGCAGGGGAGAAAGTTCGCACGCATAAACTCGGTTAAGGCTGCTAGCCTTGGCGGAACGGGCACTAATAGCGCTAGTTGATACCCAGGGATGGAGAGTGGCAATGACCGGCAGGCAATCTGATCAAGGTAAAGGCGGCACCACGAAGCGGGGCGAAGCCGACCATGACCGCAACAGTCCCGCAAGCCAGCATGGCCTTGCCGAGCGCTCGGTGAACGAGACCAGCAACGAGGCCACGACGCCGCCCAAGAACCCACCGGGCAACACGAAATCCTCTTAAGCTTGCTGCGTCCTGCCGCTATAATTGTTGACGGGTTACACCGGCGACACCGCAATGCCTTGGCTCTTATGCGCCGTACCGTGTAAGGTGCAGTCCAATTCTCGCGCCGCCGCTGCGCCGTTTCTTACCGCCAGGACAATCCAATGACTGATGCCAAACGTTTTCCCGTGGTGGGCATTGGCGCATCCGCCGGTGGCGTTCCAGCCATGGAAGGCCTGTTCAAAGGGCTGCCCGAAAACTGTGGCATGGCCTTTGTGATCGTAACCCATCTAAGCCCGGAACGCGAAAGCAGCCTGCATGAAGTCGTCGCGCGCTTCACTTCTATGCCCGTCGAGGTCGCGGCTGATGGCGTGGAGATACTGCCCGGCCACGTCTATGTCATGCCCTCCGGCGGTGTTTTGAGCGTCCAGGACAGCAAGCTTCAGCTGCAAACGCTTGATCCGGCGCACCGTGAACGCAAGCCGATCGACTTGTTCTTTACCTCCTTGGCCGAGGACTTCGGTGAATACGCTATCGGCATCGTCTTGTCAGGCGGCGATGGCGACGGCACGATTGGTGCCAAGGTCATCAAGGAGCGTGGCGGTCTGACTTTGGCGCAGGGCACCGACCAATATGGTCCCAGCAACCCGGATATGCCACGCAGTGCCATTGCCAGCGGACTTGTCGACATCGAAGCCCCGGCTGAAGAAATGGGCGCCAAGCTCATGGACTATGCTGCAAGCTTTGATGTGCTGGCGGCCTTGAGCGAAAACGAAGGCGACGAGGCGGCTGGCACGATGGATCGCGCGAGGGCCGAAATCTATGCCGTCTTGCGCAGCCATTCCGGCCACGACTTCTCCGGCTACAAAACCAAGACGTTCCTGCGCCGGGTGCGCCGCCGCATGCAGGTGACCCAGTTGCGCTCGCTGGACGCCTATGTCGAACTGCTCAGGCGCGAGCCGGCCGAAGTCATGCATCTGTTCCGCGATCTGCTGATCAGCGTCACCGACTTCTTTCGCGATGCCGATGCATTCGCGCTCCTTGAAGAACTGGCCATCCCCCGCCTTTTCGAAGGTAAGGGCGCCGGCGACACCATCCGCGTCTGGGTTCCTGGTTGCGCCACCGGCGAGGAAGTGTTCTCCATCGGCATCCTGATGCGCGAACATATGGCGACGTTGCAGGCGCCGCCGCGGGTGCAGATCTTTGCCACCGATATCGACGAAGCCGCGCTTTCGGTGGCGCGTCTTGCCCGCTACCCCGAACCCTTGCTGGAAGGGCTTTCGCCCGAGCGCAAGCGGCGCTTCTTCAACCAGGATGGCGCCAGCTACGTCTTGAGCAACGAAGTGCGCGAGCTCTGCATCTTCTCGCCGCATAGCGTCATCCGCGATCCACCGTTCTCGCGTATGGATCTGGTGTCCTGCCGCAATCTGCTGATCTATTTTGGCCCCGACATCCAGAACCGCGTCATCCCGACGTTCCACTATTCGTTACGCCCCGGCGGCTACCTTTTCCTTGGCACATCTGAAGGCATTGGCCAGCATAGCGATCTGTTCGCTATGGTCGACAAGAAGCAGCGTATTTTCCAGGCGCGCGACCATGTCACGTCCAATCCACGTTTGCTGTCCATGGTCGGTGAAACTCGCCGCCAGGTATTCACACCCGAGCGGCAGGATCGCGTTCAGCAGGCTAATTTCCCCCTTCGCCAAGTTGTCGAAGCGCAGGTGCTGGACCGATTTGCGCCGGCCCATGTTGTGGTCAACAGCGATGGTGACGTTGTCTACTATTCGGCCCGCACCGGGCGCTTTCTTGAGCCGTCCCAAGGTGCGCCAACCCGGCAATTGCTGACTATGGCCCGGCGCGGCCTGCGCCTTGAACTGCGCTCCGCCCTGCGCGAGGCCATGACCACCAACCGTGCCGTGGTCAAGCCGGACCTGCCATTGGACGATGAAGAGGGCCGCACGCAGATGGTGACCGTCACGGTCGAGGCCATGGCCGAGCGCGGCAGCCTTGAGCCGCTTTATCTCGTCCTTTTTACCGTTACCGGACCGGCCCGGACGCGCTTAGACACCGAAATTGTCAACCATGATGTGCAAAGCCTGCTCGATCTCGAACGCGATCTGCGCGACGCCAAGGAGCGGCTGCAGGCAACGATCGAGGAATATGAGACGGCTGTTGAAGAATTAAAATCCTCCAACGAGGAACTGGTATCGGTCAACGAAGAGGCCCAGTCCACGAACGAGGAGTTGGAAGCCTCCAAGGAGGAAATGCAGTCCCTCAATGAGGAACTGAACACGATCAACGCCGAACTGATCAGCAAGGTCGAAGAACTCGACCGCGCCAACAACGATCTCAAGAACCTGTTTCAGAGCGCCCAGATCGCCACGGTCTTTCTGGATCGCAATCTCGTTATTCGCAATTTCACCCCTGCAGCCTCGGCGTTCTTCAATCTGCGTTTGACTGATATCGGCCGCCCGCTAACCGATCTCACTAACCGGCTCGAATATCCCGAGCTCAAAACTCATATCGAACAGGTCTTTGCCTCGGGCGAGCTGATCGAACATCAACTGCCCCGTGACAAGGACCGGCGCCATTACCTTGTGCGTCTCATGCCCTATCGCGAAGAGGCCAAGACCATTCAGGGCGTTGTTGTTTCTCTCACCGACGTAACGACCCTGGCCGATGCCGAAGAACAGCAGCACGTGCTGATCTCCGAGCTCAATCACCGCGTCAAGAACATGCTCGCCGTGGTCATCAGCATCACCACCAGCACCCTGGACAGCGCCCCGAGCCATCCAGCCCATGCCGCCCTCATGGGGCGCCTTCACGCCATGGCGCGTGCCTACAGTGCCCTCTCGCGCGTCAACTGGACCCAGGTGTCGTTGATGGAAATCCTGCGCGACGAAACCGATCATCACGATCAAAGTCGTTTTGAGCTTAGCGGCCCCGACGTGCTGCTCGAACCGCAGCAGGCACTCTCTCTGGGCATGGTCATCCACGAGCTGGCCACCAACGCTGTTAAATACGGTGCGCTCTCAAGGGCCAGTGGCAAGGTTTCAATCAGCTGGAATAGACCAGGCAACGAACTGCACATCCTTTGGCACGAGCAGGATGGCCCAATAGTTAAAAAGCCGACTATGACCGGATTTGGTCTGACCCTCTTGGAAGGAGAAATCAGCTATCGACACGGCGGCAGGGTAGAAACGATGTTCGAACCAGATGGCCTGAGAGTAAACATTAGCTTGCCTGAGCCGAGGTAGAATTCCAAAGGTCACCGCTGCTGCACCGCCGTTCTTAACGCAAGTTAATCACATTGCGCGCGTAGGCTGTTAGTGTGCAGCTCTACGCCGTTCATACTGCATTCCTGTTTGTGGCTGGTGTTGACTGGTTCTTGCGGTCACATGGATCGTAAGGCTGCGTTCCGACGTTTACCTATGAAGCTCAAGCCGTTCTTTAGGTAAAGATGCACCAATTAGCCGCTCGCGATGCTGTGGCATTTGTGACCGATACAGAAGGCCAAACCCCATGAGCAGCCCCCATTCTGCAGTTTTTGACGGCCAATTGCGCACTCATCCTGGCGTTGCCGCTTCCGCCGATCATGATGTGTTCGTTCGCCGCCTCAACGCTTTGTATCCGCTCCAGCCCGCTGAAACAAAGATGTTGGAATCTTTGGTGGAGTCTGTTTATCCAGTAGCACCCCATCAGGACATTTTGCGCGAGCAGCAGCCCGCCCGTGAGGCCCTGATCCTGCTGGAAGGACTCGCCTGCCACTATAAAGTGCTCGACTCCGCGCGCCGGCAGATGACTGGCTTCGTGCTGCCCGGAGACTTCTGCGATTTCGGCTTCCTGTCCTCCAGCGCCACAAGGCAAAGCGTCATGTCGCTTGGCCCGGCGCTCGTGGGCAAGATCGACCTGCGCCAGCTCTCGGCCGTCGCCGATAAAATGCCCAACATCCTGGTTGCGGCCATGCGCGCCGCCTCGGTCGATCAAGCCTGCGCCCGCGAACTGGTCATCAGCCTTGGCGCTCGTGACGCGCTCCAACGCTTGGCTCATTTCTTGTGCGAACTCTACTATCGCCTTCGCACCGTAGGGCTGGTCAGCCCAAATGCCCAGTTTGAAGTCGCCATGACCCAAGCCGAATTGGGCGAGGCGCTGGGCCTTTCCACGGTCCACATCAACCGCACCATCCAGCAATTGCGCAAGCGCAAGCTGATCACCATGGGGCAGGGGCAAGTTACTATTCTGGATCTTGGCGGCCTTGAGGCTGTTGCCTCGTTCGACGGCCGCTATCTGCGCCCCAACTAACCGACCCGCATGCCCCGCGCCAAGGCACGGGCAAAAACCTGTGCCGGAGCTTCAAGCAAATTGCTTGACGGAACAGGTCGCGCCACATGCATTGCCCGCGGCAAAGGCCGCCGCGTCATAGCATGGATCTCGTTGACCAGTTTCTTGCGGTCGTAGGGCTTTTCAAGGAGTGGGGTTTCCTGAAAGCGGCCCGGCATGGCCTTGCGATCGGACGCTGTGGCAAAAAGGATTGGCACCCCTTGGTCGCGCAGCATGTCGGCCACTTCGAACACGGTCGTACCATGCAGCCGTACATCGAGCACTGCCGCATCGATCTTTTTCCGGCCAATCAGATGCATGGCGTAAAATGGCGTTGGCGCTGGCCCCAGCACCGTAGCGCCGAGGTCCCGCAGCGTCCGGCAAATGTCGGTCGCCAGAAAGAAATCATCCTCGACGACGACGATGCGTTTGCCGTTTAGATCCGCTGTCTCTTCAACTGCCATTATGCTCCACCTATCTCGTGTAGCTTGGCGCTCCACACCCGCAATAGCTATAACCTTCGTTAGCCTATAGCGTTCCTTGAAGCGTTTTCGTCAGCTACCCTGCTCGTCATCGCCTTGCCGTCCGGACGAACCTGCGGCGTCAGGTGGCGCTTGCTGCAGCAAGGCATCGGCTTCCCGCTGGCGCAGGCACCGGTCAAGTGCGGCAAACCAATAGTCTTTTTCCCGCCCAAGAGGCCGGCCGTCGTTTTCCCAAAGAAAATAAGCGGTGTCGCGAACCGCTGATTCAAAATCCTTATCGATCCAGGGGTCGTCAACTTCAGCCATGGTTTGGTCCCGATAAGAGCGTTACGTATTCAACACTTAGTCATGCTCATCGTTCATCTCCTTTAACGCACGTTAGCGATGCAAAAACCACAGCCCTGGGCTGGAACGACAATGGCAGCAAAAGCTTATCCCCTCATGCCAGCACCGACAACAGATCAGCTTCGCGATAATATCGACAAGGGCCGCACCGGAGAGAAAGTCTCCATGCCCGATCCTGCAACTGTGCCTCTAGGGACCGACGCAGAGGCGGGCGGCAATCCGCCAACAGCTAAGGAACGCGCGATGGATGTGGCGGCAACGCCTGGACCATCACAGGGCCGCGTCGTACCCGGCGGCATGGTTTATCTTGTCCTAGTTTTCGTACTGGCACTGGCCCTGATCGGCATCGTCCTGCTCGCCGCACGCTAGCCGCACAACTGCGGCAGCACCTTGCTGCCGAATGCCTCCACGAACTGACGCTGGTTCGCACCTACATTGTGCAGATAAACCGTATCCACCTGCAACTCCCCATATTGCGCGATGCGTTCGGCGTGGGCGTTTAGATCGGGCGAAACGGCCACGGTTTCGGTAATCTCCTCCCGGCCAACCATACGGCTGATCCGGTCGAAATCACCCGGCCGGCGGATATCCCAATTGACCTCGCCACCAACGCTCGAGCCTGACCATTGCTCTATTGCCTGCTCGAAGGCTTCGTCCTCGGTCGGCGCCCAGGAAAGCGCATCCTGAACCATGATTGGCTTGCCCTCGCCACCCGCCGAGCGGAAGGCATCGACCACCTTGCCGACGCTTTCAAGATCCCCACCGGTCGTGAGCAGCCCGTCAGCCCATTCTCCGGCAAACTTGGCCGTTTCCGGTGTCACCGCGGCGCCAAAGAGCAGCGGCGTGATTCGCGGCAACGCATAGAGCTTGGCCTCCACCACCGTGATCCGGCCACGATGGGTCACCTTCTCACCGGCCAATAGGCAACGGATTACCTCGACGCACTCCCGCAGCCGCGCATTGCGCTCCGGCTTATCCGGCCAATTAAGCCCCGTAATGGCTTCGTTGATGGCTTGTCCACTCCCCAGCGCTGCCCAGAACCGGTTGGGAAACATCTCTCCGAGAGTCGCAATCGCCTGCGCGATGATGGCCGGATGATAGCGATATCCCGGCGCGGTGATTGTGCCGAACGGGACATGCGTCCGCGCCATGGCGGCCCCCAGCCAACTCCACGCAAACCCCGCCTGCGCATGCTTTTCGCTCCAGGGGTGAAAATGATCCGACGACTTGATCGCCTGGAACCCCGCATCCTGGGCCTCTGCGGCCAAAGCCAGTAGCAAGCTGGGGGCGAACTGCTCATGCGATGCATGAAATCCGATCTTCATGCGTCCCGCCTAGTTCTGCATCATGTAAAAAACGGTGCCAAACACGGCGATGAAGGCCACCACCGCTAAAACGATCCGCACAATACTGCCATAAGGATTCTTGCCCAAAACCGCCCGTTCGGCTGCGCCGACATTGCGTTCAACCAGGATTTCGTCTGTCTCTGGCCGGGGCCGCTGGGGAGTGGCAGTATCGTTCATGTCCGGGCTCGCTTTCTGTAAAACGTATACGGCAACGGATTCCCGGCTCGGCAGGTTGCCTTATCTACGCGGTGGGTTTTGCGTTGCCGCGGCGCACAAACAGGAGCTTCACTATGCGCTTCTTGCGCGACAATGGCTTGACCTTGGCTTTGTGCTCTATGTTTCTGCTGTGCTTGGGAGGCATGTTCTGGACAGGATGGCTGCACCAAAACAGCGAACTGGCCCGCCATGGTGCCCCTGCGGTTGATCTGGTGAGCTATTTCTTCTCATCGGAATTCCAATCCACGCTGTTTGAGAATTGGGAGAGCGAATTCCTGCAGATGTCAGCCTACGTCATCATGACGGCAATGCTGTTCCAGCGTGGCTCGGCCGAGTCTAAGGATCCTGACGGCGACAATCCTGAAGAGTCTGATCCAACCGAGAGCCGCCATGATCCGAATGCACCATGGCCTGTCCGCGCCGGCGGCATTTGGCTCAAGCTCTATTCCCACTCACTCGGCATCCTGCTGCTGATGCTCTTTTTTGTGTCCTTCATCCTTCATTGGCTGCACAGCGTCGGCGCAGCTAACGAAGAAGCCGCCCTGCATGGCGAAGCACCGCAGACGGCTTTGGAATACCTCGCTGATCCTCAGCTTTGGTTTGAGTCCTTGCAGAACTGGCAATCCGAGTTTCTGTCGACGGCCGTGCTTGTGGTCCTATCCATTGTCCTGCGCTATCGCGGCTCACCTGAGTCAAAGCCGGTCGCAGCACCGCACTCCGCTACCGGACGCTAGTCAGAAAGGCCCGAGACCAAGCTCGGGCCTGCCAGCAGGATCGCTAGTGCAGAGTCGGCGGCACGACGGTGCTGCCCTTAGCGCTGACACAGTACCCCTTGCTACCGATCTGCTCCACCAACCCAAGATTGAGGAGCTGTTCGGCTAGCTCGATCGGCAAAGGTAAAGCGCCCGCATTGCTGAGGGCAGCCAACGCGTTGCGCTGTGGTAAGGTGAGGGACGACCATGAAAGATTCACAATGTCACCCTCGCAGTCTGCGGTGCTTGCCGCTCTGGCAAATCCGTCGGCAACGTGGCTTCAATGTCGTCAAGAGTACGCAGCGCAGCCATGAGATCGTCGACGCTTGCGGTGACGCCCGTGCTTGTGGAGCGCAGCCCGGAAACACCGCGAACAGCGTTCCAATCCGAAAGCCAGTGGGCGACCAAGGCACGGCGGCGCGCCACGCTCAAGCTTGCATCGGCAACGATCTCGCGCGGGTGGTAATACCCGATCAAATCGCTCCGCTCGACGTCTCTGACATTTTCCAGTTCGGTTTGATGATTAATGTTTGTCCACATAACTACATCCTCGATTGAGCAACATAGATACAGGGGCCCGTAGGGGCCTCGCTGACAAACCAGCCCTGAACGGGCTCGGCAAAAAATGATCTAGAGCCGCATCATTGCTTTTCAAGAGGCACAATCGAGGTCCGGAACTATACTTCTCCGGCAAGGTTCTCCCGCATGGATGGGAGAAACCCATGAGCGAAGACCACGATAGTGCCGCCAGTCACGAAGTAACTGCTGCTGGGCACCTCAGCGACGAAGCGCGCCATTTCGGTCCTGCGCTGATCAATGGCCTGCGCTGTCGTTGTCCACGCTGCGGCCAGGGTAAGCTCTACCGCCGCTATCTCAAGATCGCCGACCGTTGCGAGCACTGTGCGCTCGATTTCGGCCACCATCGTGCCGATGATCTGCCCGCATATGTCGCGATAACCATTGTCGGCCACATCCTCGTTGGCGGTCTTCTCCACTTCCAGTCCAGCCGCGACATAGCGCCTGTGGTGTACCTCGCCATTCTGCTGCCACTGGCCATAATCCTGCCGCTTGCCATGTTGCCCTCCATCAAGGGCGGTATCGTCGCGCTACAATGGTCTCGCCGCTTGCATGGCTTTTAGAGTCAATAAAGGATTAGCTTGTGAACACTGCCAACTTGCAGCTTGAAGGCCTTTACCTCGCCGTCGCCGCCATCAACAATGCCTTGGCCGAAAAGGGCCTGCTCACCCGGGACGAGATTGGGTTGGCCCTGCGCCGCGCCGAACAGACCGCGCTTGGCGATTACCGGACCCAGGATCTGAGCGGAGCAGAGCAGGACGCGGTCGCCTTTGCCCCCCGCCTGCTGCAACTCGCCAACACCCATGCCAGCGACGGGCACACGCCCGATTTTTCCGGACTTGCCAAGCTCGTCGGGCAAACCAAGCCTCCACACCCCGATCGCCGGTAACGCACGCGTCACAAGGCTTGTGTCTCGCCAGCCGGACCCTCATATCTTGCCTATGGCAGACAAGACCCCGACCAGACCGGCAGGCGCTTCGCTTGAACAGCAAGGCAAGGTCAGCGACAATGTTGCGGCTTTCGTCAAGAAAGTCGGCAGCGTTGCTCGCCCCAATGCAGCGCAGGATGGGCGTTTGCTCTTTGCCCTGGACGCCACGATGAGTCGCCAGCCCACCTGGGATCTTGCCTGTTCGCTACAGGCCGAGATGTTCAAGGCCCTGCCCAAGGAAAGTGCGCTACAGGTTCAACTGCTTTATTTCCGGGGCTTTGGTGAGTGCCGCGCTTCCAAATGGGTGATTGATGCGGCGGCTTTAGCCCGGCTCATGAGCGGCATCGATTGCCGTGGCGGCAACACTCAGATCGGCAAGGTCTTCTCTCATGCTCGCAGTGAGCATGCTAAGCGCAAGGTCAATGCGGTAGTTTTCGTCGGCGACGCCATTGAGGAAAATGTCGACGAACTGGCCGAAAAAGCCGGTCAGTTGGGCCTGTTAAACTGCCCCTTCTTCTTTTTCCAGGAAGGTCGGGACGCTCGCGTGGAAGCTGCTTTTCGTGAGTTCGCGCGGCTGACCAAGGGTGCCTATGCCCGTTTTGACGCCTCCGCGCCCCAGGAACTCGCCGCATTGCTTAAAGCTGTTGCTGCCTACGCCAGCGGCGGGCGCGATCACCTGCGGCTTCAGGGCAGCGGTCAAGCCAAAGCGCTCCTGGCGCAGATCGAAAAACGATGACTTACGTCCTCCTTGGCAGCTTCGCCCTTCTCGTTAGCCTGGCTGCTTATCAGTATCTGCGCCGGCTGGACCGCCGTACGATGTTCCGCGGCTTGCGTTGGCTGGTCGGCGGCGCCGGCATGCTCATCGCCGCGCTCCTGCTTTTTGCCCGTCGTATCGACATCGCCGTATTCGTCGGCGCTGCCGCATTTTCCATTCTGCGTACCGGCCGCCTGGGACCGTTTTCGCTTGAAAGTGGACCGGGCGAAGCAAACAACATCTCCAAGGTTCGCAGCCGGTTCTTCGCCATGGAGCTCGATCATGATACCGGCACTGTCTTGGGGCGCGTGCTTGCCGGCCAGTTTGCCGGCCGCGATCTCATGGATTTGGGCGAATACGACACCCGCGCTTTAATTATCGAGATTGAAGCTGATCCTGACAGCATCAGCCTGCTTGAAAGCTGGCTCGACGCTAATCGCGCCGGTTGGCGGGAACATTTTGCACAGACCGATACAGGCGATGGCAATGCAACTGATCCGGGCACGCCTGCCGATAGTTTCGAGGAGGCCTACGAGGTTTTGGGCCTCAAGCCTGGTGCCACGGACGATCAAATCCGGGCCGCACACCGTGATCTGATGAAGGCCGTGCACCCCGATCATGGCGGCTCCAGCTATTTGGCCTCCAAGATCAACCAAGCCCGGGACCGGCTGCTGCGCCGTTAGTAGCTCTGCCAATCAATACCTTAAATATTACTTTTGCCCGCTTTACATTCTTTGCAGCCATGCTTCTATGCAGATGCGCGCTATCGGACTGACATAAAGCCGAAGCGGAATTTGTTTAGGGAGCGAAGAATGATCATCAATAAGCTGGGCCGCCGTGCGGTCCTTGGTCTGTCGACTATGGCTCTGGCCGCAGGCATGCTGGGTTCGTCTGTGTCGGTGGCGCAGGATGTGACCATTCCAATCATCGTCAAGGACACCACCTCCTTCTACTGGCAGATCGTGCTGGCCGGTGCTCGCAAGGCTGGTCAGGATCTGGGCGTCAATGTTCCCGAATTGGGCGCACAGGCGGAAACCGACATCAACGGCCAGATTTCTATCCTGGAAAACGCTGTGTCGGGCAGCCCTGCGGCTATCGTGATTGCACCGACCGAGCGCGCTGCGCTGGGTGCGCCGATCACCGAAGCTGCTGCCTCCGTACCGGTAATCGGCATCGACTCCTCGGCCGAGTCAGACGCCTTTTCTTCGTTCTTGACCACCGACAACGTTCAAGGCGGCCGCATTGCTGCCGATGGCCTCGTCGCTGCCATCAAGGCCGCGACTGGCAAGGAAGAAGGCGAAGTCGCACTCATCACCAGCGTCCCGAACGCTGGTTCGCTCGAGGAGCGCAAGCAGGGCTTCATCGAACAGCTCGCGACTTACCCGGGCATTACCCTCGTGGCAGACCGCTATGCCGATGGCCAAGCTGCAACCGGCCTTAACATCACCACCGACTTGCTGACCGCCAATCCGAATCTGGTCGGCATCTTCGCATCCAATCTGATCATGGCTCAGGGCGCTGGCCAGGCGCTGGCCGAAAACGGTGCTGCCGAAAAGGTGTCTCTGATCGGCTTTGATAGCGATGAAAAGCTGGTGAGCTTCCTGACCGACGGCACCATCGACGGCTTGGTCGTGCAGGACCCATACCGTATGGGCTATGACGGCATTGCCACGGCTCTCGCCGTGTCCAAGGGCGAAACCGTCGAGGAGTTCGTCGATACTGGCGCCAACCTCATCACTACTGCCAACATGGAAGAGCCGCGCAGCCAGGAGCTGCTCAATCCAAAGGTAAACTAGTCTAATCAGACGCGCGGCGAACAAACGCCGCGCGTCCTTCCACTGCAGCGCCACGGCCCGGCAACAGGGCCCGGTCTGCCGCCATGCGAGGGGTGTCGCATTTGACTGATCTATCCAGCGGCTCGGCCCAGCCCATGGGCCAGGGCGGCGCGGGTGTCATGCCCGCTGACGACATCATTCTTGAACTGCGCGACCTCGAGAAGCGCTATGGCCCCATTCAGGCGCTCAAAAAGAGTACGCTAAGCTTCCGCCGCGGCGAAGTGCACGCTATTGTTGGCGAAAACGGCGCCGGCAAGTCCACCCTGATCAAGCTCCTCACCGGCGTTATCCGCCGCACTGGCGGAACTATCGTTTGGAACGGCCAGGAAGTCGAACTCGCTTCTCCCAACGAGGCAATCAACCACGGCATTAATGCGGTGCACCAGGAAGTCGTGCTCTGCCGGCATCTGTCCGTTGCCGCCAACATTTTCCTGGGCGATGAAAAAACCAAATGGAGCCTGCTGCAGCGCCGTGACATGACGCGCGCCGCTCAGAAAATTCTGGACGACATGGGCTTCAGCCTTCCAGCCGATGCCTTGCTAGGCTCGCTTACGATTGGCCAGCAACAATTGGTCGCCACCGCCCGCGCCTCGCTGCGCGGCACCAAATTCATCATCTTCGATGAGCCAACGGCTTACCTGACCCGCCAGGAAGCCGCCCAGCTCTTTACCTTGATCCGCCGCCTCAAGGCGGAAGGCGTCACCATCGTTTATATCAGCCATCGCATGGAGGAAGTGTTCGAACTCGCGGACCGCGTCTCCGTGCTGCGCGACGGGACTCATGTCGGCACCCGCAATATCAGCGAAACCAACGACGCCGAACTCGTCGCGCTGATGATCAACCGGACGCTCGAGCAGATCTATCACAAGGAGCAGATCCCCTTCGGCAAGACGCTGCTGCACACGCGCAATCTCAGCGGCAAGGGCTTCAGCGATGTTTCGATTACCCTGCGCGCCGGAGAAATCGTCGGGCTCTATGGCCTGATCGGCGCCGGCCGCAGCGAGTTTGCATTGTCGATTTTTGGGCGCAATCCCAAGACTTCTGGCGAAATTCTCTGGAAAGAGCAGCCGATCGACATCCGCAACGAGCGCACAGCAATTGATCTGGGCATCGCCCTCGCTCCCGAAAGCCGCCGCGATCAAGGGCTCAACCTCAATCTGCCGATCGGGCTCAACATCAATCTGCCGGTCTATGACCAGTTGATGCGCGGCCCCATCATCGACCGTGGCGAGGAAAAACGCCGGGCCGAACAGCAGATCAAAGACCTTGCGATCAAGACGCCTTCACGCCGGTCGCTAGCCTCCTCCATGTCGGGCGGCAACCAGCAAAAGATCGTCATCGGCAAATGGCTCAACCACGGCGCCGAGGTCTTCATCTTCGATGAGCCAACCGTCGGCGTCGACGTTGGTACCAAGGCCGAGATCTACCGCCTCTTCGCCCGCCTGCTCAAGAATGGCGCCGGCATTCTGCTGATCTCATCCTACCTGCCGGAGGTTTACGAACTGGCGGACACGCTGCATGTGTTTCGTGAGGGCCATCTGGTGGGCAGCCAAAGCTACCGCGAGCGATCGCATGAAGACATTCTAGCCGAGGCCATCGGCGTTTAGCCTGCCTTGTGGAGACAACGATGACCACCGAAGTAACACCGACCTCCGTAAAGACTCGGCGCAACTGGAATTTTCTGTTTGCACTGACGCTGGTCGGCCTACTTGTCCTGCTCTGCGTAGCCTTGAGCATAGCGACACCAAATTTTGCCACCGGCAACAATATCTCGAACCTGCTCCGGCAAGGTTCGATGATCGCGATCCTCGCGATCGGGCAGACCTTCGTCATCATCACCGCCGGCATTGATCTGTCAGTCGGCGCTATCGTGGGCTTCTCCACCGTGATCGTCGCCATGCTTATCCAGGCCGGTTGGCCCGTCTGGGCCGCAATTATCGTGACACTACTCATGGGCCTGCTGATCGGATTTTTTCACGCCTTCGGCATCGTCAAGATGGGCCTGCCAGCCTTTATCATCACCCTGGCAACGCTGACCTCCCTACGAGGCATTGGCCTCTTGCTGACCAACGGCTCGACCATCAACATTACCGATGCCGGCTTCAACCAGTTCTCGCGCGAAAGCTTCCTCGGCGTGCCGAACCTGTTCTGGATGGTGGTACTGGTCGCCGTACCAGCCTTCGTGTTCCTCCACCTGAGCAAATGGGGCCGCTATCTCTACGCCGTGGGCTCGAACCCGGAAGCCGCGCGCCTCTCCGGCGTTAGCGTCCCCAAGATGATCTACATCGCCTATGGCCTTTCGGCCATGTGCGCCGCTTTCGTGGGCATCATGCTGGCCGCGCGCCTGGGCGTCGGCAATGCCACGCAGGGCGAAGGCTGGGAACTGCAGGCGATTGCCTCCTCGGTCATCGGCGGCACCTCGCTCTTTGGCGCCGTAGGCTCCGTGCATGGCCCGCTGATCGGCGCCTTCATCCTGGCTACCATCAGCAATGGCGCGAACCTGCTTAACGTCAACTCGTTTTGGCAACGCATCATCACCGGCGCCTTGATCATCATCATCGTATTCTTCGACCAGCTTCGCCGCCGCAATAGGTAGCCACCAATGCAAGCCGTTCGTCTGCTCGGCCCCAACAGCCTCGAACTTCAGGACGTCGCCACACCCGAACCCGGCCCCGGCGATATCCTGATCAAGGTCGAGGCCTGCGGCATTTGTGGGTCGGACCGGCACATGTATGCCGGCGAATACCCGACCAATCCCCCGGTGACCCTGGGGCATGAGTTCGCCGGCACAGTCATTGCCACCGGTTCCGGCGTCGAGCGCATCCGCATCGGCCAGCGTGTCACGGGCGATCCGAACATCGCCTGCGGCACCTGCCCGCAATGCCGGGCAGGGCGGGTCAATCTCTGCGTTTATCTGTCAGCCATAGGCGTGCAGCGCAATGGCGGTTTTGCCGAATTTCTTGTCATGCCGGAACAGCAGGCCCATGTCTTGCCAGACAACATGGATCCGGTCCACGGCGCCTTTTGCGAACCGCTGGCCTGTTGCCTACATGGCCTCGATGTTGCGCGCATCCGTCCCCGTGACAGTGTTGCCATCTTCGGCGGCGGTGTTATCGGGCTGCTGATGGTACAACTCGCTCGGCTCGCCGGCGCCACCAATGTGATCCTTTCGACCCGCCAACAGCCCCGTCGCGACCTTGCACTCCAGCTCGGCGCAACCCACGCGATTGATCCCGAGGCGAGTGACGCCGTCAGCGAAATTCAATCCATCATCCCCGGCGGCGTCGATGTGGCCCTCGAATGCGCCGGTGTGCCGCAAACCTTCACCCAGTCCATCGCTGCCGTCCGGCGCGGCGGTGCCGTTGTCGTGTTCGGCGTCATGCCGCAGGGGCAGGAGGTCAGCGTCATGCCGTTCGATCTGCTGGTCAACGAGGTGCGCCTCGAAGGCGCTTACCTCAACCCGCTGACCCACGCGCGCGCTGCCACCATGGTCGCCAGCAAGACCCTCCAACTGGACCCGCTGGTCAGCCGCATCGTGCCGCTGTCGGACGTCCCCGCCATAATCGCCAATGCCCCGGCGCCTGGCGAGATCAAGATTGTCGCGCGGCCTTAAGCTGGATTGATCTCCAGCACCAGGCGGCAATGAATGTCGCCTTCGCACCACATGGGGAAATTGGTGCCCCATTTGTTGTTGTGGATGTTGATCCGCACGCCTTGACTGAAATCAGGCGGCTCAGGCGCAAACGGCATGAAATCCGTACCCACCGGCGCCACCAGCGCGCAGTCGAGCGGCGTTACTTTCAGCACGCGGGCTCCAGTCGTCGCCTGCAATGCCGATATAGCCTGAAGCTGCCCACCACCATGCCGCACCACATTACTAGCAGCTTGCCACAAGCCCAGCTTTTCGAACTGCCAATCCCGCCCTCCAGCCGGCGTAAACGCCAAAAAACTTGCCTCCGGCATCCGGTTCGCCGGCTTGTTCAATAGCGTTAAGCCAATCTCGACCCGCGTTGCACTGATCGCGCGTAAGCCAAACCGGATGCGCTCCGGCGCACCAAGCTCCCGATGCGCCAATTCAGGCATCACGGCATGGCCGTCACCTTTGCTCTCTGGCGCAAACACAGCCGTCTGCGCCGTCCGTGCATGCTGAAGGCCCGGCTTGTCATGGTCCAGAATGGCCCATTCAATCCGATGCTGCAAATAGCTATCCAGATGCCGCTGCAGTTCGGTCCAGTCGTAGCTCTCATACCGGTACGCCAACAGCGTACCGTTCCCTTCGATGACCTGTCCCGCAGGTGTCGTAAGCCGGACAACGTCCCCCGTCACGGGATCGCACTCGGCGCTCCAGCCGCCATCAGCTAGGCCAGCAAAAGGTGTGGGTTCCGCAGAAGCAGCCAATGCCTGCACCTTGTCCTCAGGCTCAAGCTGGGCAATAGCCTCGTTAAGATATCCACGCTGCTCGGCCCAAGATTGCTCGGTATAGCCGAAGCGGAAGTTGCCCGCCCGTGCTGCCTCAAACTCCAGCCGGTCCCATGCCGTTTCGTCCCGCAGATAGGTCTTGATATCCACGCCCCAAGTGTGTTCCGCCACCATTGCCAAGCCACGCCCGAAGGCGAGCCGGGCCGGCGTCAACTCAGGCTCGAACCCATCATAAAGCCGCTGCAATGCCCTGAACCGTGCAAGCTTTTCCGGATCGGTGGCCGTGCCATGGATCCAGCTATCGCCAATCTCTTTCGTCACCAGGGGAAACTGCGCCCGCCGCGCCCACATCTCGGCGCCAAACGCATCGAGCGTCGACGCCTTGATCACTGCTTTTGGATGCGCGTGCCGCAAGCCGCGCAAAGCCTCCATCGTCTGCCCCATGCTTTGCGGTCCGATATTGTCATTGGTATGGGCAAAGCTCAGCCCCAGATCGCCGCCGGCCGGATAGTCCGTTTCGCCATAAGACGCCTGGTACATGACGACGATTTCCGCACCGTCAGGTGCCCGCCACACGAAAATCGGCGGCACATCGGGCACCGGGCTTGCCGTGTTCACGCCAAGATGCAGGAATTTGACACCAGCCTGCGCCAAAAGCGGCACCATCCCCAGTGTATGCCCCGGCACATCTGTCATCTTGGCTGCAATACTTGTCTTGCCGAACCGCCGGTCCAACTCCTGCGCATAGCTCAGCCCTGCGCGGAATACAGCGGGCGACATCAGCTCGGTGTGCGTTGTGAATGGCAGGGCATGCCAGGCGATCAGTCCACGCTCGATGGCGCGCTCGAGCCTTCTTACCCGCTCCGGCGCTTGGCTGTTGAGATGGTCCCAGATCAGCCAGGCGCCCGTGGTCCAGATAAATGCCGGCTCCTGCGGATTTTCGGCAAAGAAGTGCTCGCCCGTTGCAATCGCCTGCGGAATGAACTGCTCATGATATTGCCGCCGCACCTTGCTGGCATGGTCGGTAAAGCCGATGTCTAGATGGGTCTTAAAGATCAGGTGGATGTGCTTGGGCATACGGGGCTCGGATCAAGTCGCCGCCCTTGATGCGACTGTTCCACCCATGCTGGCAAGGTGCGCCGCTTCTTACCTGCCATAAAAGAAGGGAGTGAGAACCAGCGCGGGCGGGATAAGGGCTCGGCTGCCATTTCGTTGGCCAGGACGGGAAACCGGAAAAACCATTCCTGTTCCCTATGCCGCCACGTCCGGTTGACGCGCGCTGGTCTCGTTCAAGCTAATGGTAAAAGAGCAGTTTCGTTCCCGTTTTTGTGCACCCCGGAACTTCACTGGCTGCAAAATCTTGTTCACCCATGGAGACCCACATGCAGCCACCAGCCCCTACCCAGGCGCCCGAACCGCGCAAGGGCATGCCCGATCCAACCATCACCGAAGCCGAGTTCAAGGGCCGCTTTCTTGCCCAGTTCATCGATCCCAATTTTGACGCCTTGAGCTCGGAACTGGAGAAAATCGCCGACGCGGCCTGGGATGCCTATGATCACAGCCGCAAGGCACCGCGCACAGTCAAGGCCGGTCCGGGCTATGCCGATCCCGACTATGATCTTGCCGAGGACTGGGTTGCTGCCAAGGCTGCCGTCGACCGGGCCAAGGCCGATTACGAGAGCGGCGACCGCTCGCAACGCATTCTGCTCGTCAACGCATCGTCACGCAGCGAGCACACCTGTCCCGGCGAAATGAGTAAATCCTATCGCCTTGTCGAAATCGCTGCGGGCGTCCTGCAGCAGGCGGGTCTTGATACCGAAATCCTCGATCTGTCCCGCACCACTTCCGAATATGGCCGCAACATTCACCCCTGCAAATCCTGCTTCTCCACGGCCGCCCCGCTCTGCCACTTCCCTTGCTCCTGTTATCCCAATTATTCGCTGGGTCAGACGCAGGATTGGATGAACGAGATCTACCCCATGTGGATCAGGGCCGATGGCATCATGATCGTGAGCCCCGTTAATTGGTATCAGGTCTCGTCGCCGCTCAAGGCACTGATGGACCGCATGGTTTGCGTTGATGGCGGCAACACCGATCCCACTCTTACCCAAGGCAAGAAAGCCGCCATTGCCAAGCAGATCGAACTCGATGGCTGGAGCTATCCGCGCCACCTCAAGGGCAGACTGTTCTCGGTCGTTGTCCATGGTGATGTGGAAGGCACCAAAGACGTGCGCCGCTCCATTTCCGATTGGCTCAAGTTCATGGAACTGGCGCCCGCTGGGCCACAGGCCGAGCTGGATCGTTACATCGGCTATTGGGAGCCCTATGCCACCAGCCATGACTCGCTGGACAAGGACCTAGCCATGCAGGAAGAAGTGCGCAATGCCGCCCGTACCTTGCGCGATGCTGTCCTCGCCCATCGCGACCGGCACGCCATCCCCGGCAGCGAACTTGAAAAGCCCCGGCAGAAGTAAGTCCCTTGGAAGCCGCTATTGCGGTGGCTGGCCGTTCGAGGCGCTGACGCCGCCGTCCACCGCGATCATTGCACCGGTAACAAAGCTTGCGTCCTCGCTGGCGAGAAACGCGATCACTGCCGCCACTTCCTCGGGCTCGCATGGGCGGCCCAGGGGAATGCGCTTGTTGAACTCGGCCATTGTGGCTTCATCTTCGAACATCTCGGCCGTCATCGCCGTTCGCGTAAGGCTTGGGCACACCGCATTCACCCGGATGCCGCGTGTGCCCAAATCCATTGCCAGAGCCCTGGTAAAGTTGACGACGCCTCCCTTGGCCGCATTGTAGGGCAGGGTGTTCCAATCCCCGCCCGTGCCGGAAACCGACGCCGTATTGACGATTGATCCCTTGGTCTTCTCCAGATGCGGGATAGCTGCCCGGCAGCCGAAGAACACGCCGTCCAGATCGGTGGCGATGACCTTGCGCCAATCATCCGTGCTGATCTCTGCCGGATTGCCACCGGCATAAACGCCGGCATTGTTGACCAGCACGTCCAGCCTGCCGAAGCGCTCTACTGCGGCCGCAACCATACCGTCGACCGCTTGTTCGTCTGCCACATCGGCCTTGTGCACGAGATTGTCCTTGCCGGCGAGCTTACCCGCGGTGTCGGACAACTCTTGTTTGTCCACGAGCACGATTTTCGCGCCTTCGCTAGCAAACCTCAGCGCCGTTGCGGCTCCGATGCCCGACGCTGCGCCCGTAACCAAAACGACTTTATCCGCAAACCTGTTCATCTCGCCGTTCCTGCATGTGTTGATGCAGGCCAACGCCGGGCGGACGCAGATCGATCCGCTAGGGCAGAATGTGCCCCGCCGCGGTAAACAGCCGATACCACTCCTCCCGCGATAGCCGCACGCCCGAGCCGGCGGCGGAATCGATCACCCGCTCCGGCTTGGTCGTGCCCAGTACCACCTGGATATTGGCCGGATGCCGCACGATCCATGCCACCGCAATGCCCGTCGGCGTCACGCCATGAGCTTCCGCCAGTTCATCGATGACATCGTTCAACTCGGCAAAATTCTCCCGGTCGCCCAGGAACACGCCATCAAAGAAGCCCTTCTGAAACGGCGACCACGCCTGAAGCATCATATTGTTGAGCCGCGAATAATCGAGCAGCCCCACGTCACGGCTGATCGATTGGTCCAGTCCGGCCATGTTCGCGGCAACGCCTTGGGCGATCAACGGCGCATGGGTAATGCTCAATTGCACCTGATTGAACCGCAAGGGCTGCGTTACCGCAGTCTTGAGCAGTTCGATCTGGCCCGGCGTCTGGTTGGAAACACCGAAATGGCGCACCTTGCCCGCAGCCTCCAATTTGGTGAAAGCCGAAGCGACCTCCTCGGGTTCCACCAGGGTGTCGGGCCGGTGCAGCAGCAGCACATCGAGATAGTCCGTGCGCAGGGCTGTCAACGACTCGTCTACCGTCCGCAGGATGTGCTCTTCGGAGAAGTCGAAGAACCCTTTGCGGATACCGACCTTGCTTTGGATGATGATGCGCTCGCGTTCACTCGCGCTCAGCGTCACAGCTTCCCCGAACCGCGCCTCGCAACGGTGCCGCTCGCCACCATAGATGTCGGCATGGTCAAGCACATTGATACCTGCATCCATTGCCGTGCGCACCAGCGCATCGATTTCCCCATCGCTCATCTGGGCGATGCGCATCAGTCCCAGGACGACGCTTGAAAGGTTCAGGCTCGTTCCGGGCAATTGGTAGGTCTTCACGGCAGATCCCTTCGGTTTAGCGAGCGCTCAGCTTGCAACGATCTGCCAACCCACACCAGTCAGAAGCGCGCCATCTCCGCCCGAACCTTGCGGATAAACCCTTCCAATTGCGCCGGCGTGCAATTGTTCATGTCGTAGAGCGCCAGGTAAAGCGGCGGCTTGCCGGTGCGGAACGTCGCCCATCCCCAGCGCTGCGCCAGCTTGCGCGGCGGATCGCCCATGATCATCGTGCGCCACCGGTCCCCGCCATATGTCGTCACGAAGGCTACCTTCTTGATGTGCGTCAGGTTCGGCACCAGCCGCCCCCGGTCCCCGCCGCCTTCAAGGATGAACGACACGCCGGGTAGGAAAATGCGGTCGAAATAGCCCTTGAGGATCGCCGGATAACCATAGTTCCAGACCGGATGTACGAACACCAGCGCCTCCGCCACCATCAGCCGGTCGACATAGGGCTTCACCAAAGGCGTCAGATTGCCCGGCACCTCATGGTAGTTGAGCCGCTCCTCGCGGCTGAGCACCGCGTCGAAGCCTTCATCATAAAGGTTGAGCGCATCGACGCTGTGCCCGTTGCTCGTCAGCTCGTCGACCACGGCGTTAAATAGCGCTCGGTTATAACTCGTTTCTACCGGATGGGCATGAATGACGTGAACGCGCATCAGGCAGCATTCACCGGATTGAGCCCGTCGAACAGCCAGGCCTTGCCGGCATTGAAATCGAAATCCGGGTTTTCCCAAGCGATCATCTTGCCCGGATTGAGAATGCCCTTGGGATCAGCCTCGCGCTTGAAATCAAGCTGCTTCTGGTCCGTCCGCTTCATGCCGCCTTCTTCAAGGGTATAGCGATGGGGGTTGAAGACATTGCACTCATTGTCCTCGTGTATGCGGATGATCTCCTCCAGCCGCGCCTCTGTGGTGTAGCGCACCAGCGGCAGCCCGGCGAAGGTCACGATGCCATCCTGCTTGGTGATCTCGATATGCATCGGCAATTCATCACCCAGTAGGTCAACGATCTTGCGCACGTGCTCGATGGTCGGATAGCGCGTCTGCAGATAGGTGATCGTCGGGTCGACCTTGAGCGCTCGCAACGTGGTATGGTTCCAGCCCAGCTCATAGATCGGCGGCAGGCGCTTGAGTTCCTCTTCGCTCGCTTCGTCGGAACGATAGAGCATCTCGCCTTTATGGTGCGAAACGAACAGCGTCATCGCCGCTGCCGCCACCGGCGCCACCATCAGCAGCACCACCGATTGACCGTCACGGATATAAGGCTTGTGCCGGTTGAAAAAAGCCTCCCCGATCGGGGCAGCACAGGGCGCCACCTCCTTGACCAGCAAGCCATCCTGCAACGCGACTGCCTCGCCGAACCGGCACGCCTCGATGAAATCATCGAACCCCACCAGCATGTCGACCCAGTCATGCGCCTGCGTCAGCGGCATCTCCGCTTCGACGATGATCCCGTTGGTGCCATAGGCATGGGCAACCTTGAGGATGTCCTCGCCCAGAAGGTCCAGCTCGCGCGGCTCTGCCTCGCAGGTGATGACCTTAAGGCCCAGGATCGACCCCAGCGCCCGCAACCCGCCCCAGCGCACGGAGCCCACGCCTCCCGAACCACCCGCGATAAACCCACCGAGCGAAGCCATGCGATAGGTCGAGGGATGAAACCGCAACTCGCCTGCCACAGCCGCTTTGGTCTCGTGATCGATTTGTTCCAGGATCGCACCAGCTTGCGCGCGCACCCGGTCCGGCTTGATCTCAAGCACCTTATCCATGTTCATCAGGTTCAGGATTGCCCCACCCGAGAGCGGCATGGCCTGCCCGTAATTGCCCGTGCCTGCACCGCGTGGGGTGATCGCCACCCCATGCTTGAACGCTGCGCGCAGCACGGTTTTGACTTCCTCGTTGCAGCGTGGCGACACCACGATCTCAGCCGTCACATGATCGAGCTTGGCCTTGAGCACAGGCGAATACCAATAATGGTCGCGGCTGCGCTGCTGCACGATCTTGGGATGATCATCGACCGGAATGTCACCCAGCTCGGCACGGAAAAGGGCAATGCTCATCTGTTGGATCCCATCAGGTCGTCGAGTTCACGATAATCGGGCAGGGTAGTGTCGATCGGTACGCCAGCGCGAAGCACGGTTCGGTCGCTCTGTGGCCGCGCCATCAGCTCGGTCCAGTGCCGCGCCCGCATCACAACCAGATCGGCCGGTGCGCCCTCGGCAATCGTTGCGGCATAGGTAAAATCTGCAATGCGCGACGGATCAGCGCCCACGGCGCGCACCCAGGAAAAGGCGTCCGACTGTGGATGATCGAAATGGATGATCCGCGCCCCCTCGCGCAGCACTTCCAACGCATCGAGATCGCCATAAGCATAGAACGGGTCGCGCGTATTATCCGAGGCGATAGCGACCGATACTCCGGCTGCCTTGAGCTCGTTCAGCAGCGTCACTCCGCGCCAGCGCGGCGTACGAACGCCATGCGCATTGTCGCGATCCTGCAGATACATATTGCAGATCGGCAGCGAGACCACGGCAACACCCGCCCGCGCCACCTTGTCGATGACGCGCTTGGCAACATCATCGCTCTGCATCGCCAGCGAACAGCAATGCCCTGCCGTCACGTTGCCTGAAAAACCCGTTTCGATCACCGCATCCGCCAGGCACTCCAGCGCATTGGCCGCGGGGTCGGGCGATTCATCGGTATGAAGATCGATGGCGAGGTCGAACTCCCCTGAAATCTCCATCAGCCGCCGCATGATGATGGGGTTCTCCGGGTGCACAGCCGTCGAACCGCCCAGCACGCCGCCCGCCGCCTTGGTGCGCTCGGCAATCGAGCGCAGCGCCGCCGGATCAAGAATGGTGTCGGGACCCATCAAGGCCACGCCCTGCAGCTCAATCCGCCCGGCCCAGCCCGCTCGGATCGCTTCGAACACGTCCCAGGTAATAACGTGCTGCGGCGGCGCCATGTCCAGATGCGTGCGTATCGCGGCCGTGCCGTGCGCGAAGGCACAGCGCAAGGAGAAGTCCATGCGCCGCTCCACATCCTTGGCCGACCAATTGCTCTCGCGGTCCTCACCCACAGCTTCCAGCGCACCCATCCAGGTGCCGTCCGGGTTCTGCTTGCGCGGCCAGATATGGCCCTTGTCTAGATGGGTATGAAGATCAACAAAGGCCGGCAAAACGATGCTGCCATCGAGATCGATGACATTGAGCCCGCTTGTTCCACCCGCCGGCGCGACCCCGGTGATGGTGCCGTCGGCGATGGAAAGATCGAGCCCCGACAGCGCGCCCGAGCTGGCTTTGCCCATGGCAGCGTGCGGCACGCTGGCATTGGCCAGCACATAATGCCCGTCGGCCGGTATCGTGATCGCCACGCTCAATTCTCCCGCTTCATGGCGCTTTCGTGCCAGCGATGCAGCGTCAGCCACGAGATGAAGGATGTCAGCCCATAAATGGCGATACCCGTGCCGCAGAGCATGATCAGCGCGGCAAACAGCCGGGGTAGGTTGAGCCGGTATTGCGACTCCAGCAGCCGGAAAGCCAGCCCGGCGCCTTGCCCGGCCGATCCCGCAGCAAACTCAGCCACAACAGCGGCGATCAGCGACAGACCGCCCGCGATCCGCAAGCCCGCCATGAAGTACGGCATGGATGCCGGAATTTTCAGAAACAGCAGCGTTTGCCAGCTATTGGCACCATAAAGCTCGAACAGATTGAGCAGATTATGATCGACGCTCTTGAGCCCCTGCACCATGTTGGACAGGATCGGAAAAAACGCGACAAGGAAGGCACAAATCATCAGCGCTGACTGTGTATCGGGCGCATAGATCAAAATCAGCGGCGCGATAGCGATGATCGGGGTCACTTGAAGGATGACCGTGAATGGAAACAGCGCCAGTTCCAGCCATTTGCTCTGGACGATAATGATGGCGATGGTCACGCCCCCGATCAGCGCTACGGCAAGCGCCATGAAGGTAATCCGCACCGTCACCAGCAATGCCGGCCACAAAGTGCCACTATCGGTAAAGAGCGCTACGGCCGCATCGCCGGGGCCGGGGAGGATGTATTTGGGGATCTCATTAGCGACGATGATCCATTGCCAGAGCCCAATGCCAGCGGCCAAGGCGAGCAAAGGCACCAGGATCTGAAGCGCCTTTTCACGGCTGGACATGCCTGCATGCAACACGGAAACGGCGCTGTCGGTGCCCTTTTCGCTTGATGCCAAAGTAGTATCAGCCATGGTCAGGTCTCCGCCGCATGAATGGCGCTCTGCAGCGCGTCCGAAACGGTCTGGCAATTGGCCCGATAGAATTCCGATACACGGTAAGCCGCATCCCGCACCGGCGGCTGCGCGATTTCGAGATCGGTGAACACCTGCCCCGGCCGCGCCCGCATTACGACGATGCGGCTCGACAGATAGGCCGATTCATAGACCGAGTGCGTCACGAAGATCACCGTTACGCCGGTCTGGGTCCAGAGCGCCAGCACATCGTCGTTGAGCTTTTGCCGCGTGATTTCATCAAGCGCAGCAAAGGGCTCATCCATCAGCAGTAGCTTGGGCCTGGTCACCAGCGCCCGCGCAATCGACACGCGCATCTTCATGCCGCCCGATAGCTCGCGCGGATAGGCCTGGGCAAAATCGGCAAGCCCAACGCTTTGGAGGTTCTCCATCACCTTGTCGCGCGCCTCGGCCTTACCAACCCCACGCAGCTTGAGCGGCAGGTAGACATTGCCGAACACCGTCTGCCACGGCATCAGCGTTGGCTCCTGGAACACGAAGCCAACGTCGCCTTCCGGCAAGCCCTTCTTGCTGATCTTGGACGACGGCCAATCGATCGACCCCGATGAGGGCGTGCCCAACCCGGCAATTATCCGCAGCGCCGTCGATTTCCCGCAGCCTGACGGTCCCAAGAGCGAAATGAACTCGCCCCCGCGCACATCAAGCGACATGCCCTTGAGGGCCAGCGTGCCATTGGAAAACACCTTGCTGACATCGCGCATGGTGACGACGGCGCGACGCGGTTCGGAGCGGGCGGAACTCGCAAGGACAGCAGTTTCGGTCACTAGCAAAACCTTACTAGGAGCATGGATTTCCCGTTCGACTTCATGGCCAACAACTCCACCACGTCATTCCCGCTTTTGCGGGAATGACGCCGCGTGTGTTAAAGCATCACCACAACTTCTCGTCGCGCCGATGCTCCGGTTTAATTCAATCAGCCGTAGCCAGTTCGACACCGACACCCTTGCAGGTGAACTGGGTCGTATAGGCCTTGGAGATGTCGATCCCGGCCTCATAGACACCAGCCTCGATCATCTTGTTGTAAAAGTCCGTCCAACGCGCATCGGTCATGCAGCCAATACCCTGCGTCTCGGCTTCGCCTGAAACAGCAATTCCATAGTCCTTGAGCTTCTCGATTGAATAGGCAAGCTGCCCATCGGTCATCTCGGGATTGTCTTTCTTGATCAGATCGTTGGCTGCTGTGTTGTCACCATAGAGGTAATTGTACCAGCCAATCGCCGTGGCATCGACAAAGCGCTGCACCAGATCCGGGTTCTCGTCGACCAGGTCCTGCCGCGTCTCGATCGTAGTAGAATAGGGATCGTAGCCGAAATCGGCGAGGAGGAACACCTTGGGCGCCCAGCCGGTCTGCTTTTCGATCTCGTAGGGCTCGGAAGTCAAATAGCCCTGCTGCACCGACATCGGATCGGCAATGAACGGCGCCGGGTTGAAGGTATACGGTTCGTACTGATCGTCGCTGAAGCCTTCAAAGCTTGCCTTCATCCACGGCCAGTAACCGGCAAAGAAGCTGTCCTTGCCCATGATAAGCTTGCTGGCAGCGGTAAGGCTCGCAACATCGGTGAACGGCGCTTCGGGATGCGCCAGCAAGACCTGCGGATCCTTCTGGAAGATCGACGCCACGGCGAGCACCGGAATGCCTTGCTTGACGCTGTCGATCGTCGACATGCCGCCCATGTAGAACTCGATCTGCCCGGCAACCAGCAATTGCCCGTTCGGCGCCTGTGGCCCGCCCTGGCGGATGGTGACGTCCAGCCCGTACTTGGCATAGGTGCCGTCAGCCACCGCCTGATAATAGCCGCCGTGCTCGGCTTGCGCCAACCAATTGGTGCCGAAGGTCACCTTGTCCTGCGCTTGGGCCATGCCGCCCAGTGCGGCAAGAACCAAGCTGGTGGACATAGCAAGTTTGACAATGCTCATTGCGCTCTCCCGGCCAACCCCATGGCCAAATTTTGTGCGGCTCACCCCGCAGGGATAATTCATGTTACTCTTCTGCGCTCTTGTGAAGTCAAAAAATAGGCATTTGTGCGAAATGCCTGCTATGCACGCAAATTGATCAGCAAGGACTATGCAAGTGCCGGTCTGCTGGATAGCATCTTCCATCCACAGTGAAGTGTCCGATGGCGACCCCGCTCAGCCCCACGCAGATCCACCCGCCTTTTGCTCCCTACAGCCACGGCATTCTCGTGCCGCCCGGGCAGAAGCTGGTGTTCTGTTCTGGCCAGCTTGGCATTGGCGCCAACAAAATCGTTCCGCCCGATTGCGCCGGCCAAACCCGCATCTGCTTTGCTAACATCGCCGCCATCCTCACCGAAGCTGGCATGGATCTAGCCCATATCATCCGCATCAATGCCTATGTCACCGGCCGTGAACACTTGCCCGACTACATGGCCGTGCGAAACGCCCTGTTTGTCGAACCCTATCCTGCCTCGACCTTGATGATCGTCTCCGGCTTCGCCAGGCCCGAATTCGTGGTCGAGATCGAAGCCATCGCTGCTGGCCCTGCCTGAAGGACATTCCATGACTCGCAAGATCTGGTGGACCGATTTTTCGGCACCCGAGTTCGACAATCTCGACCCGATGAAAACCATCGCCATCCTGCCCATTGCCGCCATTGAGCAGCATGGCCCGCATTTGCCGGTGGGCACCGATACGATCATCAACCAGTCCATGATCGAACTGCTGGCCAGCCGTGCGCCCGCCAACCTCGATCTGCGCATCCTGCCGGTTCAGGCGATCGGCAAGTCCAACGAGCATATCTGGTCCAAGGGCACCATCACCCATCAGGCGACAAACTTGATCGATGCCTGGACCCAAATCGGCCTTGAAGTCGCTCGCTCAGGCATTCGGAAGATGGTCTTCATCAATTCTCATGGCGGCAACGAGGACATCATGAGCATCGTGGCGCGCGAACTGCGCGTGTGCGCCGGCATGCTGGCCGTCCGTAGCGGCTGGCGCTTCACGCCTGATGGCGTGCTGACCGATCTAGAGCGCCGCCACGGTATCCATGGCGGTGATGCCGAAACCTCGCTGATCCTCCATTTCAAGCCGCATTTGGTCGACATGAGCCGAGCCGATAATTTCGTTTCGGTCGTCGCCCGCGACGAACAGGAGTACAAATATCTCCGCCCCACCGGCGCATTCGGCCACCTCTATGCTTGGATCGCCTCGGATATAAACCCATCTGGCGCAGTCGGCGATGCAGCCTCCGCCACGGCCGAAAAAGGCCAGCAAATCGCCGAAGCCAATGTCACCGGCATGCTCGAAGTGCTCGCCGAGATCGCCGCCATGCCCCTGCCAGGCGAGCGCTAAGCGGACGCCCGCCGCCGATCCCAAAGCAGATAGGCAAAGCCCCCAACCAGCATTAGCGCGAGGACGAACCACGTCAGCGCATAAACCAGATGGTTGTTGGGAAAGCTTAGCACCGTTAGCCCGCCGATCGGATAAGTCCCCGGTGCCCCAGCTTCCGAGTCTATGAAGAACGGCGCCGCATTGCCGACGCCCTTGTCCGCTGCGATTGCCGCCACGTCGCGCGAATACCAACGCTCCCCTGCCGGATCATTGCTCCGGAGGAAACCACCACCCGGTTCGCTCTGCCGCAACAGACCGGTGACCCGCACTTCCCCTCCGGGCCCCGGTCGCGTCCCGGGCTCCCGCTGCTCCGGCGGCACAAAACCACGATTGACGAGTACACTGCGTCCATCAGGGAGCACCAGCGGCGTCACTACCCAGAACCCACCGCCATAGGCCGTCACCGCCTGCACCAGCGTTTCGGCCGCGTGGTCAAACCGCCCGCTCGCTACGACGCGGCGGTACTCATCCTGCTCGGGTGTAAAGTCATCCCAAGTCCCATCGCCACTCAAATCGCTAGGCGCTGCTGTTGCGCGTTCCGCCACAGCGGCGACCAGCGCATTCTTCCACGCCAGCCGCTCCAATTGCCAAACGCCAAGCGCCCCGAACCCCAAGGCGCCTAGCAAGGCAACAACACCCAGAACAACCAGCGTGCGCCGACTGCGCATGGCTACATCAGCGCCGGATCCATGATGTGGCCGGGCATCATGTTAGTGTTGAGGTGGTACATAACCCAAAGCGAGCCTGCGAGCGCGATGACGATGACGATGATCGTGAAGATCGCCGCCATCATGGTCCAGCCGCCTTCGCTTTTGGTGTTCATGTGCAGAAAATAGATCATGTGCACCAAAATCTGCACCACGCCGAACGCCATGATCGTCAGCGTCGCAACGGCGGTATCGGCAATCACATCGGCCATTACCAAGTAGAACGGAATGGCGGTCAGAACCACTGAAAGAGCAAACCCGATCAGATAGCCGCGCCGCGTGCCGTGACTATGCCCATCGCCGGTAATGCCGGGGTGCGGATGCACGGGGCCGTCAGCGTTTAGCGGCTCGTCATGTGTCGCAGTGCTCATCGCAGCATGCCCATGAGATAAACAACGGTAAAGACCCCGATCCAGATAACGTCGAGGAAGTGCCAGAACATCGACAGGCACTGGACGCGGATCTGGTTGGCTGGGATAAGCCCCTTCATCCAGATCTGCACCAGCAGCGTCACCAGCCAGATGATGCCGAAGGTGACGTGAAGTGCGTGGGTGCCCACCAGCACATAGAACGATGACAGGAATGCCGAACGCTGCGGCACCGCCCCTTCATGAATGAGGTGGTTGAACTCATAAAGCGTGCAGCCAAGGAATATGGCGCCGAGCACCCCTGTGATGGCAAGCCACAGCAAAGTCCCGTTCTTCTTGCCCTCTTCCATGTCGAGCATGGCAAAGCCATAGGTGATCGAGGACAGCAGCAGCGCTGCCGTGCTCACCGCCACCAGCGGCAGGTTGAATAGATCAGCCGGCGAGGGTCCTGCCGCAAAACTGCCGCCCAGCACGCCATAGATCGCAAATAGCGTCGCAAAGATCAGGCAATCGCTCATCAGATAGAGCCAGAACCCGATCTGGGTCGAGCCATGGACGGTATGTTCATGGCTTGCGAGGTCGTAGAAGTCGAGCTTTTCGCCCGGAGTAGCTTGAACTGTATCGCTCATCTTACTCTCCTGCTGGCAGCGGCTTGTGGCGCTTGCTTTCCACCGCCACCACAGCTTCGGCCGGAATGTAATAGTCCCGGTCATAGTTGAAGGTGTGCATGATCGAGACGATCAGGATGCCGGCAAAACTCACCACGGCCAGCCACCACATGTACCAGATCAGGGCGAAGCCCAAGGCGACACTGAGCCCAGCCAGCACAATCCCCGCCCAGGTGTTGCGCGGCATGTGGATGTCGCGGAACCCCTCGGTTGGATGCTGCGCATTGCGCTTCTTCATGTCCGCCCAGGCGTCGTTGTCGTAGATGATCGGCGTGAAGGCGAAATTGTACTGCGGTGGCGGCGAGGATGTCGCCCATTCCAAAGTACGTCCGTCCCAAGGATCGCCCGTCGTGTCCCAATCCTTGTTTTTGCCAAGGATGGAGACGGCAAACTGAATGGCCATCGTGGCAATGCCCGCGGCAATGATCAGCGCGCCAAAACCAGCAATGATGAACCAGATCTGCAGCGATGGGTCATCGAACGTCCGCAACCGGCGCGTCACGCCCATCAGGCCCAGTACATAGAGCGGCGCAAACGCCACCCAGAACCCGATGACCCAGCACCAGAACGAGATCTTGCCCCAGAACTGGTTGAGCTTGTAGCCGAAGGCCTTGGGCCACCAGTAATTGATGCCCGCAAAGATCCCGAACAGGACGCCGCCGATGATGACGTTGTGGAAGTGCGCCACAAGGAACAGCGAATTATGCAGGACGAAGTCGGCGGGTGGCACAGCCAGCAAGACGCCCGTCATGCCCCCGATTGTGAACGTGATCATGAAGGCGATCAGCCACATCATGGGCAGCTCGAACCGGATGCGCCCCTTGTACATGGTAAAGAGCCAGTTGAAGATCTTTGCTCCCGTAGGGATCGAGATGATCATGGTCGTAATGCCGAAGAAGGCATTGACGCTCGCGCCAGACCCCATGGTGAAGAAGTGGTGCAGCCATACCAGGTACGACAGGATGGTGATCACGATTGTGGCGTAGACCATCGAGGTGTAGCCGAACAGGCGCTTGCTCGAGAACGTCGAGGCGACTTCCGAGAAGATACCGAATGCTGGCAGGATCAGGATGTAAACCTCCGGATGGCCCCATATCCAGATGAGGTTCACATACATCATCGGGTTGCCGCCGAAGTCGTTGGTGAAGAAGTTCGTTCCAACGTAGCGGTCGAGTGCAAGCAGTGTCAGAACGGCCGTCAGTACCGGGAAGGACGCCACGATCAACACGTTCGTGCACAGCGACGTCCAGGTGAACACCGGCATCTTCATCAGGGTCATGCCGGGCGCGCGCATCTTGATGATGGTCGCGATGAGGTTGACGCCCGACAGCGTCGTTCCCACCCCTGCGATCTGCAAGGCCCAGATATAGTAGTCCACTCCCGAGGCCGGACTTTGCTCGATACCCGAGAGTGGTGGAAAGGCGAGCCAGCCGGTCTGCGCAAACTCGCCTATGAACAGGCTCATCATTACGAGAACGGCGCCGCCCGCTGTCATCCAAAACGAGAAATTGTTGAGGAACGGGAAGCTCACATCTCGCGCGCCGATCTGCAGCGGCACGATATAGTTCATGAACCCCGTGATTAGCGGCATCGCCACAAAGAAGATCATGATCACGCCATGCACAGAAAACAGCTGATCATAATGGTGGGCGTTGAGGTAACCCTCCGAGCCGTTGAAGGCGATGGCCTGCTGCAGGCGCATCATCAGGGCATCGGCAAAGCCGCGCACCAGCATCACCGCGCCCAGCACCATGTACATGATGCCAACCTTCTTATGGTCGACGCTCGTGAACCATTCGTGCGAGAGATAGCCCCAGAGCTTGAACTTGAACAACAAGCCGACAACGGTCAGCCCGATCAGGACCACCACGGCGAAGGTGCCGATCAGGATAGGCTCGTAATAAGGAATAGCCTGCCAAGTCAGCCGGCCGAAGATGAAGCTCCAGAATTCGTTGCTCATAGCATTGCCGCCTGTGTTGGTTCAGCGGGAGTGGTGAAGCTGGCAAGCCAGCTCGTCAGGGCGTTCGATTGCAGCACCGAAGGCTGCCGCAGCCCGGCGCCGATAAACGGCGCTGCATTGGGTGCATCGATGGCCGGCAGCTTGGCCGTCATGGCGATAGCTTCGTCGACCGTGCAGATCGCTGCCACATAGGTCTTTTGTGGGCCAAACACCGACCGGTTCCGCTCGCCGCCGCCGTAAAGCTCTGGCGCCATATTCTCGATGCCGGCAAGGCCAAGGCCGCCGCGTGCGTCAATGGCCATCATCTCGCTCATGCACATCTTGTCGCGTTCGACGCACATATTGACGATGGCGGTATAAAGCCCGCCCTCGACACTGGCGAAGTGCATCGGCTCGACATTCTCGCTTGGCTTTTCCAGCTGCAGATAACGTGCCCGGTCAAGCGTCTCCGGCGCCTGGCGCACCTGCTCGACCCATTGGTCGAACGCGGCATCGTCGACACCCCGGAACTTGAAGTGCATGCCCGAAAAACCATGCCCGCTATAGGCGGCTGAGATGCCCTTGTATTCGCCCGGCTGATTGACCACCGCATGAAGCCGCGTCTGCATGCCTGGCATGGCATAAATCTGCCCGGCCAGCGCGGGGATATAGAACGAGTTCATCACCGTCGACGATGTCAGCTTGAAGCTGATCGGGCGATCGACCGGTGCAACCAGCTCGTTGACGGTAGCGATATTGTACTGGGGGTAGATGAACATCCACTTCCAATCGAGCGCGGTCACTTCCACTTCGAGTGGCTCGACACCGGGCGCTACCGCTTTCCCTGGCCCGATCCGGCCAAGCTCGCGGTAGGGATCGAGCAGATGCGTGCTCACCCAGGTCACTGCGCCAAGGCAGATGATGATTGCTAGCGGCGCTGCCCAGATCACCAGTTCGAGGTGGGTTGAGTGATCCCAATCCGGCTCGTAGCGCGCGTCCTTGTTGCCAGCCCTGTATTTGCGCGCAAAAACCACCACCAGCGTCAGCACTGGAACAATGATCAGCAGCATCAGGAATGTTGAGATCAGGATCAGGTCGCGCTGCTGCATGGCAACGTCGCCAGCCGGCGACATAACCACGGCATTGCACCCGGCAAGGGTCAACAGAAGAGGTAGGGCAAGTAAAAGCTTGATCGGACGAGACACTGGGCGGTCCTCAGTTGGGAGGTTTCGCGTTCGACGATGCACGTATGCCTTGCTAGTGCCTGTCACCATCGGACATTTTGTCCACTCCCGCCGGACTCCCTTTTGAGGCAGGACAAGACTAGCTTTATAACTGAGCAGGGCTCTTTCGCCATTATCTGCAGCCCCGCAGTCAATTATTGAACCCTTGCAGGAACTTAACCGATGTCAACTTCCACAGGACCCGTGACGGAGACGACTGCGGAGCGCGATGCGCGCGCGACAAATAGTCATCATCGCGCGGTGAAGCCGGGGGAAATTGCCGTCGGTGTGATTATTGGCCGCACCTCCGAATTCTTCGATTTCTTCGTCTATGCAATTGCCTCAGTGCTGGTATTCCCGGCCGTCGTATTTTCTTTTGCTGATCCTTTAACCGGGACGGTGCTGTCGTTTGCTGTGTTTGCCCTGGCCTTTATTGCGCGACCGATCGGCACCGTCTTGTTCTCTGCTATCGACCGCAATTATGGCCGTGGCGTCAAGCTTACTATTGCGTTGTTCCTGCTTGGCATCTCAACGGTGGCCAATGGCTTCTTGCCCAGCTTTGATCAGGTTGGCTGGTTTTCCGTTGCTCTGCTGATGATCCTACGTTTCGGGCAGGGCCTTGCCCTGGCTGGCACATGGGATGGCTTGGCGTCGCTGCTGGCGCTCAACGCGCCTGAAAAGCAGCGCGGCTGGTATGCCATGCTCCCGCAACTGGGCGCCCCTATCGGCCTTATCGTGGCTTCGGCGCTGTTTGCTTACCTGTCCAGCAGCCTTTCGGCTGAGGACTTCCTGTCCTGGGGCTGGCGCTATCCGTTTTTCGTGGCCTTCGCCATCAACGTCGTGGCCCTTTTCGCCCGTTTGCGCATCGTCGTCACGCCTGAATACACGACATTGTTCGAGAGCGGCGAATTGCAGCCAACCCGCGTTCTTGAAACCATCAAGCATGACTGGCGCAACATCGTCATCGGCGCCTTTGCTCCCTTGGCGAGCTTTGCCCTGTTCCACATGGTGACCGTCTTCGCGCTGTCCTACATTTTCCTCTATACCGATGAAGCCCCCAGCAACTTCCTGGTCATCGAGACAGCTAGTGCCGTCGTCTGCCTCGTCGCCATTGTCCTCTCCGGCTACCTTGCCGATCGAATTGGCCGTCGCTGGCTTCTGGGCGCCTCGGCCGTTGCCATCGCTATCTACAGCGTCTTCGCCCCCCTGCTGCTTGAAGGCGGTAATATCGGCGAAATCGCCTACATGGTCATCGGCTTTGCCCTTCTTGGCATATCCTTTGGCCAGTCCTCGGGCGTGGTCGCTTCCAACTTTACCAAGCTTTACCGCTACACCGGCTCGGCTCTCACCTCCGACCTCGCCTGGCTCTTCGGCGCCGGCTTCGCCCCGCTCGCAGCACTTCTCCTTTCCAGCCAGTTCGGCCTCATCTCCTCGGGCGCCTACCTCCTCTCGGGCTGCATCTGTACTCTTGTCGCCCTGCGATTGAACCGCCAGCTGGCTAGCCGGAACTGACAAGGAAGTCGTGCCAGGCACCACACGCTCACCAGCCACGGTGTCATCCCGGGTCAAGCCTGGGATGAACCGAGCATGCAGGCTATTCAGTAGCCCGCACGGACCACCGCACTTCCGGCGTCCACCCGAATTCCTTGTCAAATGGATATCGGGGGACACTCTTATGCTTCCGCTCCAGCCGCTCGACGAATTGATCTACCACTCCCGGCGACAGCGCCATCAAGCTCGGATGGGCGATCGGCCCCAACTCCGGCGACAGATACCCTGACTTCACCACCACGATCTTGGCCGTACGCGGATCGAGTCCAAGCCGCGTGAAATCCACGATATTGTGGAACGGCCGCCGCCGTGCCGTCAGCACCAGATCAATCCCTCCGATCCGCACCACCGCCTCGCGCAACCAGTCCTGGGCCGCTTCGGCTAGGAACAACACCTCCACTTCCGCCTCAACCTTCCGGCTCGACGGATCAAGGCTCCCCCCGATCGTCAGCCCCAGCTGCGCCCCCACGCCCGCCGCATAAGCCGTGTCAGTCGCCGCCTTGTCCGCAATTCCCGCAAACACTACACCCTGCGCCCCCGCATCGATCAGGGCCTGCAGCACCTCTGCCCGGTCGCCCACGCCGCCGCCAGTAGGATTGTCCCCTGACTCCGCCAGCACCACCGGCTGAGTCTCCGACCAAACCGCCCACTGGACACACTCTTCAATGCTCCCCGTCTTGGTGCCAAAGACGAACTGCTCGCGAATATCCCAATAGTCCTGCGCCAGCCTCCCAGCCGCCTCGGCCATCGCTTGGCGGTCCGTCCCCGTCACCATTGCACAAGCCGTCGCCCGAGGCTCATCCGCCCAAACATAGCCCACCTGGAACGACGCATCCCAGATCCCGCTCGGCTCCTCCACCTCATGCATCTGCGCATAAAAGCTGCGCGCCGGCTCGTCCTGCGTCGAGGTGCGCTCTCCTGGCAGCAGCACCGGCACCGGCGCCCAGGCCAGCATCGGCCGCACGCCGGTTCGCAGCGCCCGCACAAGCATGGTCACCGCCCGGCGCATCGTGTCCTGCACATCGATATGCGGCGCCGTGCGATAGGTCGAAAACATGTCGAGGCTATCCACGATCGTTTGGCTCACATTGCCATGCAGATCATAGCTGGCAGAGATCAGCACATCCGGCCCAACCAAGTCCCGTACCGCGCTGATGAAATCGCCCTCGGCATCGAGGAGCCCTTCGACAAACATTGCCCCATGCATGGCCAGGTACACGCCATCGAGCGGCATGGCGGCCCGAATCCCCTCCAGGATTTCCACTTTCCAGCGTCTATAAATCCCGCTCTCCACCGGCCCGCCGGCAATCGCCCGCGCATGAAGGATCGTGATGAACTCGGCCGGAAAATGGGTCAGGAAATTGAAGTAGTCGTCCTTGAGCATGGCCGGCCCACGCCGCACCTGGAAATCAGCCTCGCGGGCCAGCACGGGATTATAGGTGCTGCACTCGGTGTGCAGCCCGGCAACGGCAATGCGCATCAAGACACTCCGACCATCGACGTTTTGAGCAAACGCGGCTCCATTCAACTTTCTCAGCATGATCTTGATTGAACATGCATTCGGGTGTCTGCTAGCACGAACTTATCCGCGTGTTCTAAATTTTCATGCTTGCATATCTGCGCTCAAGCAGACGCGCAGCCCAGTTGCATACCAATTCAAGCATGCTGCGCAATTGAACGACGCTTGTCCACACTTTAGATCGTGTGCGGTGACAGGGAAACTGCCAGTTTCGCAGCCAGCTTGGCGCAAAAACTGCCAATCGCGCGAAGTGGCTTAAATTGGTATTGTCATTGTGACGAATTCATGTTGACATGGTTTCCGAAACGATCCTAGTCTTGAAAATCGTTTACAAAAACGAACACCAATCCACCTAAGAGATTGGCGAACGAATAACAGGGAACGGCAGTGCAATGCGGGTAGGCATCATCGGCCTCGGCTATCGTTTGGGTTATCTGGCGCGCGTATTTTCCGCAGCGCGGGATGACTTCACGGTCGTCGGCTATGTCGACCCTGCCCCTGCTGGCCTGCCATACGCCACCGAGCACGGTATTCCGGTCGGCACGCAGTACGAAACGCTCGAGCAATTGCTCGACAACAACCAGCTCGACCTTCTGATGGTCGGCTCACCCAATCACCTCCATCTCGAACACATCCGCATCGGGCTCGAGCGCGGCCTCAAGATCTTTACTGAAAAGCCCGTGGTTACCTCCGTCGAGGAAACCATGGCCCTCGCCGAACTAATCGGCCGTTATGGCTCCGACAATCTCATGGTCGGCCTCGTGCTCCGCTACGCCCCGCTCTATGTCGATCTGCGCAAGGCGCAAGCCGAGGGCATGCTGGGCGACATCACCTCCATAGAGGCCTCCGAACATATTCCGCCCTACCATGGCGCCTTCTTCATGCGCGATTGGCGCCGCTACGAACGCTACTCAGGCAGCTTCATGCTCGAAAAGTGCTGCCATGATCTCGATCTCTATAATGGCGTCATGGGCTGCCGTCCGCGCTACGTCTCAAGCTTCGGCGGCCGCCGCACCTTCGTTCCCGCCAATGCCCCGGCCAATACCGGCATCAACGACATGGAAGTCTACCATCGCAAGCCAACTGGCTGGATGGGCACCGACAAGGTCTTTGACAGCGACGGTGACATCATCGATTTTCAGACCGCGATCGTCCAATACGAGAACGGCGCAGCACTGACCTTCCACACCAATCTCAATGTGCCCGACGATTTCCGCCGCTTTGCAGTAATGGGTGCTAAGGGCATGGCCGAGGGCGATTTCATCCGCAATTTCCTGCGCGTCACCGACTCGCGCACCTCCGACCGGCTGGTCGATACCACCTACAAATCCGGCGGGCTCAGCCAGCATTACGGCGCCGACGAGCAGATGGCCGCCGATATCCTGAAGCACATGACCGAGGGGGCACCCTTGCCGGTTTCGGTCACCGATGCGCTCGAGGCTGGCCTTTTGGCATTGAGCATGGACCAAGCCATGCGCACGCGCACCGTGGTCGACTTGAGCTCGCTTTGGAGCCAGTTCGATGCGGCCCTTGGCCGACCTGGTGCTGGTAGCGGTTTAGCGGCCCTGGGCCGGGCAAGCTAGGAGACCTTAATGACCAGCACCCGCAGCGCTTCCCTCTTTGCTCTCGCCCTGCTGGCTCCGGCCCTGGTCTACATCCTCATCATCGTTGCCTATCCACTGTTCGACACAGTGGTCCTCTCTTTCACCAACGCCGCCCTCCGGCCCACTTATGACTTTGTGGGCTGGGCTAATTACCAGCGCATCTTCGGCGCCGGCAATTTCACTGAAGTCATCATCCGCACCTTTGTCTGGACCTTCTTTTCGGTCGCTACCAAGATGGTCATCGGCGTCTTGGGTGCCACGTTGCTCAATGCCGCGATTCCCGGTCAAACCGTGTTCCGCATCCTCACCATGCCGCCTTGGATTGTGCCCATGGCTATTGGCATCTTCATGTGGGGATGGCTGTATAATGGCCAGTTCGGCATGATCTCGGGCCTGTTGCAGAACTTCGGGCTGATCGACAAGCCCTGGCCGTTCCTCGCGCAGGGCAACACCGCCTTTTGGGCTACCATCATCACCGACGTGTGGATCGGCGTGCCCATGGTCACCATCTATATGCTCGCTGCAATGCAATCGATCCCCAAGGATCTCTATGAGGCCGCATGGACTGATGGCGCCAGCCGGTCCTATCGCTTCCGCCGCATAACCCTGCCGCTGCTCGTCCCGGCGCTGCTCACCATGTCCTTGCTGTCGCTGATAGCGACCTTCAATTCCTTCGACATTATCTGGATCCTGACCCAGGGTGGCCCGTCCAACTCCACCACCACCATGATCATCGACACTTACAAGACCGCAATCGGCTCCCGCAAATACGGGGAAGGCGCCGCTCGCGCCGTGGTGATCTGTATTTTCGTGTCGATCTTTTGCCTTGTTTACTTCCGCGCCGTTCGCAAGCTCTCGCAGGGAGAAGCCAAATGAGCGATGTTGCCCGCACCACCGAAGTTGCCGCTGTCGACAGTCCGGCCCTGGTCAAGCCAACGCGCCGCAGCAAGGCGCGCTCCACCAAGGCGATGATCGATCGCTACAAATGGTATGAAGTGGTCGCCATGTATGCTGGCATGGCGGTGTTCCTCTTCTTTGTCCTCGCTCCGTTCATTGAAGGCTTCCTGGTTTCACTCAAGCCGCTGAGCCAGCTGTTTTCGACCCCCTATAGCTTCTTGCCGCGCAACTGGTCGTTTGATGCCTACTTCAACATGTGGACGTCTGTGCCCGCCTTGGGCATGCACATCTTCAATTCCTTTTTCATATCGTCCGTGGTGACGCTGATCGTCGTGGTGATCGTCGTTCCCGCTGCCTATGCCTTTGCCCGCTTTCAGTTTGCCGGCTCGGGCCTCCTGCTGGGCGGGTTCCTGGCGGTCAACATGTTCTCGGGCGCCGTGCTGCTGATCCCCCTGTTCCGCCTCATGCGCCAGCTGGGTCTGCTCAATACCTATTGGGCCATGATCGTGCCGGGCGCGGCCTTCCTCATCCCCTCGTCAATCTGGCTGTTGCGCACCTACATGATGCGTATTCCAAAGGAGTTGGACGAGGCTGCATGGGCCGATGGCGCTTCGCGCCTCTATACGCTGCGCCGGGTTATCCTGCCGCTCGCCATGCCGGGCATCGTGGTGGTCGCCATCATGACTTTTATCGGCGCCTACGCACAGCAATTCATCTTCGCGCTGACCTTCAATTCCAAGACTGAATACATGCCGCTGCCGATCGGGCTCTTCGCCTTCTTCGGTAAGCAGGAAGTGGTCTGGAACGAGTTGATGGCGGCTAGTTTCGTCGGAATCCTGCCGGTCATGATCGTCATCGTGTTCCTGCAGCGCTATCTCGTCGCCGGTCTCACCGCCGGAGCCGTGAAGCAGTAATCAAGACCAGGGCTGTTTTGGCATTGGTCAAGGGAAGGCGCTCTCGGGCGCACACAAAGGGAGACTAACAATGAACAAGACTACCGGACTTTTGGCGGTATCTTTGCTGGCCCTGGTCAGCTCAGCCCCGGCCGCGTTCGCTCAGGACGTCCAGGAAATCACCTTCATCAACTGCGGTGACGAACTTACCGCCGGCTATGCTGAGTACTTCGCCGAGTGGGAGGCCGCGAATCCCGGCTACAAGATCGCACCCGAGTTGGTCGGCTGGGGCCAGTGCCAGGATAAGGTGACAACGCTTGCCGCCGCCGGCACGCCAGTCGCCCTCGCCTATGTCGGTTCGCGCACCCTCAAGCAGTTCGCCCTGAACGACCTCATCGTTCCGATCCCGATGACGGAAGAAGAAAAGGCTGGCTACTACAATTACGTTCCTGAAACCGTCACCATCGACGGCACCCAGTGGGGCGTGCCGGTTGCGTTCTCGACCAAGGCTCTCTACTGGAACAAGGACGTGTTCGAGGCTGCCGGGCTTGATCCCGAAACCCCACCCAAGACGTGGGAAGAAGAGATCGCTTTTGCCAAGCAGATCGAAGAAAACACCGACGTCGACGGCTTCGGCGTTGTCGCTAAGACCTTCGACAACACCCTGCACCAGTTCCTCCATTGGGTTTACACCAATGACGGCCAGGTCATCGATGCCGAAGGCAATATTGTCCTCGACTCGCCGCAGAACCTCGAAGCCCTGACCGCACTGCGCGACATCACCGCCTATGCCGAAGAAGGTCCGACCGCTTACGAGCAGAATGAAGTGCGCGCTATCTTCCTTGATGGTGGCCTGGGCATGATCCACGCCGCTGTTGGTGCCGTGAACCTGCTTGAAGAGTCCGACATCAACTGGGGCGTGGCTCCTCTGCCCCTTGGCCCATCTGCTAAGGGTCCAGGCACGCTGTTGATCACCGACTCTCTCGCCGTGTTCAAGGGTTCGGGCGTCGAGGACAAGGCTATCGAGTTTGCCAAGTTCCTGACCGCTCCAGAGCGTCAGTTCGAAGCTGAAATGGCCCAGGGCCTGACGCCGCTCCGTCCCGTGGCACAAGTCGCAACCCTGGTCTCCGAGAAGCCCTACTGGGCGCCCTTCCTCGATGGTATCGAGTTCGGTGGCCCAGAGCCGCTGTTCACCGATTACGTCGGCTTCCAGAATGTCATGATCGAAATGGTCCAGTCGGTTGTCACCGGCCAGGCCGAGCCCGCCGCTGCCCTCACCAAGGCCGCCGGCGAACTCGAGCAGTACAAGTAAGCTTGCACTAGCAACTCAATCAACACCTCTCCCTTACGAGGGGGAGGATCAAAGCGGGGGTGCTCCCCAAAACACACCGGAGACCGCCATGTCCCAGCTCAGCCTTAAGCGCCTCGAAAAAAGCTTCAACGAAGCCCGCATCATCAAGGGCATCGATCTTGAAGTCTCGCACGGCGAGTTCGTGGTGTTTGTTGGCCCTTCGGGCTGCGGCAAGTCTACGCTCCTACGGATGATTGCAGGGCTTGAAGAAGTCAGCGAAGGCGAGATCGTCATCGCGGGCAAGGTGGTCAACGATCTGCCCCCCGTCCAGCGCGGCATCGCCATGGTGTTCCAGAGCTACGCGCTCTATCCACATATGACGGTGTACGAAAACATCGCCTTTCCACTCCGCGTCGAAAAGCTCAGCAACGACGAAGTGCAAAAACGCGTCATGGCCGCCGCCAAGGTGCTCCAGCTCGAGCCGCGCCTGCAGCACCGTCCCGGCATGCTCTCTGGCGGCCAGCGCCAGCGCGTCGCTATCGGCCGCGCTATCGTGCGCCAGCCCGAAATCTTCCTTTTCGACGAGCCGCTGTCCAACCTCGATGCTGCCTTGCGCTCCGAGATGCGCATCGAGCTCATGGAACTCCACAAGCGCCTGGGTTCGACCATGATCTACGTCACCCACGACCAGGTCGAAGCCATGACCATGGCCGACAAGATCGTCGTGCTCGACGCCGGCACCATCGCCCAGGTAGGCTCCCCGCTCCAGCTCTACCACAAGCCGGACAATCTCTTTGTCGCTGGCTTCATCGGCTCGCCCAAGATGAACTTCATCTCTGGCACCGTCGCGTCCGCCGACAGCACGACGCTTGCCGTTGATCTCGGCGCGCTCGGCACCTTGACCCTGCCGCGCGGCACCAAGATTGGCGCTGGTCAGCCCGTTACCGTCGGCATCCGCCCGGAACATTTGCGACTCGGCTCAGGCGACTTCACCCTCACCATTACCCCGCGCATCGTCGAACATCTTGGCATTCACACCATCACCTACGCCAATCTGCCGGCGGGCGAAAACTTCGTCGGCCTCTTTGAAGGCAATCCGCAAGTCGCCGATGGCCAGCCGCTCGTACTGGGTTTTACCCGTGATCAGGTCCATCTGTTCGACGCGGCAGGCCAGGCGGTCTACTAGGCCGCGAGCCGCGCGGGGGAGTAGGGCGCATGCTCGATATCGTCGGCCTCCTGCAGACCGAAAAGAACGCGTTCACCCGCTCTGAACGCGCCTTGACCGAGATCGTCCTTGCCGACGCTGACCGTGTCCTCAAGATGTCCATCGTCGATTTGGCGGCGCAAGCCGACGTTTCCCCGCCTACAGTCACCCGCTTCTGCCGCCGCCTGGGCTGCGACTCCTACGCCGATTTCAAGGTTCGCCTGGCCCAGTCCCGCTTCGTCGGCCAGCGCTATTTCGCCCCCGCCACCGGACCCTCCAGCGCGCGCGACATCGCCCAAGGCGTCATCAACGGCATTCAATCCACCATCTACCAGACCTTCGACCGCTTCGATTTCGATGCGCTCGAACGCGCCGCCGATACTCTTGCAGCGTCCAGCTTCATCCTCGCTTTCGGCTCGGGCGGCGCCTCCTCGATCATGGCCAGCGAAACCGAGGCGCGCCTCTTCCGCCTGGGCCTGAGGATCGCCTCCACCGAAGACCACCAGATGCAGATGATGCGTGCCGCCGCAGCGCCCGCCGGGTCCGTCATCATCGCTTTCTCGCTTTCGGGCAACAATCTCCCCCTCGTCAAAGCCATGCGAGTGGCCGGTGAATACGGCATCACCCGCATCATCGTCACCCGTTCCGCCTCGCCCATGGCCGAGCAGGCCGACATCCTCCTGCCGGTGAACTGGCAGGAAAACATCGACATCCTGCGCCCCACCCCTGGCCGCTACGCGTTCCTTGCCACCATCGACGTGCTGGCCCAGACCATCGCCACGCGCCTGGGCGCAACTGCCATTGCCCCCATGCGCCGCATCAAGCACCAGCTGGTCGTCAACCGCGACGGCGACGACACCCAGCCGCTGGGCGATTGACCACCCAACTTCATCGACCATCAGGAATTTGCCATGACCACCGGCCCCGCTTTCGCTTTTGTCACGACCTGGAGTCCCGCCAAGGACGGCGAGCCCATGGGCTATGGCCTCGAACTCACCAATCTGGGCGACGCGCCCGTCAGCGATTTCCAGCTCGGCTTCTCCGGTCCTGCCCGCATCGACCCCACCGCGACGCTCGAAAACGGGGTGCTCCTCAGGCGCCTCTCCAACCACACCCTGATCGCCCCGCCCGAAGGCTTCGTCCTGAACCCAGGCGAAAAATGGACCGCCATCGCCCGCGGCCTCTCCTATGGCCTGCGCCACTGGAGCGATGGCGCCAATTCCGCCTACGTCGTGCTCGCCGACGGCACCATCGTTCCCCTCCCCACCGCACCAACTCAAGGCAAGGGTCACAATTCACCCCTGCTCAAAGGCGCCGCCAAATTCCCCGTCCCCGCCAAGGCACCCGTGCCGCTGTCCATCATCCCCTGGCCCCAACACGTCGCCACCACCGGCGCCCGCACCGCGCCTCCCGGCCTTGACCTCCACCCCCAAGGCGAGGACGCCGGCCGCGCCGCTGCTGCTTTCGCTGGCCTTGTCGATGACCTCTTCCCCGTCGAGGGCCTCGTTCGCCCCGCCTCCGAAGCCGGCATGCCGGTCAGCATCGCCGCCAAACCCGGCCTCGCTCCCGAAGCCTACGAGATCACCTTCACTCCCGACAACGCCACCATCGCCGCCACCACCCGCCAGGGCATGTTCTACGGCTTGGTAACGCTTGGCCAAATCCTGCGCGGCGCCCGCCAGCACCCCGCCACGTTCCTCTTCCCCACCGGCGGCACCATCACTGACGCCCCCGGCTTTGCGTATCGCGGCTGCCATCTAGACGTCGCTCGGCAGTTCTATTCCACCGCCGAAGTCTCCCGCCTTATCAAGCTCCTCGCCTGGAACAAGCTTAACAAATTCCACTGGCATTTAAGCGAAGACGAAGCCTGGCGCCTCGAAATCTCCGCCTATCCGCAGCTCACCGAAATCGCCGCCTGGCGCGGCCACGGCAAGGCCCTGCCGCCGCTCCTCGGCTCCGGCCCCCACCCAACGGGCGGCTACTATAGCAAGAACGCCGTCCGCCAGATCGTTGCTTTAGCCGACAGCCTTGCGGTCTCGATCATCCCCGAGATCGACATTCCTGGCCACTCCTACGCCTTGCTCCAGGCGCTTCCCGAACTGCGCGACCCCGCCGAGACCGGTGAATACCAGTCTGTCCAGGGTTTCCCCAACAACTCCCTCAACCCCGCCCACGAGCCGGTCTACAATTTTCTTGAGACTGTGATCGACGAGACGCTCGAACTCTTCCCCGCCGGCATTTTCCACATCGGCGCCGATGAGGTCCCACTCGCCGCCTGGTCCGGCTCGCCCCTCGCGCTCGACCTGATCGAAAAGCTCGGCGGCCCGGAGATGCGCCGCAAGCACGAAGCGCAATACAACCAGCTCGGCAATCACCACGGCGCCGATGAGATCGAAGGCTCGCCCACCGCCCTAATCCAGGCTGCCTTCATCCGCCGCATCCACGACTATATTTCGTCCAAAGGCGCCATCACCGGCGGCTGGGAAGAAGCGGCCCATGGTGATGCCGTCGACAAGGACAAGAGCTTCGTGATCGGCTGGCGCAATGTGGAGGTCAATGCCCAACTTGCCGAGCGCGGCTACGACATCGTAGTCTCCCCCGGCCAGCGCTATTACCTCGACATGGCCAATGGCCAAGCCTGGGCCGAGCCCGGCGCCGGTTGGGCCGGCTGGTCCGGCCCGCAGGAAACCTACGAGTTCGAAGCCCGTGCCGGCTTCAGTGAAAAGGCGCTGGAGCACCTCCTCGGCATCCAGGCCTGCATCTGGTCCGAGTCCATGACCGACCGCGCGATCTTTGATCGCCTGGTCTTCCCCCGCCTGTCAGCCATCGCCGAATCCGGCTGGACCACTCCCGAGCGCAAGAGCTGGGAGCGCTTCAAGGCGCTCGTTGGCACCATGCCCATCATGTACGGGCACTGGTCCGAGCACTAAAGCCAAAAATCAGTGTGGCAGGCCCCGGGCGTGGTCCTGGGGCTTGCGGCTGTCCCAGATGTCGACGACCCATAGCCGGTCATCGCTCTGCTTGGGCGCTGGTTCCTTTGCCTGCAGGGCTTGGATAAACGCCTGCGCTTCGGGGCTGAGTTCACTGGGCTGCTCGGAGCCTTTTGCCCGTGGAAGTACGTCCGGCTCGCCATCTTCGCTTGGTGCAGACTCGATGCCCTTGCGTGCAAAAACCATCCGCCCAGCAAGATAGAACATTAATCCAGCAGCCAATCCGCTGACCATCGCGATCCAGATTTGCGCGTTGTCCAACACCTTACCGCAGTGCTCCCACCAGATAGAGCAGTCCGGTGACGGGCAGCACGACGCTCCACGTCAAAAGCACCGTTCCGAATAAAGCTAAAAGAACGGCTGGCTTAAGCTTGCCCACTTTAGATTCCGCCTAGTTGTTCTCATCCGGTATCGCGCTGCAACGGATCTGGAACAAGCATCACTGGCGTGCGTAGTAAATGAATAAGCTTAATCTACGTGATTTGACTTAAACAGGATGGACCTGATCCGCTTCCGCCCACGGATCGTCCACCATCGGCCAGATATTCCGCCGTGCCTTCCGGTAGGCCGTTGTTGCCGGCGTATTGGGGTAAGGCTTGCCCGCTGCGCAATAGATGATCTCAGAAGCGATCTGCGAAAACGACGCATAAAAATGGTTGGTCGACTTGATCAGCAAGATCTTGCGCGACTCTGGGTCAATCCCTAGCGCCGAGAACAGGCTCGGATCAAAGCTCTGCGCCCGTGTCGAATTGAGGATCACGTCGATACCGTCAAAGCTGATCCAGGCTGCATCGCCGAACGGCGCGTAGCTTTCCCCGAACTTCATCTGTGCGTCGCGCACCAGCCGCCGCACCGTCACCTGTTTGTCGATCGGATTGCCCGTCAGCGGCGCTGACTTGGCCCCAAATCGCAACGGGATCTCGGCCCCTTCGCCAGCCGCAAAGCAAATCTGCACCGCGATCGGATCCCAGATCGTTCCAACAGCAACGTCTTGCACACCCCGCCCGATCAGTTCCTGGAGGATCACTGTCGCGTCCCCCGCCGTGCCGCCACCCGGATTATCCCACACATCGGCAATCACCACCGGCCCCGGCACCGCTCGTAAGGCAGCATCGACCGCCACCCGCTCGTCCACCTGCCGCACCATGAACGTGCCACGCATGGAAAATAGCTCCCGCCCTAGCCGTTCCGCTAGTGCTGCGCCTCTGGCTGGATTGTTGTCCGTCACGGCAATGATCTTCGTGCCCATCTCGGGCACATCCCCGGCCATAAACCCATGAATAACCGACAAGGACAGGATATCCGCCTCGGACTTCTCGAGCGTGTAAAGCTGGTCCACAAAGCCCCGCATCGGCTGCTTGGATGTCGGAAACACATCGATCATCCGGCAATCAAAAACGCTCATCACCGGCGTGATTTCACCCTTTAGAGTACGCACCGCAATTGCCCAAAGGTCCCGCGCCCGGTCGACAAAGTCGATATGGGGAAATTCCTTGAACACCACAAAGCAATTGGCTGCCGCAACCCGCTTTGCCGTCAAATGGCTATGCGGATCGAGTTCGGCGCAAACGAGAACATCTGGCCCGACGATCTCACGCACTTGGTGGAGCAGATCACCCTCGGGATCGTCATAGCCCTGAGCCACCATAGCCCCATGCAGTCCCAGCACCACGCCGTCGACCGGCATCGCCGCGCGAAGTTGGTCCAAAATCTCGTCGCGCAACTCTTCATAAGTCTGCCGGGCGATCAGCCCCGCCGGGTCTGCCCAACTGGCACTTCCCTCGATTAACGTCCAACCCTCCCGCGCACAAACCTCCCGCCCCACCGTGATCGGCGCCGTGCATAAGGTCGGCGTCGCCGGATGCTCTCCCGGCCGGGCGTAAAGCGACGCCTCGAAAGCCCGTTTGTCGATCGCTATGGGAGAAAACGTATTGGTCTCGGTGGCCAGGGCAGCAGTAAAAATGCGCAATTGATTGCTCTTTGAAGGCTAGGCGGAACCGCCCCAGGAAGTGTTAGTCGGGCATCTTCTTTCCCGCCTACGGTGTCATCCCGGCGCAGGCCGGGATCCATCCTGAGATGCCTCCACACGCTGCAATGTCGAATGCAGGTCGTACCACCTCGCGGCTGTCGAACGATCTCGAGATGGATCCCGGCCTGCGCTGGGATGACACTGAGTATATGATAAAACACCGCCAACAATCTGCACAACGGAACTGATCCCGCACACCGTAGCAAAGCCATCGGCTTCAATCACGTAAGAAATTTACATTCTCACTCAGAAAAACCCGCGCTAGAGGCGCTTTTCTCAGCTTAAACTCCGCTGCAGCGAAATTTAGTTACAAACCATCCTAAGGAAACGTGCCATGCCGATCAAACGCTATGGAGCTGAAAAAACCGGCGCCGGTGGCCAGAACCTGCCCTTTGCCCGCGCGGTGGAAGCCGGTGGCTGGCTTTATGTCTCGGGTCAGGTCGCCATGAAGGACGGCGAGATCGTGCGCGGCAGCATCGTCGAGGAAACGCATCTCACAATCCAGAACATCATCGCCATCCTCACTGAAGCTGGCTACGGCCTCGAACACGTCGTCCGCTGCGGCGTCTGGCTCGATGACCCCCGCGATTTCTGGAGCTTCAACGGCGTCTACAAAAGCTATTTCGGCGAGCACCCGCCCGCCCGCGCCTGCGTCCAGAGTCATATGATGGTCGACTGCAAGGTCGAGATCGAATGCGTGGCGTATAAGGGACCGTGAGAGCAGTTACTTTGAAGCTCGCCACTGGCATGATGCCGTCAATAGTTACTTCCTTGCCCTCGGGCTTGACCCGAGGGCCACGCAGGTAGCCCCGACCGATGCGTGTGAAACACATGGCCCTCGGGTCAAGCCCGAGGGCAAGACGCGAATAATTTGCATTATCCATAGGCTCAGATTGAACAGCTCCCAAAACCAAAGGCAATTTGCTCCGCTCGAACCTTAGATCTAGCCACAACCACAAGCCCGTTCCTCCCCCTCCCAAAGGGAGGCTAGGTGCAGGTCCCTCCACCAAACACTCCAGGAGCACCCATGACCTCCCCCTTCCGCCTGGATAACAAAACCATCCTCATCACCGGCGCTGGCGGCGGCATTGGCCGTGCCATGGTTCAGGCTTTCCGCGACGCCGGCGCCACCATCATCGGCGCCGACCGGGAAGCCGGCATGCTCGAAGGTTTGGACCTCGCCCATGCAATCCTCTGCGACCAGGCCGACCCAAAGGACACCCGCGCCGCCATCGAAACTCATCTGATGCAACACGGCGCTCCCGATGGTGTCGTCTCCAACGCCGGGTTCACCCGCGCCGAAACTCTCGACGATCTAGACGACGACGTCTGGGCCAGTGAACTCACCATCAATCTCAGTGGCGCCTATGCCCTGACCGACCCGATCATCCAGGCCATGGCCCGCCGTGGCCACGGCAGCCTCGTCTTTATTTCCTCGGTTAATGCCCTGACCCATTACGGAAATCCGGCCTATTCCGCCGCCAAGGCCGGTCTCGTTGCCTACAGCAAAGCCATCGCGGTCGAGCGGGGCGGGCAGGGCGTTCGCTCCAACGTCGTCTGCCCCGGCTCAGTGCGTACGCCGGCCTGGGACCATCGTCTGCAAGCCGACCCGACCCTGCTCGACAATGTCCTGCCTCATTACCCCCTCGGCCGCATGGTCTCGCCTACCGAAGTCGCCAATGCCGCCATCTTCTTGTGTTCCGACGCTGCCTCGGGCATCACCGGCACTGTCCTCCCTGTCGATGCTGGCCTCACTGCCGGAAATTTGCGTTTCGTCGACGATGTCTTGAGAGCCAAATGACCGACTTTTCCGAACTCGAAACTCCCGCCGTCCTCATCGACCTGGACCGTGTCCAGGCCAATCTGAAACGCGCGCAGGACTATGCCAATAGTCATGGCCTCAAACTGCGGCCCCACATCAAAACGCACAAGCTGCCGCGCTTTGCCAAGCGCGCCATGGAATTGGGCGCCGTCGGCATCACCGTACAAAAGCTGGGCGAAGCCGAAACTATGGCCGATGCGGGCATCACCGAGATTTTCCTGCCCTACAACATTACCGGGCATGCCAAGCTCGCACGCCTCAAGGCCTTGGCCGACCGCGTCAATGTATCCGTTACTGCCGACAGCCAAACCATTGTCCAAGGCCTCTCTACGATTTTCAACAATGGGAGCGAGCCTCTGACCGTCCTTGTCGAATGCGATACTGGCATGGGCCGCTGCGGTGTCCAGACGCCCCAGGCAGCACTTGCGCTCGCCCAAACTATTGCGAACTCGCCCGGCCTGCGCTTTGGCGGTCTCATGACCTATCCCGCGGCCGGGCAGGTCGACGCCAATAGGCAGTGGCTTGCCACCGCGCGCCGCGTCCTGACCGAAGCCGGCCTGCCGCCTCCCATCGTTTCCAATGGCGGCACGCCTGATCTCTGGCGCGCCCACGAAATAACCGCTGCCACAGAACACCGCCCGGGCACCTACATCTATATGGATCGCTTCCAGGTCACCAAAGGCGTCGGCGGATGGCAGGATTGCGCGCTAACCGTCCTCGCCACCGTTGTCAGCCGCCCAACCGAAAACCGCGCCATCATTGACGCCGGTTCGAAATCGCTTACTTCTGATACGCTGGGCCTGATGGGTTTCGGTCTCATCGAAGCCTATCCCGGCGCCGTCATCACCAGCCTCAGCGAAGAGCACGGCACCATCGATCTCACCAACTGCCCCACCAAGCCGCAGATTGGCGATCAAGTCCGCATCATCCCCAACCATGCCTGCGTCGTCAGCAACCTCTTCGACGAAGTCACCCTGATATCCGGCAACCGCATCATCGAAACCGTTCCAGTGGCTGCCCGGGGCAGGGTGGACTAAAACCAACCATTGACCACTGCATCATCCCACCCACGGTGTCACACCAGGCTTGACCCGGGCCCATCCCGGAATTTCGAGATGGATCCCTGATCAAGTCCGGGATGACACCGTGTAATCTTACCTTCAGCCCAACCCGAACTCCGCCCGCACCTTTCGCGTCAACTTACCCGCCACCAACCGGTGCGCCTCAGCCACATAAGCCCTGATCTCATCTTCGCTCAGCGGACTGCGAGCCGACACCGCCACCCACCCGGCACGCGCCAGATAGGGTGCCGGCCCAATCCCATCCAACTCGGTCAAGAGATCGAACGCCATCTCCGAAGCCTTGAAGCAGATATCGCCTTCGTCGCCATTGATCAGTGCAAAGATCTTGCTGCCAATCTTGGCTACCGACGCATCGCCCCATTGCCGCACCACGACGACCCCCTTGAGCCCTAAAACGAAGGTCTCAAAAGGCTCTCGGTGCATCAGGAGTGGGTAGGTGACGCTCAATGCTAACAGTCTGCTAACGAATTGGTCGATCCGGTGACACCGGATCGACTGTCAAGTGACTGGCAAAACGCCCTTATTCAGCGGCTGCGGTTACGCCCAAACCGATCGGGCAAGACACGCCCGTACCTTGTAAGCCGCAGTAACCATTGGGGTTTTTGGCCAGATACTGCTGGTGGTACGTCTCCGCATAAAAGAACTCGCCGGCCGCAGCAATTTCCGTTGTGATCCGGCCCAAGCCCTTGCTGCTCAAAGCATTTTGGTAAGCCGCCCGGCTCTTATCCACGACCTCCGCCTGTTCGGGCGAGGTAGTATAAATGGCCGATCGATACTGCGTACCAACATCATTGCCCTGCCGCATGCCCTGTGTCGGATCGTGCTCTTCCCAGAACGTCTTGAGCAAAGTCTCAAGGCTGATCCGGCTCGGATCATAGACGACCTTGACGGCTTCGGTGTGCCCCGTGCGACCCGAGCAGACTTCCTCATAGCTCGGGTTCTTGGTCGATCCGCCCTGATAGCCCACGGCCGTCACCAATACGCCCGGCAATTCCCAGAAAAGCCGCTCGGCACCCCAGAAGCAGCCCAGGCCGAAATAGATCGTCTCGGCGCCTGCAGGATATGGCTCCTTTAGGCTCTGCCCGTTGACAAAATGTTGAGCCGTGACAGATGTTTGCGTGTCGCGGCCCGGCAGGGCCTCGCTTGCGGTCGGGATGGTCGAAGGCTTGGATTTAAAGAACATCATGCTTCCTTTCACGACACTATTCGGCCCATTGCGGCTAAAGGTTACTGGCAAAGGTCAGATCTGGTCCTGCCGCAAGAAACGCTCCCGCCTTGGTGTCCGCCCCGCCAGCGCCACGATAACGCCCGGAATCCCGAACACCGCGAACGCCGGATAGGTCAGCAAGGTATTGAGCCCATTGTCCAACAGATCCGCAAAGAACCGGCTGGCAAAGAAAGACCGCACCGCTTCAAGGCTAGGGACATGCACCTGCGTCCACAGATCACTCAGGCTTGTAAACACCAAAGCACTGGCGCCTAACGATTTTGTGCCATCGATTACAAGCAAGACCAGCGCCAGGCCAATCAGCCAGGTGCCCATAATTCTCAAGATCAGCCGCATCCAAATTCCCTGTGCCAGCGGGGATAAGAACAAGGCTGGCCTGCCTTTTCTCGCCGAAGACACGGCTTTTGTGCCACGCCTAACGGTCTTCTCACAAGATGGGAAGCAGCACACGCAAAAACAATCGTCATCCCAGCGTCGTGAACGCTTGCGTTGAGAGCGTCGATAAGTATATTGCGCCTCGCTCGCGCCGGCTTAGCCACCGGCCCCTCCGGTGTTTTCCAGCCAGAGATCAAGGCGATGCGGAGAGGTGGCCGAGTGGTCGAAGGCGCACGCCTGGAAAGTGTGTAGACGGGGAACCGTCTCAAGGGTTCGAATCCCTTTCTCTCCGCCACCTACTTTAACTAAATCATTGGTGATGTTATCATTATGGCTCCCAACCCTTGATGGTGTGCATTGCTGTGTGCACTTGCAGGGCGCGATGCCGGGGAGGCCTTTAGACCTCCTTTTCAGAGCCAGGTGTAAAGCCGCTCACTGCAGGTTCGCGCCCCATTCTTGCCGTTCAAGCCCTTTCCAATCTTTGCGCATAGCTGCCGCTCCGCGGGCGACGCTTCGAGGGCGGCAGAGGTGGAGAATGGGTGCCCTCGGTGAGATTCACCGCTGAACAGAAGCATCTGTCTGGTCGAATCTTCTAGAAGTGCCCCGGCCGATTACCCATCGGCAGTGCTCACTACCTAAAGCATTTAGCTTTTCGTTAAGAGTTCATCGACAAGGCCTCCAGCCCCGACTAGCCTCGCTCACAATGGGGACTGGTCGATGACGGAAGAATTCAAGCTAAGTGGATCGATTGCCGATCATATCAGCATCGCGTTTTACCAAAACGAGATACCCGTCATCACTGAATTGGCCTTCGAAAACAATTCGGAGCAGGACCTGTCCGAGATCGTCCTGCGGGTTGAGAGCGAACCTCCATTCCTCACACCTACCTCTATCCGGATAGACGGCATCAGAGCGCAATCAAAACGCCACGTTTCACCGGTTGACCTCAGGCTAGACGCGGCCTTCCTGCGACAGCTGAAGGAGGGGGTCCGCGGAGTAGTGCGCGTTGTTGCAAGTCAAGGGGGCGCAGACGTCGCGGTCCTTGCTGCGGACATCCAGGTGCACCCCCCTTCCCATTGGGGCGGTACGGCTGCGGCACCCGAGCTTCTAGCTGCATTCGTTCGTCCCAATGATTCTGCCGTGGACGTGATCCTGCACGACGCCGCTGCAAGATTGGCTGCTGCAGGAAGGCAGGGGGCCATAAATGGCTATTCTGGGGGTACTCGAGAGAGAGCCTGGGAGTTGGCCAACGCTATTTGGGCCGCGATCGCAGGCCATGGTATTGCTTACGTCATGCCACCGGCCAGTTTCGAGCGCTCGGGCCAGAAGGTTCGCAGCCCCGGCGACATCCTTGAGCGCCGAACCGGTACGTGCCTCGATCTCGCGTTGCTGTACGCGGCCTGCCTCGAGCAGGCTGGCCTAAATGCGGTATTGGTACTGACACAAGGCCATGCGTTCGTCGGTCTCTGGTTGCGCAAGGAGGACTTTCCCAGCGTGGCATTCGACGACATGCAGATCCTTCGCAAGCGCCGCGATCTCGAAGATCTTATCTTCATCGAGACCACCTTCCTGACCCATACGCCCCCTGGGCCATTTGCAGCAGCAGTCAAACACGGCAGGACCCTGGTGGAGGAAGGGGCCTCCGCGCTGGAGGTCGCCGTCGACATCAGCCGGGCAAGGGCTCGCCATATCCGTCCCCTTGAACTCGGCGACGCCGCCTCAATGCCGCTGCGGCCTAATGTGGAGATGGCCAGGGTCGAGCTCCAGATCGAAGAGCCGCCGGCCTTTACGTCCGAAGTCATCGTGCGGGAGGATCCGGACACCGTCCTAGACCGGCTCGAGCGCTGGAAAAGAAAGCTACTCGACCTCTCGCTGCGCAATAAGCTGCTGAACTTCAAGGACACGAAGAAGGCCGTCGCGCTTGAATGCCCAGAGCCCGCTAAGTTGGAGGACATGCTGACCGGCGGCACGCGCTTCAAGCTGTTCGCGCGATCGGACGTACTGTCGGGCGAGGATACGCGAGATCAGGCCTTGTTCATCGAGCGGCACCACGACGATGGCCGGAAGAGCTACCTGCTACAGGCGCTTGATCGACAGGAACTCCATACTTCGCTCACGGAACTCGACCTGGATAACCGTTTGACCGACTTGTTCAGGGTAACCAGGACCGCGTTCGAGGAAGGAGGATCGAACATTCTTTTCCTAGCGATCGGTTTCCTCAAGTGGACGCAGAAGGACAAAGGACCTGCCCTGCGGGCACCGCTTCTGCTTGTTCCTGTAACACTGCAGCGTTCGAGCATCCGTGCCGGTTTCCGGTTGGCACTGCACGATGAAGAGGTTCGCTTCAATCCAACCTTGCTCCAGATGCTGCGGCAAGATTTCAAGCTGTCCCTACCTGAGCTGGACGGCGAGTTGCCGACCGACGGCGCCGGCATCGACGTGGCAAGGATACTGCACACCGTACGTACCCACATCAAGGACTTGCAGGGCTGGGAGGTCACTGCCGACGTTGTGCTGTCTACCTTCTCGTTTACCAAATTCCTGATGTGGCGCGATTTGGTGGAGCGAATGGACCTGCTGAAGCGCAATCCTGTCGTGCGTCATCTAATAGACACGCCGAAACACCAGTACGGTGATGGCAGTCCGTTCCCCGTGCCCGCGCAGCTCGACAGGAACTACCATCCTTCCGAGATCTTCGCGCCTCTCTCCGCTGACTCTTCGCAACTTGCCGCGGTGCTGGCCGCTGCATCGGGTAAGGACTTCGTGCTCTTCGGCCCGCCAGGGACTGGCAAGAGCCAGACCATTGCCAACATGATTTCCCAGTGTCTTGCCTCGGGCAAGACGGTGCTGTTCGTCTCTCAGAAGACCGCCGCTTTGGAAGTGGTACAGCGCAGACTAAGAGACATCGGCTTGGGCGAGTACTGCCTCGAGGTCCATTCAACGAAAGCACAAAAGTCTGCTGTTCTCGGGCAGCTCAAGCAAGCTTGGCATGAGCGTTCCATGCCAACGGCAAATGACTGGGAACTGGCTACCGGTAATCTCGCTTCCCTGCGGGACGAGCTCAATCAGCTTGTTTCGGCACTGCACCGCCGGCGGTCGAACGGGATGACTGCCCATACGGCGTTCGGTCGAGTCACGGCTAACCGCGATCGGTTCCCCGGCCTCAAGTTCGGCTGGCCTGTCACAGAGCACCGCGAGTCCGACCTGTCGGCGATGCGGCAGATCTGCAAGGACCTGCGGCCAATCCTTGGCGCCGTCGGCGATGCTGCCCGTCATCCGCTCCGCGGTATGGACGCAACTGCCTGGGATCCGTTCTGGCGTCCGAAGATGGAAGCAGCCATTGACGGGCTTGTTGCCTCCCTCGAGGCTGTCGGGCCCGCGGCCGAAAGCTTCGCCACACCTATCGGCCTGCCGCCTCCGACGACCTTGGCCGGCGTCGAGGCGCTCCGCGATTTTGGCTCCTTCCTGCTCGATGCCGATGCGCGCCTCGGCACGACATTCCTCGGGAAAGGTGCGAGTGCCATTGCCCAGGCCGTCGTCTCGATGCACCAGCTGCAATCGAAGCTGGCGGCTGAACGGGGAAAGCTGACCGGAAGCTACCGTTCCCTAGTCTTCAAGCAGAACCTCACCCAAATCCTGTCGGAATGGACCGACGCCTGCCAAGCCAATTTCATCCTGCGCGGTAGTCGACAGAAGAGGGTCTTGCTCGAGTTGCAGCCATTCGCCACGGGACAACTCCCGGAGGACATCGGAGCCGATCTAGCCGCTCTCATAGAGATGCAAGGCATCGTCCGGTCGATCGAAGCGCTTAAACCTGCCTTCGCCGGTCTAGCCGGCTTCTGGTCCGGGATCGATACGGACCTGACGGTCCTTAATCCGGCCTTGGCTTGGGCGAAGTGCATACGGGCCAGCATCGGCCCCCTCGCATCGGCCATCAACCTTCCGGCTGATGACCTCTCTGAGTACGTGGTTCGCTTGCATTCGGAGTATGCCGACCTGGTTGCCGTCAACGGGAACCTTGCTGGGGAGCATGCGCGGTTTTCGGCGCAACTGGACGAACTCCGGGAAAGCGAGCACCGTCTCGGCCAACTGGTCGACCCTCTTTCGAGCTGGGCATTGCCCGAAGGCGAAGGGTGGGTCGCCGATACGCTTGGGATGCTTGCACGGTGGAGGTCTGGCCTCCATACAGCCCAGGCATGGGTGCAGTGGAACCTCGCCCGCCGCAGGGGAGCCGAAGTTGGCCTCGATATCCTGCTCGATGCCGTGGAGGCGGGGGAGGTCGCCCCCGATGCTCTGGAGCAAGCGTTCGAGGTGGCCTACGCCAGGTGGTGGAGCGACATCGTCGTAGCCGAGGATCCGCTCTTGCGGACCTTCCTGGCAGCGAGACAGGAGGAGACGGTCGCCAGGTTCCGTGCCGCCGACGAGCGCGTGGCGGACCTCTCTAAGAGAATCGTCCGTGCCCGCCTCTCTGGTAGCATCCCTGCGCCCACTGCCTTCGGCACGGATCCCGAATGGGGTACCCTAGCCCGGGAACTGCAAAAGCGTGCCAAGCACCAGCCCTTGCGGCAGCTGTTCTCGAATATCCCCACCATCCTCACCAAACTCACGCCTTGCGTGATGATGAGCCCACTTTCGATTGCTCAATACTTGCCTGCCGACGCCAAGCCCTTCGACGTGGTGATTTTCGACGAGGCCTCCCAAATACCGGTTTGGGATGCCATCGGCGCCATTGCCCGCGGCAATCAGGTGGTCATCGTCGGCGACCCGGAGCAGCTGCCGCCGACGAGCGTGGGCGAACGCGGTGTGGATGAGATCGAGGACGGTTCCGACGTAGAGGACCAGGAAAGCATCCTCGACGAGTCGCTCGCGTCCAATATCCCGCCCCAAAGGCTCGATTGGCACTACCGAAGCCGCCATGAGAGCCTGATCGCCTTCTCGAACAACGCCTACTACAAGGGGCGTCTCGTGACCTTCCCGTCCCCGGTCACCGAGGACCGAGCGGTTCGGTACGTCCACGTACCGGGTGGCATCTACGAGCGGGGGAAGGCACGGGTGAACCGGTCGGAAGCACGGGCGGTCGTCGAGGAAGTCGTCCGGCGTTTAAAGGAGCCGGACTTCACCCGAGATCGATTGTCGATAGGCGTGGTCACCTTCAACGGAGAGCAGATGCGCTTGATCGAAAACCTCTTGGATCAGGCACGACGGAGCGAACCCGAGATCGAACCCTTCTTCGACACCGCCCAATGGCACGAACCCGTGTTCGTAAAGAACCTGGAGAATGTCCAAGGGGACGAGAGGGACATCATCCTCTTCTCTGTTGCTGTCGGCCCCGATGAGACAGGACGCACGGTATCGACGATTAGTTCCCTGAACAAGGAAGGCGGTCACAGGCGACTGAACGTGGCTATCACGCGGGCGAGACAGGAGATGGTCGTCTTCGCCACATTGCGTCCCGAACAGATCGACTTGTCGAAGACCGGCGCCCGCGGAGTACGGGAGTTCAAGCATTTCCTGGAATATGCCGAACGGGGAGCAAGGGCGATCGCCGAGGCGTTCGCCCCGACTGGCGGCGAGACCGAGTCTCCTTTCGAGGATGCCGTAAAGGATGCCCTCGAAAAGCAAGGCTGGGTCGTTCATCCACAGGTGGGGGTGTCCAGCTTCCGGGTCGATTTGGGGATTGTCCATCCGGATGCCCCCGGACGCTATATTGCGGGCGTTGAATGCGACGGAGCCACCTACCACCGCTCCGCCACGGCACGTGATCGCGATCGCCTCCGGGAACATATCCTTCGGAACTTGGGATGGAACATCCACCGCGTCTGGAGCACAGACTGGTGGATGAACATGGATGCTGCAGTCAATACCCTCCACATCTCGTTGGAAGCGGATCTTGCAGCCAGCCGCCAGGAGGCCGAACGGCGTACCGCCGCCACGACCACACCAACTGAATCGAGGGTACCGGATCTGGTTAGGCCCGGTAGTGACCTAGCTTCGAAAGAAGCCGAAGAGGATTTCGGCGCCTCTGGAGCCGAGGTTGGTGCGTCTGTGGTTCAACCGCATCTAGTTGCAACTACATTGGCGCCGATCAAAAGTGCGGCAGCCTACGCGGACCTGGCAACGCCGTCTGTACCAGTTTCCCGTCCTACTTCCCTGTCGACCAGTGAACCTCATGCATACACACTGGCGGTTATCGCTGGGGCCGGTCTGGTCCCCGATCCCGCAAGGTTCTACGATGCGGACTATCGCCCCCAACTCCGCTCTATGGTCGCGCTGATCCTTGCGGCTGAAGCCCCGATATACGAGGACCTGCTATTCCAGAGGGTATCTCGGGAACATGGCTTTGCCCAAGCGGGTGGAAGCATCAGGACAGCGATAGCGGCGGCCATCGAACGTGTGGTCCAGGTCACAGTCGATGACGACCGCCGATTGGTATGGCCGATTGACCGCGAACCGACAATCCCAGTTAGCTTTCGGATGTCGGCTCCGGAGGTACGTGGCCACGCAGATATCCCAATCTGCGAACTGGCTTCACTTGCACGCGTTTTCTTGGCGCAAGGTGGCAACAAGGACGAAGTCATGCGTAGGATGGCGAGCCACTTCGGACTTGGTAGGCTGCGGAGCGCAACGCAGGAGCGCTTCGGGCGCGCTTTCGATCTCGTCGCTGACTAGGGATCTGCCTAGGTTGAGGGGCAACGTTGCGCCCCGTAACAGCCGTTCGCATCGCATTATCTAGTACCTGAAGGCCGCCTGTGGCGGTCATCTGCAGGTCGTTGCTTCAGCCTTCTTTCCTGAAGGTGTTGATCTTGATCTCGCCACCTAGGAGGGTTTCCGAGAACGACGAAATCACCCCCTTATCCTTTAGCCATTGCGCCAGTTGGCGATTTGCCTCGTTGTTTTCCAGCTTCGGTGATTTCCCGAGTGTCGCGATGTCCTGGAATGGCGAGGGCAAGCCGTGCATAATTTCGCGGATATCGGGGACCGAGAGAGTGCGATGCATCTTGGTCAGGAGAGATATTCGGACCTTGAGTTCGCGCGTGTGCAGAATTAGCGCCTTGATGAAGTCAACGCCATAATCAAGGTTGGCACTGGCAGCTCTATCCAACAACGGCCCTACGATTGCGGCGACACCGGGATTGCCGGCGACATATGCCTCGTCAATGTCTGCGAGAACGCCGAGCTTTTGCACGTCTGTAATCGAAGTACGGAGCAATCTCGATCGAAACTCATTGTCGATGGAGTATACAGCCTTGTCCGCGGAGAATGCATCGAAGTTCAACGCCAGGAACAAGATCCGAAGTTCTGCATCGTCGAGGTGCTCGAAATTCGCGGCATTGAACATGACTTTCCGCTCTTCGATGAGGACCTTGGTTTTGTGGGCGTCTACACTCTGGAAGCCTTTAAACTGGTTCGGCAACTGCTTGACGTAAGACCTATAGGTATCGAGGTCGAGCGCATCGTTTCCCACGACAAATTGACGTAGGGGGAGGGCAGCGTCCCCTGTGGGGATCAGTTGCTGTGCCAGCGTTGCTTTCGCCTTTTCGGTACCCAGGTATGTCGTCAGGACGTCCGCGTCGAAGGATTCCGCGGCAATGAACTGAAGGATATTTTCCCAGTTCGGTTTCACGCGGTGGCCTTGGATCGCGATGCGCTGGAACTCGAGAGGCACATCATTCAGGTGCGGGAAGAGAGCATTTTGTCTCCCGAGGAACTCCGCACGCACATCGAAATCGACGTCAATATGCGACAGCACCTGAGAAACCGCGGGAAGCTCCTCCTCCATATTGGTTGGTAGGCTCATAAGAACATCGTTCACATAGGTCGGGAAATCTTCATCGATACGTTTGAGCAGTGCCGCATCGTTCAGCGAGTTCAGCGTCGACAGGTGCTGCTTGTTCAGGGCCTCGACCTGCTGTCCGCCGAGGACATGCACGACGATATCTCTGATATTGCCGATCGAGATGCGGTAGAGACCTTCCCTGGCGACGAACGACAACGCCTCTGGGTAGTCGGCGAGCTTTATGATTTCGGCGATCTCGACCCCCAGGGTGCGGAACCTGACGAGTCCGAAGTCGGTCCGCTCTGCCAAAACCCGGTCGGCATTCTCGGACAGGAATGCGTTCAGCGCTTCCTTGGCCTTGGGCGCCTTTAGAGCTTGGTCTGATGCATATGCCAGGATGCGGGCAACATGCGCAGGCCCCTCAGTTTCATCCACGGCTGCGGCAGCGAAGCCCGGCCACTTCGATGCAAGCGCCGCGACGAGTTTATCTACTTGGGTCCCGGTCGCGTAGTAGCTGCGAAAGAACTCGCTGCAACTGCCGAAGTTGGTCTCGATAAACCCCACGGCCGCAGCAATGCGTATGGCATGCACCGCCGCATCCGCGAACATGTGGTCCAGTATGTAGCGGTTCAGTACATAAGCCTGACCAAAGTCGTCCGGTCGCATAGAGGCGATCACCTCGGCGACATTGTCCAACGGAAAATCCGGAGCAGGAATGTTGAAGGCACGAATTTTGATCAGGAAGCTGTTGTCCTTCGGGGATAGTCGACCGTTGTGGAACAGCGAGATGTACTGGTAGTAGGTGTCGTCGAGGTACCCCTCGAGGATGAGGTATTTCAGCAGATCGCGGTTCTCGCCTACTTCTGTGAAAACCTCCTCGATCAGATTGGCGCTCTCGCGCACCACCTCGTTGAACCTGCGGGTGCGGAGCGATGACAAGGTCGACTCTAGCTCGCGTATCCGCTTTTCGGCTTCCTTCCGCGCCTTGGCAGACTTGGCGCCGAGTTCGAACTTACGTTGTTCAAAGGTTCGTGTCGGATCAACTGACGCCTGGACGCCTGACACGTCAGCAACGGCTTGCCGGTGATACGGCGCCGGACCAAGAACGGTGGTCGTCTTCCGTGCAAAGAGCTTTTCCAGCACGTCGGGTTCCACCAACTGCTGGAGTTGAAGGTTGCCCTCAGGTGTCGCAATTGATACGTGGTTTGCGGGAATAACTTGAATGACGGCCATGGCGTACACCTGGCGCAACTCAGCTTCGTCCCTCAGTGCCTGATCATCGCCGACCTGCAGTCGGGCCTCGATAGTGGATATCTCGCCGCGGACTTTTTCTTCGACCTTAGCAACGTATTGGTCGTACCGCCCCAAGACCTGAGTCAGTACCCCTTCTTGCCGGTGAAGCGCCGCGAAGTCCTTTGGTATGACGTTCTTGTAGATGAGGATGGCCAAGAGCTTGTTTGCGTCGAGTAGCCCGTCTTCATCGGCGTTAAGGTTAGTCGAGTACACGACGTACTCGTTGAAAATGTTCCGGATTAGGCGCAGGTCGCTCAGGTAGCGTGAAACCTCGCGGACAAATTGCTTGTCGAGTCTGACGTCGAGGGCGATGCGCTGGCTGTATTCAATAACCTTGTCGAGAGAATTCGAGTGGTTGATGACCGGCACCACCGGCACGATGAACTCGAAGAACTTGGTGCGATCCGTGTTGGCGAATATGTCGTCGCGCAACGCGTAGAGAAACCTGACGCGGCGCTTAATGCCCTCGTTGGCATTGATGAGGCCGTTGATCTCGCGCAGCGTGACAAAGATGTCGGGGTTCTCGAACCGGTCCAGGTCCTCGATCACAACAAGATCGTAGTCCGTCGATTGGAAGAAGTACAAGATTTCGTCCAAGTGTCGGTTCAGTATAGAGTCCTGATCTGCCGCGGCCGGGGCGATTTGGACGTCTTTCAGTGAGATGCTCTTGAGCGAGAGGCCTAGGCTGTTCGTGTAGGCGCTATGGACTACCTTCCAACCCAGCATCACTACGGCGATCACACTGAAGTAGTTGAACCAGTTGAACGGATCGAAGAATTTACCGGACACCACATCAGTCTGCTTGTTGAACAGATAAAATGCGCAGACGAGGCCGATCGTGATCAAGAGGGAGGTCGCGATTGAGGTTATCTTCGGAACTTTGATCCGCTTGAAGCGGGAGAAGGGGAGTTTGTCCGCGTTGACGCCGTACAGGATCTGCTGGAGGATGCTTCGCTCGATCTCTTGCTTGCTCACCCGCCCCTGCTGCTCGCCATCCGGTAGGAAGGAAGCCAGAGACAACTGCAAGGTCGAACCCGAATACCGTGTCAGAAAGGTCTTGATGACGCTGCTCTTGCCCGAGCCGTACGGGCCGGTAAGCGCGATGTTCAGAACCTCGTCATTGGTGGTCGCGTAGTCGAGGGCGTCGAAGTATATCCCAACGTTGTCGGCGTCGGCGGTCGGTGCGAGGTCCACGAATTTCGTGCTGGGGGTCGAAGACGTTGTATCATCAAGGAACTTCCTAACGAATGCCTTGACCCTACTAACGCTCCGATTGAACAAGACTTCGCCCCCACTACCGCCGAATCTATCTGCCTACATTTATGCAAGGCGGCGAAGGATACGTCGATCGTAAGTGCATAGTTACCGGTGTTCTCTGGTAAGCAAGTATGGACCGAATGTCGTATACATCCCGAGATGTCGGACATTGAGTCCCGCCGGCGCGACTTCTCGCCCGCTGCAAAGGCAAGCAAGGTCGTGAGGCGGCCACGGAACGAGGTCCAAACGACCGCCCGCGGATTATGTTCAGCCTTTCGCTTGCAGGTATGGGAGCGAGTTCTCGTCCTCCCTATGCACTCGAGCGAGGCCTCCCGCAGGTCCGCTTTCCGTAAGAGAGATTCCACAAGCCGTCTGTCTGCTACCGGCCCCATTTCTGCCAGTCGGCGAGGTTGCCGTTCATGTCTCCGCTGGGGTGGGAAGTTGTCAGTCCGCTTCTGGCGAGCAAAAGTATAATAGCAGACGTTGGCGACAATGAATGCCAGCGCTTGAAATTAAATGTACAAAGATGGGCAGTTTCGCTGGACGGTTCACAGCATACTCAAGGTAGCGGCACTGGCTCAGTTGCAGCGGTGCGAAACGCCTGGACCACGTAAGCGAATGATTCCTCAGGGCCCGTGTCGGCCCGCGCACCCTCGGCCGGGCGAACCATGAACAGCAGAAGCGAACGCCCGGTGACTGTATAATTCTGCCCGAATGGAAAGTAGGAGAGGCTTTCCTCCTCCGGCTGATTGGTGTCGATCAAACGAACCCAGCGTTCCCCGCCCGCCGCTTCCGGCAACTTGAACGTTACCACGTCGTGGTGGGAATTGAGCACCAGGAGAATGGTCGCGTCTGTTCCGACGCGGCGGACACCCGTCTCCTGCGCGCGGCCATCCATCAACACACCCATGCATCGCGCTTTGATGTCACCCCAATCGGCATCGGTCATCTCGTCGCCATTGGGATTGAGCCAGGCGATGTCCTTGACACCGATTTCCTCGTCATAGCTGCCGGACAGGAACCTTCCCCGGCGCAGCATGGCGAGGGCACGGCGCAGTCTGGCAAGTTTTTGAGTAAAGTGGGCAAGGTTGCGCCCCTCTTCGTCAATGCCAGCCCAATCGATCCAGGATATCTCGTTGTCCTGGCAATATGCGTTGTTGTTGCCGTTCTGCGATCTGGCGAACTCGTCGCCAGCGACCAGCATGGGCGTGCCCCGCGACAGAAAGAGGGTCGCCAGCATGTTCCGCATCTGCCGGAAGCGCACAGCCTTGATCTCGGGATTGCCGGTCGGCCCTTCGGCACCATGATTGTTGGACAGGTTATCGCTGTGTCCGTCCCGATTGTCCTCGCCATTGGCCTCGTTATGCTTGTCGTTGAAGGAGACGAGGTCATTGAGCGTGAAGCCATCATGGGCGGTGATGAAGTTCACCGAAGCCCATGGCCGGCGACCGCCTTTGTTGAAGAGGTCGGCGGATGCGGTGAGCCGTGAGGCCAATTCGGGAAGCTTGCCTTCATCGCCCCGCCAATAGGACCGCACCGTGTCGCGAAAGCGGTCGTTCCATTCGGCCCAGCCAGGGGAGAAGCGCCCGACCTGATACCCACCGGGGCCACAATCCCAAGGTTCGGCTATCAACTTGACCTCGCTTAGGACCGGGTCCTGCCGGCAGGCATCGAGGAAGCGGCCGTCCTCGTCAAACCCATGCGGTTCGCGGGCCAGGATGGTCGCAAGATCGAAGCGGAAACCGTCAACCTGCATTTCCTGCGCCCAATAGCGCAGGCTATCCATGACCAGCTGCAACACGCGGGAGTCACTAAGATTGAAGGTGTTCCCGGTGCCCGTGTCATTAATGTAGTAGCGCCGGTCTGGGGCAAGCCGGTAGTAGGAAGCATTGTCGATGCCCTTGAAGGAGATCGTCGGGCCTCGCTCATTGCCTTCGGCGGTGTGGTTGTAGACGACATCGAGGATCACCTCGAGATCGTGGTGGTGGAGGCGAGCCACCATTTCCTTGAACTCGGCGAAGGCGAAGTCCTTGTTGGCGGCATAGCGACGAGCAGGCGAGAAGAAGCTGATGGTGTTGTAGCCCCAGTAATTCTTCAGCCCCTTGCCAAGCAGGTAGCCGTCATCGAGGAACGTGTGCACGGGCAGTAGTTCTACCGCCGTGACCCCGATCGAGCGCACATAGTCGATCACTTCCTTGGTCGCGAGGCCTGCATAGGTGCCCCGCAGCGGCTCCCGCACATCAGGCCGCAGCATGGTGAAACCCTTCACATGGGTTTCATAGATGATGGTATTGTCCCAGGGCGTTTCCGGTTTGCGCGTCTGGCCCCAGGTGAAAGCCGGGTCGATCACGCGGCCCTTGAGCATGGAGGGAGCGCTGTCGCGTTCATCGAACGTGAGGTCGTCGCCACTCTCCATGGTGTAGCCGAACAGGGTCGCATTCCAGTCCAACTGCCCCACTGTGGACTTGGCATAGGGGTCCAGCAGCAGCTTGTTCGGATTGAAGCGGTGCCCGGCTGTCGGCTCATAAGGTCCGTGAACACGATAGCCGTATATGGTGCCGGGACGTGCTTCCGGCAGATAGCCGTGCCATACTGAGTCCGTATACTCGGGCAGTGGAATACGCTCGAGCTCGGTTTCTCCTGCATCGTCGAACAGGCACAGCTCGACTTTGGTCGCGTGCCTTGAGAACAGGGCAAAGTTTACGCCCAGGCCATCCCATGTCGCTCCCAGGGGATAGGGCCGACCTTCTCGCACGCGGGTCCGGGTCTGGGGCTTGAATTCTGGAATGACAGGAGCGGTTTCGGTCTGGACCACGCGTTTTTTATTCTGGCTCAAAGCAATGGCTCCTGGTTCATCTCGAACACCAGAACGCGTCATGGTTCAGGTTCGCTCCCACGATTACATTGGCTGAAAGGGTCTATAGGAGCATCGCGGAGTTGACCTCGAGCAGCTCTTTCAGAACCCGACTGGCATTGTGACACAAGATAGTCCGCTTGGGGGTGAAGGCACTGAACTGCTCGACGACGCAACCACGGTGTCGGAGTACCCGCTGGCAAAGACGATTGGCAGGTCAAAATAACTTTGCCAAGCAGCAGTGGCAACTTCAGCGCCGTTCATCTCAGGCACGCAAAGTCCAGCACCACCAGATCAGGCCGGCTCTCCTCCAGTACCGCAAGCCCGGACCTGCCTTTAGGCGGCTGGCGCACCTGGTAGCCTAGCGCTTCCAAGGATGCGGTTCCATACTTCGGTTTAAAGGTCTCAGAAGGTTGGCTTAAGTCCATTGAGCAACTCCAGCGGACATATCTGCGACAGGTGATTGAGCCGACACCACACTACCCGTAAGAATTTCGCATAGGGGCGGAACCTAGTTTGAAGTCGTGCGTTTTGCGCGCGAACCGAGGCCAATCGGATCGGTGACTGCGGCGTATGACTGATCATGCGCTCGTTTCCATGTTGCTCAAGGAGGATATGGTTTTGAAAACCTTTGACTATTCGCCTTTCTATCGTTCCACGGTTGGGTTTGATCGTCTGTTCGACATGCTCGACAACAGCGTTCGTCCGGACTGGCCGCCCTATGACATCGAGAAGCTCGGCGACAACGAATACCGCATCAGCATGGCCGTCGCAGGCTTCAACCAGGACGAGATTGAACTGACGCAAACTGGCACCGAGCTGCTGGTGACCGGCCAGAAGAAGACCGAAGAAGCAAACCGGCAGGTCCTTCATCGCGGCATTGCGCAGCGCAATTTCAAGCAGACCTTCAATCTCGCCAGTCACGTCAAGGTGGCAGGCGCCAAGCTGGAGAATGGCCTGCTGAGCGTCGACCTGGTTCGCGAACTGCCCGAGCAGTTGAAGCCTCGTCGCATCGAGATCGGTGCAAGCGCGACCGCCGCTCCAACGCAGAACAACGAGCCAAAGCAGATCGAACAGAACGTCAACGCCGCCTAGCTGGGCTTGCCCGTAAAGCAGTGATCAGCTCTCCGGTGCAGCCGGGGAGCTCCATTCCTATGGAGAACCAGATGAACGAGCATCGCCTGGATCAGCCCACTGGAAAGGGCTCGGTGCATCACTTACACCCGCAACATTCAGACCCCGGCGCGGTGGCTGCCGATCGGAACATGTCACTGGAGGACAAGCGTGCCATGCTAGCGGACTGGGCGTCCGATGCACGTGCCGTGCGCGATCATCCTGCACTTCGCCAGCTTGATAGTGGTGCCGTGGTGGACATCGATGCGATCCTGAGTGCACTCAAGCGCCTGGATAGCATTCAAGGTGATCAAACCACGTTCGGCATCGGATCGGCTGACAGCAAGCATTTGGAGAGGAGTGCCGATGATCGTCGGAAATCTCTCTGGAACTTTTGGGATGATGATGACGATGACCCGCCGCCTTGCCCCGCAGCTGCCGTTCCCTGGAAGCCCCGGCCAATCCTTGACGCGACAGGTCTGATGGTTGCGTGACGACCCAGCCTATGGATCGGTTCGCAACCCGGGTTCTGAACGGCGTATCACAGGATGAACGGCCCCTACTTAATTGGCATCTGGAACGTGAACCGGGTTTCGTCCTGATCTGACTTCACCTCGATGAGTCCACCATGGGCCTGGGCGATCTCGGCAGCGATATAGAGGCCTAGTCCTAGGCCCTCCGGGGAGCAGACACCGGAGCAGTGGGAGGATCCTGGTGTGACTACGATCGGCCTGCGGCTCTCGCGTGACGACCTCAAGGGGAAAGACGGCGTTCGGCCCGAACTGATCCTGTTGTTCAACCCTTACGAAGGTGAAGTCGAGTTCATCCTGCCAGAACGGGAAAACGGCGGAGAATGGATCGTTGAGATTGACACGGCTGAGAGGAGCACCGCCTCTGCTCCTGGAGGTCGCCTATCCATATGGAAGGCCGTTCACTGATCCTCTTGCACTGATTAGCTCAGTACACGCATCTCTACAGCGCAGTTGGTTTGCAGCCCTTGTTAGCACAGGAACTTGAAGGATCGAGGCACCGTTCCGGTGATCCTTCCTCCTCTCTAGGTTCACGGATGCCCCTTCCTTCCGAAGTTGCTGCTACAGATACCCTTGCGGACTCCTTCGCACCGATAGTTCGTCAAGGTGCAACGGTCTTCCGGCTGTGGGCTCCCCTCCAGGATAAGGTTCTGCTGCGTTTTCACGGTGCTGAGCCGGTTGAGCTGAACCGCACCAGTGATGGATGGCATTCGCGCGAAGTCGCGGGCATTGGTCCGGGAGCGTTATACCAATTTGTTTTGCCCGATGGCTTGGCTGTGCCTGATCCAGCATCAAAGTTCCAGCCGCAGGACGTACACGGACCCAGCGAGGTCGTCGATCTTGGTGCCTACAGCTGGAAGTCCAAGGACTGGAAAGGACGTCCTTGGGAGGAGATGGTCATCTATGAGCTGCACATCGGCTCGTTCACTCAGGAAGGCACCTTCAAATCGGCAGCTGAACGGCTCGACTACCTGCAACAACTTGGAATAACAGCGATTCAGATCATGCCGCTGAGCGACTTTCCTGGGCGCTACAATTGGGGTTATGACGGGGTCATGCCGTATGCCCCAGACAGCAGCTACGGCAGGCCTGAGGACCTCATGGCCCTAGTCGATGCAGCGCATGAGCGTGGCATCAGCGTCTTTCTCAACGTGGTTTATAATCACTTTGGACCGGACGGCAATTATATGCCGAACTATGCGCCTTTGTTTACCGATAAGCACAAATCGAATTGGGGACAGGGCATCAACTACGACGCAGAAGGATCCAAATGGATCCGTGAGTTCGTCATCCAGAACGCAATCTATTGGATTACGAACTTCAGGTTCGACGGGCTTCGGCTAGACGCAGTGCATGCCATCGTTGACTCAAGCTCCGAGCACGTCCTGCATGAATTGACACGACGGGTCAAAGACGCTGCTGCTGGCCGATATGTGCATCTCATGGTCGAAAACGAAGAGAACGACAGCGATCTTCTTAAGCGAAAAGAAGACGCCACACCCCAGCTTTTCACTGCCCAATGGAACGACGATCTTCATCACGTGCTCCATGTTGCAGCCACTGGCGAAGACTTCGGGTACTACGCGGACTTTGCAGGGGATCCTGGTAACCTGGCCCGATCACTGGCCGAGGGCTTTGTTTATTAAGGTCAGGAGATGCCGTATCGAGGCAAACCGCGGGGAAAGCCAAGTGCGGACCTTCCACCTACCGCCTTTATCTCGTTCATCCAAAACCATGATCAGATCGGCAACAGAGCCCTGGGCGATCGAATGATCACTTACCGGGGAGACAAAGAACTCAAGGCACTAGCGGCGGTTTGCCTGCTAGCTCCCGAGATCCCGATGCTTTTCATGGGTGAGGAATGGGGCGCACCAGAGCCGTTTCCTTACTTCTGCGATTTCGACCAGGATCTCAACGAGAAGGTGCGCCAAGGCAGACGAGAGGAGCTGTCTCGACTGCCCGGCTTTGATGCTGACGATCTGCTGGATCCGACAGCCTATGAGACCTTCGCCTCAGCCAAGCTCGATTGGTCGAATTTACATTCGGCAAAAAGCGCTGAGATGCTTAAGCTATATCGGGAACTTCTTCGCACGCGAGCGCGTGAGATAGTGCCGCTGCTCGAAGGCTTGGCACGCAACAGGAGCTCGGTGCGCTCAGACCAAGACTACATTGCAGTGGATTGGAGTTTTTCGGAAAAGCGTAGTCTTCACCTGTTGGCGAACTTAAGCGACAGAGAAGTGGACTCGTCGCAAGCGCTCAGGCTGGGGCGGCAGATCTTCAGCTATGGAACACAAGATGGTTCGGTTCTGTCCCCTTGGACAGTGCACTGGAGCGTGAGCTGAGGCCATTGCTCGTTGCGCTTGAACAGGTTCTCGGCTTCTTAGCTCCGGTTGGCCCAGGCAATGTCAAACTCTGTCGATAAAGTGTCCCCTTTACCACTCCATACTTTAATCAGGCTCAGTTCACCGCTTGGGCCCGGCTGATGACAACCAAAAGCAGTCCTGCGCAACCTACTCACAGGTCTGTGAGTTGGTTGTCACGGCAGAACCATTGCTGCATCGGAGTAAAACATGGTTTTCAAACGTTCACTTGCATTAGCCGTTACTGCGGCAATGCTGTCTGTTCCCTCGATCGCTGTTTTCGCGCAGGACGCCGCTGCTCCTGCCACTCCTGCTGCCACCCAAAACAACAACGCAAATGACGATGGTGGCTTTGATCTGGGCTGGCTTGGACTAATCGGGTTGGCTGGTTTGCTTGGCCTGCGCAAGCGTGATAACCACCGCCGCTGATATGGCGCAGTATCAATCCGGAACTGCCGCGTAGCTCAAGAGCTGCGCGGTTGCGTTTTCATTGGGCAGGGTTGGAGGGTGCCTCTATCCCTCCACCCGTTGACGGCCTCGACCGGTACTCAGCGCCTTCGTGCGTGCCAAATTCAGACCGAAGCCTTGGTCCGCCGGCTCTATGCGACCGACAGGCCGCTAAACGGTGCGAAAGCAGAACCTGTAGAAAGCTCACATGCTTAAGGCAGAAACAGACTGGCTGAACGAAGATGAGGAGCAGGCTCGCTTGGGCGGTGCCTTGGGGGACATAGAGGCGGGCCTGCAAGCCTCTGCGTCAGGAGAGGCACTAAGTTAAAGACGCGGGGGTCGGTTGGTTCCGGTCGAGCAAAAATGTGAATTGGCTCCAGCCTAGCGCCGCGGGGCGTCTGCTTTTGGCAAGTCGAAGCAATTGCTGCAATGACTACAATGGGGTCGAGGCTGTGTGAAAACCCCTAAGTATGCTATGATTTGGCACTGCTTCGGGGGTGCCAGATGGGACGTTTCGTTGAAGCTGCTGACCGCCACCAAGCGAGCTTTCTGCCGGCGTGTCTTGAGGACTATGTGGATGCCGACAACCCGGTCCGCATCATTGACGCCTTTGTCGATGAACTTGAGCTGGCCGAACTCGGCTTTGCCCGCGTGCAGCCGGCATCGACCGGCCGACCCGGCTACGCCCCGGGCACCATGCTCAAGCTCTATGTCTATGGCTATCTGCACCATCCGTTTCTCGAGCCGGAAACTCGAGCGCGAGGCGTGCCGCAATATCGAGCTGATGTGGCTGACCGGCAAGCTGGTGCCGGACTTCAAGACAATCGCCGACTTCCGCCGCGCCAATGCCGGCGCGATCCAGATCGCGTGTCAACGCTTCG